>OHMY01000010.1_pt1 | contig 226033 bp, 192 predicted proteins | sample 1569381 | NCBI WGS metagenome assembly OHMY01 (sample SAMEA3879528, study PRJEB24766) | human gut metagenome | biome: human-associated habitat; feature: feces | place: USA | collected 1985/1987
GCCGTGAGCAGATAGCAAACCCAGCCGAGCCTGTCAACGGTCAAGATGAACGGCGGAAATGCGCCGCCGTTGACAGCCCCTCTCCCTGTCCCTTAGGTTTTCTCCCTCTTGCTCCCTCTTTCCTTACTCACACCCCCACCCCGTCGGGGTGTTGGCGGAACTCGTAAAACTACCTGAACATTGTATATCCTGTCAAATCAGCGACGCTTAACGCTACACGTCCGCAGGTTAGTACATATATCTCGGGTTATTGGCGTTTTTTGAAAGGTCAATGTCAGTGCAGTTGCACTGATATACTCACGAAAATATTAATTCATTGTCAGCACGGAAAATGTTTTCAGCGGTGTTGGCGGTGCATTTAGATATACGGCTTTAATAAACGGTTTTTCGACAGACTGACGCACGGTGCAATCGTAACGGTTGCGCCGTGCGTTTTTATATCTTTACTGTTTCAGGAAACAAAGCTTTCGCTTTTTTCATTCAATATTACCGTGCCTTCTCTGCCGTCAACGGTCAGGCTGTCGCCTGTACGTACATCGTTCAGCAAATCCCATCCAAGTCCTACGATAACCGGAATATCGAGGCTCTTTGCGAGGATTGCAGAATGCGAATCGGACGAGCCGAAAGCCGTCAGAAAACCCTGTACGCCGTTTTCACAGAACTGTATGATTTCGCTCGGAAGAAAATCCGCGGTGCAGACTATCTTGTTCCCGCCTATCATAAAATCTTCCGCACTGTTTGGATTGTTGCCGGACAGAATAACCGCCAGCCTGTCCGATATATCATGAATATCCGCCGCTCTGGCTTTCATATATGTATCGTCCATTGCGGCAAAGACTTTTGAAAAGTTGTATGCTGTCAGTGACACCGCATATTCGGCATTGACGTGCTGCGTATCGATTATTTCGTTCACGGCGTCGCAGTAATCATCATCAAGCGTCAGCATCATGTGTATTTCGAATATTTTCGCAAGCTGTTCTCCGACTTTCGGCACGGCGGTATCACGCAGTACTTCGAGCTGGCTCAGCGCAATCTGCTGGGCTTCTTCAAATCTTGCCTTTTCCTTAACAGGGTTTTTTATATGTATGCAATTTACCTTACTCTTCCGCCTTGTAAACAGAAATGCATTGCCGTTTACGATAAGATGGTTAAGACTTTTACCGCTTAATACTTTCATTCTCTTCGCCTCCGTTCAAAGAGGATCGGTTTTTACTGCAATTTGTGCATTTAGCAACATTTTGAACTGGTTTTGTTGAAATTGCTCAAATCTTTTTAAATCTTGTCTATATTATAGTACGATTTTATCAAAAATGCAATAGCTTTTTAGAAATATTTGAACGAATTTGCAAAATTTCATATAACGGATATGGCAACGAGAAAATGTTATTGAAACACAAAAAAGGATCGGCAGTGACCGGTCCTTTTATATCGGGATATATGCTGTCAGTTACTGTGCTGACGCTTCAGACTTTTTGCCCTCTTCAACCTTTACGGTATCCTTGCTGTCGGTTTTGTCTGTTGTGTCGTCAGTCTTTCCTTTACTCCAGCTGTCGAACATATCAATTACCTTGTCGTATGTTTCATAGCATACAGAGGGTAATTTACCCTTGCCGCCGTAAGCCTTTTCTGCAAGACCGAAGCCCTTTATGAATGCGTCCTTGAGCGTATCTGCATACTTGTTGTCGTCGCCTGCGAGATTTTTTGCAAATTCAAACATACGCTTGGCGGTAGCTTCTGCTCCCCAGTAATCCTTGCTGTTTTCCTTGTCGGAAACTTCTTCGCTTTCAAACTTCTTTCCTGTAGCTTCTTCAATCTGGCTCTTGAGCTCATCGGAAAGCTCTATCTGCTTTGCTCCCTTGCCCGAAGCGTTTGATGCCTGGTGCGAAATAAGAGTTTCGACTACGCTTGCAAGGTGGTCTGCCTTTGACTGTGCGACAGTTCTGAACTGTGACCTGTCTGCGTTGCCGACCTCTTTTTTCTGAGCCGATTTCTTTGTATATGCGGGTGTGAAGGTGTCCTCGCTCTTTACATATTTGTCAGCGTTATCGGCTGTTAGGGTGCTTTTTGCCTTCTCCGTTGATGTCTGTACGCTTGTCTTTGGCGCTGTCTGAGCTGTGACAGCCGCCTGTTCTGCTACTTTTGCTATTTCCATATCAGTTAGTCCTTTCCTGATTATTAATCTGTAATTGTAAAACCATATTGTAAGCTGTAACCGACATACAATATTCCTTATAAATAATATCGGCAGGAAAAAAGAAAAATTAAGTTTTTCAAAAAAATTGCGAAATAGTATTGACAAATCGGGTCGAAGTGGTTATACTGTTAATATAACACATAAACAGTTAGCAATTTCTGTGCAGAATTTACCTGATGTTGCTTAATCACGTTTTTTGTGTTATACTTGAATAAATGCGACAGACGGCAAGGACGGCGTTTATCGCATAATACAGGAAGGAAACGAATACTGATATGTCGCTCGAAGTAAACGGAATATCCAAGCAATACGGTAATTTCACGGCACTTCATCCGCTCAGCTTTACACTTAGCGAGCCGGGTGTATATGCCTTGCTCGGAACAAACGGCGCAGGCAAGACCACAGCTATAAGAATAATACTCGGTATGCTCAGCCGCAACAGCGGCGAGGTGCTGTGGAACGGTAAGGCGTTATCGCCTGTCACGGAAAAAGTCGGATATCTGGCGGAAGAACGAGGACTTTATCCGAAATATAAGATAAGCGAACAGCTGACCTATTTTGCAAAGCTGAGAGGTATGCGCAGTGCGGATATTGAAAAGTCACTTGCGTACTGGTTCAAGCGGCTTGAGCTGGGCGGCTATGAGGATAAGAGAGCAGAGCAGCTTTCAAAGGGTAATCAGCAGAAGGTACAGCTTGTAGCGGCACTTATAGCCGATCCGGAATTGCTTATACTTGACGAACCGCTGAGCGGACTTGATCCTGTGAACGCCGATCTTTTCAAGAGCGTTATAAACGAGCAGATAGAGAAGAAAAAGTATATAATCATGTCCTGTCACCAGATGCCCGTAATTGAAGAATTCTGCAAGGATATCACGATACTTCATCACGGTACGGCGGTATTGCAGGGCGACCTTAACAAGATAAAGAAAAGCTACGGCAGAGTGAACCTGTCGGTAAAGTGTGACGGCGATGTGCTGCCGCTTGCCGCACAGTGCGGTCTTGTACCCGAAACGATAACTCCCGATAAGCTCACGTTTAAAATTCAGTCGGAGGAGCAGGCAAAATCGCTTCTTAAAATGATTGTTGACAGCGGAATGCCGCTTGTGCGTTACGAGCTTCGTGAGCCGAGCTTGCATGAAATATTTGTTGAGAATATAGAAAGAGCCGACAAAGAGACAGGAAGGAGCGACGAGGCGTGAAAACAGGTACATACGGTTGGAAAAGCGTATTTGCTTTTACTTTCAGACAGACGGCAAAGTCAAAGGCGTTCAAGGTAAGCTCGGTAATCATCGTTTTGCTTGTTTTTGCAATTGCACTTCTTGCGGGGGCTCTCCCTGCGATTATCGGAAGCCGTTCAACCTCTGATGACGGTGATATAACAGGTGACGGGGAAGCGCTTGTCGGCACGGTATATTTTGCCGATACGACAGGAATAACAACGGGCAAGGATTATGAGGGCTTTTTATCCGGACTTGGCGTAAAAGTCAATGATTGCGGCAAGGATGCAGATATTCAGTCACTTACCGAAAAGGTGAAGGGTGAAAACAAGTCCCTGCTGATAGTTATCAGGGAAAACAAAAACGGATATGATATTTACGCATCACGTCCGGGTGATGAATCGGTGTCATCGGGTACGGCGAACGGCTTTGGTGAAACCTTTAAAAGCGTTTTTGACAGCGTAAGATTGTCAAGGGCAGGGCTTACCGATGAGCAGATCACAGCTGTTGACAAGACGGTTTCGGTCTACCAGTCGGTTGCGGGAGAGCCTACCGAAAATGACTTCGGCTTTGTGGTGAAAATGGTACTGCCTATGTTGTCTTCTCTTGTGCTGTTTATGCTTATCTTTATTTACGGTCAGATGGTCGCACAGTCGATAGCGCAGGAAAAGACATCGAAGGTAATGGAGCTTCTGCTGACATCTGTAAGACCGCTTGCGATAATTATCGGCAAGATACTTGCTATGGGCTCGCTTGCACTGATACAGTTTATGATGATCGTGGCATCGGGCGTACTCGGAATCGCTGTTTCGGTACCTTTGTCATCATCAATCATTGGCTCTTCGGAAGAAACTGGAGCTGTTACAAGTCAGCTTATTAATGAAGTAGGAAATGCGCTCGGCGGATTTTCTCCTGTTGTAATTGCGCTTATTATAGTCGTGTTCATAGTAGGATTTATATTCTTTGCGCTTATCGCAGGGCTTATAGGCGCTACTATCAGCAGAATGGAGGATCTCAATGCCGCAATGCAGCCTATGTCAGTAATAGGGGTACTCGGCTTCTATCTTGCTTATTTTCCGTCCTCGATGGGCGGACGGGCGAACACGATGGCACTTATATCATACTACCTGCCGATTTCCTCGCCGTTCTCAATCCCCTCGGCACTGCTGACAGGGGCGATAGATATACCTCAGGCACTTCTTGCCGTGCTGGTCCTGTGCGTTTTCGTGGTGCTTATGGCACTGCTGGTTGCCCGTGTGTATGAGCAGATAATACTGCACACCGGCAACAGACTTAAGTTAGGCGATATTTTAGGACTGGTAAAGAGCAAGTGATTTCTCGAAAGAAAAGTAAAATATGTATAGCGTGAAAAATCTGATAAAAGTAATGTCATATTTTGCCACCGCCGTGATTTTTATTACGGCGGTATCGCTGTTTGCTATGCAGGGCGATGACGGCAGGGCTTATGCGGCGGATGCGGTAGCGTCAATAAGCGTGACACCGGTACAATCCGTGCTTGATATTTCGGACAGGCGCACTGTCTACCGTTATGACGACAGCACGGGTAAATACAGGCAGATAAGCTATTATGACGTTTACGATTATGATAAAATAAAGCTGACGGTAGACTACGGCGGTTACAGCCGAAGCTATACCGGAAGCGAAATCACCGCACTGACCGCTACGCTCGGAACTCCGCTTGTCATTTCGGACGGGCAGAGTGAAAGTGTGTGGAGAAACGGTCGGCACAACGTAACATATACGCTGGGCACAAAAAGTACAAAAGCGGTATTCACGGTAGCGGCAACAAGGATAAAGTCGCTGTCTGTCACTCCGATGTACACTATCAATGCAATCTATAACGTGAAGGGCAATTACAGGGTGGTCGCAGACGAGAGCGGCAGCATATCGCAACGCTTTGAATATGACCTCGCAGGATATGACTACAACGTAAAAATAATCTACACGGACGGAACGGCGGTTAGCTGTACCGCTGCCGATTTAAAGCAGATAACCGGGTATGAGCCGGTATTTTCTCAAGGGAATAAGGCGCTCTCTGTGGGTGCTAACACGGGTTACTGCACTGTAGGGGGAGTTACGGCAAAGTTTTCGTTCAACGTTATCGAAAACCCGGTAAAGAGCGTATCACTGTATATGACTGACGGTGCGAATACATTAACTGCGAAAAATGACGGATATTATGTCAAGCGTAGTGACGGCAGTGATTATTTCAGGTTTATTTACGACAAGACGAAAATAAGGGCAAGGGTAACATATACAAGCGGGAGTACGGCGGATTATCCGATAGGCGAGCTTTGCGCCAAGCTTCACGGACAGCTTGAAATAAGCGATACGCAGAGCGTTCAGCCGTGGGCGGCGGGTACGGTCACGCTTCCGGCAAAGATAAACGGTATAAAGACTTCGCTTACGCTGAAGGTCGGTGGTATGCCGCCGGTAAATGAATTGTCGTGTACTCAAAGAACAAGTAATACGATTATGCTCTCATGGAGCAAAAATAATCTTGCGTCAGGATATATCGTTGAACGCTATATTGACGGTAAATGGATCCAGGCGGCAAAGCTTGCATCAAATACAGCTGTTTCGTATGAGGTCGGTTCGCTTGCCGCAGGAACTACATACCGTTTCCGCATAAAGGCGTATAAAGATTCTTTGTACAGCTCATATGCCTATGCAGATATTGATACACTGCCTGCGGCCGTTGAAAATTTCAGGCGCACAGGCAGAACAAACAGCACTGTGACGCTTTCGTGGAACAAAAATTCATCGGCAGACGGATATTGCATAGAGTTGTATAAGAACGGAAAATGGATGCAAGTCGTAAAGATTCCGAGTAATTCCGCATTAAGCTATACTGCATCAGGGCTTACGGCAAGCACAACCTGCAAGTTCAGAATACGGGCATACAGAAATGCGGCTAAGACAACCGATTATTCGGATTATGTGACTGTTGCGGTCAATACGTTGCCTGCTGATGTAACTGATTTCAGATGTACAGGCAGAACAAAAAACTCCGTGACGCTCAGTTGGAATAGAAATGCCACGGCAGGCGGTTATATCATACAGCAGTATGTAAGCGGCAAATGGGTTCAGAAAGCGAAATTATCCGATAATTCGTCTGTAAAATATACCGTGTCGGGACTGACACCGGCTACATCGTACAGATTCAGAATACGTGCATATAAAACGATCGGTGTAAATACGGTTTACAGCGGTTATACAAGTCATACCACGCTCAGTTCACCTGTCAATATCAGCGGACTTGTATGCACTGCACGCACTTATAATTCAATAACGCTCGGTTGGAACAGAAATTCAACCGCAACAGGCTATAAGCTGGAACAGTACAAAAACGGAAAATGGGTTCAGATAGCAGTTGCATCAGGAAATAAGAATGTGAGCTGTACCGTATCGAGGTTGAGTCGTAATACTGCCTACAGGTTCAGAATAAGGTCGTATAAGACGATAAGCGGAAAGACCTCGCACAGCGGGTACACTTACGTTAATGTAAGGACAACTAAATGAAAAGTGTCGGTAACGGCATATGAAAGGAATTATCAATCATGGAAATAATAGTAGCAGTAGACGAAAATTACGGCATAGGCAGGAACGGCGATCTTCTGGCGCACCTTTCGCCTGATCTTAAGCGTCTTAAGGCAATGACGGTCGGAAATATAATCGTTATGGGAAGCAAGACTTATATGAGCTTTCCTAAGCGCCCCTTGCCTGACAGGGAAAATCTTATTATTACGCACCACCCCGAGGAGTACCCCGATATCAGATGCTTTACATCGACCGAAGAATTTGTTGAATACTCAAAAACTGCTGATAAGCCGATATTTGTGCTCGGCGGCGGAAGCATATATGAGCAGCTCCTGCCTTATTGCGACAAAGCGCACATAACAAAGATACTTCACAGCTTTGAAGCCGATACCTACTTCCCTGATCTTGATAAAGATCCCGAATGGGAAATCGGGGGCGAAGAAGAGGTTATCGATACCGAAAAGTATCCGTTTAAATACGTTACTTATGTCCGCAAGAAGTAACGCAAAAGATATTAGCTGAACTATCGAACCGCCGGATGGTTTTATCTGTATCATACATTGTCCTATCCGCTCACAATGTGTCATTTTCACCACTTATTCAAGATATCGTTGTATTCGCTTGTGTTAATACAATATGTTGAAAATCAACAATAAATACTGAATTTAGTCCCTCGTCGAGGGGCTATTTTTTGTGCAAAATACACTAAATTAAAAAACCGTATTTAGCTACTTTTTCAGAATAAATGATAAAATTTCCACTTGCATTTTTTTGCTGTGGGCTGTATAATATAAATGTACACTTTTTGACACTTTGGTGGGGCTTCAGACACTTATTTTTCGTTGAAATTCAATTTTTCTGAAAAATGTGCGGGGTCGCACCTCTTCGGCGTATCTTTTTTGTGAAAGGAGGGACAGGCTCGTGATAGGCGAATTCAAATCTACACTTGATGCAAAGGGCAGAATGAACATACCGCTTAAACTCCGTGAAGAAATGGGAAACGACCTTGTCCTTGCGAAAACAATAGGTACAGCCTGCATAAAGGTGTATTCAAAAGAGGACTGGCAGAAGCTGGTTGCCAGAATAAACGAGCTTCCGCAGGTGAAAACTCAGAGTATAAAACGATTTTTATTCGGCAGTGCTTATGAGATTTCAGCGGACAAGCAGGGAAGAGTTTCTGTTCCTCAGCCGCTCAGAGAGTACGCAACGCTGACAGCTGATGTTGTGGTAGTCGGTCTTGAGGGTACTGCGGAAATATGGGATAAGGCTTCGTGGGTAAAGTTCAACGAGAACACAAACAACGAAGATCTGACAGAGCTTGCGTTAGAGCTCGGAATATAAACGGGAGGGAATATGAGCGAAAAACCTGTTCACATACCCGTTTTACTGAACGAAACCATAGAAGCACTGAATATAAAGCCGGACGGGATATATGTAGACTGCACCACGGGCTTTGCGGGACATTCGTCCGAGATAGCAAAGCGTCTGACAACTGGCAGGCTTATCGGTTTTGACCGTGATCCCGATGCGATAAAGGCTGCGGAAGAAAAGCTGAAGGACTATCCGCACACGCTTATCAACAGGAAATTTTCGACGTTTGACGAAAGTCTTGATGAAATCGGAGTTGACAAGGTCGACGGAGTACTGATGGATCTTGGCGTATCGTCATATCAGCTTGATACAGCCGAAAGAGGATTTTCATATCATGAGGATGCGCCGCTTGATATGCGTATGAGCAAGAGCGGACTGAGCGCTTATGATGTGGTAAATGAATACAGCAAGGAACAGCTTGAAAAGATACTTTTCGAGTATGGCGAGGAAAAATTCGCTCACGGAATAGTAAGCGGTATCTTAAGAGCAAGAGAAGAAGCTCCGATAAAGACTACTCTTGAACTTGCTGAGATAGTAAAAAGAAATGTACCGCTGAAGGTCCGCAAAGAGAAAAATCCGTGCAAAAAGACTTTTCAGGCGATAAGAATAGAAGTTAACGGTGAACTTGATGAACTGCGCAAAGGAATGTCTGAAGCGTTTGAAAGACTTGCGGCAGGCGGAAGACTGGCGATCATCACGTTCCACTCAATAGAAGACAGAATAGTTAAAAACACATTCAGAGATTATTGCACAGGTTGCACCTGTCCTCCCGATTTCCCCGTATGCGTATGCGGAAAAAAGCCGAGAGGCGAGCTTGTATACAGAAAGCCCGTAACGGCAGGGAACGAGGAGCTTGAAATGAACAACCGTTCAAGAAGTGCAAAACTCAGGGCTATAGAAAAACTTTAAAAGGGGATATCTTAATGACAACACCACACAACAGAACAAGCGTGGCTTACGACTTGTCGCTGTTTGATACATCTGCTAAAAGAAAAGAACAGCAGACACCCGAGAAAAAACCGGAATTCAGAGTTGCAACATCGTCTGTTGCAAAGGCAGGCAAACCTGTTGCGCTGGTAATTATAGCGGCGGTTACTCTCACTGTTTTCATAATGTTCCTTTACAGCAAGGCAACACTCAGCGAGATTAACCTCAGAATAAGCAATGAAACACAGACTTTGCAGAGCGTACAGAACATAAATACCGCATTGAGCAATCAGCTCAGCGGATCGGTTTCGCTTGATAATGTAGAGCAGTATGCGGTGAATGAACTCGGTATGCAGAAGATAAACGCATCTCAGGAAAGATATGTCGAGATGAATACAGGCACTATGACAGAAACTGCAGAGAAAAACGGTGACAATATATTTGTTGATATTCAGGACTGGTTTAACGGTATATTAGAATATCTCGGATTTTAGAACATATAAATGAACAAGCAGGGCTCCTTTCCACGTTGATACGGCTGTGTTTACGAGGAAAGGATAATGCTTTTTTATCGAAAGTTATTTTTTGGCAACACCAATTACAGCAAAGGAGCAGCCGATGAACGTAAAGACCACACGGAGCATGAGAATACGCATAATTTTCGTAATAGTAGCGTTGTGCGTTTTTCTTACAGGCTACGTCAGTATAACTTTGTTCAATGCCGCAGTAGTTAACAGCAAGGAAATGTCTGCTATGGCGAACGACCAGCAGCAGAGCAGCTTTACCATAAAGGCAAAACGCGGAACTATATATGACCGTAACAATAAGGTGCTTGCTCAGAGTACAACGGTATGGGATATTATAATATCTCCGGGAGATATCGAAGAGTATGAGCCGCAGAACCGTGAGTTTATCTGCAAGGGTCTCAGCGATATACTTGACGTAAAGTACGAAACACTGCTCAAGGCGTGCGAGGACACCGAAAGCCGTTATTATGTGGCTAAGAAAAGGGTTGACCGTGACACGGTCGAGAAGATAAACAAGTTTATTCTGAAAAACGACCTCAAGAGCGTATCGGTATATTCTGTCGAAAACAGTGAGAGAAGTTATCCTAACGGTACGCTTGCGGCGAGCGTTCTCGGATTTGTAAACGAGAATGAAGAGGGTTACGGACTTGAAGCGTACTACAATTCGTACCTTAAAGGCGTGGACGGCAGAGTGGTTTCGACCACCGATGCGGACGGCGACGCTATGCCTTATGATTATTCTTCACGTTTTGCGGCAAAGGACGGTAACAGCCTTGTGCTGACTATTGACGAAACATTGCAGTATTATCTTGAAAAAAATCTTGAGATAACCGTTTCGCAGCACAAGCTTGCTAACCGCAGCACAGGCATTATAATGAACGCAAAAACAGGTGCTATTGTGGCAATGGCTACAGCTCCGGGTTTTGATCCGAACGATCCGTCGTATGTTTACTTTGAAAACGACAGGCTGACGTTGGCTAAGATGTCGGCAGACAAGAAGACCGAAGAAGAAATACTGAAAGCAAAACAGGATATATGGGGCAAGCAATGGCAAAACAAGGCTGTAAGCGAGCTTTATATCCCCGGTTCGGTATTCAAGATGTTCACATGTGCTTCTGCACTTGAAGAAGAGGTCGTTTCGCTTGACAGTACATTTGAATGTTCCGGTATCGCCGATGTAGCAGGTACAAAGATACGTTGCTGGAACATAGGCGGTCACGGGGTATCGACTCTTACCGAGGCAATGATACGCTCGTGTAACCCTGCGTTCATCAAGATAGGACAGCTTCTCGGAGTTGAGAAGTTCAGCAGATATTTTGAAGCGTTCGGTTTTACCGAAAAGACAGGTATCGACCTGCCGGGCGAAGCTGATTCGCTTTATGTAAAAGAATCCGATATGGGCATAGTTGAACTTTCCAGCTCGGCTTTCGGTCAGACAACAAAGGTTACTCCCATACAGATGGTCACAGCGGCAGCGGCTGTCGTAAACGGCGGTAAGCTGGTTACACCTTATGTTGTTGACAAGATAATCGATAGCGAGGGCAACGTTGTAAAGTCGGCGCAGACTGTTGTAAAGCGTCAGGTAATAAGCGAAGAAACAAGTGCAACAATGCGTCAGATACTTGAAGATGTAGTAACGGCGAACGGCGGCGGTAACGCATATATGAGCGGATATCGTATCGGTGGCAAGAGCGGTACATCTGAAAAGATAGACGACTACAACAGCGGAAAAACCCCTGAGCTGAGATATGTTGCTACATTCTGTGCGATAGTTCCGATAGACGATCCCGAATATGTAATGCTGGTCGTATGCGATGAACCGACATCGGGTTATATCTACGGCAGTGCAATCGCCGCACCTGTTGTATCTGCGGTATTCAAGGAAGGTCTTGAATATATGGGTATATATCCGCAGTACACGGCAGATGAGCTTGCTCAGCAGGATGTAACCGTTCCGTGGGTAGGCGGATATAACAGTATCCGTGCAGAGGCTCAGCTTACAGCCGCAGGACTTAAAGCTGAGTACATAGGCAGTACAGACGGCACGGAAGTAACAGGTCAGGTTCCGTCAGCCGGAACCGTACTGCCGAACGGCAGTACGGTAATGCTCTATATGGGCGATATACCGCTGTCCGATTACAGAATGTCAACAGTTCCGAGCGTTATCGGAATGACGGTAGAGGAAGCCAACAAGACGCTCAGCAACGTCGGACTTAACATCAGCATAAGCGGAGCGGCTACCGGCAGTGAAGCAAAGGCGGTAAGCCAAAGCGTAAATTCCGGACTTTCTGTATACAGAGGTACCGTTATAGAAGTCAACTTCCTTGTCAATAATGAAACAGGCTGATAGGAGAGGGTATTATCAAACTGTATGATATCTGCCCTGCGGCTGAAGCTGCGGGTATAGAAAACACAGAGGTGACAGGCGTTACCGATGATACGCGTGAGGTCACCAAAGGCAGTATATTTGTCTGCATAAAAGGCGCAAATTTCGATGGACACAGTGCGGCGCAGAAAATGATCGGCAACGGCGCAACTGTAGTAGTTGCCGGACACGATACAGGCTGTGAACGTCAGGTCATAGTACAAAACACAAGACTTGAACTAGCCAATATGCTGTCACGCTTTTACAGTGAACCTGCAAAGAAGTTCGGGCTTCTTGCTGTCACGGGAACTAACGGTAAAACCACAACCGCACACTTTGTAAAGCATATACTTACCGTTCTCGGTAAAAAATGCGGCTGTATCGGCACAGCAGGTAACGACACCTGTTCGGGTGAACTTAAACCGTCACAGCACGGAACACCGACTGTGCCAAGAGCGACAGTGCTTTATCGGTGGTTTGACGAAATGGTCAGAAACGGCGCTGATTACTGCGTTATGGAAGCAAGTTCGCAGGCGCTTGACCAGTACCGTATAGGCAATGAAAATGTGGCTGTGGCAGGATTTACGAATCTTACCCGTGATCACCTTGATTATCACGGTACGATGGAAAACTATTTTCAGGCAAAGCGCCGTGTGTTTACAATGTGCAAAACTGCTGTCATAAGTATTGATGACGAATACGGAAGACGGCTTGCAGATGAATTTTCTGATATAGCTGTGACTTACAGCGTAAACGGTAAGGCGGATTTCCATGCTGATTTCGTAAAAATGAGTGCAGCAGGCTGTTCTTATATGCTTGTGAATGAGCGGGAGAAAACGGCGTGTCGTGTTGATATGAATATGACAGGTCTGTACAATGTACAGAATTCTATGTGTGCGATAGCGATGGTGACGGCTCTCGGATTCGATATGTCTGAATGTGCAAAGGCACTTGCTACTCTTGATGGGGTAGACGGCAGAATGAATGTCATATATCGCGGTGAGTTTACCGTAATAACCGATTATGCGCATACCGATGACGCGCTTGTCAAAGTGCTTTCAACGCTGAAAGCGGTGACAAAAGGCAGACTTATATGTGTGTTCGGCGCAGCAGGCGACCGTGACAAAGAAAAGCGCCCTATGATGGGAAAAGCTGCGGAAGAAAACGCAGATATGCTCGTCATAACATCCGATAACCCTGCACACGAAAACCCCGATGATATAATAAAGTCGGTGCTTTCAGGCACTACGGGCACAAAGCCCTGCAAGTGTATTACCGACAGATATGAGGCTATTGAGTACGCACTTGATATCGCCGGGAAAGACGATGTGATAGCGCTGTGCGGCAAGGGTCATGAAACCTATCAGATAATAGGCGATGAATATCTGCCGTTTTGTGAAAAGGATATAGTAAAAGATATAATGAAGAGGAAAGGAAACTGATATATGAATATTCCTGCTACCGTGATAACCGCAGTGCTGTGTTTTGGCATAACCGCACTGCTAGGATTTGTGGCGATACCTGCGCTCAAAAGGCTGAAATTCGGTCAGACTATACTTGATATCGGACCTGCATGGCACAAGTCAAAGAACGGCACACCTACAATGGGCGGTGTTATGTTCATCGCAGGTGTTATAATCTCGTTTGTTGTGGGTCTTGCAATAATGTGGGCAAGCGGTAATATCAATATGGACGAAGTAGGTTCACAGAAGCTTGCAAAGGCAATATCCGCCGTTATCATGGCTCTGCTGTTCGGATTTGTCGGCTTTGTCGATGACCTGATCAAGGTAAAGAAAAAGCAGAACGAGGGTCTTAAGCCCATGCAGAAGATAATAATGCAGGTGCTTATCATCGCCGCATTCTTTACCTCTCACATCATTGCCGGTGACACTTCTACTGTAATAACATTCCCGTTCTTAGGTCAGATCGACTTCGGAATATTCTATTATATCGTTATGGGACTCGGCATACTGTATCTTGTAAATGCTGTAAACCTGACAGACGGTGTTGACGGACTTTGTTCATCGGTAACGCTTGTGTACTGTGCGGCTTATGTGGTTATATGCTCACTTGTCGGTATGGCAGAAATGGGTCTTGTATCGGCGGCGGCAGGTGCGGGCTGTCTTGGCTTTATGGTGTGGAATCTGCACCCCGCAAAGGTTATGATGGGCGATACGGGATCGATGTTTCTCGGCGGTATCGTTACCGCTGTCGGAATAGGTACAGGTACCGAATTTGTAATGGTTATATGCTGTGCGGTATATATCTGGGAGGCACTCTCGGTACTGATACAGATGACATATTTCAAGATAACTCACGGCAAGCGTCTTTTCAAGATGACCCCCATACATCACAGCTTTGAGATAAGAGGCTGGAAAGAGGGCAAGATTGTTGCCGTATTCTCACTGCTTGAGCTGCTTGCCTGCAGTGTCGGAATACTTCTTCAGTATTTCGGAAACTGAGATAAATCAAAACGAAAGGGGGATTATTCGTGCCGGAGAAAAACGGGCTCAGCTATGAACAGCGAAAGGCAATGTACGAACAGAATATCCGCGACACGGACGGAAAGCGTCATGTTGACAAGCTTCGTGACGTTCCGCAGGTAAACAACGGAAGTAAAAAGAAAGTCCCCTCGGCAAAACACAGAGCGCAGAGGATCGAGCTTAAGCCGCCGAAACCTGAACCGATAGAGCATGAGAGCGTACAGCGCAGATCCGAAAAGCGCAGCAGCGGTTCAATGACGGAAAGCTTATACGGAATATTCCGCAGAAAATATCCGAAAGTAAAGATTGTTCCTCCCTATATGGAGTGCGTTTCATATAAAAAGCGCGGAAAGTTTGATATGCCGCTTTTCACCGTTACGCTGATACTGCTTGTAATGGGAATAATAATGATGTCATCGGCAAGCTACGCCTATGCTCTTAAGGAAGAGGGCAACAGTTTTGCGTATGCCGAAAGACAGCTTGTTGCGGCAATAATCGGATTTATTGCATTGATAGTATGTTCATCGTTTGATTATCACTTGCTTGTGCGCCCGATAAAGACGTTTTTCAAAACCGATAAAAAGAAACCCGAAAACGGCAAAGGAATGAATATAGCGATACTGTTCTTCCTGTTCTGCGTTGTGCTGATGATAGCGGTTTTGCTTGTAGGCGATGCGGTGAACGACGCAAGAAGATGGATCACGATCGGCGGTATACAATTCCAACCGTCTGAACTTCTGAAGATCGGAATGATAATATTGCTTGCCTATATGCTCCAGAACAGCTACGAATATCGTAACAGGCTGTGGTACGGCTTCGGCAAACAGGCGTTTATAGCGTTTTTTGCGGCGGCGCTGTGTATGGCGCAGCGACACGTTTCGGCAATGCTTATCATTCTCGCTATCGCATTTGTGATGATGTTTGTCGGCGGCTCTAACAAGGGCGGACTTATAGTACTTGTACTTGTTGCGGTTGTAGGTTTTATTGCGCTTGTCTATGTGTTCAAGTGGGAATATCTGACCGACCGTATAACAAGCTGGCTTCACCCGTTCTCGGATGCCGGCGACACCACCTATCAGACCTCGCAGTCGCTTATAACAATAGGCTCGGGCGGCTGGTTCGGACTGGGACTCGGAAATTCAAGGCAGAAATATTACTACCTTCCTGAAAGTCAGAACGACTTTGTGTTCTCGATAATATGCGAAGAGCTCGGCTTTTTCGGCGGTATGACGGTAATACTGCTGTTCGTACTGTTTGAAGTCAGAGGATTCATAATAGCAGGCAGAGCAAAGGATAAATTCGGCTCGCTGATGGCGCTCGGAATAACGCTTCAGATAGGACTGCAGGCAATACTGAATATTGCCGTTGCGTGCAACGCCATACCAAATACCGGTATTTCGCTCCCATTCTTCAGCTACGGACGAACGGCGCTGATAACACAGCTGGCGGAAGTCGGATTGCTGCTCAATATATCGAGAGATGCCGATACATGATACCGAAAGGAAGAGTACGATGAATGTTGCATTTGCGGCAGGAGGAACGGGAGGACATATAAATCCCGCACTTGCCATAGCAGACAAATTAAAGGAAGTTTTTCCTGATACGAAGATACTTTTTATAGGCTCGCCCGACGGCCTTGAATCAAAACTTGTCAAAAAGGCAGGCTATGACTTTGCACCGGTAAAGATGGCAGGCATACAGCGTAAGCTGACGCCGCACAATATAAAGCTGAATGTTCAGGCGGTGCACTACTATCTGAATGCGGGAAAGTGCATCAGAAAGATATTTGACGGTTTTAGTCCCGATCTTGTGATCGGAACAGGCGGATATGTAACCGGCACAGTGCTTAAAACCGCACTGAAATGCGGTATCAAGACGGCGCTTCATGAGAGCAATTCACTGCCGGGCGTATCCACAAAGATGCTTGCGCCAAAGGCTGACCTTGTAATGCTCGGTACGGAGGACGCAAAGAAGCATTTAGGCGAATGTAAGAAATGCGTTGTCACCGGTAATCCGCTCAGAAACAACATTCCGATAGAAGAAAAGTCGGCGGCAAGAAAAAGACTGGGTCTTCCCGATTGTCTTACAATTCTTTCTGCAGGCGGCAGTCAGGGTGCGTCAAGGATAAACGAAGCGGTTGTACACCTGCTTTCATATGAGCAGAAGAAAGGCAACATAAATCATATCCACGGCTACGGCAAACACGGCAAGGATACATTTATGCAAAGCCTTGCGGAAAACGGAGTAGATCCGGATAATGAGCATTTCATCATCAAGGAATATATCGACAATATGTACACCTGTATGTGTGCAAGCGACCTTATCATAACAAGGGCGGGTGCAATGACGCTGACCGAGCTTATGGCAATAGGCAGGGCGTCTATATTGATTCCATATCCTTATGCGGCTGAAAATCATCAGTATTACAATGCGCTGACGCTTCAGAACGCCAATGCAGGCAGGATAATCGACGATAAGGAACTGACAGGCGCAGTGCTGATTGATACTGTAACAAAGCTTACGGACGATCCCGAACTGCTTAAGCTTATGAGCGAGAATGCAGCTAAACTGTCAAAGCATGATGCGGCAGGCGTTATACTGCGTGAGATAACCGACCTTATGGGTCTTGAATGATCTGATTTCACCTATTCACCCCGAATGGCATAATATGAAGAAAAGCTATGAGAGGGTGATACTTTGGATAAACAGAAACTTATTGTAAAAGGCGGGAACAGGATCGAGGGCGAGCTTGCGCTGCACGGTGCAAAGAACGCCGCTTTACCGCTACTTGCGGCAACGGTACTGATCAAAGACGGTGAGTGTGTCATACATAACTGTCCCAGACTTACCGATGTTGACGCGGCACTTCGCATACTGTCGCATATCGGCGTCAAATGCAGACGTGACGGCAGTACTGTGATATCAGATGCGTCTGCAATAGGTAATTGCGAAATACCGGTAAGCCTTATGCGGGAAATGCGCTCGTCAATAGTTTTCTTAGGCTCGGTACTCGGCAGAACCGGACATTGCAGAATGTCGTATCCCGGTGGTTGTGAGCTGGGTCCCAGACCGATAGATCTGCACCTTGCGGCGCTTCGCAGTATGGGTGCGATAATAGAGGAAACGCACGGTTTTCTTGATTGTACTGCACCAAAAGGGCTGAAAGGTACTTCGGTTTCGCTGTCATTTCCGTCAGTAGGCGCTACTGAAAATGTAATGCTTGCGGCAGTTACCGCAAGCGGTGTTACCGAGATTGAGGGTGCGGCGAAAGAGCCTGAGATATGCGACCTTGCGTCGTTCCTTGTTTCCTGCGGAGCGGATATCAAAGGTGCAGGAACAGACAGGATAATAATATGCGGCAAGAATAAGCTTTCAGGCTGTGAATACAGTGTTATGCCTGACAGGATAGCCGCAGTGACATATCTTTGTTGTGCGGCGGTAACAGGCGGCGAACTTATCCTTACAGGTGCGGATATAGCGCATATCGGAGCTGTTGTGCCGGTTCTTAAAGATATGGGGTGCCGTATTTATTCTTTCGGCAGGGACAGCATTTATATAAAAGCCGCCGAACGGCTTAGAGCACCGCATACTGTGCGGACAATGCCTTATCCCGGTTTTCCGACAGATGCTCAGGCACCGCTTATGGCAACTTGTACGGTAGCGGACGGCACGGCGGTTTTTGTAGAGAACATATTTGATAACCGTTACCGCCATGTCAGCGAACTGCTCCGTATGGGAGCGGTAATAAAAACCGAGGGCAGAGTGGCGGTCGTACAGGGCGTGCGCAGACTGTCTGCGGCAGAGATTGTTTCGCCGGATTTAAGGGGAGGCGCAGCGCTGGTCATTGCGGCACTCGGCGCCGATGGCACATCGTCAATTGGCGGAATATCGCATATCGACAGAGGATATGAATCAATAGAAAAAGCGCTTTACAGCGTGGGAGCAGATATAAAAAGAATTTAAAAATAAAAGGAGGTGCGAAAATGGCTGACATAACCGAAAGAGATAAGAACAACCTGTGGGCTGAAATGCCGCCGTCAGGCAAGAAGCGCTTACAGCAGGAAAATTCACAGCCGAAGCCCGCACCCGAAAATATACCCGACAATAAAAAGGGCAAAAAGAAAAAATCAAAACCCGAGAATAAAAAGACAGCAAAAAAGCAGAAGGATAAAAAGGGTAGTACAACTGAAAAAACGGCAAAAAGACCGGCAGAAGACGTAAATGCAGGCAACGGTGCGGCATCGAAGGCGCAACGTATGCCGCAGTTTCTCAGCGAAAACACAAGAACCGATATTCCTGTAGTAAAGCCTGTGGATATCCAGAACCGCGTACTTCGCAATAAGCCCAGGTCAAAGGAAGATACACGCGAAAGAAAACGCAGAAAGCGTCTTTCTGCCTATATCGTATATTATATTATATTCGGCATACTGGCAGTGGTAATACTGGCAGTGCTGTCGACAACCGTACTGTTCAATCTTTCAAAGTACAGGATAACAGGCGACACAGTATACAAAGAACAGCAGATAATAGATGCAACGGGAGTTAATGTCGGCGACAATCTTATACTTATGGACGTCGGTGCGGTCAGACAGCGTCTTATCGACAGACTTCCCTATGTTGATAAGGTCGAGGTCAGCCGCAACATTTTCACCTGTGCGCTTGAAATTAAGCTGAATCCCGCAACTGCGGTGGCAAACATCAAAAAGAACGACCGCTATTATCTTGTCAGTGAAAACGGCAGAATAATGGACGCAGAGCTTAAAACACCAGATAAGAACTGCGTTGTTGTACTCGGATTCGATCCGGAATATGCAAAGTCCGGTGACTTTTTGTCGGTAACGGACGAAGGCAGCCGCAATATGCTTTCAAAGCTTCTCAGGGCTGTAAAGACATACGATGAGATTGACGATGAAAACGAATATGAGGCACAGCAGAAATATGACAGCGTATTCACGCTTATTGATCTGTGCAGAGAGCTCGGGATCAGCAAACATATAAAGACAATCAATATGTCGAGCATATATGATATAAAGCTGAGCTATGATAACAAGCTGACGCTTGAACTCGGTGATACGACCGATGCAAAACTTAAATTGACAGTAGCAAAGAATCTTATAGATAAAGGTGAGTTTGACGGCGAAAAGGGTGTGCTTGTTCTTTCACAGCTGAGCGAAAACTCATATAATATGAAAGTTACATTCAGACCCGAATATGACGATACGGGCAGTAAGGACGAAACAAGCAAGGACGATAATACTTCAGGCGGCAGTGATACGTCACAGACTGAATCTGTTCCTGAAACAACGGCGTCACCCGAAACCGAAATGCCGCCGGAAACTGAAGCACCGCCGGAAACAGAGGCACCGCCCGAAACAGAACCGGAAACGCTTCCTGAAACTACTCCTGAGCCTGAGCCGGAACCGGACGCACAGCCCGAGCCGGAACCTGAGCCTGAGCCGGAACCCGAAACCACACCGGAGACAGAAGCTGAAAACATACCGGAATCTGTTCCGGAAACATCTCCTGATGAATATTATGAATAACCGAGCGTTATAATTCGGCGAAACAGAGGTAAAAACCCAAGATATTGTGGTAAATTATAAGCGCTGCTCAAATTATAATGATATTTTTTAGCAAAACGCTTGCAATTATAAAAAGAATCTGTTAAAATATTATAGTAGACAGTTTTATCTGTAAATTATACGGAGGAATGCAAAAAATGAACTTTGATTTCGATGATGAAGAGTTTGAGCGTGACGTCAAAATAAAAGTTGTCGGCGTTGGCGGCGGCGGCGGAAACGCAGTAGAGAACATGGTCAGAAACAACGTTGAAGGCGTTGATTTTATCATAATAAACACGGATGTAGCAGCCCTTAAGTCTAAGGACGGCAACACAATGGAGCGTGTACAGATAGGCAGAAAGACCACAAAGGGTCGTGGCGCAGGCGGAAAGCCTCCTGTAGCCGCAGAATCTGCAAAGGAAAACAGCGATGACATAGCAGAAGTACTCAAGGGCGCTTCTCTCGTATTCGTAGCCGCAGGCATGGGCGGCGGTACAGGTACCGGTGCGGCTCCTGTAATCGCTCAGATCGCAAAGGATATGGGTATACTTACAGTCGGCGTTGTTACAAAGCCTTTTGATTTTGAAAGAGAATTCAAGATGAACCTTGCATTGCAGGGTATCGCAGAACTGAGAAAGTATGTTGATGCGCTCATCATCGTACCTAATCAGCGTTTGCTTTCAATAAAGGAAAAGAATATTTCTATCAAGGCGGCTTACGCTATGGTAGATAACGTGCTTTATCAGGCAGTCAAGGGCATTTCGGATCTTATCACTCATGACGGTGTTATCAACATCGACTTTGAGGACGTCAGGACAACCCTTGAGGGTGCAGGTGACGCTCATATGGCTATCGGTCACGGTTCAGGCGATACACGCGCAGAAGACGCTGTAGCAGAGGTTGTAAACAGCCCCTTGCTCGAAACATCGATAAAGAACGCAGGTAAGCTTCTTGTTAACCTCACAATGTCTGAGGATACGCCTCTCGACGACGTTGAAAAGGTAATGCAGCTCCTTACTCAGTCTGCCGCTCCCGATGTACAGGTTATTCATGGCGTTGACCTTGACAGCTCTCTCAGCGATGAAATGGTAATCACAGTTATCGCTACCTGCTTTAAGGATAGTGCAGGTCATTCTATGGTAACATCCGATGAGGCTGTTGCAAAGACTGTACTTGCGTCTACTCCGACAGAAGATACAGGTTCTGATAATAAGGTTGAGAACTCTCTGACAGAATCTCTTGTTTTCCCCGAAACACCCGCTAACGCAGGTGAAATGTCAGATGACGATCCTTTTTCGGAGCTGTCTGAACTTCTGAACAACAGAGGCAACTGATAATATTGCACAACATATCTGCTCCCGATCTGATGTCGGGAGCTTTTTGTTACTGCTTACATTGACTGACAGGTGAAAAAAGGTTATAATAACAGCTGTGACATAATAAAAACTGTGAGGTAATAATGGAGTACTTTTACAACCTTTTATTCTATTTTATGATATATTCGTTTGCCGGGTGGTGCGGAGAAGTAGTATTCGCAACAATACGGCACGGAAGATTTGTGAACCGTGGTATGCTCCACGGTGCATACTGCCCGATATACGGCTTCGGGCTGATAATCGTCATCGTATGTCTGACCCCGATAAAGGATTCGTGGCTGTTGCTGTTTGTCGGCTCAGCCGTACTGACCACTGTTCTTGAATTTATCACAGGCTTTGTGCTTGACAAGATATTCGGCAGACGTTGGTGGGACTACAGTAATAAAAAGTTCAACATTGGAGGATATATCTGTCCGCAGTTCACTGTCGTATGGGGGCTTGCGTGCCTGCTTATAATGAAGGTGGTACAGCCTGCGATAGCTTTTGCAGTAGGGCTTATCTGGAAGCCTGTCGGCATATCGGCACTGTGCCTGTTCTATGCGGCAATAATCACCGATGTTATATTGACCTTCCCGGAAGTTAAAAAGCTCAGGAACGAAATCAGGCTTATAGACGAGCTTGAAAAACAGCTAACAGCCGTTTCCGATTCGATCGGTTCGGGACTATCGGATAAGACCTCGCAGGCGGTAGAATTTTCAAAGGAACACGGAATCACCCCGGAAGAAATGCAAAAGAAAGCCGATGAATTCAAAGCAAGGCTTGAAACAGCCTCAGACGGTGCAAAACAGCGCAATGCGGAACGCTTGAGTGAATTAAAGGGCAATGCTTCGGAACGCAGAGAGGAGCTTACAGCACGCATAAACGAGCTTAACGAAAAGCTGTCAGAGCTTAAAGCAAAGCATAAACGTCTTTACAAGGCATTCCCTTCGCTTAAAAACGGCAGAAAAAAGCTGAAAAAAGTAATTTCAAAGAAGAAGTAAATCAAAGAGCCGTCGGTCTTTTCCTGTCCGACGGCTCTTTTCTTATTGCTTGTTTATAAATTTATCTATAATGTATTTCGGTCTTGCCTTTACTTCGGTATAAATCTTTCCGATATATTCACCGACAATGCCAAGCGCCATTATCTGTAGTCCGCTTAAGAACCATATCGAGCACATAAGCGAGCTCCAGCCTGCCTCGGTATTTCCAAGACAAGTCTGCACGATCGTGTATATTATCATTGCTATGCTGACAAGGAAAACTAAAAATCCGACAACCGTTACAAGTCTTATCGGCTTTACCGAGAAACTTGTTATACCGTCAAACGCAAAAGCAAGCATCTTTTTAAGCGGATACTTTGATTCGCCCGCAAAACGCTCACTGCGCTCATAATATACAATATCACTTTTGAAACCTATCTGCTTTACTATACCTCTGAGGAACAGGTTGACTTCTTTAAACTGTGATAAAGCTTCAAGAGCACGCTTTGATATAAGTCTGTAGTCTGCGTGGTTGTCAATTATATCAACGCCGAGCAATCTCATGAATTTGTAGAACATTCCGGCAGTACCACGTTTGAAAACAGTATCCGTCTTTCTCGATGAACGCACGCCGTACACTATGTCACAGCCGTCGTGATATTTGTCTACAAACTGGTCAACCACGTTTATATCATCCTGCAGATCCGCATCCATTGATATGGATATATCCGCAAGATCCTTTGCCGTCATAAGTCCTGCAAGAAGAGCATTCTGGTGTCCCTTGTTGCGTGAGAGTTTCAGTCCTGAGAATAAATCGTCATTGCTGTGGAGTTCTTCAATTATCCCCCAGGTTTTGTCCTTGCTGCCATCGTCCACAAATAAAACACGGCTCTTGTCGGAAATCTTTTTTTCATTTATGAGAGCTGTCATCTTCTCTTTAAGTCGCTTTGAGGTTTCGTGAAGTACAGCTTCTTCGTTGTAACAGGGAACTACAATGTAAAGTATGTCGTTATATTCGGTCATTTTTAAAATTCCTTTCGTATATGTGATCCTAACTGTTACAGTATACCCTATTTTTAACGATTTGTAAAGCGTATAATGTGAAAATATGACGAAAAATCGGTAAATATAGTTATCATCGATATTTTTTACACAAAGAAAAGAGGCTATGACACCGAAGTGCCATAGCCATAGGAAAAGGGTGCAGATTATCTTAAAGGGTTAAAACCCATCTAAGCCGTTTTATAAAACGTATCTCTATAATTATACGTTGAACAGGAGCTCTTCGTATGTGGGGAAGGGCCAGTACTTTTCACCGACGATCGTTTCAAGCTCGTCTGCAACAGCACGCAGGCTCTGCATTGTAGCGAATACTTCATCGTGATAGCACTTAGCAGCTTCATAAGCGTCTGAGATACCCTGTGCCTTTACAATCACGCTGTCAAGCTCAGCAATCTTAGCGTTGAGGTTTTCAGCGAGAGAATCGATCTTGTTAGCGATAGACTGTTCAAGGTTGTATGCAACGCCTGCGTTCTTCTTTGACAGGAGTACATCGCATACCTGCTTCTCATAAGCCATAACAGCGGGGAGAATCTCCTTTCTAGCCATTTCTGCTGTTGTAAGAGCCTCTATATTGATTGTCTTGCTGTAGTTTTCAAGCAGAATCTCTGTTCTTGAGTGCATTTCAACTTCTGAGAATACCTTATGCTTTGTGAATACCTTGATGTTTTTCTCGTCAAGGAAGTGGGGAAGTGCGTCTACCGTGGACTTGAGCTCAGGCAGACCTCTTACCTCTGTAGCTTCCTTTACCCATGCGGCATCGTAACCGTTGCCGTTGAAGATTACTCTGCTGTGCTCCTTTATTGTCTTTACGAGCAACTCCTTAAGAGCTTTCTTGAAGTCGTCAGCCTTTTCAAGTTCATCGGCGAACTGTTCAAGCTCTTCTGCTACAATTGTGTTAAGTACTATGTTAGGACCTGAAATGTTGAGTGAAGAGCCAACACTTCTGAATTCAAACTTATTACCTGTAAATGCGAAAGGCGATGTTCTGTTTCTGTCTGTTGTATCCTTGGGGAACTTAGGCAGTGAGGTTACGCCTATATCAAACTGTGCGTGCTTTGCTTCTACGTTTGTACCTGCAACAAGCGCATTGATTACATCGTTCAGTTCTTCGCCGAGGAAGATTGAGATGATAGCGGGAGGTGCCTCGTTAGCGCCAAGTCTGTGGTCGTTGCCGGCAGTTGCTACTGAAAGTCTGAGCAGATCAGCATATTCGTCAACAGCCTTGATGATAGCTACAAGGAATGTTAAGAACTGTGCGTTCTCCATAGGAGAATCGCCGGGGTTAAGAAGATTCTGACCGTCATCTGTTGAAAGAGCCCAGTTATCGTGCTTACCTGAACCGTTAACGCCTGCGAAAGGCTTTTCGTGCAGCAAGCATACCATATCATGCTCAAGAGCGACCTTCTTCATCATTTCCATCATAAGCTGGTTGTGATCAGCCGCAAGGTTTGCGGATTCAAAGATAGGTGCACATTCGTGCTGTGCGGGAGCAACTTCGTTATGCTTTGTCTTTGAAGAAACGCCGAGAGCCCAGAGGTGCTTGTCGAGATCCTTCATATAGTCGCTTACTCTCTGCTTGATAACGCCGAAGTAGTGATCTTCAAGCTCCTGTCCCTTTACAGGTGCCGCACCGAAAAGTGTTCTGCCTGTGAAGATAAGGTCTTTTCTCTTATCGTATGTCTTCTTGTCAACAAGGAAGTATTCCTGCTCGGCACCGACTGTAGCAACAACGCTCTTTGCTGTGGTGTTGCCGAAAAGTCTTAAAATTCTTAATGCCTGCTTTGATACAGCGTCCATTGACTTAAGAAGAGGTGTCTTCTTATCAAGTGCTTCTCCTGAGTATGAGAAGAACGCTGTGGGTATGTATAATGTGTTATCCTTGATAAATGCGTATGATGTCGGATCCCATGCGGTGTAGCCTCTTGCCTCGAATGTTGCACGCAGTCCGCCTGAGGGGAACGATGATGCATCAGGCTCGCCCTTGATTAGCTCCTTGCCTGAGAACTCCATAATAACCGTACCGTCACCAACAGGTGAAATAAAGCTGTCGTGCTTTTCGGCTGTGATACCCGTCATAGGCTGGAACCAGTGAGTGTAATGTGTTGCACCCTTTTCTACTGCCCAGTCCTTCATTGTGCTTGCTACTACTTCGGCAATGGGAAGTGTAAGCTCTGCGTCACCGTGCATTACCTTCATAAGCTCTTTGAATATAGCCTTAGGAAGGCGTGCTTTCATTACCGCCTCGTTGAACACGTCCGAGCCGAACAGCTCCGTTACATCATAAGTTTTCTCTGCCATTTTCCTTTTCCTCCTACTTTCGTTAGATGTTCTTTAAAAAATAAGAAAAGGACGCTTTGATTCCTCAAAACGTCCTCGTTTCTGATTACAGTTATTATAATACACTATGTCGGCTGATTTGTCAATATGTCATTTTGCACAAATTTTGAAAGTTTACCTACGTGAAAATTCAAAATTGCATAAAAACCATTGAAAAACCGTTGATTTCTGCAAGTCTTAAAGCTCAATCTTGCCGTAAAGCGTTGCGTTTCTTTCTGTTTCAACCGCTTCCTTAGAGAATTCGCCTGCATCTGACGCAGTATTTTCAACAGCAGTCTGTGAACGCTTGTATTCTCTTTCAAAAGATGTAGAGAAGCCCGTGCTCTGCTTGTATGAGCGGTTCCCGCCGTTACCGTTTCTTCTTCCGCCCTTGCGGTCGTTTCTTCTGTTGTTATCTCTGTGGGGCTGAGAAGCTGAAATAACGACCTTTCTGTAAGGCTCTTCACCGATAGAGTTGCTGTATACGCCTTCGATCTCAGCTACCTTGCTGTGGATTATACGGCGCTCATAAGGATTCATAGGCTCAAGAGTAACACGTCTGCCCTGGCGGAGCACCTTGTTAGCGGTACGCTCTGCAAGCGACTTGAGAGTTTCCTCTCTCTTATCCCTGTAACCGTTGCAATCAACTGTGATACGGCAGTAAGGCTCATCGTGACGGTTGCTTGCAAGAATTGCAAGGTACTGTAAAGAGTCAAGTGTTTCGCCTCTTCTGCCGATTACGATACCGAGCTTTTCGCCTACTATATCAAGAACTGTGATATCATCTTTTTCGATTATGTTTACCTTGAAGTCCTCAACGCCGAGAGCGGTAAGAACCTTTTCAAGATAAGCGGCAGCCATAGCTACCTTTTCGGTGTGGTCAGCGTCTTTTGTAACAGAAACTTCAGCGGGAGCATCTGTTGTTACTGTTTCGGATGATGCTGTATCAGTTGTTGCTGTAACGGCTGCAGGAGCTTCATATTCGGCTTCGATCTTGTAATCGCCCTTCTTACCGAAAAGCTTCTTTACAGGCTCTTCTACAACTGTTATCTTTATATCGGCTTCATCAACGCCGAGTTCTTTTATTTCCGAAATTGCAAGCGCCTTGAGTTCGTCAAGCGACTTACCTGTATATATCTTTTTCATAAGTCTGTCCTTTCCGGCGATTCTCAATCGTCGTCTTCTTCGTGGTATTCTTCGCCGTATTTCTCAGCGTCAGCCTTTCTTGCTGCCGCCAGCTTACGTCTGTTGATTTCCTTCTGTGAAAGTGTTTCTGTCTTTGTTACGGTCTTTTCTTCGCCTGTATCGGCATCTGTTACAACAGCTGTTGTTGTTACCTGTCTGTCCTTGAGCTTTCTTTCTTTCATCTTCTGTTCAGCTTCGGCTCTGAGCTTATCGGGACTGTAGAGCTTCTGGAGAACTATTGTCTGAACTATACCGAGTGCATAGTTGATACCCCAGTAGAAACCTACGCCTGCGGGAACGCTGAACGAGATCCACAGTGAGAATAAAGGCATGATATAAAGCATTACCTTCATACCCGCACCGCCCGCATTAGCCATCTCGGGATTGTTCTTTTTGCTGATGTACTGTGAAAGTACAGTCTGAACAAGTGAAAGTATAAATGCAAATATCGGTATGATTATCAGCGGTTCAAAAGCGAGCTTAGGTGTAGAACCGAAGTTCAGACCGCAGAACATCATATTGTGTGAAAGAGAATCAAGTCTTGTCTTGACATCATCAGAGAGCATTGAGCTTTCCTTGAATGTGTCAGGATACTGCTCGTAAACCTGTAAAGCAAGCAGTTCTTTCTGCATACCCTTGTACTTGCCTGCAACAGCCGCAAGTCTGTTCTTTGTTTCAGCTGTAAGTTTTGACTTATCACCTGTTAAATCACTGTACTGCTCGGCAGAGAATGAACCGTAGGTTTCTCTGTCTGCCGTGCTGATTGTTTTAGGATCCTTATCGGCGTAATTGTTCTTGAAATTCTCGTCATCCTTAAACTCGTGCGTCAGCTGAGCACCGTCGTTGGATTCTGAAATGAAAATTGCATCCTTATCGCCGTTCTTGTACTTTAAAATAAGCTCGGCATCCTGCTTGTTGTATTCGTTAAGGAAAATTTTCGCATACTCTGTTTCTTCTGCAACTGTGATGGTGCTTGATATATCTGTCGAGCTTAAATGCTCCATGTGTGTCATGGGCTTATATACAACGTCGATGACACCGAACAGTATTATCATTGTCAGAACAAGAGGTCCGCAACCGCCGGCAGGGTTATAGCCCTGTGCTTGCAACTTCTGCATTTCTTCTGCCTGTTTTTCACGGTTGTTGCGGTATTTCTGCTGTATTTCCTTTACCTTGGGAGCAAACAGCTGAGAAAACGCCATATTCTTCTGCTGCTTTATCTGAAGCGGCAGCATTGCTATTTTGACTATAATAGTAAATATCAGTATCGCCCAACCGAAATTCTGTAAAAGAAGATAAATAGGCCACATAATGTAGCCGAGAGGCGTACCGATTATGGTGTATAAGAAATCTATGGAAATCACCCTCCGTTAGTAGTGCCGATATTACGGCTTGGTCCTTTTGAAAAAATAAAATTGTTCGGGTACATAGTCATAGCCGCCCTCAGAAAAAGGGTTGCATCTGATAATTCTCCGTATAGCCAAATAGCTGCCCTTTACCGCACCGAAGCGGCGGAGTGCGATCATCGCATATTCCGAACAGCTCGGAGTAAAGCGGCAACAACGAGGCAGCCATTTTGACAAAGTCATTCTGTATATCTTTACGAAAAATAAAAGTACATATTTCATTTTATTTTTGTATTTTGTCCGGTTGATTATTCGCCGGTGTGGCATATCTTTTCAGCAGTTGCTTTTCCATCCGAAGATATACCTCTGTCGATTTCATCGCAGGAGTTTTTGCTCTTGCAACGAAAATAAAGTCGTATCTTTTTTGTGTCTTTTCACGGAGCAGGGGTTCAATAAGGCGGAACGCTTCTCTTATGACTCTCCTGGCACGACTGCGTTTTACGGCATTGCCGACCTTCTTGCCTGTAACGATTCCTATGCGGTTTACCCGCCTCTTGCTTTCCCTTGCGTAGCATACGAATGCATCGGTAACAATACTGTCACCTTTTTTGAACAGGAATCTGAATTCCTTGTCCTTTTTTATGCAGACGTATTTCTTTGCATACTCATTCATTGACAGAATCAGTAGCTTAAGTGCTTTCTGCCCTTTGCACGTCTTCTTGCGAGAACCTTACGTCCGTTTCTTGTAGACATTCTTTTTCTGAATCCGTGTTCTTTCTGTCTCTGGAGCTTCTTAGGCTGGTATGTTCTTTTCATTTCTTTCTTCCTCCTGTTATTACTCGGCACCGATGTGTGCCTGTCTTGCGCCTATGCAATTTAATATTATACCTTAATCGGTTGCCGATGTCAAGACATATTTGCAAATTTGTCGCATTTGCATCTTTCAGGAACAGTTTAATAGTATATTATAAACACGGTGTTAATTAAAATGTATTGACCGTTGTAGAAAAAATCCGTTTTGTCCCGGTTTTTGATTTATTATTGCAATGCAGAAAACAAACGAGCAGTTATCATAAACAAAACCGAGCACCGAAAAACGATGCCCGATACTGCGTTATAACGATATCTCGGCGGTACTGCCGCCGTTAGTCTGTTTTTTGATCACTATCTGTTTATCGATGCGTTCTTTGAGCTCTGAAACGTGGGAGATTATACCTATTAGCCTGTTTCCGTCTGCCAGTGACATAAGAGTGTCTATCGCCTTTCTCAGCGATTCTTCATCGAGCGACCCGAAGCCTTCATCTACAAACATTGTATCAAGCTTTACACCTCCGGCGCTTGACTGTATCTCGTCCGACAGACCGAGTGCAAGCGACAGTGACGCTTTGAACGATTCGCCGCCTGAGAGCGTTCTGACATCACGTTCTGTACCGTTATAGTGGTCGACAATATCAAGGTCAAGACCGCTTTTTGATTTTTTTTCGCCTTCTTCACGACGTTTCAGTTCATACTGTCCGTTTGACATATTCATAAGTCTTGTGTTGGCTTTTGCTATTATACGGTCGAAATATGCCGCCAGAATATACGTTTCAAGGCTTATTTTTTCTTTACCGGTTATATCGCCGCTGGCTGTATTGCATAGTGATGATTTTACTGTCAGCTCATGCCTGTTCTTTTCAATGTCGAAAGACAGCGATTCTATATCGGAAATAATTTTTTCGTTATTCTCTCTGCGGGATTTCAGAATATGAATTTTATCTTCGCATTCTTTTTTCTTTTCCGTAAGGCTGTTCCGGTTTGAAATAAGCTCTGATACGTCTTCCTTTGCGATTTTGTTCAGACGGTCGGTAAGCTGTTCGATATTTTGTGTAAGCGACTTTACATTTGTATCATATTCGTGGAATCGCTTGTCATTTTCCTCTGTTTTCTGCTTTATAGCCAGAATGTAGTTTTCGAGGCCTTTTATTTCATTTTGTGCATCATTTTTTCCCGCAAACTCAAGCTTTTCTTTTTCTTTTCGATATTGCCCGTTTTTTTCGTTGTATGAAGCAGCGTCCTCCGCAACCTGTTTTTCAGTTTCATTCAGTTTGACGGTAAGTATGTCGATGTTGCTTTCTTTGTCTGGTATAAGTTTTTCAAGCTCGGTTTTGCGGCGTATGTTTCGCTCTTCATCCTGAATTTCTTTTTCAAGAACTTTTATCTTTGCAAAGTTTGTTTCATATTCCCTGTTGATGCGGCTTTCTGTATCGGATATATTTATTTCTTCTGATACTGCTTCATTCAACAGTGTTGCCACAGTCCGGCGAATGATTTTTTCTTTTTCACGGCAGGATGACTTTTCTTCGGCACATTCTTTGCTTTTGTCTGTGGCCGCTTTTTCTGCTATTTGCGCTTTTTTATCTGCCGCTTCAAGTTCGTCTTTTGACGGGGCGCTGCAAGAGATTTCGGCAGGACAGGGATGAGATAACGAGCCGCATACCGGACAAGGTTTTCCGTCCTCAAGAGTTTTTGCGATTATTCCCGCCTGTTCATCAAGAAAGGCTTTAGTCATTGTGTTGTAGAGGGCTCTCAGCTTTTCACTTTCAGCTGAAAGCTTCTGATAATCGTTTTGCAGAACGGTTAGATGCTCTTGTGAATAATTATATTCTTTTATTTTTCCGAGCAGATCTTTGAGGTTGTCTTTACATTGTGACGCTTTTTCCTTTTCATTTTCAAGTTTCTGCTTGTTTTCACCCGCATTTTCAAGCGATTTCATTTCTGCATGGAGTTTTTCGAGTTCGATTTTGCAACTGTTTTTATTATTTGTCAGTTCTTCGGAACGCTGTTTTTCGTTTTTCATTTTTTCCGAAAGCTGTTGAATATCAGCAAACAGCTTATCAAGTTCATCGTATTTTGCAAGCTGTTCGGTAATCAGGGTGACTTTTTTCTTCTTTTCTTCGGTGATTATGGAATATTGCGAGAGTTCGTTGTGGATTGTTATAGCTTTTTCAAGCTCCGATTTATTTGTTGCAAGTTCAGAAGTACGGTGGCTTATATCTTGTAATAAACCCTCACGTTCGTTCTGTTTTGTGAGTGTGACTGTTATATTGCTCAGTTCGTTTTCGATTTCGATTTTTTTTCGTTCGCAGTCTGCAATTTCTTTTGCGTCACGCTCTGAGAGTTTTCTTATAAGTGTGATAAATTCTTCGTTTGCTATGTTTGCGGAAATTGCCTCGTTTATGGCAACGCACAGCTCATCGTCGCCATGTGCGGTTATATGTTTCAGATTAACTTCGAGACGTTCTGTAAGCGTTCTTTTTTCTTCTTCAAGTTGAGCTTTATCCAGCTTCATTCTTTCAAGAAGACGTTGGTAGTTTCCTGTTGAAAAAAGCTTTCTGAGTATTTCCTGCCGCTCGTTTGTAGGCGCAAGAAGAAGTTTCAGAAAATCGCCTTGTGCGATCATGGCAATCTGCACAAACTGGTCATAATCAATGCCGATTATATTTTTTATGGTTTCATCGGCTTCTTTTGTGATTATTCTTCCGTCCGGCATTTTCAATGTTACGCTTTTCGCCTGCTTTGTCAATCCTTCGCCGCGGGTCTTAGGACGTTCGTATTCGGGATTTCTTTTTATGGCATAATCTTTTCCGTTGTATGAAAACAGAAATTCCACTTCAGTCTGAGTTTCTGCTTTTGCGTATTCTGAACGCATCATTTTGGGCGTTCTGTTAGCGCCGCTCGTTTTGCCGTAGAGCGCATAGGTGATAGCGTCGAAGATAGTGGTTTTTCCTGCGCCTGTATCACCCGTTATAAGGTACAGACCTTTGTTTCCGAGTTTGTCAAGCTCAAGAACGGTTTTGTCGGCATAAGGTCCGAACGCCGATAAGGTAAGTCTTTTTGGCAGCATCAGTTTTCCTCCCAGATTTCTTCTATCAGTTTTTTGACATAAGCTTTCTGTTCTTCGCTCATTTCGTCGTTGTTTCTCAGTTTATAAAATTCAGCGAAAAGTTCAATAGGCGTTTTTTGTTCAATGTTGTTCACAGCCGACACAGTATTGTCTGTTCTTGTGCGGAGATTATCATAATCAAGCTTCATCAGATTATGATATATCGCTCTCAATTTCCCTGCCGCATCCGGAATGTCCTGCTCGTCCGTCAGTGTGATGTGCAGATAATCCTCCTGAAATGTTGTGCCGAAGTAATAATCCATCCTTGTTATTTCAGAATATTTACCCTTGATTTCTTTCATATCACGGAGCGGTACAAGTTCTGCGGTGCGGTAAGTCGTGTCACCTTTTTTGGACATTTCGACTATTGTTACCGATTTTTTGTTTTGAGCTTCGGAAAACGAATATTTCAGCGGAGTACCGCAGTATCTTACAGTGCTTTTTCCGCAGTTCTGCGGGGCGTGAAGGTGTCCGAGCGCAACATAATCGAATTTATCAAATAACGATACGTCAACGTTATCCGTACCGCCTACCGACAGCTCTTCCGATTCTGTCCGTACAGCCCCGGTAACAAACTGATGCGTAATAAGTATATTACGTTTATCCGTATCAATATTCATTTCTTTTACTGCACGGAAAACTGCGTCGTTATATGTTACTATTTTATCGTCATCGAATATGTGCCGTACATGAACAGGCTTGAGAAAAGGCAGCATATAAATATTTACCTCTCCGTAATCGTCCTGCACAGATATGGGTAGAACCTCACCGTTATAAACCGGCGACATATATATTCCGCTGCCGTCCATTATTTTTGAGCCGAACGCTATTCTTTCGGGGGAATCATGGTTACCGCTTATGCAGAAAACTTTTATCTTGCGGCTGCACAGTTCGCTCAGAAAATTGTCAAACAGCGTGACGGCTTCTGCCGGAGGTACGGATTTATCATAGATATCTCCTGCTATTATTACGCCGTCGGGCTTTTCGCTGTCGATAATTCCGATTATCTGACGGAGAATGTATTCCTGATCTTCTGTCATTGAATATTCGTATACTCGTTTTCCGAGATGCAGGTCGGATAAGTGAATCAGTTTCATAAATTGATCTCCATTCATATTTACATATCAGTACTTTTATAATTGTAACATTTTTGATAGGCTTACGCAAGTTTTATAGATATATGTGTACATTTTTTGGTACATATGCGCTATAGTAGAGCGTTTGTGCATATGCTGTGCATTATTTTACCCTACATTACCGAGAACGTCCATATTTTTAACCGCGCCTATGACAGCATCTGCACGGATAAGCTAAAAGCTATTTATTTACAACGATTACATTGCTCTTGTCGGAAGCGTAACAGATAACTGTGAAGCGACAAACGGCATAATCAAGCCGGAAACCGGTACACGTTTTGCTTATCGGCGGTATATAAAAATGACCCCCGTTATTTAAAACGTAGGTCATTTCTGCTTGATTCAGTTGATATCAGTCAGCTTTAAGGGTTTACCGTGAAATTGCAACCGGGCATTTACAGCTGATGCATCGTTGCGGTTTACAAGCTTTTTCTTATATATCGTACAAGGAGCATGGCGCTTTGATATACACTTATTCGCATGGCACAGGGCTGTTTCATAATCAGTAAAATAACCCGTGAACATTATGAATTCATCTTCTTCAAAAACATATATAAATTGACCTGAAAAATCGTCTTTGATGCGTTCAAGCTTTTTGCTTTCATAGTCCAATCTCTGTCCTATCTGCTTTTTCAGAAGGTCGTCATTTGTACTTTCGCAAAGCTTCTTTAATTCCGACAGATTTTCACTATAGGAAAGCATAAGCGTATCGGCGTTCCATAGCATAGTCGCTTTATTTAAATCGCTTAGCTGATAGCCGTATTTACTGAGTTGATCTCTTATGTAACGGCTCGGTACCAGTCTCTCTGTCAGTTCCATTAAATTCATCATCTACTTTTATCATTCATCGTCCTCCTCATCGTTCTCCTTGTCGGTCGGTGGTGCGTCATATACGCATATACCTCGTTTATTTACCTGCTCTACTTTTTTCATTGCTTCCTTTAGGCTCATTTTACCGGTAATGACACTGAATATAGCCGGAGCCAGGGCGTCCAGATACAGCGGAATGAGTCTGACGATCATCTGAATCGTTTCAGTGGGGAAGTGTTCCAGCGTATGATTCATTACTAGGAGTGAGTATTTTATGTTGAAATTGTCGTCAACTGCCATGACCGGAGAAAATATTGCTTCCTGAGGTTCTTCTTCGAAACCGTTGATATATGATTTTGCAGTTAAATGGTCTATTTCTTGATTTATGAAGTTTATTAGGCGGAGCAAATCAGAAAACCGCTCGGGATTTAATGAGACAATTATTTCCCCCATTATGTTGTAGTAGGACCGAGCCGATATACTGCTTGTACCAAAGTCGATAGTCGTTTCATCGAACTCGCCCGGACTATTTTTCATACCGTTTGTAACAAAAGAAAGTTCTTCGTAATTTACGTCTGCCGGTGTGGGGATCCATCTGTAGCGGACATTGAAATCCTCGAAATACTCGGTGAAGAGTTCTATTGCCTCTTCTTTATACATAGTAGTTAACCTCCATTTAAAATAGAATGATTATGACATGCTACATGCACAACACTTTAACTGGATTATAGCACAATAGCGTTCAAATGTCAATCGGAATTTTTATGAATAGCATAAAAATATTATTAATTGACATAAACCCAAAAAAACGTTATAATTAGAATAAAATCAGCGTCGGAACAAGAGAGGGATATTGTTATGACAACGTATATGTTTAAATCATTTCCTGCAAATCGCAGTTGTAATATTAATCTGGCTGAGATAGAAAAGCAATACCATATTTTCAGCACTGCGGTCGATAAGTGCAATGCAGGTATCACATTCAGAAAAGACGGTAAGAAATTCAGTGTTTACGCAATCAACGAATCCAGCGTAACGCTTGTCCTTACATCGGAAACGGAGCTTTCTTCGCCTGCAAGAACTATGTCCGCTTTCAGCAGGGAACTGCTCAGACTGAACACAGAACTCAAAAAAGAGAAAAATGAAGAGAAGATCATTGACGATATGGTTTACAACCATTCTCTTTTCAGAACTGAAATGATAGATAAGAATGCGGCTCCGGTGCTTACAATCGATAACATAAGCTCAACCGATCTGGTAAAAGCCATTGTGGACCTGCTGTTTTCTTCCGATACAAGCTACAGCACGAATCAGAAGAAAGAAACTATTGACGAGCTAAAGAAAATCATGCTCCCGTATATAAAATAAGCAAGGTAATTATATAACACGCCACGGTTTCAGTGCCGTGGTTTTTTGTTGCGGTCTGCTGAAAAGACATTATCTTTGCCGGAAAAATGCCATCAAATGTTGTTTGTTTTGCAGATATTCGCTGTGCATAAAACCTGCTGTCTGTGTCGTTGCACGATGCGCCGATTAACAATGATCACAGTTGCAAAATTGCAAAGCCTTCAGACCGTCAAAAAGAGAATAGGGGCAATAAATCAGAAGCTAAATTTATAAGCAGGCTGTTTGTGCAAACTGAAATCCCCGCACAGTGTTTTCTGTGCGGGGATTTCTTGGTTATCCGTTATATTTTTGTTTATTCTTGTCTGAAAGTAAAGCGGCTTACAAGCTTCTGAAGAGTCTGAGCCTGGGCTGAAAGTTCTTCTGAAGCGGCAGCACTTTCTTCAGCTGTAGCTGAGTTTGTCTGTACAACATTTGAAATCTGTTCTACGCCTATATTGACCTGCTTTACCATATCCGTCTGTTCAAGGCTTGCACCTGCAATCTTGTTTACTATATCGCTGACACCGCCAGATCTTGCTTCAACCTCTGATACAGCCTGAGCGGTTTCATTTGTGATATTGTTACCGTTTTCAACAGCGGCAATTGCGCGTTCGATAAGAACAGTCGTATCATGAGCCGCATCGGCAGATTTACCTGCAAGGTTTCTTACTTCGTCGGCAACTACGGCAAATCCCTTGCCGGCTTCACCTACTCTTGCGGCTTCAACTGCGGCGTTGAGTGCAAGAATATTTGTCTGGAACGCAATATCCTCGATAGTCTGGATAATCTTGCCTATCTCTGCCGAAGCATCGCTGATATCCTGCATAGCACTTGTAAGGCTGTTCATCTTTTCGTTTGCCGCACCTATATACTCGGCTGTTTCGTCAACAAGCTGTCTGCCTTTCTGGCAATCTTCCGTTGTAGCCTCAATATGAGCATTGATATTGTGGATAGTAGCGGCAAGCTCTTCTACAGATGCCGCCTGTTCGGTAGCACCCTGAGCGAGTGACTGAGCGCCTGCAGATACCTGCTGTGAACCGCTAGATACCTGATCGCCTGCGATGCTTATCTGGCTTAAAGTATCATTGAGCTTTTTGTTGATATCTCTTACAGATTCAATAAGTACCTTGTAATCGCCTCGGTATGTATTATCGGCATCTTTACTGTGCACATCAAAGTTGCCACGAGCCATATTGCTCAGGATATTGCCGATATCGCTGATCATAGCATTTTGTTCATTTACTACCTTTGCGGCAGACTTTGCGAGTATCTTGACTTCATCGTGTGATTTAACCATAGGTACAGGGCTTGTAAGATCGCCCTCGGAGAGCTTTTCGATACGCTCTGCACAAAGTTTTATAGGCTTGCCTATCTTTCGGCTGATAACGCCTGCGATAATACCGCCGAATATAGCAGATGCGGCACAGATTATTGCAAGTATAACCAAACCTTTAAAGCAGTGAACCATATAGTCGTCACTGTGCGCTGTTACGGCAATAGACCAACCGTTTGTGTTTGGTATGGGGGCATAGCCGATATATTTGGTTATACCCTCTGATGTGTATTGTGCAAAGCCTTTTTCACCTGCCTCCATTTTTTCGTGCGCCTGTGCAAGTGCTGTATAGCTTGCGTCTTCTTCAGCAATTTTCTGTATGTTCTCGCCGTCCTTTACAAGCTGCATATCAAAGTCGGCAATGGTATTACCGTTTTTATCTATGATATATGCCGCACCGTTTTCGTTGATCTTCAGTGTGCGAACTATATCATTGAGAAATTCTTCATCGGGAACGAAGTATATACAACCGACAACTGTAGTGTTCAGCTCGCCGTTATTCCAGATAGGAGCGGCTACGATAACGCTGAGTTTACCGTTGGATCTGCCGATGATAGGCTCTGTGATAGTAGTCTTGCCTTCCATAGCGGCTTTGTAGTAAGCACGGTCGGCATATTCAACACCGTTGGAGCCATGACCTTCAAAGTCGATCGACGCACCTCTGTTAAGTCCGAAGTTTGCCGCTATTGTATCGACTTCTCTTTGTTTCTGCGTATTTGTATAAATTACCGATGACAGTTTGGGGTTGCAGCCAGCCTGTATAGCAACATTCTGTATTGCCTTGAGTTCCCATGAAACTCTGTCTGCCGCAACTATAGCCGTTTCTGTGAGTGTCTGCTCAGTGAGTGATTTTGTGGTGGTATAGATGATAGCCACCGACGCAATCGTCGCTACCAGAAGTGAAATGACCACCAGCAAAACCGTAAACAGTGTCATTTTCTTGCTTATGGATTTCATAAATGAACCTCGATTCTGTATCCGCTTCGGAGGATACATATTTATAGTAATGTTAATTATATCACTATCGAACAAAAAAGGCAATATAACAGATGCTTTTTCGTCATTTGTTACAAAAACACTGTCGCTTTTTTCACCTACCGCCTATGCTACTCAGTATTGTATAAAAATTTTTTATATTTTTAAAGAAAACTATGGACAGTTGCGTCTGCCGGCGTGTATTATGTATGAAGATGTACATTTTCGACCGGAAAAAGAAACGGGGGAAGGGTTTATGTCGGATTATTCTTCTGAAAACATAAGAGAAATATACGAGCGGCATTTTGTGACTGTGTACAGGGTGTGTTTCATGTATCTCAGAAATGTTCACGATACAGAGGACGCAGTACATAATACTTTTATGAAACTTATCGAAAAGCAAAAACACTTTGAAAGCACCGAGCATGAAAAGGCGTGGCTTATAAGGGTTTGTTCAAATGTCTGCAAGAATATGCTCAGGACGATAAACAAGCGTACAAAGCTGAACGGACATAATAAAGGTTTTGACGACACACCTGTTATAAGCGATGTGATGGTCGAACTGTCAAAGCTCCCAGATGAACTTAAGATACCTGTGTATCTGTTCTATTGCGACGGCTATAACAGCAACGAAATCGGCAGTATGCTTCATATCAGCGCATCGGCGGTGCGTTCACGGCTGCAGAAAGCGAGAGAGCAGTTAAAAGAGCATTTAAGCTCGGAAAGGAGTATAGTATGAGCATCAGAAACGAATTTGAGAAAATCGATCCTACGGAAAAGCAGAAAAAAGATATTTTCAGACGTATAGAAGAAAGCAGTAAGGTAAAGACGGATTTCAGACATCAGGTTATTCGTTATACATCGATAGCGGCTGCGGCAGTATTGGTTGTCGGAACGGCGGCAGTCGGAGTACACTTTGTAACAAAAGGCAACGGTATTGATTATACTGTCAGCGGAAGTTCATCAGGCACTGTCAGTGCTGTCGATGCTTCTGCAAGCAGAGTGAATGACAACAAATCCGATGTTTCGGACGTGGGAAGCAAGGCGGACGAAAATACATCACACGCCGACAACAGTTCCGCAAACGATAATAATACGATATATCCCGATATAAGCACCTTAAAGGCGCAGGTGCGTAACGACAAGGAATTCTGGGCGGAAATAGGCAAGCAATACGGACCGTATCATTATGAGTATAGCACGGTAAAGTTTGATTTTATAAACGGTTTTGACGATTTTAAATTATGTACCGATGAAGCGATAGGCAACGAAATTATCGACAGGGTTCAAAGACAGTGGTTGTTTGATAATATCGTGGATTTCGGTTCGGGATATTATGCGATTAAAGGCGCAAAGGATCTTTCAACATCGGAAGATATAGAGAAATTCACGCGGGAAAATCTGATAAATGGTGAATATTTCGAGGCTGATCCGGAATTTTTTGGTTTTTCGGATATGAAAGGCTTTTATAATGCGGCAAGCGAACTGTACACAGGCTTTGATTATGATGATTTCAAGTCTTTTATACCGTATTATTATGCGGAAGTTGACGGCAAACTCTGTATATCGAAAGATCATGGGCTCGGTGAAAAAGGTAAACCTCCTCACAGTGTTGAACTCGGTCAGTATCTGCTTATATATGATAATGTTGATCCGAGTGTGATATATTGCTTTGTCGCTGTTCCGGAGATGATTGATTCGGTAAGTTACAGTTTTTCGCTTGACTATTACGTTTTCATCAATACCGAAAACGGACTGAGATGCAGTGTGACAAAAGAAAGACCGATAACGACCTGCGGACTGGTTACAGATGAGCTTGAACCTTATGTTGCAATGTCATCGGAGCGGCTTGACAAGAAAATGTATTTAGAAAAAAACGATGAATTCAACGCTCTTTATTGTGATGAACAGACATACAACGAAATTACAAACACACAGCTGAGCGATGAGGAGTACCGTGAAATCATATCAACTCTTGACGAAAACAACATATTCTGTACCGATGATACAATAAACAGCAAACTTGAGAGATTGTTTGAAGAAAACAGGGCATATTTTGACGATCGAATGCATCAATATCTTCCGAAAGTGTACGGAATGTATGATATGAATGAGCTGACGCTCAATGTTGCGGCTGTACAGATAAATTTGCTTGATTGCTATCCACAACAATATCAGTTGGTGTTAAGGCTTTTTAAGGTCGAAAAGACCGATAACGGTTACAGTTTTATTAAAGAATAACCGGATAGAAATACGAAAGGCAGAGCTGCGGCTCTGCCTTTCGGTATATGTTTTACTTTTTTCTTTTTCTGCAATTGTTGCAGCCCTTACACGCCGGACAGTTGCCGGAGCAACCGCCGTTTCTTATAATATGTAAGATCACAAGCACGAGAGCGATTACTATCAGCGCAAGCAGAATAATGCTCGGTATATTCATCTCATCCATAATTTTACCTTATGCAACACCGAAAATCATTCCGACACAGCGGACAAGGAATGCCATTACCCAGGCGATACCACACTGTATAAGTACTGTTGCGATGGCAGAACGTACACTTCCAAGTTCGCGTCTTACCGTTGCGATAGCGGCAACGCACGGAGTATAAAGCAGTGTGAACACAAGGAACACGATAGCCGTGAACGGTGTGAAAAGCGTCTGTATCTGCGAAACATCTCCGCCGAGCAGAAGAGTAAGGGTGGAAACAACGCTTTCCTTTGCGGTAAGACCTGTGATGAGTGCAGTAGACGTTCTCCAGTCGCCGAATCCGAGCGGCGCGAATATCGGGGCGAACAGACTTCCGAGCATTGCAAGCAGGCTGTTTTCGGTGCTGTCAGCAACATTGAGTCTGATGTCAAACGTTTGTAAAAACCATATAACGATAGAGGCGGCAAAGATCACGGTAAACGCTTTTTGTATAAAGTCCTTTGCTTTTTCCCATATCAGCTGACAGACGCTTTTTGCTCCGGGCAGACGATAGTTTGGCAGTTCCATTACAAACGGTACGGGTTCACCGTGAAATACGGTTACTTTGAGTATAAGCGAATAGAGAATACCGCAGATTATTCCGAACAGATACAGTCCTACAAGTACAAGCCAGCGGTACTGCGGTTCAAAGAACGCACCCGCAATGGTTGTATATATGAGTATCTTTGCCGAACAGCTCATGAACGGGGTGAGAAGTATTGTCATTTTGCGGTCACGTTCACTCGATAATGTTCTTGTAGCCATTATTGCTGGTACTGAACAGCCGAATCCCATCAGCATAGGAACAAAGCTCCTGCCCGAAAGACCGAGCTTTCTGAGCGGCCTGTCCATTACAAACGCAACTCGTGCCATATAGCCCGTATCTTCAAGAATAGACAGGAAGAAGAACAGCGTTACTATAGTAGGCAGGAAGCTCAGTACACTGCCGACGCCGGCACATATTCCGTCCACTACAAGCGAGTGTACAACGGGATTTATTTCAAGATAGGTAAGCCCACTGTCGATAAGCCCGGTAAGATAATCTATGCCTATCTGCATAAGGTCTGACAGCGCTGCGCCTATAACAGAGAAAGTCAGGAAGAAAACCAGAGCGATTATGCCTAAAAAGCAGGGGACAGCGGTATATTTGCCTGTCAGCAGGCGGTCTATTGCCATACTGCGTTTATGCTCCCGGCTTTCGTGCGGACGTACTACGGTTTCACGGCACAGCTTTTCAAGGAACGTGAAACGCATATTTGCAAGTGCCGCCTCTCTGTCCATGCCCGTTTCCTGTTGCATTATGGAAACAAGGTGGTCGAAAGCGTCATGCTTTTCTTCCGGGATCGTGATTTTTTCCTTTATCAGCTCATCGTTTTCAACAAGTTTTGTTGTTGCGAATCTTACGGGAAGTCCTGCCGCCTTGATTTCGGGTTCAAGAAGCGTTGCCGCAGAATGAATACAGCGGTGTACTGCGGCGATAGGATCGTCAGGGACATCACTGTCAGCGCAGAAGTCCATGCGGGCAGGCTTTTCACCATACCTTGCGATATGTATTGCGTGGTCGATAAGCTCATCGATACCCTCATTCTTAACCGCCGATATCGGCACTACGGGTATACCGAGTATACGTTCAAGGTCGTTTACATGGACAGAACCGCCGTTTGCTTTTACCTCGTCCATCATGTTGATGGCAAGTACCATAGGAATACCGAGTTCCATCAGCTGCATGGTAAGATAAAGGTTACGTTCGATATTCGATGCGTCAACTATATTGATAATACCGCTGAGATTATTGTTAAGAAGAAAGTCACGGGTCACTATCTCTTCGCTTGAATACGGTGACAGGGAATATATACCGGGAAGATCCGTAACTGTCGCCTCGGGGTGATTTCTGATAGTTCCGTCCTTGCGGTCGACTGTTACTCCGGGAAAGTTGCCGACGTGCTGGTTTGAGCCTGTAAGCTGATTGAACAAAGTTGTCTTACCGCAGTTCTGATTTCCCGCAAGAGCAAAAGTAAGCGGCGCGCCTTTAGCAAGCACAACTCCGTGTTTCAGTTTCAGCTTTTCGTACTGGGCGAGCTCACCGACACCGGGGTGCGGAGTGTCGCTGCGTCTTGTGCCTGCGGCTTTATGCGTGTTATCTTTTTCATGTACATTCTTTACTGTTACCTTGCGCGCTTCCTCAAGTCGTAGCGTAAGCTCATAACCACGCACCTCAAACTGCACCGGGTCGCCCATAGGCGCAACCTTCTGCAAGGTTATTTCAGCATCGGGTGTAAGCCCCATATCAAGCAGATGATGCCGTAAAGCACCGGTGCCTCCGACCGTTTCAATATAGGCGCTTTCTCCCGGTTTTAATTCGTCCATTGTCATTGTGACAAGTCCTCCGTGACAGAAATTATATGTTAATGTGTCTGCATATTGCATTTTCTTAAAAAATAACATATTATGTCGGAAAATGCGGTTTTGCAGGCTTAAATATGACCTGTCGCAAAAACGGCAGGTATTTAAAATCTTCAAGGCAATGTTGATGTTGTAAGATGTAAAAATAATACAGCTGTTAGATATAGCTAATCATTTGATATAAGTATAGCACGGCAGGAAAGTGTAGTCAAGGAAAAAATGGTTATTCTATACTAACCAAATGGCTTCACTGTGCGGAATTTCGGCTGTAGGTAAAAGAAAAAGCCCCGATTTGCGAACAAATCGGGGCTTTGACAGTCGAATCTGCTAATACTGCATTGACTGATTTCAGCTCGTTTACGGAGGTGATAAAAGCCGTTTTTCACTGAAATAAATTCGGTAATTGTGATTATTCGTATTAAATTCAGTCGTTTCTTGAACATTTTTCCGCATCAATGGCAAGAACCAGCATCAAAACGTACAATGCGTCCTGTGGGTTTTGTACGTCAAGCACATAGGTGTCTGTCCAGTTCCAGATTTCTTTGGATACATAAGCTATGTAACGACCGGTACAGTCACGGATGTTATAATCCCACTCAAGCCAGTCGCCGTCTATATTCCAGCCGTTATAATCAATGTTGAATCTGGGTCTTATGAATGTAAACTCTTTGCTGATGCAGCCGACATAACGAGAGTCGACATACATCTCAAACTTCGGAAGCCAGGTAAACACCTTTTCCTTAATGTATCCGACCTCTTTTCCGCAGGAGTTATAAATACGGAGCAGGTGTCCCCATGCAAGCTCACCTTTTACAACGAACGCAGTATTTCCGGCTTCATCATAAATGTCGTAGCTGTCAAACCATGAGAATAATCTTTGCTTGAATAAAAGTTTCATTTATTACTTTCTCCTTGATGCGTGAAAATACATATTATCTGCCGTTAAATCTTTAGCCGGAATAATTCCGGTTTTCAAGTTCAGTATAGCATATCGGGATTTAAAAGTCAAAAGTGATTATATTATAATTACGGCGGTGTCAGGGCAGTGCTGTCAGGTACGGAAAATGTGGGATAATTTTTATGCGTTTTGTACTACCGTACACAAAAAATTCCACACCCATATATATGAGCGTGGAAAAAATGGTGGAGCCGAGGAGAATCGAACTCCTGTCCGAAAACCGATCCGCCAACCTTTCTACACGCTTAGTGAAGTCTTTTGAAATTCCCTTTCTCCTCTCCGGCTCACAGGATAGAAGTCCGGTAGTCCTTTGATGTGTTGACGGTTACAGGACTCTCACCGAAAACATTGGCTGTTAGTCGACGCCCTTTATAGAGCCACAGCGCTCTCTACAAGGACGGTAGCGCACTTAGGCAGCTACTAATTCAGATCTATTGTCTGCGTTTAATTTTAAAAATGCCCCGTTTAAAGAGATAAGGCGATCTCTGCGTGCTTAGCCGGGTTCACAATCCCCGTCGAAACCTTTACGGCCCCGTTTGTTTGGATAATTATTGTAGCACAAAGAGCGGTGTTTGTCAAGCTGAATTTTTACGTTTTTAAGCGGTTTGGAGTAGAAATTTCGGAGATATTCCGACTTTTTTCTTAAATCCCACTTGACTTGGAGTGAACTCCATGTGATACAATACAGACAGGACAGAAAGAAAAGAGGTGCCGATATGAAAAATATTGAACGCGGATATTTTACCGGTGAGCGTGCACTGTTCGGCTTGTGTGACCTGTCGATAAAGGATTCGATATTTGCCGACGGCGAATCGCCGCTCAAAGAGTGTAGCAATATAGAGCTTGACGGTTGTATGTTCCGCTGGAAGTACCCGCTGTGGTATTCAAAGCATATCGCTGTAAATAATACAACGTGGTTTGAAAATGCGAGGGCAGGCGTGTGGTACACCGATGATATAAAAGTCAGCGACTGCCTTATCGAAGCTCCGAAGAACTTCCGCCGCTGTAACGGACTGATGCTTGAAAACGTATCTTTTGCAAATGCCGCAGAAACGCTCTGGAACTGCAATAATGTAGAGATTGACAAGGTTTTGGCAAAAGGCGATTACTTTGCGATGAACTGTAAGGATATGCGCATAGACGGACTTACGCTGTACGGAAACTATTGCTTTGACGGTGCGGAAAATGTAACGATCAGCAATTCAAAACTTCTCAGCAAGGACGCATTCTGGAACAGCAGGAATATAACTGTCAGAAATTCATTCATTTCCGGAGAATATCTCGGCTGGAATGCGGAAGATCTGACGCTTATCGACTGTACGATCGAAAGCTTGCAGGGACTTTGCTACATTGAGCATTTAACGCTGAAAAACTGCAAACTGCTCAATACAACGCTTGCATTTGAGTATTCGTCAGTAAATGCCGATATCACAGGCAGTGTAGACAGCGTGCTCAATCCTTCTCAGGGCAGAATTACCGCAGATTCGATAGGAGAACTTACAATAGAACCCGACAAGGTAGATCCTTCAAAAACAACGATAATATGCCGTGATAACTGCGGCGGTAAAGGTTCAAAAGGGTGTGCATAAGCGCATTTCAGGAAAGGAAGATCAAAATGAGCAAAAAAGTACTTGTAATATCAACATCACTCAGAAAGAACAGCAACTCGGATATTTTAGCCGACAGCTTCATAAAGGGTGCAGAGGACGGCGGTAACAGCGTGGAAAAGGTCTGTCTTACCGATAAGAAAATCACATTCTGCAAAGGCTGTATGGCTTGTCAGAATATCGGACACTGCGTTATAACCGATGACGACGCAAACGAAATAACCGAGAAAATGCTTGGCGCAGATGTTATCGTCTGGGCAACTCCTGTTTATTACTACAGCGTAAGCGGTCAGATGAAAACGCTTATTGACAGGGCAAATTCACTGTTTTCGAGAGAATATAAGTTCAGGGATGTTTATCTTCTGAGCACTGCGGCTGAGGATGAGCCTTATACCAATGAAGGTGCAGTAAAAGCAGTAGAGGGTTGGGTAGACTGCTTTGAAAAGGCGAACCTTGCAGGCGTGGTATTTGCAGGAGGCGTTGACGCTCCTGCATCTATAACGGGACATTCTGCACTTGATGAAGCTTACAATATGGGCAAAAATGTCTGTTAATACGGTAATATGAAAGGATTTTGTTATGAAATTTGATTTTGATAAAGTGAGCGACCGCTCAGGTACATATTCACTCAAGTGGGATATCAAAGACGGTGAACTTCCGATGTGGGTTGCGGATATGGATTTTGAAACCGCTCCGTGCATCACTTCGGCAATAGAGCGCAGAGCAAAACACGGTATATTCGGTTACACGATTATTCCCGATGAGTGGTACAATGCGTATATTTCATGGTGGAAAAACCGTCACGGAACAGAACTCCATAAAGACGGACTGATGTTCTGCACAGGTGTGATTCCTGCTATATCATCGATAGTCCGCAAAATAACTACACCTGCCGAGAAGGTAGTGATACAGACACCGGTATACAATATTTTCTGCAACTGTATTGAGAACAACGGCAGACAAGTGCTTGAAAACCGACTGATATACGGGAATAATGCTTACCGTATGGATTATGACGACCTTGAACAGAAGCTTGCCGACCCTCAGACAACGCTTATGATACTTTGCAATCCGCAAAATCCTGCGGGCAGAATATGGAGCAGGGAAGAGCTTGAAAAGGTCGGTGTACTGTGCAAAAAACACGGCGTTACGGTTATATCCGATGAAATACATTGCGACATAACCGAGCCCGGAAAGCAGTACGTTCCGTTTGCAAGCATAAATGACGATTGCAGGGACAACAGTATTACGCTTATCTCTCCGACCAAAGCGTTTAATATAGCAGGGCTTCAGACAGCGGCAATCAGCGTTCCGTCGCCAAGGCTTCGCCATAAAGTATGGAGAGCGATAAACACAGATGAATGCGCCGAACCGAATGTTTTTTCGGTTACGGCGGCAATTGCGGCGCTGACGGACGGCGGAGAATGGCTTGACAGTCTTAATGAATATCTTTCTGAAAGCAAAAAGATGGTGTATCGCTTTCTCGATGAGAACATTCCGAATGTGAAAGCGTTGCACAGTGACGCTACATATCTTATGTGGCTTGATGTATCGGCAGTAACCGATAACAGCAAGGAGCTTGCTTCATTTATAAGAAAAGAAACAGGACTTTATCTTTCCGCAGGAACAGCATACAGAGGTAACGGAAATCTGTTCTTAAGGCTTAATATCGCTTGCCCGCATTCGGTGCTTGAAGACGGACTTGAAAGGCTTAAAAGAGGCATAAACGCTTTTGCGGCAAAATGAATATCAACAGCCGGGCGCTGATAAAAACGTCCGGTTTTTTACTATTAAATTACATAGTAACTTGCACTGTCATATCAAAAGCGGTATAATAGTTACAGGAGAAAATGGGGTGAGCATATGTACAGACCGGATATACGCTGTCCGCTTGAATATGGACTTGATGTTTTCGGAGGTAAATGGAACTCCCGCATTATCTGTGTGCTTGCCGCTAAAAAAACACTGCGTTACAGCGAACTGCGTAAAGAACTCGGTAATGTTACGGACGCTGTGCTTGCCGCGGCTTTAAAATCGCTTACGGAAAACGAACTCGTCAGCAGAAAAATCATATGACGAAATACCGCCGAGGGTAGAATATTCGCTTACCAAAAGGGGACTTTCGGTAGTCCCGATGTTACAGAGCATATGCATATGGGCGGGAGCATACTATAAGAATGAAAACGATACGTCAATGATACAGTGCAGAAAATGTGACCACAATCATTGAAAAATATCGTACAAACAGCTTTACGGCAGAAAAGAGGAACAGATGAAAATAGCAGTAACTTATGAGAACGGACAGGTTTTTCAGCATTTCGGACACACCGAAGCTTTCAAGGTGTATGAAACGGAAAATAACGAAATTAAAAGCGAAAGCATAATCCCGACGCTTGGTAACGGACACGGTGCGCTTGCAGGTTTTCTGAAACTGAACAATGTCGACACGCTTATCTGCGGAGGAATAGGCGAGGGTGCAAAAAATGCGCTTGCAAGCGCCGGCATAAAGTTGTACGGCGGTGTTACGGGCAGTGCGGACGAGGCAGTAAAAGCTCTGCTTTGCGGTACGCTTGATTTCAACCCTGCGGTTCATTGCTCGCACCATGACGGAGAACACGATCACGGTACGGCGCATACCTGCGGCGAGCATGGTTGTCGGCATATGGATGTCAAGTAATTATATAATAGTTGTTCATTTAAACGGACAGACAGAAACGGACGTGAAAAATCACGCCCGTTTTCTTATATGTGTGTGGTTTAGGAGAAACCTTATTCGCCCCAGACTTCCTTTGCGATTTCGCTTACAAGTTTGATTTTTGCCCACTGCTGTTCTTCTGTCAGCTTGTTGCCGATTTCGCATGAAGCGAATCCGCACTGCGGACTTAAATACAGTCTGTCAAGCGGTATAATTTCAGCCGCTTTGTGTATCCTGTCAATTACCGCCTGCTTGTCCTCAAGAACGGGCGACTTTGTGGTTAAAAGACCGAGAACGACTTTTTTATCCCCGCTTACATATTTCAGCGGTTCAAATCCGCCTGAACGCTCATCGTCAAATTCAAGATAGTAAGCGTTGACGTTTTCTTTTCCGAAAAGGATTTCCGCTACAGGGTCATATGCGCCTGCACTGAAATACGCCGAATGATAGTTGCCTCTGCAGACATGGGTGTTTATTATAAGGTCGTCGGGCTTGTCCTCAACGGCAAGGTTATTGACTTTCAACAGCTTCTGTGCTATGGAGCGGAAATCGGCGCCTGCGCCGTAACGTATAACACTGCCCTCGGCTACCAGAACGCCCCATGTGCAGTCATCAAGTTGTATGTTTCTGCAACCTGCGTCGTACAGATCCTTGATAACCTTTTTATAGCCGCTGGCAATATCATTTATAAGCTCATCGTCTGTAGGATAGAACTTTCTTGTTGTTTCGATGTTTGCGGGAATTATCATCTGCTGGAAGAACTGAGCCGGTGCCGGGATCGTCTGCTTTGCAATGTGTTTTTCATCCTCGAACTGCTTCACAAACTTGAAATGCTCAACAAACGGGTGACTTCCTGCTGAGATCTTTCCTGTAAGCCATGTGTCGTCAATGAGTGCCGCTTCGCCGTGGAACTGAACGCCGTTTTCTGTTTTCTTGTGTGCAACTCCGTCAAATCCCCACATAAAGTCAAGGTGCCATGTAGCACGGCGGAATTCGCCGTCTGTAATTGCGTGAAGACCTGCGGCTTTCTGCTTTGCAACAAGGTCTGTTATACATTCGTCCTCGACAGCCTTGAGCTGCTGTGCCGAAATAGTGCCGTTTTCATAGTCTTTTCTTGCCTGCTTTAATTTTTCGGGGCGTAAAAAGCTACCTACGCTTTCACATCTGAAAGGTGTTCTGAGTGCCATATTTTTTGATCTCCTTTGGTTTGTTATAGTTTTGTTATGGTTTGTTGTTTTCTGTATCTTGATTATACCAAAGGAAGTTGCAATTGTAAAATACTAATAAAATTCGGTTTGATATAGATTTAAGCTATATCAGATGTGGGAGCGGAGAAAATCTATATAGCTCTCGCCGAGCTTTGTAAGATTAATGCCTTTGCGCGTTACAGTTCCGACGCGCATGTATTCGTCTATCATAAGAGGCTTGGAAATGATATTCTCTCCGTTAAGCTCCGTGCTGATTACTCCGGTACATATTGTGTAGCCGTCCAGTCCTACAAGCAGATTGAACAGTGTAGCACGGTCGCTGACCTTAATTGTCATATCGTGCTCAACTCCTCCGGTTATCTCCTCCGAGAAATAAAACGAGTTGTGATTTCCCTGTTCAAATGACAGGAACGGATATTCTTTCAGCTCATCGGGAAGTATTACCCCACGGCAAGCAAGCGGGTGGTGCGAGCTTATGAATACGTGCGGTCTGGCTGTGAACAGCTCATCGAATTTAAGACCGTTCTTTTCGATAATTCTGCTTATAACGCTCTCGTTTTCGTCTGACAGATAGAGTATGCCGACTTCGCTTCTGAAATTGCTCACGTCTTCGATTATCTCGTATGTTTCCGTTTCACGCAGAGTAAAGTCATAGTTCTTGTTGCCGAATGTACGGATAAGGTTTACAAAGGCACTTACGGCAAAGGAATAATGCTGAGTAGATACGGAAAAAATCTGTTTGTGGTTTCCGTTATCTATATATTTCTCTTCAAGCATATTCATCTGCTGGAGAACCTGTCTTGCGTAACCTAAAAACTCGTTTCCCTCATTTGAAATAATAATGCCTTTGTTTGTGCGGTGAAAAATTGTTATGCCGAGTTCTTTTTCAAGCTCTTTTATAGAATTTGTCAGACTGGGCTGTGCGATGAAAAGCGAATTTGCCGCTTCGCTCATCGTCCCTTTATCCGCCGCAGTTACTGCATATTTAAGCTGTTGTAATGTCATTGTGTTCTCCCCCCGACGTTTTTTTGCGGTATGATATCATTATACAGTCAAGAAAGATAAAAATCAACCTGACAGGCTGATTAAATAACAAGATCCCGGTACTTCAGGAGTACCGGGAACATAGAAGTAATATGAAGTTTTACTGATACATGATATCGTCCTTGTTGAATTTCTGCGTATATCCGAAATAATACCCAAGATGAGTTGCGATCGGTATTCCGGCATAGCACAACATATATATGAACGGTACGAATACGCCGGTTGAATCGATAGTGTTTTCGGGAACAAGCATAAGCGACAGCGGATAGACAAGACCATCAATTATCCTGTGCAAAAATGTCATATCAAAGTACCAGCCGCACAGCTTGTCAAGAATCAGTATAACGGACGGAACAAACATTATCAGCATAAGTATCACGCCTATAAGAACCCATTTGTTTTCCTTGGGCGGTTCTGCTTTATGAAGTCTTACATATTTCTGTTCTCTGTCGCCGTCGCGGTAGCCTGCCGTGAACATAAGAGAGTAGAAAATGCACAGTGTGAGTATAAATACTATAACCTTGAAGAAATCAAAGTTCATGAACGGCGCTGTTGAAATAGTGACAATCGTGCAAAGTAAATTTCCGAAAACCATAAACAGAAAACCGGATAAAAGTAACTTCCATAACGGTTGTCTTTCAGATTTTGAATAATAATCCATTGTATGCTCCTTTATTCTGACGTGCTGTCGGAAGTCTGATTTATTTTATTATCGGTAACTATGTTGGCGAGCACTTCTTTTGCACGTTTCTGATATTCAGCTGAATTCTTGTAGCTTATCATACCTTCTTTTTCAAGACGTACAGAAAAAGCAAGTGTATCGGGACAGGAACTTTCCCACTTTGCGTCTTTGGCAAACTCTGTGCTGCGCAGAGGTATCCTGAGCTTTCCGTTGTATTCGCTCATATTGAGCGCCTCACCAAGGTCGGCGAACATTGTTTCATATGAAACGTCTGTATCTATATAGTCCTGCGACGGGTCATATTCTTCCGGTGCTTTTTCGGTAGTGAAAATATCTTCATCGCAGATATACAATTCTGCTACACCGCGCTGTATCTCGCCATAGAACTTAGCGGTGTTTGACTGTACATACTGGCTGTCAGAACTCTTTGTAAGGTCAATGAAATATACCGCAACGTGAACATAACCGTTGTTATCGTAGTCGGGGCAGTACTGCTCAAGCGCAAGCTCAATATCGTTTACTTTCTGATACAGTCCGGGTGCTTTATCTGTATCGGATATTACAAGCATTACAGTAAGATCAGGGTCTTCTCTGGTGATTATCTGATAAGTAAAGAATGCCACAAGAGCGGCAAAGAATACGCCGACCACAACAAACCACTTATTGCGATAAAAGAAATTGTCTATCTTTTTGACAGTTGTCTGTTCTTCAGGCTGTTCGTGAACGTCCTGTTCAATTATGTCGCTTTCTTCTATAATTCCTTGCTTAAGCTTTAGAAGCTCTCTTTTTTCATCGCTTTCTTTTGACATAAAGCCGCCTTTCTTTAATTGCTTTGCTGATAGAAAATTCCGTCGTGAAGATTTTTCACAAATTCCATTGCGTGTTCCTGACTTTCGTCATCGGTGCGGCGTACCGCAACATAGATAGCCGTTGAAAACAGCTGCATCCTTTTTCCGTATGCCGTATTACGGATATCAATCATATAACCGCTTTCTCCTGTTATCTCGCCGAGGTCGGCGAAAACCGGTTTGTCCGATACGGATGAATAGCTGTCGTATATACTGTTCATTTCATCTTCAGGACCGATGAATATCTGACAGTTTCCATTTTCAACCTCGTTGAAAAGTTCGGTATCGCCTAAAAATTTATCAGGCACTGCCTGCTCTATGGTAATATTACGTTCGCCGTTACCGTCAAAGTCGGGGGTGTACTGTGCCATCATATTTTCAAAGTTTGTGCGGACAGACATCGCATAGTTACCGACGCTGTATATTGTGATGTCCGGTTTCTTCTTGACAAAAAAGACAAGATATATTATTACAGCCAATATAATAAGAGCGATACCGCCCGCGATCATAGCCTTATGATACCAGAGAAAATTCTTTGTCTTTTCTCCCGCCGTCTGCGCCATTCTTACGTCATAGCCGGTTTCACGGATACTGCTGTCTTTTTCATCGATAAGTCCCTGCTTCAGTTTCAGCAGTTCACGCATATCTTTATCGTTATTGTCAGCCATTGATCGTTCCTTTCTGTACATTTTGACAATTATTCTATAACCGGAGTGTTAAGGCAGTTTAAACGTTTTAATGATTTTGCCGCATTTATTAAGTATAACATATCGGCAAAAGTTTTTCAAGAACGGTTGACGGCATAGCTTAACCGTGATATTATATATGCAATATAAACGTAAGGGAGGAAAATAAAATGACAGATAAAGAAATGAAGCTTGAACGTTTTAAAGAAGAAAATAAGAAAGCTGTAAAAGGGCAGATCGTACTGACGGGATCTTCTCTTATGGAGATGTTCCCTGTGAACAGATTCCTCAGCGAACGAGGTATTGATATCACGGTGTATAATCATGCTATAGGCGGATATATCACGGACGAACTTATGCAGGTGCTTGATACCTGTGTGTTCGAGCTTGAGCCGAGAAGGGTGTTTATAAATATAGGTACAAACGATCTCAGCGATTCAAGAATACCTATGGAGCGCATAATGGAACACTATGACAGCATTATAAGCTCGATAGAACAACGATTGCCGAAAACAGAAATTTACCTTATGGCATATTATCCTGTAAACTATGAAGCTGCCGCTGAGAATATGAAAGAGTGTCTGAAAATCCATACAAACGAAAAGATTACAGCGGCAAACGCACTTGTAAAACAGCTTGCGGAAAAGCACAGTCAGCACTACATTGATACAAATGACGGCCTTAAGGACGAGCAGGGAAGACTGAAAGCTGAGTATACAATAGAGGGTCTGCATATAAATGAGCAGGGCTACAGAGCGATTTTTGATGATTTTCTGAAATATCTTGAAGAATGATTTCTACGATTCCCCCTTGCCTGCGATGAAAGGCAAGGGGGATAAATTTATCTATAAGACAAAAAATAAACCCGTAAGAAAATCTTACGGGTTTGGTGGGAGCGGGTGGATTCGGACCACCGAAGCGAAACGCAACAGATTTACAGTCTGCCCCCTTTGGCCACTCGGGAACACTCCCATATTAAATTGAAGAAAAAATTGGAGCTGGTGGACGGACTCGAACCCCCGACCTGCTGATTACAAATCAGCTGCTCTACCAACTGAGCTACACCAGCTTGTTTGTTTTTATTAGTTTCTTTGTCAACCGACGTGTTATATTATATCATATTCAAAACCGCTTGTCAAGAGTTTTTTTAAACTTTTTTAATTTTTTTCTCTCTTGCTTTTTTTCAGCTTTGTTGTGTCGTGACAACAAATAATATTTTAGCACATAATTCGGTGCGTGTCAACCCTTTTCCGACAATTTTTTTAATTTTTCTGCATATTTTTTTTACAATGACAGTAAAACCGCTTTGCTATGCGCAAATCGGTTGTTGATAAACTGAAATTATCGTAAAATAGTTGTATCACAGCTTTTTGTAGTCGCTGAGTACGGTGTTTGTCATAAGCCAGCTCAGGCAGTCCTCAAACAGTACGCCAAGACGCGGCTCTGTGCCGTAGCTGTAGGTTGTCTTTACAGCAATTTCAGTGAATGTGGTGGCGCGGTTCAGCGCTATAGGCAGGCTTTCACCCTTGAGAAGAGAAGCGGTAAGTACTGATGTGAATATATCTCCTGTGCCCGGGTAGTGTACCGGAATATGATCCCAGTCTATGCGCCAGAAGCTTCCGCTTTCCTTATCAAAACCTACATTTGAGAGTTTCTGACCGTCGTCGTCGATCAGCGGAACGCCCTTGATTACCACTATTCTTGGCTTGTCGCTGAGCCGTGCAAGCCAGGAGCGCGCCTGTGAAACGGACATTACAGGCGGGCATTCTTCACCGAGGAGCATACAGGTTTCGGTAAGATTCGGCGTGATCACATCTGCGGCGTCTACAAGCTCCTTCATACGGCGGATAAGTTCGGGTGTGTAGGTGCTGTAGGGCTTTCCGTTATCGCCCATTACGGGATCGACTACTTTCAGCGCATCGGGGTTTCCCTGAAGAAACTCAAGGCAACAATCTACCTGTTTCGGAGATGAGAGAAAACCGCTGTAGATCGCATCAAATTTCAGATGCAGTTTTTCATAATGGTTATAGCAGGCTGAAATATGATCTGTAAGATCATCCATAGCAATATCGGTAAAGCCGCCGGTGTGAGTTGACATAACAGCGGTCGGCACCGGACAGACCTGTATTCCCATAGCAGAGATAACGGGTAATATAACGGAAAGCGAACATCTGCCATAGCCGGAGAGGTCATGGATAGCCGCTATTATTTTATGCTGTGACATTAAAAATCGTCCTTTCTGTTTACACATCGGTTATATTTTAACATAAAATTTCCGAATTGTCGAGATATAAAATTTATATATGGATCGTTTGCCGTATGAATGGCATTTTTTACTGCAAAAAGCGGTCTTATTGGAAACTGCCCTTGTAAAATTTATCTTGCAATATTTCTGAGATAGAAACATAATATATTAACGAGCCGAAAACGGCGGATATGAAAGGATAATGGAAAATGAGCAAGAAAACTTCCAATAATATGATATGTGCCGCCACTGCAATGGTAGCAGGCGGTATCGCTTTTGCCGCAACGAAGGCTATGACCTCAAACAAGACACAGAACGTAAAGAAAGCGACCGGCAAGGCGATAAAGGCAGTAGGTGCGGTAATAGAATCGCTCCAGATGTAAGAGTACCGCAAAGAGCCGCTCACGGACAGTGGGCGGCTCTCAGTCTTTGTATATCACGGTTGACTTGGGGGCAGAGCGGTGGTATAATTATTACACTATTTTGATATAAAGGCAAGGTGTGTTATGATGACGGGACTCAGAACGAGAGAGCCGCTCGGATTTGAGAAATTTATGGAAAAAGTTCAGCAGGCTGCTGAAACCAAAGGTTGCGTGTTTTTCCTTGATTGCAAAGAGGGTCACGAGCAGGTGAAGAACGGGCTGATTGCAAGCGATTGCAGCGGCTGGCTTGTGCCGGCGGAAGAAGCGGAGGAATTCAATGCTGAATATATGGATTTCAGCGAGTGCGATTGCTGGGACAAGTATTTTGCGTGGGAAACCTGGTATGAGGACGCTAAGGGAAATATCCTGATCGAAGTTTCGGTGGTGTGATAATTATCGCAGCTGCTTTAGGGATTAAAAGAACCGTGTTTTCGGGGGAGCCATGCTGTATTGCTTCTGCTTTCTCGTTTATAACGGTTCGTTTTGTTTCATATTTTAACCATAGACCGATAAGTTGAGATCGTTCTGAATTAACCCGATAAAAGCAGTATAAATAATAAAAGGAAAATTACGGACTATCATTGATATGGACAGGAATATTGACACAGGCAGGCTGAAATGCTATACTGTGGTTATATTTTATGTATACTCCGAAAGAGAGGATCAACAATGGCAAAAAGAGTTCAGTTTGTTTTGACAGATGCTGAATATGAGCAATTACAAGCAATCGTCGCAGATAAAGGGGTTACTATCTCGAAATATGTAAAAGATAGAGTAATGCCAAAAAAAGACAGCTTCGAGCTTGTATGGAATGAATTTTCAGAGAAACTTCAGAACTATCCTGCACAAACCGAATTCAGCGTTGCACAGATTTTAACCGATGAACGTTGGGATACACTTGATAAATCCACTAAGCTCTCTATAGCCAGATTGTTCAATAAAAATGTTTCAAACGGTGAGTATAACAATGTTGTTTATATCGGTCGTTCTTCAAGCAACGTCAGCCTTTATAAAAAAATTTCGTGATGGGCTTGACAAGCTCTGTTAGATGTGATAAGATAAATTTCGGAGTAATACTACAATTTAAGAAAAATCATTGAAATTAGGAAAAATTATTAAAAATACTTGACAAAACAGTTTTAGAAGTATATAATAGGATTCATGAAAGTGTAGTTTACTTCCGATGATGCATCATTGCCAACTTTTTCGGAGCTAGTGCACAAGTTTTTATATTTGCTGTACCCGGAGAATACACACACTTTAACTTAAAAAAGGAGAAAAAAAGACATGAACATGAAAATAATGGAATGGGATATTTCTTGCTATGAAGATTATAAAAACTTCAATACAAACATCCTTGATACTAAAGGGATATTAAATAGCATTACAGAAATAAATCCCGAGATCTTGATACTCAGCTCGTATCATTTATCTTACAACAGTATATTAAAAAACGGACTCGAAAAATATGGCTACAATTGCAAAATTAATACCGAAAACCCCGAAAAAACAGAGCGAAATAGAGTCCTTATAGCATCTAAGTATGAGATCATAAATGTGGAATTTAATGATAATCTCGGCTTCTATACAAAGGACTGGCTTGAAGTAAAAGTAAAAATCAAGGGTGAAGAATGCAAAATATTGGCGGTCCATGTTCCAGCGAGCAGCACTAACACCTTGTACAAGCAACGGATAAATACATCTGGTGACAGAAAGTTGTTCTTAAAAGAGATGCTAGGCAAGTTCGCTGCTTATGAGCAGGAATCTGTTCCTTGCATAGCCGCAGGCAATTTTAATTTACATGATTTTACAACTAATTCTGAATATCATTCAAAATTCGCACAGCACATGACTGAAATCAGCGCAGGAAAACCTACATACAAAGGACAAACATATGACCGTATTTTCGCTAATGAAATTTTTTTGAAAACAAATCTTATTTTTAATGTTTCGGCACATGAAAACAGCTACACAGATCATAGCTATCTGCTTGTGGACATTAATAACAAAGGAAATATTAAATGAAAATAGTCAACAAAATCACCCCCGGCTTATTCGATAACATCATCGCCTACACCGTTGCTGAACCGGGTGCGATGGGTTTTTCTAACTCTATGGAAATTGTAGACGATAAAGGAAAATATTTCGTGATCAGCTTCGACGAAATTCCGTTTGCAAGCGTAAAAAAATTTTTCCCTGCGCTTGCCGACTGCATTTTTAATGGTCCAATGCCCGGTGAGACTGTCGAAGATGGAGAAATTGTAATATATCCGAATAACAATGATGACAAGAATTGCCGCCGAACCACACGAGTTGCCAAAGGTTGGAAACATATTTACATTGGTGCGGGGAATCATCTTATTATCAAAGAGGAAATATTTCCTTTACTTGCTAAATACATACAGAATAAGAGCCCATCAGAGATTTACGCAACATGGGATGAGCATATCGATGAATTTATAAAAGAGATATCAGGAAAAGAATAAAAGTGGTTAAATTTATAAAAACGGTTTGCAAAGTGACTGAACACTGTCGCTTGCAAACCGTTTTTTTAATTCAAATTTTAACTGTAAACATAAGCATGTTCGATGTTGATTTATCTGCATCGGCAGGGTAGTTAGTATCAGTTTCATCGGTGTTTACCGAAACATTTTCGGCAGTGATAGTGCCTTTATGAAGCTCCGCTATTGCCTGAGCCACCGATAAGCCTATACCGTAGCCGCCGTTTTTCTGTGTCCTTGCGCTGTCGCCCCGATAAAAGCGGTCGAACAGCTTTTCGGGGTGGTCAATAGGCTCACAGGTATTTGCTATGCTGAGTGCTATATTCTTATCGTTGCCGCTGAGCTTTGCTCTTATCATGCCGCCGCTTTCGGTGTACTTCACTGCATTGTCAAGAAGAACCGTCATAAGCTGTACTATACTGTCGCGGTTGCCGTTGAGCTGAAGTCCTTTCTGAATATCCTGCTCTATCATCACGCCTTTGAGGGCGGCAGGCTCTATAAATGCATTTACCGTATCTTCTGCCGCAGTGCTTATATCAAAACTGCACATTGGGAGCTTTGCTGAACTTTCGTCCATCTTGGCAAGCATAAGCAGATTTTGCATAAGTCCGCTGAGCCTGAGCGTCTGCGCACGGATATTCTTGCTCCACTTGTTTTCACCGTTGTGAAGCTCCATTGCGTCTGTATTGGCAAGGATAATGGCAAGCGGCGTCTTTATTTCGTGACCTGCGTTTGTGACAAACTGCTTTTGCTTTTCAATACTGCGTGCAACAGGGGCTATAGTTTTCTTTGAAAGCAGAATAACAAGCAACAGCATCAGAAGCCAGCCGAATATTCCTGCACCGACAGATATAAACAGTACCGTAAAGAACGAGCTTATCTGCATACCGTTGTCAAGCAGGATGATAACCTTGCCTTCTGCACGCTTAGTTTCGCTTATCCTGTAAACAAAGCCGCTGTATGTGCCTGTTCCCGGAGCGTTATTTTTAAGTGCCTCGGTAATAGCGGTCGCTTCGTCCTCGGTAAGCGAGGATATATGAGTTACATCTGTCCTTATGATATTGCCGTTTTTGTCGATCGCAACTGCGGCATAGCGTGCAGAATCCACTGCGTTTTTATCGTGTCTGCCAAAGCCGTTGTTCTTTTTATCATCCGGCGGTTTAGTTCCATTGTCTTGCGGCGGAAAATCGGGATTATTCTGACTGCCGGATATGTCGGCGGCTGTATTTTTCTGAGTGTCGTTTATGCTCTGCGGGGGCTGAGTATTGTCGGTTGTATCTGCGTTCCACTTTGTTGAGGTTTCAAAGCTGTAGCAGAGCATTTCCATAAGCCTGTCGTTATCGTTGCTTGTGGTGAGATAATTGAAAACGTTTATTCCGCCGATAAGCACGACAAGCAGAATTGTTACCGCCAGCATAGCGGATATGATAAACTTTTTTTGAAGCTGTTTTACCATCAGTCAGCATCCCCGATCTTTGCAAGAGTATAGCCAACACTGCGCTTGGCTCGGATTTCAATATCCGCACCGATAGCGGCAAGACGTTTTCTTACATAGGATATGTATACCCATACTGCACCACTCTCTGCATCGCTCTCATAGCCCCAGACCTTTACGAGAATATCTTCAGTGGAAAGATAGATGCCCTTGTTTAGCATAAGAAGCTCCATCAGCTTGTATTCTATCTTGGGCAGGACAATAGACTGCAACGGTCCTTTAAGCTCACAGCTGCTGAGATTGAGCGACACGTTGCCGAATGTCATTATATCGGGTGTAAACCTGTCTTTTCTGCGGAGCATTGCTCTGACACGGGAAAGAAGTTCGCCCATTACAAACGGCTTCGGCAGGTAATCGTCCGCACCCATATCAAGACCCGCTATCCTGTCCTCGACCTCAGCCTTTGCGGTAAGCAGGAGAATAGGAGTGGTGTTCCCCTCGCTCCTTAGTGTTTTAAGCACCTCCAAGCCGCTCTTTTTCGGCATCATTATATCAAGAATTATCCCGTCATACTGCTCGGCTCTTGCGTAATCAAGAGCGTCGGCACCGTCATAAACCGTGTCTACCGTATAATTATGATAGGTCAGAATGTCGGTTACAGCCTCAGCCATACTGACCTCATCTTCTGCAAACAGGAGCTTCATAATATCACCGTCCTTTATGATATTGATATTATAGTGCAGTTAGCTTAGAACAGCCTTAGAGCGTATAAGATTTTGTGTGAAATCTGATGTCGGATAATTTGCAAGGAATTGATTTACGGGTTGCTGTCTTTGCCTTTTTTATAAGTTAATAAAGACAGAGCAAAAAACAAGAAACACGCTCCAAGACTACATACAGCGGCTGCAATATGCCCTTTAAATAAGTTTATGACCATACAGATGAGAAGAAATGCTGAAAAAGCAAAACCGCAAATGGCGATGCACTTTTTTTTCATTTGATGTCCCTCCGAGTAAGTTTTGTTTAAGGCTATACCGCATAATTATTGTCGTGCGATTGCGCAGTCAGATTTTTCGTCAGATTGTATAAATTGAGTGCGGGCAGGCTGGCGCCTGTCAAGCAAAATTTGCGCAAGATGGCGGAAAATATGCAAGCAAGCGTGCGGCAAAGGCGAAAGCCGTTAATTATGCGGTGTTGCCTTTAATAATCATTGATTATATTGTATCATAACAGGGCGTTTTTTTCAACAGCTCAGCATTTACTTATATCCGGCGAACGTTGCCGGAACGATTAGGCGTATACAAAAAAAGCTGCCGCAGTGCGACAGCTTTTAAAAGCATTAATTATTCTGCAGATGTTTCTGTGCTTGTTTCAGATGAGGATTCAGCTACTGAGGAATCAGCAGAAGAAGCGTCAGATGAAGAAGCGGAAGAATCTGTCGATGAAGCATCTGAAGATGCTGATGAAGCTGAGGAATCGTCACTTGTAACGGAAGATGTTACAGATGATGTTGCGGAGCTTGTGGTCGAAGAATTATCAGATTTGCTGAAGTTACCGCTGTACATAACGACGAAGTTAACAACAAGAGCAACAACAAAGAAGATGATTGCGGAAATCTTTGTAAGTCTGTTCAGCTTTGCTTCGTTTGAACGACCGGAATTTCTCTGATAATAGTTGTCTGCACTACCGCCTGTAATTGTCTGCGACATACCCTGCTTTGTATCCTGCATAAGTACCACGAGTACTATGAAAACACAGGCAACAATCAGAACGATAGCACTGATTATTTCTAATATTCCCATTTATATGTCCTCCTTATAGGAATACGGGTATGTCCGAGTGTCTGTTTATCGTACAAACCCAAAATTATTCTAACACGCAAATGCTATTATAACATAAAAGAAAATGAAATGCAAGTGTTTTTTGGGATTTATTTTAATGCAGAAAGCGCTTTTTTACCTATATCGTGGCGGTAATGTGCCTTTTCAAAGCTGATCGTATCCACTGCCTTATAAGCTGTGTCAAGAGCGTCCTGTAAAGTATCGCCGTAAGCGGTAACACCGAGAACTCTTCCGCCTGCCGTAAGGAACTTGCTGTCCTCAAGCTTTGTTCCTGCGTGGTAAACGAATGCACCCTCGCACTGACCGTTTTCGTCAAGTCCGCTTATAACCTTACCTGTTTCGTACTTTTCGGGGTAGCCGCCGCTTGCCATAACAACGCAGGCACATGATTTATCGCTCCACTTTATATCGAGCGTATCGAGCTTTTCTTCCCAGACAGCTTCGATTATATCCATTAAATCGGTTTCAAGCAAGGGGAGAACCACCTGCGTTTCGGGATCGCCGAAGCGGCAGTTGTACTCAATTACCTTAGCACCGTTCGGGGTCAGCATAAGTCCGAAGTAAAGGCAACCCTTGAACGGTCTGCCCTCAGCTGCCATAGCCTTTATAGTAGGCAGGAATATCTTTTCCATACATTCCTGCTGTTTATCGGGAGTGTAGAGAGGGTTGGGAGCTATAGTACCCATTCCGCCCGTGTTAAGCCCCTCATCGTTGTCATAAGCACGTTTGTGATCCATAGAGCTTATCATAGGCTTTACTGTCTTGCCGTCTGTGAACGCAAGAACAGTTACCTCAGGACCTGTCATAAATTCCTCGACAACTATTTCACTGCCTGATTTGCCGAATTTACCGTCAAGGAGCATTGAACGTACTGCGTTTTCTGCTTCCTGCTCGTCCTTTGCGATTATAACACCCTTGCCGAGTGCAAGACCGTCACACTTGATAACGGCAGGGAAGCTGTTCTGCTTTTTGATATATGCTATAGCCTCGTCTGCGTCTGTGAAGGTTTCGTAAGCCGCAGTGGGAATGTTGTACTTCTTCATCAGAGCCTTTGAGAATACCTTGCTGCCCTCAAGAATAGCGGCATTTGCTCTCGGTCCGAAGGTCTTGAAGCCCTCTGCGTTGAGCTTGTCCACCATACCCATAACCAGCGGGTCATCGGGGGCTACGAATACATAGTCGGGTCTGAGCTTCTTTGCAAGCTCGACACAGCCGTCAATATCGGTTGCCTTTACATTAAAGCACTCGGCATATTTCGAGATACCGCCGTTGCCGGGTGCAGCATACAGCTTGTCTACCTTCTTAGATTTTGCAAGGGCTGTTATTATGGCGTGTTCTCTGCCGCCTCCGCCTATTACAAGTACGTTCATGTTAAAAATACCTTTCTTTCTTTTGATTTATTCATTATTCGATGATAAGACCAAGCAGCTTTGCGAACATTGCCGCCTGCCACACATCGACCTTTGCACCTTTTAGCTCCGCTCCGGTATCGGAAACGGTAAGACCGTCAATATTACAGGAGGTGAAGTCAAGTCCTGTGAGCTTTGTACCGAAAAACACAGACCTTGCCAGCGTAACGTTTTTAAGTTCCGTCTGTTTTATCTCACACGAAGAAAACAGAGCAGAGGAGAAGTCGGTATCGGTTATAAGTACCGATTGCAGCTTTGAACGTTGAAAGTCCGACAGTTCAAAACTGCCGCCGTCAAAGCTGACATTTTTATGATAAGAGTCTTTGAAAGCTGCCCCGACAGCCTTGCACGAGGTAAAGGAGCAAGCTCTGAAATAACTCTCGGTGAAATTGCAGTTTGATATATCACAGCCATTGAAAACACAGTCAATGAACGTGCATTTTGAAAAGTCACAGGCTGTAAAGCGGTTGCCTTTGAACAGACAGTTCTTGAAATACAAGGAAGAGAAGTCGTTGCTGTCGCAGATAAGCCTGGAAAAATCCGCCGCAATAAAATCCGATTCGGCTTCACGCACCTTTGAAAGCTCTGCGTCAATATCTGTTACCGCAAAAAGACTGTCAGGCAGCTTCGGAGCGGTCAATGACGCAAATAATGACTTTGATCCTGCTGTCATGTGTTTACCGAATTGTCAAACGATATTGACCCGAGCGTATATTCAAGCGCCTTTGTGACCGCTTCTTCGTTATTGTCAAGGTGCAGAGCGATCAAAGTGTACACTTTATTGCCGTGACGGGCAAAATATATGTGCTGTGTTGCGGCAACGGAATTATCTCCGTCCGAAGATTTTACAGTTCCGTAAAATGCATCGGTGTCGCCTATTTTTATCATGCTCTTGGTCGATGAATCGACATTATCGCCGACAACATAATAACTCATGAATTCCTCGCCGATCTCGGCTACCGATCTGCCTTTTGTATCTTCGTCCTCATCGCTGCACATAGCAACTATATTCGATGTGACCTCGCCGTTATCGTCATAATGTACAAGATAAAGCTCGTTTTTATCTTCTTCATATTCGCTGACGCCGATATTGCAGTATACTCCGTCATCGTACATCAGAGAGAATTTGTTTACTTTATACTTTGTCGGACTTCCTACTGGGGTATACTGTGCAGGAGCAGAGGACGGTTTTTTTGTTTCGGACTTGTCGGTAATTGACGTGTTCGAGGTTTCGGGCTTTGCGGTCGTTGTTTCCGCTTTTGTTGTTTGCGTTGATGTTGCCGCAGTTGTCGCTGCGGTAGTCTGAGGCGTCACTGTCTGTGAAACAGGGGATGTTGAAGATGTGGGTTGGCTTTTTTCAGTGAAGTAAGGGAGATTTTCAATCGTTTTGGAGCAACCGCACATTCCTGCGAGAATTGATGCGGCACAAATCAATAATAGTACTTTTTTCATCGGTCTTTCCTTTCTTCCGCTTGTTTTGGCGGATGTTGAAGAATATAGAACGGTGTGGACTCTATGGTGAAAAATTCTGCGTTTGCCGGCATAATATAGCGAAAAATCACCTCGTTGTTTTTCGTGGTTATCTTTACAGTAAAGCCTTTTTGTTTTGTAAACAGTTTCATTGGCTTGTAGGTTACGCTCTCAACGTCCGTGTATTTGAAAATATAGGTATGACGTTTGCTTGCGATACGCATTGTGCGGCTGTCTGCCGTGTATCTGTATTGCTCCTCGCCGCCAATAATAAATAGTATATACCATATCGGCAGAATCGGTAGGATGATGCTAAGTGCGATTCTTATAATAATATAGGATATGGCAGACTTATAAATATCCGCTATTACAATGTCATCGAATGAACCCAGTACCAATAACACTATAAATACCTCTGCGACACAGGCAGCGATAATTTTCAGTATAATATATGGCGAAAGAACTCTGAAAGAACCACTCTGTCTGAATTCAAATCTGCCGTCAAGAGGATCTTTTTCTATATAGGTGAAGTACATATCTTTCCTTTTGGTCGATGTAATTACTCGGTAAAAGTAAATGAGCTTGCAACTGTATCCAATGCTGCTTTTGCTTCATCGCTCGCATCTGTTGCGCGGATCGTATGCAGAATATAAGCGTTGTTTCCGTGAAGCTGTACGGTCTGTGTTGTAATCAATGTAATGCCTGACATTACCATTTCGGTTTCTATATAATATGCGTCATTATCGCCTGCTTTTATTGGTTTTGACTGTTTGACGCTATAGTTTTCGTCAAGGCTGTTGAGCGTGTCAGCCAATTGTTCGCCTATCATATTTACAGTCATATCTTCTATAGGTCCTACTGTCTGAACACCTGCCAGAGTAGCAGTATCGTTACCTTCGCCCATATATGAAAAAGAGATATCATAATTTTCAACATTGCCGATTGTCCACTTGGTGCTATCCGCACTTATAGTATACAAATCATCGGTATAAACCAGTAATCCGTCTTTTTCTGAGAGCCTTTCATCTCCGTATAAAGATTTGTTATCCGAATCAGCAGACTCTTCGACAGAAGAATTACTATCTGATTCGGCAGAAACGACCTGCGAAACGGAAGAGTTTGCATACTCGGCAGATGAATTACCGTTACCGGAACAGCCTGAGATGCTTATGAGAAATGTAGTTATACATAATGCGGAGAGAATTTTTTTCATACTATTTTCTTCTGTTTCCTTTCGTAAAAAAGTAACGGGCGGACGTGCCGCCCGTTTACTGAGCTTATCAGTGGTGGAAAAGTCTGATTCCCGTGAATGCCATTGCGATACCGTACTTGTTGCAGGTGTCGATAACATTATCGTCACGGATAGAACCGCCGGGCTGTGCTATGTATTCTACACCGCTTCTGTGCGCTCTTTCAATGTTGTCACCGAAGGGGAAGAATGCGTCTGAGCCGAGCGAAACACCCTTCATTGTTGCAAGCCACGCTTTCTTTTCTTCTGTCGTGAATACGGCGGGCTTTACCTTGAAGATGTTTTCCCATGCACCGTCTGCAAGAACGTCCATATAATCCTCACCGATGTAGAGGTCGATAGCGTTATCTCTGTCGGCACGTCTTATGTTATCAACAAACTGTAAGCCCATAACCTGAGGTGACTGTCTTAAGTACCAGTTGTCAGCCTTTGTGCCTGCAAGACGTGTGCAGTGGATTCTTGACTGCTGACCTGCGCCGATACCGATAGCCTGACCGCCGCAAGTGTAAGCTACGGAGTTTGACTGAGTGTACTTTAATGTAATCATTGCTATTGCAAGATCTATCTTTGCGCTCTCGGGTATATTCTTATTCTCGGTCACAATGTTTGAGAACAGCTTATCGTCAATAACCAGCTCGTTTCTGCCCTGCTCGAAAGTAACGCCGAATACCTGCTTACGCTCGATAGGCTCGGGAACGTACTCGGGGTCGATCTTGATTATATTGTAGTTGCCCTTTTTCTTTGACTTGAGAATTTCAAGCGCTTCGGGATCGTAATCGGGAGCGATAACGCCGTCTGATACTTCACGCTGTATTATCTTTGCCGTTGAAACATCGCACTTGTCCGACAGAGCAATGAAGTCACCGTACGATGACATTCTGTCAGCGCCTCTTGCTCTTGCATAAGCGCAGGCAAGGGGTGACAGCTCACCGAGATCGTCTACCCAGTATATCTTTTTGAGCGTGTCTGTGAGGGGAAGTCCTACAGCGGCGCCTGCGGGTGAAACGTGCTTGAATGATGTTGCGGAGGGAAGACCTGTAGCCTTCTTAAGCTCGCTTACGAGCTGCCAGCCGTTGAAGGCATCCATAAAGTTTATATAACCGGGCTTGCCGTTAAGCACTTCGATAGGAAGTGAATTTCCGTTTGCCATGAATATTCTTGACGGTTTCTGATTGGGGTTGCAGCCGTACTTTAACTGAAGTTCGTTCATTGTTTTATCCTTTCGCTTACTTGTTTTTGTTTACTATGCGTGATTCGTACTTGCCTGTGGCAATATCAATGTAACGTGTGAAGAGTGAAACCTTGTTGTCAGCATTGAGGTTTTCCCATACCATTGATGTGAAAGTGTCTATATCCATATCGGGGATAACAACTGTCTTGGGTTCGCCTTCGTAGCTCGGCAGGGGATTGCCGTCACACTTGTAGGTGTGGATGAACTTGCCCTTGCCGTTTAAAGGATTGCTGTAAGCGTAGGTGTATCTCTGACATGATGAGCCGTCGCCGTCTGCGCTCTTCAAGATAGACATTGCGAAATTCATTTCGCCGTTGTCAAGGTGGACTATACCGGAAATTCTCGGTGTGTAGTTGGGCTTGTCATCTTCAAATTCTCTTGTTCTGAGAGCCTGCTCAAATGTCATCTGCTTGTCCATAAGCTCATAGATAGTGTCGGTCTGGTCGCCGTTTGTAACTATCGTCTTGTTGCCGAGAACTCTTACGGGTGCATAAATGATGAGATGCGGATCTTCCATCTTGCTTTCATCGAAAGCCTGTGTTCTGATGCCTTCGCCGTCCTCTACAAAAATTCTGTTACGGCTGTTTTCGCTTCTGCCCATAATAAAGTAGGCGATTACCGCTTTTGTGCCGTCTGCGGATTTTCCTATCACGATGCCTCTGCCATGATAAGCAAGAGAGTTAAGCTCTTTTTCAAGTGTTACAACTTCCATATAGCCTCCTGTTGCGGTTTTGCGTGGAATACGCAGTTTTCTGAATATAACTTGTTATAACGTCCTCAAAATCCCGTTTAGTCGGGAGAATGCGGACATAAGGTTCAATTGTCGATAACGGTTATGCCGTCTTTTACGGTTATCTTTCCCTCGCAGAAAAGACGTGCGGCACGGGGGAGAATCTTCCACTCTGCCTGCTCCATAACACGTTTCTGAAGAACTTCGGGGGTGTCGCCGTTTCTGACCTCAACTGCCTTTTGCAGAATGATAGGTCCTGCGTCACATTCCGCTGTTACAAAATGAACGGTAGCGCCTGTTACCTTTACGCCCTTTTTAAGCGCTTCCTCGTGAACGTGAAGTCCGTAGTAGCCCTTTCCGCAGAAAGAGGGGATAAGGGAGGGGTGAACGTTTATCATCTTATACCTGAACGCATCGCATACCTGCTCGTCAAGTATTGTCATAAAGCCTGCGTATATAACAAGGTCAGCCTGCTCTTCCTTTAAAGCGTCAGCCATAGCCTTGCTGTAAGCGGCAACATCGGCATAGTCACGTCTTGCAAGCACTCTTGTCTTTATGCCGTTATCTGCGGCTCTTGTCAGTGCGTAGGCATCGGGCTTTGACGCAATAACGCAGGTGATTTTACCTCCGCCGAGTCCCTCGGACTTTTCAGCGTCGATAAGCGCCTGCAGGTTAGTTCCGCCGCCCGATACAAGTACAACGATATTTTTCATATTACTCAATTATGATGCCCTCGTCACCCTTGATTATTTCACCGATGCAGTAGCTTTCAACGCCTGCGTTTCTGAGTATCTGTACAGCTTCATCGGCATCGTCCTTGTCAACTACAACGGTCATACCGATACCCATATTGAAAGTATTGTACATATCGTGTTCGGAGATGTTTCCGACTTCCTGTAAGTGCTTGAAGATATAAGGCACTTCGTAGCTGTGCTTTGTAATCTTTGCTGTGAAGCCGTCGGGGAGTGAACGGGGAACGTTTTCGTTGAAGCCGCCGCCTGTGATATGCGAGATGGCCTTTACGTTCTTCTTTGAGATAAGCTCCAAAATGGGCTTTACATATATCTTTGTAGGTGTAAGGAGTGTTTCGCCAAGCGTCTTACCTGTAGGGAGGACTTCATCGAGAACTTCCTTGCTGTTTATGTTGAACACCTTTCTTACAAGAGAGAAACCGTTTGAATGAACGCCTGTGGAAGCAAGGCCGATTATGATGTCGCCTTCCTTTACGGTGCTGTTGTCGATTATCTTCGACTTGTCAACAACACCTGTCGAATAGCCTGCGATGTCATATTCGTCTTCGGGCATCATTCCGGGATGCTCAGCGGTTTCGCCGCCTATAAGCGCACAGCCTGACTGTACACAGCCGTCAGCAACACCCTTTACTATAGCGGCTACCTTTTCGGGTACGTTCTTGCCTATAGCGATATAGTCAAGGAAATAAAGAGGCTTTGCACCGCAGCAGATTATGTCGTTTACACACATAGCGACTGCATCTATACCGATCGTATCGTGCTTGTCCATCAGCATTGCGAGCTTGAGCTTTGTGCCGACACCGTCTGTACCCGAAACGAGTACGGGTTCTTTCATATCTGCAATATCAAGCTGGAACAGACCGCCGAATCCGCCTATGCCTGTAAGTACACCGGGGATATTGGTGCGTTCAACGTCCTTTTTCATCAGACGAACACCTTCGTAGCCTGCGGTAACGTCAACGCCTGCTGCTTTATAGCTTTCTGAAAAACTGTTCTTCATAATAATAATTCCTTCCGTTTGGGGACTGATGTCCTTATGTGGTGGTTTTTTCTTTGCTTTCGCTGATTTTCCTGTCGAATTTATCCTTGTGCATTTCCGTGGGAATATTCGTGGGATATTCTCCGCTGAAGCAAGCCGTGCAATAGCCGCATTCACAGCCGTTTGCGTGTACCGCAAGCTTCTTTGCGTTTTCCACGCTCAGATAGCCGAGCGAATCTGTGCCTATTATGTCACTGATCTCTTTTATCGAATGATGACAAGCGATAAGGTGTTCTCTCGAATCTATGTCGGTACCGTAGTAGCAGGGATTGAGGAACGGGGGAGCGGATACTCTCATATGAACCTCGGTGGCTCCCGCATCACGCAGTAATTTTACAATCCTGCCGCTTGTGGTGCCTCTTACTATAGAATCATCTATAAGAACGACACGTTTGCCTTTTACGACGCTGGCAACAGCGTTCAGCTTTATCCGCACCTTGTCTTCTCTTGACGATTGACCTGGAGAGATAAAGGTTCTGCCGATGTATTTGTTTTTGATGAAGCCGATGCCGTAGGGAATACCCGACTGGTGAGAATAGCCTATGGCGGCGTCTATACCGGAATCGGGAACGCCGATTACTATATCCGCCTGCACGGGATGCTCAAGCGCTAAGAATGCGCCTGCACGAAGTCTTGCCTCGTGAACCGATGCACCCTCTATGACCGAGTCGGGACGTGCAAAGTAGATATATTCAAAAACGCACAAAGTATGCGGACGCTTGCCGCAATGATCTTTTATTGAGCGTACTCCGTTTTCATCGAATACAACAATCTCGCCGGGGAGCAGATCTCTTACAAACTTAGCGCCGACTGAGTCAAGAGCGCAGCTTTCGGAGGCAACTATATATGTTCCCTCGTTTGTTATGCCGTAGCAGAGCGGTCTGAAACCGTTCTCGTCACGGGCGGCGATAAGCTTTGCAGGCGACATGATAACGAGCGAATATGCGCCGTTTATCTTATTCATCGCACGGTTTAGAGCTTCTTCTATAGACGGAGCCTCAAGCCGTTCCTTTGTTACAAGGTAGCTTATAACTTCGGTGTCGCTTGTCGTATGGAAGATAGAGCCTTGTTTTTCAAGCTCATGACGTAACTCGTAAGTGTTTACAAGGTTTCCGTTATGTGCGAGAGCCATTCTTCCTTTATAATGATTTACCAGAATAGGCTGGGCATTAAGGCGTGCATTTGCTCCTGTCGTGCCGTAACGCACATGACCTACCGCCATATTGCCCTGTCCCAGTCCGTCAAGGCGCTCGGGAGTGAACACATCGTTCACAAGTCCGGTGTCCTTGTAGGAGTTGAAAACGCCGTCATCGTTCACAACGATGCCGCAGCTTTCCTGTCCTCTGTGCTGTAATGCGAATAATCCGTAATATGTTGTTGCGGCAACGTTGGTCTTTTCTTTTGCAAAAACACCGAACACGCCGCATTCTTCATGTAAACCGCTTGTCAATGGAGTCATTCCTTTCCGTTCCAGCAATAAGTGCAAAGCTCACACTGTGGCTTTCCTATTGCCCGTACAGTTCCGTCAAGCGACTGGAATTCAAGCGATGTCAGTTTTAATCTGCGACATATCTCCTCACGGAGCTTCTTTCCACGCTCTGTATTTGTGTCACTGTACTCATCGATAAATCTGATACCATCTGCACCCTCGGCCTCATCAATTATCTGTCTTGCAATCAGCTCCATCTCCGATGTGCTGCGGGAGAAGTTAAGATACTTACAACCGTACATTATCGGAGGACAGGCACTGCGCATGTGTACTTCCTTAGCACCGTTCTCATAAAGGAACTCTACTGTTTCTCTCATCTGAGTTCCTCTTACTATGCTGTCGTCAACGAACAGCAGCTTTTTTCCCTCAATAAGCTCGTGGACCGGAATCAGCTTCATTTTAGCTACCTGATTTCTCATTGTCTGGTTGGTAGGCATAAAGCTCCTTGGCCATGTGGGAGTGTACTTGATAAAAGGACGTGCGAACGGGATACCGCTCCTGTTTGCGTAGCCTATTGCGTGAGGTACGCCTGAATCCGGAATACCGCATACATAGTCAACATCCGGCAGCTTGCCGTTCTTTATATCGTTCTCAGCCATAATCTCGCCGTTGCGTGTACGCATCGTTTCAACGGTCACACCCTCATATACCGCATTCGGATAGCCGTAATATGTCCACATGAACGAGCATATATGCATTTTGCTTTCATCGCCGTCACTCAGCACTTCACAGTCGTCCGCAGTTATCATATCTATTTCGCCGGGACGAAGCTCTTTATATGTGCTGTAGCCGAGCTTCTGAAATGCGAACGATTCAAGGGATACGCAGTATCCGTCGCTCCTTTTTCCTACAATGATAGGAAGTCTGCCGTATTGATCCCTTGCGGCGATAATTCCGTCCTTTGTAAGAATGATAAGGGACATTGTACCGTCGATCTTGCTTTGAGCATATCGTATGCCTTCTGTAAAGTTGTCCTTCTGTGCGATAAGCGCACCGATGAGCGAGCCTGAGTTGATACTTCCGCTGCTCATTGTTTCAAAGTTTGCACAGCCGCTTTCGAGCAGTTCGGTTGAAAGCTGTTCGGCATTTCTGATTATGCCGACACTGCATATCGAATAGATGCCGAGTTTTGAGCGCACCAGCAGGGGCTGAGGGTCGGTATCGCTGATACAGCCGATACACAGCTTTCCCCTCATATCCGTAGCGTCCTGCTCAAACTTTGTTCTGAACGGTGAGTTTTCAATACTGTGGATAGCACGCTGAAAGCCTCTGTCGGGGCTGTATGCGGTCATACCGCCTCTGCGTGTTCCGAGGTGGGAGTGATAGTCTGTTCCGAAGAAAACGTCGGTTACACAGTCGTTATTTGACGCTGCGCCGAAAAATCCACCCATATATTATCCTGCCTTTTCCTGTTAGATTCTTTTCAATTGTCGGGATTATTCGCCCATAAGACGCTTCATAATTTCAGCGTAAGCGTCTTCAACACCGCCCATATCACGACGGAAACGATCCTTGTCAAGCTTCTCGTGTGTTGTGCTGTCCCAGAAACGGCAAGTATCGGGAGAAATCTCGTCAGCGAGGATTATTGTGCCGTCTGAGGTCTTACCGAATTCAATCTTGAAGTCGATAAGGTCGATGTTGAGCTTCTTGAAGAAGTCGAGCATAAATTCGTTTACCTTGAAAGCGTACTTTGAGATAAGGTCGATTTCTTCTTTTGTTGCAAGACCGAGCGCAAGCGCATAGTAGTCGTTGATGAAAGGATCGCCCAGATCGTCGTTCTTGTAGCTGAATTCAAGTGTGGGGCAGAGAAGCTTTGTGCCTTCTTCAATGCCGAGCTTCTTGGAGAAGCTGCCGGCGGCCACGTTTCTTACGATTACTTCGAGGGGAACTATAGAAACCTTTTTAACGAGTGTTTCTCTGTCGTTAAGTTCTTTAACAAGGTGAGTGGGAACTCCTGCCTTTTCAAGAAGCTTAAACATATAGTTTGTCATTCTGTTATTGATAACGCCCTTACCGGAGATAGTACCTTTCTTCAGACCGTTGAATGCTGTAGCGTCGTCCTTATAGGATACGATAACGAGATTGGGGTCATCTGTAGCAAAAACCTTCTTTGCTTTTCCTTCGTAGAGCTGTTCTTTCTTTTCCATTGTGTTTATCCTTTCCTTCACACGGCTATGCCGTAATTTTGTTAAATCCTATTATATATAGTACACCGATCAAAGCTCGGCAAGTACCTGCTCCATTTTATTGTCTGCCTCAAGAACCTTGGCAGTCTGTGCTGCACGGTATGCTTTCATCTTATCCATCAGTGCGTCATCGGATACCGCAAGTATCTGTACAGCAAGGAAAGCGGCGTTTGCCGCACCGTCAATAGCTACTGTAGCTACCGGCACGCCTGCGGGCATCTGAACTGTTGACAGAAGTGCGTCAATACCTTCAAGAGCACTTGCTTTTATCGGGATACCGATAACGGGAAGAGGGGTCTGTCCTGCAATTGCACCTGCAAGGTGAGCTGCTTTACCTGCGGCGGCGATTATAACGCCTGTGCCGTTCTTTTCGGCGTTTCTTGCAAACTCGGATACTTCTGCGGCGCAGCGGTGAGCGGACAGAACACGCAGTTCTGTGGGAACACCGAAATCCTTGAGTACCTGAGCTGCTTTTTTTACGATAGGCAGATCTGAGTCACTGCCCATTACAATAGCTACTTTTTTCATTTCCGGACTTCCTTTCAGAAAATAAATAAAGCTGTGTAATCTGAAATTGCACAGCTCAAAAAATACACTTATTCTTATAATACGGCGTTGAAAAAGACATATATGAAAATTTACCGAGGCTTATCAAAGCTGTTGTAAGCTGTATTTTATTCATAGATTCCATGCTTTCCCTCCGTACTTGTTACTATATCATTTTACCTTATTTTAATAACAAATTCAAGTGCTAAAGCGGAAAATCTCTTAAATTGTGCTTTTTCAACAATAACTCAGGCTTGTTTTTGTGCTATATGTACATTAATTACTTTATAAACTTTTTGTGAGCTAAATTAACGTAAAATCGTTTACACGGTGTTACAATTTGAATATTTCGCATTGTAAAGCGAGATAAAAGAAAAATCAGTAATGTAGTTACATCTGAATTGTTACAAAGTTGTAACGGTTTTTTGTGCAAAATAACGAAAAAATCTTGAAAAAACGATTTTTGTAAACGTTTACGGTAAAAAAACACAACTTCTCTTCCAAAACGCTTGCAAATTTGTGAAATGTGTGATATGATTATGTCAACGAGGAAAAAGTGAACAAAACTTTTGATGAGCTACAGTGCTTTTTAGTGAATTCTACATTGTTATATATATTTCGACACATATCGTTATATAGACAGTGAGCATGAAAAACACAGGCTGATTGAAAGCCGAGTGAACCGGACCTCACTAAATGAGACCGAAAGGTCAGGCAGTGAAAGCATCAAGCTTCACAAAATGAATAATTCTGGAGGAATTACCAATGAAGAAAAGAATTTTAGCAGCTGTATTAGCATCTGCATCAATTCTCGGCGCAGTAGCAGGCTGCTCAAGCAACAACGCTACAAGCTCAACAGCTTCTGACGCTTCATCAACAACAGATTCAAGCAAGACAGAAGACAGCAAGACAGAAGACAGCAGCAAATCTGACGAGAGCAAGGCTGAGGCAACTGAGCTCAAGGATGACGGCGACAAGCTGACAATCCTCGCTTGGGAGTCAAACTCAGATATCGTTAACATGGTTAAGCTGTTCTGCAAGGAAACAGGAACACCTGAAGACAAGATCGAGATCAGCAAGCATGGTTCAAACGGTGAAGGCGGTCGTGACCAGTACCAGCAGTACCTCAAGGGTGACGGCGATGCTGACCTTATGTGTCTTGAAGCTGACTGGATTCTCCAGTACATCAACGATGACCAGCTGACAGCTCCTCTCTCAGCACTTGGCATTGAAGAATCAGCTTATGCAGATTCTTACGGCTACACAGTGGCAATCGGTAAGAACGATGCAGGCGTTCTCAAGGGTGCTTCATTCCAGGCAGCTCCCGGTGGTTTCGCTTACAGAGCAGACCTCGCTAAGGAATACCTCGGCGTTAATAGTCCTGATGATATGCAGAAACTCGTTAAGGACTGGGATACATTCCAGTCTACAGCTAAGACACTCTACGAAAAGAGCGGCGGCAAGACATCATTACAGGCTACAGAGGGTGGTCTCTGGCAGGTATACCAGGCTAACAGAACAAAGGCTTGGGTAGTTGACGGTAAGCTTGAGATGGATACAGCTCCTGACTTCTATGATATAGCTAAGTCATTCAAGGACAACAAGTACATGGCAGATGTTCCTCAGTGGCAGGATGCTTGGTACGCAGCAGTTCAGGATGGTACAGCTCTCGGTGACTTCGTTCCTACATGGGGTCTTACAACAGCTACAAGCTCGATCCTTTACAGCTTTGCTAAGGGCACAGGCGAAGGTACAGAAGTAAAGCCTACTTATGAGATGGCATTCTGTGCAGGTCCTACAAACTACTTCTGGGGCGGTACATGGCTCGGCGTTTCAACAAAGTGCGACAACAAGTCACTTGCTAAGCAGTTCGTTGAATTCTTCACAACAAATGCTGATACAATTAAGAAGTACACAGAGTTCACAGGCGACTTCTGCAATAACAAGACTGTTATGAAGGATATCGCTGAAGCAAAGACAAACAAGAACTTACTCCTCAAGGATGGTCAGGATCAGTTTGCAGTTCTCTACACAGCAGCTGAAGGCATCAAGATGGATGGTATGATCACAAAGTATGACTCAGTAATCAAGGGTCACTTCAACACATCAGTTCAGGGTTACCTTGATGGCACATACGCTACAAAGGATGACGCTATAAAGGCATTCAAGCAGCTTGTTAAGGGTTCATTCCCCGACCTCACTGTTGAATAATCAATAGCAGAAAACCCTAATACAATTTATTGATCACTCTACAGTATATTGCTTATGGGCGAAAGCCCATAAGCGTATATTGTAAATTTTTTAGCCAAAATCAGTTGAAAGGTGTGTATTTTATGCAGAGAACTGCCGGTAAGCCTCATAAAATGGTAAGCTATGCTAAATATGGCTATCTATTTATTTTACCATTTTTCTTGGTTTACACATTTTTTATGATTTATCCGCTTATCAATACCTTTATCCTAAGTCTAAAAGGTAACAGCGGTAACCCCGATGCATTCGTAGGATTGCAGAACTATCAGTATCTTCTGTTTGGTGATGCGGCAGGCGGAGAGTTCAGTGCCGGTGCGGCAATTCAGCAGGATTTCCTGAATACATTAGGCAATACAGCCATTCTCTGGATAGGTAACTTTGTAATTCAGTTACTGCTTTCACTGTTGTTGGCAGTATGGTTCTCTGATGTAAGAGTTAAGATCAAGGGAGCAGGCGCATTCAAGGTACTTATGTATCTTCCTAATATAATCACTGCAGCTTCTGTTGCAGGTATGTTCCTTATGATATTCGGTAACTCAAAGTATGGTGCAATAAACTCCATTTTGCTTAACTGGGACTGGATAAACGAAGCATTCCCGTTCATCAACAATGTATGGGCTTCAAGAGTTCTTGTTATGTTCATTCAGTCATGGATGTGGTATGGCAACACAATGCTTCTTCTTATGTCCGGTATTTACGGTATCGACGCTTCTATTTATGAAGCTGCTTCGATAGACGGTTCAAGCGGTCTGCATACATTCTTCAAGATAACAATGCCGATTCTGAAGCCTATCTTTATTTACGTTGTAATAACATCACTTATCGGTGGTCTTCAGATGTTCGATATTCCTTATCTGTTACATGAGGGTACTGTAGTAAGACAGAGCTTAAAGACGACCGCAGTATTCATTTATCAGAACTTCCACGCTGCACAGCCTAACTACGGTTATTCTGCTGCTGCTTCTGTAATACTGTTCATTATAACTGCGGCACTTGGCATCTTTGTCTACAAGTTCAATACGGATTCAACTGCGCCTGCAAAGGCAAAGAAATCCAAGTAAGGAGGGATACAGACAATGGCTAATGCTTCTACTATCATTGACGAGAAGAGTGGAAAAAGACGTATGCAAAGTGTAGAAGAGCGCTACACCAGAGGTGTTAAGATACAGGCAATAATACGTTTTGTAGTTTGTCTTATTATAACGGTTATAAGTTTGTTCCCGATTTACATAATCCTTATTAACGCAACAAGAGATTCGGGAGATATTATTTCACAAGGTATTTCGCTTCTTCCAGGCGGAAATTTGATTAAGAACTTTGAAACTCTTAATGATCCTTCTGCGGCAGATGGTGCGTTTGTAAGTGCCTTTAACCTCTTCTATGGTTATGCAAACAGCTTGATTATATCAATAGGCGCTACTGCTTGTGCGGTTTTCTTCTCAGGACTTACTGCTTACGGTCTTGTAGTTTATGATTTCAAGCTTAAAAAGGCTGCAACAACATTCATACTTGCTGTTATGATGGTTCCTATGCAGGTTGTTTCTACCGGTTTCTTAGAGTTCATGGTTCAGATCAAGCTGTATGATAACTTCATTCCGCTAATCGTTCCTGCGGTTGCAGCTCCTGCGGTTGTATTCTTCATGTTACAGTATATGAAGTCTTCGTTCCCGCTTGAGATAGTTGAGGCTGCAAGAATTGACGGTAGCGGTGAGTTTATGACATTTATCAGAATCGCACTGCCGATACTTAAGCCTGCTTTCGCAGTTCAGGCTATCTTCCAGTTCGTTGCTAACTGGAACAACTACTATACACCTTCAATGTTGCTTCTTTCAAACAAGATCGAGCAGAGAACAATGCCTATGATGGTTGCCGGCGTTCTCGGTAATGATAAGATAGTAGATTTCGGTGTTAAGTATCTTGTTGTTATCCTTTCGATACTTCCTATAGTAGTTATTTATCTTTGCTTATCCAAGTTCATTGTTAAGGGCGTTGCACTTGGCGCAGTAAAGGGCTAATCAGAAATTTTGGGTTAATATATTTTATACAGAAACGGCATCGGAAATTTTCCGGTGCCGTTTTGCCGTATATAATGCCGTGACAGCAGTGCGGGTATTTGCTTTACAGTGAATCGGTTAAGAGTGAAGCATAAGAAAATCCCCTGTTAATTGCTTAACAGGGGATCGGAGTAGTTTATTCAGTTATGGATTAGCCAAGTCTTGCTTCGAGATCAGCGAGTTCCTGCTTTAAGCCGTCGGGGAGCTTGTCACCGAACTGCTTGTAGAATTCCTTCATCTCTTCTACTTCCTTCTTCCAGAGGTCTCTGTCAACTGCGAGCAGCTTGTCTTCAACTTCTGATGTAACCTCGTCCTCAATACCCTTGAGGTTGATGTCACCCTTCTTAGGAAGGTAGCCGATAGGTGTCTTTTCAGCATCAATTGTGCCTTCGCATCTCTTGATGATCCAGTCGAGAACTCTCATGTTGTCGCCGAAACCGGGCCACATAAAGTTGCCGTTCTCATCCTGCTTGAACCAGTTAACGTTGAATATCTTAGGAGCCTTGTCGCCGAGCTTCTCGCCCATTTCGAGCCAGTGTGCCCAGTAATCAGCCATGTGGTAGCCGCAGAAGGGCTTCATAGCCATAGGATCGTGACGGAGTACGCCTACTGCACCTGTAGCAGCTGCTGTTGTTTCAGAAGAAACTGCAGAGCCTACATATGTGCCGTGCTGCCAGCTGAATGACTGGTAAACCAGAGGAGTTGTAGCTGCACGTCTGCCGCCGAAGATGATAGCTGAGATCGGAACACCCTGGGGGTTGTTGAACTCAGGTGAAATGCAGGGGCAGTTCTGAGCGGGAGCTGTGAAACGTGAGTTAGGATGAGCGAGCTTGTTGCCTGCTGCTGTGTATTCCTTACCGTTAACCTTGTTGCCCTTCCAGTCTGTTGCATTCTCGGGAGGATTCTTGTCAAGACCTTCCCACCAAGCTGTCATATCATCATTGTTGATAGCAACGTTTGTGAAGATTGTGTTCTTTCTTGTAGATGCAAGTGCGTTGTAGTTGCTCTTTGCGTTTGTACCGGGAGCAACACCGAAGAAGCCGTTCTCGGGGTTGATAGCATAAAGTCTGCCATCGGGACCCTGCTTCATCCATGCAATATCGTCACCTACTGTGAATACTTCGTAGCCTGCCTTCTTATAACCCTCGGGAGGAATAAGCATAGCGAGGTTTGTTTTACCGCAAGCTGAGGGGAATGCTGCTGTGATATACTTGATGTCACCATCGGGCTTCTTAACGCCGAGGATAAGCATATGCTCAGCCATCCAGCCTTCCTTCCAACCCTGGTAAGAAGCGATACGGAGTGCGAAGCACTTCTTGCCGAGCAGTACGTTACCGCCGTAAGCTGAGTTGATTGACCAGATTGTGTTGTCTTCGGGGAACTGAACGATGTATCTCTTTTCGGGATCAACGTCAGCCTTTGAGTGAAGGCATCTTACGAAGTCGTTGGAGTCATCGGGCAGGTTCTTGAATGCCTGCGCGCCCATTCTTGTCATAATGTCCATGTTGAGTACAACATAGATAGAGTCTGTCAGCTCAACACCAACCTTAGCGATAGGTGAGCCGATAGGTCCCATTGAGTAGGGGATAACGTACATTGTACGACCCTTCATAACGCCGTCATAGAGCTTTGTCAGCTTAGCATACATTTCCTTAGGATCCATCCAGTTGTTTGTAGGACCTGCATTCTCCTTCTCTCTTGAGCAGATGAATGTTCTGTCTTCTACACGGGCAACGTCGTTTTCAGCTGTTCTGTGATATAAGCAGCCGGGGAGCTTTTCCTGGTTGAGCTCAATCATCTCGCCTGTTGCGATAGCTTCGTCACGAAGAGCCTTGAGCTGTTCCTCGCTGCCATCGATCCATACAACCTTGTCGGGCTGTGTGAGGGCTTTCATTTCTTCAACCCACTTTAAAACATTCTGATTCTTTGTCATAACCGATTGTTCTCCTTTTCTTTATTTTATCAGCTTGTGCTGATGAAAGTCATTCGGTAGGGAAATATCGATACGGTTCATTCGTACCTTGTTCCCCATTTACTATTATAAACTATTTTTTGCAATAGGTCAATAGATAAATTGCAAAATCGGCAAAAAAATTGCACAAAGTAAGCGTTATATAACCGTCTTTATTTTACAGCATCTAAAACTACCGAATCCGGCTGTATAAAACAAAGTAAGTATAGTCAACGCACACCTTGTGCTTTTTATTTTACTATTTTAATATCTACTGATTTTAAAGGAATTAAATGTCAGCTTTGACTTCCTTGCGAAGCAGTATTATCGCAAGAAGGTTCGGTATTGCCATAAGGCCGTTGAACAGGTCGGATACGTCCCATACGACTGTCGCCTGAATCACAGCTCCCACGAAAGCGGTAACAATGAAAATTGCAAGATATACGCCTATCCACTTCTTTGTGAAAAGGTAAACAAAGCAGCTTCTGCCGTATATCCACCATCCTGTAACGGTTGTTATCGCAAAGATGAATGTTGCGATGCTGAGGAATGCGCCCGCAAAGTCACCGAGTCCGTCCTGGAATGCTATCAGCGCCATATCAAAACCAACGCTTGATTTCTGATCTGCACCGCTTGAAAGAATGCAGAGTGCTGTCATAGTGCATATAATGATCGTGTCTATAAATACAGAGAGCATAGCCCACATACCCTGTGTATGATGCTGATCGGCGCTTGAGTTGGCATTGATCATAACAGATGAGCCAAGACCGGCTTCATTTGAGAATACGCCTCTTTTAACGCCCCACTTCATAGCCTCAAGCATTACTACGCCGACAGTTCCTCCGCCTATAGCCTTGAAAGAAAATGCTTCTGTGAAAATGCGTGCGAATACAGAAGGAACATTTTCAATGTTCATTATAATTACAGCAAGACAGCCGAGCAGATAACCGCCTGCGGCTATCGGAATTACCCATGATGTGACTTTACTAAGGCGGTGGATACCTCCGGGTGCTATTGCGGCAATTACTGCGGCACAAAGAATTCCCGATACCCATAGAGGTACTCCAAGACAGTTCTGAAGTGCCATTGAAGCTGAATTCACCTGAGCCATATTACCTATGCCGAAGCTGGCACCTATACAGCAGACAGCGAACATTCCCGCAAAAAACGCACCGAGCTTTTTGCCGCCGAACGCTTTTTTTATGTAAGCAAAAGGTACGCCGCCCGTAAGACCGTCCGATTGCACGGTTCTGTACTTTGCACCGAGATAGTTTTCGGCAAAGCTGGTAGCCATACCGAGAAGCGCCGAGATCCACATCCAGAATATTGCACCTGCACCGCCAAAAGCAATAGCGCTGCCGATTGCTATAATATTACCTGTGCCGACAGTTGCACCGAGTGCTGCTGTCAGCGTCCTGAATGGAGAAACTTTCTTTCCGTCCGCTTCGGGTTGCTTTGTAAGCAAAGTACGTTTGATTATAGTAGGGAAGTGCAGTATCTGCAAGCATCTGGTTCTTATCGTGAAGATAATTCCCGAACCTGCAAACAGTATAAGCACCGGTATGCCCCATACTATATTTTCATTTATCCACTCTAATATTTCCATACTGACTCGTTCCTTTTCTAAATCGTACAAGTGTGGGTGCCTGTACGTTGTTGTATAAATAATTTGTATTCCGAGGCTTTGCTTTTTATGACCGCAGTAATACGTTATACGCCGATATGCGTTTCTGCATCGGAGCGGGGTATATATGTTCGCATTACAGGAAAACTATAAAAACAGTAAAATTCGGTTAAAATTTGAATGGTTAATCATTATTAATAATAGCGAACAAAAGTATAGATGTCGGAAAAAATAACCCCTCCGGTTTTCCCGGAGGGGCGTAAAAACCTATTCTATTCCGACTATTCAAAATTTTTGGGCTTTTAGATTATTTCGTGCGGATTATTCGCCGCAGTATTCCTTCTTGTAGTATTCAACAAGTTCTACGAGATCCTCGTAACGCTTCTTGGAGTTAGCAACTGCCTTATCGAACAGTACGTTAGCTCTTTCGGGGTTAGCACGCATAAGAGAGTTGTAACGAACTTCTCTCATCATGAATTCCTTGTAATCGCCTGTAGGAGCCTTGCTGTCGAGTGTGAACGGATTTGTTCCTGCAGGAGCAGCGGGGTTGAATCTGAACAGATGCCAGTAACCTGCCTGTACAGCTTCCTTTTCTACCTTCTGAGCGATTGTAAGACCGCCCTTGATACCGTGGTTGATACAAGGAGCATAAGCGATAACCAGTGAAGGACCGTCATATGCTTCAGCTTCTGCGATTGCCTTCAAGCACTGGTTCATATCTGCACCCATTGAAATCTGAGCAACATATACATAACCGTACTTCATAGCGATACCGGAGAGATCCTTCTTCTTAACGTCCTTACCGCCTGCTGCGAACTGTGCAACTGCACCGATGTTTGTAGCCTTTGAAGCCTGTCCGCCTGTGTTGGAGTAAACTTCTGTATCGAATACGAATACATTTACATTCTTGCCTGATGCGAGAACGTGGTCAACACCACCGTAACCGATATCGTATGCCCAGCCGTCGCCGCCGAATATCCAGTTGGACTTCTTAGCGAGGTAGTTCTTAGCCTTGAGAACTGCATTCTTTTCAGCGCAGTCGCAATCAAGTGCTTCAAGAGCAGCAACGAGATCCTTTGTAGCAGCAGCGTTTGCCTTGCCGTCGTTAGCTGTTTCAAAGTATGTGTCGATCTTAGCCTTAACGTCAGCGTTTTCAGTCTTTTCAGCAATTGCCTTTAACTGACCCTGTGCTCTGTGTCTTAATGTATCCTGAGCGATGAACATACCGAGACCGTACTCAGCATTATCCTCGAACAGTGAGTTGCCCCAAGCGGGACCCTTGCCTTCCTTATTTACTGTATAAGGAGTTGAGGGAGCAGAGCCACCCCAGATTGATGAACAGCCTGTAGCGTTGGCAATGTACATTCTGTCGCCGAAGAGCTGTGTGATGAGCTTAGCGTAAGGAGTTTCACCACAGCCTGCGCAAGCGCCTGAGAATTCGAGCAGGGGCTGCTTGAACTGTGAACCCTTAACTGTTGTTTCCTTGAACTTCTCGTGAACCTCGGGCTTGTCGGCTACTTCCTTAACAGCGTAGTCGAACATGGGCTGTTCGTTCATCTGAGAATCAAGTGACTTCATAACGAGTGCCTTGTTCTTAGAGGGGCAAACCTGTGCGCAAACGCCGCAGCCTGTGCAGTCGAGAACAGAAGTTACCATAGCAAACTTCATTCCGGGAAGACCCATAGCGTCCTTCATCTTTGCACCTGCAGGAGCCTTAGCAGCTTCTTCTTCGGAAAGAATTACGGGACGGATAACTGCGTGAGGACAAACGAATGAACACTGGTTACATTCGATACAGTTCTCGGGAATCCACTCGGGAACGTCTACTGCGATACCACGCTTCTCATAAGCTGCAGAGCCCTGGGGGAATGTACCGTCAGCCATACCTACGAATGTAGATACGGGGAGCTTGTCGCCTCTCTGAGCGTTAACGGGGATAAGGATATTGTTAACGAAATCAACGAGATCCTTTCTGTCACCTGTAGCTGTGTGAACGGGAAGTGTACCCTCAGCGTCAGCCCAAGATGCAGGAACGTCAACCTTGATAACCTCGCCTGCGCCCTTTTCGATTGCGGCGTAGTTCATGTTAACAATGTCGTCACCCTTCTTAGCGAATGACTTGTAAGCAGCCTTCTTCATATATTCGATAGCATCTTCAGCGGGGATGATGTTAGCGATTGAGAAGAATGCAGACTGTAATACAGTATTTGTCTTGTTGCCAAGACCGATATCCTTAGCTACCTTGATAGCGTTGATGATGTAGAAGTTGATGTTGTTCTTAGCAATGTATGCCTTAACGGGAGCGGGGAGCTTCTCGTCAAGCTCGTCAACTGTCCACTGGCAGTTGAGCAGGAATGAACCGCCGGGTACAACGTCCTCAACCATATCGTACTTGTCGATGTATGAGGGGTTGTGGCAAGCTACAAAGTTAGCCTTGTTTACAAAGTAAGTTGACTTGATAGGTGACTTACCGAAACGAAGGTGAGAAATCGTAACACCGCCCGACTTCTTTGAGTCGTATGCGAAGTATGCCTGAGCATACATATCTGTGTGGTCACCGATAATCTTGATAGAGTTCTTGTTTGCACCGACAGTACCGTCTGAACCAAGACCCCAGAACTTACAGCAGGTTGTGCCTTCGGGAGTTGTGTTGGGGTTCTCACCGATGGGCAGTGAAAGACCTGTAACATCATCCTCGATACCGATTGTGAATCTGGGCTTTTCTGTGTTGTTGTATACTGCAATGATCTGAGCAGGGTTAGTATCCTTAGAACCAAGACCGTAACGACCTGTGAATACGGGTACATCCTGGAACTTGCCTGCCTGCTTGAGAGCTGCAACAACGTCGAGGTATAAGGGTTCGCCGAGTGCGCCGGGTTCCTTTGTTCTGTCAAGAACTGTAATCTTCTTAACAGTTTCGGGAATAGCAGATACGAAAGCGTCAACGCTGAAGGGTCTGTAAAGTCTAACCTTAACAAGACCAACCTTCTTGCCCTGAGCTAACATATAGTCGATTGTTTCTTCGATAGTATCGCAAACAGAGCCCATAGCAATGATTACCTGCTCAGCATCGGGAGCACCGTAGTAGTTGAACAGCTTGTAATCTGTACCGATCTCAGCGTTTACCTTATCCATGTACTTCTGTACGATAGCGGGTGTAGCTTCATAGTACTTGTTGCTTGCTTCTCTTGCCTGGAAGAAGATGTCGGGGTTCTGAGCTGTGCCGTGCAGAACGGGCTTCTCAGGATTGAGAGCTCTGTTTCTGAAAGCGTCTACAGCTTCGTGGTCGAGCATCTTGTCAAGTGTTTCATAGTCCCATACTTCAATCTTCTGGATCTCGTGTGATGTTCTGAAACCGTCGAAGAAGTGAAGGAAAGGAACTCTTGCTTCGTATGTTGAAAGGTGAGCTACAGCACCGAGATCCATAACTTCCTGAGGGTTAGTGGAGCAGAGCATAGCATAACCTGTCTGACGGCAAGCGTAGATATCGCTGTGGTCGCCGAAGATAGAAAGTGCGTGTGTTGCAAGAGCACGAGCGGAAACATGAATAACGCTGGGCAGTAATTCACCTGCGATCTTGTACATGTTGGGGATCATGAGCAGTAAGCCCTGTGATGCTGTGTAAGTTGTAGTGCATGCACCTGCTGCAAGAGAGCCGTGAACTGCGCCTGCTGCGCCGGCTTCTGACTGCATCTCTACTACCTTTACTTCCTGTCCGAAAATATTCTTTCTTCCGGCTGTTGACCAGGAATCTGTTACTTCAGCCATAACTGAAGATGGTGTAATGGGGTAAATCGCTGCAACGTCAGTAAACGCATAAGACACGTGACCTGCGGCGTTGTTACCGTCCATAGTAAGTTTTTGTCTTCCCATGGGAATCGTCCTCCTTTGTTTTTGCATATCGCCATATCAAGACGTATGCTTTCAACTTAGTATTATATCATAATCGTTCCTGATTGTAAACCTCTAAAAGTGAAAATTTTCAGAATTTTTTAGTTTCGTATACAAATTTCTTCGGTATGCTATAGCTAACCTCAAAGCCGTTGTGCGCTACCAAGCGATTGTCTGACTGTGTTGAAAAAAATGAAGAATTATGTTTGTGAAAAGTAAGAAAAAATTTCCCGCCACTCCTTGAAATAATCGCTGTTTAATGATACAATATTATATATAAACTTATGATGAAATTCGCTGCGACAGCAGTTATGGGAACGGAGCAGAAAAAATTGATCCAGTATTTAAAGGATATCTGGGAGAATATACAGAGCGTTTTCGCTACGATGGGACTTGTTGACTATCTTGATATTCTCCTGCTTGCCTATTTTATATATAAGGGCATAAAAATTATAAAGGAAACCCGAGCAGAACAGCTTATCAAAGGTATAATCCTGCTTGCTATACTTTTCTTTGTTGTAAACCAGTTTGAGTTCAAGGCGATGAAGGTCATTATAGAAACTTTCCTTAATGTCGGAATTATTGCAATACTCATAGTGTTCCAGCCGGAACTTCGGCGTGTGCTTGAAAAAATGGGACGGACCACAAAGGTGAAAAAGCTGGCGCTGAACTTCGAGGGTAAAGCCGATGCGGCAACCACTGATATACATAACTGTATCGAGGCAGTCTGTACCGCCTGCGAACAGCTTTCCCAGACGGCAACCGGTGCACTTATCGTATTCGAGCGTGAAACAAGACTGGGCGAACAGGTCGACACAGGTACGATACTTAACGCAACTCCCAGCCCGGAGCTTTTCGGAAACATTTTCTTCCCGAATACGCCTCTTCATGACGGAGCGGTTATTATCCGTGACGGCAAGGTATATGCCGCAGGCTGTTTCTTACCAAAGCCGCAGAAAGAGGAGCTGATATCCAAGGCGCTCGGCTCACGTCACAGAGCGGCTATTGGTATGAGCGAGGTTTCTGATGCGGTCATCGTTGTCGTTTCGGAAGAAACAGGTACTATCTCTGTGGCTGAAAACGGCAATCTTACACGTTTTTATAACAAGGATACGCTTCGCAAACTCCTTACACAGAAACTTGTTCCGGAAAAAACCGAAAGCAAGAAACTGAAAGATAAAGCGTCAAAGAAAAAAAAGAAAAACGCACCCGATGCAAAAAAAGAAAAGGGGGCGGATAAATAATGAAAGAATGGCTCAAAAGCTTTTTTCAGAACTTTGTCAAGAATTTAAAAACTATCATATTCGCACTTGTGATTGCCGTTATTGTGTGGTTTGCAATTTCAATGCAGATTTTCCCGGATGTCACAACTCACATCAGCGATATACCGGTTGAAGTCAAGGCTACGGAATATATGACGGAAAATGCGCTTTCCGTAACGAACAGTTATGTTGATAAGATTACCGTACAGGTAACGGGCAAAAGATATGAGGTAGGAAACCTTACCGCAAGCGATTTTACAGCCAGTGCGGATTTGTCGGCTATCACAGCGCCGGGTGAATATAAAGTAAAGGTTAACGTAACATCGGTAAAGGAAAACAGCTGTACGGTTGACGATGATGGTCTGAGCGTTAAACTCAAGGTCGAAAAGACGGTATCAAAAACGTTCAGCATTTCAGACGGCAGTATGAAGGCTGTGGCTGAAGGCGTTACAGCTACTGCGGGTATGAAGATAGACAGCGTTACCGCTGAGCCTTCGACCATAACGCTTACGGGCGACAGCACTGCAATAGACGCAGTGAAATCGGTTGAGATACGTTCTGTATTTGCAGGCGAAACCTCAGAGTCGGTTTCTTCAAAAGGTCAGATTGTTCTGCTTGGCAGTAACGGAGATATAATAGAAAATCCCGATATCAAATATGATAATGAGAGTTTTACGGTAAATATAACGCTTTATAAACAGAAAACATTACCGCTTACCGTACAGTTTACAAATGTTCCGTCAAACTTTGATTTAAGCAGTCTTAAATACAGCATCTATCCTGAATCGCTCACTGTTTCTTCACCCGACGATTCGCTTGATTCACAGGAGAAGTTCGAGATAGGAACGATAGATCTCAGTCAGCTTACGACAAAGTATCTACAGAAGCTCACACTCCCGATTACTTTACCCGAGGGATACAAGAATATAAGCGGAAATACTTCCGCAATGGTATCGTTTGAGGATGCGGAGAATTACACGTTTCTCAGCTATACTGTCCAGAAGGATAATATCCGTATTATAAACGCACCGGACAATTTTGATGTCGATGTTCTTACAAACGAGCTTAGCGTCAATGTTACAGGTCCTGCCGATGAAATAGCAACGCTTGCATCCAAGGATATCTATGCGACAATAGACCTTATGGGAACTACTCTCACAGCAGGTCTTAAAGATGTAAATGCTGAATTTACGTTGCGGGGAACAAAGGTCAAGAGTTGGGTGACAGGTGAATATAAGGTTTCCATACAGGTAACCGAGAGGGCAGAGGATACCTCGGATTAAAGCTGAAACGGAGAGATTTTTGTGAATATTTCATTGCTTTCGCAGGCGGTCGGTACGTCTACCGATCCGCTTGAGAATGCGCATGAGCAGATAAAAGAAGCTGAAACTTTTTTCGGTCAGATGTGGGACGCATTTGTAGGGTATCTGCCTACGCTGATCGCCGCAGTGATAATTTTAATTGTCGGAATAGTTATTTCAAAGCTTGTTCTGAAAATGATGAACAAGGGAATGAAGCACGATGTTATCGACAAGACGATATCCCGCTTTGTTTATTCGCTTGTCAGGATACTGCTTTATGCACTGCTTGCTACTATAGTTCTTGCGGTGCTAGGTGTTCCGATGACTTCTATAATAGCGGTGATAGGTACAGCGGGCGTTGCCATCGGACTTGCGCTTCAGGACAGCCTTTCAAATATAGCGGGCGGATTCAGCATAATGCTCACAAAGCCGTTCAAGATCGGAGATTACATCAAGGTCGATGATGTTGAGGGTACGGTTGAAGCAATCAATATGTGGTACACCGAGCTTCATTCATACGATAATAAAGCTATCTTCTATCCGAACGGGCAGATAACATCAAAGAAGGTCACCAACTATACAACGCTTGGAATAAGGCGTGTGGACATGGTATATACGATTTCATACAACGCCGATTTCAGAAAGGCAATGGAAGTTCTCAAAAGCATCACAGACGCTCACAAGCTTATACTTAAAGAGCCTGAGCCGAAAATCAGGATAACCGAGCTTGCAGACAGCGCAGTGAGAATAACCTGCTATCCGTGGGTAAAGGCTGAAGATTACTGGACTGTGTATTTTGACCTTAACGAAGCGGTCAAGGAACAGTTCGATGCGAACGGTATCGAGATACCGTATAATCAGCTTGACGTACATTTGAAGAAAGATGAATAAGAAGAAGGCGGAATGTCATAAGATATTCCGCCTTTAATCTCATAAAAAATAACCCTGCATCACAAATCTGATGCAGGGTTATTTTGTTGATCCGTTATTGAACCTTTGCGGTATCGGGTGATGTGGTAGCTTCAGTTACCGTAGTATCGCTCGGAGCCGGAGTTGTGGCAGACGGACGGATACTTTTTCTTGTAGTGGTCGTTGCTTCGGTTTCGGTTATTGTCGGTATAGTGGCGATTTCGATCTTCTTGATTATTACCGAAACAGCGGGTTTTGAAGCAATTCCTTGCTCGTCGTCAATTGGATTGCCTGATGAAACCTCAACCTGGCTTATCTTATCAAGAAAGTCAAGACCCTCTATAGCCTGACCAAATATTGTATAGTTGCCGTCTATGCTGAATGCACCGCCGTTTGAAAGATATTTTGCTCTTACATCTTCAGGAGTTGCATTGAGCTTTGCAAGATAATCTGTATATGTTTTTTTATCTTCTTCTGTCAGCCTGTCCTTATATTCGTCAAGATCGGAAGAAATATTTTTGGCTGTTTTTGCTATGTCGAAAGGCGTCTTGTTGTTTATTATAAAGAACTGGCTGTTGATGCCGTCACTGCTTTCGGCGTAACCGAGTGCGCCGTAATAAGCTCTCATACGGTCGTTTGTTTCACGCGGTATTTCTGTCTTATCGGCAGTCGTTCCGCCCGTGCCGTTACCTCTGAGCGAGCCACCCTGTATCATAAAGTCCTTTATAACTCTGTGTATGGTTTTGCCGTTGTAATAGCCGTTTTCGGCAAGCTTTACAAAGTTATCTACGCCCTTTGGCGCAACTTCAGGGAAAAGCTTGAAACGTATCTTGCCGGTTTCTTCTCCTATCTGTATTGTCATTTCTGCAAGAGTATCGCCGGGTCCGACTGTTATTTCTGCGGTGTTATCTTCTTTCTGTGAGCTACAACCGCTTGCCATTACCATAGCTGTAGCGAGCGTAATCGCAGCCGCTGCTTTACATAAAAACCTAAACCTCATTTTATCGGTTCCTTTCAACTGTGTCGCTTATCAGTTTGTCGATGTTGACTCGGCAACACTGCTTGTTGCGCCGCCGGATTCGTTCTGTATTTTTTCGATTTCTTCGGCTGAAAGATATTTATCTGATGTTGGTTCTTCAATCGTGAACTTACCGTCTTTGTAGGTGTCAAGTGTTACCTTGACGATTTTAAGCTCTTCAAGAGGCTTCATGTTTGACTTGTCCGAGTCTGTCCAGAGTATCTTATCAAGTACGTCAAAACCGTTTATAACCTGACCGAATACAGTGTAAGTGCCGGCAAATCCGGGAACGCTGCCTCTCTTTTCAAATGCTGTAATAAGCTCTTCAGGGATCACCTGAGCGCTTGTTTCCTGATTAGTATAACCTCTGAGTTCCTTCTTGTTTTCTTCGGTTAATTCAAGAGCGCCCGTGAAGAAGAAACGGCTGTCGGAATAACCCTGCTGTGAGCTGTATCCCAGAAGTGAGCCTTTGAACGGCCATAAATTCACTGAGCATTCATTTTCAATGTACTTGCCATCATCGGTTATACCTTCGGTTCCTTCATCGTTTGAAGCGCCTGTTATTGCATATATGCCCTTCTGTAAAGCAAAAAACGGCTTTCCGTCATAGAAACCTTCTTCTGCGCGTTTCTTGAAGTTTGCGACTGTGTTCGGAGCAAATTCTGCATATAATACAGCGGTTATTGTGCCGACATTGGTTTCTATTATTGCAACATCCTGACCATCAGCAGGCTTGTCAAGCTGTACAAGGTTCATTTCTGAGAAGTCGTAGCTTCCGAGTGCGTTTGTATTCTGACCGCCGAGCATTGAGCAACCCGAAAATGCTGTTACTGTCATAATTCCTGCAAGCACTGCCGCCAATTTTCTTTTAAAATTCAAATTCTTATTCCTTTCAAGTGTGAACAATTATCTTCTTTTGCAAAAACGCCGCCTTTTCGGGCGGAAATTTTTGCTTATTCTATTATTATAATTCACGCCGCCCGAAAAGTCAAGCCGACGTATGTTACAACGTTATTATAATCAGTATTACTGCGGTTAGTCGCCGAGCCTCAACATTTCGTCAATGCAACGCTTTGCGCCAAGACGTATTTCTTCGTCAAGCTCGATTTCCTCGCCGCCGTTACCGCATACACAGTTGTAAACGGTAGCAAGGTTTGTCAGGTGCATATTGTGACAGACGCAGTCCTTTGACAGAGGATAGAACTTCTTGCCGGGTTCGTCAAAGCTTAAGTGCTCGACAATGCTGTTTTCTGTTCCGATTATGAATTCGTTTGCGTCGCTCTTTTTAGCATAGTTCATAATGCCTGTTGTGCTGCCGGCATAGTCGGCGAGAGCTGTTACTGCGGGCGCACATTCAGGATGAACGAGCAGGAGAGCGTCAGGGTGCTGTGCCTTAGCTTTTTCAACATCCTTGACGGTCATACGCAGATGAGTGGGACAACCGCCGCTTACAAGCTTGAATGTCTTATCGGGACATTGTTTCTGAACAAAATCGCCGAGGTTGCAGTCCGGTATAAAAAGTATCTTGTCGCTGTCAAGCTTTTTTACGATCTTTACTGCGCTTGATGATGTTACGCATACGTCGCATACGGTTTTAAGCTCTGATGTCGTGTTTATGTATGCCACAACTTTATAATCCGGGTACTTTTCTTTCAGTTGTGAGATGAGATCCCTGTCCATCTGTTCAGCCATAGGACATCCTGCATTGCTGTCAGATAAAATGACCTTTTTCTGTGGTGAGAGTATTTTAACTGTTTCAGCCATAAAGCGCACGCCGCACATAAGCACAGTGCTCTGCGGAGCCTTTGCAGCCATCTGACTGAGCGCAAAAGAATCGCCTACAAAATCGGCAACATCAAGAATATCCTGGCGCTGATATGCGTGTGCCAGAATACATATATCTTTTTCTTTTTTTATTCTCAGGATCTCATCCTGCATTTCTCTTACTGTCATTGTATGTACCTTTCTTAAAAGCATATTTTATAGTACCGGTTTGTAAATGCTGTTGTGTTTATATATCATAAATCGTACCGGCACTGCGGTCTCCGGTCAATTTGTCGAAAGAAAAAAGCCGATATCTAAAGTTATTATACCTTTTTTTACGGCAATCGTCAAGTAAAACAGCCGCACTCTTATATAAAAGTGTGGCTGTATCCGTTATTAAAGCTGTTTTATTGCGAGAACCGAGCTTTCGTAATTGGCTTTCAGTTCTTCTAACATTGCGGGTGTCGTTTCGTCTGTCTTGCCACGCAGAGCCTCTGTAACTACATATGCTGATTTGTACAGTTTTTCAAGTCCGAGGTTAAGGCAAAGACCTTTGAGAGTGTGAGCGGCACGGAAAGCAGTTTCATAGTCTTTTGCTTCAAGTGCTGCGAAAATATCGTTGTAGCTTGTATCTTCAGTGAACTTTCCGAGATATTTCGTTATCATCTTATCGTTCATCAGTCTTGAAAGCACATCGGCGTAGCTTCCTCCGAGTGCATTGTAGCATTCTTCAAGTGTCATTTTTCCTCCTTTGAGGCATTTTTATCAATGTACATAAGTCTGTCTGCCTCAGCTAACGCTTTTTCTATCGGCTGTACGCCGTAAACACCGCCGATAGCGGCAGTGCATTTTATATCCGGATAATCTTCAAGTTTTATATCGGATATAGTTTGTTTTATTTCTTCAAGCTTCTGATAAAATATCTTTTCGGGAATATTGGTCATCAGTAGCACAAATTCATCTCCGCCTAGCCGTATAAGAATATCACTGCTTCTTATACAACTCCTGATACTGTCGCACACCGCTTTCAGTACGCAGTCGCCTGCGGCGTGTCCGTAATGGTCGTTGATCGTTTTGAAGCCGTTTGCATCGAGCATTGCAACCGCATCTATGTAACGCATTGATTTTGTCTGCTCTTCATAATAGAGGCGATTATACACGCCGGTGAGCGCATCGTGATACAGTTGCCGGTTGTAGTTTACTATGTTATCCATAAAGTCGGTCTTGCCATATGCGCCCAGCAATACTCCGTCTTTATCCTTGTATATCATTTCGAGAACAAACGGCTTGCTATTGATCTCTACATATTTGGATATGATCTGATATATGCTGTCATCGGCAAATTCAAGCTTGCTCATTTGACCGCGTTTTTCAAACGCTTTGGCGGAAACACAGTTTTTGCATCGCTGCGTCTTGCCCCAGATAGCATAGCATTTCTGCCCGTGGCAGACATCGATCAGTTCCTCGTTTCCTTCTTTACAGCCTGATCTTACTACTTCGTTATCAGCTATATCCACAAGTCTTACAACATCAAATACATTTGTAAGTCTGATTATAGTTTCTCTTATTTCTACGTCTTCGTCTGCGCTGAGTCTGTATTCGGGGTGAACGATCGCAAGTTCATGGTCGTTGACATCAATTATTCTGCCGAGAACACCTGTATACTGCGGGTGCTCCTCGCTGCTCCACAAGGTGCGTATGCGTATCTCGTACCAACGTTTCTGACCGGTTAACTTAAGCTGAGTTTTGATATTGACTACAGGACTTTCGGGAGTTGCGGTATTTATAATTGCGAGCATACAGTTTATGGTATCTTCGCCTATGAAGTTCTCTTTCAGCCCCTTCGGGTGCATTGTCATTTCCTGAAGTCCGAGCTGTGCAGCACCTTGCGTTGTGAGTCTTAACACATCAATCACTGCATCGTATTCAAATTGTATCTCGTCCGAACCTGAAGAGAAAAAGTTCCAGCGATCTCTTGCCGGTATCGGAAGATACGGATTTAAGTTGACCTTTTCAGAGGTGATTTTGTTTTCGACGAGCTCTTCGGTAGCGCGCAGGAGAAGCCTGTCGTCCAGCGTATTGTCCAGCTTGTCTGAGAGTTCTGCAAGTATCTGATTTTCGCTTTCTTTAAGACATTCAAGAAGCAGAGGATTGAAAGCGCCGCACTGACCGTCAAGTATCATATCCATTGCTTCTTCATGCGAGTAAGCTTTTTTATAGCATCTGTCGCTTGTCAGTGCGTCGTATACGTCTGCAAGCGCCGTAACCTGAGCGGATATCGGTATCTCTTCACCTTTGAGCCCGTCAGGATAGCCTCTGCCGTCATATCTTTCGTGATGCCAGCGGCATATCTCATATGCTTTGTCAAAAAGCGGATAGCTGTGAGTGTTATGAAGATCGTGCAACATTTCCGCTCCGATTACCGAGTGTTTTTTCATGATCTCAAACTCTTCGGCTGTCAGTTTACCGGGTTTGTTGAGTATTTTATCATCAATAGATATTTTACCGATATCGTGCAGGGAAGAGGCAGTGCTTATCAGCAGCAGATCGTTTTCAGTCAGGTGATATTTATCGGTCTTTTCTGTCAGCTTCTGCAAAAGGATAGCCGTCAGTTGTTTTATATGGTGAACGTGCATACCGCTTTCACCGTTTCTGAACTCAACTATGTGAGCCAGAACATTTATCATCATGCGGTTGTTTTTTTCGTTTTCATAAACCTGTTCTTCCAGTGCGCCGAGCAGTTTTTTCTGTTTGCGGTACAGCATAAGGGTATTGGAAACACGTTTGTCAATAACAAAGCTGTCGAACGGTATTCGTATATAATCGGTAACTCCCAGTTCGTAGGCTTTGCGTATGTAGCTTTGTGATGTCTCGGTTGATATCATTATTACAGGAGTATCATCAAGCCAATGATACCGCTTCATAACGTCAAGTACACCGAACCCGTCTATCACAGGCATTATTATATCAAGCAGTACAAGGTCTATATCGTATGAGCGTTCTTTGAGAATGTTCAGCGCTTCTTCACCGTTTGCCGCTTCTATGATGCTGTAATTATCACTCAGCATATCGCTGAGCATTTCACGGTTTATTGCAGAATCGTCAACAACAAGTATCTGAGCGCTTTTCTGTGCGGAACTGTTTATAATATCCACCCCATTTCTGCAGTTTATTATTATATTTAGTATAAACCTTTTTGTGTTTCAAGTCAATAGAATAAGCCGAACAAATGCGAGTGCTAATCTGTTGCGTAAAAAAATCAAAAAAAGCACTTGACTTTGCTTTTTGGTTATGATATAATATCAACGTTGGCAATTTGGCAATGTGCTAAATATGCAGGTGTGGCGGAATTGCGCCAAATCTTCGATTTGGTGGTAGCGGAACTTGTTCCGCAGGCAGACAGCGCCCAGCCTAAAGTTGTCAACATATTAAATACGCAGGTGTGGCGGAATTGGCAGACGCGCTAGCTTCAGGTGCTAGTGATCGCAAGGTCGTGTGGGTTCAAGTCCCGTCACCTGCACCATAACAGGACACCAATTTTGATACAAAGCGTATCGGGATTGGTGTCCGTTTTCTTTATCCGAAAGTCTTTATTTAATGGGATTTATCGATACAATTTAACGAAAGAAGGCTCTGCGGTGACAGAAAAACTGTCACCGCAGAGCCTTTTCTATTTTTTACCTTTATACTATTTAACGAAAGGTCGTGAGGGTGTGCATTTTCGGCAAAGGGGTGTGCATATTTTAATTATTCCTAAAATTAACAAAAAGCCGCAGAAAGCCGACCTTTGACCTGTAATAAGCAAACCACTATACCGTCCCGGTTGCAATCTGCTCGAAAATATGATATAATAACCTCAGACATAAAATCCGCCGAAAGCGGATTTTGCCGTGCTTTGCACGGCTTGCGGAGCACCGCAAGTCTGAGAACATTTTTCCGTCAAATCCTTTTGTCTGTTGACAAAAGCACGGCGTTCCGCCGTGTCGGCTGACGCCGATTTGATTTGTGGTATAATAACATATAATAATTCCGAATTTGCAGGTGAGAAGATGGACGCATACCGTATCGCAATTTGCGATGACGATGATATAATACGAGAAAATTTATGTTCTCTTTGTAGTGATATTTTAACTGATGACAGTGTTGAATATGAGCTTGAGCCTTTTTGTTCGGCTCAAGAGCTTGAAAAACGGCTTAACAGCGAAAACTGCCCCTTTGACCTGCTGATATTGGATATTCAGATGGACGGCATGACGGGTATAGAACTTGCCCGTTCTTTAAGAGAAAAAGGTAATCGGGTGTCAATCATTTTTGTGACAGCGTGTGAGGATTATCTTAGCGAAGGATACGGCGTTCAACCTATTCATTTTCTCTTAAAGCCTGTACGGCGGGAAGCACTGGCAAGTGCGATCCACACTGATCTGAAGCTGAATTACATACCGAAAACCGTTGTGGTTCACATCGGAAATAAACTGGTGCATTTATCTTTTTCGGACATACGATATGTCGAGAGCTATAATCACAGCATAGTAATCCACCAAAGTACATGTAACAGCACCTATTATTTTTCGCTTTCGGATTTTGAAAAACAACTTCCTGCGGGGCAATTTGCCCGCTGTCATAACAGCTATCTTGTGAATTTGAATGAGGTGCGTGAGATCGGTAGAACGGAGCTTTCTCTGCAAAGCGGCGAAACGCTCCCGGTGGGAAGAGCCTATTATAAAGCCTTTCAAAGCGCATTTGTGCGATATATAAATCAATAACAAAGAGGTCACCGCTTATATTCGGCGGTGACCTCTTAATATTTATTTTTTAGGCAGCTTAAGTGCTGTCTGCACGGTAAAGATCCGATCCTCCGAGGTGAATATATCCAGAATGCTGTGATAGCGAACGGCGACGGCGTTCATCAGCTTTAAGCCGAAGCCGTGGGTTTCGGCATCATTTTTGGTTGTGAGATAGTTGCCGTCTGCGTCTTGTCTACGCTTTCCGGAATATGAATTCTCACACTTGACGGCAAGAAAGCCGTTCTTTGTTTCAATTTGAAAGCGGACAAACCGTTTTCCGTCGGTAACCTCCGCGGCGGCTTCCAACGCATTATCAAGCATATTCATCAAAAGCTCGCATAAATCGCTTTCGGCAACAGTCAGCTGCGGCGGAACAGAAACCAGCACATCAAAGCTGATGTCAGACTGTGCCGCACGGTAAGCGGCGTCCTGCAAGATCGTATTGACCGTGAAATTTTCGGTAAACTGCGTTTGTGCCAGATGATCGTTTTGCTGTTTTATATCTCCGATCAGCTCCCCCAGCGTCTTATAATCGCCCTTCTGATACAGCGCATCAAGGGCGATTATTTTATGCTTCATTTCATGGCGAATGGCGGCGCTGTCGGTCACCTTGCTTTCTATCGCATGATAGCTGTTCATGATAAGCTCGTTGCGCAGACGGAGCGTTTTGGCTTCCATCTGCTGCGAAATGATCGAACGTGTTACGGCATAGGCGGAGATGACCGCACATACGGCGACTGTCCAGACGGTGATCCAATACAGAAGTCCTGAATAATCATAAAACTCCGTGACATCTGAGATCAGCCTGCCGATATATTTTGAAAGGCGGCTGTTTGTGAAAAACGATACCATGTATGCGACAGCCAATGTAACGGCACTTACGGCGGCGGAAACCCCAAAGTATTTCCAGAATTTACGTTGTCTGTTCATCACAAGATATACTATCAAAAGCACAAGCAACAGAATGCCTATTTCCTGCCGATTAAGGAAATCGACCAATCCGTCATCGAGAAAATGATGTCCCATTCCTTTGGTGATCCATTGCATCGTAAGCCCCACAGAGGCAAGGAAAAGCGGTATCAGACTCCAATCCGTATTTTTGCGCGCAATTCCCAAAAGAAACAGACCTGCGATCATCAGCGATATGAAAGCGGTCGCACCTGCAGGAATGCTGTAATAATTCGCGTAGGCGTAGCTTTCGATTGCTTCCGCATCTACAGGCACAAAGCGCGGAAAAGGCGGGGAAATAATGCTTGTCGTGTCGGTCACCGTGCCGATAACGGTAAGCTTACATTCGGTATCGAGCGGCAGCGGAATAATCGCCTGGGTCTGCCCTGCCGCTCCCTCGGGCACAAGAGTTTCGGACTGCCACACCGCTTTTTCGTCTATGCTGACCGTCAGATCCATTCCTGCCGTTTCAAATACCAGATTACCGTATTTGCTGTTTGCGGGAATGACTGTTTCAAGCCGAAACCTGTCGCCTGTTTCAGGTGGTACGGAATAGTCAAGCTCGGTGAGCGAATCATCTTGTCCGATTTTGACGGCAGTTTGCCAGTCTATATATTGTATAGATGTATCAAGCTTAGTGAAATTCTGCAAAAACCATATCATTCCGATGCAAAGGATCGGAAACAGTGCCGTGCATATCCACCGTAAAGATTTTTGTATATTGTTCTCCATTATGACGAGAAACCTCCCGTTTACAGTAAAATTCATTGTGCCGATTGTCCGTATACTATTTTACATTAAAATCCGTCGTTTGACAAGCGATATTTTATCTGTGTAATTCTCTGCGACGTAAACGACAACAATACAGCGTAAACGACACGCCCGAAATCTCCGCATTATGATATAATATTTAATAAGAGCTATATGACTCATTTTTTTATTTTCTATTCTGCCGCTGTATGCGGTAAACCCGATTTTGAAGGAGTATGAACTATGAACAAGAAATTCATTTTTCGACGAGCGATAAGTGCGGTGCTGGCTGTTGCGATGATAGCCGCAAGTCTGCCGTTTTCGTCATTTGCCGAGGACGGCTCGGACAGTCCGACCTTTTCATCGGATGCGGCAAATTCGCTGATGAAAAACACCGTCCCTGCCGGGTACGACAAGACGACTAACCCCTACGGCTACGATGTTGACCACCCGTTTGCGATGGTGGAGCAAAACGAGCTTTTTTATTTGCAAACCACCGCATCATCGGTCAACGGAAAAATTGCCGATGTGGGAACGGCGGAAAGCCTGCTAAGCTTTATATCAAATAACAACACCGCATCGGACGGCTCTCTGCCGGACTTGAGCTTGTCCAGTAGTATTCAACAGCTTTCGTTTATACAGTCGGTAGCATTTGACCCTACAGGTTCTGGAAGAAAAGACTATGTTGTCTATGTCGGGGTTCACAGAACACGCAAACAAGTTTATGCCATTTTGTCCAATACTGTAACGGGTAAGCAGTGCGGCACCTATATTATTAATTTTCCCCTCGACTGGATCGCAGATTCCGACGGAGACTTTCAGGTCAACGGCTATGAGACAAACGCACTTCTTGATGTCGTCGCCGGCGACTTCGATAATGATGGCAAGGAAACCGTTATTGTCTATGTACCCGGCACAAAAAAGTCGGCAACATGGGTTACTACCGACCTTTACCAAGATATAAATAATGTCGGTAGTCTCCTCTGGGAATTGCGTTACGATGCTGACGGCAATAAGTTGACTAGTAATCACAATAATACAACCACAGGTGATGGCAGATCTTTGGGCTATGACCTGCTTCACGACCTCTATATTGAGACATACCAAAGCGGAAAATCGGTAAAAGGTGCAAGAAACGACAGCATCGGCGGCTCAAAACAAGATACATTGTATAACGCCATGCACAAGCTGAGCGTAAAAATGGTGGTCGGTGATTTCAACGGCGACAATATAGATGACCTTGCCGTGCTTTCGTATTTCCATGTAAACTGCATAACGAGCGACAACAAAAATGTATACCGCCCGCAGGTAAAAATTAAATACGGCGGCACTATGCCGAAGGAAGGCTCTTTTATCGATCAGAAAGCAGATGAATCTTTCTATGTCTGCCCCGAGGGCAAGCTCTCCGATGGAGAAGTACAGTCGTCAAGTAGTATGAACGCCTGCAATATAACGGCAGGTGACATCAACAATGACGGTTACGACGACCTTGTTGTTGCAGGTATTAAGGCTGAAATCGAAGGTTACGGTGAAACAGATGAAAGCTATCTTGCCTATACAACGCTTCTGAACAACAAAAACAATGGCTTTATTCAATCTGATTACAAAACCATGTCAACAAACGAGTGGACATATAAAAGCACCGATGGCGAAGACATTGTTTCTCCTTTAGCGGTGGAGGCGGTTGCTTATAACGGAGCCAGTGCCGCAGATTTTATCTTTATCAACGGCACGCTGTATACATACAACACCGCTACCGGCGAATTAAACACGGTTGCCTCCCAGGGCTATAAAATGAGCGGCTTTCAATTTGACGGTGCGCTCGGCGGGTACGAAGAATTCATCCGCTCGGTTGCTGTAGGTAATTTTGACGGCAACAATGCCGGCAGAGAGCAAATCGTATTTGTGACTTCCTGCCGGGACGGAGACGATACTTATTCTTTCAAAAAAGGTTTGATTTCCGCCACTTATAACGATACTGCCGCCGATTACGGCGCGGCTACCGGCTTTAAAACAACACTCTCCGATTGGGGTCCGAACAAAGCAGACGGCGGTTATAAGGGCGGCGGTGCACAGGTACTGCTGACTGCCTGCGACCGTGACCAGGACGGCGTTATCGCACGATATAAGGGCGTGAGCTACGCCTACAGCGACCCCGAGGTCAAGGCAGTTATGCAGGCGGCGCCCTACTTTGCGGCACTGGGCGATTCGGCAAATAACGAGACCGACTATACCATAACCGAAAGCTACGAGCTGGAGCAGTCCTCTTCAAAAAATGTTTCCTACAGCGTGGGTATGTCCTACAGCTACGGCGGACTGTTTGCGCCTTTTGAGTTGGAGATCTCTGCCGGCTATTCTCTTGAATGGAGCAAGAGCTTTTCCGAAGCACTGGAAACCGAATACGCCATGACCGTCAAGGCGCAGGCGTATAATACGGCACTCGTTGCAAGAACGCCGGTATTCATTTACTGCTATGAGGTGCTGGATGAAAACGGCAAGTGGTCGGACGAAACGGCAATAAGCCTGTCTATCCCACAGCAACCGGTGTATCAGCAGATGAGCATTGACGACTACAACAGCTTTGCTGAAGAATACAACTCCTATATGGAGAAAAAGGGCAATCGCGCCATCACTAAGGAGTCGGATAAGACCTCAAAAGACGAAGCCTGCTATTATCCCCTTGAGCAGATCAACGAAGAGGAAAACTGGCTGAACGGCAACGAGGGCAACCCTTATATGTACAATCAGCTGGGCTGGGGCGCATACAGTGCACTCGGCGCTCAGCAGCTCAGCCAGAACACTATCCGTCTGGGCTATGCGGGAGGTCTGAATGAGGTTTCCTATTCAAAGAGCAATATCAAATCGGTTTCTGAGGAGATTTCTCACGGATTTTACTTCAACTTCTCCATCAGCTTCGGTGTATTCGGCGATGGTATACTATTCTCGCATGATGTTGGTTTTGAAACCAGTCTGAGCTACAGCAACGGTTCGGGCGTTTCGACCACGAAAACCTCCTCGCAGGGGTGCATCGGTGCAGTCAATGATATTGACGGTCCTGCTCTTGCCGAGGAGGGAATCCCCGCAAGCATTTACACGCAGTACACATTCGACTGGACGCTGGGACAGTGGTTCCGTCACCTCTACGGTGAGGAAGGCAACAAGACTGTCTTTATCGGCTACAGCCTGTCAAATGTCAGCACACCCGCTCCTGCGGTAGATGATCTGGAAGCTGAACTGTTCGCAGATGATGCAGTGCGCCTTACATGGTCTCAGCCCGACAAGACTCCCGGTTGGCCGGAGGTAGAGGGCTACTATGTGTACAGCATTGAAAACGGCGAGTATACGAAAATTTCCGATCTGCTCTCCGCCGACACGACCTCCTATGACATTGAAAACATGAAAACCAACACCGACTTTAGCTTTGTTGTTACCTCCGTTTGCAAGGTGGACGGTAAAGAAAAGGAAAGCACATGGTCGAATATCGCCGAGGTTACAACGGCAAAGAAAGACTATAATGTCAACTACTCTGTCGATAACGAAGATGCCGCCGACATTAAGGTGCGCCATCTCGGTAATGTTGAGATCAAGTCGGGAGATGAGATAAGCGAGAGCGAGATCATCAAGGTAAAGGTCACCCCAAAGAGCAAACTGTATGAGCTTGTATCCATGACGCTTGACAACGGCGGAGAAACAATGGTATTCACGCCGGAAGCAGACGGAACTATCGAATGTGCCTTTACCCTGAACGGTGAAGCAAATATTCAGGTTTCGACCAAGCGTGCGGTAACTTCCGCTCAGGTCACATTTACCGGTACATATACGGCGGACGGCGCGGTAATAGGTACGGTCAGTGCGACAGTGGGAGATGCTCCGCTGAGCGCTCCCGGCGGCACAGTCACCGATGATGTAACATTTGCCGCAGTACCGGAAAGCGGCTACGGACTTAAATCGTGGAAGATCACCGATGCGGATAACAATACCGTAACCATAGATGCCGCAGGCTCAGACGCCTATACTCTGAGATTGGCATCGGAAGAATACACTGTTGAAGCAGAATTTGCTTCTCTTTCCGAGATCGGCAAGCAGGTAAAGGTAAATATCCCCGCAGAGGGCGGTACAATAGAGATCACCGATGCAAACGGCAATATTATAGAACTGAATGACAACAACAGCGTGTATGTTCCTGTTGATTGTGAACTGACATTCACTGTCAAAGCTGACGCAGACTGCAAGTTCCGTGCATGGACAGGCGACGCCGAGAGTCAAAGCGGCGAAAGCTTCACTATGACTATTACAAAGGACACTGAGATCGGTGCAGAATTTGATGTTCCTGTCCGTCTGACGCTGACCTATTCTGCCGCAAGCGGCGATCAGACAGGCGCAGTGGCAACTAAGCAGGGTTATCAGTCGGGTACGGGTGTTATTGTCGGCACAAAAATTGTTCTTACCGCACAGGCGGCAGAAAATTACAGAGTGCAGAAGCTCGTCATTACCCGTGACGACAAGGTCGACACCGTAACGACAGATGATAAGCTGTACAGTCAGTACGACTATGAAATCGTTATGGATACCAAAACCGACATTCAGGTGTATTTCACCGAAATCGAGCAATATACTGTTACAATAGACAGTATCCAAAATGCCGATATGACTGTTAAAAACGGAAACGAAGATTTTGTAAGCGGTAATACCGTTCGCTACGGAGATGAGATCACCGTTACAGTAAAGCCGAATGAAAACTACCGCCTTGCAGACACGGCTTCGTGGATCGACAACAACGACGGCAGTTATACCTATAAGACAGGCGCTGTCAAAGCGAATACAAACATCTCGGTAAAAATCGAGAAGATACCGGAATATACGGTTACATTCCCCACAACTATTGAGGGCTGTATCCTTTCGGTTAAAAACGGTAAAGAAAAGATCTCAAGCGGCGACAAGTTCCTTGATGGAACACAGCTTACCGCTACCGTGACACTTGACCCGACCTTTATTCTCAAGGGCTGGTACATCGGCGGCGAACTGCTTTCCGAAACAAACAAAAACGAAATAACATTTACTGTAGACAGCGATATACTCCTTACTGTCATAGTGACAGATGTAAAGGGCGATACAGGTGACACCGGAGTCGGTGTAAAATCCGTTGTCATTGACGAAGACGGAAAACTGATCATTACTCTGACCGATGATTCTGTACTTGATCTCGGAAAAGTAACAGGAGATAAAGGCGATCAAGGCGATAAGGGTGACAAGGGTGACACCGGCGCTACAGGTGTAGGCGTTAAGTCGGCAACGATTGACGAGGACGGAAATCTTATTATCACACTGACCGATGACACCGTGCATAATGCAGGCAAGGTCATCGGAGATAAAGGTGAACAGGGCGATACCGGCGCTACAGGCGTAGGCGTTAAGTCGGTAACTATCGACGAGGACGGAAATCTTATTATCACCCTGACCGACGACACTGTGCATAATGCAGGCAAGGTAAACGCAAGCAACGGTGAAAACGGTAGAAACGGTGCTGACGGAGTCGGCATTGAGAATGCTGTTGTTGACGAAAACGGCAACCTTATCATTACACTGTCAGACGGTACTGTACACAACCTCGGCAAAGTCACCGGAGAAAAAGGTGACGCAGGAAAGGACGGTCAAGACGGTTCAAACGGCAACGGAATACAATCGGCTGAAATTGATGCCGACGGCAATCTGATTATCACGTTTACCGATGGCGTTGTTACCAATCTCGGTAAAATCGTCGGCACTGACGGCAAGAACGGTACGGACGGAAAAGACGGTAAGGACGGCGTTGACGGAAAGAACGGTATCGGAATCAAGGGCTGCCGCATTGATGACAACGGCAACCTGATTCTGACACTGACTGACAATACGACGTTGGACGCGGGCAATATTTCCGCTATCAGCGACAACGTTAATGTTTCCAAGCCGCTTGCAACCGCGGCAGTATCCGTTGCAGGCACTTCTCTGCTCTGGAATGTCGTGAGCGTTGCAATCAGTATCATAAGAAAGAAAAAATTGGTCTGAGCGTAATTGAGGCTTCCGGTGAAGCAGTGCATCGTGTACGATAAGAAAATATGAAGGAACACCGCCGCACAGAGAGTAGCTTCTCTATGCGGCGGTGTTTACTGTTTGATTTTATTGAGATGGCATTGATTTTTAGTAGAGCGATCGTTTTATTGCCTCACTTTAACCTTAGTACCATTGTAGAATACAAAGGTTATCTCGCTGTTCCTGTGGACTATTGCTTTCTCTACCATCACAGTCCATAAAGTGTCGTTCCACTCGCTCAATACGGTCGGCTGTTTTTTCAGAGTTCTTATGTAAAGCGCTACAGCCTTATCTTTTTGACTGCGGAGGGTACGGAGGTTTTGCAGGCGTGCCAGTTCTGCAGCCGCTGTTTCGTACCTTTTGGTAAGTGATTCATACTTTTTCAAGTACGCTTCCTGCGATTGTGCGGTGACTGCATTATCCTTAACTGCAGCCTTGACAAGTTCGGCAACAATCTGCGTTTCCTCAAGGTGACGCTCAATATCGGCGTCTAGTGACTTGAAATCGGTCAGCTTTTTGCGCATCAGTTCGCAGTCCTCAATGATTTGCTTTCTATTTCCCATCATCTGGTTATAGGCTTTTATGAAGAGCTGCTGTACGGTTTCCGTATCCACAGTTGGCGTCAGACAACGTTCACCGCCTTTGAATTTATTGTTGCACTGCCAAACAGTGCGACGGTAGCGGTCGGTGGAATGCCAGACCTTTGAGCCGAAGAACCCGCCGCAGTCCTCGCAAACCAGCTTTGCAGAGAGTACGCTTTTTCCGCTGTATGCGTTGCCGAGTGCTTTTCGTCTGGCAAATTCAGCTTGGACGTGATTCCATTCATCAGGTTCAATAATGGCGGGGTGGCTGCCCTCAACATAATACTGCGGCACCTCGCCTTCATTTAGCTTTGTTTTCTTTTGCAGAAAATCTACTGTAAAAGACTTTTGGAGAAGTGCGTCACCCTTGTATTTTTCATTTGTCAGAATACTGGTAACTGTGGTTTTGCTCCACTTTGCCTTACCGCTTGGTGACGGTATTTCCAAGTCCTCAAGATACCTGCAAATTCCTGCTTGGGTTTTGCCGTCAAGAAATAATCTGTAAATCAGCCGAACAACGACGGCTTCTTCCTCGACAATGGCAGGCCGTCCGTCCTCGCCCTTTTTATAACCGAGGAAATGCTTATATGCCAAATGAATCTTGCCGTCAGCGAAGCTCTTGCGCTGACCCCACGTAATGTTTTCGGAAATACTGCGGCTTTCTTCCTGCGCCAGTGAGGACATTATGGTTATGAGCAGTTCGCCCTTGCCGTCGAAGGTGTAAATACCCTCCTTTTCAAAATAACACTCAACGCCGTTTTCTTTCAGCTTTCGGATAGTTACAAGGCTGTCAACCGTGTTTCGAGCAAATCTGCTGACCGACTTTGTAACAATAAGGTCGATTTTACCCGCCAATGCGTCCGCTATCATCTCCTTGAAACCTTCGCGGCGCTTGGTATTTGTGCCGGAAATTCCTTCATCGGTATAGACCCTTACGAAATCCCACTCCGGCTTTGACTGAATGTATCGGGTGTAGTAGTCCACCTGCGCTTCATAGCTTGTGAACTGCTCATCACTGTCAGTTGAAACTCGGGCATATCCGGCAACACGCCTTTTCTGCACGGATGCCTTTGGCAGATGCGTCAAGGAATTTACAGTCGCCGGTATCATCGTAACTTTAGGCATTATGCTTGCTCCTTTCTAATGTTTTCTGACGGGCGGCTTCTTTCATCTCGTCCGTCCAACTTTGACTGCGTGAGCGGTCTTTCCAAATTCGAGTAATTTCCGAACCGTCCTTGAAATAGAAAATCAGGGTATTATCATTGCAGACGCGAATATGCTGAATTCGGTGGCAAAGCCACTCGTGAGTAAAATCATTCTGACCCAGGACATCAGCAGTGACTTGCTGTAGAGTAGACTCCGGTATCTGCTTAGACGCACAAGCTGCTTTACCAAGTGAATTGTATGTTCCGCACACCCAGACCGCTCCCGTTTTTGTGATCTTTCGGCGATAGTTTTTGCCGCAGTTATCGCACACCATAAGGCTTGAAAAGGGATATGTTTTCTTTGGCACAGACTTCTTGTTAAACCGAGCCGCCCGCCTTGACTTTTCCTCTTGAACAGCTTGAAAAGTTTTTTCGTCAACAATGGCTTCGTGGCTTTCTTCAGCAAGATACTTCGGAAGTTCGCCGTTATTGAAGATTTTCCGTTTAGTGATATGGTTTTCACGGAATGTCTTTTGCAGCAAAAGATTACCCGTATAGGTGTGATTGCTGAGTATTCGTGAAACTGCGGACTGATTCCATTTACCGCCAAACCGTGACGGAACACCCTCCTCATTCAAGCGTTTTGCAATAAGCTGGTAGCCGCTGCCCGAAAGGTATTCATTATAAATACGGCGGACGATTTCGGCTTCCCTCGGAACAATAACATAATGCTCGTTTTCCATACGATACCCCATTAAAGTCCTATCCCAGGGAATACCGGATTCAAAACTACGCTTGATTCGCCACTTCTGATTTTCGCTTGCCGAGCGGCTTTCTTCCTGTGCGTATGAAGCAAGAATCGTCATCATCAATTCTCCGTCACCGCTAATTGTGTGAATATTCTGCTCCTCAAAATAAATATCCACCCCCAGAGCTTTGAACTCACGAACTGTCTGTAGCAAAGTGACTGTGTTTCGTGCAAAGCGGGAGATGGATTTTGTAATCACCATATCAATTTTACCGGCACGGCAGTCTGCGACCAAATTCTGAAAACCTGCTCTTGAATCCTTGGTGCCTGTCTTGGCTTCGTCGGAATATACACCCGTATAGAGCCAGTCACCGTGGTTTTGAATGAGGTCGCTGTAATAGCTGACCTGTGCTGAGAGCGAATGGAGCATAGCGTCCTTACCGCTCGACACACGAGCATAGGCGGCTACTCTCTTTTTTCTTTCCAGCTTTGGCGGTTTTGATACGATGGTTATTTTTCCTGACATAACGTCACCTCCTTATAGTGTGACATATTACCTCTAAAGCCATCATATATCAAGTCCATTCCGCAATATAAACTACACGAAGATATACCGTATTTTTCGTTCATAATTGTATCAATATCGGCGTAATCTTCCGGGGTTATAATCCCCATCGACAGCATTCGTTTTGCCTGGAGCATGGAAGCAAGGTAGCTTTCCAACCGATTTCTGTAATTGTCACTCATCAGAAGTATGCCCCTTTCTGAAACGGTCTGTTATGTAGCAGGCATGAGAACAGTATTTTCTGTGATTGTTTCCGTAAGCTGTGAAATGACGTCCGCAGCAGGCACAGGTATATTCATAATTTGCTTTTCGGTTGACGCAATCCCTGTGTTCATTCCACCATGTATTTCGACAGGAATCGGAGCAGAACTTTTTCGGTTTCTGCTTAGCAATGTTTTTTATCAGCTTTCCGCACTGTTTACAGGCCACGGCATTCTTTGATTTGTCACCCAGACCGTTGCGGCGGCAGAATGAGCGCACCGTATTATCTGATATGTCGAGTGCTTTTCCTATTTTAATATAACCGACGCCTTGTAAGCGCATTGTTCGTATTTGTTCTTTTTGCTGATTTGTCATTGAGCTTTCCTCCAATCCTAGGGATTACCTCAATATCTACTGGAGAAAAAATAGTCATCCGGTCCGAAAAAAATAATGCCCACCAAGGAAATCAATCCAAGGTGGGCATTATCACTGTAGTTGTTAAGTTTTATCTGAGCATTTCATTTACACGTTTCTGCACCTCCGAATAATCATACCCGGCTTCAGTCAACTTTTCCTTTCGTTCGGCTCCATTCCCCCACAGACCCGCAATAACCTCAACTGCAATCTCATCGGTAGTTTTCCTGTATAGCTTTTCATTTACTCTTTTCTGAATCGTATTGTAGTCGTATCCTGCGGCGGTCAGTAATCTATAACGCTCTGCACCGTTATCCCACTTGCCTTCAAGCACCTCGTCAGCAAGCTGATCTATGGTTTTCTTGACAGGATTTTTCTTGCCGTAATCGGTAAAGCAGATATCACCGTCTACATCATAACCGCTTATTCTGTCAAGTCCCCACTGCCACATAGTCTGACCATAGTTGTTCTTTGACGGGCAGTCGGGGCTGTTAGTCCAGTGAGCAAGCCATATGTCGTACTTGCCGACAATTCTGCTCTTGTCGTAATAGTTCTCCATAAAGGACGGATTTACATAAACTCCGGGCTTGAATCCCGCCTGTCTTATCTTTTCACAGAAAGCAATTGCCATCTTTGTGCGTGTGTCCGTATTCAGACCGCTGATCTGCTTTTTCTCCTCCATGTCGAAGAATACGGGATATGTCGGAGATAAGGTCTTGATTACCTCAATGCACTTTTCAGCCTCTGTCAGTGCCTGCTCAACGCTCATTGCATAGCTGTACCAGTAAAATCCGTAGTCAATGCCATATTTCTTGCAGTCCGCCACGAACTTATCCATAGTAACATCTTTCTTGGTGGAAAAACCCGCACGGATAATCGCAAATCTCACACCCGCCTGTTTCAGTGCAGGAAAGCTGATGCCCTCCTGACAGTAGCTTAAATCAACACCTTTAATCTTCATCTTCGTCCTCCTTTTCGCTTCTCTTATGCAGCTGCTCCAGTACATCTTTCAGCTTCTTCGGAACGGGCAGACCAAGGTGCGCAGCGTTCTCAAGCAGTGAAATACCCTCGTTCGACAGATAGAAGAATATCACCGCAGTGCGCAGAACAGAGCCTGCGCCAATAACACGAGTGTCAAGGATATGCCCGCCGCCGACCAGAGCGAAGATAAGCACCTTTCTGCATATTCCCTTGAACCCGACTGCGCTGGACAGTTTCTTGTCCGAAATAGCGCACATCACTCCGGTTATGTAGTCGATTACCACAAAGGCAATAAGCGCAAAAAGCAAGCCGTCACTCCCTCCGAGAAACCAGCCGAGCCACCCGCCGACCGCAGTAAAAATAAGCTGAATTGTGTTCCAGAATTCTCTCATAATGACCCCTCCAATCATTCGTCAACGATGTCGTATGTAATTTTCATGACCTGCCCGTCAAGCTTTCGCACCGGCTCGGACAGGTTATTTATTGTGGTAAGGCACAGCTTGCATATTCCAAGCGCAAAGCCGAAGAAATGCTGACTGCCGCTTGAATACGGATAGTACGGCAGAACATACAGCGGCAGACTAAGTCCATCGACTTTAAGTATATTTGCGTAAGAATAGAGGTAGCTGCTTGAATAGGTGGGCGCAGAAAACCGCATTCTGTATCTGCCGTAATCTTCGCCGCTTTTGATTATCTCAAGGGCAAGCAGTGAATAGGAAATATTGCAGCTGTCGCAAATCACAAGCGGAGTGTTCGTCTTTTCGTCAACATAAAATCCCCAGAAGCTCGCCGCCGTCATATTAGAGAGCGTTCCGTCAGCGACATACTGCCATGTCTTGCCCGTGGATTTGCCGTCCTTTGTGAATACTCTAAGCTGACCGAAATTGTTGGTCGTGGTGACTTCGCTACCATTTATCAGCGGATTTTTTGTAATGACGAAATACTTATCATCCCACTCAAATGCGCTCAGCGCATTGCAGTAATCGCCGTTCACACCCGCGCCGTAAAACCATCTGTACTGCGATGAAGAATTGCTGATTCTCTCATACTTAAATCCCACGCCATACATCTGGAGCAGAGTGTCTGTTTCGATGGTTTTCTTCGAAACCTGCGAGTAGTCGGACAGCCTGAAAATATAGTGATGGATATGACAGCGTGAGGTCGCAACAATATGTATCTTATCGCCGATAACATACGGAAAATACGCAAGCCATTGAGGGTCGTCCTCCCAGTCCTGACGCAGCTTTTCCTTTTCCTCCTGCGGTACATAGTCCGCATTTGTAGTGTTACAGTCATAAAAATAACTTCCGTGATGATAGCTGTTATCGTACATAGAATCCGGAATACGCTCTGCAGCCGGAAACAGCTCTATGACTTTCTTCACGCTTATAATGCCGCAGAACGGTTTTTCCGCGCTTACGCTTATCGACATGGGGTCGAACATAACGACCTCATAAATGCACCCGTCATGGATATGCTTTCCGAGGAGCCGCACATTTCCATTCGTCAGCCTGCCCATGTAAAACCACTTGAAAACTCCGCAGTTGAACTGCGAATCCGGAATATACCGTCCTACAATAGTGTGATACGCCTGCCTGAACGAATCCAGAGAGCTGCTGTTAAGGTCAGTTCCTCCGCAGGACAGATTCCAGTATGAATGGTGCATTCCGTTTGTGCCGCCGTCCTTGGTGGTAAGGCAGATACAGCTGATCTCGCCGTTCGCCTTATCCGAAGCGAAATCCCACACATGGCGGTAGCCCTTGCCGTTCTCAATGCGGTCGCTTTCGTTGGCATTGTAAGTGCCGATGCTTGTGTCCGTGTTCGTGTTGGCGATTCCTGCGTGACCTATCTCCTCGTTCGTCCAAGGTAGCATCATATTGTTGCCGTCCTCGGGTATCTTGTCGCGACAGACAATAACCCCACGGAAAGCAGTATCGGCAATGTTTCCCGCAAAATCACGCAGCAAATTAAAGCTGCGGTCGTTGTCGGAATCCATGCCGATTTCGATGTAATCGGGCGGGTTGAGAATCGTGTCAACGGCATTCGTAATCATATTTTCTTCATGAAGTTCCTTAACCACTTCTCCGGATTTCTCATCAAAAAGCTGAATGGTCGCTTTACCTTTAATCATTCCTGTTCCTCCTTATACGGTGTGTAAATAAACGATGTCTGGAAGCTGCCGCACGGCGCATTGTTCAGAACATCAGTCAGATTTCCGACATCTCCGTCATACAGTAGCGTAATGCTCTGAACGCTGTCTTTCATCACGGAACTTCCGAACGCAAGCCAAATCGTACTGCCGAAATCACCGGTGCCGAAATCTGCGGAAATCGGCTGTAAACGCACCGTTTCGTGTTCGGTAGTGACTATCATTGTGAATGCCGTTGTTTCAATGCGCTCTGCCTTGACGGGATTTCGCAGTTCAAGATACAGCTTTCTGTTCGATACGTTCACTACGGTTATTGGCGGCGGTGTGATTATTTTCGGACTCCATGCGTCAGGGAATACCGCTCTGATGGTGGGTTCAAGCGTTTTTCTGTTTCTTTCACGCTTAACAAAAGCGGGCATAGTTTCGCTGAACTTGAATTTGTGCGACTTGAGTATCTCAAACAGCAGAGTATCCGATGTACGAACAAGCGACTTTCTGACGGTTCTACGCATAGTAAAATGAAACTCGTCCTCGCGGGTTTCGATGTAGCCGTCCCACGGAGTATCTCCGGCGAGATAAGCGCCCATTACATAGCCCCAGGTCTGCATTTTCGGGAATTTACCCTCTGCGCCGTCAGCCGAAACCACGCTCAACGACATGGTGTTCTGTCCAACTTCAGATGTGAATGGGTAGGTGTAGGTCTTTGTGTGTGCTCCCTCGCTGAAATACTCCTCATACCGCATGACCTCGTTTTCGTTCTTTTTCAGAATAAATGCAAGCGTTCCTGCGGCTGAAATCACGAATTTCACGGTCGAACAGAACGCCGCGTATGTCACTTGAATCGCATTGTAAGTAATGCGGAACAGCCGCTGTGATTTCTCCGTAACCGAAATATCCGCGCTGTTTGTTGCGGTTTTCAACTCCGCAGTGGATTCGCCCACGTCCTTGCGTATCTCGTTCGTTTTCTGCTCCATCTGATAGAGATTGTCCGAAATGCTCGGTCTGTAATCTCCAACCTCGATGGAAATCTCACGGCGGTTGTACGGATTGAAACTCATGGCGATTATGCGTGTGTTCACATTGAGATTGAACGGGTGGAACACTATCTGAACATTATCGCCGACCGAGAAATTGACGTTCTTGTACAGCGTCAGGCCGTAGTTTGTAGTACCGGAACGGCTGTCGGTTTCCATTGTGAGGTCGGACACGTTTTTTCCGTCCATAATGCCGATGTAGTCCTGCGAACCTCTGTGAGAACGAATATTTATTTCCCCTCCATTGTACTCGATTTCTCCTCCGCAGAGCGCAATTAGCTGCATAAGAGCCGCCCTGCGAGTACATTCTCGGTTGATTTTCAGCTTTATCGGAACGGTCGGGTCGCATATTCCTGCGGTCAGTGAAGTGCCTTGCAGCAAAGAAATAAGGCACTCACTCGGAGCGCCCTCGAAATCAAATTCAGTCAGCTTGTATTCATCGTTGTTAAGTTCGTAGGACTTATGCTCGCACTCCACAGTGCAAATCGCAATGCCGTTTGACAGGGATTTCGACACCTTCACAACATTGAAAAGGTAGTTCAGCGTATCACTTTTCAGCCGTACCTCCAGCCCCGTGAATATCTCCGAAGCCATTGAGGAAATCACTGAAAACTGAAAGGTGCATTCTCCGTTCAGGCTGTCGGTCAGCGATGCCGAAATCACTCGGGTAAACACACCACGAACATTTCCGTTTTCGGTCACGATTATCTCAACCATCACACCGCCCCCGCATTCCTTACCGTCACCTTGTTCTGATTCCATTGTATTCGGGATATAACCTTAGTCAGCGGAACTCCGTCAATACTAAGCGGAATTGTTACATCAAACGCCTGCGTCTGTACTCCGTTGAAGCCCGAAACCGTGCCGTTCATATCGAGGTCAAAATCTGACGGAATAGCGTTCTGCATACTCTTTGAAACGTCCTTCATCTCATCGCCGAAGCCCTCGCCAAGTCCTTCAGCCATAAAGCCGCCGAGATTGGCGAATAGCTTTGACGGCGAGTGTATTCCGAAGAAGTCCTTGATTCCGTCCACAATGCCGCCGAAAAATCCGCTTATCTGATTCCAGAGCCACGCGCCCGCGTCAGAAATGCCCTGCCACAGACCTTTCAGCAGGTTGCCACCGACCTCCGCCATCTTGCCGAAGTAGCCGCCGAATGCGTCAACGATACCCGCTATGATTTGCGGAATAGCCTTGACTATCTCCACGATTATGGTCGGGAGATTTTCAATCAGCGCGATAAACAGCTGAACGCCCGCCGCAACAAGCTGCGGAATCGCTCCGATAACAGCGTCAATAACGCTTGAAATAATCTGCGGAATAGCCGCAACAATGGTCGTGATAATTGTCGGCAGGTTCTGCACAAGCGCGATGAGCAGCTTGATTCCTGCTTCGATGATAAGCGGAATAGCGGAAATCACCGCCTTGATTATACCGTCAATTATCTGCGGAATTACCTCCACGATTGCCGCAATGATATCCGGCAGAGCCGTCACAAGCGCCGTCAACAGCTGTATTCCCGCTTCGATTATCTGCGGTATCGCGACGATGAGGAAATCCACGATTCCCATGATTATCTGCGGCAGGGCTTCAATGAGGATTGGCAGTGAATCTAAAATACCCTGTGCAAGCCCTGTCACAAGCTGTAAGGCTGCGTCCAAAATAAGTGGCAGGTTGTCCACAAGCGTTTTCACAATCTCAACGACTACCGTCACAATCTGCGGAACAAGCTGTGGAATTGTTTCCGCAATACCCTTGATAAGCGACAACAGAATATCCGCTCCCGCCGAAACTATCTGCGGCAGTAGTCCTACCAAAGCCGAAATAATCTCGGTCACGATTTTGGCGAGTGTAGGAGTAAGTTCCGAAATAGCCGACAGCAGTCCGTCTGCAAGCGCCTTGATGATACCCGGAGCGCTTTCGAGGACTGCTCCCGCAATCGAAGTTATGATTTCCGCAAACTGCGGAATCAGCGTTCGGATAGTGTCGATAACAGAGGTAACGCCGTTTTTCAGTTCTTCCGCCGCCTGCTCATTGCCTGCGAGGAGGTCGGCAAGTCCGTCCGTAATTTGCGTTATTCCAGGCAGGAGTTCTCCCACCATTCGGTTCTTCAGACCGCCTGCCGTGTGCGACAGCCTGGTAAGGCTGTCCTCAAAAGCCGCGGAAGCCGCAACCGCTTCGTTGCTCATAACCATGCCGTAATCCTCGGCTTCCTGCTTCAGACGTTCGGTTTCCTCTACGCTTGTGTTCAGAACAGCCGCCATATCCACGGCGGATTTTCCGAGGAGGTCGTTTGCGGCGGCGGTGCGCTCTGCGCCTGCTTCCATGCCTTGCAGAGCCGTGATTACCATGCTCAACTGTTCGTTCTGGGATTTTCCGTTCAGTTTCTCGATGGAAAGCCCGACAGCGGACAGCTTTTCGGCTGCGGAATCCGAGCCGCCCGCCGCGTCCGTGATGACGGTGGACAGCTTTTTCATGCCCGTCTGGAGATTGTTTACGTCAGCGCCACAGCGCTCGAACACATAGCCCCACTTCTGATAGCTTTCGGCGCTTATGCCGATTTTCTGCGAGGTTTTGTCTATCTGGTCGCCCACCGAACCCACATCATTCGCCATGTCCCACAGCTTTTTTCCTGCGGCAACGCAGGCAGTCCCGACTGCTGCCGCAGCAGCCCCGAGAGCCGCGCCGATTTTCTTTGCGGTATCTCCGAGCCGGCTCAGCTTTCCGTCAGCGTCCTCGCTTGTGTCGGCGGCTTTCCTGACGGAATCGGAGAAGTCCTTTGATTCATCTCCGGCTTCGGCAAAGCCCTTGCCAGCTTTTCCAAGGGCGGTGTTGTTGGAATTCAGTTCACGCTCCATGCCGTTCAGAGCCGCCTGCGCATTGTTCAGCTGTATCTGCCAGCTTTGGGTGCGGCGGTCGTTCTCGCCAAATGACTCGGCGGCATTTGCGAGAGCGGAACGAAGCGTTTCGATTTTCTGCTTCTGCTGCTCGATTTCCTTGTTCAGCACCTGGTTTCTCGCCGTGAGAGCCTCGGCGGATTTGTCGTTCTTGTCGAACTGGGAATCCACCAGTTTCATTTCGGAGCCTAGTACCCTGAATGAATTATTGATTTCGGCGAGGGATTTCTTGAATTCACGCTCGCCCTCAAGACCGATTTTCAAGCCGAAATTTTCGGACATTCTGTTTCACCTCCTCGAAAATGGGCATAAAAAAAGAGCCTTGCGGCTCGGTGGGAATATGAAAAAGAAGCAACCGTGCATGGTTGCTCCTTTATTGCGTTTAACTACTCGATAAATTGGAATTTGACGTTATCTTTCATCGGTTATTATATGCTCTATTCCGGAATGCTCTTTGCTGAGATAATCTTTCAAAAAACTTGGAAAAGCCCTATATTTATCTAAATCTTCTATGGGTATCCAATGCATTTCTTCTTTTACCCCATTCGTTGTGCTATTGCTGTTAAGCTCTTGTGTTCCTCTTGGTTTCATCAAGAAATAAAGAGAAATTTCGTGGCAATCTAATCCTTTCAATGTCCCGCTATTCTCACTGAAAAAGTTCTCGTGGATAACTACCAACCTTTCTATTTCATAATGTATTCCCGTTTCTTCAAACACTTCTCGCACTACTGCTTCCTCAGCCGTTTCTCCCATATGAACTCCACCACCTATGGAATACAGGTAGTTTTCATTCTCATTACCCGCAAACAATACACAGCCATTTTCTATTATAATTGCTCCGGCACGATATCGAAACCAACTATTCTCTTTTGTAAAACCGCAATCGTACATCTTCGTATACCTCCGCAAATTCCGATTTTCTCAACAGATAAACAACCCTACAAATGGGCATTTAAAAAATGCCTTTATTATATTTCTTTTGCACTGCAACAATACAGCCAATACCAATACCTATGCCAATAACAAGAATTGCAACAGCGACAATTGCAATCATATCAGAATCATCCAATAAAGCAACGATACCACTAAGCAATGTCGTTGCTGAAAGCACAAACACGGACTTGCCGAAAGCCTTGCCGTATTCCTTCTTATCGGTTACTTTTGTTTGGTGGTAAGAGTGTATCAGCTTTGTATTGCCACTATAAATAATTGCACCGAATACTGCCAAAAGTACTGTTGCTGAAAAAACAATAATAGAATATGTCAACATATATACCTTCATAAATTCCGATTTATCGGGCAGATTATCTGCCTTTATAAACCCATTATACCACGCACCTCCACTTTTTTCAACCACTTTTCCAATCAAATCCCCATCGGCACAACCTCATCAATATCCGCTTCACGCTTAGGTTTGGAGATCCCCATAAACTGCTTATGGCACTCCCACAAATCCAGCAGAAACCCGAACGGCATAAGCCACACCTCTTCCGAAGAAAGGTGCAGCTGCGCCGTTCCGTAATAGAACAGCCGGGTGAACAGTTCTGCGTCATTCACTCGGCTGTTACTGCGTTTTTTGAGCTGTCCTCACTCTGCACATTCCGCTTCGTGCCTTTCAGCATAGCTTCGGTGATAGCGTCCTTGTACTCGGCAAGCTCGCCGGGAGAGGTGAGGAGTTCCACAGTGTCCTCGGTGAGAAACGGCTTTTTATCGCTGTTTTTGAGATTGTATATCTCAATGCTCTGATTGCAAAGCAGAGTTATCAGCCAGATTATCTCGTCCAGAGCCATCTCCATATTCTCGGACTTCATTAGCTTGTCGCCGAGGTTATCAAGTCCGCCGTAACGGTTGGAAATAGCCTTTGTCGCTCTTGTGGTGAGAATCATTTCATACTGTTCACCGCCGATTGTTATTAAAGAACTGCGTTCATTCGTCATTGCTCATACCTCCGTTACTTGCCTGTTTCAGCAGGCTTTGCCGTGAATGTGGGTTCATACACAGACTTGTACCAACCCGTGATTACGCTGTCCGGAACGTTCTTCTCGCCCTCGGTCGCTTCCGCTTTCCAAGGGTGCTTTCCACTGCCGTCCGGCTTATTTCTGCGGAGAACCGTTCCCTCGATTGTAGGTGTGGAAAACGTAATGCTGTCGCCCTTTGTTGCAAGCGAGGTTGACGGAATACCGAACTTGACCCTATAAAGCCAGAAATAACGGTACTTGCCGTTAGACTTCTTCGCCCGAAACCCGATAGCCACGGGCTTGCCGCCGTCCTCACTGGTTGAAATAACCACATTGTTGCTGTCGATAGTCGCTCCCGTCAGAACCGAAGCCGCGTCATTGCCTATATCGTCAATGCCAAGTGAAAGCGTTCCGCTTTTGAACTCCTTGACGATTTCCGAAGCGCCGTCATCGGCATATAACGTTGCTTCCGCAAGCTCCACGGAGAGGTCTGCCGAAATCGCCTTTGCAAGCGAAGCGGGAACTCCGTAGGTTTCGCTGCCGTCGCTGTCCTCGGTTATTTCAGCGTAGAACAGCTTGTCAAGACCTATTGTTGCCATTTATATCTCCTCCATTTCATAGTTTTTCGCCGTATCAACGGCATAATGATGATAGCCCGTATCGTCCTCATGACCGACATATTTTCGGGCGGTTACGGTAATATCCGCATTAAGCAGAACTTTCACCAGCTTGCTTACAGCGCGAGTGTAGTTTCCTTTTGTGAAAAGTGAAATCCGCACTTCCTGCACATCGGCAGTCGGCGCATTGTCTGCGTGAAGTTCAAAGCTGTCGTACAGCGGAGTAAACACCAAGTATTCCTCTGGAGCGTTACCGGAATATACCGCAGTCTGCGCCGGGATTTTCAGCCTTTTGGCTATCGCAGAGAGTTCCGAAAGCAGGCTCACAGCCCCTCGACCTCCTTTTCAAATGCGGATTTCATGGCTTCCACGCACTGCTTTTTCACAGCTGATTTTGCAGGCTTCAGAAAGGGTTTCGCCGACTGACTGCTTGTTCCGTACTCGAGGATATTCGCTATTTTCGCATTGCTGCCGCCGTCCGTTCTCGGCTCGGAAAATCCTACCTTGATGTCGTGATTGCCGTTTTTGTCAACCATAACGGGAGATAAGCCGAGCGACCGCTCCAGTTCGCCTGTGGAACGGGATTTGCTTTTAGTTCCCGAGCCTACAACGGATTTCAGATTACTTTTGACCTTTGCGAGAGCGACCTCACCGCCCGCCTGCAATACCTTTTCGGCAATACTGTCGGTCTGCGCTCCAAGCCGGGAAATCCTCGCAAGAAATTCATCGGGCATTTTAACATCAGCCTTAGCCACTCGGCTGCACCTCCTTTGCAAGCGCTTCAATATACATTCCTCTGCCTTTCACATCTTCAACAGAGGTTATCTCAAATACAGAACCATCGCATAACAGCCGCATATCTGTTGTAACTGTCAGACCGGGGATTGTTCTGAAGCGGAACAGGTCGGTGGCTTCGGAAAAAGCGGCTCGGTTCGCCCATTTCTCGCTGCCGTGCCGTCCCTCACGATAGGCTCTGACTGTTGCTACAACAACATCGGATTCAGTCTGAAAGCCCTCGCTATCGAGCGTGACCTGTTTCTGCGTTATCTGTATTTGCGTGCTCATCTTACCGAAACTCATACTTTCCACCGCCTGTCCAGTCGCAGGAGCATATTCACGGTGTCCCACACCTGTTTCCCCGCCTGAACATTGTCCCCGAAAAAGCCGCCTGTACTGCCGTCCCTCGATTCGTAAAAATGTGAGGACAGCATTATTACCGCCTGTTCGGTAGTCGGCGGCATTGCGTTTACAGAATAGTAATTCTCGGGCAAATGCTGATAGCTTTCAGCGTAGGAAACAGCGGCAGTGATGAACCCGCTTATGAGTTCATCGTCCGCCGAGTGTTCCAGTATGAGATTTTGTTTAACCTTGGTTAGAAGTTCATTCATCACGAACCCGAGCCGGCTTTCATTTTAAGAATCTGCACAGCTTCGGGGAGAATCAACTTACCGTCAACGCGCTCCTTTGCCACAAAGCCCACCATGCCGTTTCCTGCGTACAGCTCCTTGAGTTCCGCAAAAGAACGAGTGCCACGGTCGCCGATGTTATAGTAGCTGAAGTCACCGAATGCGATTACAGGCTTTCCTGCGGCGATTATGGGGACATACGGAGATGTGTAAACCTCATAGCCGAACAGCCTGTCGACCTCGCCCGCCTGGAGTGACGGCTGCCAGAGATATGCGCCGTTGTTGTCTTTCAGCTTGCGGAGCGCCGCAATAGTCTGGTCGTTCATGATGAACTTTGCATTCTTGCGGTACGGGCGCTTGAGTGAGTACACAAGATTGATTATCTCATCGGCGGTTATTGCAGTTGCGCTCGCCGCAGTGACAGCAACCTCGCCGCCGCCCTTGTCGGAGAAAAGTCCGAGGGGCTTGCCAACGCCATCGCCGTTGAGGAAAGCGTCCTCCTCTGCATTGGACAGCGCCTTGCCGAACTGCTCGATTATGTAACTCTCAAGCCCGAAAGCGTTGTCATAGAGCAACTCCTCAGTCACCTTAACCGCAACGTGCAGCTTGTGCGCGTCAAGATTTATCTGTGCAAAAGTAGCGTCCCCGAAAGACAGAGCGCCGCCCTCGTCGATCCACGCTGCGGCGGGCTTGGTGGCGGCAATGTTTATCTTGTGTTCGCCGCTGGTGGTGATAGTGTGACCCAGCTTTCGCATGATGTTCTCCTCGGTCAGAGTATCAATAAGGCGGCTGTCGTACTCCTCGGGAACAAGGTAACCGCCGTTAGCGTCAACACCCTCGGAAAGCACATCGGAAATCTGTCTGAAATTCGTGCGGAGAGCGTTCAGCATTGCCGCCTTGTACTCATCGCTTGCTCTGCCGGACTTAGGTTTGTTTCCGTTCAGCGGCTTTGCGGTGAGGGGTGCTGACGTAGGCTTGGAAAGCTGTGCGTCCATAGCCGCCATCTGCTCCATGCGCTCAATTTCAGCGCCGTAGTCCTTTATCTTCTGCTCCATTTCAGCGTAGGAAGCGGCGTCCTCTGCGGACAGAAGTCCATCCTTGTCGCGCTTGGTTTCAACGAAAGCCTTTGCGGCTTCCCACGCTTTGTTGCGCTTTTCGCGCAGTTCCATAATAGTCATGTATATTACCTCCAGTTCTTAATCAAATCAAGCCGAGAAAATAAATCCTCGGCTTTGGTTTTATGTTCTGTTTTCGGCGCTATATGGCACTTTTCTGCAATCCTGCCCATAAGCGAATTAACCACCTGCGCTTCTGAATACATCAGAGCGTTAGCGGACTGTTCCTCCATAGGTTCTTCACGGGCAAGAATACCGTCCGCAAAGCCGAGTTCCACCGCCTTATTTGCGTTCATCCACGTTTCCGCGTCCATGAGGTGTGAAATCTTTGCGCGGCTCATGCTGGTCTTGATTTCATAGGCGTTCATAATGCTTTCCTTGACCTCGGACAGCATTTCGATTGCTTTCTGCATTTCGGCTGAATCGCCCATAGCTACCGTCATAGGGTTGTGTATCATCAGCATTGAAACAGGGGACATAAGCACCTTGTTACCCGCCATTGCAATAACCGAAGCGGCGCTTGCGGCTATGCCGTCTATTTTCACCGTAACGTTTCCCTTGTAGTCCATCAGCATATTGTAGATTTGCGCTGCAGCAACGCAGTCGCCGCCGGGCGAGTTTATCCAGACGGTAATATCTCCGCTGCCGGACAGCAGTTCCTCCTTGAAAAGCTGCGGTGTGATGTCATCGTCAAACCAACTTTCATCTGCGATAGTGCCGTTGAGGAACAGCGTTCTCTCCGGGTTCTGCTCCTGCGTTTCTTCGTTCTTCACTATCCTGTTTGTCCATTTCCAGAACTTCTTCATTAGAATTATCCTCCTCTCTGTCAGCCGCCGCAAAGATACCCGCATCAGCCAGTTTTGTCATGTTGCCGTTTATGAGGTATAAATCGCCGCCGTCCTCGGCAGGAATGCGGTCGAGATTTTCAAGCTCCCGAATATCGTTCGCAGACATCCAGCCGTTTTGCCTTGCGGTAGCGTAACCACTCATTCGGCTTGCGTAGTCGCCGCGCAGCAGCCCGTCAACATTGAATTTGATGAAATATTCCTGTTTCTCGCTTGGAGTAAGTAGGGAGCGCATCATGCTTTGCTCCCAACGCACAAGCCATGGTTCAAGCGTGTATTTCACGAATTCAAGTGACTGCTGCTCAATATTGGAAAAGCTCGATTTTTCAAGGTCGCCAACCATGTGCGGCGGCACTCTAAAAATTCGGGCTATCTCGTTTATCTGAAATTTTCTTGTTTCAAGGAACTGCGCCTGCTCCGGAGAAATGCTGATGGGAGTGTATTTCATGCCCTCCTCAAGCACAGCGACCTTTCCGCTGTTGGAACTCCCGCCGAACTGCGACTGCCACGCTTCACGAACCTTAGTCGGGTCCTTTATTGTTCCCGGGTGCTCAAGCACGCCGCTTGGCGCTGCGCCGTTCGCAAAGAACTTAGCGCCGAATTCCTCGGTCGCAATTGCAAGTCCGATAGCGTTCTTCGCCATTGCAATCGGCGAGTAGCCGACAAGTCCGTCAAAACCAAGTCCGGGAATATGCAGGACATCGCCCGGCGAAAGAATGACTTCGTATTCCTTGCTGCGAATGGCTTTATCTGAGCCGCGGTAGTATTTGTAGTACAGCTTTCCGTTGGAATCACGGTCAACCGACATTCGGTTCGGCATAAGCGGGTACAGAGCAATGACCTCGCCCTTTCCGTTGCGGATAACCTGCGCGTATGCGTTGCCCCAGAGGAGCAGGTGCGTCATAAGCGTTTCGCGGAAAACAAACGAGGTCATTTCGGGGTTCGGCTCATCGTGGAGCAGGCGGTACAAGGAGTGGTTAATTGCTTTCTCTTTACCACCGTCCGAACGGTACTTGTAGACGTGCAGCGGTAATCCCGCCACTGCTTCCGACAGCACTCTAACACAGGAATACACGGCGGTCATTTGCATTGCGGAGCGCTCGGTGACGTTCTTTCCTGCGGTAGAACCGCCCATGTAAAAGCGGTAGGCGCTGCCGGCAGTGCTGTTTTGGGGCTTGTCCCTTGATTTGAACAGCCCGGAAAAAATGCTCATGTTGTTTCACCTCTCATAAAAATAGCAAACCTCTTTCATCATAAACACTCGCCCCATGGTCATTCCCGCAGCGAATCGCTCGGTCAAGCGCCATAATGGTCGCCACAGCGCCGTCAATCTTCTCGGTGGACTTTTCCTTATCAGCCTTGATGTTCCCGGCAGGGTCGGTGCGAATGTAGATGTTGTCCATATTCCAACGCAGAACAGGGTGACCGCCGTGAGCAATTTTCTGTTCAAGAACCAGTTTCATTAATTCCTTTGTCGGTGGCGACATATCCTTGAATCCTTGTCCGAAAGGTACGACAGTAAATCCCATGCCCTCGAGGTTCTGAACCATCTGCACAGCGCCCCAACGGTCGAAAGCTATCTCACGGATATTAAAGCGCTCACCGAGCCGTTCAATGAACTGCTCGATGAAACCGTAGTGAACCACGTTGCCCTCGGTGGTCTGGAGATAACCTTGACGTTCCCACACATCATAAGGAACATGGTCACGGTTAACACGCAAGGTCAGATTGTCCTCGGGAATCCAGAAGTACGGCAGAATGACGTACTTATCCTCCTCGTCAAGAGGCGGGAACACGAGAACAAAAGCTGTAATATCTGTTGTAGAAGAAAGGTCAAGCCCACCGTAGCAGACGCGCCCTTCCAATTCGTCCTCGTCCACGGCAAAGGCGCACTTATCCCATTTCTCCATCGGCATCCAACGGACAGCCTGCTTTACCCATTGGTTCAGGCGGAGCTGTCGGAAAGCGTTCTCCTCGCCGGGGTTCTGCTTTGCCGATTCGCAGGCGGCTTTTACTTTATCGATACCGACCGTAATGTCAAGGCTCGGATTTGCCTTTTTCCACACTTTCGGGTCTGTCCAGTCATCGGATTCGTCAGCGCCGTAAATCACAGGATAAAAAGTAGGGTCGATTTTCCGACCCTCGATTATATCCTTGGCTTTCTGGTGCGTTTCGTAGCAAATGCTGTGAGTATCAGTTCCGGCGGTAGTGATTAAAAAATACAGCGGCTGCATTCGAGCGTCACCGGAGCCTTTTGTCATAACATCAAACAGCTTGCGATTCGGCTGAGTGTGCAGCTCGTCAAAAACAACGCCGTGGATATTGAAACCGTGCTTGCTGTACGCTTCAGCCGAAAGCACCTGATAGAACGAGTTGGTCGGTGTGTATATAAGCCGCTTCTGTGATGCTAAAATCTTCACTCGCTTTGACAGCGCAGGGCACATTCGCACCATATCTGCCGCCACATCGAACACGATAGCCGCCTGCTGTCTGTCAGCGGCGCAACCGTAAACCTCGGCGCGTTCTTCTCCGTCACCGCAGGTGAGGAGCAGCGCAACAGCGGCGGCAAGTTCGGATTTGCCCTGCTTTTTCGGTATCTCAATGTACGCCGTGTTGAACTGCCGGTAACCGTTCGGTTTCAGCGTTCCGAACAAATCCCGGATTATCTGCTCCTGCCAGTCGATTAGTTCGAACGGCTTTCCGGCCCATGTGCCTTTGGTATGACAGAGGTTTTCAATGAAAGCCACGGCATAATCCGCAGCGGATTTACCGTAGACCGAGGTTTTCAGCTTGAATTTTGTCTGTTTGTACTTTTTCAGCTTTCTTATATCATCACCCCCATAACGAGGAAAACCGCCCGCAGGCGGCTTTCGCAAGTGTTTAGTTGTATTCGTGAAGCAGAATCGCAAGCGCCTTTTCGGCTTCGGGGGTCTGGAGTTCAACGTCCTCGCCCCGGTCGTAGTTGTAAACGACCCTGCCGTCCTGCTTTAACATCAGCTTGGAAATCCTGCCACCGCTGATTCCGTATTCCTCGCTTGGCTTGTCGTAATGCTTTATCCAGTAGCTTACCGAAACCATTCTGCCGTTGCTGTCCTTAACTCCAATTGCACCTTGTTTCCACATATCCTTTTCCTCCGTATTTGTGTATTTTCCTTTCGGTGACTGTATATTAACTCTAAAGCCGCATTATATCAAGCGGTTTTCGGATAATAATGTACACAAATATCAGCGGTCAGAACTGTGTGTTCTATTGTGAATGATACCGATAATCTTTTCCTGCTCGTCAGCGGAAACTCCAATGCTCTCCAAAGCCTCCCGTGTGCCACAGTCGGGGCAAATCTGCGTGTTGGGGTACTTTCTCGAAAGAGCGGGAACCCCGCCGTACTGCGCCCCACAGCAGGGGCAGGTGCGAAGTGTTGTTGAGTTATCTGATTTCATGGGCAACCCTCCTGCTATTGTTCAGCGCTGCGAGAAGTATACTCTCGTCAAAGCTGAAATTGCTATAGCCCTCAAGGCAAGTCCGAACATAAGAACCGCTTGGTAATCCCGGCGGACGTTCTTCGTGCATGATGTACACGAAAGCCTTTCTGAGTACGGTCTTGCCTGAGAAGTATCTAACAGGCAGTTCGATTTCGGTCTTGTAGTAGAAAGCCGGAAAGCCCTCATACACATCAAGCCGTTTCTCATCGGCAAGTTCAACCGACCAGACTGCGACAGGAACTTCCGCTCCCGATTTCGGTTCGATTGTGAGGTAAACGCCTGTCTTGCTGCCCTTGAAAAGCAGTTCGTAATCCTTGATAACCGCAATTCCCACAGCCTTTGCCGTAGGACACCGCCATGCCATTTGCCGAACATTCAAGTTGCTGCCGTAGGCTAAGTAATAACGTTTCATAGTGTTTTCCTTTCCGAAAGGTTCAGTTTCAGAAATCACCTTTCTACCACCAAAAGCCCCGAGTGGGGGAATTGGGGGCAGGAAGCTGATTACTGCGGTCTGCCATTTCTGAAAGCCGTATCGCCCTCGAGCCGCTTGGTGTAAAGTTCCCTTGCGGTCTTGAATTCATCGCCGATGAATCCGAGCCGTAAAAGCCATGTTCTCATTGCGTACTTGGGGTTTTCAGTCTGCTGAGGATTTGCACTTGCAGTTTTGACCTGCTTTGCAAGCTGGCTGAGAGCCAGGCAAAGCTGAATGTAGCTTTTCAGCTGACCTGCGTGAAGTCCGTTATTCTTGTCGCCCGAGGGCGCGTCAAACTGAAAGAGCCGAAACTCGATTGTGCCTTTGGTGAATGTGGCGTGGAGGTTCAGCATATGGTAGCGACTTTCGTTGTAGTGCGCCGACCTGCCGTAATCCGCATTCTGACTGCCGTACCAGGTGTCCGCAAGCGCCGCCATGGTTTTTGGCTTTTTGCGGTTGAGTTCCACCAGGAAATCCTTGCTGACCGTGCGGCAGTAGCGGCTCATGCGGCTTCTGTCGAGGTTCAGTGCGCTTGCGAGCAGGCTTTCATGACTTGCCATAATGTTTGCAAGGTTTCGCAGGCTCTGCGGCGTGTGACCCTTGGCGCCTATGTGAATGTGAACTCCGCAGCCCCTTGTCGCGTCGCTCTTTGCGCCCGCTTTCCGAAGTCTGCGGATAAGCTCCTGCAAGGTTTCCATATCCTTGTAGGTGAGGATTGGGGTAACCATTTCGCATTTCTCGCTGTCGGGTCCCGCAATGCTCACGTCCTTCTGAAACTTCCACTCGCGACCCTCGCCGTCCCATGCGGAGTAGGTATCGTAACCGTTGCGACCTGCGGTGTGCTCGTGTCTGCCTGTTCCGAAGAACTCGGCGGCAAGCTGCGCGGCTTTTGTTCTTGTAATGTTATTCATTTCAACCTCGACCCCTATGGTCTGGTTCATCATTTCCTTGATCTGCTTGGTGGTTTTTTCGTTCATTGTGATGTCCTCCGTTTGTGTATTTCCCTTTCGGTGTACACATATTAACTCTAAAAGCAGTATATATCAAGCGGCTTTACCACAATATATTGAACGAAATACACACGCAGAAATTGTGTATATCAGCCATGGATTTTGCGAACTACATCAACACCGAGAACAGCATTCAGCCCCGAGCCGTTATCCCACCGAACAAGCAGATTTCCCGCGTCATCGACCCCTCGAACCGTACCTCTTGTGCCTTTCGGAGGAGCTTGCGGGTCGTCCATTGATATTAGCTCAACTCGGCAGCCGACTGGGTACTCTCGGCGGTACTGTTCGATTGTTGCTTTACTCGGAAACTTCATTTGCAGTACCTCCATTCCTGAAAGCCGATGAGCCTGTGAGATTTCTCAGCAGTATCTTCCGCTCTGCTTTGTACTCCGAACCGATGAACCCCAGCCGCAGGAGAAAGCAGCGGAACGCGTACTTATCGTTGTCGGTTTCCTTTTCCTTTGCCGTGACCCGCTTTGCATTTGCGGCGAGTTCGCAGAGCGCCGAAATGAAATGCGTGTACGCTTTGCACTCGTCAGTGCCGCACTCGGCGAACCACGGGAATTTCACCGTGCTGTCCGTGACCTCAATCGGTAGGCTGTCCACCGCTAAGGCTCTGCGGATAAGTCTGCCTTTTGCCTCTAGCAGCTTGGTAAGGTTATCCACCGCAGTACCCTCAAGCGGAACTTCCACCGTAAGCCCCACAGATTCGCCGTGTTCGGCGCTGTCGGTGTCTGCGGATACTTCCTCGCTTGCCGTTTCCGGCTGCTCTGTGGCGCTTGTGGCGGCAACCTCGGCGATAAATCCACGCTCTGCAAGGAATTCAATCAGACCCTCGATTTCCTCGCTGTCGGCTCTGTCGTCAAATTCGAGGTTGCCCTCACGGGTCACCGTGAAATAGTCGATTTGGTATGCGTAGGTCGGGGTTCTCATGTAAACTGCGTCTGCTCCCGTGAACTCGCTGATGGCTTTCACAAGCGGTTTTCTGTCCTGCGCGTTGTAGTAAATTGTCATTGTATGTACCTCCATTTCCTTTCGGTACTACACATTTTACTCGAATAGGGGGATAAGTCAACGGGTTTTAACAGAAAGCCGCACATTCTGCGTAATGCACAATGTGCGGCTTAACTATTAGTTCATAATGTAAATCCTGACCTCGACACCAAGCCTGCGGCAGTTGTCAATAACGAACTTCGTTCCTCTCGATTTCCCGTCCCAGAACGCAAGAACAATATCCGCGTACTCGATTATGGTTATATTCCGTTTTAGCGGCGCGCTCCTGCCGAACCTTGTGTATTCCGGCAGAAACTCTGTCAGCTTAATTCCGTGCGACAGCGCGTATTCTCTTGCCGAGGTATCCACCCCTCTTGCCCCTCCCGAAACGATTTCAGTGGTATTTTCGGGGAGATATCTGCCTAAATCAGTCACGCTCAGCCCTCTTGAACCAATTACAGCTACTTTCATGTTGCCCTCCTTATAAACGCATTATGAACGCACTTTGAACCCACATCATACATTATAGCACATTATGATGTTAAAATAAACACATATCGGATATAAACAGGAGGAGTTTTATGGCTATCAAGAGTTTATCCATCAGAATTGACGATGAAATGCTCGACAAACTGCATTACGTTGCCGATTATGAGGCTCGTTCCGCAAATGGGCAAATCATCGTTCTGATTCGTGAGTGCATAGAAAAGTTTGAAGAAAAGCACGGAAAAATCGTGCTCGGTGATGAGCCGGGCAACGCTAATTCAAGCAAGAACTGACCCATACAATCCCTGAAAGGACAAAGTAAACACACGGCAGAGCAACACCATTTCCCCACAGCTTGTACTCGGCAGAGTCGCTGTGGGGATTTTTCAGCCATGTGAGAATCTGCTTTTCGGACTTTGGCTTGACTGCGCCGCCAACAATTTTGCGATGAGTTTCAAACACATCTTTCCAGAACGTCAATTCTTCATCTGTAGGCTCGTCCGTTCCGAGATCTGCGCACCACCAGTCGGGAAATCCCTGCAAACGAGCGCACTCGGTTGGAGTAAGCCTGCGGACTATGTACTCGGGATAATTCACTGTCGGCGGGTCTTTGTAATCGCTTGCCACAAGCGTGTTAGCAAGGTTTTTCTCGGCTTCGGTGTGGTAGGAATTCTTGCTTGTGCTGTACACAAGGGTTTCTGAACCCCCTCCGTACATTCCACCTGTGGCTCGGAGCGCTCCGCATTTATCGTTTTCGCTGTACTTTGTGTAGCTGTCCTGCGAGAACGCAACAGCATGGCGGTCGGTAGCATTCAAAGTGAAAGAAACATCTTCATTCACACCGCTGCCTTGCGGACCGTTTTTATCGGCTCTGCCTATCATTGAACCCTGGACAGCTACGACTGCCACGCCGCCTTGATTTGAGTCAGGAGAATTACCACCCGTATCTATTGTTCGTGATGTATCTGTTTCATAGCAGTTTTGACGTGCGTTTTTTGTGCCGTCAGATGTGAAACGAACATCAAAACAGCGAGTATCTTCCACGACAAACGGCTGATTATTCCCGCCTGTCCCGTAAGTTGACGAAACCGTAGGAGCAATACCGTGCAACTCCGTATAGCGTGTATCCTGCGAGTGATTTTCATAGACAGTCGCAGGAACAGTCCCAGCACGGAGGGTAGGCGCAGTTTCAGCTTCGTAGCCAATACCTCCCGCTTTTGCCGAGTGTTCCGTGCAAAACCCTGCTGCGGACTCCATCACGCACGGTGGGTGATGAGCTTCGGCTCGGAGTGTGCAAGTTACTTCCTCCGTCACGTCCATTCTGTTGCCACCTTGGTCGTTCAAGCAGACTGCGCCTGTCGTTCCAGAGCCGCTTTCAGCAGCGGCGGCAGCTCTTTGCCACGCTTTGAAGCCCTCCGCAGAATACCCCGACAAGCCTTCGGACTCAAACAGTATTTTTCCGGCGCATTCGCTATCAAAATCTGCGACAAGGTAGATGCGTTTTCTTCTTTGGGGGACTCCCCAGTATTGCGCGTCAAGCACTCGCCAGGCGATTGAGAAACCGTCTGCCAGTATCTCTCCTGCGTTTGTCCATTTCTCACATCTAGGAACAGAAACGGTTTCGTCCCTGACCCTGCACAGGCTTTCGAGGACGCACCGGAAATCCTCGCCTTTGTTAGACGAGAACGCTCCAGGGACGTTTTCCCACACGCAGAACCTTGGATATTTGCCATTGGTAGCGCACCTCATTTCTTTTATAATTCTGACCGCCTCATAGAACAGACTCGACCGCGAACCGTCAAGACCGCTGCGTTTTCCGGCAATGCTCATGTCCTGGCACGGACTGCCGAACGTGATTATATCCACAGGCGGCAGGTCAGCGCCGTTTAGCGCAGACACATCTCCGTAGTGCTTCATCTGCGGTAGCCTTTTCGTTGTTACCCGAACGGCGAATGGCTCGATTTCCGAAGCCCACAGAGGAGTAATGCCAGCAAGCATTCCTCCGAGTGGAAAACCGCCGCTACCGTCAAAAAGGCTGCCGAGCGTGAGTTCATTCTTCATCGGTGACCTCCAGTTCGGAATAAGCAATCGTCTTTCCGTCACGAACCACAGAAACATTCTCCGCAGAGCCGACCTGCTCGATATACCTCTTCACGATTACATCGCAGAACTTCTCGTCAAGTTCGATTGTGTGGCAAATTCGGTTCGTCTGCTCACAGGCAATGAGCGTACTGCCCGAACCGCCGAACGGGTCGAGAACGATACAGTTGCTCATGCTTGAATTCTTTATCGGATACGCAATGAGCGGTATCGGCTTCATTGTGGGGTGGTCGCCGTTTTTCTTCGGCTTGTCGAACTCCCATATTGTCGTCTGCTTGCGGTCGGAGTACCACCGGTGCTTGCCGTTCTTCTTCCAGCCGAACAGGCACGGCTCATGCTGCCATTGATACGGCGAGCGCCCGAGAACAAGCGACTGCTTCTTCCAAATACACGTTCCGGAAAGGTAAAATCCCGCGTCAGCAAAAGCCTTGCGGAAGTTCAGACCCTCTGTATCTGCGTGGAAAACATAGATGCTTGCATCGTTCGCCATAGCTTTCTCCATGCAGGTGAAAGCGTCAAGCAGAAACTGATAGAATTTCTCATTTTCAAGATTGTCGTTCTTGATTTTACCCGCCGAACCCTCATAGTTGACATTGTACGGCGGGTCGGTAACCACAAGATTAGCCTGTTTGCCGTCCATAAGGAACTCGTAAGTTTCTGGTTTTGTGCTGTCACCGCAGACAAGTCTGTGATTTCCGAGCAACCAGAGGTCGCCCGCTTTTGTTGTGCAAGGTTTTTCCAATTCACCATCAACATCGAAATCATCGTCCTTGGTATCGGAATCATCGTCAAAAAACGCAGCGAGTTCCTTTTCATCAAAGCCCGTCAGACCCAGGTCGAAATCGTCCGCCTGCAATGCTTCGATTTCAACTTTCAGCATTTCCTCGTCCCAGCCTGCATCGAGAGCCATTCGGTTGTCTGCGATTATGTACGCTTTCTTCTGGGCAGGTGTTAGATAATCCACGAATACACAGGGTACTTCAGAGATATTCTCGGCCTTTGCCGCAAGAATTCTTCCGTGACCTGCTATGACGTTGAAATCCCTGTCGATGATAACGGGATTGATAAAGCCGAACTCACGCAGCGAGGAACGGAGCTTGTTCAACTGTTCCGGCGAGTGCGTCCGAGCATTGTTGACGTACGGTATCAGCTTATCTATCGGAACAAGCTGCATTTCACTGGTCGTATTCATCTGACGTTCCTCCTTTTCAGAACCTTGTGCAGACCTTTTCGGGCGTCCATGACATTGCCCTTAATTGCCTGACCTTTAATCGTTCGGTATTGCTGTACCGTGATGTTAGGTCGGTTGTTTTTCAGTTCCTTGAAAAATTCGATGGTGTCCTTTGACATAGCGTTATCCTTTCCTTGAACGAAGCAGACGTTCCATAGCATCGTTCAGATCATCACCTACTGGCTCGGTGCAGTTCTCCTTGACTATTCCGTAAATTTCATACCAGATGAGATTTGCGTTTTTCTGAAACTGCTGCGACATCTGCACGAACGGCGAAGCAATAACGCCGCCCGTGGTCGGGTGCTTGCCGAGCAAGCCGTAAGTACTGATTGCTTCCTCGCATTGAATGTATCTTGCGTATGCCTGGGAGTAGGCTTCGATGAGCCGCTTGTTTACGAGGTTCTCGCAGTTCCTTTGTTTAAGCCACAGCCAGGTTTCTCGGTATATATCGTCAGCGCCGAGCGGGACTCCGTTCTTCTGCCGAGCCGACAGATAATCGCTTGGCTTCGGCATATCCGCGCCGTTAAGCACAGCGCCCTCCGGCAGGTTGACGGCTTCAAGTTCCGCTGTGTCGAGCGCAGGTATGTCGTTGCTTATGATTTTCACCGGAAGTCCTTTCTGCTTTTTCTCTGCGGCAGGAGCGGGTTTATCTCCGGCGCGTACCCGTCTGCCGCCTCTGTTTGTGCCGTCCTTAGCCATGTTTTTCACCTCCGCAGGACAAGAAAAAAGGACGGTTCGCGCCGTCCGAAAATGATTTGTGGTTTAATACCCCGTTTGAACCCCGATTTTTGCGCACGAAGCCCCGGGCCGCTGTCCGCAGTAAAGGTCACAGGGATTTCGACCGCCCCTACCGGTCGCCGAGGTCGTGATGTATTTTCGTATGACACGACTGGCACAGCGACATCAGATTGCTGAACTCGTTTGTGCCGCCGCGTGACACGGGAACGATATGGTGTACCTCCTCAACAGGATTGAGCCGACCCTCTTTCAAACAAATCTCGCACAGTGGGTGAGCCGTTGCATACCGCTTTCGTATCTCACGCCATGCTCTGCCGTACTTTTTGTTGCTGTCGGCAGGGCGGACGAATTTATTATAGCGGCGGTTCATCTGCTTTGAGTGTTCCTCGCAGTACTGTCCGTCACATCTGTTGGGACAGCCGGGGTAGGAACAGGGGCGCTGTGGTCGTCTGGGCATTTGGGTCATCTCTTTTCTTTTTTGCTGATTATATCATACCACAAAGGGGCCACTGTAAAATAGTTGATTTTACTGTAAAGTTTCCGGAACAACAATCTCTCGCATTGCTTTGTGGTGCATTTTGTAGATATTATCTATACCGTATCCCATCTGAACGGCTATCTGCTCCCAGGTCTTGAAACACAGATACCGCAGTTCAAGTAAGGTCTGATATTCGAGATTTGAAACACCGCGAATCACTCCGGCAATCTCCTTTTTGAGGTCAACCAGGTTGTCAATGTCAGCGTTTATCTCACTCTCCATATCTACAATTTTGATTATGACGTCCTCCATACGGTGGATATTGCGGGTGGAGTTGCCGGGCATATCGTTGAAAACCGTGGTAGCTTTCTGCGCAAGCAGGTTCAGCGAAGCTATCTGCTCCATCTTGCTGTTGATACGCTGATCTATTCTGTATGCCTGTCCGAGATATTCCTTTGCCGTCATGCCGAAACCTCCTCTTTGAGCTTTTTCAGAAGCAATTCTCCGTTCAAATCCGAAAGTATCGAAAACCAGTTTGAACGGAAGAATTTCTCTATGCTCCGCTTATCATGCTGCGCCGATTTATCGTCCGGTGTATATCTAAGACGCTCCACAGCATCTCGGTAATCCTTGACTGCCTGTACGATTATGGCATTTGCCAGTTCCTTGTATGGGTTCATTTATGTACCTCCGCTTTCACTGCGGTGATAAGCGCCGCCTGCGTTGTGTCCTTTGTTTTCAGAGCTTTCATTATCTGCTCGTCAATAGTGCCTTTTGTGATTATGTGCTGAATGACCACTGTATCTGCGGTCTGACCCTGCCGCCACAAGCGTGCATTTGTCTGCTGATACAGTTCAAGACTCCATGTAAGTCCGAACCAAACCAGAGTCGAACCGCCGTTCTGCAGGTTCAATCCGTGTCCCGCAGAAGCGGGGTGGACAAGAGCCACGGGGATTTTTCCGCTGTTCCAGTCGGAAATGTCCTCGCTTGACTTAATCTCTCGGATTTCAAACCGTTTCTTGATACGCTCCAAATCGTGCTTGAACCAGTAAGCAACAAGCAGTGGCTTGCCGTTCATGCTTTCGATTATATCCTCCAATGCTTCCAACTTGCGGTCGTGTATTTGTATTACCGACTCGTCATCGGAATACACCGCACCGTTAGCCATCTGCGACAGCTTATTTGAGAGAGAAGCGGCATTTGCCGCAGTAACCTCATTGTCCTCGGTGGAGAGAATGAGGTCTTTCTTCAAACGGTCGTATTTCTCCTTTTCCTTTTCGGAAAGCTGAACCATGTATTCCGCACTTATGAGTTCGGGCATTTTGAGGTGGTCGGCGGCTTTCATGGAAATCGTGATATCCGAGATTTTGTCGTATATCTGCTGTTCGGCATTGGGCAGAGGCTTGTAACTGTAAATCACCATTCCGTTGCGCTTGTCCGGCTGAAAGTAGGCGTTTCTGTACTGCCCGATAAGCCTGCCGAGCCGCTCACCCATGTCCAGCAGTTTGAATTCTGCAAATAAGTCCATCAGACCGTTTCCGGCGGGAGTACCAGTAAGCCCGACTATCCGTTTCAGCTTTGGACGGACTTTCATAAAAGCTCTGAACCGCTTCGACTGATGGTTTTTGAATGAACTTAGTTCGTCAATTACCGCCATATCGAAGTCGAAAGGCAGTCCACTTTCTTCTACAAGCCACTGAATATTCTCTCGATTGATGATGTAGATATCCGCAGGAGTTGAGAGCGCCGAAATCCGCTCCTGCGCCGTTCCGACAACTACGCTGTACCGCAGATTCTTCAAATGCTCCCACTTTTCGATTTCAGCCGACCAGGTATCACGAGCCACACGCAGCGGCGCTACTACCAGGACCTTATGCACTTCAAAGCTGTCGAAAAGCAGGTCGTTTATCGCCGTCAGCGTAATTGAAGTCTTGCCAAGGCCCATATCCAGCAGAAGCGCCGAAATGGGGTGGGTGATTATGAACTCGGCGGCATACCGCTGATAATCATGAGGACTGTATTTCATCAAGTATCACTCCAATCTGCTCAACGCTGTCAATGATGTACACACGAAAACCAAGTTTCATCAATACTTTGTGCCTTGCGATTTGCAGGGGACGCGGCTTTTTGCCGGGCGCTTTCAGTTCGGCAAAAGCAATCTTACCGCCCGGGAAAAGTATCAGCCTGTCCGGCATTCCATCAAAATTTGATGACACGAATTTAAGACACATACCGCCGCTTTTTCTGACCGCCTGCGCCAGCTTCTGTTCTATCTGTTTCTCACGCATTTTCTGCTCCTTGTTCTTCAATGGTGCAGGTCGGTGAACCTCATTTCACAAAACTCTCTATAAGGTATTTTTTGTCATTAAAACTGCCCTAAAGGGGATTTTATACTAAGACCTTCACCGACCTGCACCCTTATGGTTTTAATCTGTCATAAAGTCAGGTTTCAAGCGGATTCCGTAGACCATAATGCCTGTTTTGGATTTTCGTTTTTCAAACCCTGCGGTATCAAGTCCGGTGTAGAAATCTGTGGTGCTTCTCGTGTATTCTCCTGTCCTTGCACAGTATGCACGGTACTCTTGGTAAAGCTCGCCAGACTTCTGCGTATATGATGTATCAATCTCACAGCAGTCCTCAATGAACATGGAAAGCCAGTCGTTATTTTCCCGATAGTGAGATATTGCTTCACTTACGCACTGCGGAATTTTCAGCTTGAAATTGCATTCGATCACCTTTTTTGCTCCCTCAATGATCCATGAAAGCACAGCGCCGCCTGCCTTTTCTGAAAGGTAGTCCGCATAATTTTTGATGTCGGAATTGCCCTCGATTTTCGCATTGAACGGTATAACTATAAGCCTGCGCCATGTACCTTCGTCATTTGCTCCGACCCTCGGAAGATGATTTGTGTACAGCACAAGCGTGTGCGTGGGAGTATATCTGAATGGGTCGCGGTACTTCTTTTCTGCGGAAACCTCATCGGTGGAACACAACTGCTTTACCACCGAAGTATTCAGCCGCATACCCTCTTCCAGTTCTGCGGCTATGACCAGCCGTTTTCCCTTTAGTTCAGCCATCTCAGGCTTGACATTTCGCTTACAGCCAACCGTGAGTGCATCGGCGGATATACTCCCGCTGTACGAACCGAGAACCCTCGCAATTGTGTTCCAAAACGTACTCTTACCGTTGCGACCCTCACCGTAGGAAATAATAAGAGCCTCCATGTACACTTTTCCGATTGCCGCAAGCCCGACTATCTGCTGAACATACTCGATAAGTTCGTCATTGCCGCAGAAAAAGCTGTTCACGGCTTCAAGCCAGATATCCATACCATCATCACCGGGAGATACAGCAGTCACCTTTGTTATGAGATCGTCTGCGGAGTGCTCCGAGCTTGTCCCGGTTCGCAAATCGTATGTAGCCGCCGGAGTATTCAGCAGGAATTCCGGCGAATCGAAATCCTTAATATCCCGCAACAGCATAGGCTTTGCCGCCTGCAATGCGGAAGTGATATACTTCATATCCCTGCGTTTCATTACGAATGACTTATACACAAGTGCCGTCATGTATTCAGCAAAGGCTTTCTCGCTTTTCTCATCTATCGCCTTTTCGAGAGCCTTGCCGCCCGAAAGCACAGTTTCCTTGTCTATTCCGGATTTCATAAGAGCCTGCTGTGCCTTTTCCAAAGCGGTTTTAGCTTCATCAAGCTGTTTGTCAAGAAAATCCTCGCAAGCGCCAACAGCAAGCTGTTTTGACTCTGCCCAGCGGACTCCGTCATAACGCATATAGTCGGTGGCGTCCGTGAATACAAGTTCGCCGCTGTACTCTCGTGCGAGGACTTTAGCCTGTCCGATGTCAGAATAGTCTTCGGGTTTCAGATTAAATCCCGAATTATACTGCTCGGGAGGAATATAGCCGTCCTGCTTTGCGACCTTTCTTCCGAATTTGACGGCACTGTTCCAAATTGTCTGAAGTTCCGAATCGTCAAGCGGAGGGTCGCACTTTTCAGCCTGTTTCAGATACTGCAGATATGCTTCGTCGGTATTTCCGAGCCGCTTTATAATGCGCCCCGCATAATGCGACATAGTGCTGTTGCGGCTGCCCTCGGGTACACTCGCACTGTCACTATCCCACTTCTCAAAATCCGCATTGTCGAGGAAGTCTACGACAGACATATCTCCGTTGTATATTTCAACCTGCGGGTTCGTAACTCCGAAAAGCAGTCTTGCACTGTCAAGCGCATTCTTGTCGAAATACGGGAATTCCGCCGCAATGCGCTTTTTCAAGGCTGTGTATTCTGCGCTGTCCGTAATCTGTGGAATAGGAAAGTACACATGAAACCTCGGTCGAGGCGATTTGCCGCTTTTCGGGAGCATATTATTGCGGCTGTACACGACCACGAACTCCACTCCAGGAAAAGCCATAGCCACCTCAAGCGGAGTTACCCAGTCGCTTGGATCATCGGAGTGATCGTTGTCGCAGTCCATCGGTATATTATCGGAAGAAAGAAAATCCGAATTGCTGCGGTGATTGTTTGTATATTCAGCTGCAACGTGGTCAAATGACACGGCTGTTTTCATGGAATCTTCGTCTGTTATGACACACTTGTGTGGGTATATGCTGTTAGGCAGACTGCCTACGCAATCTGCCGTGTATATCGTGAATTTCATTATTATCCTCCATCCTTTAAATTCTAACGGCTGATAGAGCCGTCAATAATATATGGAAACTTATTATACAAATGGTCCACTATATTTCAGTCCTTTTTATAAAAACTGCATTCATAACCGTCAGCTCTCAACGGCAGCCCCTCTGCCCATGGCAGAGTTCTTCCCATCATCTCGCAGATTTCAGATACATTCGTATCTATCGGGCATTCGATAATAAGTTCATCATGAACATGACCGCAAATCCGATAATTCCGCAGCGTTCGCATAGCATAGCAGAGAATATCCCGGCTGACCGCCTGAACGATGTTCTCCACGAATTTCGGACCATAGCTTTCAATGCGCTCCCACTTCTTCGTTGCGCCAACGCCCTCATAAGTGATGGATTCACCGCCGAACTTATTCTCACCGATACGGGGCTTGACATAGGAAAGCCGTCTGCCACTCGGCAGCGTGATGAACAGCATTCCGCTCTGATATTCAAACTGAATGCCATGTGTGTCTGTGCGGAGCCTTTGTCGTATTGTATCCTTCACGCAGTGGTCGACTTCCCACCAGAAACGGACGATGTTAGGGTTGGAACTGCGCCACATATCCACAAGCGGCTGAAGTTCGTCCTCCGTCAGACCCATCTCCAATGCGCCCATAGCTTTCAGCGCGCCAACTGAGCCGCCGTAGCCGAGCGCCAGTTCCGCAATTTTACCTTTCTGTCGCAGATGACCGTTAACGCCGTGTTTCTCAACAGAAACACGGAACATTTGACTTGCTGATGCGCAATAAATATCTCCACCACTTCTGAAAACATCAAGCCGCCAACGCTCACCGGCAAACCAGGACAGCACCCTCGCTTCAATTGCCGAAAAGTCAGATACCACAAATTTCATTCCCGATTTCGGAACAAATGCTGTGCGGATAAGCTGCGAAAGCGTGTCTGGAATATCATCGTATAGCAGTTCCATGGCTTCGTAGTTTCCGCTTTTCACAAGCTCACGAGCCTGTTCGAGGTCGGGGATATGGTTCTGCGGGAGGTTCTGTAACTGTATCAGCCGACCCGCCCATCTGCCGGAACGGTTTGCACCATAGAACTGAAACATTCCGTGCGCCCTTCCATCGGAGCAGACAGCGTTCCTCATAGCTTGGTACTTTTTCACCGATGATTTGGCAAGCTGCTGACGGAGTTCCAAAACCCCTGCAAGTTGCGGCGGTGCAGTTTTCAGCATTGCTGTGACTTCCTTTTTTCCAAGACTGTCAACCTCCAGTCCGTTCTCCGAAAGCCACTGTTTCATCTGCTGTACAGAGTTCGGGTTTTCAAGAGCGGTGATTTCCTGCATTTTTGACAAGAGAAGCGCTTTTGAGCGTTCATCAAATTTTATTGCATTCTCCACGACAGCCATATCCAGAGCAATCCCGCGATCGTTTATCTGCTGGTCAAAGCTGTATTCCGCCCACACGAAATCCGGCACGGGGAATTTGCGGAGCTTGTCCTGTATCGACATTTCAACCTCGACATCGCGCTTGTTGTACGCCTTGAATTGCGCCCATTTCTCCGGAGCGTGTTCGGGAAGATTTCTTGTTCTGCCGCCATTCGCTTTGGTAGCTGCGCAGGGGACGCAGAAATACTTGATGAGGTCTTTGCCCTCTTTCAGCTTCTGTTCCGATAAGCCAAGAACAGCACCTGCGCCGGCAAGCGACAACGGAAGTCCCATATATGCAGACCACACCATCGAACATCTCCACGAAGTCGGGTCAAGATACTCTCCGGACGGCAAACCGAGATATTTTGACAGGCACACTCTTTCAAAGGTTGCATTGAACGCCCATTTGATAACGCTAGTATCGGTCAGGGCAGTGAGAATTTCTGCGGGAATTTTCTCGCCCTGCGCAATGTCGTACACCACAACATCGCCGCCGTTCACTGAAACTCCGAAAAGTAGTATCTCAAATGCGGGTGATTCAATATATCTGTACACACCACATTTGGCAAGGTCAACATTGCTGAATGTTTCCAAGTCGATACTTAAGGTTTTTATCTTTTCCATAGTTCACCTCAAAAAGGGCGGTAAAGTTTATCTACCGCCCTATTAGTTCTCAGATGCACAGCAATCTGAATGTTTCCTTGCCCTTTGGAGTTATCATCGTCTGAGTATCTGTGTATCCGGTCTTGTCATTGACGAACTCCTTCATTTCAAACAAACCACTGTCAACGTATGTAGCATACGGCCTTAGCTTGCCTTTTTTGGTGCGGAAAAGATACCCCTTGTCAAGCAAAAAACGCACAAAATCGTTCTGCCTTACACCGAGTTCCTTTGCCGTGTCACGAATACCTGTGAGCAGGTTTCTGTCAACAAGCATATCGAAATATTCAGCTTTCGGCTGCATGATCTGATTGGAAACGGTAAGCTGTGCGTTTTTCGCCTTTTCAGTTTTCAGTCTGGTAGCCAGTTCAATGAGAAAATCCGGAGAGGCAAGCGCCTGTTCCAGAACATCTTCCGTCATATACGCACCGTGCTTGCGGATAGAGGGCAGGATCTCATCAAACACCCATCTCTCAAAGCGTTCTGCGCTGGGCAGTTTACTGTGCGCAATAAGGCGGTAAATATCACCCTCCGTAATGAACTTCGTGTTCTGAACTCCTCCCGCAGAAGGGGTCGGTAAAACGCAGACCCCTTTGCAATGTGCTGAGATTGCGTCTGCAGGTCTTGCGTAACCGAGCGCTCTTGCAATATCTGAGCCACAGAACAGCACCTTGTCTTCTTTTTGAATTGTACGGATTTCTCCGAATTCCGAGTCGTTAAAAGTTGAAATATCCATAAAAACCTCCATAAGGGACCTACCCACCCACCCGACAGTAAGACTGCCAATATTACTTGTGATTAGTCTTGCGGCGCTGCTTGATTGCTGCTGACAGCGAACCGATAACGGTGATGAGATTGCCGATGACCGTACCTACCGAAATGCCGAAACAAGCGGCAAGCATAATGCTTTCAAACTCTGTCATGTTGCACCTCACGAAAGGAAATCATCGTCATCATCTGTTGCAAAATCGTCCTCGGCGCGGGTCCTGCCGCCGAGTGGTTCGCCATCGCGAATCTTCTGCAGGTTGTTCAGACCGCAGGCGATACCCTTATTACCGTTGGAATTGAATGCGTAGAATGAGATGGACGCTCTGCCGTACACGCCGCTGTAAACCTCGCTGCGCTCCAGAATGGGGCTGCAATTAGCGTCAACGATACCGGGAGCGGTCGCAGAATTAGCGTTGATGAAATAGCTGTTTGCGTATGCTTCATCATCGGGGCGTTCTGTATCGCCGTCACGGAGCGGATTCTTGATTGCGGAAAGCGCAGGAACGGAGCGCCCGTTGCCCTTGAGCTTGGACTCGCCCTCCTTGTAAGCCGCTTCGATAGCCGCCTTGATTTTCTCGACCGTCTTGGTATCCGACTTCGGAATGATAAGGCTCACACTGAACTTCGGTGCGCCGCCGTTGATGGACTTTGCTTCCCAGATGTTTGCGTAGCTCCATCTTGTATCGGGTCCTGTGATTACCTTTGTGGGATTGATAAACTTCGGCATATTATTTTTCCTCCTTGAAATCTTCGTTTGCTGTATGGATTGCCGGACGCTTGTCCGACATTGGTACTAAGGTTGGCTTGCCCTGCGGCTTTTCGATAAGCCCGCCGAGCAATTCGTTGAACTTTTTCTTACCGAGCAGAGCGGTCATCGCCGTAATGCCGAGAACGCTGTGTTCAAATGGGTCATATCCTGCGGATTTGACGGCTTCAACAACTGCGTTTTCATCTGTGTACTTGCGATTGGAGCGTCCCTCGACTACCTTAAAGCCCTCGTATGAAACACCGCTGAGTGCCTGCCGCAGAGCGTATTCTTTTACATCGGTCACCCAAGATACAAGCTCGTCCGCTTTTGCGAGGATAGCAGCGATTTCGATATTATCAAGCGTAGCAGGCGGTTCAAAATCGTAACGAGCGAGTGAAAGATTATATTCTGCGAGTTTTCGGCAGGTCGCTCTGACCTTGCAGAAACGGCAGTGCTCACCAGCCTTAAAATCTCCCTCGCCATTTGCGGCAAGCTGCGCTGTCGGTGAGAGAACCTCATTCGCCCAACGGAGCAGTTTTTCTTTTGAAATGGCATACTCGCTGATGTTGTCACGCCTTGGCTGGAATATTGCCATGCTCACTGCGGAGATGTCGTATATTCCGTCAAATAATTCAAGAGCGCCGAGAGCATACAACATCATCTGAGAGTTGTTCTCTGCGAGGACTTCCACGCCCTTGCCGTACTTGAAATCGATTATGGACAGTGTACCATCGGCAACGATAACACAGTCACCAGTGCCGAAGCCATCTGGGACCCACCTGGAAAAATCCAGTTTCTGTTCGATAAGGACGATGGGGTCATTGCAGGCTACTTTTGCTTTCTCGACCTGCTCATAAGCGTATGTAGCGTACTCGACAGCGCAGCGCTCCATCTCCTCGTTGTAATAGGTGAGGTTTTCTGTTGGATCGGTGGTTTCTCTGCCGAGCAAGGCTTTCAGCCTGTGTTCGCAGAGGGCATGAGCGTCCGTGCCCTCCTGCGCATACTCGCTTGATGTATCCGGCAGTTCGGCACAGAGTTTAGCAGACGGCGGACATTCAAGCCATCGGTGGCTTGATGATGCCGAGAGAATCGCATGATTAGTCGGCATTGCCAAGCACCTCCACCTCTGCGAGGACTGCTGCATATTCCTCCGGCTTGATTGCGGAAAGCTTGTCCGCACCGTGCTTTGTGATGATTGACTTTACCTCTGCTGTGAACCCGGCACGGGATTTTTCGGCGCAGACGGCTCTTACTTCTTCAAGGGTAAGTTGCTTCTGTGTCTCTGCTGAACCGGTATTATGCTCCTGTACCTTGTCGGCAGAGAAGAGCTCGTACAGCCAATTTGCGGTATCATTCAACAATGATGCAGCATCTCGCAGTTCTCTGATGACCTGTTCCACTTCGTTTATTTTGCTCATGATTTGTCGCTCCTTCCATAGATTTTTTCTGCTGTTCAAGCTGAATCAAGTTTCTTGCCAGGCGCTTTGAAACAACACTGATTGCCGTAAGCACGCCGATAAGTTCCTCATCAGTTGCAGATTCGTTGATTTTAGGCTTGTTCATTGGGAAATCTCCTTTCCGAGGTGATTTGTTTTTGCTGTCCTCAATATCCACTGGAGGGATTATGCCAAAGTGGTCCACTGTCAGAAAAAAATTTTCTCCGGCTGCAAAACTGCAACCGGATTGATAATTGAAAATGTCAGAAATAGTAATCCTTGAGCTTGTCCCGCAGTTCGTCACGTATCTTTGCCCAGTGCCGTTTGAAAGTAGAGCGCGCCATACCCATAATTTCGGCGGACTCTCTCTCGGAATGGTACATCATCAATTCGCAAATACGCTTTCCTTCCGGATCAAGACGGTCGAGTTCTTCGTATAATGCCTCAAGTAGTTCTTTTTCAATGATGATTGACTCAATGGTCTGCGAATCGTCCCTCAAAGTATCGCCAAGGGTGAGTTCATCGTTTTCGCCACCGATAGCGGTGTCGAGAGATACTTTTTTGCCAGCTGTGTAGAACGGGCAACCTGGGCATACGCCATCGCATTTCCACAGCTGAGCTTTGGTGCAGCAACACTCGCCGTTCTTCCGGGCATGATAGCGGGTGTTCCATATGGGTCGGTAATACGCACGATATAGTTCCTCGCTTACCTCTACAAGTTCTCCTTTGACTGGGATAAAATACTTCTTTGCTTCGTTTGACATAAAAATTTCCTCCGTTGATTTGCTCGAAACGGAGGAAACCTCTAGGGTCAGCTGCAAAATGGGCATAACAAAAGCGCCACAGTCCAAACGAAGTTCTCCGTTTCGGATTGCAGCTAACCCGCTCAAAAGGCAGCTACGTTATTTACTTGTGCCATCAAACATCGTTGAGCCACCGTTGATCAGACGATGCGGTGCTTGACGGTGAGCAGTTTTATGCCATGCCCAAGGCAACTTGTTAGTTGAGATCAGCTTCGATAGCGTATAACTCACTGAAAAGGACTTCAAGTGTGTTCATAGTTGCTTCTTCAATATTTCTCACACAGTGTCTCTTAAAAACAGACTCGATAATTTCATCAGCTGAATCCGAACGAAACTCTATGAGAGCAATACTGTTTTCGATTCCAACAATTAGATCCTGTTTGTCATAAGTATTCATTTTTTCCTCCTATGTCGTATTCAGCTTCATCCCGAATGTTGGTTAGCTTTCATTGATCCGAAGGTCTATGATTATTGTACTTCTTTTAATCTATCAGTGAAATAGTTCGGATACGGGACAAATATGGACGGATTATGGGGACAATATGGAACGGCAAAAAAATAAGTCCCACGATTTCAAAATCGGAGACGCAATGCAAGTATTAAATGCCTAATGCAACTAAGTCTATAATGATGTATTAGATAGCTGATTCAAGAGAATATGCTTTTGGGTGCACTGATAACCATTAGCAAACCATACCCCAAAACGCTTAATAGCATAGATTTATAGAAAATACCTTGAAAATTATGTCAAACCGTGCTATAATAAAAAGGTAACTTAATGAGGCACTCTTATGACAGATATAACAAGTTATAAATATTGAAAAGGTCGCAGAATATCTTGGGACAAACCTGCTACTATCTGTGACTGGATTGATAAAGGAAAAGGTATACCAGCACAAAAGATAGAAAAGCAGTGGAAATTTAAATGCTCTGGAATAGACGAATAGATCAAGAGTGAAAAAGCGCTATTGAATAAATGACATGAGAAATATGTGATGGATGTAATTGATTTGTTTGCTGGCTGGACGATCTCTCCAAAGTTTTTTGTCATGCCTTGTGTAACATACGAAGGTGATATGCCACTGAAGTTTGTCAGCGTCAGCACAGATGACTGGATTGAGTGTTCAACTGAAGCCGGTCCTAGGCATCCTGCTTGATACAAAGCACATCATGCAGACCTATACTCGTCACAATGGAATAGAAATCCTTAATATGTCTCAGATGATTTTGAATTCTATCCAAACATATCGTCAAGAGAACGATTAACACCAATTTAGGCTAAAAAGCGAAAGGAACAGAGATTAATGAAGAAGCTGTGCTTTGGAACACTCCTCAACTTGATTTATCAAGCCAAAGGGCAAAATGTTACATACAAGAGCATTTGCGATGCAGTTTTCACCGCCTATGGTTGCGATGACACAGCGCATAGGGATAAGTCTTTGCCTTCGCATCTAAAAAGCGGGCATGACAATGTTCCACCAGATGTTATCAATACAGCAAGGAATATTGAATATGAGGCTGCAGTCAGAGGCTTTGAGGAATGCGTGGTTAGTTTAATAGCCGATGCAAATGCCAAACAGTTTATCTATGCTATTAAAGCGGTTCTTCGAGAGGATGATATCTCTGGTGACACCATCATTGGCAATGTGCCTGGATTTGAAAAGAAATCTATTCTTATAGCCGATAAATTTATAATGGCTTCATTGCTTGCATGCCTCTTCAAATATGCCATAGTTGACGTGTCAAATGTGGATTGTGCCACCAATCTGAAAGATTTTGAAAAAAACTATCTGACTTCCGTTGATTCAAGCAAGCAGATATTTATTGATCCGCTAGCTTCAGAGGATGAAGCTGAAGATGAAGAAAGCACTCCGTTGCAGAGAACAATTAATGATAGCACCTTTGGAAGAACTTTCAAGAAGATATCTTCCATGGTAGTTTCCGGTATAACGCATCCTTCCACAGCAAATATTTACTGTGCGGATCTCAACAATGGGAAAATGCGTTTTGGTAAAATCAAGGAGTTTCTTGCCGACAATATTGGTACATATGTTTTCTCAAGATCTAAAGTAGACAGTTTCAAGAACAGACCTATCGGTGCTATTGGCACACAGGCACTCATTGAGTTCAAAAAAGCTTATGGAGCAAGTGCCGACACTGTACTCGGAGAATTGATACTATATGTTTTTCTTGAGCAGGAATTGAATGCTCCTAAAATTATGTCGAAAATTGAGTTCACTCAACATACCGGACTTGCGAGTAAAAGCGATGGTATACATCTTCTTGCAACAACGGAGCATGGTCGTCAGTTTAATCAGCTTGTTTTCGGTGCATCCAATATTGAGGGCGATTTAAAGGCTTCTGTTGATCGGGCTTTTGAAAGGATTGTGTCTATTGAACAGAACGCTGACAGCGAGTTTGAAACCGTGGAGAATACAGCATATGGACTGATGTTCGACAGTAGTACTATTGAGTATATGAAAGATGTGATGATTCCGAGAAAGCAGTTTAAGTACAAGCCCGATATGGCTTTTGGATTATTCCTTGGATATACGCTAAAAATCGATCCCGCTATCACCGACAGTGCATTATACAGAGTGGCTGCCGAGGAGCAGCTCAAGCGTGATATCGCGTCCATAAAGGATTATATTGCTAATACTATAAAGCAGAACGAACTGGGGGGATATACATTTTATTGTTATGTTCTTCCATTTAACGACGCACCTACAGAAAAGACAAGTTTGATTGATGAAATGCTGGAGGGTCGATGATGAAATATATACCTACAACAGCCACGCTGGATGAATCGATTTATCGAGATATAGATAAAAACTCATATCTAAATGAAATATATGAAGCACTGCTGTATAACTATTCGATAGACTTGTTTGGCCTTGACCGCCCGCAGAAACAAATTCAAATCAAAGATGCGCTTCGTTTTGCTGATTTACTTTCAAAATCTACTTATGCGCCCACCGCAGAACGCGACCATCAGTGGGGTCAAGAAATTGCCACGCTCCTTCATCTCGTATATCCGCAGGATGAGGCTGTAAAGTATTATCTTGGTTCTGTCTTATCTGCAGTAGGAAATTACAGAGGACTTAGGTCTCCCACAATCGAAGGATATAAAAGTGCAGATATCTTAGATGGCATTTTTTATGAATTCGATAAGGACAACCATCTCATCCCTGGTCGAACGGACGAGTACTTTTTTCACGATCAAAAAAAGGTATATGACAGATTAGGTGACTCTTTCTTCAGCTACTCAGGTCCTACCTCAATGGGTAAATCTTTTGTCGTACAGACATACATAAAGGAACAGATAGAAAAAGGTGCTACTGATAATTTTGCCATTCTTGTTCCCACAAAAGCGCTGATTAACGAAGTCCGTAGCAATATGTTCGATGGGTTAAAAGATGAACTAACAGCCAAGAACTATAGAATCGTAAGTGCAATAGGAGAAATTTACCTTCAGCAAAATCATCATTTTATTTTCATTATGACCCCAGAACGTATGCATCACCTTCTTATTGAGCGTTCCGATTTGAGCATAGACTTTGTATTCATAGATGAAGCTCATAAGATTTCCGAGCGTGGTGGACGTAGCAGTTATTACTATAAGGTCATTTCACAGTTGAGATGCTTAGAATCATGTCCAAGAATCATTTTTGCTTCTCCCAATATACCGAATCCCGAAATATATCTTCGCACGATTCCAGGAGTGCAACCTGACAAATTACATCGTTTGGTGTCACGTTTTACACCCGTTAGTCAATTTAAATTCTATATGGATCTTCCAAATAATAAAATGTGTATCTATAATGAGCACAAAAAGACTCTTGAAAGTGTTTACCGAGTTCCTGCAGATATGACACTTTCAAAAATAATACACAGAGTCGGAAGATACAAGCAGAATGTTGTTTATTGCAGTTCACGACAGAAGGTTATTGATTATGCCATGGCGTATGCCAAAGATTTACAACCAACAAATAATCCCAATCTTAAAAAGTTGGCAAATGACATAAAAAAAGATGTCCACAAAGAGTGTTACCTTGCTGAAATCATAGAAAAAGGCGTTGCTTACCATGTTGGATATCTTCCGGCTAATATTCGCCTACGCATTGAGCAAAGCTTTGAAAACGGTGATTTACGAACAATTTTTTGTACTAGCACCCTTGTGGAAGGTGTCAATTTGCCTGCTGACAACCTTTTCGTGACAAGTTACCGTAATGGTTTACCCAAAATGGATGAAGTGGAATTCAGGAACCTAATCGGACGTGTCGGACGTATTAAATATAATCTATTTGGAAATGTATTTCTTCTCCGAATGGATACAAGCCTTACGGAAAAGCAATATGAAAAGTTTTTGAATAATGATGTTCCAAATCAAGAACTCTCTTTTGATCTTGAAGAGAATAAGTTACATATTCCTGCGTTAGTTAATGATCTTGTAAAAGGCGATATTGAAATGACCACATGCCATGAAGAGGCTAAGGACAAGGATTTTGATGCTCTTCGCAAGTTTGCGCTTATCATAATGAACGATTATGCTTCTGGGGTTGAATCTCCGCTTACAGGAATGTTCGATGAATTTGTTACTCCGAGTCAGAAGACTGCCATAATAAGCAACTTCCCGCCGGAAAAGACTAGTAATGACATTACCCTCTCCTACGATCAAGCATTTACTCTTTCCGAGGTGATAAAGCATGGAGCAAAATATCCCGAATTGAAAGGCGAGAATGACGAGGTAGATTTTGAAGAACTGGTCAGATTTCTCTCTGTGCTTAGCAGAGTGTTTAAATGGGATAAATATGAGCCTGAAACCCTCGGGAAATCGTTTAGCGCATTGAAGTGGTATGCTGTCATATTGCTTCGTTGGATTCGAGGGTATGGTCTTAGCTCAATTATAAATTCAGCAATAAGGCACAAAGCTGAAAATCCCCATACAGGGGTATGGCTCGGAAATCAAAACATAGCCAATTGGTATAATGGATCCCGGAGCCATAAAAACTACATTATTGCAGAAACGCTTGGTGTAATTGAAAATGTATTGCTATTCAGTATATCAAATTACTTCCGCAAATTCTCCCATGAGTATAAGGCGTATCATAATATCGAACATTTTGACAACGATTGGTATGAGTATGTGGAATACGGAACTACAAACGAGCTTACCATATTCCTGCAGAGAGTTGGATTTACTCGCGATTCAGCGACATTTCTTGAACAACCGAGTAATCGTGCTAAATATATAGCTGTTGTGGATGGTGAAATCCGCGTAAAAAAGGAAGCAATAACCTGCGGAAACGCAAGTGTCAGAATTGACGCGAACGAGATACAGTTCAATATGCCCGAGTTGTTTATTGATTGACGCTTATGATGCCCAACGGCAAATTAACCTAAAAGGTAAAGGAATCACGAATGAATATTGCAGTTTTTGGCAATCAATTTTCACCTAAGACAGGGAGCCTTGTGTACAGTTATGTAAAGCAGAAAACACCGAACAGATACAACTACATGTGCAACTTGTTAAATAGTGTGGTATACGGAGAGGTTTGAATGATGGATTTATTAGATGATGTGATTATTCGCTGTGGTAGATGCGGAAAAATAATAGGAATTCATAAGGAAGATATTGAATTTGAATCCTATATTTATGACCATGGTGAAAATGGCATGGGGGAAGAAATTGAATATTGGCATGATGGATACATAGTATGTGATCATTGTGGTAATAAAATATCATTTAGGATATCAGGTTATGAATATCCGATTGGTGCTTTTAATTATGAGGACTTTAAAATAGTTGGGGGCAGCTTTGAAAAAAATCCACATATGTGTGTCATTTATAGTCGAGACGAGTTTGATCCAGATTATGCTTATCCGGAGTATACACGTGTTGAACAGATGATTATGGGAATCGCTCAGAATCCAGAGATGATTTATAGCATCTCCCCGCGAGAGTTTGAGGAGGTCATAGAACAGGTACTGCAGGATCAAGGGTTTGAAACCACATTGACACAACAAACTAGAGATGATGGCAGAGATATCATAGCTACAAAGTACGAAATGGGAAAGCCTGTGGTTTTCTACATCGAATGCAAAAGATACGGAAGGCGGAATTCTGTCGGTGTGAGTATAGTGCGGTCTCTATATGGCGTTCAGTCTGCAGACCAAATCAACAAGTCAATTCTTGTGACCACTGGGCGTGTCACTAGTGGTGCGAGAAAATTTGTTGAAAAGCAAAACACGATGATGAGTGTGATAGATGTCAATGAAATTCATGATTTGATTCAGCAGAGTGCAAGAAAGTACAGAGAGTATTGAATCTTGTAATTTATCTCATTTTGGCGAAAGAAATGAAGTGCCTATTATAGAAAAGCACAGAAAATATTGGTGTGAAAACTCTTATATGGAATGTCCTTGAGTATTAATTTTATATAAGTGAGGTGAAAGACTGTGCCAAATGATACCAAAGCAAAATACCACCATCTCATTCCTCAAACATATATGTCAGCATGGGAGAAGGAAAATGGAACGCTTAAGGTGGAATTCCTTAACAACCCTGGAGCTGTTTGCAAAAAGAATAAGCAAAACATTGCTGGTATTACAGATTATCATTCCATAAAAGCGGGTATGCCAATCTGTACACAAGCTGATGCAGAGCAAATCTTTGCAGTACTTAAACCCTTCCATGTAGAGTATGATTCAAAACCCATCAAAAGCCCTCTTGAAATGAACCGTTTGTTTTATGATTTTGAAAAATGGCATATTACACGTTCTGATGGAAGCAATGTAAGTAAGAAGCGTCTTCTTAGTGAAATCCTAAAGGTAAAAATCAAAGATATTGAAGCAAACTGGTCGAGTAAATATGAAAACGGATGGGCGATGCAAGTAGCGGTTATTGAACAATGTATCCTCAATGCCACTACTGACTCTGTCCAAACATTTGACCGTGAGTACATAATGAAATTTTTTACTGCTCTTGACTGGAGAGGGTTCAATTCCAATGCACAGTTTGAAAAAGCAGTGACCTGGTTTTGTAATGATATTGTACCATTTGCCAAACTGGATATCCCTAAAGAAGAGCGCCTGATTTCTTCAATAACCACAGCCGAGGAAGAGATACGACACAATTTGTTACTCAAATATTATCGGCAGTTCTTAAATGACACAGGTATTATTTATCAAAATGCCATGGCAAACCTAAAAAATACATCATTTCATTATTTTGTCGCAGATGGTCCGTCTTTCTTTATTACAAGTGATACACCAGCATTTGTTCACAAGCGCCCTGATGCTTCATTAGTTGGGCTGCTACCGATAACACCACGTATTTTATTGGTACAGGGTAGAAAAAACGACCAGAAAAATGTTTATTATATAAGTCATATTACTGAAAATGAAGTACAGCAATATAATGCAATTATTCGGGAAAACGCTGAAGAATTTGTTATTCTCAACTGATAATAGTACACTTTTTAATAATCTCTATACCTTTTAACAATAGGTCAGAGCCGTGTGCAGTTTGTATCAAAGTAGGTCACTTCTTTCATAACAGGACACCGATTTTGATACAATGCGTATCTTGATTGGTGTCCGTTTTCTTTATCCGAAAATCCTTGTTTAATGGGATTTATCAACACAATTTAACGAAAGAAGGCTCTGCGATGACTAAAAAACGGTCACGGCAGAGCCTTTTCTTTTTTTTTGCCTTTATACTATTTAACGAAAGGTCGTAAGGGTGTGCATTTTCGGCAAGGGGGTGTGCACTTTTAAATTATTCCTGAAATTAATCAAAAGTCGCAAGGCTACAGTCTGTAACGCTCCATCGGAGCGTTGTCATAAGGGCAACCGGCATGGCTCATGATCTGAGTTACACTGTGAGATGAATAATAGTCGGTGAATTCCCTTGAAGTATATCGAGATCCTCGGTCGCTGTGCAGAATAATGCCGTTTTTCAGTACCCATGGATGCTGACTTATTGCCTTGGAAGGAGTCTGGATTCCAAGCTTGGCTGTAATATTTTTTCCACTTATGCTCGCAATAACGCAGCCAAATATTTTCTTTTTTTCACCATCAAATATATATATTCCAAAAAATTCGTCATCCGCAGTATCTGAGAATACTCCGTAAAATTTATTATTTAATTCATCGTCTTGATATAAATTGTCGGTTTCAATCTCATTCATTAATAAGCTATATGCATTTTCACTGTCATATTTTATTTCATGGCTTTCACTGACCGAAAATTTTTCTTTAAGCCGTGATATAGGTCTTTCAGACATATCGTTGCTGATGGAATATCTGTTATTCATTGCAAAATATACATTTGAGGTTATTGAATTTTACGGTAAGTTACTTCTGTTTTTGAGTGAATTTTCTGCTTAAAATACATTTCTTGCCATGGCGGTATAAATATCGGTTTTACGGATAGCTCTTATTGCTGTGAAAACAGAAAGCAGATTGACAACCGATATAATCGTAATTACCGCAAAGGGATAAATAAGTAAATCAATGTACGGCAAATACGGAATTGTGGACTGTGGCGAAAAAACAACAAATACTATAACAAGTATTGCAGATAAAGAAAAACCGATGATATATCCGGGTATCGTTTTCTTAAGGGCGTCGACAGAGAGCGTCCTGAACAATATACCATTGTTTGCACCGATAGCTCTTGCAACGGAAATCTGACGCATTTTGGATTTTATATCTGTGTTAAGACAGATAAATGCAAACATTGCGGATAGCACAAGATAGATAACAGACGAAATCATAAACGGCATTTTGGTCTTGCTTACTGCATCATCTGTATTATACTTCTGAATTGCAAAATTGCTTATCTGCAATTTTTTCTCATTTGCGAGAGCGGTTAGAATGCCGCCCAGTTTTCTTTCTTCGCTTTCGCTGAGCTTATTATTGTTGTTCAGGGCAATATAACTGTATCTGAACTTATCGCTGATACTGTGAAGATATTTATCCGACATAAGAAGATAAGAACCGTTTGTAAACATGGTCGGGATGCCAAAACTGTTTTCATCGGCAACGGTAGCTCTGTCGGTTACTTTTATATGCTTTGTGATTATTTCCGGAATATAACCGCTGTCCACATCATTCGATATTATTTCATCGGGTATGATCATGAAGCTAAGATCAAATTCTTCTCCGTTTTTTATTCCACTGTTTACCGAAACAATGCGTTCTCCGTTGTCGTACTCAGATTGTGTAATATAAAGCGATGGGAAATTTTCTTTGAGAGTGCTGTAGTCCATTGAACCTACACCACAACCGTAAACCTTATCAAAATTGCCGACATCGGTTTTAGCAATTGCCTTTCTGAGTTCATCGGTTACATTCACATCTTCAAAACCGGCATCGGAAGGTACTGCGTTTTTATTGTTTGTGAATATGTAAGCGTTGATATTTGTCGTCATTCCTTTTGCCATAACGGTGAGATTATACTGAGAAGCCAGCTTTTCAGTTTCACGTTCAGTAAAGCCATTATATGACGGATAACTGTATGAGAAGTAATCCCCGTTCATATAACCGCCGCCGATAAAATAGACATAATCGTAATTCCGGTTGTTCATGTCAGTGTTTTCAATGTAACCTATAGTATGCTGATCAGCCAGAAACGAACCGCCCGTTACAAGAAGCATAAGCGAAGCCAGCACTATGCTGTATGCCGCTTTAGACGTAACGGCATTTTTAGAAACCGTCCTGCTCCATAAAGAAAAGAACGAAACTTTTTCTATATTGCCTATTTTGATTGCTTTTATCTTGTTTTTGCTGCTTTTGAACAGAATGTGGTAAGCGAAAAATATCATTACCGAAACAAATGCAGACAGGGATAATATTGCAAACAGATTTCCCGACAGATTAAATCTGAAAAGAGAGTTTTTAACCGTTATCATGTTGATAAGTTCTGTCACCACAAATACCAATCCGACTGAAACAACAGATGCAATAACCGAAATAAACAGTCCCTGCCACAAAAGCACACGTTTTACAAGAACGCCTGTTGCTCCGATATTTCTGAGAATTTCGTTGTTGCCTTTTTCAGAGTTAATAAGAAGCGACACACAGATATACACACCGAAGAAGATTCCTACTATAATTGCTACGGCAGAAATATATGAAAAAGCCGTATCGGCATTTGAACTATAGTAAGAGTTATAAAATCTGACGCTTTGTTCGTCGTTGACAGAAAAACCATCGCTTGAAAAAAACGGAATATTATAGTTTTCGTCAAGTTCCGCATAGTAATTGCAAACAGCGTTCGATACTATGTTTTTTTGCAGATAATCATTTTGTTTTCCGCATAGGATACGAGGAAAAGCTCTTGCAAATCCGCTGTTGTCACCGGCAACAAGTTGATGTTCTCCGTTTGTGAACAGGCTGTAATAATCGTTGACAGTACCTGTTATCACAAATTTGCGCTGTCCCGGGCTTTCGGAAGTCATATCAAGAGTGACTGTATCGCCGATATTTACGTTCAATATTTCAAGCATACTGTCAGTAACGGCAATTTCATTTTTATTTTCGGGTAACTTTCCGTTTATAAGTTTCACGCTGAGAGAATCACGAGCAATCTCATCTGCATATCCTATGCAGTATTCATGGTTCTGTAAATTTGTATATCCTGTTATGCCAATTAAACCGCAATACCGCTCGGCAAGGGAAGAGTAGTCTACATCTTCTCCTGTGTTGAAAAACAGTCTGCTGTAATTGCTTTTTGAGCTGTTTGCCTGTAAAAATCCTCCGAAATTTGAAATGCTACTGTTTATCGGAATCATAACCGCCGATGAAATCAGTATAGAGCAACAAAAGCAAATCAGAAGAAATTTTGGCAAATGACGGCGTATATAATTAAAAGCTATATATAATGATGCCATTCAGTCCTCCGATATTTCGCCATCGCTGATAGTTATTATACGTCCCATTCTGTCTGCGACAGATTTATCATGGGTAACCAGTATAAGTGTACATCCGTTGTCTGCGCAAAGCTGAGTGAGCAGATCAAGTACATCTTCGCTAGATTTTTTGTCGAGATTACCTGTAGGCTCATCGCAAAGCAATATAGACGGCTTTGTAATAAGTGCTCTGGCTATCGCCACTCTTTGCTGTTGCCCACCTGAAAGCTCGGATGGCAGATGCGATAACCTGTCGGAAATTGAAAGCTTATTGCAAATATCCGACAAATATTTCTTTTCAATTTTCTTATGTGCCAGCTTCAATGGCAGAATAATATTCTGATACGCTGTCATTTCGGGAATGAGGTTGTATGCCTGAAAAACAAAGCCGATGTTTTCAAGTCTGAACTTAGCCAGTTCCTTTTCGCTCATTGAAGTGATATTTTTGCCGTTTATTACGATTTTTCCGTTGGAGGCTGTTGTGATGCCGCCTACCAATGTCAAGAATGTACTTTTTCCTGAGCCTGAAGCGCCTGTTACAGCCACAGATTCTCCGGTATGTATTTCTATGTTGCAATTTTTGAGTGCCCGTACGGCGTTGTCGCCTACTCCGTAATTTTTACAGAGATTATTCGTTGTGATTATATTAGTGTTTGTCATATTGCTCCTTTCAAAATAAAAAGAAATTGTTAAAAATAATCCCTTTACAGCATAATTATACAAAATACCCGATGATAATCAATGGCTTTTTCCCAAACTGTATGTTTTTCTTCCTGAAATGCAAAAATTGCAACAAAAATCCCCGAAATTGTGCTTTTCGGGGATAAAATAAGATATTCACTTGTCAAAGTGTCAATTTATAAATCTGATAATTTCAACCAGACATCTGCTATAAACTGTCCGTTTCTTTCATAGAAAGATGTCATACCGTTATATTTTTCGGCAAGCATTTTTACGCTTGCCACACCAAAACCGTGAGCTGTTTTGTCTTTCTTTGTGGTTAAGAGCATTGGGTTGCTTTCGAGGATGGATTTTTCGATCTGATTTGCAATTCTGATACAATAATAATTGCGCTGTACGGACAGCTCGAGCAATATTTCTTCACCGTGTGATCGGACACTCGCTTCTATCGCATTTGTGGTGAGATTGGTAAGAATAACGCTTATATCAGCCGCCGAAAAGCGACTTATATCAGATGACATCACATTCGTCCTGAGCGTTATGCCGGAAGCGGAGCATTTGCTGTTCAAAAAAACAAGTATGGCGTTGAGCATTTCATTATCGGTGTGTACGGGTATATTTATATCCGTCTGAGAAATGCCCGCATTTTCAAGGAAAGATAAAGCCTGCTCGCTCTTACCGCTTCTGATAAGTTCGCTGACCGTGCCTAACTGACCTTTGATGTCGTGGCGTATCTTGCGTAGTTCATCATACATTCTGCGCATTTCATCAAGATTGTTAGCTTGCTCATTTATCTGAACGAGTAGCATGGATTTTTTGATGTTTTCTTTATGCTCGCGAGAAATTCTTACCAGCATATAGAATGATATTATGTTTATTATAATAAGTCCCGCCACTGTCAGTGTGAAAAAGAGTATCTTATTTGCGCTTCCTAATTTAATTCCAAGTTCAATTTTGTAAATACATATACCACTGAGCAGTGTAGCGGCAAAAACGGCACTGAATGCGATCCATTCATTTCTATGCAGTTCGGTTTTATTCTTACGGGTGAGAAGCAGTATCAATCCGAGTAAACCGAACAGAACAACTTTTGATATAATAAGAATTACAATGTGCTGAGAACCGCTGCTGTCGCCGACAGCTTCCGCCGGGGATTGCGACATAAAATTTCCCGACAGGGTGTAAATACTTATTGCAACTAGCATGAGTGTAGTTTCTGCTATTACCGGGAGCAGAATATGACAAAGAAGTGTACCGTGCAGAAAAAAGCGGCAATATAGTATAAGCAAAATTATAAATCCTGCTGTGCACAGAAGAAACTTATCAGGCAGTATGTTTGAAAGAAATGATGTGAATGCTGTTGTAATTACGACTGTGGCAACAAATGCCGAATATTTCTTTATGCCTGTATATTTTGCACCGAAAAAAGATGTAAGGAACCACAGGATAATAACATTTTCGCAGATTGTTGCAATAATTTCTGTAACGGTTGAAAGTAGTCCCATACTAATCCCTCGCAAATTTTATCATAGCCTGCTTGATTTCTTCGGTTTTTGTTCTGCTGACAGGGAGCGAGTTGTTATCGGTAAGGATAATATTATTGCGTTCTACCGAAAAAATGAAGCGTGTATTTACAATGAATGATTTATGTATGCGGATAAATCCATAAGCCGATAAGGCTTTTTCTGTTTCCGATAACGATCTTGTCGTTCGGATATCGGTATCGGTTGTATGTATAACGACCTCGTGCCCGTATGCTTCGATATACTTTATTTTGTTATACGGCAGAGAAATCAGTTTACCCTGAAAGGTAAAAGTGTAGCATTGCCCTGATTTGGAAAGATAATTATCAAGGCGGATAACAGCTTCTTCAAGTTCGCTGTCAACATGGCTTTTTCTTAAGAATCCGAACGGCCTGTATTTAAACGATGAAAACACAAAGTCGTCATGATTAGTGACAAAAATGACAGGGATTGACGCTTTTGAAGAGTTGATATACTGTGCAACATTTTCACCGTTTACTCCGGGCATATCAACATCAAGAAAAACAACGTCAAAACGGTTTAATGGATCATTTAACGCAGTGATTAACTCAGAGCCGTTAAAAAACGGTGTAATATTATATTTAATTTGGTTTTTATTCAGTACTGTCGAAAGCTTTTCGCTCATTATTTCGTTGAAAAGCTCATCGTCATCACAAATTGCTATCTCCATGTTTATCCTCGAATACATATTACTTTGACAAAATTTTACCATCAATTTCTTACGTTGTCAAGGATTAAACCAAATGTAATGTGGACACATAGCGCATATTTATTATAGAAAATCAAGAACAGAAAACGGAGATTTACGAGAATTGGAGTTGCGGTTCTTACGCAATATACTTTGTTAAAATGCATAATCCTTGACACAATTTATTACTGTGATAGAATGGAAATAGCAGATATAATCGAATTATCAGGCAACACTTCACGAAAAGAGGATAACATTATGGCAACACCCGATCTTTTATTCCCGGCAGACGCATAACAGGACACCAATTTTGATACAATGCGTATCTTGATTGGTGTCCGTTTTCTTTATCCGAAAGTCTTTATTTAATGGGATTTATCGATATGTTACTCTATATTTTTCGGGATTATTCGCGTTTACACAGTTCTTTTTTCAGAACCAAACATATCGGGGCGAACATTATTCTATCCCATCCTCAGCTTTCTTAATTCTAACCGCAAGATACTCTCTTGTGGGCAGATCAATTCTGAAACGTCCCTTAAAACTTCCGACATTCTCAACCGTCATGTTCCATGTGTCTATAATGTCGACGGTGTATATATTATTATCGTCAATATGATAATATCTGAATCCCGGACGCGAAATCCCGTTATAAAACAGGTGATAACCGGTTTCATCAGCTAGATTTTCATCTTCCGGAACCACACATATCTCGTCCCATTCCATGTTTTTGGGTCGCAATCCGCCGTCCGGAGCTTCCTCAAGTATTTTTCGCATAAAAGCTATTCTTTCCGGGCTGTCACCTTTAAGCTCTCCGCCATGAGACCACCATACCGCCTTATCGTCTATGTAGGTTTCGCCATGACCACCGTAGCCGCCGCGGCAAAGTGCTTCCCAGAACCTCCGAACAAGCTCTTGCGGCGAAATATTGCCCCACGCATACTGAATATTTCCCTCGTATAGCATTTCGTCAATTACTATCGGTTTGCCATAGCTTTTTCTCCACTCGGATGTTCCTTCCGGAGAACGCTGAATGCTGCAGTGCGTTATCCATGACTTTGTATGATCGTAAAACTGATTACCGTTATGTATTGATCGCAGGTGATCATATGGGTCGCTTTCTACGATTATCTGCGCATATCGTTCCCAGTCCTCAATGCTCTTGTTTTTTATCAGGTCATATTCATTAGCAAATGACCACCATACATTTCTGAAAGCCGAAAACCTTGCCGCTGTGTATTTCAGATAAAGTTCGTTGTGCTCCGGTGTCATTGTTGAGAAGCCCCAGCGGTCATACGGGTGAAAGAGGATAATATCTGCCTCAATACCCAGCTTTTGAAGCTTGCTGATACAGTATTCAATATGCTGAAAATGCTTGGGGTTAAACCTCTCAAAATCCCAGTTGTTGCCCTTGGAGTCCGGAGTGTAGCCCCAAACATTGTCCTCTGTGATAGCACTTCCGTCAACCGGAGTACCCTCGTATGGATAGGAGCGCGGCTCACGTGAATTGTAGCAGTAGCTTTTAGGAAATACGCAGAAACGTATCTTGTTGAACGGGGAATTTCTCAGAGTTTCAAGTGTTTTTGCGATAAGGTCATCGCTTTGCAGATTCCATACATAACAGGTCGTGCCGACAGGATAATAAGGTGTTCCGTCGGAATACTGAAAATGATATTTGTTATGTACCTTTACGCAGCCGTGATTGTTTTCCGACGGCGGCGTGACAGAAAAAGTTCCTTCGTATTTCCTGTCAGAAAAATTCCCGCAGACCGTAAAATGGTATTCTTCCTCAAACGATGGCATGAATCTTACTTTGTATATTCCGTTCCCATCGTAAAAACCATTTACGGTTTTGCGCTCGGAATCGCTTTCAAATAGCGCAGTGATACTGCGTTCCAGGAATGGGTTGCCAGCGGTGGTTCCCTCGGAGCAAAACTCAAAAATGCCCCATTTTTCAACTGATTTTGTATAATTCATAATGGTTCCTCCAATGCCTTTACACATAAACCGACGGATCACTGTGCTGATGGAATCCGTCGTTTTAGATTTTGAATATCACAGGGAATCTGATTTATGGCGCTGAATAAGTGAATGTTATTTCCGGCGTCGAAAGTATCTCATTGTCTTTGACGGAAAGAACAGTCGCGGACAGACCGTAATTGTCGCCATCGGCGTGTCTGCCGTCATCGGGGACAGATGTTACCCACTGGTTATAGAGGTTTACTCTCGTGCAGTTACCGCCGCAGTACCGTACTTAAATTATAACACAAAGCCGCTATTTTTCAATGGAAAAAACTCTTTCCTCCCGAAAGAAGAAAAAACAGCAGCCCGAAAAAGAAAAAGCCGCACAAGGTCTGACCCCCTGCGCGGCTGAAACGCATTGAATCTATCAGTTTATTTGAGCAGCTTGTTTTCCACCCTGAAAAAGTCCACGTCGACATAACCTCCCGACTGCTTTGTCGGGAAATTGAATATCGCGTAACGGTATCCCATAAAATGCAGACCGTAATAATTCATTTGCAGCGTGTTTCCTATTTTCGTCCAGTTCTCGCCGTCGAGGCTGTAATAGAAATACGCCTTGTCCGCCGCGTTTTTGAAATCGCAGTCGACCCGCAGATACACTTCGTTTTCCGCTATTTCGACCCTTTCCGTTTCAAATTCCTGTTCAACGTTGTCGTTATCGTCATACCAAACCGTTACGATATATTTTTTCCCGTCCTCGATTTTTACGGCGACATAACCGTATTTTTCCGCGAAGGCGGCAAACCCCGCAACATCGCCCTCTTTCATTTCCGAAACGTCGAGCTTTATATATGCGCCGCATTCCGGTCCGAAGGTTCGCTGCGTAAGGGTGTTTCTCGCATTGGCAACAGTGCCGCAGACATCGCCCGTTCTCAGCCTCAGATAGCCTTTCCTCTCGGTGAGCGACCAGAGGCGGTTGTCGGGATTGTGGTTCCATTGCCATTCCAACGCAAGGTTAGAGCCGTTATAATCGCTCTCGCCCGCTTCCTCGGGCGTGTCGGCAAAGCTGTGATAGGATCTCACTATCTGTGAGTTGATAAATTCGTCGCTTGTGACGACGCTCTTTTTCTCGTGACCCGCGAAAGGAATCTTAGCGGTCTTGGGCACCTTTCCGTCAACGCCGATTACCGGCCAGCCGTCCTCCCATGTCATGGTCGACAAAACGGGAGTTCTGCCCACCGCCCCGTGATCCTGAAATACAAAGCAATACCAGTTGCCATCCTTATCGTCGACGATACCGCCCTGTGCGGCACCGTCATTTCTGAAGCCCATATTATCGTCGATTATCACTTTCATTTCCCACTCGCCGTCGAGCGCTTCGCTTCTGTAACAAAGCTGCGTTCTTCTGCCATGAGGAGGCCATGTTATGATAAAAATATAGTAATATCCGTTCAGCTTATAGACGTGAGAACCCTCGGCAAGGCAGTCCTTGACAAGTCCCGCGTTGTTGATGAGTTTTCTCTTGGTTCCGGGCTTGACCGCGCTCAGATCCTTTTCCAGTTCAACGCACCATATCTGTCCGCCGCCGTAGATAAGATACACCTTGCCGTCGTCGTCGAACAAAAGACTCATATCATGGAAGCACTCGTCATACACGAACCTGTCCCATTTTCCGTTTTCTATATCGTCGGTATGATAGATATAAGTTTTTCCGGTTGAGAAGGAAGTGAAGCCGGCGTAATACACACCGTTGTTATATCTGAGGGTAGTCGCCCACTGACCCTTGCCGTAATTGTTTTCCCCGTTTCTTAAGGCAAGATTATCACTGTCCTCCAGTGTATCAAAAACGTAATTTACTATTTCCCAGTTTACAAGGTCGTAGGATTTCATTATAGGGCACCCCGGAGACAGGTGCATGGTCGTCGAAACCATATAAAACGCGTCGTCGACGCGGATTATATCAATATCGGGCACGTCGGCGAAAATAACGGGATTTGTGTAGTTTCCGTTGCCGTCGTCGGTTGAAGTTATCGTGGATTTTATGATATCCTTATCAAGCATTGTGGTATCCTCCTCTTTTTCGGGCTCGGCGGTGACGCACGGTAGCGGATTCGATGTCACGGCGCCCGTGCCCACTTCCGCTGCCGCCGTCAGCCGTCAAGCTCAAGACCGCTTACGGTGATATTGTAGGTGATGGATGTGAACGGCGTCTCTTCGCCGTTTATTTTAAGCGCCAGACGATAGTTTATCCATTCTATGTCTGTTTTCGCCGCGAATATTCCGCATTCCTCCGTGCCGTAAATCAGCGATCCGACCTCGGAGCCGCCCCAGCCGTTTTCAAGCCCGTTTTCCGTCGAGCTTGCGGGATCGAGTTCCTTATTTACGGGAATTTCAACCTCTCCGTTTTCGGTTGCCAGCGTCAGCGATCTCACAAGCACCTTATACTTCGCATCGGTATCGGTATTAATAAACCCAAGGTTGACTATGGCGCTGTCCTTGTCAAAAGAAGAGGATTTTATGGAATAGTCGCCGTCCTTCGGAATGTCGAGCATCGCAGAGGGGCTCGGTCCGGGCTCAGTCTGTCCCGAAAATACCAGCGTCTTGTAGGGTATATCGGTGGAGGCTATGCTCTCTTCGGGACGAAGCTGCTCGTCGCCCTTTGAAAACTTCCACGACTTAAGCTCTATATCGGAGCCGGAAAATACGAAATAAACGTTATGGTTTCTTCCTTCAAACTGCGCAAAGCCGTCCGAGCGTATTTTGGTATAATCCGCGCAGTCGAACTCGACGAACGCGGCGGCTTTGGAGGAGATATCGTCAAGACGAACCTCTATTCTTCCCTTGCCCTTGACCTCGGCGATAAACTCTGATGCCCCGTAGCCGAAGTCCGCTTCTCTTACATATATCCACGCGCCGTCGGCGGTGCTTTTTGCGGCAGGATCCGTTACCTTGTCGTATCCGATATCCGCACTGGTGAACATCAGCGCGCCGCTGTTATAGGTATAGGGGTCGACCAGCTTTATCTGCGCTACGCCCTTCTTGCTTGCCGCAGTTATGGGAATATCGCCCGTTGCCTTGTCCATGGGCAGATAGTCTGCCATAATACTGCGGAAGCCCGCTTTTCCTCCCATAAGCTCCTCCAGAAGAAGCGTATGGTGAATGATGTAGTTTACGCCCTTATATTCAATGAAATGAGTGTGGTTGTTAGCCCAGCGAAGTCCGGATGCCCCGTCGGCGTTCTCTCCCGCATTATAGAAATAGGGTCCTCTGCATTCCCAGCTATCCGCGTCGAGAGGGGTCTTGGTGGTCATATACGCCATGCTGCACGCGGGCGGAACGTCGACCCCCTCGTACTCCTTCCAGCCGGTCTTGTGATCCTGCCAGTCGGTGCAGTATGTATAGTAATATACCCCATCAATATAGTTCAGCTCGCTCGCCTCAAAAAAGTAGGGAGCGTCAATGGAAACAAATTCGCTGTCAAAGGACAGCATATCCTTTCCCAGCCTTGCTATCTTCGGGATCTTGCTGTGCATAGTGTTGCCGTCCGCCGGTGTGCCTCCGCCGAAGGAGAGCCAGCCTACGCCATTTTCGTCAATGCACACACCCGGGTCAAAGGGCGCGGGGCAATTCTCCAGCCCAGGCATATTCTGATAAACCAGAGGCTCGCCGAGCGGATCGGTCCACGGTCCCACAGGGTCGGTGGAGGTGATAACTCCCACACCGTTGCCGCTGTTTGAGAAGTAAAGGTAAAAATGCGTAAGTCCGTCGTCTTCAACGCGGGAAACTATCGACGGTGCCCACGAGTTATATATCCACGGCGCGATCTCTCCGACCTCTATCCTGCCGTGATATATCCAGTTTACCATATCATCGGTGGAAAATACCACAAGCGATTTGATATGGGCGTAGTCGTTCTTTGTTCCCTCTTCCGACTGCTGTTGGTCGTTCGTTCCGTAAACGTAAAGCCTTCCGTTATATTCCACCGCGGTGGGATCGGCGCAGAATATGTTCGGCGAGATGGGATTTGCGTTACTCTCGTTTTTGTAGACATTTCCGCTTACCTCGTCGATTATTATTCCGTTGTTAAGGCTGTCGATTATTGTTTCGTTGTCAGGTTTGTCGCTTGTTTCCGCTTTGCTCACACTGCCTACGCTGTCGGCAGAGCTTTCTGTCTGCACAGGTGAATCATTCGAGCCGTTCTGCTCGGAACAGCCGGAAACAAGCAGCATAGCCGCTGCACAAATCAAAGCCGTTATCTTCTTGTTCATGGTTGCTCCTTTCATTCAGCCTGCCATCTTTCAAGGCAGATGTCCTTGCTTGAAAATGCAAAATATACATTGTGAATTCCTGTTATTTTTGTGGGAAGAACCACAGGAATTTTATCAAATCCATCATTTGCGAGTTCGATCACTACCAACGGTTCGGCATTCCTGTCATCAAGACGAAGCTCGATAACGCCCATGCCCTTTGCGGTAACGAGCAGCTTTTCTGTGCCATTGCCGAAATCCACGCCCTTTATGTAAGTCCATGCGCCCCCTGCTAGCGACTTCACAGCCATTTTGCCGGTGGATATCTGTTCGTACCACATATCTGCGCAGGTGAACATCTCCGCACCGCTGTGAGCTTTATACGGGTCGAGCGGCTGAGTCTGTGTGACTCCTTCGCGTGTTGCCTTTGTGACGGGGAATTCCGTATCCGTGTAAGGCAGTAGATCCACGCACATACAGCGGAATCCTCCCTTTGTTTTCGTGCGCTCCTGAATGTGAAGTGTGTGGTGAAGAATGTACCTTGTTCCCTTATATTCGATAAGGTGGGTGTGATTGTTGCACCAGTCCATTCCGGAATCACCGGCGTTTAGGAAGAATCCGCCCTTGAACTGCCAGCTTTCCGGGTCAAGGGGAGTTTTGCTCGTCATACAGCCCATGCTGCATATTCCCGGCGCCGGAACGTCCGTTCTGTTCCAGTTTTCTCTTGACTGCCAGTCTGTGCTGTATGTGTAGATAAAAGTTCCGTTTTCGTAGTTCAGCTCGCTTGCCTCGAAGAAATACGGAGCGTCTATCGGAACAAAATCGCTGTCAAACGAAAGCATATCCTTTCCCAGCCGCACTATCTTAGGTATATTTGTGTGGAGCGTATTACCGTCAGGTGGGGTCCCTCCGCCGAACGCAAGCCAGCCTGTGCCGTTTTCGTCGAGGCATACTCCCGGGTCAAAGGGCGCAGGACAGTTTTCAAGCCCCGGCATATTCTGATAGATTAGCGGCTTTCCGAGAGGGTCGCTCCACGGTCCGAGAGGGTGTTCCGCCGTAAGCACTCCTACACCGCAGCCGCTGTTAGAAAAGTAAAGGTAAAAATGAGTTTTTCCGTCCGCCTCAACTCTGGAAGTTACGGACGGCGCCCATGAATTCACTATCCAAGGTGCTATTTTTGCGATGTCTATGAAGCCATGGTATTCCCAGTTCACCATATCGTCGGTTGACAGCATAACGATGGATTTTATGTGAACATAGTCGTTCTTTCCGTCATCGCCGACTGCCTCGTATTCCTGATGGTCGTTAGTGCCGTAAATATAAAGTCTGCCGTTGTACTCAACGCCTGTCGGGTCGGCGCAGAATACATTCGGCGAAATTGGATTAGCCGTATTTTCCAGCTTGTAGCAATTTTCGCTTATTTTCATTAGCATCACCTCATTGTTTTTGGGCAACACTGCGCAAAGACCATTTATTGGATTTTGTGCGCGTCTTGCTTGCATCTTTTCCGTCATATTGCGCAATACACGCACAATCTTTGCGCGGTATTGCCTTTATTTTATTATACACATTGCAATGCAGAAATTCAATAGCATATATTCGTTTAATCCACCTTTTAATCATAATATGCACTTTTGCTCTTGACTTTAGTGCGGAATTAAGCTACACTGTAAACGGGGTGATATTATGCGCAGAAGAATAGCGGTCATTACCGCAAGAGCCGACGCGTCCGAACAGCGCGATATACTATACGGAATATCCGAAGCCGCATTCCGGAAAGACACCGATGTTGTGGTCTACTCAAACATATACAACCACTGGCAGGGCGATGATCTGCTGAATTATGAGAATATAATTTACTCCCTGATTGAGCCGGATTTATTTGACGGCGTTATTGTCACAGCTGAGGCATTCCGGGATATAACAATAATCAACGATACAATCGATAAAATAAGAGCTGCAAAAATCCCCGCCATTGTTATTGACGGGGAGATAGATGGATTTAAGAGCGTTTATTCCGACGATGAAACCGACCTGGAGAAAATGACGGAACATCTGATAACGGTTCACGGTTTCACGGACATCGACATACTGACGGGAAGCAGGGACAACGCCGCTTCGCAAAAGCGTCTGAACGGCTGCAAGCGCGCATTCGGAAAGCACGGAATAAGCTTTGATAATATCAGAGTGTATTACGGGAACTTCTGGAACGATTCCGGCGAGGAACTTGCCCGGCGGTATCTCAGCGGTGAAATTCCGCAACCTCAGGCGGTGATATGCACCAACGATTCCATGGCGTTCGGGTTGTGTGATGTTCTTTCGGAGGCAGGAGTGGATATTCCCGGCGAGCTGACAGTAACGGGCTACGACCTGACCGGCGGCGACCATACCGCAGGAAGGATATATCACTATCCGCTGCTGACGACTTACCGCAGAAACCGCCGTAAAATGGGATGGGACGCTGTGGGTGCTATTCTCGGCGGCAGTCCTGTTCTAGACAATTCCGACAGGTTCGTAAGCGGAAACACCTGCTCCTGCGGCATCTGCCGTTCGCATCTTTTAGATGAGCTTATCGCGGAAAAGATAGACCAGTATCACACCATTATGAGCACCGTGGCACAGTTTTCCGGCAGGCTCACCACATCGCGTACTCTTGAGGAATACACCGGAGCGGTAAGCGAGTTTTTCTACCTGCTGCACGGCGCTGACAGGCTGTTTCTGTGTCTTGACAGCGCATGGAACAGTGAATGTTTCAACGGTGGTGAGTTCCTGTGCTGTGCGATAGGTAACGAGTATTCAGAACCTCCGATAAAGTTCAGCAGCGGCGAAACTCCCGTGCCGTTCATTACGGAGCACGATTCCCCTGCGATTTTCTATGTGAATCCCGTGTGCTTTCAGACAAGGCTTTACGGGTATACGGTACTGGAATACAACCGCCCGGCGAGCTATGATTTCAGCTTCCGCGACTGGAACAAGACTGTTGCGGATACGCTGGAATTTCTGCGAATGAAGAATGATATCCACTATCTCACGCAATGCCAGCGGCAATCCGCACTGTATGATTCGCTGACGGGGTTCTACAATCTTCGTGAATTTGAAAGCATTGTGGAGGAAGCCGGGCATAACTTCTGCATTCAGGCGGTAAGGCTTAGTTTCCCGGACGGCGGAGAATACCTGTTTGGCGAAAACTACCGCAGCGATATAATCGCAGAAACAGCGTCAGCAATAAAACGTGTATGCACTCAGCATGAAATATGCTGCCGGACCGATGACAACACATTTCTTATCCTGTTCAAAAGGGAAAACGGAATGTTTCCTGAGAAACTGAAAATATCGCTCCACAACGAGGTTTATTCACGGCACGATGAACGGCAGGTTATTATCACATACCACAGTTCCGATAACACGCTGGTCGGAGAACTGCGCTCAGCCGTATCGCTGAATGCAGAGCACGATGTCGGTCTGATAAGCGAACGAAGAAAACTTCCGCATTATAACGAGCTTGCCGACATAAGGAACAGGATAATTTCAGTGCCTAATAAGATGCCTAAGCTTTCGGAAGTCAGCAGAAAAATGTGCGTCAGCGAGGGGCATTTCCGCTTGATTTACCGGCAGTGCTTTGATGTAAGTTACAACCGCGACTGCATAAATTCAAGGGTAATGAAAGCCTGCTACTTACTGTATTCTACCGCCATGAGCATTTATGCGACAGCAGTAAGCTGCGGTTACGATGATGAAAAATTCTTCTCACGGCAGTTCAGGCAGGTGACCGGATTTTCTCCGGCAGAATACAGAAAAAAGATACTGCGGTGACGGCAAGAATATTGTGATGATCAATAAACGACAGACCGCTAAATTGAATATCATGTTCGCCCCGGCGAATCTGATTCTGGCTGACAGACCTCATCTGGCAGCTTGATTCAGTGCGCCCCGGCGAGCATGATGGGTAATTCACACGAATTCCACAGCATGTCACTTTTTATGGCAATGGGGCGTTAATTGTGCGGTGTTGCCTTACATCAAATACTGATGACCTTGTAGGGATGGGCATGATAAAATCATGATAATTTTCGTGATAATTCATGATGATTTTCCTTTTTATACTTAATAGAAAGTGATGTTTCTGCTGCTTTGATCGTAAAAATTGGCGCTGTGAAAATGTCACAACAGATGTTCTTCTTCAAATTTGCGAAGCGCTTGATTGTAATATTGAGGACATTATGGAACGAATACTGATTGAACATTGAAACGCTTATAGAAGAAACTTTCACGAAGGATGACTTTCCTCCGGTGGAATAATTGACAGACATCAATAGTTATACAATTGCAAAAATGCCGGATTTGCTGCTTCAAGGTAAACCTTTAACAAAAGCTCAGAACCGTGTGCAAATTGTATCAAAGTAGGTCACTTTTTTCATAACAGGACACTGATTTTGATACAATGCGTATCTTGATTGGTGTCCGTTTTCTTTATCCGAAAATCCTTGTTTAATGGGGTTTGTCAACATAATTTAACGAAAGAAGGTTCTGCGATGACTGAAAAACGGTCACAGCAGAGCCTTTTCTTTTTTACCTTAATACTATTAAGCGCTGAATTTCAGCATTTAAATTAAGAACAATTATATAAAAATATGCAGTACGAAAAATTTCTGTACCGCATTTTTATATTTTATTGCGCTTGTTTTGTCGAGCCTCACAACTGACAGGACTATAAAGTATTCTTCTGTATCTGTTACATTTTCATTGCTGCCCGAATGCTATTGTCCTTATTATAACAGGTAAAAAACAGAGCTGAACAACTCCGAAGGTAGTTTGTATTGTGTTGGGGATATTGTAATATAATTTTTATTTCCATTCGATATGCTAAAAAAATTACAAAAATTGGAGACGATACTTGAAAAGTAAAAAAATATATGATATAATTTGTAAAAAAGCAAATAAATTACATGAAGTTCGGGCGGGGGAGTATGAAACTTATAATAAAGGAAGAAATGCGTGAAACAAATTTCTGTACAGGAAAACAGAAGATAAAGAAAACCGATAAGCATAAAGTATTTTGCTCTGTCGGAAAGGTAATTGCTTTTGAAAAAGGAAAACACAGCTTTGAAATAACGGAAGTAACCGATGATACAGTCGGCTTTACCGCTTTGAATGCCGAAGAACGCTACAATAAACAATGGAAACTGAAAAAGGGAGACAGTACGTTATATCAGCCTGTTATCCATGACGACGGATACATATATTTATTCAGACTGAAATAGAAACAGCCCGTAGCGTTTGCTCGTTACAGGCTGTTTATAGAATTACTTCAGAAGAGCTATCGTATCATCGGCGATCTGTTCAGGTGTAAGATGAGCTTCACGCATAAGCTCGTTTACGTCGTATCTGTCATAAAACTTCTTTTCAAGACCGAAGCACAGTGTTTTAACATCGCTGTTGCCGTAGAAACGTGCTATCTTCTCGCCGAAACCGCCCTCAAGAATTCCGTCCTCAAGAGTTATCACAACATCGTGGTTTTTCTTGAGGTCTTCAAGCGTATCCTTGTCAATTCCCGTGATATAGTGAGGATTGATAAGCGTGGGAGTTGTGCCGGTCTTTTCCTCGATAAGACTGGCAGCTTTTTCACCGAGCTGATAGAAAGTGCCGAGTGCTATCACTGCTATCCTTGAGCCGCTTTTTGTGATCTCGTACTTGTTTATATCCGACCAGTCGCTTTTTACTTCCTTACCGTCCGAAATTACCGCACCGCCCGGTACACGCACAGCAACGGGATACTTGCTTTGTTCGATTGCCCAGTCAAGCATAGAAAGATATTCTTCCTTTGTTGCGGGAGCAAGATAAACAAGATTCGGAATGTTGGAGAGCATAGGAATATCATAAAGTCCGAGATGGGTAACATCGCTCATACCGTAGACAGAGCCTGCGAATACGCTTATCGCAACAGGGCTGTTGTTTATACATATATCCTGCGAAATCTGGTCAAAGGTACGCTGTATAAATGTGCTGTATACGGTGTACAAAGGCTTTCCGCCGCCTGTTGCGATTCCCGAAGCCATAGCCGCCGCATTTTCTTCCGCAATTCCTACATCTATAAACTGTCCGCCTGCCTCATCTCTTCTGCCTTTCCAGAAGCCGCCTACTGTGGGAGTACCGGAGGTAAGAACGCATACGCTTTCGTCATTCTTCATTTTTTCAAGAAGCATCTTAGCTGTAAGGTCGCCGTAATCCTCGCCGTCAAAATTGAATTTAGGCTTTCCTGTTTCGGGGTCAAACGGCATATGCCAGTGCCAGTCCTCCTTGTTTTCTTCCGCAAAAGACAGTCCCTTTCCCTTTTCGGTAACTATATGCACTGCGACAGGACGCTTGCTGTCCTTTACTTTACTGAAAGCGGCGATAAGACTTTTAATATCGTTGCCGTCCTTTACGAACACATAGTCAAGACCCATAGCTGTGAACAGGTTCGTATCGGCTTTTCCGTTGCCATCACGCAGAGCCTTGAGATTTTTGTACATACCGCCGTGGTTTTCAGCAATAGACATATCGTTATCATTTATAATAATGATAAGATTTCCGTCAAATTCGCCTGCATAGTCGATAGCCTCAAGAGCCTCGCCGCCGCTGAGCGAACCGTCGCCTATTACCGCAATAACGTTTCCGCTTTCGTGCTTTAAATCCCTTGCCTTTGCAAGACCGAGTGCAAGGCTTACAGAAGTTGAGGTGTGACCGATGACGAAAAAGTCGTGTTCGCTTTCGGCGGGATTCGAGTAGCCCGAAATATCGTCAAAATGCTCTTCGTAAAGGAAACCGTCTTTTCTTCCTGTCAGCATCTTATGGCAATATGTCTGGTGCGATACGTCAAATACCATTTTATCCGTGGGTGAATTGAAAACATAGTGCATTGCGATAGTAGCTTCTACAAAACCGAGGTTAGGACCGCAGTGTCCACCGTGACGGCTGAGCTTGAATATAAGTGCATCACGCATTTCCTGTGCTAGTTTTGCCATTTCTGCCGTGCTGAGCTTCTTTACGTCAGCGGGTGAGTTGATTTTTTCAAGATACATTGTTATTTCTCCTTTTCTTTATATGTATGCAACTCAGAGAGATGCATTTCTTGCCTGATTTTTCGTTACGACCATATTGTATCACATGGAGTTAACTCTAAGTCAAGAGCTTTTTAAAAAATTTGAAAATATTCGTATGCAATAATTACAATAATATTTATTAAAATTGTAACCAAATTGTAACCGTTTAGCAATTGATTTTTCAATAAATAAATGTTATACTAAATTAAACAGTTGCTTATCTTTTCATAAATACAGATAATTCAAAGGAAATGTTATGACATCATCAGAAACATCTTTAGAAAAAGAAATTACAAGCATAAATCCGGCGTCAACAGCAGAAAACCCCAATTCGCACCGAAAGAGCATTGAGAAAAAGCATAAGTCCAACCGTCTACATAATTTGTGTGTTACTTTTCTGTCGGTTGTTATATCAATCTGTGCTGGAATATCACTTTTCTGCGGTTACGCACTTATTGAAAATAAACGCGAAGAGTCGTCGTCTGAGGCAGAGCCGACAATAATCGCTTCGGAAATACAGCCTGTACCGGAAATAAGATCTGTTGCAGTGTCCACAGTTCTGAACTCTGATTTTACTCGCAATGTAACGCTCGATTGCAGGAATGACGACGGTACAACAGACGGTCTGCATTATTATGTTACCAACAGCGATGTACCTGACCTTGACGGATTGAAATCGGATATTAAGGATGGCAAGGCAACGTTTCCTCTTTCAAAGGGAAACTATATTATAATAGTAACCAATGACAGCGGTAAAGTTACACGCAGTGATAAATTTACCGTGGCAGTCGACGTAGTAAGCGGTATATCGATTGATAAAACCGATACATATATGAATGTCGGAATGGCAGATTCGCTTACAGCTTCTTTTGAAACTATCGGAAATCCCACAGACAGTGAAAAGTCGGTAAAGTGGAACAGCTCCGCACCGAAAACGGTCAGCGTCAAGAACGGTGTGATCACCGCACTGAAAGCGGGTAAGGCGACAATAACAGCAAGCGTATCGGACAGCATTTCGGATAGTATTGAAATAACCGTTACCGATTTGCTCAGAGCGCCGAAAATCACAGCAACAAAGCCTCTTTTACCTGCCGGACAGTACACCGAGGAAGAGGGGGCGCTGATCGACGCTGTGCTTGAGAGCCGAGTTAATACAGCAGGCTATGGCACAAGAGCAGGTGTAGTTGCGGCGGCAAGGTTTATTCCGCTTGAATTCAATTACAAGATACCGTATTTCTATGAAAACGGCAGGCTTGATCCTCAGCCTGAAAGACCGTATTGTGACGGCGAGGGTAGATTCTATCACAAGGGGCTTTATCTGACGCACAGTAAGTTTGACATTCTTGATAAGAAAGGCATATTATACGGACCTGCAACGTGGGGTGAACCGCTCACAAACTGGGAGGACGCATTCGGACTTATTCCCGGTGCGAAATATGCAAACGGCATGACCTGTTCGGGATTTGTTTCGTGGTGCCTGTATAACGGCGGTGTACCACTCGGTGATGTCGGTGCGGGTGATACTCCCGGCTATGACGATGAATACTCTGATTTCGGAGAGCGTGTATGGCTTGACGAGGAGGTAATGCGAAGCGGAATATTGCAGGTGGGCGATCTTATCGGTTGTGACGGTCACATTGCGATAATAGCAGGCTTTGACGAGAACAATATCTACATAGCCGAAGCGCTCGGAAAGGGTATAGTTATGGAAGTGCGAGAACGCTACCGTGAGGTGTGGCAGTGCGGCGATTATACATACGCTATGCTTATGGGAGATATTTACGCTGAGCATAACGGCAACGGCAATGTTACCGAAATGTGGACGGATTATTCCGAATAACAGAAAAAAGAATATAAAAACATCGGTGCCCGACCTTTTACAGCCGGGCACCGATGTTTTGGGGAAATATATGAAAACGAAGATAGCAACATTAATAGGGCTTTTCCTAACCCTGTATTTGTATTATATTCGACGTTTGTTAACTGAATTTAAATTAGTCACAATTTTTATGATAAGATTTATATCAATTCAGATGGTTCGATAGCTATTTTATGTTCAGTTAAAAAGTCGTAAATTTTTTTGTGATTGACATCACTGGCAAATGGATTTATTATCGCATAGTCAATAATATTATTTAAATTAACCGAAATTTTCTTCCAGTTTTCTTTAGCACGTTCGTACCCTATAAAACGTATTTCATGATCATCTATAAAGCGACCGTTTTTAAATTTCTCTTTGACTGTTATAAAGTATTCCCATTGTTCTGAATCATCATAAAATGTTACAAACGGCATTTTAACAGCGATTTTCTCATTATTTATTTCAATATAATCCACTTCACACGGGAAAAAATAGTTGCTATTTAATTCATTCAATAATTTGCCTACAGTAGTTGAAATGGCAAATCCGTTTTTGTCTTTGTCGTAGTTTTCCCATAATTCTTTGCATTCTTGTTTACTCCAACAAGAAACAAACGACGTGAATATTTTGTCTGTGTGTTCACTGATAGATTTATAGAATTGTTGTTCGCTTGGTTTAAGTCTAGCAAAAATGCACTCTGGTATCGCTCTTTCCAAAGGTTCTTTTTCACGCAAATTATTAATGCTGGGGAAGAATATGGCATTGCTTTTAAACAAATCTTCATATTTCCATTCTTCAAAAACTCTTATTATTCTTGTGTTGGGATTGATTTCATTAAAGCCGTGTTTTTTGGTTATTCTTAACATTTAACCTCCTGTAGATTGTAGAATATTTTTTGTTTATTTTTTTAAAAGACAGAATTCTGTGTTGTTATTTTATAACAGGTTTCCTTAAATGTCAAGACAAAAACATGATGTAAAATTTGGTTATGTAATTGAAAGAAGATATTGTAAAGTGTCACCCGATAATTTTCAATATTTTCTTCCCGTTCGTCTATTGACAGCGTTGCTTCTTTATAGTATCATAGTCAAAGAATGTAAACGTTCACACGAAAGGATAGTATTCTATGATCAATACGATTGATATAAGCGGAAAGTGGGAGCTTTTCATAAGCGAAAATAACCGTACCTTGCTTCCGGATAATTACAACGACAGCATAATTCTTCCCGATACTCTGTCAGATGCCGCAAAGGTGGCTGAGAACAAGAACAGGGACGAAGGATACCTTACCGATAAATACACATTCACGGGATATGCGTGGTTCAGACGTTCGCTTACCGTTGAAAGCGATATGACGGGCTTGGTGTCGATACTCACGCTTGAACGCACAAGAGTAAGCACGCTGTATATTGACGGTGCGGAAGTAGGTACCTGCGACAGCCTTTGCAGTACGCACCGCTACGATATTTCTTCATATATGACCGCAGGCACGCACGAAATCGTTATCCGTGTGGCGAATGTCGGTTATAAGACGGGCGGAGGTCACATGACAAGTCCGGATACGCAGACAAATTGGCTAGGCATTGTAGGAAAGATGAATATCGAAATATATCCCAAGAGCTATATTTCTGATGTAAGAGTGATTGCATCTGCTGACGGAAGTTTATCGGTAAGAGGCACGGCTAGCGGTGCAGACAATGCCGTTGTTACTGCGACTGTTACCGCTCCCGGCGGAATCCGTGTGCTTAAGGCAAATATCATAGCTGACGGAGATACATTTGAATCGGAGTTCAGGCTTGAAAACGCTCAGCTGTGGGATGAATTTGAACGCAATATCTACAGTCTTGAGTTACGTTGCGGTGAAGATATATTCAATACCTCGTTCGGCTTTGTGACATTCTCTGGTAATGACAGAAAATTGCTTGTAAACGGCGGCGAATCGTTCCTGCGAGGAAAGCACGACGGAATGATTTTTCCGCTTACCGCTTATGCTCCCTGTGATATTAACGATTGGAAAGAGCGTCTTAAAATCGCCAAAAGCTATGGTATAAACCACTACCGCTTCCACACCTGCTGTCCTCCCGACGCTGCATTTACCGCCGCAGACGAGCTTGGTATCTATATGGAGCCGGAGCTTCCTTTCTGGGGAACGATTGCAGCAAAGGGCGAGGACGGTTATAACGAGGAAGAACAGGACTACCTTATAAACGAGGGTATCCGTATTATAAAAGAGTTTTCCCACCACCCCTCATTTGTTATGATGTCGCTCGGAAACGAGCTTTGGGGCAGCCGTGAAAGACTGGGAGAGATCATTGACATCCTTCGCCGTGAAAATCATTCAATCTTCTTCACAAGCGGCTCAAACAACTTCCAGTTCTGGCCCGCAGAAATTCCGCAGGAGGATTTCTTTGCAGGCGTAAGACTTTCCCGTGACAGATTGTTCAGAGGCTCTTATGCTATGTGCGACGCACCTCTCGGTCATATCCAGACGGACAAGCCGAATACCGTTCACGATTATGATGCGATAATCAGAGGCGAAAACGGCTCGGAGAACGAGGGCGGAGATACAATACAGATTCAGTACGGCACAGGAGTAAAGACGGTAAAGCTGAGCGCCGCAGACGGAAGCTATATTCCGCACAAGCCGGTAGTTTCTCACGAGGTAGGGCAGTATGATTACTTCCCCGACTTTGACGAGATGAAAATGTACACAGGCCCGCTCGTTCCTCGCTATCTCGATATTTTCAGAGAGCGGCTTGAAGAAAGGGGACTTTACACGCAGTGGAGAGATTTCTTCGAGGCAGTCGGCGCACATTGTACGCAGTGCTATAAGGACGAAATTGAAACGGCGTTGCGTTCTTCAGAACTCAGCGGCTTCCAGCTTCTCGATCTGCAGGATTTCAACGGACAGGGAGTTTCGCTTGTCGGCGTGCTTAATGCTTTTATGCAATCTAAGGGCTTTATAACGCCTGAGGACTGGAGAGGATTCTGCGACAGTAACGTACTGCTTGCAAAATCCGAAAAGTATGTTTTCGGTGCGGATGAAAAACCGGCTATCGAAATTATTCTTTCTTCATACGGCAAGGATAAGATAAATAGCGGAGCGGTACGGTATTCGCTCAGAAGCGATGAGCTTGATATAAACGGCAGTGTTGAGTTTAATTCTTCCGATGCACGCCTTACCTCTGTCGGCACATTCACTCCTGATTTCAGCGCTATTACAAAGCCGCAGAAGGCTGTTCTCACCCTTACATTCGGCAAATATCACAACGGCTATGTATTCTGGCTTTATCCGCAGACAGATGTTGAAATTACCGAAAACTGTATAAAGACAGCCGATGACGAGCTGATTTTTGCAGACAGTGTTGAAAAGGCAAAGGAGCTTATAACGAGCGGCAAAAAGGCTATGGTAATAACCGATGGCAGTAATGCTATAGAAAACGCATACTGCGCAGATTTCTGGAACTATCATATGTTCCGTGTCATTTCGGAGAGCATGAACAAGCCTGTAGCGCCCGGAACAATGGGACTTCTTATTGACAAGAACGATAAGCTGTTAAGTGCTTTCCCGTCAGAAAAGTTCACAACTCCACAGTGGTACGAGGCGGTAACTCACAGCAAGGCTGATATACTTGATGATAACCCCGAAATTATACCTATAGTTCAGGTCGTAGACAATACCGAGCGTTGTCATCGCCTTGGTATGCTGTATAAGAAGAACGGCGTTTTACATTGCAGTATAAGACTGTGGGAAGCGGCTGACTGCCCCGAAATAAGGCAGCTTGCTAAGAGCATTACGGAAAATTTCTGATATAATACGAAAACCGCCCTGTGCGCAGTAACACACAGGGCGGTTCTATTATAGTATTGCACATAAAAAACCTCCGCACCATAACAGGTGCGGAGGTCATTTTATTTACTTGTTATCCTTATCGGGCTTGCCGTGAGTAAACGGCTTGTGAAATTCCAGTCCTGTGCTTGATAGGTCATCGGTGCGCTTGACGTTTCCGTCATTTCTTACAAGAGATGTTTTCGGGTCAACCGTACTCTTCTTGCCCTGAGATAAAGTACCGTGTTTCATATAAAGCCCTCCTTTAAGGGAGTAGTTTTAGCGAAATCGGATATTATACACAACCCTGAGCCTTCATAGCTTCAGCAACCTTTAAGAAGCCTGCTATGTTAGCGCCTGCCATGTAGTTGCCCTCTAAGCCGTATTCCTTAGCGGCTGTGTCGCACTGCTTGAAGATTTCCTTCATAATGTCGTGGAGCTTAGCGTCAACTTCTTCAAATGTCCAGCTGTAACGCATTGAGTTCTGGCTCATTTCAAGACCTGATGTAGCAACACCGCCGGCATTAGCAGCCTTTGCAGGACCGTAAAGAAGACCGTTTGAAAGGTAAACTTCAATAGCATCGGGAGTTGAAGGCATATTAGCTCCTTCGGCAACTGCGAAGCAACCGTTGTTTACGAGAGCCTGAGCAGACTCGCCGTTGATTTCGTTCTGTGTAGCGCAGGGGAGTGCTATGTCGCACTTGATTGTCCAGATACCTGAGCAACCCTCTGTGTATGTAACGTTCTTGTGTGATGTTCTGTTAACGTATTCCTTGATACGCTTTCTCTCAACTTCCTTGATCTGCTTTACAACATCAAGCTCGATACCGTCGGGATCGTGGATGTAGCCGTTTGAGTCAGAAAGTGCAACAACCTTAGCGCCGTACTGTGTAGCCTTTTCTGTAGCGTAGATAGCAACGTTACCTGAACCTGAGATAACAACTGTCTTGCCGTCGAAGCTCTTGCCGTTAGCCTTGAGCATTTCGTTTGTGAAGTAGCAAAGGCCATAGCCTGTAGCTTCTGTTCTTGCAAGTGAACCGCCGAATGTTAAGCCCTTACCTGTGAGAACGCCTGAGAATTCGTTTCTGATTCTCTTGTACTGACCAAACATATAACCGATTTCACGTCCGCCTGTACCGATGTCGCCTGCGGGAACATCGCAGTCAGGACCTATATGTTTGCAAAGCTCTGTCATAAAGCTCTGGCAGAAACGCATAATCTCTCCGTCGCTCTTGCCCTTGGGGTCAAAGTCAGAACCGCCCTTGCCGCCGCCCATAGGCAGTGTTGTAAGGCTGTTCTTGAAGATCTGCTCAAAGCCGAGGAACTTGATGATACCGAGATATACGGAGGGGTGAAGTCTGATACCGCCCTTGTAAGGTCCGATAGCTGAGTTGAACTGAATTCTGAAACCTCTGTTGACCTGTGTCTTGCCATTGTCGTCTACCCAGGGTACACGGAACATGATCTGTCTTTCAGGCTCAACGATTCTCTCAAATACGCCTGCGTCAACGAGATCCTGTCTCTTTTCAACTACGGGCTGAAGGCTCTCGAAAACTTCTGTTACTGCCTGAATGAATTCGGGCTCGCCTGCATTTCTTTTCTTAACTGTTTCGAGCAGGTCGATAAGATACTGATTTTTTAACGCCATTGTTAAATCCTCCTGAATATTTTCGGCTCAAGTGCAATATACCGCATTTTTACGGATAAGCCCGGTTTTTCTGCGTTTTTCAGAAAGTAATTTGTGAGAAAACCGACTCTATCGGTAAGTTTTAGTACATTCTTATGAACTAAAGCCGTAAGTGTTTTTTTAACTGCAAGAAAAAGTATATCACATATACGCAAAATTTGCAATAGTTTTTTTAAAATTTTCATAAAAAAGTTTAAAAAACTCAAAAAAGCACAATAATGACCTGTTTCACCGCATATTTACGCAAGTTTTGATTTATGTTATTGCAAAATGCAGGAATTTTTTACAATGTACTTGCAAATAAGCTTGCAAAAATATCGGTTTTATAGTAAAATAATATCTATACCTTATTTATGACAGCGAATACCGGTGTACTGTTCGATCGAGAATGAAACGGTTTATACCTTATATATAAGAAAAGAGGGATTACAGTGGAAAAAACAGCACTTAAAACGATAGCGGACAACAGAAAGGCACGTCACGATTATTTTGTACTTGAAAGTTACGAGGCAGGAATAGAGCTGACAGGAACCGAAGTAAAATCAATCCGTGAGGGCGGACTAAATCTTAAAGACAGCTGGATTTCAATAGATGATGGCGAGGCATATATAAAGCAGATGCACATATCGCCATACGAAAAGGGTAACATTTTCAATAAAGATCCCTTGAGGACCAGAAAGCTCCTTATGCACAAGCGTGAGATAATGAAATTGCTCGGACAGGTAAAACAGGACGGTCTGACGCTTATACCGATCTCGGTTTATTTTAAAGGAAGCAGAGTAAAGGTGCAGGTCGGACTTTGCAAAGGTAAAAAACTTCACGATAAACGTGACGCTATGGCTCAGCGTGATGCAAAGCGCACCATCGACCGTGAGCTGAAAATGCGTAACAGATAATCTTAAAATGGTTTGCCGGCTTTTTGAAGTTTTTTCAGAAAAATTTCAAAAAGTGCTTGACAAACCTTTTTTGATTTGATATAATAGATTATGTTGATTTGCGGGGATGCTGGAATCGGCAGACAGGCAAGCTTGAGGTGCTTGTGTCAGTATTGGCGTGTGGGTTCAAGTCCCATTTCCCGCACCAGTGTAAAGGACATTCGATTTTTCGAGTGTCCTTTATTTTTATATCTAAACAAATCAGCAAATTATTATCATCAAAAACAGTCACGCTGGAATCGCACGAAATCTTTGATTTTGTGGAAGCGGAACTTGTTCCGCAGCGTGAAATCTTTGATTTTGCGGAAGCGGAACTTGTTCCGCAGGTTGACAAAGGCAAGCCCCAGGTGCCCCAGTCAGTATTGGCGTGTGGGTTCAAGTCCCATTTCCCGCACCGGTGTAAAGGACATTCGATTTTTCGAGTGTCCTTTATTTTTATATCCGGCAAAAAAGAGAAAGCTTCAATACATTTATATACAGAATTTATTCATTTTTAAACAGCAGTTTATTTTTACTTATTTCAGGAGCAAAAGCACCGTGATAATATTATCGGTGCCTATAATCGGCTTGATTACTCAGTATATTGATAAACTATTATCGAATGGGTTCTGTAAATATGTTTACGAATATAACAATTCCAACAGAAATAACAGTTTTTTACTTGCAATAATTACATTCAAATGTTATAATACACACTGAGGTGTATATTATGAGGATTTGCTATATAGATGACAATGAAAAATATCTCAGAGATTTTAAAGATAATTTCAAGGATGTATTATCCGGGCACGTCTGTAGTATCATGAAAACTCCGGATGAATACCTTAAATCAGATGAAGTATATGATGTTCTGCTTCTTGACATAGAATTCGGTGAAGACGGAAACGGACTTGATTATATTGACGATATAGTCAGAAAATCTCCGCTCACACAGATAATAATGGTCACTGCATATACAGAAAAATACATACAGGATGTTTTTCTGAAAAAGGATAACGTTGCGGGATTCTTATGAAGCCCGTTACACGCAATGCACTCGTGAAGGTTCTTGAAAAGTCGGAAGAATTTTTAGAACGTAGCAGAACAACCATAATGCTCCGTACCTCCAAGAACAGTTTCAAAGCCATACGCACGGACGATGTGATATATGTCGAATCGGAAGGACACAATCTTAAATATGTCACAGCAGAAGAAACATATATCTGCACAGGAAAGCTTGATAATGAATTTGCCAAACCTCCTGCCGGGTTTATACGTTGTCATAAGAGCTTCTGCGTCAATATGCGAAAAATCAGCGGTTATAACGGCGATGATATAATTATTGACGGGTATCCGCTTATACCGGTGTCGCGTGCGAAAAGACACGAATTCCTTGCGGAATATACACGTTTTCTTTCAGAAAAATGATTATATAAATAAAGAAGAGGTAGTGTGAAAAATGGAAGAGTACGGACCGTCGCCCGATAATATATATGCGTGGCTGTATCTTTTGGCGGCATTGCCTCAGCTTATGTATTCGTCGTGGGCTTATTCACGGTGCTTCAGACTTAAAGTACGGATGTGGCAATGCTGGCTGATAATCGATTGCATATCTCTGGCTTTCCTGGTACCGCAGACTATGTTCGGAGTGACCATTCCCGGCAAAACGTTGATTTATTTTGCTTTGTACTTCATAGCAATGTGGTTGATGTCGGAAAATTCAATACTGAAAATGTTGCTGTACTATGCAATAGATGTAGTTATGATGCTGCTGCTGGAATTGCTCTGCTACCGGTTTTTCAGTGCTGTGTCAGGCGGAGAGTTCCTGCTCGGCGGTGACAGATATGATTTTATGCGGCTGCTTGCAACGGTGATTATGGATGTTTTGATCATGCCGATTGAATATCTTTATTCATCGGTGTGGAACGCAAGGGTGAACAAACACTATGACGGCAACGGGCGGCTTAATCCCGGACTTTTGATTTTTCCGCTGTCACAGATAATTATGGTTGTCGGTCTTGTGATCGAACGTTCTCCGCTGCTAAGACAAATGAACGGAATTGACCCGTCCCTCCTTTTGGCGGCGGCGTTTATTGTTTTTATAGCGTCTGACGTTGTATATACATATATAGTTTCTGCAATTGAGAAAAAACGTCTTATTGAAAATGAGCTTAATTCGCTGAAATATGCCTATGAGCTTGAAGAACAGCATTTTTGCGAAGTGGAAGAGAAACGCCTTGAGGTTGCGAAGATACGTCACGATATAAATAATCAGCTTTATGCGATAAAGCAGCTGATATCGGACGGCGAATTCAGCGAAGCGCGCGATATAATAAACGAGCTTGAGGACAGAATGGCGCAAACAAAGGAATACAGTTATTGTTCGATACCGGTTGTCAATGCGATAGTTACCGAGAAATGCGTCGAAGCGCAGAAATACGGAATACGCATAGATACAGCGATATCTATTGATGATACACAGAATATTACACGCAATCATATATGCAGTGTATTTGCAAATCTTCTTGATAACGCTATCAGTGCCGAAAAAGGCTTTGAAGACAGTCAGTCGGATAAAAAGGTCATAACCGTTACCGCAGTGCGTGACAGACTGAATATCTATATAACCGTTAAAAATTATGTGTTAAAGAAACATACGGCGTTGAAACTTGATACGGCTACGCATGGATACGGTCAGCAGATCCTGCGTGATATAGCGAAAATCTATTCGGGCAGTTTTACGGTATCGCATAAAGGTGATGAGTATACAGGTACAATTGTACTCAAATTGCAGGAAGTCGAAGCAACGGAGCTGTAAAGAATATAGTGGGGAGAGATATACATTGTTAAGAAACCTTGATAATATATATGCCTGGGTAATAATGGCTGTATCAATAGTACAGATGGTGGTTACGGGTTGGGCGTATTCACTGTGCTTCAGGGTCAGGGTATCCCGTGCAAAATTTGTTGTGGTACTGGCGGTGATTTCAGTTGTCATACTTGTTCCGCAGATATTTTTAGGGTTTTATATACCGCTTAAGACGGCGGTGCTGTTTTTTGTAACCTTTGCTGTGCTAAGGCTTATGTCGGAAGCAAATACGGTCAAAGCATTTATATTCTGTGCGTTCGATATGATGATAAATGTCTGTATAGATATGCTGTTGCTTGGCATTATGGTTGTTATGAATATGAATGATTTTCAGACTTCAGAGGATATTTACACGTTCGACCGTATGATAGCTTCGCTTATTTTCACGGTTATGTGCATTCCGCTTAAGTATCTGTATTCTGTTTTATGGAACAAGGTAGTCAACCGTACTGTTTCCGCAAAACTTAACCCTACGCTCATACTTTTCCCGTTAGCACAGATTTTTGCAATGATATGTATAGTTGCAGATCACGCAGGAAATCAGGACGTGCCTCAGCACCCGGTTTTGCGCAGTAATTCCACTATTATGCTGACGATTGCTTTCCTGACATTTCTGATTGCCGATGCGATTTATATGTATTTTATATCGGATATAGAAAAGAAGGCTTTGCTTGAACAGGAGCTCAGCTCACTGAAATATGCCCGTGAGCTGGAAGAACAGCATTTCAGGGAGATTGAGGAAAAACGCTATGAAGTTGCAAAGATACGTCATGATATAAATAATCAGCTTGCGGCGATAAGAAGTCTTGTCAAACTCGGGCATACAGAACAGGCGGATGAATTGCTCGGCGAACTGGAAAGCAGTATGAGAGCAACCAAAGAGTATGAATATTGCAGCATACCCATCATAAATGCGGTAATTACAGAAAAAAAGTCCGAAGCGGAAAAGTACGGCATTACATTGGATACACATATATCGCTTGAAGATACTCACAATATAACTCAGAACCATCTTTGCAGTGTATTTGCAAATCTTCTTGACAATGCGATAAGGGCAGAGATAGGCTTTGATGATGAACATAAAGACAAGAAGATAATAACGGTAAAAGCTGTCAACGACAGAACAAATGTCTATATTACCGTAAAAAATAATATATCCGGAGTTGAAGTACCGAGAGATGATAATTCATCTCTGCACGGATACGGTCAACAGATTCTGCATGATATTGCGGGAATATATTCGGGCAATTTTACAACAATAGAAAAAGATGATGCGTATACCGGAATACTGATGCTCAAGATGGATATAAAAGCAGAAAAAAGTGACTGATACATGATTAAAGTTAATTACAGGCAGGTGCAAAGCACCTGCTTTTTTTCGATAAACAATAGTTTTTTATCGAAAAGCGATAAAAAACTATTGACAAACGGAAATCTGTGTGATAAAATACAGATAACAAAAAACGATAAATGCGTCAGGAAAGGGCGGTATTATGAAAAAACAAAATTATTCTGTAATGACAACCTCAATACTTGTAAAGGCGGTATTCGTGCTTATAATCGTATGCTGTATATTTGCACCTCTGATTGTCCGTGTTTACGATAACGGTATTATCGCACTGACAGGAAGGTCGGTGTATCTGCCTATGATAATCACTCTTTATCTTGCGGCGGCGGTAGCACTTGTGATAGTTACGGCACTTGACCGTCTGCTTTCAAACATAAGGCACGACAAGGTGTTCATACCCGCCAACGTGAAAATATTACGGCTTATATCGTATTGCTGTTTTGCCGTAAGCGTTATCTTTATCTATTTCAGCTTTATAAGACCGTTTGCGTGGCTTGTGGTTATAGCGGCGGCATTTTTCGGACTGATACTGCGTGTTATAAAGAACGTCTTTGAACAGGCGATCATATTAAAGGAAGAGAACGACTTTACTATCTGAGCTGTGAGGTACTGATATGGCAATTGAAATAAATCTTGATGTAATGATGGCAAAGCGGAAAATCTCATCAAACGAGCTTGCCGCCGCAATAGGCATAACGCCTGCAAATTTGTCGGTGCTGAAAACGGGCAAGGCAAAGGCAATAAGATTTTCAACGCTTGAAAAGATATGCGAGGTGCTGCAGTGTCAGCCCGGAGATATTCTGTGCTATAAAGGCGGTGGAGAAGATGAATGAATACTATAATTATGCGGAAAACCCGGAGCAGTGCGGTAATGTTCCGCCGGTAAACGTATACGGCAGAGCAGACGGGCAGTTCGTACAGCCTCAAAGGCAGCTGCAAGGTCCGCCCGAAGCAAAGAAAGTATACGGCATCCGTGACTTCATATTTGCTGTGATGACCGTTATAATCGGCTTTATAACACTGAAGCTGTTCTTTACCGAGGGCGAAATATTCCCGTTTGCAGAGGTTATAGCGTCGGGCTGGTATCACGTTATAGTGGCGACCCTTGCGGTAATGGCAGTGATATATATCGGCAAAAAGCCGACCGCTTCACAATGGGCGATTTTCGGCTGTGTGATACTGTTCTGTGCCGTTCCTGTGTTTTCATCGACAGGGCTTGTAAGATTTTTGTCGTGGGTATATGCCGCAATACTGCTCTGTTACTTTGCTTACAGCTTTATAACTTCAAAACCGCTGTTTTCGGACGGATTTTTCAGGGAAATATGCGAGGCTGTATTCGCAGTGCCGTTTGCAAACTTTTCCGCAGCACCAAAGTGCGTGGCTGCTCCTTTTGCAAATAAGAAAAAAGGAGAAAAAAGCAAAACAGCGTTATATATTCTGCTCGGAGTGCTTTGCTCAATTCCTGCCGTGATTATAGCGTGTACGGCACTTTCAAGCGCCGATGATAATTTCGGAAGATTATTATCAGGTATAACAGGCGGATTTTTCGACAACTTTTTCACTAATGTTATAATTCTTGTGGTAAGCATACCGCTGTCGTTCCTGCTGTTCGGAGCAATGAGCGGTGCGAAAGGCAGAAAGCGTAAAATGACAGGCGACACAGGGAGAGCGGCAAAGGTGCCTGCTGTCGCAATATGTTCTGCGCTGACGCCGCTTATACTTATCTATCTTCTGTTCTTCGCCTGCCAGCTGCCGTACTATCTGAGTGCATTCGGCGGAGTTCTTCCCGACGGCTACAGCTACAGCGGATATGCAAGACAAGGCTTTTTCGAGCTGTGCGGAGTGGCAGTGCTTGACCTTATGGTGATATTTCTTGCCGGTGTTCTTGCAAAGAGAAACGAAAACGGCAGAAAGCCCGTTGCCGTAAGAATATATTCGGCGGTTTTCAGCATGATCACTATACTGCTTATATGCAGTGCAATGTCAAAGATGATAATGTATATCGGCGAGTATGGGCTTACCGGGCTTAGATTCTATACATCGTGGTTTATGATACTTCTCGGCATAGTTTTCCTTGTGCTTATATTGCATGAGATATTCCCCGGTATGAAAACAGTGGCAACGCTTTTTATATCCTTTACCGTAATGTTCGGTGCGCTGTGCTTTTGCGACCCGGATGCAAGAATAGCACAGTACAATGTCGAAAGCTATCTCAGCGGTGAAATTGCTGAAACAGATACAGGAAGCCTTGCTATGCTGTCGGAAGGAGCCGCTCCTTATGTAGAGCGTCTGAAAGATAGCGACAGTGCCTATTACAACTGCTGTAACCGTGTATTGATAACAATGAAGGAGAGCCGGACTTCCGGAGTATACTTCCCTTTGTCATTTACTTCTTTAAAAGCAAATGAAATATATGACAGGATATAATTTTTTTGCGGGTGGCGATTTTTCGCATTAAAATGCCGATTTAGCTATTGACTAATTTTCAGCGTTATGTTATACTAATGTGAGAAAGATTATCAGTTTATCCACGGAGGTGTAATATGACGATATTCTATGAGTTTGAAGGTAAGCTTTATGCTAATATAACAAACAGATGTCCGTGTTCCTGCGTTTTCTGCATAAGAAAGAACGGCGACAGCGTTGCGGATAATGACAGCCTGTGGCTTGAGTACGAGCCTAGCTATGAAGAAATTATCAAGGCGTTTGACGATTTTGATAAGACAGGACTTCACGAGCTTGTTTTCTGCGGTTACGGCGAACCTATGGAGCGTGCCGATGTTCTGCTTGAGGTCGCAAAGTATGTAAAGCAGACTACCGATATGAAAATCCGTATCAACACAAACGGACTTGTTGATTTTATCAACCCTGCATTTGATTCATACAAGATGAGATATATAATAGATTGTATTTCCATAAGCCTTAACGCTCCCGACCCTGAGAGCTATCTTGAAGTATCACGTCCTAAGTTCGGGCTTCCGTCATTCAATTCTATGCTTAATTTTGCCGCAACGGTAAAAACTATTGTGCCTGAGGTTATGTTTACCGTGGTTGATATAATAAAGCCTGAGCAGATTGAGCAGTGCAAGGAGCTTGCAGAGGGACTTGGTATTCCTCTGAGAGTTCGTCATTGGGTCACGGATAACGAGAGTTATACCTGACAGGAGGACAGTATGAATTATTCTCAACAGAGAAATTGCATAATGAATATCGTTGTATCAAATCCCGTCCACCCGACAGCAGAGCAGGTATATGATATTGCAAGACGCAGTTACCCTAAAATAAGCCTCGGTACAGTTTACCGTAATCTCAATCAGCTTGCCGACCACGGCATACTCAAGAAGATATGCAGCTCTTACGGAAGCGTGCGTTTTGACGGCAGAACAGACCCGCATTTTCATATGATATGCAGCTGCTGTGAAAAGGTCTTTGATGTGGAGCTTGGTGAAATGATGTGTCTTAACGACAAGATACGCACAAAGTATGACTTTGATGTTACCGAGTATGAGATAAGCATCAAGGGTATATGCAGTGAGTGCAGAGAGAAGCAGGGTAAAGGCGAATCGGCGTGAAAGTCTTATATTATGTGTAAGTTATTCAAGTGCAAAATGATCAAAACAGCTTTACAACTCATGTTGTAAATTACAGTAATTCGGTAATAATTAAAAATGTACCTTGCGAGGAATGCGAGCAATGCGGAGAGATTTTCTACACAGATGAAGTTGCCGAACAGCTCGAAAAACTTGTAGAAGCGGCAAAAAGTCTTTTACAGGATATTTCTGTTATCGACTATTCAAAAGTTGCGTAATCAAAATCTGAAATTTTGAAATAAAAGTGGGCAATTTTGTATTTGCTCACTTTGTTTTTATGTGAAAAATTTGCGAAACGTTTACAATCTATTGCTTTTTCGCCCGAATAAGGCTATAATAAATAGGATAATGCAAAAAGGAAAGTGATATAATGCTAATCAGAATAGCAGGCACGGTCAGCGAGTCTATAGTAGACGGACCGGGAATAAGATATACTATATTTACACAGGGCTGTCCTCATCACTGCGAGGGCTGTCATAACCCCGAAACTCATGATTTTGGCGGCGGCAGACTTGCCGACACGGATAAGATATATAAGCATATTGTTGATAATCCTCTGCTCAAAGGTGTTACTTTTTCAGGCGGAGAACCGTTCTGTCAGCCGGCGCCCTTGTATGACCTTGCGAAGAAGATAAAAGAGAACACAAAGCTTGATATAATGTCGTATACAGGCTTTACCTTTGAACAGCTTGTTGAAAAGTCAAAGACGGACGAGGATGTTAAAAATCTGCTGTCGGTAGTAGACATACTGGTCGACGGAAAATTCATACTCGCCCAGAGAAGCCTTGAACTGCATTTCAAAGGAAGCCGCAATCAGAGGATAATTGATTGTAAGAAATCGCTGGAAACGGGTAATGTTGTAATTAAGGAGTTGTGATGAAGAAAAGAACGACAATTCGCATTTCTGCGTTTTTGCTGTGCTTATGCTGTGCTTTTTTTACCTCTTGCAAAGAGGACGATGGCAAGGGATATGTTTTCGGTTATGATATATCGTCAAATCCCGGAAGTCTTGACCCGCAGTATGCGTCCGACAGGGAATCATACCTTATAATAGGCTGTGTGTTTGAAGGCTTGTTCAGAGCAGACGCTGACGGCAATGCGGAAAAGGCTATGACTGAAAGCTATACAGTGTCCGATGACGGACTTACATACACTTTTAAATTAAAGCAGGACAGATATTGGACCGATGTAAACGGTTTTGACAAGCAGGTGACAGCAGATGATTTTGTTTTCGGTTTTCAGCGCCTTTTTATGCCTGAAACCAGAGCGCCTAAAGCGTCTGAATATTTCTGCATAAAAAATGCGCAGAAAATAAACAACGGCGATATAACCGATGTTTCACAGCTCGGGGTTAAGGCTGACGGAAAGTTCGGACTTACAATAGAGCTTGAATACACCGAACCGTCATTTGAAATGCTGCTTACAATGCCTGCGGCAATGCCGTGCAACAAGGAATATTTCACGGCGGCACAGGGAAAGTACGGGCTTGACGCAGAGAGGACTCCGTCAAACGGACCTTTTTATGTAAAGACGTGGTACTATGACGCATGGAGTAAAAACAACAATAATATGGTATTGCGCTACAGCGACAAGTACGATAAACACGATGAGGTAACTCCGCTCGGTCTTAATTTCTTTGTAGAAGACAATCATATGACTGATTTTACAGACGGCACTTCCCAGAGTATAGTCCTTTCGGGAAGCATTGCAAAGGATTATCTCGGGAACGACTATATTTATGATGAATATTCAACCGCCGTATATGGCATTATGATGAATACCGAAAAATCAATTTTCAAGAGCGATAAGCTGAGATATGCGTTGCTTTTTGCGTCGGATAAGTCGTCGCTCAGCCTTCCGTTCGGCTATTCGGCAGCTGACGGAATTGTAGCGCCGTCGGTTAAAAATTCATTCGGAAGTTATCGCGATATGGCTGGAAGCAGGACTACAGTAAAGCCCGATGAAGTCAAGGCTTATTCTTCTTATCAGAGTGCCTGCGAAAACATTGATAAAGCTGACCTTCACAGTGTAAACATTCTTGCTGTACAGAACCGTGACGAGGAGATAGGCGAATCGCTCAGCGGGATCTTGCAACAATGGCAGGCAAAGCTTGGCTTCTACTGCAGTATATCATATGTGAGTGAGAGCGAATATGAAGAGAAAATCTCAGGCGGAGATTATACGCTTGCGCTTACAAGAATAAACGGAGAATACAACCGCCCGGAGGCTTATCTCGGTATGTTCACCTCCGGCGGTTACAAGTACAGCGCTATGGACGACGCATATTCCGCTTTAATTCAGCAGGCAGCTGCGGCAAAAGATTCAAAGGAAGAATACGAGCTTTGCATAAAGGCTGAAAAACAGCTTATAACAGACGGACGTTTTATACCGGTGGCGTATGTTACCGAATATTTTATAAGTACCAAAAATTGTGAGGGCGTAGTATATGATCCGTTTACAGGTCAGATAAATTACCGTAATGCACTATATTTTGACTGATAATATGACAATACGAAGAAAACCTGATAAAAAATACGGTCAACAATTGACTTTTACTTTACTGTATGATAAAATCATTGTAAGTGATTACAACATACAGAAAGAATTCAAGGAGGCGATTGTATGGAAGAGAAAACAGAATTACAGCCGTACAGCGTCCTTATGTCTGTATACAGCGGTGAAAATGCGGATTTTTTTGCGCAGAGCCTTGAAAGCCTTTATATTCAGACTTATCCGGCAGATGAGGTCGTACTTGTCTGTGATGGCGCATTGAATAAAGCACTTGATAAAGTAATTGCCGGATACAGTGAAAAGTTTTCCGGCAGGTTGAAGGTTCACCGCCTTGAAAGTCACGGTGGCACCGCAAAATGTGCTAATACAGGACTTGCACTTTGCAAAAATGAATATATAATGAAGATGGACTCGGATGATATTTGCCTTGAGGACAGAGCAGTAAAGCAGATGACATATCTTGCAAATCACCCCGAGGTGTCAATACTCGGCAGTTATATTCAGGAATTCGACAGCAACACAGGCGAGGATATTGCAATAAGAAAACCGCCTGCCGAGAATGATAAAATCAGAAAGTTTGCAAAACGCCGTGCGCCTTTCAACAATCAGACGCTTATATATAAAAAGTCGCTTGCGTTGTCGATAGGCGGATACAGCGAAGAGCTTGAGCGTTGTGAAGATTACGATTTTATGGTTCGTATGCTGATAGGCGGGGCAGTAGCGGCTAACATTCCGGAAGTGCTTGTACGTTACAGGGTAACATCCGGAAATTTAAACCGCAGACGTAACTGGCGTAATACCAGAAGCTTTATTGCGGTACGAAAAAAGATAAGAAAGATGGGCTTCTCAAGTTTTATAGATTTTCTTATCCCCTGTGCAGGTCAGATAGCGTTGTTTATTATTCCCGGTTGTGTTACAGGATTTATTTATAAGAAGTTGCTTAGAAAATAAACTGACCCTTGTATTTTACAAGGGTTATTTCTTTATATAAAATCATCACCCCCGAAAATTCGGAGGTGATTTTGTGTTTATTTCTTTGTTGTTGCAGTAAGTGTTTTACTCCATGTGCCATACTGATTTTTTTCGGGATAAGATTTGAAAGCTCTTATTTTGAACTGATATTTTGTTCCTGCTTTGAGTGAACGTACAGTATAGCTTGTAGTTGAGGCATTTTTTATTCTTGCAACGTGTACCCACTTACCGCCGTCATATCTTTCTATTACATAGCCTGAAGCTGTTGTGCCTTTGTTCCATGTCAGTGTAATAGCGGTCGATGACTGGCTCTTTACCTTGAAACCGCCTACACCGTAGGGATTTGTATTGGTAGAAGCAACTGAGGTGTAACTGCTTGTTGCTGTGCCTTTGTACGCTTTCATACGGAACTTGTAGTTTGCCGTTCCTGCTTTTAGTCCCTTTACTGTGTAAGTGGTCGTGGCGTTATTTTTGATATTGGCAATCTGTTTCCAGGTGCTGTTTATCTGCTGTTCGATTATATAACCGCCTGCTGTTGTGTTTTTGTTCCACTGCAGTGTCACAGATGTTGAAGTCTGACCCTTTACCTTGAATCCGCTTACAGCTGACAGCGATCCAGAGGGATTGATAACTGCATCTACAAAATTCTTATCATACCATCCGAGCGTCTTTCTGTTGAGATGACCGTGGCATTCGCCCTTGTCGTTTCCGTTATAAACGTTATTGTCCCAGAGTACGCAGGGAACGCCGTAGGTTTTGGCTTTGCCAAAATAATACTTAGCCCATTTTACTCTTTCAGCTGAGTTCCCGTTCTTGTTCGATGCACTGGTTTCGCCGATTATTGCAGGGATACCTTTATCAATAAAATGCGATTTTATTGTGTTGTACAGATAATCTACTTCATTTTTCAAATCATTCGTAAATTCAGCTGTGCCGTTTGCGTTAAGAGCAAAATTATAAGGTGTATATGCGTGTACCGACACGATAAGACGATTGGGCGTAGAATCATTCGGCAATTTGAATGTTGATGTTGTACAGCCGTCTATAGATGCGCCGTATCCCGGAACCATTATACATCTGTCGTTATTTTTACCGCCAGCCGCACGGATAGCGTTGACCGCTGTCTGATTGAGTGTGTTTATTACACTGATTGAATCACGGACAGCATTATCCGGATAGTTTACATTAAACCACCATTCATATTCTGTGCCGACAAGTCTTGGCTCGTTGAGCGTTTCAAATACAAGATGCTGGTCGTAGTCCTTGAAGTACTTTGCAACCTGCGTCCATATTGATTTTACGAATTTCACCGACTGTGTTTTATATGTAGATGAAGGGTAGTAGTATTGTGTGGATGTGTCATGGTGAATGTTCAGGATAACGTACATATCGTTATCAATGCAGTAGTCTACAACTTCTTTTACTCTTGCAAGCCACTTAGAGTTGATAGTGAAGTTGTTGCCGGTCGTGTGGTTGCCCCACGATACAGGTATTCTTATCGTGTTGAAGCCCTGCTTCTTTACAGCGTCTATCATCGCTTTAGTTGTTTTCGGGTTGCCCCACGATGTTTCGCTGTTCAGGCTGTTTCCTCCTCCTGTTGCGTCAAGTGTGTTGCCGAGATTCCAGCCTGTACCCATCTGGGCTGTGATTTGTTTTGCTGTTTTGCCTGTTACCGCAGCAGCAGAGGCACTCGGTGTTGCACATACCATAAGTATTGCAGCTGCAAGTACTGTAATAAATGCCGCAACAACCGAAAAGGTTTTCTTTGTTATTGCCATTTTTCTCCTTGCCTCGGAATTATAACATTCCGATAATAATATTCTTTATTTCGGAGAGCGGAGCCTGTTTTATGACTGCGCCCTCTTCAAAAGCTACGCACGGCATTCCATACACAACACAGGATTCTTTGTCCTGTCCTATTGTATATGCGCCGCTGTTTTTCATTTCTCCTAGACCGGTCGCACCGTCACGTCCCATTCCGGTGAGTATTACTCCTATTGCGCCTTTACCGGCGGCTTTTGCCACCGAGCTGAATAAAACGTCAACAGAAGGGCAGTGTCCGGATACTTTTTCTCCGGGTTTTGAGGTTACATAGTAGCCGAGAGTATCCTTATGTACCTCAAGCTGTTCCGAACCGTGTCCCAGTATGATAAGACCCTGTTTCAGCCTGTCGCCGTTCTCGGCTTCCTTTGCACTCATTTTACATATTCTGTCGAGCCTGTCGGCATACATCTTTGTAAACCCGACCGGCATATGCTGTACTATAACGACCGGCGGAGTATCGGCAGGTAATTCCTGTACAACTTCTATTATTGCGTCAGTGCCGCCTGTGCTTGCCCCGATAGCGATAAGCTCCGGTCTGCCGGTGCGACAGACATTGTGTATAACGGTACTGACATTTTTGTTAACCGTTTTTTTTGAAAAAAGCTTGTCGGGGTCACTGCCGTCAGGGGATTGCATGATCTTTTCAAAGTGCGGCTTTTCCGGTGCCGAATGCGGATGTTGTACCGATACGGCACTGTCTATTAAGGAGTGCAGTTCTTTTTCAAAAGCCGCCAGACCAACAGCGCCGCCGCTTGCATTTTTCAGTGCGCTGAAAAGTCCGAAACGTTTCGGGTCTTTCAGTATTCTTTCATTGTTTGTTATAAGGATGGTGGGTATTCCGTTCAGTGCGGACGGCAGGCGAAAATACACATCAGCCATCAAATCGTTTATTACAGCACAGTCACCGTAAGCCTGCTTTGCCGAAAGAGAAAGCTTTCTGAAATCGGTAATTTCAGTGGTGCAGTCTTTCATGCTGCGATCCAGTATTGATTTAGTCACTTGGCTTATTGCTGTGCTGCTTCCTGTTATAATTATGCGAAGAGGCAATACCTCACCTCCGATTGCGGTGTATTACCGCTGTTTTACACATAGCCGTTATTTAAGCGGCTTGCGGTAAATAGCAGGTTTTATATATTCATAATTCGTAGTATCTCTCGGTATGCTTTCGGCATGACCAATGAACAGATATCCGCCCGGTCTTAATACATCATAAAAACGTTTCACCAATGCAAGCTTGGTTTCCATTTCAAAATATATCATTACGTTTCGGCAGAATATCAGATCAAACGGAGCTTTTTTAAAAGGGATAGGCTCCATAAGATTGAATGTGCGGAAGATAACTTCACGGCGAAGTTCGGGTTTTACCTTGCATTTCTCACCGTCTATCCTGTCAAAGTATTTTTCAAACCAGCCGGGTGGCAAATCCGTAAGTCCGCTTTCAAGATAAACGCCGTTCTGTGCCCCGGCAAGAGTGCGCAGAGAGATATCCGTTGCAAGTATTCTTGTGTCCCATGAGGATTTTTCCTTACCGAGAAATTCGCTTATGTGCATAGCGGTCGTATATGCCTCTTCACCGCTTGAACAACCTGCGCTCCATATTCTCATCGTTTTTGTCTTAGCGTTTTCCTGCTTAATAAAAGGCAGGACGGTATCTGTAAGATATGTGAAGTGTTCGGGCTCACGCATGAAATAAGTGTGATTTGTGGTTAGCTTTATCAGCAGTCCGTCAAGCTCTTTACCGCTCCGGTCGTTCATACAGCAGTCAAGATATTCATCATAATTCTTAAAGCCGCGTTCATACAGCATATTGCTAAGCCTGCCCTCGATAAGCGTGCGCTTACGAGAAAGGTTTATGCCGTAGCGCTCTCTCATAAAAGATACAAGACGGTTGAATTCACTGTCGGTTATTTTAAGCATTACGGCTCACCTGCCTTACTTGTTTTCTTCACTTGCGTGTTCGTCGATGAGCTTTGAAACGTCAAGAACAAGCTTTATGCCGTCGTTCATTTCAAGTATCGACTTTATGAATTTGTTCGAGTTTACACCGGTAAGATCCGGTGTCTTTGATATATGCTGTTCCGTTACGGGGATAACGTCAGCAACGCTGTCAACGATAAGTCCGACAGACACATCGCCTGTTGAAACGATTATTATGCAGGTGCGGTCGTTGAAAGCAATTTCTTCCTTGCCGAATCTGCTTCTTATGTTGACAACAGGTACTATCTTACTGCGGACATTTATAATGCCTTTTATATAAGACGGTACGCCGGGTACTGCCGTTATCGGCGGTACTTCGATTATCTCAATCACGTCGGGTATCTCAATACCGTAAACCTGATCATCTATATAGAAAGTCAGAACTTTCGTGATCACCGTATTCTGAGGATCTTTCTTTGCATCCTCCATAGCTTTCTGAGTATTCAGAAGTTCCTGTAATTTATCATTATAATTCTCTGACAAAGTAAAGCCTCCGTTTCCTTAGCCGATAAGATTGTTGACATCGATTATAAGCGATATTGTGCCATCGCCCATTACCGTACAGCCTGAAAGACCTTCAGCCTTTATATTGTACTGACTGAGATACTTCGGGAATGGTTTTACAACTACTGGCTGTTCGCCTATCAGCTTATCCGCAAACAGGCAGACATTCTTTCCGCCGACATCGACAAGAAGCAGGATGCCGTCCTCAAGCTTTGTGACCTCTGTAGGCATATTGAACTTTTCATGCAGACGGAGGATAGGATAGCATACGCCTCTTATCATTATCATCTCGCCCTGCTTTGTATCATGCAGAAGCTGATTGTTTGCAACCATAAGGCTTTCCTTGATAGATGAGATCGGCACTGTGAATATCGTAGAACCGACTTTCAGCTTCATACCCTCAACTATCGCAAGTGTGAGCGGTATTCTGATTATAAAGCTTGAACCCTTGCCCTCTTCGCTTTCAACGGTAAGTGTACCGCCACACTGTTCGATATTACTGCGTACAACGTCCATACCTACGCCTCTGCCGCTGTATTCCGTAACCGTATCATTGGTCGAGAAGCCGGGCAGGAGAATCATGTTCTGGATTTCCTTCGTTGTATATTCGCTTTCGGGCTTTGTAAGAAGTCCGCTTTCCTTTGCCTTTTCAAGAACCTTTTCGCAGTTGATGCCTGCACCGTCATCTGAAACGGTGATGATAACTTCACCTGCCGAGTGCTTTGCAGACAGCTTTACAGTACCCTTTTCGGGCTTACCCTCGGCAATGCGGACATTTATATCGTCCTCTATGCCGTGATCCATACAGTTTCTTACAAGGTGCATAAGAGGATCGTTCAGGTTATCTACTATGCTCTTGTCAACCTCGGTCGTTTCACCTTCAAGAACAAGCTCTGCTTCCTTGTTCAGCTTTATCTTCATATCACGGACAATTCTGCCCATCTTCTGAAATACGCCTGCAAGCGGTACCATTCTTATAGACATAACAGTATCCTGAAGCTCGTCTGTCAGCTTTCTGAGCTGTCTTGCTGCCTTTGAGAAGCTTTCGAGTTCAAGTCCCTCAAGATCGGGGTTTGCTATTACCATTGACTCGGTCGTTATGATTTCACCGACAATATCATGCAGTGTGTCAAGCTTTGACAGGTTTACGCTGATAAGGCTATGCTTCTGACCGCCGTTAGCCTTTTTAATGTCCTCCTGAGCCTTTGTGACCGCACTCTTTGCGGCAGGCTTTGCAGGAGCAGGCTTTGCAGGAGCAGGCTTTGCAGGAGCAGGCTTTGCAGGAGCAGGCTGAGCCTGCGGCTTTTCTTCCGTCTTTGCAGGGGCGGCAACGGGGGCAGCCTCTTTAACCGGTGCGGGAGCAGGCTTTTCTTCGGCAGGTGCCGCAGACGGTGTGTCTATTATTTCGTAAGACTCAACGTTGACTGCACCTTCTATAGCTTTAATTACCGTATCATTGTCGCCGTCAAAGCCCTTGAAGGTCACAAGGAAACCGTTCTCGACAATATCCTTTGCCGTATCCGCATTGGATTCAACATCGGGAGGAGTACAGCTGATAACTTCGGCAACATCCTTTATCTTTGTCAGCAGAAGGAAAGCACGGAGGTTCTCCATCTTACAGCCGTCCTCGAAGAATACACGGACGGTCATGCTTCCCTCAACGTTGCTTCCTGCAGGAGCGGCAGATGCTTCCTGCTTTGCCGAAGGAGCGCTTTCCGAAGGAGCGCTTTCCGAAGGAGCGGCACCGTTTTCCATTGCCTTTAATCTTTCCGTTGCGTCTTCGAGCTTTTTGAACGTTTCCGAGAAGTCTGTAGGCGTATAGTCGTCATCCCCCGAATTCTGGATATATTCGATTTCAGCCTTGTAAAGGTCGGATACTTCAAATATCAACTCATATACAAAATGAGCGTTCTTCGCAATTTCCGGCTTTTCCCTTATTACAAAGAACATATCCTCGCCCTTGTGCGCAAGATGCTGGAGATTTTCAAATCCCATCATTGCGGAGGAGCCTTTGATTGTGTGCATTATTCTGAATATCTCGTTGATATCCTCCTGTGAGAACACATTTGCGTCCTCCGTTCTTAGAAGAATTTCATCGAGCTGTTCAAGCAGCGTATTGGTTTCAAATATGTACATTTCGAGCATGGATTCCATGCCGGGTTCAACCTTTGCCATATACAAAACCGCCTTTCCCTAATTTTTTTATTTTGCAATCGTAAGATTGATATTGATAAATTAAAAAAAATGTGCTAAACTTATTGTCAAGCAAGTGCGATGCAGTTACAGAACGTGCATCTGAAAGGAAATATATATGCCCAACATTCCGCAGATAACGGCTCCCGTTTCCAACAACAAGAGCTATTCATTCACAAACCGCCAGTATGACGGTAATATAGAACCGTTTGATATGGTCGAGCTTGCTCAGCCTATCAAAACATCTACTGCGCAGGATAACGATTCTGCCGCCGCAATGATGATGGGCAGAAAGAACCTTGCTCCGCTTACTGTTCAGATAAAAGATCCCACTATGGCGGTCGAAACGCTCAAGAACCTGTTAAGCTCGGATCTGCTCGAGCAGACGATGATCAACGGTTACACAGAGCTTTACGACGATATGAACGAGCTTATCAAGAGCTTTTATCTTGCTCCCGAAAAGCTGGTGCGTGAGATCCAGAACCAGGAAAAGCAGAACACAATGTTCAGCGGTGATGAGTTTTACAAGCTGCTCCACGGTATCCTTAAGACAACCACAAGCCCCGATATAAAAGAAAGTATCGGTCAGTTACTCAAAGCGCTCAACTATTCATCAAACAAGCAGGAGATACTTAATGCGCTTGGTGCGAATCTCAAATTCCTGTCCGAATATTTTTCACCAAATGAATCGCTTTCCCGTAAGCTTGCAAACCTGTCATCACAGTGGAAGAGCAGTAGTGCGGCTGATATGTTCGAGCCGCTCAAGAGTGAAACCCTCGCACTGCTGAAGGACGTTTCCGCAAGTCTTCTGAACGATGAAAGAACACAGACGTTCATTCCGCTCATAATACATAATCTTTCACGCTACAACACCAACAACGGTATGCTCAAGGAGAGCTTTGCAAACCTCCTTGCATATATACCGTCCGATGATATGCGCCGTGAGCTGTCCGTCGCATTTGGAAATCTTCTTAAAAAGATCTTCAGCAAAAAACAGCTCAGCGAGATGTCGGATATTCCTGATAGTTATAATAATACACTAAATCAGTCAGAAAATCAAGACTATTTAAGCATTTTTGACAATAAAGCTGAAAAATTAACTCTGCCTTTGTTCATTAAGTCACATTTATCCGATGAAAGCTATCTTGCGGAGCTGGATTTATCCAGGGATAAGCTAGAATTTCTGATATCTCCGTTTGACGAAGGAAAACAATCCGGATTGCAGACACTTAAGAATATAATAATGGCAATGCTGACAGGTACTGACAGCCGACAGATTATTCCGACCGTACATCGTGATTTTCAGGGAATCAAGGATATGGCGGCACTTGTTGACTACCTCAATGAGATTCTCCGTGAAATGCCGGATATACCTCAGCGTGACACGCTTTTTGAGTTTTTCACAAATATAGTAAACGAGATGGCACAGCGTAAGGAACTGCCGCCTTCGAGCAATATCCCTTCCGCACCGTCTACTCTTGATAAGCTGACCGATTTTATCGGTAAGAATATAAATCACGAGGCTATTCAGTCACTGGACGATTTCAATGCGTCAAATCTTCTGCAAAGCCTTCTCAATGCACCGGGTGTATTCACGCCTCTTGCACACTATATCCTGCCGTTGCAGATTGAGGATACAAAGGCATTCGGCGAGCTGTGGGTCGATAACGATGAGAACAACCCCAACAACACGCCTGTCGGACAGAAGAATTACCACTTGTTCCTGACATTTGACGTTGAATCTATAGGACGTTTTGAGGTCGATATGTACGCACTGGGTGAAAACATCAATCTGTCGCTTCTTTATCCCGAAAAGTTCGGCTTCAAGATAAAAAAGCTTACCGATAAGATTGACCTTATAATAAGGAATATCGGCTATAAGCCCGCAAAATTTGAAACTGCGGTGCTGAGAAAGCCTCATGTGCTGACTGAGGTTTTCCCAAAAATAATTGATAGGAGGAAGGGTCTTAATGTCCAAGCGTAATTTAGGAAAGCAGGCTGCGGCGGCGCTTAAGTACAATCCCGACCTTAACTATGCTCCGGTCGTGGTAGCGTCCGGCCTTGGCGAGCTTGCGAAGAAGATTATAAATATCGCAGACGAGAACGGCGTTCCCGTTTACCGTGACGACAGCACGGCGGCGCTTCTTGTAATGCTCAACAGCGGTGAAACGATACCGGTCGAGCTGTACAGAATTATTGCGGCTATCTATGCGGAGGTCGTTTACTCCGCCAATGATATGAAAAAAGGCAAATAAGCCAAATACAAAAGAAAGAAGATAAAAGAAATGGTAAAGACAAAAAATCTCACATTAATGGTTACGGCGGCTGTGCTTGCTGCACTTACCTGTGTTGCGACAATGGTGGTACAGATACCTATGCCGCTTACAAAGGGCTATGTAAATCTCGGTGATGTAATGGTGCTTACATCGGTATGGCTTATCGGCTCGCCGTGGGGAGTTGCGGCGGCAGGCATAGGCTCTGCGATGGCGGATCTGCTTACAGGTTATGCTTATTATGCGCCTGCAACGCTGATAATCAAGGCACTTATGGCAGTAGCGGCATTCTACATTGCAAAGTGCTTTATGAACGGCTCTTATTTCAGATCGATTGTCGGCAAGGTAATCGGCGGCGTTGTGGCAGAAATAATTATGGTGGCAGGCTATTTCGTTTATGCTATTATACTTTACGGCAACGTAGCAACAGCGGCGGCAGGCATTTTCGGAAACGCAATACAGGGCGCTGTAGGGCTTATAGCCGGCGTGCTTCTGACAGTTGCACTTGAAAAAGCAGGAACGAAGAAATTGCTCGGTTTTGATAAGTAATCATTCATTATAGTCAGGCGGCGAAGGTAATTATACCATTCGCCGCCATTTTTTGACCGTTCGTGCCATATTTGTTGAAATTCTCTTTACGGAATGTTAAAATTGTAAGATAGATAAGTAACGTATATCATTACTTGAAATTTCCCGGATAAGGAGAGACAAATGAAAAGAACATTTTCAACCAGAATCATAGCCGGCATAGCAACATCTGCCGTGCTTGCAGTCGGCTCGCTGTCCTTTATGGCGATAAACGCAATTGCCGTTGAAGCGGTGAGTTATTACGGACTGTCTGCAGACGGCACTGTTATAAGCGGAACGGTAACTGATTATACAAAGATAGCTTCTTCCGATACCGCATGGGGCATTGCCGGCAAAGAAACGTGGTATGTGGCTGACGGTAACATTGGTATCGGTACAACAACAAATCCTGTAGATCTCAAAGGAAATGTAAATGTCATACTCAAGAACGGTGCAGAGGTATTTGTATGGAACGGTATTGCCGGCACAGATGCAACAATAACCTTTTATAGTGAAACCGAAAACGGCGGCGGAATAATGACAATCAGAGGTATAGACGGTCAGGACGGTCAGGCCGGCGGGACTGAAAGCATGGGCGAAACGGGAACGGGCAAAAGCGGCGATAACGGTAGCAGTGCTGTTGATTGCGGTAGCTTAGTTATTTCCGGAGGACAGATCAATGTGATCGGCGGCAGTGGCGGTAACGGCGGTAACGGCGGCTATTATACTGCCAACAGTTTCTTTGGCAACGGCGGTAATGGCGGTAACGGCGGTTCGGCTATAACCGATAATACAAAGGTGTATCTTAATGGCGGCAGACTTAACGTTACAGCCGGCAGAGGTGGAGATGCGGGCGTAAATACGTACGCACCCGATGCAGAACGTGATAATTATAAAGGCAAGCAGGGAAATAACGGAACATCGGTAAGCGGAATATTTGCCGTAAACGGTATTCTCAATGTCAATAAGCTTGATGATTCCGATGCAGACGATACTTCGGGCGATTTTAAGCTTCTGCCTGTGAACGGTTACGAAAATGCAAAGCTCGATATAATCGGTCACGGAACGGCGAAGGTGACCGACGGCACTGTTATTGAAACCTACGGCGACATTTCCGTAGCAGGTACTCTGTCTGTCGATAACGGTACGATACTCACAAACGGCAGTATCACAAAAGCTGACAGTGCGGCACAGATAACAAAGACGAACGGCGGCGTTATCCGCAGGTTCACACCTGCTTACGGTACCGGATATACGCTGGATTATGCAGGCGGTAAGTGCATTGCGGAAACCGGCTATAAAATTAAGCTGTCGCACGGAAATACTTTAATCGATGTTGCCGGCCCTGACACAATCGTATCGGAATCAAACAGACTTAATATTGTCCGCAGCGGTGACGGCGAAATAATAGATGACAGCGAGCCGTGCGTAAATGTAATGCCCTATTGCGTAAAGGCAAATAATACGAATGAAACAACCGTATCGGACGGAAATGTCTTTGCTATGAGAGGAGTTTCTTCAAGGCTTGTATTTGCTCTGAACGATCCCGATGAATACCGTTTCTCAGGCGTTAAGGTAACAGATATTGACGGTAATGCGATACCTGACAATATGTACACGTTTGACAGCACGACAGGTGAGTTCATCGCACTTTCGGTTGACCGCAACCTTATCGTAACCGCAGACGCAAGTCTTAAAGATGTTGAAATATCTGTAACAGACAGCGAAAACAATCCTGTGTCAACTGTCGACATCGGTACAGATTTTGATAACGGCAACCCGACAAAGGCAGTATCGCTCAAGGTGAAAGTCACAGAGGGCGGTTCTATAGCAAAGTACAGAGTAGTAAAGGAATCCGACCTTAATAAAGCAAGCGGTGCCATAACTGATACTTCTTTGTTTACAGTATCCTATTCAAACGGCAATGAATGGGGTACTGACGATGACGGCTCTTCAAAGCTTGCAAAGGGCGCAACGGCAACATTCACAGTTAAGCCCGACAGCAATTTAGCCGCAGGAACTTATACCGAAGATTTCATCGTTATAACAGACAGAACCGCTTATGCGGATGCATCGGCAGGCACTCAGGATAAGGCTCTGGCACGTTTCACGCTGACTTATAAGGTTGAACACGAGAGTGACGGTAAACTGCATTATTCCGATCTTACCGGACACTATAATCTTTGTAAGAACTGTCAGACAAAAATCAATAAAGAAAATCATACATTTGATGTCAAGACCGTAAACGAGGATACGTTTGCATTTCCTGCGGATTGTGTAAATCCTGCAAAGTATTTCTATTCGTGCGAATGCGGAGCGCACACGGATGACACAACGCTTGTATTTGAAAGCGGCGCTCCGAACGGTCACACATTCGGGGAGTGGATAAGCATCATTTCTGCTTCTTGCCTGACATCGGGCAACGAAAAGCATATATGTTCTGTGTGCGACTATGAAGAATTCCGCGAAATACCTATGACAGGTCACATATGGGAAAGTGATTTTACAGTTGACAAGAAGCCGACCTGCACAGAAAAGGGCTCGAAATCAATACATTGCTCAAAATGTGATGAGATAAAGGACGTTACCGAAATTTCCGAAACGGGTCATTCTTTCGGCGAGTGGACAGTATTCAGCTTTGCCGACTGCACAGCAGGTGGAGTTGAACAGCGTGTTTGCTCGAAGTGCGGTTTTACCGATTTCCGCAACATACCTCCTCAGGAACATCTGTGGGAAGATGATTTTACAGTCGATATAGCTCCAAGCTGTACACAGAGTGGCTCAAAATCAATACACTGTTCACAGTGTGATGTGGTAAAGGATGTTACCGTAATTGACGCAACAGGTCACACCTTTACAGAGTGGTCTGACAATGTCGATGCTACCTGCACCGGCAAGGGACAGAGAACAAGAGCCTGCACAGTATGCAGTTATACCGAGTATGCCGATACCGATATAAATCCTGATGCACATTTGTGGGAAGATGATTACACAATAGACAAAGAGCCTACTTGCGTTGAGGAAGGTTCAAAATCCGTACACTGCTCAAGATGTGACGCTACAAAGGATTCAACGGTAATTCCGCTTGCCGATCATATTTACGGCGAATGGAAAACGATAAAAGAAGCAACCTGCACAGAAGACGGCAGTAAGAAGCATACTTGTATAAACTGCGGATTTGAAGAGGAAACAGTAGTAACGGCTGATCATGTCTGGGATACGAAGACAACGACAGATAAAGAGCCGACCTGTACGGAAGAAGGCTCTAAGTCAATTCACTGCACTAAGTGCGATGAGAAAAAAGAAGTACAACCGATTCCCGCAAACGGTCATGACTGGTCTGAATGGGAAACCGTGAAAGCTTCCACATCGTCTGAAAACGGTCTGGAAAAAAGATATTGCTTTGTCTGCGGTGTTGTTGAGGAAAACGAACTGGATCTGTTACCGGACGAACCGGTAAATCCTGGTGATCACGATAAATGGCACAGTGATGAAGAACAGCACTGGCATATTGATGAAGACGGCAATAAGACGGATGTTGCCGATCACGAATTCAGATGGGTGGTTGATAAGGAACCGAACGGTACAGAACCCGGTATAGGTCATTACGAATGTATCTCGTGCGATTATGCCAAATTCCCGCGTGAGTTCGGCGGTAAGGACAGCCCGGAAACAGGCAGCGATTCGCTTGCACTTTGGATTGCAGTTGCGTTTGTTGCAGGCGGTGTTGCCCCGATAACGCTTAAAATCAAAAGTAAGAAGAACAAGTAAATAATATTGAAACAGGGCAGATTTTTATCTGCCCTGTTTTGTATACAACAGCACCCTGCAAAACTTTTGTCTTGCAGGGTGCTGCTATATGTGTTTGCTGTTATTAAAGCTTGAAGTAGTCAACGCCACCCTTGAACAGAAGCTGTTCCTTGTTGCCGTCGACATTCACGCAGGTGTCAGAGCTGATACGCTCTGTGTGACCCATCTTACCGAGTACACGACCATCGGGAGAGATGATACCCTCAATAGCGCACATTGAGCTGTTGGGATTGTAAGCAAGATCCATTGTAGGCTCACCGTTAAGGTCAACATACTGAGTTGCAACCTGACCGTTTTCGATAAGTTTTGCGATAACCTCGTCGCTTGCTACAAAACGACCTTCTCCGTGCGAAATCGGTATGTTGTAAACCTCACCCACCTTGCAGTGCATAAGCCACGGTGACTTGTTGGTGCAAATCTTTGTGAGTGCAAGCTGTGACTGGTGTCTGCCTATGGTGTTATATGTAAGCGTGGGGCTTTCGCTTGACAGAGGAACTATCTTGCCGAAAGGTACAAGACCGAGCTTGATAAGAGCCTGGAAGCCGTTGCATATACCTATCATCAGACCGTCACGGGCATAGAGCATATTCTCTACAGCATCCTTAATTTTAGGATTGCGGAAGAATGCGTTGATGAACTTAGCCGAGCCTTCGGGTTCGTCACCGCCTGAGAAACCGCCGGGAATAGCTATCATCTGGCTGTTTTCGATTCGTTTTGCAAATTCGTTTACGCTGTCTTCCATATTCTTTGCAGAAAGGTTTCTGATAACGAATATTTCAGCTTCACCGCCGTATCTGTTGAATGCGGCAGCCATATCGTATTCGCAGTTAGTACCGGGGAATACGGGGATAAGTACCTTAGGCTTTGCAATAGTGCCGGGAGCCTTGTTGATAAGTAAGTCGCAACCCTTGTCGTAAGCAACCGATACGGGCCTCAGCATTTCGGGGAGCGAATTCTTGAAGATAGGTTCAAGAACAGCGTCATACTTCTTTTCAAGATCTGCAATGTCGAGCTTGACATCGCCTGCCGTAATCGTGTAGTCGCTCACCGTTTCACCGATAAGCTCTGCGCCCTCTATTGCGCCCTTAGCCTCGATGATGAATGCACCGTAGTGCAGACCGAACAGCTTTTCATCGTCCATAGCTTTAAGCTTTGCACCGATTCTGTTACCGAGCGACATCTTGAAGATACCTTCTGCAATACCGCCGTGAGCCAAAGTCCATACTGACAGGGCAGTGCCGTCGGCAATTGCCTTTTCTACTGTAGCAAATACCTTCTTGACGCTGTCAAAGTCGGGCATACCGTTTTCATCGTATGCAGGTGCAATGTAGTAAATATCGCTGCAGGGGAGTTTGAATTCAGCGGAAATTATCTTGTCTGACTTTGCAGTTGAAACTGCGAAAGAAACGAGCGTGGGCGGAACATCTATATGTTCAAAAGTACCCGACATTGAGTCCTTGCCGCCTATAGCACCGCTTGAGAGTGCGATCTGAGCCTTATATGCACCGAGAAGTGCGGCAAAAGGCTTGCCCCAACGCTCAGGATCGCCCTGTGTACGTTCAAAATATTCCTGGAATGTAAGCCAGCACTTTTCGCTCTTACCGCCTGCGGCAACTACCTTTGCCATACTCTCGACTACTGCAAGAGCGGCTGCGTGATAGGGTGACTGACGGCTTACGAAAGGATCGAAGCCCCATGCCATTATGGAAGCTGTCTTTGTGTTGCCCGAAAGTACGGGGAGCTTTGCCGCCATAGCCTGTACGGGTGTCTGCTGTGTCTTGCCCGAATAAGGCATAAGAACAGTACCTGCGCCGATTGTTGAGTCAAAGCGCTGTACAAGACCCTTTTGTGAGCATACGTTAAGGTCTGTAACGAGCTTTTCCCATTCTTCCTTAGTGTTGTGTCTGCCTGTAGAATAGCTTACCGTGGGAGCGGGAACGTGTATATCCGTGTGCTTTTCGGCACCGTTTGAGTTTAAGAATTCTCTTGAAATGTCGCAGATAGTTTTGCCGTTCCAGTTCATCTTGAGTCTGGGATTTTCGGTGACTACCGCAACTGGAGTAGCCTCAAGGTTTTCCTTGCCTGCAAGAGCAATGAACTTGTCAACATCGTTCTTGTCAACTACAACTGCCATTCTTTCCTGTGACTCTGAGATAGCAAGCTCTGTTCCGTCAAGACCGTCATACTTCTTGGGAACTGCGTTGAGGTCGATTTCAAGACCGTCAGCAAGCTCGCCTATAGCTACGGAAACACCGCCTGCGCCAAAGTCGTTGCAACGCTTTATCAGTTTTGTTGCGTTCTTGTCACGGAATAATCTCTGGAGCTTTCTTTCTTCGGGAGCGTTACCCTTCTGAACCTCAGCACCGCAGGTTTCGAGCGATTCAACGCTGTGCGACTTTGATGAGCCTGTAGCGCCGCCGCAGCCGTCACGGCCTGTTCTGCCGCCGAGCAGGATGATTATGTCGCCGGGGACGGGACGTTCACGGACAACATTCTCAGCAGGAGCGGCACCGATTACAGCGCCTATCTCCATACGCTTAGCCATATATCCGGGGTCGTAGATTTCAGCAACGTGACCTGTTGCAAGACCAATCTGGTTACCGTATGACGAATAGCCCTGTGCGGCTGTTGTTGTTATCTTTCTCGGAGGGAGCTTGCCGGGGATCGTCTTGTCAACAGGGAGCAGGGGATCCGAAGCGCCCGTTACACGCATAGCCTGATAAACGTAAGAACGACCCGAAAGCGGATCTCTTATAGCACCGCCGAGGCAGGTTGCCGCACCACCGAAAGGTTCGATCTCAGTGGGGTGGTTATGTGTTTCATTCTTGAACATAAGAAGCCACTGCTCGTCCTTGCCGTCAACGTCAACGGTTATTTTTACGGAGCAGGCATTTATTTCTTCACTCTCGTCAAGGTCGGGGAGAAGACCGTCTTTTTTCAGCTTTCTTACTGCGGCGGTCGCAATATCCATAAGGCAGACAGGCTTTGCGCTTCTGCCAAGCTCCTCCTTGTCGAGCTTGTATTCCTTATAAGTTTCGGCAATATAGGGAGCGTCAATCTTCGCATTGTCGATTATCGTTCCGAATGTTGTGTGACGGCAGTGATCCGACCAGTATGTATCTATCATTCTGATTTCGGTAAGGGTAGGATCTCTCTGCTCCTTCTTGAAATATTCCTGACAGAACTTTATATCGCCAAGATCCATAGCAAGTGCGTACTTCTTGATAAACTCGGCAAGCTCGTCTTCGGAAAGACCGATAAATCCGTCAAGCACGGCTACATCCTTCGGAATATCATACTTTACATCAAGCGTTTCATACTGCTCAAAGCCGCATTCTCTTGCTTCTACGGCATTTATGAGATAGTGCTTTATCTTAGTGAAATCGTCATCTGAAATATCGCCCTTAAGGATATACAGCTTTGCATATTTAACTGTGGGACGCTCGCCCTGACACAGCATCTGTATACACTGAGCGGCTGAGTCTGCTCTCTGATCAAACTGACCGGGTAAAAACTCGGTTGCAAACATCTTTTCATCTGCCTTGATCTCAGGCAGTGAATAGTAAACATCGTCAACAGGCGGTTCTGAGAATACAGTGGGAGTAGCCTTTTCAAAGTTCTCCTTTGTGATACCCTCTGCATCGTAACGGTTTACGATACGGACATCTTCAATTCCCTTGATCTGAAGTGCGGTTTTAAGGTCTGAGAGAACAGCTTTTCCCTCAACGGCAAACTGCGGCTTCTTTTCCACATAAATGCGATAAACTGACATAAACTTCCTCCGTCGTTTTATTGTAAGCGTGCCATAGGCACGAAACTATCAATACCTTTTAATTATACTACAATATCCGCACGATTACAAGCATTTTATTTCTTTGCCGACACAAAAATCACTGCCCGATGCTCCTGTAATTTGTACAGTAATTATATCCTGCCTGTCAGCGTCACTGCCGTATATGCGTACGGGAACGTACTGCGGAGTAAGGCCGTTTGCGTATTCTTCGCTTTCCCTGCGCTGGATAAGCACCTTTTCCGTCTTTCCGATATTTGAGCGGAAATATTCTTCCTTAAGCTCCTTTGCAAGAGCGCTCATAACGTGATAACGCTTTGCCGCAATATCATGCGCAACGTGGTCTGTGCGTCTTGCCGCCGCAGTACCCTCTCTTATCGAGTAGGTAAAAACGTGCATTGCCGCAAAACCTACTTTACGGGCAAATTCGCAGGATTCTTGGAATTCTGCGTCGGTTTCCCCGGCAAACCCTACCATAATATCGGTGGTTATAGCGCAGTCCGGAAACGCTTTTCGCAGCCTCAGGACTATATCATAGTATTCATCGGGTGTATAGTGCCTGTTCATACGCTTCAATGTAGCACTGCTTCCGGACTGGAGCGACAGGTGAAAATGCGGACAGAGCTTTTTCTGCGCCGCCATTCTTGCTATATCCTCATCTGTCAGCAGCTCCGGCTCAAGCGATGACAAACGTACACGTTCCACACCGTCTATCGAGCATACCGCCTCTATTGCATCCGCAAGCCTCAGCCCGATATCCTGACCGTAGCAGGAAAGGTTGATACCCACAAGCACCATTTCTTTATGACCGCACGATACCTGAAACCTTACTTCCTCGGTTATATCCTGCAATGAACGTGACCGTACAGAGCCTCTTGCGGTAGGTATTATGCAGTAACTGCAGAATCTGTCACAGCCGTCCTCAATCTTGATAAAAGCTCTTGTCTTGCCCATATCAGCATTTTTCTGCTTTTCGTATTGTTTTTTTACTGGTCTAGGCGGTACTGCTACCTGCTTTATCTTGTTGCCGGTAAAGACGTCTATCATATCCGCCAGACTGTCTTTATGCTCAGTACCTGTTACGATATCAGCCGCCAGTTTTGCCGCCGTTTCGGGAAAAGCCTGCGGAAAACAGCCCGTAAGCACGACTATCTTCATAGGGTCGCGGCTTTTTATCTTATTTATCAGCTGTTTGGCTTTCTTGTCGCTGTTTTCCGTTACCGAACAGCTGTTTATAATAATAATATCCGCAGTGAAGATATCATCTGTCTTTTCATATCCGTGTTCTTCCATAACCTTTGCTACCGAAGCGCTTTCATATTGGTTGACCTTGCATCCGAAGGTCTGTATAGTGTATCTGATAATATCACATCCGTACTATATTGTGGTAAGTTTCACCAAAAGTAAACTCCTGATAGCCTAATTATACTTTATTATTACGAATTTTGCAAGCTGTGGCGATTTTTTGACAATAATACTCTTGACCGTATCGTCAAATGTGTTATTATATAGCTGTAAGGAGCGATAAGCACTTACAGTGATAAGGCGGAAACGGGAAGACAGGCTAACGGTTATCTCTCCGATTGAAAAAATTAAGTAAATTCAATTAAAAGCAATTGACAATCGCCTTATATTTTGGTAAAATGAAATCAATCGGACAGGAAAGCCGAAATAAGACCTGAAATATGAAAGGTAGGTTTTTTGTATGAAAACAGCTAATATCAGAATCAATACTATTGAAGACGTTAAGAATTTCGTAACTACAGTTACAAAGTGCAACTACGATGTTGATATCGTAAGCGGCAGATATGCAATTGACGCAAAGTCGATCATGGGTATCTTCAGCCTTGATCTTTCTAAGCCCCTTGAGCTTCGTGTTCACAGCGATGATTGCGATGAGCTTATGGCTGAGCTTGACAAGTATATCGTTAAGTAATCTGTGATTCTTGATAACGAGAGCCGCCGTGCTATCTGCACGGCGGCTTTTTGTGTCTTATTCGGTTACTGTTATCGAGTTTGCGTACTTTATCTTGCAGAGAATAGTGTTCTTATCACCCGAAAGCATTCCGACACAGCTACCGTTTGAGTAGATAATATCACCGTTTTCAAGCAGTCTGTAATCCATGATGCGCTTTTTTATCACGGTTTCGTTTCCGCTCTTATCACGTTTTACAAGCTCCCAGTCGGACGGGATAATGCCATCGTCAATATTGGCATTAAGCTGTTTTTCAGCCTTTATCATATTTCCCTCGATAAACGCTTCACGCTCGTCTGCGGTTTTACTCTTTGCGGGATTTTTACCGCCGGTACGCAAAGGCTCTCCGCCGAACGCCATTGAAAACACGCTTAAAAATCCGCCGATAGCCTTGATTATCCTGACAGGGAACATCAGTATATCAACAAGCAGATTGCTTTTTTGCTTTGTCGGAACGTATTTTCTGCGTATGTAGTATATGTTCCCGTCAACATCGTCCTGCGGTTTTATGCAGTCAAATCCTTCCTCTGCGATAAATTCATCTATTGTTCCGCTCCGTGTATCGAAAAGACATATCGTACACGGGCTTTTTTCTGCAACGTTTCCGCTTCTGTCAGTCGCAAAGCCCATTGCCGTATAATAGAGTATATCATTGTTACGACGTGAAATAAACGGGTGAGTTTCGCTTGTAAACCCCTCGGTAAGCTGTTCAAAACTGCCGTTGTCCGTGTTTACAAGCGCAATATGATTTTCATAATGACCGTTTCCTGCGCTGACAACGCATTTTCCACCGCTACAATCAATATCGCTGATTATTTCTTCACGGTTTGCGAAAATATAGGTTTCTCCCTTGCCGTCCTTGAAGTACATACCGCCTACATTGTCGGCAAAAGTAGAATATATCAGCCTGTCCCCGCACGCACCTATGCCTCTTAGCATATTGTACATTTCTTCTTCGCCGTATTCCTTGGGTTCGACTCCCATGAACTTTGCACCTTTGCCGGTGGTTTTCCATTCGTCACGGGCTTTCATCTTACGCACTGCGTCACGGTAGCTTTCAACACGTTCGCAGGGAACACGCAGTTCCTTGCCGTTTTCAATGCGGTAAAGCTCGCCCTCTGATAAGCAGTAAATATTCATATTATTCCCCCGAAACCGTTATTTCTGTCCGTAGTAAGCGTTAGCGCCGTGCTTTCTCAGATAATGCTTATCAAGAAGCTCCTGCTGCATAGGCTCGATATTCCTGTCAAGCAGAAGATTGAACATTGCCATCTTTGCGACATTTTCAAGCACGACCGCATTGTGTACAGCGTTGATTGCGTCCTTGCCCCATGCAAAAGGTCCGTGAGAGTGTACGTTTACGGCGGGTACGGCATTCGGGTCGATGTTACGCTTTTTGAATGTATCAATGATTATCGTTCCTGTTTCCTTTTCGTATTCGCCGCCGATAGCTTCGGGTGTCATCTTGTCGGTGCATGGTATAGCACCGTAGAAATAGTCGCCGTGCGTTGTGCCGAGTGCGGGTATATCCAGTCCGCTCTGTGCAAAGGTCGTACTCCACTGAGAATGCGTATGAACTATACCGCCGATATCGGGGAAAGCTTTGTAAAGCTCAAGATGCGTCGGCGTGTCGCTTGACGGTCTTAAATCGCCTTCAACCTGCTCGCCGTCAAGAGTTAAAACAACAAGATCGTCTACCGTCATACCGTCATATTCAACGCCGGATGGCTTTATTACTACAAGACCTCTTTCGCGGTCAATGCCGGATACATTGCCCCATGTGAATGTAACCAGTCCGTATTTCGGAAGTAAAAGATTTGCGTCAAGTACCTGCTTTTTGAGTTTCTTTAACATATTACTGTTCTCCTGTTTATTTATTTGCACTTTTTAATGAACCTGCCGTCCATTTTCTTTGTGAAATAGTTTCTTACATTCATTATGTCCTGTGGTGTCAGTTGATTTTTCGGCAGACAGAACGCAAGGTCATATCTGAAATATATGATAAAACAATTTTCGATCTCATATATCTTGAAAATAGTGTTCCACTGTGCATTGATATCGGTAGCGGTCCTTCCGCCGAATACTCTTACCGATGCCGTATCGTAACTGAAAGTGCGCTTTGCGTTAAGCACCACCTTGCCGTACTTTATGCCGTCCTTTGCTTTCTTTGATATAAGAAGAATATCGGTGAGAATTACCGCAACGCAAAGAAGGCATACAGCCGCCGAAATATACAGCGGGATTATTCCCGCAAGCCCGATAACGAGCGATGCCACCGCAAGTACCGCCATAGCGATAAACAGAATGTTATTCGACTTTTTGAGCGAGTATTCGGTAAATTTTACTAATGTGCGGTAGTCCTCCGCAGTAGTTGTTATCTCCTTTGAAAACATTTATTATTCTTCCTTCTTTGTTTCATCTGTATCTGTTTTGCCTGTTCTTACAAAGCTGTCGTTCTGCCTTTTCGGCGCTGACGGATTATCACCTTCCGATTTTGTCACTGGCGTTTTTTCTTCATCAAGAACTTTGTATATTTCGTCCTTTTTCTGTACAAAGAGCAATTCGTCCTCGCCTGTAACTATATCGATCTTTTCTCCTGCTTCTATATCGGTATGGTACACTGATATCGCGTCAAAACGGTAATTCAGCCCGTTATATTTCACTCGAACCTTTCCGTAGCTGCTCCCTGCTATATTTTCAAGTGCGACAGCCTCATATCCCGTAAGATCATCGGGTTTCGGCGCTTTGCCGTTTACAAAGCGTTTTACGGCAGGTGAGAGAAAGTGTGTTCCGATAAAGTTCACAATAAGTGACATTGCTATATCGGCAGGCAGGATAAAGTACCACGGAATCGACAGCGGTAACAGCAAAAGTCCGAAATAGCCGAATACCGCCATAAATACCATATAGCCGTATATTCCCTGCGGTATGAACTGCTCAATAGGTATCGTTTTGCCTTTTGGCAACCTGAAACCGAGATTGATCTTAAGCCTGAAAAACAACAGCATTATAAGCAGTCCGCATATCCCGACCGTACCCAGTACGGCGCAGACTATAAACAGTACACGCATATTATTCCTTATTTTCGGATTTGGGAATTACAGTAAGACGCACCTTTACTATTCTGCGTTCGCTGACTTTAAGAACCGTTATCCTGAAATCGTCTGTTGTAACGCTTTCGTTTGTTTCCGGGATCTTACCGAAAAGCTCAAGCACCCAGCCGCCGACGGTTTTTGCGTTACCGTCGATTTTCGGACTATCTCCCGTGCGGTTATGCCAGTAACGCTTGAAAGCGGTCAGCGATACATCGCCGTTGACGTTGAACTCGTTTTCCGATACGAATGTGACAGGGGCGATTATCTCGTCGTTTTCGTCCCATATTTCACCGACAAGCTGTTCAAGTATGTCTTCAAGAGTAACTATACCGAGCGTTCCGCCGTACTGGTCGAGTACGACAGCCATATGTACCTTGTCCTTCTGCATCTGCTTCATTATATCGCTTATCTTCATCAGATGAGGAACATAGTGAATCTCCTGCATTATATCACGCAGTAAGAACGTTTCGTCATCCTTTTTGGTAAGATATTTCTTGAAAAAGTCCTTCTGGCTCACAAAGCCGATTATATGGTCGATAGAGCCTTCGTAAATGGGAAGTCTTGAATATTCCTCGTTGATGAAGGTTTCCTTTACCGTTTCAATATCTTCGTTTACATCGACCGCAATGACGTCTACACGGTGAGTGATTATCTCGTCAACTACCGTTTCGTCGAATTCAAGAGCAGACTTCACAAGGTCACGCTCCTGTTCTTCAAGTACGCCCTCATCCTCGATTTCATCTATTATAGCCATAAGCTCCTGTTCTGTTACGGTAACCTCCTTCTTGTTGCCGAACAGCTTGTTTGCGAGCTTTTTAAGCAGTATAAATAAAGCCGACAGGGGAGTGAATATGAATGTAAGGAATGTGATTATTCCGCTCGTTGCGACCGTCAGCCCTTCCGAGTGGTCTTTCGCAAGGCTTTTCGGCATTACCTCGCCGAATGCGAGTATCACAAGCGTCAGTACCACTGTCGATACGAGCGCCGCATTGTCAGGACCTACTATTGCTGTCGCAAGTATAGTACCGAGTGAAGATGCGGTTATGTTTACTATGTTGTTGCCAATAAGTATTGTTGTGATAACCTTATCGTATCTGTCAAGCAGTTTAAGCGCCATTTTAGCGCCTTTAGAGCCGTTTTCAGCCATGCTTTTGAGCCTTATGCGGTTAGCACCCGTAAGTGCGGTTTCACTGGCGGAAAAGAACGCCGAACAGGCTATCATTACTATGATAATTATAAGCAGTTGTATTTCCATACGGTTAAATATACCTCGCCTTGTTAAAAGTTAAGTGGCAGTATGCACCAAGCGCAAAAACCACCGTAAATTATATACATATTTATATTACCATATCTGCGGCAAACTGTCAATATTTTTATCAGAAATTTTACTATTGATTTCAAAGTGAACATTGTTTTATAAAACTATTGAAATTTTTTTGTCGATTTGATATAATTAGTTTAATCGGACTAAATTCCGAAACGTATAAGATTAAATTTAAGTAAAACGAAAGGATCTTACCAATGAAAAGAATACTTGCGGCAGTTATTGCCGTATCGCTGATTCTGTCTATGACAGCCTGCAACAGCGGTGACACATCAGGAAATACCGACAGCGGCAACGCGTCGTCTTCCTCAGACGGCACAACGTCAGGCAACGCAGATAACGAACAGAAGCTCCGCTCAAATCCTATTGCCGTTGACGAAAACGGAAAGATAGATATGGAAGTTGCGTTAAAATATGAAACAGATGTAGATGCGCTTATCAAGAAGCTTGAGGCAAAGACACCCGATGGTTCAAAGCCTGTTTCCGAGAATACAAACGAGGAAACGCTTGAGCTTTTCAATTATTTAAAGAACGTTTACGGAAAGCAGATGCTTGCAGGACAGCAGTATTCGGATGCAAATCAGTTTGAAAACATAATGTATTACAATACTACTGGCGACTTGCCTGCAATTATGGGTTTTGATTTTCTTTATGCACAGGGCACGGATGAACCCGACTATACGCAGATAGAAGAAGCTATCAAGTGGCACAATGAACAGAACGGTATAGTTTCATTCTGCTGGCACTGGAAAGTTCCTGTTGATATTGATGATGACTCAGTAAAGGGAAGAGCATTCTACAGCGATGAAATCAGAAACTTCAGCCTTGAAAACGCAGTAACGCCAGGTACAAAGGAATATAAAGTAATCATTGAGGATATTGATACCGTGGCGCTCTACTTACAGCGTCTTGAAACAGCAGGTGTTCCCGTTATATGGAGACCTCTCCACGAGGCAAGCGGAAACTGGTTCTGGTGGGGTGTGAAAGATAAGGATACTTACAAGAAGCAGCTATATCAAAAGCTCTGGTATATGGTATATGACCGTCTTGAAAACTACCACAAGCTCACTAACCTTATCTGGGTATGGAACGGTCAGTCAAAGCTGACAATGGTAAATGCAAATACATATGATATCAGCGGTATAGATGTATATCCCGAAAAGGTGAACCATACAGAGCAGAAACTGAAATACAAGGACCTTGCAAAGATAACAGATACAAGCAAGATGACAGCGCTTTCTGAGGTTGGATATATACCCGATCCTGAAGCTGTATTTGCGTCTGACAGCACAGTGACATGGCTTTATTATCTGCCTTGGTGTAAGGAGTTCGTTTGCGCCGCAAGCGGTTCCGGTGCGATTATAACGAAGCTTGGAGGAACACCCTCAGTCAATACAGAGCGTATGAGCGAAGAGTTCCTTAAAGGCGTTTATTCAAGCGATAAGGTGATTACACTCAGCGAGTTGCCGGATTTCAAGGGTACAACAAAGAAGATACCGGAATTTATAAAGAACTGGCAGTTCAATAATCCAAATCTTACTATAGAAAATGATAAGCTTACAGCTTATGAGAAGTAATTGTGCGAGGTAGCATATGACAACAGAGCTTAAAACCGGACGTTCAACAGCAGTAATTGCATCGGAAGGTGCAGAACTGAAATCACTTGTTATTGACGGCAGAGAAATAATGTGGTGCGGCGATCCTGCCTACTGGGGCAAGACATCTCCCGTGCTTTTTCCTGCAATAGGTAATGTAAGAAACAACAAGACGATTATAGGCGGCAGGGAAGTATCACTAACTAAGCACGGCTTTGCCCGTGACAACACTTTTTCAGCAGTCAGGAAAAGCGGTAATTCGCTCGTACTTCAATACAAGTACAATCCCGTAAAAAACGGTTATCCGTACAGCGTTGACCTTGCTTTGCAATATAATCTGTTTGATGACAGGATAGAGATCAGCTACAGCGTTTTCAATCCGAACTATGACAGTATACCGTTCTGTATTGGTGCTCACCCGGCAATTGCTTGTGATAACCTTGATAACTGCACTCTTGTTTTTGAAAAGCGTGAAAAAGCGTCAACTCCCGTTATGGATCTTGATACAAGACTGTTCAAAAGCCGGGAAAGAATTGAGCGTCTTGACGGTGCGTCAAAGCTCCCGTTATCCTATGATATGTTTGATAATGATGTCGTATACTTTGATAATATCAAGTCAAGAGCCGTGAAGCTCGTTGAGGGTAAAAAAACTCTTGCAAGCATAGCCTTTGAGGGTTTTGAAACGCTCGGACTGTGGACGCCGGCAGGAAAGCACGCAGGCTTTATCTGCATAGAACCCTGGTGCGGCAGTGACGATTATGATGATGAGAGCGGAGTTTTTGAAAATAAGAAGGGTATTCAGATACTTGAGGGCAAAAAGTTCGCAAGATATAAGATGACAATAAGTGCAAAGTAATCAACGAAAATATAATAAAAGCAGTATCGGTTTCGGTACTGCTTTTTTGTTTAATCCAAATTTATGAGAGGTATATTATAAAAGTCCGAATAATACTGTATATTCTCAGAGAAACCGAATGATATAACAATATCACTTTTGCTTATCATAATCTCTTCCGTTATTTTATAGCATTCTTTGCTGTAATGCGTATTTACAATCGCAACAGAATCGGCATTTTTGTGGCACTCATAATATCTGTTGCGTTTATCTTCGGACCAATCTTTGCATTGCTCTTCATACGGTACAAAAATATCAAGAAATATAGCGTTATACATTTTTAGCGCAGTGATTATTTCTGCTGTCCATAAAGGAATGCCGTATTCACAATTGACTTGAAATGTATCATAACCTTTACAATACATTTTCCATACCATCTCAGTAATTTTTTTCTTGATATCCTGTGTATGTTTTTTATAAATGAAGTTCACTTCAAGTTTATCAGATACAATTGTGCAAACCATGTTTTGCCTCCGTTTATTGTCAGAATAAGAATCATATAATATTATTATAGTCGAAAATTCGACAATGTTCAAGTAGTTGAACATAATTTATAATATTAAATGAACATTTATTCTGAGTCTAATCGGAGAAACCGTTATGATAGTATATACGCCACTTTGGGACACAATGAAAAAGCGGGGGATATCAACCTATGCGCTTATCAATAAATACAATATAAGCAGCAGTACAATAAACAGACTGCGGCATAATATGGGAGTTACCACACAGCTGATAGACGACCTTTGCTATATACTCGACTGTAAAGTCGAAGATATCATGAAATATGAAAATAATGGCAAAAAATAACCGCCTGAGTTTTTAAAACCAGCGGTTATTTTCTTATACAGTAATTTTATTCCCCGTATTTTTCCTTCAGCATTTCTTCAATCCTGAATGCGACCTTATACACATCGCCGCAGCCGAGCGTGATTATCATATCTCCGCTTTCTGCGTTATCGGCAACATACTGTGCAACTTCTTCAAAGGTGGGGAACCACTTGCAGCCGGGAATCTTAGCCGCGAGGTCGGCAGAGTAGACGTTGTATGTGTTCTTTTCACGGCTGCCCATTATCTCTGTAAGCACGACCCTGTCAGCTATTTCAAGCGCGCTTGCAAAGTCGTCCATGAGTGTGTATGTTCTCGAATAGGTGAACGGCTGATGTACAGCCCATACACGCTTGAAATCCTGCATAGCCTTTGCCGTCTTTAATGTTGCGGCTACTTCGGCAGGATGATGAGCGTAATCGTCAACAACGGTTATGCCTCCGATAGTCGCAAGACGTTCAAATCTTCTTCCCGCACCCCAGAATGTGCTGAGTCCTTTATTGATGTTTTCGGGGGTAACTCCCGTAGCAAGTGCGGCGGCGCAGGCGGCAACCGCATTGAGAACATTATGCGCACCGGGAACGTGTATTGAAATACGTTCAATCTTCTTACCGTTTTCCATAAGGTCAAAGTCGGTCTGAAAATCGGATATACGCTTGATATTTTCCGGGTAATATCTGTTCTTGTCGGTCTTTCCGAATGTGATAATCTGCTTGTCAAAGCCCGATGCCTTTACCGCTCTCATAGTATTTTCATCATCGCCGTTTACGACAAGAATGTCAGTCGTATTATCGCAGAACTTCGTGAATGACGCTCTGAGATTATCCATCGTCTTGAAGAAATCAAGGTGGTCTGCGTCAATGTTCAGTATTATAGAAATATTCGGGAACAAGTGCAGGAATGTATTTGAAAATTCGCACGCCTCGCATACCATAACATCGCTTGAGCCCGCTCTTCCGCTTCCGCCTATAGCTTTCAGCTTGCCGCCGATAACGGTAGACAGATCGACATTCTGCGCAAGATACATATGGGTCAGCATAGAAGACGTTGTTGTCTTACCGTGTGTACCCGATACGCATACAGCCTTGTTGTACCAGCTTGTAACAAGTCCCAGAAGCTCACAGCGTTCTACAGTCTTTACACCGCTTGCCTTTGCGGCGATAAGCTCAGGATTATCGCTCATAATAGCCGCAGTGTATACTATAAGGTCGGCGCCCTCTATATTTTCGGCTCTCTGTCCCATATATACGGGTATTCCCATATTGCGTACCGCTTTAAGCGTTTCGGTTTCGTTATTGTCCGAGCCTGTAAGATAAAAGCCCTTGCTGTGAAGTATCTGCGCCAGCGGATACATACCGCTTCCGCCTATACCGATAAAATGAACGTGTTTCTTTCCTGTGAGGAAATCTTCCATTGTACTCCCGATCCTTTCAGTCTGACATTTTTATATTTTATGCCGAAAATCAGCCTAATATCATCTTGGCTTTGAGTAATGCAAGCTGTGTCTTGCCGTCCTCTATTTCGCCGTTCATAACCATTTCGACAGCCTTGTCAAGCGGTATCTTAACTACCTCAAGAAATTCATCATCGTCAAGGTTCTGTTTTCCGCCCTCAAGTCCTGTTGCAAGGTACATATGTGTTATCTCCTGGCAATAAGCCGGTGTGGGGATCATATATCCCATATATCTGAACTCCTTGCAGGTACAGCCTGTTTCTTCCTGTAATTCTCTCCTGCCGGCTTCTGCATGATCCTCACCTGCGTTGAGCTTTCCTGCGGGAATCTCCATAAGGACTTTCTGGAACGGGTATCTGAACTGTCTTACAAACAGTACATTGCCATCGTCAGTAATCGGAACAACGCCGACACCGCCGTTATGACGGATCACATCGCGTGATACGATTGCGCCGTTTTCAAGTTCAGCCTTGTCAGAGCAAACGGTAAGTATCTTGCCTTCGTACTTTACTACACTGTCAATAGTCTTTTCAAACAGATGCATAAGATCCTCTTTTCTGCGGTTTATTCCGCCTTATCATTATCATTTTCTTCATCGTATTCTTTATCTTCATCAGATGCTGTAACACTTTCGCTGTTTGTAGATTTATCCTCTTCCGGCAGTTCTGCCTTCTTATCAAGCTTATCAAGCTGCTCATCAACAGACCTTGTTATCGTTCTGATATATGCGTTGTGGTTGATGACGGTAGTCAGTTGCTGTTCGCCGTACAGGTGAATGTTCGGATTTGGCTTGTATCTGAATACCTTTTTCAGCACAATGTAGTAGATTATCAGAATTATTGCTGCGCCTACCGTGCAGACAACGCCGATCTTAAGTCCCGGTGTAACATAACTGAACTCAATATCGCACTGACCTGCGGGGACTTTTATACCCATAACTCCGCGGTTCACCTTTTCTATCTCGGCGGGCTGTCCGTTTATTGTAGCGCTCCAGCCGCTTTCCCACGGAACCGTGAATATAACAAATCTGTCCTCCGTGAACGAAGAGGTTGCGGTAAATCCGTTTGCAACGGGAGTGAATGTATCAACAGCTGTCTTGGAAAGCTCTTCGGCATCAGATTTGAAAGTATCGTAATTGAAGTCAGAGTATCTGTCAGGGTCAAGTTCTGTCAGCATATCTCCATACTTTTCAATCTGCTCATCGGTAAGCACCACCGCACGCGCAAGCATATTGTCACGGTTGCTCTTGGCAACCTTTTCATACTCATCGTCTGTTATATAGAAGCTGTTTGAATAGCCTATCGGAATATAAGCGTTGTTTTTGAATATCGTAAATCCGTCCTGCTCGTCTATCTTCTCAAAGTTCTTGAGATTTTCAAGCAGTGTTACCGTGTCGCTGTAATCAAGCTTATAGCTTTGAACTATAAGATACTTTGTGGAGTTTATCGACCTCATGGCATAATATGTGCCATCAGGATCGGTATTTACCGAGCGGCTGAATCCCATACCGTCATAGTATTCAAATGCACAACCGGGCAGAATACTGTGGAAGCTGCGGAAACCGTACATTCCCCACAGCATATTGGCGTTGTTGGTAACGCCGTATGTTTCTACCCTGTAGAAGCTGTCATCGTCAAGCTCTATCGTAGCGTTTACAATATTGTTGTAATCGCCCACCTTTGGTCCTATCGCCCTGCCGTAGATAAGCGTATAGTACGAGAAGCAAAGGCACGCAACCATAGTGAAGCAATAGGCTTTGTGCAGAAATTTATTTGTTCTGATTTTCGCTTTGTTTCTTACAAGGAGGAAGCATACTAAAATTGCGACTATTGCAAGAGCGACGGAAATCCAGAACGGCAGCTTCTCATTAGGCAATTTGAAAAGCTCGGTCACCTTTGTTGTTGTCGTATCTCCCGTGCCTATATCGACTATGTCCTTCGACACTTCAGACGGGAGTATGCCTACCATAGATATAAGCGCTACGGCAAATCCACACCACTTCAGACCGTATTTCATATCGATCTCGTTGTTTTCAAGTGCATATGAAGTCATAAAGCACGCAACGAGTATCGGCATATAGAACCAGCGTGTATAGAAGTTTGTGTTGAAAAGTACAAAGCTTGAGTTAAGTACCGGTATAAGCGCAAACAACAGACATATCGGCATAAGCCACTTTGCCCAGTGCTTTTTCTTGAATTTGATAAATGAAATTACACCCGACATTGAGAATAGCGGCAGATAAGCGGCAACGCTTGCCCATCTTGCTGATGAATCGGGGAAGAAATTCTGTCTTGCCGGAATATCGGCAGGGAAGAACAGGCTCTGTAATATTATGCCGTATCTCTGCGTCGGATTATGGAATACCAGATTCCAGCCGTTTAGGGTATTGCCGGATCTCGGGGTATCTATACAGGTTATTATCGCAGGTATGAACATTGCTCCCGCAAGCGCAACACCGATAACTGATTCAAATGCCAGTGCAAGGAACGTTTTTAATGTTACCTTGAATTTCGGGTCGGTTATCCTGCAAAGGAAGTATATAACGAGGAATACGCATTCTCCTATGAAGAAGAAGTAGTTTACAAATGCGTTCAGCGCTACTGTCAGTGCGAAGAACACTCTTCTCTTGTTTACAACAGCTTCTTCAAGCGCAATTAGCATAAGAGGGAATACAACCATAGCCTCGTGGAAATGGTTGAAGAACACATTGTACATTGAGAAGCCTGAAAATGCGTATAAAAGACCACCAATAAGCGCCGATTTCGGTTTTCTTACAAAGCGTCTTATATATGCAAACGCAAACAGCGAACAGCATGATAATTTCAGTATCATGAGCGGTGCCATAAGATACTTTGCAAACTCTGCGGGGAACGGCATTGTAAGCCAGAAGAACGGGCTTCCGAGTGTATAGAACGAGTACGAACCTATGAAGTTCGCACCAAGGTCAGTCTGCCAGTTCCACATAAAGCTTCCGTTTTTGATAGCCTGGTTGCAAAGTGTGTAGAAAGGTATCTGCTGAGCGTTGTAGTCGCCGTAATAGATGAAATATCCGCCGTCAATAATGACAAACGGCATGAAAAGTATCACACCCATTATCATCGCCATAAAGAACGCTTTGCGGTAGTATTGCATTTCCGTTTTGTACATTCCTAAAATTCCTTCCGTGATGAAGAATATATCGGCTGTTTAATACAGCACAGCACCGTATTTTTCAGCCATAGCCTCAAGCTTTTCAGGCTCTATAAGTGATTTCTTGTCTATTATCGCTCTGCCCTGATACAGCATAAGCGCCATCTTGAGCGATATCTCGTCATCCGATAAAAACGCAACGGGAAGTGTTGCCATGTGCATATTTCTGCCAAAATCAATAGCGTCGTCGGGAGAGTTGATGCTTACTGTCAGGACATCGTAGTTTTCACTGCACATCTGCGCAATGTCGTCCTCCATATATGGACCGCATTCTACTGCCGGTGAAAATTCCGTTGTTTCGGGGTCTAAGAAGAACATCTGGTTTTCGGTCGCCAGAGCAAGAGAGGTATCCTGTTTTTCAACAGACTTGATCTCGGAAGCGTCGAGCGTATCCAGCATTTTACGAAGCTCGGAAAGGTGTTCTTTTCCCGTACCGCAACAGCCGCCAACAATCTCTGCACCGTTTATGACCGATTTCTTTACTGCAAAAGCAAACTCTTCCGGAGAGATTTTCTGCTTTTCGCCGTCAGTTTCGTATACGGCGCTTGGCTTTACTATAAGCGGAACTTTTGCATATGGCACAATTTCTTCTATGATGTCGGGACACAGATCCGCTGAAGTGCAGTTAAGACCGAAAGCAGATATACCCATTTCCTGAAGTACAAGAAGAGTACACAATACATTTGTGCCTATTGCCGTTTCTCCGTCCTCGTCAACCTTCATTGTTGCTATTATCGGCTTGTTTTCCTTTTTGCAGGCAAGCACGGCGGCTCTCATATTCCAGAGTGCCGGCACTGTTTCAATTACAAACATATCGCAGTAGGGCGATAAAGCTTTAACCTGCTGTCTGTAGACCGACATTATCTCGGTAAACGTGTAGTCGCCGTAAGGCTCTATGTAAAGTCCCGTTGACGACAGACAGCCTGCAATGAGCGCCTTTTCGTGAAAGCTGTCATAGGTTATCTTTGCGGCTGCGGCATTAAGCTCTTCTGTTTTGTCCTCTACACCGTACGCCTTTAGATTTTCACGGTTTGCGCCGTGTGTTGCGGTGTATAGTATCTGTGAGCCTGCGTCAATAAAACCCTGCTGAAGCTCAATCAGAGCCTCAGGGTTGGCACAGACAAACTGAGCCGTTGACATACTGTGGTCGTAGCCGTATTCTTCGAGTCCTGTGCCGGTACCGCCGTCAAGCAGTATCGGCAATCGTATAGGTATATCCTGACTGACGGGATTGCTGTCCATATTGATTCCTTTCTGAAGTTACATTTTTTCGGGTGCATCGACCTTAAGCAGATCGAGCAGATTCTTGAATACTGTCTTTGTAGCAACGCAGAGTGAAAGTCTTGATTGGAGAGTGTTCTCCTCCTCGCCCTTTATTTTGCAGTTGTCATAGAACTTGTGGAAAAGCTGTGCAAGGTCGCACAGATATTTCGTTATCTTAGAGGGATTATAGTCCTTTGCCGCCTCGTTTATGCAGTCGGGAAGAGCGGCAATGTGGCGGATAAGCGCAAGCTCTGCGGGGTGAGAGTAGTTGAGCTCATTAACAGGTATATTTTTATAGCCCGTGCCCTCTTCTTCCATACGGCGCAGAATACTGCATATTCTTGCGTGAGCGTACTGAACGTAGAACACGGGGTTGTTTGAGCTTTCCTCAATGGCAAGCTCAAGGTCAAATTCAAGGTGAGTGTTGGGATCTCTTAAATTGAAGAAGAATCTTGCCGCATCTATCGGTACTTCGTCAAGAAGTGTCGAAAGCGTTATAGCCTTGCCTGAACGCTTTGACAGCTTTACCGTTTCACCGTTTCTGACCAACATTACCATCTGCATTATAACAATATCGAGCTTGCTTGCGTCAACGCCGAGCGCTGTCAGGGCGGCTTTCATTCTTGCGATGTATCCGTGGTGGTCTGCACCGAGAATATCGATTGCCTTGTCAAAGCCTCTTGTAACAAGCTTGTTGTAGTGATATGCAATATCGGGTACAAAGTAGGTAGGAATGCCGTTTGCACGGACAAGAACTCTGTCCTGATCGTCACCGAAATCGGACGCCTTGAACCAGATTGCACCGTCCTTTTCGTATGTCTGACCCTTTTCTGTCAGCATATCAACTATCTGCTTTACCGCACCGTTTTTATGAAGTGAGCTTTCTCTGAACCATGTGTCGTATACGATACGGTATTTCTTTAAATCTCTCTCAAGACCGTCTATATTGAGCGGCAGAGCATATTCTACCAGTGCAGACTTGCGGCTTTCCTCATCTGCGTTTACAAACTTGTCGCCGTTTATCTTATAGAAATTATATGCATGTTCTATTATGTCAACACCCTTGTAAACGTCCTCAGGCATAGGGAAGTTTTCTTCATCTTCAAATATCTTGCGGCATACATCCTCGTCGCCGTATGATGCGATAACATCAGCCTTGTTGCCGTCCGCTATCTGCATATATCTTATAGACAGAGATTTGCCGAACTTTTCTATCTGGTTTCCTGCGTCGTTTACATAGAATTCACGCTCTACCTCATAGCCTGCAAACTGCAGTACGGAAGATAAGCTGTCGCCGAGTGCGCCGCCTCTTGCGTTACCGATGTGCATAGGACCTGTGGGGTTTGCCGATACGAATTCAACAAGCACTCTCTTACCATTGCCAAGCTCGGTCTTACCGTAGTCGCTGCCGCTTGAAATAACCTCGCCGACAGTTTCGTTGAACCATAAGGGGCTTATAAAGAAATTCAGAAAGCCCGGTCCTGCAACCTCAATCTTTTCAAATACGGTGCCGTCAAGCACTGCGGCATCGGCTATCATCTGACCTATTGCTCTCGGATTGTTTCTGAGAGCCTTTGCACTTGCCATTGCGGCATTGCAGGAGAAATCTCCGTGTGATACGTCTGCAGGACGCTCAACATTGAAAGCCGGCAGGGGTACTGCCTCTATCTTGCCCTCGGCAACAAGTCTGCCCAGTGCGTTCATTACCGTTTCCTTTACCTGCTGTTTAGCAAGCTCTATCATATTGTTCATCAGTTACACTCCTTGACGTTTATAAACATTTCATTTTCCGACATATAGCTTGAATTGATGTCGAGCGTATATTTAAGATATATTTCTCCACCCGTTTCTTCAAGCTCGTTTCTTATTTCATCAGTGCATACGCCTATCATAAAGTCACCGAACTCCGTGCCGTAATGGCAGTGGTGCTTCTTTCCCCGCTCGATAAACAGTGAGCTTATTGCCTTTCCGCTTCTTGTCATAGTCACCATATCGTCGGTTACTTCAAGCGTTACGGAGCTTCCCTCAAAGCCTGTGGCTTCGCTTTCGTCATAGTACAGACGAAAGCCGTTTTCTGTCTGCTCCATTGCACCGAAAGTGAACAGCTCTGTCGAATCCTTATCCTGGTCGACAGTCTGCGTACTTTTTATCGTAATACATACGTTCTTTTTCATTTATTATCCGTTGTTCCTTTCAAAGCCTCAATCGAGGTCAACTACAGCGCCGATGAGCAGTTTCAGCATTTCCTCGTAGCTGTATGCGCTTTCGGTTACAAGCCGTGTGAATATACTCTGTCTGTCAAGACCCGGTATTCCTCTTACACGTCTTACATAAACCTCGCCGTCATCGCCAAGCACCATATCAACTCTTGCGAAACATTTGCAGGAAAGTGCGTCATATGCTGCTCTTGCGGTCTGCTTTATCTTGTTCTGTGTAAGACCGTCCAGTCTGGCAGGAACTTTAAGCTCTGATGTCGACGCTATATATTCGGAGAATTTGTCAACGCTGTTGTCAGTTCTTACAAGCTCGCCTATCGCTACCCGCTCGTCGTGATGCCTTGCACCGAGCACGGCACAGGTAAGCTCTCTGCCTTTAACGGCACTCTCGGCTATGATATACGGGTGGTGTGAAAAGCTTGCTTTTATAGCTTCTTCGAGTTCTTTTTCATTTTCAGCTCTGCAAGCGCCTACAGATGTTGAACAGCTTGTCGGTGCGGTGTATATAGGAAATTTCAGCTTATCGGTGATTTTCCTGATCGCCGCCGGCATATCATTCATTTCACTGCGGTGAAGCGTGACATTATTAATTACCTTTATTCCGCTGTCAGACAGTACCAGATCCATTATGCGCCTGTCATTGCACAGTGCCGCCGCCGCAAAATCGTTGCCGATAATAGGCAGTCCCGCAAGCTTGCACAGACCCTGCACTCTGCCGTCCTCACCGTATTTTCCGTGAAGTACGGGGAATACGGCATCTATACGGTGAATCGTGCTTTCGCCGTCAGAGATTATCTTTATAACGCCCTTGTTCGTCATATCGGGGCTAATTACGCACGAACAGCAATCGCTGTCCTGCTCCCAGCTACCGTCTTTTATATTTTCATAGCTACCGGGATAAAAAAGCCATCTGCCCGCTCTTGTGATACCGATCGCAAGCGGCTCAACTTCTTTTGGCATAGCGCTGAGCACGCTGTATGCGGTGTGCAGTGAAGCGGCATGGTCAGCGGACGCACCGCCGAACAGCACGGCTATTCTTTTTTTTGCCATAGCTTTTCCTCTTCTTTCGTTCTTTTGCTTTAACGCAATAATAAAATAAGTATATCACATCCGGCTGTCAAGTTCAAGTATTAACGTGTAAATTATATATAAATAGTATCAGGGGAGTTTGCCGTCCTTATAATCCTTCGGGGTCACGCCGACAGCCTCGCTGAACGCACGGCAGAAATGGCTCTGCGATGAAAAACCGAGCAGTGAAGCGATGTCGGCTATACTATGGTTGCCGTCCTTAAGCATTCCTTTGGCGGCGTTTATACGCACGGCGCTGATATACTCGTGGATCCCCATACCGATTTCTGCCTTGAACAGACGGTGCAGATGGGAGCGGTCATAGCCGATGGCTTCGGCGATATGCTTTGCGGTAAGGCGCTTTCCGGCGTTCTCCGTTATCATCCTGATAGCCTCTCGGACCGGCACGGAGAGCCGTTTTGCGCGCCGTAATCTGCGCATACGGACTGCATAATCCATTATCATTTCATTGTTCAGTTCCATGACCTGTTTTACGGTGGTGCACTTGTCTGCGCGGCGGATATACACGTCACTTAAGGTGTATGCGGTTTCCTCTGACATACCTGCGGCAAGGCAGGTGCGGGCGACTACTGCGGCACATACAACAAAATGGTATATCTGGTTGCGGAGCGGATCGTCTGAAAGCTGACCTTTTCCGCTGTCGGGTTCAGCATTGTATTTCAGCTTGTTTTCAAGTATCTTTTCTACCTCGCCTGCGGCTACAAGCGCAAAGACAGTATTTTCATTTTCGACAGGCTCATGAAAAAAATCCTGTGCCTGTTGTACATAAAGGAGCTTTTCCGGTTCTGTATTTTCATCTGTACCGTTGGTTGAAACCGTGGTATAATTTGTACCACTATCGGGAGTTTCTGTACCGATTTCTTGTTTGTCTGTGAATTTTGTAGATTTTGCCGCCATATTATTCGTTCCTCGCTTGATTTTTGTGTGTTGTGAATATTATACAACATTTGTGTAAAAATAGCAACAATTTTGATGTTAAGCCGGTTGTGTCAGCGTAAAGATAAATCTGTGATCAAAAACGAACGGAGGGGGCTAATGAATGATGAATAATGAATAATGAATAATGAATAATTGTTGAGCGCCTGCGGCGGAATTTTAAAATGAGATAGTGCGGGGCGAGGGATAGAGCTGATATAAAGCCAAGTTTTAGGTACTGTGACTGAGGGTTGTCGGCGTGGGTGCGAAAAGCGTTCTTTCGCGAGGGTTGCAGTGATGGAGATATTTTAGCTAATTGGAATTAAATGAGAAATAAGTGAATTTATACAGCGTCATTATACACAATTTGTAAGCCGAAATTTGTGTAAAACAGAGAAAACGGAAGAAAAGTCGAAAAATGATGCAAGGTTTTTGCGTTTCAAACGTTCATATTATAGATAGTAAAATCAGAAACGGTTTTGCTTTCTGAAAATATATTGCTTTTAAGCAGAAAGGAATGAGTATGAAAAAAAGAAATGTGCTGTCGGCGGTGATAGCGCTTGCACTGACTGTGAACGGTTCGGTAAGCGCTTATGCTCAGGCAGTACAGGCAAGCACGGCTGATGGCGGAGCTGTTGCGGATTCCGTCAATGCGGAAGTGCAAGAAAGCGAGGCGGATAGCAAAC
>OHMY01000014.1_pt1 | contig 214418 bp, 134 predicted proteins | sample 1569381 | NCBI WGS metagenome assembly OHMY01 (sample SAMEA3879528, study PRJEB24766) | human gut metagenome | biome: human-associated habitat; feature: feces | place: USA | collected 1985/1987
ATAGAATCTGTGTCAATCTGTGTAATCTGTGGTGAATTAATTCATAACCGAAAAGTAATGAACTAATTCTACCAATTATTTGTATATATAAAAAAGAAAGCTATGACGCAGATAAAAATCAAACGGGTCTATGAAGACCCCGAAGCAGAAGACGGTTACCGCGTATTGGTAGATCGTCTATGGCCTCGCGGCATGAAAAAAGAATATCTGAAATATGATGTCTGGGAAAAAGACATCACGCCTTCCCCTGAACTCAGGAAATGGTTTCATGAAGATACGGCAGGACATTGGGAGGCTTTCTCAGATATGTATCGGAAAGAACTGGAAACTTCTGAAGCCACACGGAACTTTCTGGTATCAATCAAACCCTATAAAACAGTTACTTTGCTATATGCCTCCAAAGAACCTGTCCGTAATCATGCCCGCATTCTGCAACAGTTTCTGGAAGCCAGCCTTGGGCAATCGTGAATATTCACTATCTTTGCAACAGTCATCCCCTCAAAAGAGCCGGACGGCCTAACTATTTTCTGAAAGGACAATCATGATAGAGTTGCGAACAGTCAATCTGACCCGTTACATCACTCCTTTACGCGAAGGCGGTTCACTGCCAGCACTGGCGGAAGCTGATGACGAATTCAAATACGTCGTAAAGTTTCGTGGTGCCGGGCATGGAACAAAGGCATTAATATCCGAATTAATTGGTGGAGAGGTTGCGCATATACTTGGATTCAGAGTGCCGGAGCTGGTGTTCCTGAACCTCGATGAAGCATTCGGACGGACCGAAGGAGACGAAGAGATACAAGACTTATTGCAAGGTAGCCGCGGACTGAACCTGGGGTTACACTTCCTTTCGGGTGCCCTGACATTCGATCCTGTAGCGACCAAGGTAGATCCGGAACTTGCCTCACGTATTGTCTGGCTGGATGCCTACCTGACCAATATAGACCGTACTTTTCGCAACACCAACATGTTGATGTGGCACAAGGAACTTTGGCTGATAGACCACGGTGCTTCTCTTTACTTTCACCATTCATGGGAAAACTGGGAGAAACATGCGGTAAGTCCGTTCACCTATATCAAAAATCACGTGCTGCTACCCGAAGCATCCCGACTTGAAGAAGCCGATGCCGTCCTTCGTCCCATGCTGACCGATGAAAAGATACAGCAGATCGTCGCACTTATTCCTGACGACTGGCTGCACTGGGAAGATACCCATGAAACACCCGAAGAAATCAGAGATATCTATACCCGCTTTCTGACCGAAAGACTGGCCCATTCCGAAATATTTATAAAAGAAGCACAGAATGCAAGGAAAGCACTTATATGAATACGCAGTTATTCGCCTGGTTCCCAAAGTAGAACGTGAGGAGTTCTTCAATGTGGGAGTAATCCTTTTCTCTAAAAGGGCAGGTTACATCAAGTCCGTTTGTCAGGTAAACGAGGACAAACTGAAACTATATATTTCCGAAGTAGACCGGGAATTGGTATTTGCCCATTTGGATGTATTTAATAAAATATGTTCGGGAGCCAAAGACGGCGGCCCCATCGCCCAACTTGATGTACCGGAACGTTTCCGCTGGCTGACTGCCGTGAGAAGTTCCTGTATTCAAACGTCCCGTCCGCATGCCGGTTTCTCCGACGATCTGGACAGGACGTTAGAAAGATTATTCAAAGAATTGGTTTTATAGTGGAGCAGCATACTTCGCCTTCAGCTCCTCTACCCCCATTCCGGTAAAGTAGTCTTCAATAAAATCCCAGCGTTTCGTATCATCCATTCCATCCGTTCCGAAGAAGAAAGAGAACAGTTCGATCTGCTCCTGAAATATCTGCTCATTATTCTCAAGTATCAGATTATGATATTCATCGGAGGACGCAATCTGCTGTAAGCTCTCAGGGTCATCGAAACACACCTGCACACAAGGCGTACCGCCACCTTCTACACTGAATGAAAGACAATCGAGCATGGAAAGGAGATTAAGCAGCATATTCAAATCAGAGAACGGAGTGCTATAGAACAATAACCGGTCACCTTTTTTACCCACAATGCGCTGGCTAAAGAGTTTCTGATAGCGCGACAGCAACAAGTCAAATCCTTTCGTCACCGTGAAAGAAAGTTCATTGGAGTCTTTCTTCTTCACACTACTGATATAACTCACACTACGCCCTTCTTCCGTACGTGACTCCAGCAGTGAACCTATGAAACGTTTCGCTGACGGCACATCCATACCATGCTCGGCAAATATCGCACGCAATTCTTCTTCATCAAAACGCCCTTTAGTCTTCCGCAACTTATCAACAAGCAAAGTCTTCAAACTATAGAACAGTCCATCCATTCGTTGGCGAATTACGGCTGCATCTTCTTTCAGCAATACTTCATGCTTACCCACAGATACTGCACGGGAACCTTCCCACAACGTACCACCATTCAATTTCTGTTTAAATTCTCTATATCCCAACTCTGCGAAACGTTCTTCCCACAGTTTCTCCAAACGTGCCGTATACACATCTTCCGTGCCCTTCACCTTCGTAAGATAATCCTTGAACTCATGAATAAAAACATCACCAGTCTTATCCTGAATATATCCTTCCGTCAGCAGGTTTTGCGGACTTACTTCCAGCAATTTCTTTCCATAACGATGGCTCAAATCATCTTCCAACCATAGCAGAGCAGTCTTAATCAATTGTCCAAGTTCCGCTTCATATTCCAGCTTGTTCTTCATTCTTGGCAATTTCACCACAAACTCAAAGTCGGACAAAGACACCAGCATTTCCTGTTTTTCGCCTTTCATCCGGTACACTTCCATCAGCTTCTTCAAAATCAGCGACAACTGTTCCTGTGCTATATTGCCCGCCATGTGCAGGCGCTTCATATAATAGAAATCCCTTTCATGATAATCCGTCGCCGAGATTCCATGAATATCCGTATCACGGGCTGCACGTCCGATCTCCTGTATATAGTCCACAAATGTGCTGGAAGGCGCCACATGATACACCCGGTCGATATCACTGATATCCACCCCCATGCCGAATGCCTTTGTAGCCACAATCATTCGCTTCTCGCCTTCTTTGAACTCCTGTACAATAGCTGCTTTTTGTTCTTTGTCCTTCTTACCATAGTAGGAGGCGACCAAGTGCCAATCCGTCGATTTCACCCACGTTTTCAGACGCATGTCGATACCACCTGCAAAAGGATAATAAAGAATAGTCTTATGCCCGTCGAGGAAATCCTCTACACGGTCAGCCACAACACGCTGTTTGGCTTTATCATAGGTTTCTCCTTCCTCTATCTCCATCTGCCGGATATCAAAGCCGATGTTCCGGCGTTTCACTGTACCTGCATAAAGCACACATGGCTCCATTTGCAATGAACGAATGGTTTCGAACACCATGTCATTCCCTCCTTTCGGATTCCATACAGCCGTAGCCGTCAGTGCAAAAAGTGGGAATGCATATCCAAGGCTTTTCTTCAAACCTTGCAGATAGCGCCCCAGAAACCAATAATCCACACGAAATTCCTTGCCCCATGTAGTTACCGTATGGGCTTCGTCCACTACGACCAGACCGATACGCCGTTCACCAGCAAAGTGCTTGATATCATACGAGAGCAACAACTCCGGTGAAAGATAGAATAGATCCACCTCACTTTCACGCACCTGCCTGTACACTTCGTTCTTCTGTTCGGGCGACAAATCGGAAGAGGCATACGCCACACGCATGTACCCCAATTCCTGCAAGCCTTCCACCTGGTCTACAATCAATGCTTTCAAGGGAGATACGACAATGGTAAGCATCCCGTATTCATTACCCAGATAGATGGCAGGCAACTGGAACAACAAGGATTTTCCCGCACCGGTAGGTGCTGTAAGCAAGATGTTATCCACATCTTCTCCTCCATTCCGGGCTTTCTCTGCTTCGACAATAACACTTTCTATCAATTGTCCCTGTGAAATTTGAAGCGTGTCCTTCCCCTTGAACAAATCGTCGTACACTTCCAGATCACGAAATTGTTCGTAACCGTAAGTCTCTTTTAAAAGCGTGTATACCGCTTCCCGGCAATCTCCGGGTAAGTGCCGTTCTTTTAGTTCCGGCAGGCGGCATACCGTTTTTTCTCGTGTTTCAGTCATAAATGGAATAATATAAAAAAGAGGCATTCCTCCTAACCTGTTATAAACAGATCTAACGGACTACCTCTTTCTATGTGTTAACTACCTTGTATTTCTCCAACCGGAGCAAGGTTCAAAAAGCATGCTAATACTCCTCTTCGTTAAAGAAGAAATCCTCTTTGCTGGGATAATCGGGCCATATATCTTCAATACTTTCATAAATATCGCCTTCATCTTCCATTTCCTGCAAATTTTCAATCACTTCGAGCGGAGCGCCCGAACGAATGGCATAATCTATTAATTCGTCCTTGGTTGCCGGCCAGGGAGCATCTTCCAGTTTAGATGCTAATTCCAATGTCCAATACATAAGTCCTAAGTATTAAAATTGTGAATATTAAGTCCTACTTTCTATTTTTCGGCAAAAGTATAATAAAATCTCTCACTTACAACTATTATCCCAAAATATTTCATCTTTTTTCTCATCCCAGTTGATTTTCCGTGACAAGACAAACAAATAATCGGACAAACGGTTCACATAAGCAAGCAATTCGGGAGCAACTTCGCATTGTTCAGCCAAGGCCAGAATACGACGTTCCGCCCTGCGGCAGACCGTGCGGCAAACATGACAAACAGATGCTCCACGACTACCGCCGGGCAATATAAATGCATGCAATGGAGGCAGCAGATTATCCAAACGATCTATCTCCCGTTCAATTCGTTCTATTTCTTCGGGGTGAATAACACTGGCACACTTCAATTCTGTCTTTTCAAGATCGGTAGCCAAATTGGAACCTACTGCGAAAAGACGGTCCTGAATATGACGGACAAGTACCTGATCCGCTTCATCCGGCAGGTAAGTGACAAGCACTCCCAAATTAGCATTCAACTCGTCCACTGTACCGTATGCTTCCAGACGGACATGGGTTTTCGGTACCCGTGTACCACCTACTAATGAGGTAGTACCTTTATCACCGGTTTTGGTATATATCTTCATAAGTGATTGGTGTTTAGTAATTAGTGTTTAGCAGTTAGTAAGTGACGCTAATCACCAATCACTAACCGTTAATCACTATTGAAACGCCTAAAGATAATCAAAAGTTGACAATATAGTTCTGTTTTATCTTAGTTTTATCGAAGAAGAGAATTCCAAGGTCATAAAGGTCGAACGTAATGCCCACATGCTCATCTTGTTGCATACGTTTCCAAAGCGCTTTCATTTGCGAAGTATAGCGGATTCCTTCGATGACGAAAACCGACTTTCCACAGGTACGTGCTACACAGATACGGAATACTTCTTCCATAAATTCCGGGTGACGATAATCATGCAGATAAAGGAAACCTACGGGTACGCCGACTTCCAGAAATAATTCGGAAAGTTCGGATGCCGCTGTATAGTCCGCTCCCTCCTTTCCTGCTTTCAGATAGAGAGACGAAGCGGCAAGCCTGCCGACATCCACTATCGTATCCGGCTGGATGTAATTTACCAACCGGAACAAGAGGCGTTTCACTTTCTTCGATTCATACTTCCAATAGTTGTCTTTCTGTGGGGCCAGTTTTTTCTGCTCTACTGCCAGATCTTTATATTTATAATAAGGAGTAGATTCGTAAATCACCTGCGTAATCAGATTGAAAGCAAAAGGCGAATGTACCCCATAGCCGCAACGATGGCGAAAACGGCTCAACCAGATAAAAGGGCGTTTCAGGGTCAGTGTGATACGGTTCATAACATATAAATTCTTTTATTGGGCACAAAGATAAGTAACACTCCGCTTAGTCGCATACCTTTCCTTTGATAACTTTCGGTTCCGACGAGTAGTTCTCCTTAACCGTCAATTGCACATTCTCCCCGTCAAAGCGGAAAGTAATATTGAGAGCTGTAATCCAGTTAACATAATGTGCTTTAAGTTCCAACATCGCAGCCGATGGCCAGGCATAACTGCCCGCTACATAAAACGGCCCCTCTATTCCATTAAAACGTCCTTTCGCTTCTATCGAATAGGGAGGATGGACATCGGTTGAAGTTTTTTTCCATTGCTTATAACCGAATGAGAGATTATATTTTGTACCGTCAGTCTCTGTTACGGTCATGATTACTTCCTTCTGCTTAAACTGGAGATCCAGAGATTGCCAGTCGAACTTGTTCGGTTCGAGAACTATACTTTTTCCTGCATAATCACGGGCAAGAGATGAACTCGCTTTTCCCGGTACAAAAGGCAACTGATAAGAAGATTGTTTTTTCAACAAGCGTTTATAATCCTTTCCCGGTATCAAGGTATCATCGCCGACAGCAGGCAACAGGCGATTCCACACCAAACGGCGCTGTGTAGCTCCATCTATCAAAGTACATTCAGTGATGACCACTACCATATCTTTGTCCGGTATGAGAAGCGCATATTGTCCCAGGGCACCGTCTATGCGGACAGCACCTGGATATTCACAAAGCCACATCTGATACCCATAACCGTAGCCAAAACTACCGGTATCCGACTGTTTAGTCATCATCCTGTCCACCCACTCTGCCGGAAGCAACTGCTTGCCTTCCCATACTCCACGATTCAGTAACAGCTGTCCGAACTTAGCCAACGATTCACTTTGCAAATACACCCCCCAACCTCCGGTATTGATTCCTTCAGGGCTTACTTCCCAGGATATATCGGTGATATGCATCGGTTTGAACAGTTTCAGCCGCAGGTAATCCAATACTTTCATTCCCGTCACTTTCTGCACAATAGCGGAAAGAATATACGAGCTCATGGAGTCATAGTCGAAATGTTTGCCGGGAACTTTTATCGTTTTTCCCAGATACCCTCTGATCCAGTCTGTACGACCATTACGCATATTCCAGTCAGGAGTGACGCCGGAAGTCATATTCAGCAGGTTGCGGACGGTCATATCGGCAAGATTTGCAGAAATAGTATCCGGAAGTTGGTCGGGGAAAAAAGAAGCCACCCGATCTGTCAGCCGCAAACGATTTTCAGAAATAGCGAGGCCTACAGCGGCACCAACGAAGGTCTTGGAGCAAGAATATACGGTATGCCGATATTCCGGAGCGAAAGGTTCAGGATAAATCTCCGCGATTACCTTTCCATGACGTAGTACCATCACACTATGTATATCCGTTTTAGGCAAGCCCATCAGAGAGTCCATCAAAGCAATAAGTGCTCCGGAAGGAACCCCTTCCACTTCGGGTATCGAACGTTCCAGTTCGCGAATCTGTGCACTGGTCGTTGCAGGTATCAACAGGCAGAGCACAAGGAGAAATAAAGTAATTCTGTTCTTCATATTCATGTTGCAGCAAGCAATTAGGTTTAACCGCGTGCAAAAGTAAGGTATTCACATAGGGCAGGCAAATCTTTAAGAGATAATTTACTCAAACGATAACACACATTCCCCCTTTTCAGGCAATGACAAAGAAATCGTTTTACCTGTGTAGTTATTACTTTGCCCGTCTATAATCGCCTTTGCCCGAATGACACCTTCCGGCATTTTCACATGAAATATTCCCGGTATAGTTGCCGTAAGTATAGCCTTCACAGCCTTTCCATCTTTCCACTCCAAATCAACGGAGATCCCGCCACGGGCCTTCATTCCATGAAAGCTACCAGTATGCCAGCTTTTCGGCAAAGCAGGAAGCAGATGAATAAAACCCTCATGACTTTGCAACAACATCTCGCCAATTCCTGCGGTTCCCCCATAATTCCCATCAATCTGGAAAGGGGGATGCGAACAGAACAAATTAGGAAACGTTCCGCTGCCATGACGCTTTGTCTGAGGATCAACAGCCGGATAAAGAAGGCTCTTGAACAGTGTCCAAGCACGATCCCCATCACCGAGGCGAGCCCAGAAATTTACCTTCCAGGCACGACTCCAACCGGTTCCTCCATCACCCCGACGGTTTAGCGTCTCACGACAGGCATTGGCAAGTTCAGGAGTAGCATCAGGAGAAATCAGATTACCCGGATGCAAACCATACAGATGGGAGACATGGCGGTGGTGTACATCTTGCTCTTTATAATCTTCCAACCATTCTTGCAGATATCCTCCTTTACTGATCTGCATAGGTGGGAACTTATCTAATGCCTCCCGCAACTTCGCGGCATAGTCAGCATCACATTCCAGTATGGAAGTTGCTTCAATTACATTGGTATATAGCTCAGTCAGTAATTGAACATCCATCGTAGGCCCCATGCATACACTGACGGGAGTCGGATCATTGCCGACAAAAAAAGCATTTTCAGGAGAAGAGGTAGGGGCTGTTACAAGCCAACCATGTTTAGGTTCCCGCACCATTGTAGAGTAAAAGAACTCAGAAGCACCTTTCAGCACAGGATAAATTCGTTTCAGAAACTCAATATCCTGAGTATATTGATAATGCTCCCAAAGATGAGCACAAAGCCAGGCACCACCGGTATTGGTAGCCCCCCAAGAGGGATGTTCACCGGGAGCGGTATAGTTCCAGATATTCGTCATCATGTGAAGCACCCAACCTTGAGCATGAGTACCGTAAAAAGTACGGGCAGTCTCTTCTCCCGAGGGGATAAGACGTTCTACAAGCGCAGTCAAAGGCTGGTAAAGTTCCGAAAGACCGGCTTGTTCAAGTGGCCAGTGATTCATCTGGATATTAATATTGGTATGATAATCGCCATTCCAAGGCGTTTCTACTCCATTTGCCCACAATCCTTGCAAATTAGGAGGCAAGCTACCCGGACGGGTGCTGCTGATAAATAGATAACGACCATAATTGTAATAGAGAGCAGCCAAAGCTGGAGACTCACGCTCCGTGAAACGAGTAATGCGCTCGTTAGTGGGTAATACATCATCTTCCGTAAACGGAAGAGTTAGAGATACACGATCATAAAAGGTACGATGGGAGGCTATGTGGGACTCTTTAATTTGCACATGTTGAGTAGCGGCATTCAGCAAACTATCACAAACTTCTTTATAACGGTTTCCTGAAAAATCAGTACCGGAAGCAGCATAAGAAGTAGTGGCAGAAAGCACCAGCCATGCTTCCCTCCCCTGAGTCAGGGTGATACCACGCTCGGCAGAAATATTCTGTTTACCACCTTTAGATATTAATCGCATGGCAACACGATACTTCATACCTTCCCGTCCGGGCTTTCCACTGTCTAAAGTACCTTCCAACAACAAAGTTCCTTCTTCCTTCCCAATACCCGGAAGCACAGAGACCACACCTTGTTTGGGACGGGAAAGTTGAGCGGAGAAGGACAGGGCACGGCGACGACTGGCAGTCAGGTGTATGATCATAACGTCCTTATCGCGTGAAGTGAAATATTCACGTTGATAATCAATACCTTCTTTCGTGAATGAGGTATAAGCAACTGCATCACGCAGATCGAGCCAACGGCGGTAATCAGTAACCGGAGCTGCATCATTTTCTGAAGTAGTTTTTCTTCTATGCGGAAAACTGAAGTCGATATTAAGGTCAGCCAGCATCTGATAGTTACCATAAGTTCCACCGGATTCAGGCTTCTTAGGCACAAAACTGCTATACATCAGTTCTTGAGCTTCTTTATTCTTTCCTTCAAATAAAAGTTGCTGAATAGCCGGGAGACTTCGGGAAGCGTCCGGATTACCATAATCAGCTTCCATACCACTCCACAGGGAGATTTCATTCAGCACAATATGCTCACGATCAACGCCACCGTCAGGCATCATACCGAGACGACCGTTACCCAAAGGAAGTGTTTCTTCCCAAATGGTAGCAGGGGCGGTATAGTAAAGTTGGTGATTATGTCTATCTTCAAAAGAACCAGCATTTACAAACTGAAGTGAAACTAAGATTGAGAAGAAAAAAGTAAGTGTTTTCATATATAAAAGCTATGCTAAAAAGTGTTATTAGTTTAATAAAACGAGGACAGACCTGTCTGATTACAAACAGACATATCCCTAAAGATATCCTGTACAAAGATACAATAAAATCAAACAGGAGGAACTTTTTTATCAATTTCCTCCTGTTCTATTATTGCACCAAAATTATTTATTCGGATTATTCTACAGCAGACGTTACCGGTTGCAAAAGAAATGAAAATTCATAATCCTGATAAGGAAGACGATAATCCTTTAACGGCAATGCCCCCCAACTATTGACACCTCCCACACCCATCTGAACCTTGTCTATGCACAAGTTTATATAGTCAACGCAAGGAAGAAATTCCGAATGTCTTTGTTCTTTTCTTTCTCCATCATCCAATACCTCTATGGAATAGTGCAGAGCTGACACTGAGCACGGAGCATCCGCAATAAGCTTCAAACCATTTCCTCCTTTATCCATCAATTTCCACCAACGAATGTCAGTCCTCGTTCCATTCTCCTGCGGCCGAATATAAGAATAAAATTGGTCGCTGACAGTTTGCCGATACTTGCCAAGCCAAGTCGAATTATTACGATCCGAATAATTCTCAATCGGGCCTCTGCCATAATAGCTGACCTGTTCCAATTCTTCACATATTTGTACTTGCATACCAAAACGGAATAAATCAGAAACTGTTGCCGATTGGTCAACTGTCATTTTTTGAGTAATTTTAACAGCTCCACAATTATTGATAGTATAAGTCAGATACAACTTGGCCTTCACAGCCTCCATTGTATATTCCGAGCTCACTATAACCAAATCATTTTCAACCTTTTGCTCCAATTCATTCAGATAGATCCCTGTATTTTTCCAAGCTGCATACTTTTTTTGCAATCCGGCTCCCAAATCATTATCAGTTGGAGCTCTCCAAAAATTGGGAGTTAATTTACTTCCTTCATTTAATAGCTGTCTCCCATTTATTTCATATTTGCATAAATACCCATCATGCTTGTCGAAATCCAGACGAAAATGTTCACCTTCCACAATCAAATAGTTCACATCATTCTCGATTACCGTTGGAGCGCAAACCTTAATATTGGAATTAGGCATATTACTAATTGCCAAATCTGGCGTCTTATATGGTAAAATCGTAAGCTGTTTTTTAGCAACGACATGCCCTGCCGGAAGTAAACTTTCTGCCTTTTTAAGTTTAAACATAATATTCAGGAGCAGCTCTTTATCCTGGCAGATATCATCCATCGTATATCCTAATTGTACGGTAGCGGTTTGCTGAGGAGCAACATTTAGTTTCCCGACCATTCCCTTCCGAACAATCTCTCCATCGGCTTGAAGTTCCCATTCTAAATAATAGTCATCAAGATTTCGGAAGAAATTTTCATTATAGACATTAATTGCCCCATTCGGTAAATCCACAGGAGTTACCCAAATAGATTGATAAAAATAGCCCACTTCATACATATGGGGATTAGGCTGCCGGTCAGGGTTAATCAAACCATTATCCATAAAATTATTATCGGAGGCATCGTAAGGATTCCAATCACCACCATAAGCATAGAAAGAAACTCCTTCCTTATTTTTCCAACGCAATGATTGATCCACAAAATCCCATATAAAACCTCCCTGATATTTCGGATATTTGCGAATTAAATCCCAATATTCCTTAAACCCTCCTAGTGAATTTCCCATAGCATGAGTATATTCACATTGGATCAGAGGTTTGTCTATATCTCCTTCACAGTATTCCCTATTACCCTCATAGTCCTGATACATTGGACAAAAAATATCTGTAAACTCATTTATTTTAGCCTGTTCATACTGCACAGCCCGCGTTTTATCTTCATTCTTAATCCAGGTATAACAGGCCTCAAAATTTGCTCCAAAGCCCGCCTCATTCCCCAAAGACCAAAAGATGATGGAAGGATGATTATAACTACGCTGTACATTACGTTGATTACGCTCCAGATGCGCCTTTGCAAACAATGGATTCCTAGCTAAAGTTTTATGACCACCTATGCCGTGTGATTCAACATTTGCTTCAGCCACTACATAAAGACCATACCGGTCACATAAATCATACCACAAGTTATCATTCGGATAATGGCTGGTACGAACTGCATTGATATTGAAAGCCTTCATTATTTTAATATCCTGAATCATGCGTTGAGGAGATAGATAATAACCATTGTCCGGGTCCATCTCATGCCGATTAACTCCCTTAAACAAAACAGGCTGCCCATTTACCAATATCTGTGCATTTTTCAATTCTATTTTACGGAATCCTACATTTACCGGAATAACTTCCACAACATCACCTTTATCCTTCAAAGTGGCAATTAAAGTATAGAGTATCGGATTTTCAGCTGACCACTTACCTGGATTAGCAACCTCCATCCTTGTCTGGATCTGACCAGTTCCTTTCACTGAGGTTGCTACAATTTCTTTACCTAACGGATCTAACAATTTCAAATCGACAGTACCACCACCTTTAAGGTTCATCGCTACATGCAATGTAGCATTTAAATATTGCGCATCCAAATCCGGTGTAACTCGGATATCTTGAATATATTTCTTATTACGAACGTATAAATAGCAATCACGTCCAACTCCTGCCAAACGCAGGAAATCCTGATCCTCCAGATAAGAACCATCACACCAACGGAACACCTGAAATGCAATCAGATTCTTTCCTGGCTTAAGATATCTACTCAAATTAAACTCAGCCTCCAGTTTGCTATCTTCACTGTAACCGACAAATTGCCCGTTCACCCAAAGATACATATTGGAAGATACAGCACCGAAATGGGCAAAAATCTCTTTTCCTTTCCAGTCAGCCGGAATAATGATCTCCTTACGGTAAGATCCTACCTGATTGTCAGCAACTGGTATAGCAGGCGGTTCACCCGCAAACTGGTTTCTCCAGGGATAACCGTAATTGACATAAACGGGATCTCCATATCCATTCAAGGCCCATAAGCCAGGTACTTGCATATTATCCCAACTCTTATCATCATAGCTTATCTTATAAAAATTCATCGGACGTTTGTCAGCGTCTTTTACCCAAAGAAATTTCCAAATTCCATTAAGAGACATAAAGTTCTGCGAGGCTTCCTTGCATCCTTTCAGCGCACTATGTTCATTCTGATAAGCAAAATAGCTGGTATGCATAGGAGACCTGTTTACCTCATTCACAACCGGATCCTTCCATTCATTAAAGGTCTGAGAGGACAGAGTTGTACATACTAGCAATAAATAACAAGTTAATATATTCTTCTTCATAAATACAATTAGTTATATGAATTTACTTCTGTGGAAACGCCCCATTTTGAAGGATGAGTTCCCATCTTTAATATCAGTTTCCCTCCCCGGACAATATCGTCCTGCATCAGGTAGCATTTATCATAGGGGACTCCATTGAGAGTAGCGCTTTGAATGTAAATGTTCTCAGCAGCATTGTCAACCGTTTCAATTATAAATCGCTCACCGGATGCAATCATTGGATCCAAGCGTATTTCTACCTTTTCAAATACAGGGCTGGTTATTTCATATCGCAGGTTTCCCGGGCATACTGGATGAATACCTGCGGCAGCCAGCACATACCAAGCTGACATTTGCCCGACATCTTCATTCCCCACAAGTCCTTTCACCGAATTATGATAGGCATTCCGACAAATATCCCGTGTCCATTTCTGAGTCAGCCAAGGAACATCCAAATAATTAAATAAGAAAGGTATATGATGAACCGGTTCATTGGCATGATTATAATAAGCATTCCAAAGATAATCTTTCGGAGTTTTCTCAAACATATCCTGTAAATCGGCTAATGCCCGTTCTCGTCCACCTAATAGCCGGATCAATCCTGCCACATCATGAGGAACAAACCAGCCTTGCTGATAAAGATTACATTCCATACAACCATACCACTCCTCCAGACGTCCAGCTTCAGGTAATGGCATAAAATTGCCTTTATCATCACGAGGCCGGAACCAGCCAAAATCAGAATCAAACACAGTAGCATAAGATCGAGCACGTACATCAAAAGCCTCACTGTCCTCCATCTTTCCCAAAAGCTCAGCTAAACGTGCCATACACCAATCCGTATAAGCATATTCCAGCGTCATTGATACTCCTGTATTGCCCGGCGAATATCCTTGATCGTTATTTTTAAACATCCGCGCCGTATTCAAAGCATAATGGTAAGCTTTCTCTACATCATAATCCCGGATACCTTTTGTGTAAGCATCACATAAAATAGAAATAGCAGGATTGCCCAACATACAACCGGAATAAGCATTCAATAATTCCCAGCGTTCCAGATATTCATTTCCACTCTGTTCTGCAATCTCGACCAAAGAATTTATCAAATCATTCACTACCGTAGGATTTATCAATGTTTGCAACGGCATTTGGCTACGGAATACATCCCAGCCACTAAAAATTGTACGCTTATCAAATTTTTTAGTTTGATGAATCCGATTATCGGCTCCCCAATACTCACCATTCACATCACTGCAAATGCGAGGATCGATCAGTGTGTGATACATTGCTGTATAAAAGATCTTTTTCTCATCCTCCGTACCACCAGTCACTGTTATCTTTGATAATTCCTTGTCCCATAACCGAACACAAGTTTCATGTGTTTCGTCAAAATCCCATCCTTTAATCTCGGCATATAGATTCTCTTCCGCATTTTTCAGACTGGTAAACGAAATACCGCTTTTCATAAGTATCTGTTCATCCTTCCGAGTTACAAAATCTGCATAAAAGCCAATATGTTTACCTTCATAGGTAGTCACCGAAGGAATAAGGCTGGCTTGCCTTATCAAGTCCCGATAACTTTCACTCTCTATATTCTCACGTTTACGTTTCTGTCCGTCAGGAATATGGGCTGACCAGACACCGTGAGCTTCAAAAGGATGCGAGAACTCTGCACAGAAATAAACCATATAGTTGGCCTCACCTTCTCCATTTCCCCAACCACCACCTTCGGGAGTGCATTTCATCCATCCCCTGATCTTTTTATCATTCACCACTTCAATAAATTGCTGTACGGAAGTTCCACCTACCCGCCGTGCCAAATCAATCTGTATATGTGCCTCTTTACTCTCCGGGAAAGTAAAACGCAGCATTCCGCTATGCTGTAATGCCGTTGCTTCCGCACGAATTCCATAATCAGTCAGCAGTACAGAATAATACCCGGCAGAGGCTTGTTCACTTTGTTTATCATAACGGGATCGATAGCCTTCCTCCGGATGCTCCAAAGTTCCGGCAAAAGTTTTCAGTTCCCCAATGGTAGGCATAACCAGAAAGTTACCTAAATCGCCATACCAACCAATTCCCGACATTTGTGTAAAAGCGAATCCTTCAATAGACGTATGTTCATTGCTGTAACCACTTCCATTATCCCCTCCAGTAACAGTGTTTGGACTAACCTGTACCATTCCAAATGGTGCTGTCGCACCAGGAAAGGTTTTTCCAAGCCCATGATAACTTCCGGCAGCCTCCGTATTCGTAGTAGCTCCTATAAATGGATTTACATAAGACGAGAAGTTAGCCAAATCTATCTGCCCATCTTTTGCAGATGTACAAGAAATAAGAAATAATGCTGAATATAATATTGATAATCCTTTTTTCATTCGAATCATATTTTTCTCAAATGTACCTGTACATACCCAAGATACCCTTGCTCCATGCATTCTCCGTCCATTCTTCAACCCAAGATCCTCCTAAACGAAGAACGTACAGAGCAAGTACATCTCAAACAGGTTCTGAGTACAATTAAGTGATATAAAAATACCTTATAGTGCCCAGAGTCTGAACTCAGCCAAAGCAAAGCTACCGCTGGGTGATTCATCAACTGTCATTCTTATATGCTTGATCTTTTCACCTGTCACAAAGACAGGTGATGTATATGTCTGTCCCACATCATAAGGCAGTTCACTGCTCAGAACAGCAATCCTTCTGAACTCCACACCATCCGTACTTCCATAAAGTGAAACTCTATGAGGTACTACATGTGAACCAGCATTTCGAGTTACATATTCAAAACGGAAAGCAGAAACCTCACTTGGAAGAGCGAACTGAAGCCAATGCGGCAAGGCTACACCCACCGAATAGTCACTATGGAAGTAAGTTCCCGGATCACCGTCAATCAATTCAGCAACAGACCCCTCACAAATACTATTAGGATGATAAGAAATCATATTCTCAACAAGATGTATAGATGTCAGGCTCTCCGCATCCGGTACATAAGAAACTCCTAATAAACAAGTGTTTTTCGTCGGATCTACATCAATCGCTTCAAAAGAAGTACCTGCCAGCAGTAGAGGTAGCACATAATTACCGTAGCTCAACCCTTCCCGACTCACCTCTATACTCAGTCTATTTTCTCCTTCAGGAGTCATTTTGACTATTCCATCCTCATTTATTATATACGAAGCAGGGGGAAGTAACATCAAATTACCTCCTTGCTCTTGGTTATAAGCTTCCAGAAGTGACTCATCCACTTCCGTATAACAGTCAAATGACCACTTATTCTCAATAGAGAGCCATAAGGGCAATGTCAAATCAATATGATCTCCACCTGTTTCAGGGAAAGCATTCATTACATAACCGGTTTTCTCAAAGCTGACTACGGGAGTCACCACTTCCGGCTTAATGAACATATATTTTTTTTCAGTATTAATAGAATCAGACGAATTCGACAAAAACAAAGGAACAATGTATTCATTTTCCTGCTCTTCATCCTGCAATACACTGATTGCTTCTGTATAAAACGATAAGTCTACCTTTTTGTACATCTCAGTAGCATTAAAAGTCAGCAGCCCGGCTTTTATCGAGTAACAACCCGACGGCAACATTTTATAGCGTGTTCCCTGATTTTCATTATATTCAGCCAACATACTCTCATCCATTACCTTCATATCTACGGTAGTAGTCGCACTCATATCTGACCCAGCCTTAACAATAGAGACTGCATAATGAGTCTCTTCCTCCGTTTTATAGATTGAATGTTCTATTTCACCACTATTCCGAAAATAGAGAATCGTACTATAATCATCCAAATATTCTTCTCTATTGTCTTCACAAGAGATCTGCAAGACAGAGAATAAACAAAGAGCAATATATAATATACTTTTTTTCATACCTAAATAATCGTTGTGCCCCCAATCGGTCAGGGACGTTTTTAATCTATTCATAACCTTTTTACACATTCAAAAATAGATATAGTCTATTACCAACCATAATTCTGAACCAGTAATTTATTCCGGTCTATCTCACGTTGGGCAAAAGGATACAGATAATGATTTCTATTGAATATGCGGTTTTCGAACACAACCCTCTTCCAGAATCCATCAGGAGTTTCTGTCGGACTCATGTTACCCAAAGGATAGGTTGTATCCATACCATACATTTTTCCTCCATCTGTCTTTTCGGCAATCTTCCATGTGCGCGTATCAAAATAACGGTGTCTTTCAAAAGCCAATTCCACACGGCGTTCTTTGCGACAAAACTCTATCAGGTCTTCTATAGATGCATCGGGATAAACCTCCAGAATAGGCAAAACTCCAGCACGGTTACGCAAATCATTCCACTTATCCATCGCCTCTTCATAATATCCGACAGGCAAGGTAACCCCTCTCTTTTTGCATTCCAATACAGATTCTATAAAATTCAGATAAATTTCACCTAAGCGGAATACCGGAAAAGTAATATTGCCCCAGTTATTGCCGGCTGAATTCTGATAGTGATCATAAAAACGATTACATAAATATCCGCTCTTCGGATAATCAGGCGACTTGTTTCCATTACCACCTTTAGCAAAAGAAATGGGCGTTCTGGCTTCACCATGCAACCAATTATTACCACTAAAAAACACAGTAATGTAAAAACGCGGTTCTCTATCCTTATACATATTGGGAGCCTTGATCCAGTAGTTATCTGAGGTAGACCAGCCTTTTGCCGGATATTCCCAATCAGTCTTCACAAATTCATTTTCAACACTGTAACCAGCGTCAGTATCCACAATTGGCTTGCCAGACGCATTATATCCCAGTATCGGATAACGCCCATTGTTCATAGCATAAGCATCTACTTGTTGCTGAGTAGGTCCGATACCACCGTATGCCGTACCAGCAATACCGGTCGGTACAGTCGTTACTCCCCAACCGAAACGGCTAAAGTAGCCATCCGTCCAGATTAATTCGCTATTCCATGTTTTATAACCTATCCCGTAATAGTCTTCATAAGGATTTCCATTTCCGGCACGATATAGCTTGTAACTACCGTCATCAAAAACTTTATGTGCTGCCTGAGCAGCTATAAGCCATTTATTTGCATCATAAGTCTGCGGAAATAATGCCTTTCCCGACTGCTCAGGAAATTCTTCACAAACCGGATTGACTATATTTCTGTAAAGAGTATTTCCATTAAATAAATCACGGGCGGAATAAAGCGTGAGACGAGAAATTACAGCATAACATGTACCCTGGGTAGCAAATCCCCATTCACTGTTACTCAGTTCCGTCTGTTTCTGCATTGCCGGATCTTCAGCACAAGCGGTCATCTCACTGACGACATAATCTACACATTGTTCCCAAGTGGCTCGCGGACGATACAACTCTTCAGTAGTCGCCATAAAATCCAAAAGCTCGTCACCCAGCAGGAATACCGGACCGAAATCTCTCATCATCACAAAATAATAATATGCTCTGGCAAAACGGGCCTGAATCTTCCATTTAGCCAGCTCGTGCTTATCCAGCAGAGGATCTGAACACCTATCAGCATTTTGCAAAAAGATATTACACTCACGTATACCTTTATAATAATAATCCATTTTATAATACGGAATACTTGAAGGATTCCACGAACCAAAATTCATAGCACGAAAATTACGTTCAAATGCAATAGAACCTTCATCAGATGCTCCAATATACGGATCATCATTACCAATTTCGCGTGCATTCTCTTTAGGAAGGAAAGACATTGCGTTCAACCAATACTGCTTAGTCGTATTCCTCGATTCCCATATTTTTTCAAATGTCAATTTTTCATCTTCTTGCCTATCCAGAAAATCCTCACATGCGACCAAAAGAAATCCCGACAATACAACAAGAGACAAACTATAAATGTATTTCAATAAACTCATCATAGTACAAATTATAAGTTGATATTAAATCCTAAGGTAACTACTCTATTCAATGGATAACCAGAACCGTCGGAACTTCCTTTCTCCGGATCCCACAGTTTGAAATTACAGAATGTCAGAAGATTGTTTGCCGCCACATAAAAGCGCAAAGACCTAATAAAATTCTTTCCCAACAGTTTTTTGGGTAAGGTATAACCAATCTCAAAATTCTTCAAACGCAGGAAACTACCATCCCTTAACCACCAGTCAGAAGTTTGATTATTATTGGAAGAACCAGCCTGATTTGACAAACTCAGTCGAGGATAAATAGCACGGTCATTCTGCTCTGGAGTATTTGTAGACATCCATACATTACCGTATATATCCTCATTAACCGCAGAGCGTTCCATACTACCACTGCTAAAAGGGCTGCGTAGAGAAGCACCCGCCAAAAAGAAACTGGTATGGGCCACTCCCTGGAAAAAGACATTGAAATCCCAATTCTTCCACTGGGCCGTTGCTCCGAAACCATATACTATTTCCGGCATGTTAGTATATCCCAATGCTACCTCATCTTGAGAATCAATGACGCCATCTCCATTAATATCCTGATATCTGATATCGCCCACACGATACTCACCGTAAGTTTGTTTCGGGCTATTATCTATTTCCTCCTGGCTTGCAAACAGCCCTAATGCCTTCAGACCAAAAGGTTGTACGGAACCATACGATCCGAATGGTTTTCCTATTCGGTTCTGATATTTATATTCCCAGTCCGGATCATCATTATTAATCATTTTATTGCGATTATAAGTAAAATTACCACGCGCTGTAACAAAGACATTACTAATCTTCTGTGAATATTCAAGATTAGCATCAATGCCCTGATTCAATGTTTCACCGACATTTATATAAGGGATCGTAGAGATACCTACAATAATCGGAAGCCCGGAACGCTGCAAAAAGATTCCGCTTCGTTTTTCACGGAAGTAGTCAGCCTGCAACTTAACCTTCTCAAACAGAGAAAGTTCAAATCCCACATTGAGCTTCAGCGCTTCTTCCCAAGAAGCAGACAGATTCTCTACCTCACCAACTACAATACCCTGTCCTCCCTGATTGCCACTTTCACCATAATTCCAGCTGCCACCATTGACAATAGTCGATTCGTATACCCAACGGCGCTGCCCGCCGATATCATCATTTCCCACTAATCCGTAGGAAGCTTTCAGTTTAAGAACATCCACCACCTTCGTAACCGGCTCAAACCATTTTTCATTAGAAACCAGCCAACCTATAGCACCAGCCGGGAAGAAGCCAAAACGATGACCACGAGCAAAATTTTCCGAACCGTTATATCCCACATTAAACTCTGCAAAGTAAGTATCTCTGAAAGCATAGGTAAGACGGCCTGCCAAACCTTGATTTTTGTAGGGTAAAGCATCATCTCCACTTTCTGCCTGAGTATTCGTACGTATTTTCTGATTATATAAGAACAAAGCTCCCACACGGTGTTGGTCTGCAAAAATCCGATTATAAGTCAACGAACCTTCCAGATAGGTAGTCATCGTACCGCTACGCCCTACTGTGTACCCTAATTTTTCGTCTCCTGTATGTACAGGGTCCCATATCCCGTCACCATTATTATCATCATAAATCAGACTGCCATCTTCTGCCCTTCCATGTGCATGGTAAGTAGTTGGAGTCTTATAGCGACGCTGAGAAGTAGTATTCCAAGCATCCCATGAGAACTTTACATTAGCAGTCAAACCTTCCAACGGTTCCCAGATTTTCCCCATATCCTGTGTCAAACCTATCAAAGACTGAGCCGAATTCCAGAATTGTTCCCGATAACCAGAATGTACAAGAAGATTCCATGGATTTTGGCCAGCATCAGTTGATGGACCAGATAAAGTACCATCCGAATATTGAACAGGAAAAGCATTCGGCGAAGTAGAAAGAGTGTAACTCCAAATATCATCATCATTACTGCCATATCCCGGTCCAAACGATTTTTCATAAATATTCGCTAAATTGACATTCAGTAAGGTACTGGAAGTAACATTGATGTCTACATTAGCACGGAAATTAAATTTATTATAACGCAATGAAGAGTTATAACCATAAATATTGCCAGCATTCTTATAAATAGAATTCTCATGATAATAGGAACCAGCAACATAGTATTTAACCACATCTCCACCGCCCGTAACGCTTAAATTGACACGTTGATTCGCAGCTATATTATCAAACAGTGCTTTTGTCCAGTTCACATTCGGATATAAATCAGAATCGTTTCCGTCACGATATTTTTGTATTTCTTCCGGTGAATAATAACTATATCCCGAAGCTTCATTATATAATTCAGCCCACTCTGCAGAACCCAGCATAGAAGGGCGTCTTGTAGGATTGGTAAAACCAAATTCTGCACGTGCATTGATTCTGGGTTTTCCTTCCTGACCTTTCTTTGTGGTTATCAGAATAACGCCATTAGCACCGCGTACACCATAAACAGCTGATGCTGCAGCATCTTTCAGAATAGAAAAAGAAGCGATGTCTTCCGTATCTACCAAATCAAGTTCACGTTCAATACCATCAACTAGGACCAATGGGGTAGATGTTCCTTTGAAAGAAGAAACGCCACGAATATAAAACTCTGCCGCACTATTTTTCCCAGGTTCTCCTGAACGAGACATGGAAACGACACCGGCCAGTTGTCCTGCCAGAGAAGTTGAAAGTGAAGCACCAGGCACTTTCAATGCAGATACGTCCACTGTAGAAATGGCTCCAACCACACTTTCCTTTTTCTGACGACCATAACCCACTACCACCACATCAGCGAGTTCATTTACCTTTTGTTCCAGACGGACAATCACATTTTGCTGATTACCTACTGTAATAATCTGATCGCCTAAGCCGAGAAAAGAAATTTTCAGTTTATCAGAAGACTTCACTTCTATCTCAAAAGTACCGTCCAAATCGGTAGTTACACCACGCGTACTACCCACCACAAGTATTGTGGCACCTGGCAACGGCTCTCCCAGATCATCCATTACTTTTCCCCGAAACATCTTTTTACCATCTTGTGTTACTCCCGGTTCTGAGGCCATTTTTTTATCATCCTTGGATATAAATATCTGCCGATCCTTTACAACAAAGGAGTTATCTGTTCCAGCAAATATCTGTTTCAAGACTTCTTCCACCGTTTTGTTCTGTACATTAATTTTCACCTTACGGTTAACATCCAGAACATTATCATAATAAAAGAATACATATTCACTTTGTTTTTCGATTTCAGCAAAGATTTCTTTAACCGTACCATTGTTCACATTCAATGACAAGACTGTTGACTGCGAATATACCTGACTGGCAAATCCCATATTGATTCCGGTCAGAAGTAAAAGTATGGTCAATTTAATCTTCTCACATTTATCTTTCCGCAAAACACATTTCTTTTTCATGTTTTCACTCTTGGATTTAAAGAATAATTATTGTATAAGATTTAAAATTGAAAATGAGATAGAAGCAGTTTTACCGCTATGATTATTTAGGTGTTTTTCAGTTTTTCTGTTTCATAAGCATTCTATTCTTTGAGGTTATTTATCAATTTCTTTTTCACTGTATACTTTTCATCCGATCTTATATAATCTACAGGAACGGTATGCGTTAATCCTTCCAGCAGACTGTCCAAATCCTCCTGCAAATTCAATTTACCCGAGCACTTAAACATCGCAACATCCGAATCATAACTTATTTCTTTCCCGTAATAGCGAGAAATACGGCTAAGGATAGAAGATAATGGTTCGCTGTGATAGATATAAATACCATCTTTCCATGATATATAGTCTGCAACCACTACTTCTTTTACAAGCCCACCACGTTGCTCACTATAAGAAAACATCTCGTTGGGTACCAGTTTGACCTGCCCATCTTTGGCATTGACACGTACAGAACCCGATGCTAAAACAACTGCACTCTGCACATCATTTTTGTATGCCATAACATTGAATGAAGTTCCCAACACCTGTACATCCAGCATGTTTGTTTTCACTACAAAAGGACGCTCTTCATCACGAGCCACCTCCATATATACCTCTCCGTCTACATAGATTTCTCTCTTATTCTTCTTGAATTTATTGGGGTAAATCACACGGCTACCCGCATTAATCCACATTTTTGTCCCATCTTCCAAGGCTAGAGTAGAACGTTTTCCATTAGGTACAATCAGTTGGTTGAAACTATGCTCTTCATCAGTGACCGACTCCTGAAGTTGTTCGGAATTGACTGTCACATTACCTTTGGAATCATGTTGAATTTTTGAGTCTTGCCCTTTGATCGCTATGGATTTTCCTGGTAATATAAGTTGTATCTCCTCTCCCTGTGTCGATACTTCTATCTGCGAAAGCAACTGCAATGATTCATCAATCGTATCATGATTATATATATCAGAGACATTCAATAAAAAGACAATCAGCAAAGATGCTGCTGCAGAAAGAAATACGCTCATACGTATACGGCGCACTTTTCTAATGTGCCGGTTAGCATGCGTAATCCTGTTCCAAAGTTCCTCTTTTCCTGAAGAAGATATCTTCTCTGTCTTCATGCCAAAGGCCTCCAATACCAAACAGGCATGTTCATATTCTGCACGAACCAGCTTGCCTGAATGTAACAGCTCATACCAAAAAGCATCAGACTCCGGTGTCCTTTCTTTATGTGATTGGATGAAATAATTGTCATCCAGCAACTCTTTTGCAGAAAAGCCTGCATAATTTTTCATCTCAGTATTCATACTTCCATCTTCATTTCAATAGGTAAACACACATTTTTTACGAACATACTCACTTTTTATAGAATAAAATAAAAAAAAGGTTTTACCCTGGATTAAGTTTTGGCTGACCAACTTAATCCAAAGTAAAACATAAAATATCAAAAAAGCAGTTTAAAGTTTGGTGAAGAATAACAAGAAAAGGAAGAAGTCTTCCGGAGAAAATGCTTCACGCAGTTTTTTAAAAGCACGCTGCACTATATTCTGGGCTGATTGAGCCTTCATTTCCATCAGAAGCCCAATCTCTTCATAACTCAGCCCCTCTTCAAAACGATAATAAATGATTTCTTTCTGATGTGGGTTCAACGTTTTCAGCATCTCAAGTATCCGCTCATTTTTAGATGCATCCTGCTCTCTCTCTATCATCCTGTCCTCAACCGTATACTCTATAGAAAAAACAGGGGCAGCGTCTTCCAATGAAATAGATTCGACTTCTTTTCTGAGACTATTGAACAACTGGCGCTTTAAAGCTACGAATAGATATAGTTTTATATTATCTGTTTCTTTAAGGCTCTTACGGTTCTGATAGATTTTAATAAACAAGTCTTGAATACAGTCCTCTACCAGACATTTATCACTTATAAAACAGGAAGCATATGCATAAAGCGAATCCACATATTGCCTGTAGATGCAGGCATATGCTTCTTCATCTCCTTCAATAAAGCGTCTCCATAATAGCAAATCAGTTGCCGGCATATCATAATGAAGTTAAAGATTCTTTTTTATAATGGTTTCAATACAATGGTCTCGTTTACAGAGGTAGAGAATGTGAGTTCTTCACCCAGCAGTTGCTCGCCCATTTTGCCATTACGAACCAGCAAGACCTTTCTTCCTTTCCATGGGTTGACAACCGTACAAGGACGTCCTTTCTCACTAAACACTGAAACGTCGCAAACTGTTCCGGTTTTGAAACTTGCTGAAACTAAAAAAGCCCCCCAGGTTCTTACCTTTTTGAAAGAAACATCCACTGTTTCAGGCCATACAGCAAACAGTCGTATTTTATGTTCCACACTCATACAGACCATTTCATTCAGCGTATTGACCACCGTACAGCTATTTTCTATACCATGGGGATTATCCAACTGGAAACCATTAGGATATGTATGAAGAGCATACTTATGCAATTCTTCAAATATCTTCTGGGGATTATACCCCACCCTTACAGCAGCCGGATAAAAACTACTGGTAGCATTGTGATGCTGCCATTGTTGAATAGCATCAACTGTATTCAATCCTGCCGCAAGCAAAATAGAATCACTATTCAGCGTTACTCCATTCGCAGGATATATCATTGAAAAGCTCACTCCGAATACCTGCCTCCCTTTCTCATCCTCTTCAGCACCACGAAGAAAATGTTTTCCACGTCGCTCCCAGGTAGGTAATCCTCTTAAATGATCTATAATATCCTGCCACTTGGTTTGTCTTTCTTTATCTTTTTTGAGTGCCTTACTAAGGTCAATAGCCAATTCCAATGCATTCTTTAACAAGGCTATGGACATACCTGGGTTTTTGCAGAATCCAGACTTTTCATTCTCTGCGTCTTCGTATATCTGATACTGCCCATCCTCAAACTTCAGGAAATCCTCCCAAAAATCAGCAATAGCCAATACATATGGATAAATTCTTTTTCCATAATTCAAATCATAGGTATGCCGCCAATGCTGAGCCATATTAACTGTACCGAAAAGAGCATGAGACCGTTGCTTATAGAACAAACCACCTGACTCCACATCTCCTTCTTCAGTATAGCCATTGTCCGTCAATACAGGAAAATCTCTAGTCACCTCAACTCCTAGTGGTCCTATACCTACCGGATAAAGGATTCCGCGCGTCCGAGTCACTTGTTCCGCATACCAGCGTCCTCTCTGCATAAAATCAAGCAGAGGTGTTTCCTGACCGGTAGCCTGCTCTATACGATTAGCACTATACAGACCATAAAACGGAGCATAGAAATTATAATTCAGATGATAATCACCATTCCAAGTCGGCTTATCAGTTGTTACCCAACCGAACAAGGCCGGTGGAAACCTTTTGTCACGACTACAAGCACCCATTGTATACAATCCTTGATAGTAAGCTTTCATGAGTACTTTATCATCTATAGTAAATGAGGATTTGTCCCAATAAGAATTCCACCACGCATTATGTTCTTCCCATAAATGTTCCACCCTCATTGAGTTCATACCACGCACCTGCTTCAACACGTGTTTCAAAGGATTTTTCTTTTTGAACTTACTTTCAAGAGCAATAAAAAGGTGGATGGGCCTACCAGGATAGAGAATAAGACTCTTGCAATTACCGGTAGTTGTTTGCAGAGCAAATGCAATCGTAGTGGGAATATCTGTTTCTTCAATAAAGGCGCGTGTCAGATAAGCAGTCCCATCGGACTCTCCTTTTTCCACTAAAGCCATTTCATTATGGGGTACATTCAAATCCAAAGATACTTCTATCGTATCTTCAAGAGCACTCAAAGTAATAATCGCCAGATTCTCTGTTGCCGAAACCCAAGAGTACGATTTCACTTCACCTACATTCTGTTGCAAAATACATGTTGTACCACCATTTGCCAACGATTGCTCTGCTGTGAATCCTGCATCTCCATAGTTTTTGACCTTTATGTCTACATATCCACATACTCTTGGCCCAGACAGATGCTCTGCTTTAGACTGTAAACGCCAGAAATCATTCTTTGTCAGATAATAGCGCAAGATTCCTCTCTCAAATCCGACACACATACCAATATCTCCATTTCCCTGCAACGGTGCGTCTGTCGATGATTCATTGGGAATATGGAGTGGTGCTCTTTCCCACACATTCATGTAGCCTATCGGTTGCCCAAACCCTTCATAGACACAAAGTAGCATCCCGATTATCAAAAGAAAGTTTTTCATTTATCAGAACTATAGTTTATAAGACATAAGGTAATTCACTAATAATCAGACTATATAAAAGAATAAACATATCACCAGACCTTCCTTTATATATGATACACCGGGCAAATATACAATAAAAAAGGAGAAATCTATATAAGCTTAAAAATAAATGAAAATACGAAGAAAGCCTTTCAAAAACCTCTACCAGCAAGAATATTTTGTCTATATAACCCTGATAATTAGTATATATCAAAGCCTCGGCTTAAGAAAGTCGAGGCTTATGACTATATATTAAGAAAGCAGCAATTATCCCAAAGGATTCTCATCCAGTCCACCCTCTCCGGAGCCACTACCGCCTTGGTCAGGTTTAACAACTGTGTTTCCAACCACAGTACCCTTTCCTAATGTCAACCTCTCAACAGTAGCCTTACCCAGCATACTTTTAAAATAGCTTCCCGGGCAAAATATGATTTTTCGACGATACACCGTATTAGCATCTACATCTTCCACTCCCGCCTGGCTTTTTGCATTCAACCCGGGACGGAAGCATCCAAAGTCTCCCAATTGTACGGAATAACCTTTATCCAAATCCATATTCAAGGTATCAATCAGCCCGTCAATAACCATCTTCACCACACCACGTGGCGCCATGCTTACTTTCTGCACTTCTTCGCAAAGTGTCTTAAATTCTACCATACCCAGCACCTTTGACTGTGCCACGAATTTCTCAGTTTTACTTTTGTCAAAGCCAAATACTACTTTCTTTACTTCATACTTAATTGCCATAATCTTCTTGTTTTTAATGATTAGAATACTATTACTATATTTATCTTATCTCAGTTGGAAACAAGAAGTTTTTCACCATGAGGCCTCAACAGTCAAACTTCTGTTTTCTCAGATTCGATGTTGCAAAGTTAGGGTGAGAAGTATGAGAAAGCAAGAAAATGGCATCTACAGCAAAATCACTTAAAGCACTAATAAGCAACAGATTAAAAAACAACGATCTCTACAAGTGAAAGATTACAGAAAAATAGCAAAAAGGGAGATCAAGTAGCAATCACTACAAGTAAAGGACGTAAGAGACTGATAATGAGAAGTAGGATTTAGGGATATCTCTACAGGTAAGGGATATGACCTATTACATATCGTTTTTTGATCATACAAGCATTTTTCAATTTTCCCGGTATCGCCAAAACTAAAAAACAACATTACCCGAAACATCTTCGGTTATAAAAAACAGGAAATTCTATCAACAGACTTCTCTATCTTTACCACCACTGGGGCGTATGCTCCCGATATGTAAAAGGCCGTTCTTCCTTACCAGCCGTTAAGTCCCTGACCAAAGTCAGGCTATTTGCAGGTATCTCATAAACCAAAGAATCACATCGGGCGATGTGCATTCCCAAAGAGATCCATTGATTATCGTAATACAACATTTCATACTTATGGCCAGGCTCTATAAAGTTGGCATCATTTTTAGGAAGGAAACGAACCCGCTCTATAAGCGAAGGTTTGTTTCCCAAATCCAGCCCATACCAATAATCCTCACCATAAGACGTAACAAAAGTCAGATAATTCCTGTCAACTCCCCTTGCCAATACTTCCTCATCATATGTAGAACCTATTGGTCTTCCTTTCATCCTCTCTTTTCCATAGACTTCAAACTCCGCCAAAGCCGTAGCCCATCGGTTCGTATTCCTATATCGCACATAGCGGTAAGCTTTAGCAGGTTTTACCTTATGACAAGAAAAGAGGAACGGTGTTTCCTTTATTTCCAACAAAGTCTCAGAATTCTCAAAATCAGATGAATTCGAGGCCTCTATGATGCAACCTTTCATCTTGCACCAGGTTTCCGTCTGATGAATAAACAAAGGGTACTTTCGATATGCAACAACTGTTTCCTTTCGTCTTTTATCTCCTCTCAAATATTCCAATCGACCATTTGAATGAAATATAGCGGGAACCGACCCAACCAAGTTTCCTTCATCATCCCTGTACGTAAACAGATAGAGTTGGTCATACCCGATAGATTCTACTTCTATCCGATGGTTATGAACAGGAACACTCTTTATTACTTCCCAATCTTTACCAGTCAAAAAGATGGATATATCACAAAAACCGTTTTTCACTGGAGCATTCTTCATTTTTAATGGCCTGCTAATTCCATATTGAGAAGTCACTTCATGATGATGTTCTCCATTCTGTTTGTCAAAAGTATATCTGAACACCTGCGCTACTCGCTTTATGGAATCTAACGGATAAGGATACGTCTCTTCCGGAAGAAAATCCGCCAAAAAAACAGAACCGTCAATCCGATTGTGAAACAGAGGTAAAGAGTCTCCTTTATGCAAAGTAAAAGTGGAATCCGGATGAGTGACCAGTGTTACCCACGAATGCCCACGTGTGCTATAATTGGACCAATAGTTCACAAAGTCATAGCAAGCAGGAATACCCAATGCACGCAACACATAAATCGTATACAGACAACGAAGCGAACAGTTTCCCGGTCTTATCTTGCCGATGCTTAAAGCATCCATCTGTCTGGGATAATCGGGCTGTGTATTCCTGAAATGATGAATAATGTGCTGATTTATGATTGCAAACGCCTTTTTTACGTTTTTTTCTCCTCGAATCAGAGGATAATACCTGCCAGACAAAGTATCCCTCCAACCGATAGCTGATAATCTCTCCGTATTAATACGATATGGAAGGATATATTGACAATAGGTATCAAAAGAAACTTGTCCATGCCAAGGTGCTTTTTTCCAAGCATCATAGGAACGATCTATATTGTCTATCAAATAGTTTGCATCTAAAGATTTCAAGTCTCTGTCAATTGTCATTTCCGGCAAAGGGTAATCGGAACAACAAAGATTCCATATTCTATAGATTTCTTCTTTCTGAGTATTTTCTCCACATTGCTTCAATAGCCCGGCATAAGCATCCAAAAGATTATCATTAGAAGAACTATGCCCAATCATATTTATAATCAGATAGATTGCCGCCTTCTTCTTTTCCACATTGATATCATGCTTGTCATAATGATGTATTACAACTTCCAAAGCATTTCTATTGTTGCCTGAGTGATTCAGAGCTTTTTCTAATTGATAATTCTGGATAAAGCTACCAACCTCATTCCTTGCATTAAGAATAAATGAATTTATGACCTTTACCGGTTGTAACAACAAGGTATTTCCCGTTCGGACAGCTTTGACGGTATCCCCATTTTCCAAATAAAATTTCCACAAATTATAGGTAGGCATTAATCTGTTAGGTACCATTTGAGATGCAAGAATAAATGTTTCCTCCGCTTTATTCCTGTTTCCTATTCGCTGATAATATTTACCCAACAGAACATAAGTATCAGAAGAAGGGATAATTCCCTCAACCAGTTCTTTCTGCGATACATCCGTTGATTCTTTCACCATTTTACGAAGAAAAGTCAAATGACAGGTCATATTACCTCTCAACTGAGGATAACAGGCCAAGGTACTTTGCAACTGCACCGTATCTCCCCTTTCGACAAAAGCCGACCAATTTTCAGAAATCTGTTGATAAGTCCTCACTTGTCCGCACGAATAAACGCAAGCCAATAAACAACACACCATTCCTGCCAATCTTCCCGTCTTAAAAGGAAAACGTAACAATACAGGAAAATCCAAACAGCCCAACAGCATAAAAAGGAGCAATAGCAGAGGAAAAACAGAAACCGGATAGGAAAACAAGGAAAATATACCCCACACAAGCAATCCTCCCTTCACCTTTCTATCCTTGCCGTATTTCCATATCATCACAGCTATAAATAGCAAGAACATGCACCCCACCACACCGGTTTCTACTGCTAAATGCAACAATTCATTGAAAACACAAGCTACATTATCAGCCACAAGCCTCTCGTGCTCCGTTCCGTTTTCATCGAAATATGCAGCTTGATAAAGCATGTATTTATGAGGAAAAGCTCCTACTCCATGGCCAAGCAAAGGTTTGTCTGCAATCATTTTCACTGCTACTTTGCCTATCAGCAAACGTGCATCAGCTGATAGGGGACGATAAAAATAGAGACCGGTTCCCAATAATAAGAAAAACAGCCCGATGGAAAGATATTTCGTCCTAAATTGTTGCAAATAGGGGACAGTTGTTAAAGAAGCTACGAGAAACCCCAGCCAAGCAGCACGAGAATCAGACAAGAATAATCCGAAGAATAATAGAACTACAATCGGAGCATGAACAATCCACTTTTTCCTCCCTTCTAAGGATGATTCCTTGAACAAGTGTAACGACAATATCAAACAAACAGCCAAATAGCCACCTGTCGGTCCCGAATTGCCCAAATGTCCCGTTACAGCAAAATAAGTATGCGTACCTTCTATACAACCCACATGTTGCAGTATGACCGTTATTGCTTCCACCAATCCCATACAGACCAGAAGAGACAACATAAAAGTCTTCCGATGCAGACCTCGAACCAGTACATACAACATGATTGCCGTCCCCCATTTACAAATATCCGCAGACGAAAAATAAGAGACGTCGTGTATACATAAACGAGTAAGTGCATAGATTACAAATCCTATAAGTTCGACATCCAGTATAGTAATCTTACACTTTTCGCTTTTCTGAAAAAACGAATAGAATAGAGTCAAAAAAGAAACAGCCAAAAAAGAAAACGCATAGTTTACTTCTTCCGCATAAGGTTCTGATAGGGTATTGTACAATAAAGACCCTATCAGAAAAAGAAAAACGCCAAAAAGAAATAAGCAATTAGGCATTGAACTATCTTAAAACACAACAACTAAATCATCGGACTGGATTTTTGTTCATTTCGTAAGTTTTGTACCCCATCCCATTTCCTAAGTAAATTAGATAAGCAAAGCCCCCTTTGTCTGAAATATACACTTCGGCAGCAAAGCCCCACTCCATAGACTCTTTTGTTTCATCATAAGGAAAGGTTACAATATAAACCAGAAATCCTAAATCAATTCCCTCATTACTTCTTGTGTCTTTTCCTTCTTCACCCCTCCCTTTTCTTACAAATGACCTGATTTTAGGAGTGCCATATTCTCGATAGAAATCTTTCCATCGAGGATTCTTATAAACATACTTCGCCACTTCTATCAATTTGGCATTTCGCTCACTTTCCGGCAAAGAAGAGAAAGTTTGAGCACAAATATTTCCACTTATTCCTATCAGAAACAAGAAAAAAAGAGTTACAATCATTTTATGTGCTGACATAATATTACTTTTTTTTAGGTTTGACTATATATAGTTTTGTTTTATCATTAGGATTATGGCCTCCCACTATTATATAACCACCAGAATCAAAATCATACGTTCCAACATAATCGATAACTATGCCACCGATCCCCTTTGAATCACACCATTTCTGATCTCCTTTTGAAGGGCCAACCGGTCGCTGGCAATCTTCTTCATTACTTAGAGGGGTATGACCATGAACAAACGTAACAGGTATTGCGTTTCTATCTACGCCATTACTATTTGGCGATGCATTGCCAGGTTGCACAGAAGCATTTGTACCAATATTACCTGTTACATAATCACCATATTTCAAAATACCGTTTACATATTTTCCCGTTGCCGGATTATAATAGATATAGCAGCCCACTTCTCTTCTTCCTTTTTCTACACTTAGGGAACTTAAAACAGCGCCCCATACATCTTGGGTCATTTTCACAACATCCGGATTAGCAGCTACGACATCAATGTCCCGATAGCGAGGTATTGTATCACGATTACCACCACCTGATCCAGAATCTTCCTTATTATCGTCGTCTTCGTTTCCGACCTCACCATCGTCTTCATCAGGAACAAGATCACATACTGATTCCACTTCGTAATCCACATAGTCCACTACGTAACTTTGCGACATCAACTCACCCTCCACATAGACCTCTGTATAAGTATAATGCGTCACCTCATACACATGCTCGATGCACTCTATATGCGATCTCGAAACCACAGCAGGACGAATGGATGCCTGCGGAACAATGTCAGAAGAAGATATCACATTCTTCTTCACACCATCCACATAATTGTTACCGGTCAAGAATTCACCATTCGTAGTATAATATCGTATACAGCCTGTAAAATCGCCCAGATTGCCCACACTAATATTCAGACTCTTCCGGGACTTCTTCCTCGCAAGCAGGTAGGCATCATCCAGCGTTATACGTACTATTGTATAGACATAACTGCCATCATCCTGCCTATCGGCAATCAACCTGTAAATTGTATTGGGATATTGCTTTTTATTTGTATCATTCTCCGCCAAAGGGTCATAGGAATGAACAATCGTTATACCTGTGCTGATTGGCACCTCAATAACCTCTTTCTTCTCAAAGGTCACCTTCTTGCCTTTTTCCCATAAGAGAGTCATCAAAGCCTCCTCGTCAATCGAACGAGTAACATTAGGAGGAGACTGGTGGAGTTCTGTCACATGAGCATTAAAATACTCCATAGCTTCTTTCACCGATAAGACTGTTCGGCCGGACAAAGCTTCATCTTTCATTTGCCAAGCGCCATCCAAACACCCCATTAACAAAAGCAAAAGTGACGCAAAGATAAGACTGTCGCGCAGAATGTGTTTCTTCATAATATTTCAATTTAACGAATAGTAAGCAATTCAAGGTGCTATCAACTAAAAATACTAAAATTTAGTATTCAGCAATAGTCATACAGAACTTTCTTACAAAGTTCGAAAAAAAAATGAATATATGCAGGATTTTTCAAAAAAAAATCCAACAAGAGGAAATTCGTTTCTCGCGTAGATGCTATTTCCTACATTTCAGGAATTCTTTCTCAGATACACCACATTTCTCCCCGCCCCATGTTTCATCAGCAATCCGTCTTCAATAAACAAGTTCAAGTCCGTAACCGCCTGCTTCACACTGCGCCCCGTCAGGCGGGCATACTGTGCACGGTTAATGCAAGGATACTGTTGCAAATACTCTTCGAGCAAACGGAAACGCTGTTCCACAGAAAGAAGTGGTACAGAAGATTCGGATTTGGACGCTGACTGTGGATGGCGCTCCAACTGCATCTTTTTATCCAGTTCCTTATAAAACTCCTTACTTACACGGAAATTCAAGCCTCGGAGCCTCACCGAAGCTGCACGAAGTTCTTTTTTCTCCATTACTTCACGCTGGCAACTCAGTGAAGGCGTAAAATATCCGAGTTCACCCAACTCCACTGTCCAGCCATCGGCAAGGCAGTCACGTAACTCATCCATGAAAGCGGACATAGCACCCTCCAACAAACTGCGACTAATACCGGTAAAGAGATGAACACGGTTTAGAAATTCTTTCTGCTCAATAGTTCCCTTGGGAATGAAACGGGCGTAAAGAGGTTGTTGTTTACCTGTCTTGTTGACATCAGGTTTCTCAAAAAGATCATAATATGCACTCATTTGTATATTTTATGTTATCGCACTGCCACTTTTATCCCTTTTTCCTATGACAGCTAAGGAAAATCGTACCAAATATCTATTCTTTCCACCGCGGAGAAAGTTTCTTTCCACCGTGAGGGAAGTTTCTTTCCACCGCGATGGAAAGAAAAAAGCTCCGCGGTGGAAAGAATAAGTATTGGTACACAAAAGTACTAAGATCCCGCAGGAAAAGCAATAGAAATACCCTATAAAACAATAAGTGCGGGCAAATAATAATTCACCCGCACACTATCCGTCATTTTTAACAAGTTCTCACGCCAAAGTGAGGGCTCCCACTATTTCAGTTCGAACCCGACCGTTCCACGAATATCCGCGGAAGAGGCTCCGATATAAGCCTTAAACTTACCCGGTTCTGCCGTCCATCCGCCAACAGTTTCATCATAGAACTTCAAATCATCCGGAGTGATAGTGAAAGTTACTTTTTTTTCTTCACCCGGTGCCAAAGTTATCTTTTGGAATGCCTTTAACTCTTTCACAGGACGCAGAACACTACATTTTTCATCTCCTACATACAGTTGTACGACTTCCTTTCCGGCAACACTACCCGTATTCTTTACAGGAATGGTCACAGTCAGAGAATTGTCAGCAGTTATTGTTTTAGCAGAAGCTACCGGTTTGCCATAGGTAAAAGTCGTATAACTCAAACCATACCCGAAAGGGAATAAGGCGGGAATCTTCTTGGTATCATGCCAACGATAACCTACCAGAATATCTTCTTTGTAGACCTGCTTGATACTATCACCCGGATAACTCAATTCGTCAAATGCATGCGCACCGCAATCCGTCAATTTCACAGGAAAGGAGAAAGGAAGTTTTCCGCTGGGATTCACTGCACCACTCAGTACATCAGCAAGTGAATTGCCACCCATAGAGCCCAGATACCAGCCCTGCAGGACGGCCGGAACTTTATTCAGCCAAGGCATTTCCACGGCATTACCACTCAACAATACCAATACCATATTTTTATTGACTCCCAACAGAGATTCAATCAGTTCATTTTGTCCGAATGGCAAACCGTATGTCACACGGTCACCGGCTTCACAATCCTGGAAATGATTCTTATTCAATCCACCGAACAGAATCACAAGATCAGCTTCTTTGGCAAGTTCAGTTGCTGCAGTGCGCAAGGAATCCATCACCGACTGGGGAATTTCTTCTGCACGCCCATACATCGGACGTCCGGCAGCGTAACCTTTCGTATAAACTACCTTGTCACCATAAAGAGCGCGCATACCATCGAGTGGAGATATCATATCTTTTACCTTCAGTTCAGAAGAACCGCCTCCTTCGTTCAACAAGCGGACAGCATTGTCACCTACTACCAGTATACGTTGATATTTAGAGTCATCAAGCGGCAGCAAAGGGGTACCTTTTTTCTGGACAGGTGTGTTTTTCAGAAGCACAATACCCTCATTACCAATCTCACGGGCAGCCTGATAATGCTCTTCACTTGTCAGCGAACCATAAGGTTTCTGACGATTCATCGCCGTGCGGAATATCAAGCGAAGAATACGGGAGGCTTTATCATCCACTGTGCTCATAGGCACCTTACCTTCCTTCAACATCCGGAGATAAGGCTTAGCCAGATAATAATCGTCGAAGGTAAATGCACTTTCTGAGGTCAGACCGTTGGTATAGGATCCCATCTCGATGTCCAAGCCATTCATGGCTGCTTCGTAAGTATCATGGGCACCACCCCAATCGGTTACGACTACACCGTCAAAACCCCAGTCATTCTTCAATATCTTATTCAGCAAAAGATCATTGTGGCAGGCATGCTGACCACGCACCTTGTTATAGGCCCCCATCACGGTCCAGGCACCACCTTTCTGCACAGCAGCCTTGAAAGCGGGGAGGTAGATTTCGTGTAAGGCACGGTTGCTTAGTTGCACATCAATGTGTCCACGCCATAACTCCTGATTGTTCAAAGCATAGTGTTTCACACTTACGGCAACCCCGTTTTTCTGTATCTCCCGAATATAAGGTACACACATCACGCCTGCCAGATAAGGATCTTCCCCCATGTATTCAAAGTTACGACCATTCAGAGGAGTACGATAGATATTAACGCCGGGACCCAAAAGAACATCTTTTTCCCGATAACGGGCTTCTTCACCAATAGCCTTGCCGTAGATGGCGGACATTTCCGGATTCCAGGTAGCGGCAAGACAAGTCAAGGCAGGAAAAGCAGTAATACTGTCATTAGTCCATTTGGCATATCCCCAATCGTTCCAGTTGATTTCTGCACGAACACCGTGAGGTCCATCACTCATCCAAAGTTCGGGAATACCAAGACGGGACACACCGGGACTGCTGAATTTGCTCTGCGCATGGCAAAGGGCTACTTTCTCTTCCAGTGTCATACGGTTGAGAGCATCTTTTACACGTGCTTCAATGGGTTGCGTATCATCTAAATATACAGGAGTTTGCGCTGTCAAAGTAGTCAATGAACAGGCAAACAGGAGAGTTGAAAAGAGTTGTTTCTTCATTATTATTACATTAAAGATATTACTTTTAGTCGTTGGCGGAATTCATTCATTTCTTTTCGGTTATGAATTAATTCACTACAGATTACACAGATTGACACAGATTCTATTTTACTGATTATTAGATTAATAAATCTGTGTGAATCTGTGTTATCTGTGGTGAGTCTTATTCATTCCTTTCGTGTTATGAATGAATTCCACTAACAAGTTACTTTTATTTTGCTTTAATAGCGGTCACTGCCGTTTTCAATCCTTCGGATGTAGCCGTCAGTTTGATGCCTCCAGATTTTCCGTCACTTTGAACAACCACCAGGCACTTCCCATAGAAAGCCTTGCGATGATCAGCTTTGAATTTCTCCATTGAAACAGGACTACCATTGTCTACACCGGCAATAAATCCCGCACCTTGCACATCGAACATGATCTGATTATCGGCATTCGGACAAAGATTACCATCTTTATCCAGCACCTCCACTGTTACAAAACTAAGATCTCTGCCATCTGATTTGATTTCATTCCGATCAGCCGTCAAGCGTATCTGTGCTGGTTCTCCGGCTGTATGGATCTCCTTCTCCAATACCGTTTTTCCATCCTTGCGGGAAACGACTTTTACCACACCCGGTTCATACTTCACACGCCATACGACATGAAAATCATCCTTACCTTTTGTACGCACACCCTGCGACTCGCCATTTACAAAAAGCTCGACCTCATCCGCATTATTATAATAAGCCCACATATCTATATCCTGCCCCGGCGCCCAGTTCCAATGCGGAAAAAGGTGCAATACCTTTTTCTCCGGATGCCATTCCGACTGATAGAGATAATACACATCTTTCGGAAAACCGGCCAGATCGACAATGCCGAAATAAGAGCTACGGGCAGGCCAACCGTAAGGAGTCGGTTCACCTAAATAGTCAAACCCAGTCCAGACATACTGTCCGCTGATAAAATCATTATTCTTCACGTGGCGCATCGTGCCCTCATGACTGTTCCCCCAAGGTACATGACAGTTATCATACGAAGAACAGGAGAAACTATCATCAAAATAAGGTTTATCCCAACGTTCAGGACAAATAACAGTTTCGTCACTCGGCATCCGGTAGTAGCCACGCGTCATCAGTGCTGATACACTTTCCGCCACAATGAACGGTTTACCGGGAAATTTCTCAGGTACACCGGCAAACCAATCATCATGATAATTAAAGCCGATGAGATCTAATGCTCCCGAACGGAACAAGTGATTATTCGGGTTCGGTTCATTACAGCCAGCCGTAACGGGACGAGTAGAATCGAGAGCTTTTACCATATCTGCCAGTTTCTTCGTCAGTAAAGAGTTCACACTCATCTCACCTTCTTTCGCCAGCATACTCTGATCATGACCAAAATTCAGAATCAGGTTCGCTTGTTCCAAGGTCAGCGTATCCGCTTTTGCATCCGACCATTGCTCCAGCACTTCGTTGCCAATGCTCCAAATGAAAACAGAAGGATGGTTACGGTCGCGAAGTATCAAATCCGTCAGATCGCGTTCATGCCACTCGTTGAAGTAACGGGAATAATCATGAGCCGTTTTTCTTTTGCGCCACATATCGAACGTCTCATCCATTACGATAAATCCCATACGGTCACAAAGATCGAGCAGTTCTGGTGAGGGAGGGTTATGAGAACAGCGAATGCCGTTACAGCCCATTTCTTGCAGTATCTCCAACTGGCGCTCGATAGCGCGGATATTGACAGCCGCCCCAAGACACCCCAGATCATGATGCATACATACACCATTAATCTTCAGCCGTTCTCCATTCAGAATAAACCCTTTCTGTACATCAAAACGGAAGGTACGGATACCGGTATTCGTACAGTAGTTATCCAATACTTTACCGGTTGTCTTATCAATAAGGATACTGTTCACCTTATATATATAAGGAGTGTTCACGCTCCAAAGATTAGGGTTCTTCACTACAATTTCCTGTTCTACCTCGTTCGGACAGGCAGGTATCACTTGCAGTTCCGATGCAACCTCACCCACAACATTCCCTTCTGCATCCATTAGCCGTGACTGCAACACAACATCCGCCAAGGAAACAATTTCCGAATCAAAAACAACATACGTACCATCCGCCTGCTTCACGGAATCTTGCAGTTGAGCGGCCGCATCATACTGTATTTTAGTACGTATGTTTAGTCGTGCACTGTTCTTCGACACATCTTGCGCCGTGATAAAAGTACCCCATTGCGCTATATGCACGGGGGTAAGCTTCGTAAGCCATACATTACGGTAGATGCCACATCCCGAATACCAGCGGGAATTAGGTTGTTCCGCGTTGTCCACACGTACGGCAACTACATTCTTTCCGCCCCACTTGATATGGGGAGTCAGATCGTAACTGAACGAGACATATCCATAAGGACGTAAACCAAGGGAATGACCATTGATAAAGACTTCCGAATTCATATATACACCGTCAAAATCAATATACAGGCGCTTGCCTTCATCCGCTTTGTCAACAGTAAACGTTTTGCGATACCAACCGATACCACCGGGTAATGCCCCTCCTCCTGTTCCGGAAGGATTATCCTTACTGAACTCTCCCTCGATAGCCCAGTCATGTGGAAGATGGAGGATCCGCCATGCCGTGTCGTCATAATCGGGACGGGATGCCGCAGAGTCATCTCCCAGATGGAAAGTCCAGTCAGCGGTGAAGTCCTGTCGACGGTTATCAGTAACCCGTTCAGCGGAGGTGCAACCTCCCAATACCAAGAAGAGGAGCAAACAGGATATTGGTATTATTAATAGTTGTTTCATGATATTGATACACTCTGCTGCTTCCCATCATACTTCACCGTCACCCCCTTAGCCTTCGCGTCAAAAGGTTGCGGCTTATCCTTACTTACCTTTACAACGTTGAATGTACGTTCTTTCAGCATACCGGGAAATTCTCCTGCACGGTCACCAATAGTCAGAGTGCCTTCCGCATCATTGTAAGTAAACGGGATGGTGGCATACTGTCCTTTTTCGTAATTATAATTCACACCTTCATCCTCGTACAAAGTGAACTCACCATCTTTACCCGCATATACATATAGTGTGATTTCTTCCGCAGGCTTCTCATCACTATACTGCATTTCCGGTCCGTAAGGCACAATAGCCCCTTCGCGTACATAGAGCGGCATGCGTTCATAGGGAGCGTCCACTTTCAACTGTTGCCCACCGGCCATGTACTTACCGGTATAGAAATCATACCAACCGCAAGTTGCCGGGAAATAGACCTCCCGAGTGCGTGCACCATACTCATACACCGGAGCCGCCATCAACGCCGGACCGAACATAAACTGGTCACTGATATTATTCACCTTTGTATCTGCCGTAAAGTCCATTACCAGCGGACGCATAATCGTATAATCATCAAAATAAGTCATCCCGGCCAATGAATAAATATAAGGCATCATCGTATAGCGCAACTTCGTATAATACACTATAGAACTATAAGCCGGATGTCCTTCGGGAGCTATATTCCACACCTCACGGAACGGATACTGTCCATGTGCACGGAACAACGGGCAGAATGCGCCAAACTGATACCAACGTGTATTCAATTCACGCCATTCCTTATAGTCCGCATTCTCTTTTCCGGTCTTATTGAATTCCTTTTGTCCGTCTTCATAGCGTTTTTCTACGCAGAATCCGCCAATGTCCATCGTCCAGTAAGGAATACCGCTGACTGCAAAATTCAGTCCGGCAGAAATCTGCGCCTTCATATCTTCCCAACGGGTAGCGATATCGCCACTCCATGTTGCGGTAGAATAACGTTGCAATCCGGCAAATCCCGAACGAGTCAGCAAGAATACACGTTTGTCATTGTCTACGGCACGTTGTCCGTCATAAATAGCCTCAGCATTCATCAACGCATACGCATTGAAATATTGGTCGGACGGACCGAGAGCAGTCGGACCACACAAAGCTTTCCGGTAAGCCAAATCCGTACAGTCGCGTACATTCGGTTCACTGGCATCCATCCACCAGGCATCAATTCCGAGGGGATAAAGATGATCTTCCATCTGTTTCCAGAACAGCTTCCGTGCGCCCTCAGCATAAGCATCATAGAAAGAACCGATGTAGCCGGGACCAATCCAGTCACGAATGCTGTCTTTAACGGCCTGCTGATACATCCAGCCTTTTTCATCAAACTCTTTATAATGTTCCGTAGTCATATAGAATTTCGGCCAAACGGAAATCATCATCTTGGCATTCAGAGCATGAATAGAATCTACCATTCCTTTCGGATCAGGGAAACGAGCTTTGTCGAACTCATGACTACCCCAGGCATTTTCCGGCCAGTAGCTCCAGTCGAGCACAATATTATCAATGGGAACCTGACGTTTACGGAATTCCTTCAAAGCATCCAGTATTTCTTCCTGCGTCTTATAACGTTCGCGGCTCTGCCAGTATCCCATCGCCCACTTCGGCATGATTTGTGATTTTCCGGTCAGAGCACGATATCCACTGATTACCTCGTCCATATCCTCGCCATAAACAAAATAATAATCGATTTCATTCTGCATTTCTCCCCACCACGACTGTTTGTTCTGTTCTTCAGCAGATACAGGAGACAATGCACGCAAACCGCAATAGGATACATATCCATCAGGAATCCATTCAATTTTCAATGGAACACGTTTACCGGCTTTCAAATCTACGGCAAACTTATAACTGTTCGGATTCCAAGCCGTACGCCAACGTTCGGGAACCACCAGTTCACCATCAATGTATACCTTCATATATCCTGCATAATAGAGGATAAAACGGAACCTACCACTCTCCATCGGCTCAATTTCTCCTTCATACGTCACCTGCGAACCCATGAAAGGAAATCCTTCTGGTAAGTTCACGACTTTCGACAAATCTTCCGATTTCAGATGTTCAAAATAAACAGAATCTTCCCGGCGTACCAGTGTCTCCGCTGTTGATTTCTGAGAGGGTACATATGTTCCTGTCAAAGCACCTTCCTTACCCTCCTTATCATAGAGTTTGAAAACTGTGCTTAACTGTGCATAATCACGTGGATCGCCGAAACGGCAAAGCGAATAACTATCCCACAGAATACCGTAATTCTTATTGGAAACGATAAAAGGTACGGAAACCTTTGTATTATACTGGAAAAGTTCCTCGTTCTTACCTTTATAGTTGAATTCATCAGCCTGGTGTTGTCCCAGTCCGTAGAATGCCTCATCATCGGGTGACTGGAATACCTGACGTACCGTATACGCCTTTGTTCCCTGCACTTCGATAGGCTGGAAACTCCTGCCTTTCTCATCTTCCGCCAAAATCAGGTTACCGGAAGCATCGGTAAAACGTACTTCACCCGTGGCTTTGGATACAATGGCACACACCTCTGAGGTTTTTACCGAAACGGCATCTCCACTTTCTTCCACGCTGAAGTCCGTCTTATCTTTTTGGGGAACTATGATCAGGCTTTCCGCCTTTGAAAAGTTTTTTTCGGGAGTGGCTGACACATGAATCAACTTCTCTCCCATTACTTCAACCTTCACCTTTCGCACATCCGTCGGTTGCTGTTGTTCGACATTTACAATAATGCCGTTACTCGTCTTCTCATACCCGCCTCCGGAGCATGCCATCAGCATCCATCCTGCGAGCAAACAAACTGAAGTGTTTTTCAATTTCATATCTTTGTTTTTAAAGTTATTTTCTCCGAGTGTAAAAGTAGGAAATCATACAGTAAACAAGCCCTCCCGATGTTGAAAGGAAAGGGCTTATTTGATTTATAGAAATATCAGATGTTTCAACAATGGGTGCTTTTTGTTATTTACCCTCCTTTTCCTGATATACAGAGGGTAAAACGCCGAATTCATCCTTGAAATACTTACTGAAATATTTGGGGTTATTGAAGCCCACCTGATAGGCAACCTCCGACACATTCTGCTGGCTCTCGCGCAGAAGTTGTGCCGCACGTTTCAGTCGGATAATACGAATAAATTCTATCGGAGTTTTACCGGTAATCTGCAACAGCTTTTTATAGAGATGCACCCGGCTCATGCCCAGTTCATGGCTCAATTCTTCCACAGATAAATCGGGACGGGCAATATGCGTCTCCACATACTTTATCGCATTCTCAATCAGCTTTTCGTCCATCGAAGTGATAACGATTTCACTCGGTTCGGGATCAATACGGGTGCGAAGTTTATTTTTGCTGCTCAAATCTATCAGTTTACGCATGCGCAAAATCAGTACCTCCATATTGAAAGGTTTCGTCACATAGTCATCCGCACCAATCGTCAGACCTTCCACCTTATTCTCTACGGATTGCTTGGCCGTAAGCAACACAAAAGGAATATTACTTGTACGCTTGTCAGCCTTCACCCAACGGCACAGTTCGTTCCCGTCCATTTCAGGCATCATCACATCACAAACGATGATATCCGGCATTAGTTCCGGTATCATCTGCCAGGCTATCTTTCCGTTTCCGGCAGATTCTATACGGAAATACAGACTCAACGTATAACGCATGAAAGAAACAAAATCTTCATTATCATCCACAATCAATGCAAGTGGCTTCTTCCGTTCTTCCTCATTCAATTCTTCCATTGAAGCAAGTGCCACCGCATCCTCTTCTGCAGCTTCTTCCGAGAGTGGAGTCGCTACGTTCACCACCGAATGTTTCACCGGAATATCTACCACAAATACACTGCCCGTACCCACATTGTCGAACACGCGCACCACACCGCCATGCAGCGTAACGTAATCACGTACCAGGCTCAAACCGATACCACTCCCCGTACTGGGGTTACTATCACCTATACGCTCCGATTGATAGAAACGTTCGAATATACGTTCTTTATCAAGGTCGCTGATACCTACCCCTGTATCGGATACTTTGATTTCCAATGTTTCCGTAGTTCCTTTTATCAGTTCAAGAGAAACATCCACCCGCCCTCCATCCGGAGTAAACTTAAACGCATTAGAGAGCAGATTCATCACTATCTTACCTATTTTATCCTCATCGAACGACATATTCAACGATTCGATTGCCGAGAAAAAAGTGAGATGCACGTTTTTCTTTTCCGAAAGCATCAGGAATGAGTTGCATATAGAGTGAACATACGATACAACCTCCCCCTCCGAAAGATTCAAATGCAACCCTGCCACCTCATTTTTACGGAAATCAAGTAATTGGTTCACAAGATTCAGTAACCGCAATGCATTACGATGCATCAGTTTCAATTGCTCCTGCTTCCGTTCATCATGGGTTTCTTTCATCATTCCTTCCAACGGAGAAATGATCAACGTCAGCGGTGTACGCAGTTCATGGCTCACATTGGTAAAGAAACGGAATTTCATCTGATTGACTTCTTCATTCCGCTCTGCTTCACGTTCCATCTGTTGTATCCTGAACTTATTGCGTTCACGGCGCAGCACAGCATTGCGAGCCAGCAGCAATGTGCCTATCAATAACATAGCATACAGAACATACGCCCAGGGGGTCATCCAGAAAGGCGGTAGGATTACTATTTTAAGGCTTGACTCTTCTGTTCCGGCAAATCCATCACTATTGATTGCCTTCACTTTCAGCGTATAAGTACCGGGTGCCAAATTCGTATAAGTAACGCGGTGCATATCAGCCGCACCTGCCATCCAATCCTCATTAAATCCCTCCAGTTTATACAGATACTGGGTTTTCTCAGGCAAGACGTAATTATCCGATGCAAACAATACAGTGAAGACATTCTGTTTATAATCAAGTTTCACCTCTCTGGCTTTATTCAGCGACTCACGCAGCAAAACACGTCCACCATACTCCTTTCCAACCTCCACTTCTTCATTGAAAAGCTGGAAGCCGGTAAACATCACCTTGGGCAACGTCCGGTTATATTTGATATTCTCCGGTCTGAAAGTATTCAATCCATACATACCTCCCATTGCAATCTCACCCGAGGAAAGACGTTTAATGGAACGTTGATTGAACTCACAGCCCTGCAAACCGTCCTTATCATCATACCTGTAATAGTTGAAAGTATAATCTCCGTTTTTTGTATCGATAGAAGGAATTACATTCACTACACCATTGGCCGTAGTCACCCACATATTTTTATTATCATCTTCTACGATACCGGTAATAAATACCCTAGAATCGTTCTGCGAAAGAGGAACTACCTGTAAATGGTCGTTCTTCGGGTTATAGAGATTCAGTCCTTCACGTGTTCCCACCCATATCAATCCCCGGCTATCCTCATAGACCTGGTTAATGCTCTGATTGGAAAAGCGGATACTTCCCGACTGGTTGCCTACCAGATTCGTTATTTTCCGGGTAGTCAGATCCATTATGGATACCCCCGTAGAAGAAGTACCGATTATCAGACGATTATCACGACTCATACATAAAGAGGCTATATGATTGGAAATAATTCCGGAGTTACTTATCTTATAAGTGGTGAACTCACCTGTCCCCGGATTCAGACATTGTAAACCGCCTCCCAAGGTTCCAATCCAGATATTTCCGTTCTTATCTTCTGCCAATGACCAGACATTGTTATTAGCCAGCGAATTATCATCTCCCGGTCTGTTCCGGTAATGCACGAAGCGATTGCCGTCGAAACAATCCAATCCTTCCCAAAATGTCCCTATCCAGAGTTTGCCGTCCTTAGCTTGCAACAAACTTACAATGACATTCGAAGCAATAGAGTTTCCTCCCGGTGAGTATGCATACAGTTTCTTTTCATCCGTCTTCGGATTCCAACGTATCAACCCGGCGTCATTGGTACCCAACCACAACGAACCGTCATTACTTTCTTCCAGACAGTTAATATCCCCCAAGTGGTTGATGCCGAACTTAAAAATGCCCTCATCATAATAAGCCACACTTTTCTTATAAGTACCTATCCACATCACACCGCCTTCATCTTCATAAAGCACATTGATGGTATTATTGGGCAAACCTCGTTCGTCATCCACATCATACGTAAGCGAGACAGTTTCACCAGTCGCCTTATTCCAGATATCGATGCCATCCTGGTCCTTTCCAAACCAAATACGTCCCTGCTTATCCTGAGCTATTGCTACGATATGCGCCTGACCTCTATCGCTGAAATTCCATTGTGAATGCCACTTCCTGTCAGACAAATCGTAAGCCCATACACCCGGGGCACCATATATCCATAAATCTTCATCCTTATCCACATACAGAAAGAAAATATCAGTACGCGTTCCCATGTGCTCTGCAATATCTGTCAAAATCCATTTTACACGTACCGTCTCACGGTCGATACAGATTACGCGCCCGTTATCATATACCAACAGAATGCCATCCTTACATTCAGCCATGTCTATAATGACACCTTCGGGTATTCCTTTCTCACCGAAAGGCAGGGATACAGCATTCTTTTCACCGGGACGGTAACAGTAGCACCCTTTCCCATCTATGGCAAACCAGGTATTCTTTTGCTTGTCGACAAATACATAGCGGGGTGTTCCGTCTATCCCTATATCCCACATCCGGGAACGAACATCACAGACAAAGCTCTCCGTATCCCAGTTATAAATGACATATCCGTTTTCTCCCGTCCGTATCCATAAACGTCCTTCACTGTCTTCCACTATCTTCTCAATATAGTTGTCAGGTAAAGACGCAGAACCATTGTCAGTGCTCCGGAATACCTTGAAACGATATCCGTCATAACGTGCCAGTCCGGCAGCGGTGCCGAACCACATAAAACCTCTTGAATCTTTATAAATGGCATTGATTTGGTTGCTGGGCATTCCGTCCTTAACCTCCAGATGTTTGAACATAAAGTCGTGTGAAAAGGCAGAAAAACATGCCATAACGACTGAAACGATAAGTAAAATCAATCTCTTCATAGTAGTAGATATAGGAATATCGTTAACATATTGCAAATGAAACAAAAAGGAATTGTAAAAACAAGGTTTTCAATGTGTTTTTTTATCATTTCATACCCCATCATTTGTTTCCCGGACAGAAAAGAAGGAAGTAACTTCCCTCACAGAAGCTACTTCCCAAAACCAATCAAAAAAAAACCTGTATTAACAACAATCCCTGTATACACGAGGGGTATTTATGAAAACCTATTGCGGTGCATTGTCATAGACGGATTGCAACGTATAAGATGCATCTTCTGTAAAGATGGCCTTTTTCATCACTTCTACTATTTCCGCTGCATTATTCAGATAATCACCGGTAGCATGATTAAACAAGCCTGATTCTTCCTTTCCACTACCTGTACCGCCATTATCCCAATAAACAGGAGCCAATCCGTATTCTTTCGCTGCTTTACATACATATTCCAGATAGTACTTGCGGAAAGATTCCGCACGGTCAGTCGTCCGGCTTACACATCCCATTTCACCAATATATACCGGAATGCCCTTATCTATATACGTTGTCTTCAAACTATTAAATACATCTTTCACATTGTCTTCGTCTCCCCAGTTAGCTTTCTTATCGGCAGCGCCGGTATGCCCCCACTCCGAATACTTTGCATCCAGTGTATATTCATTCGGATCATAGAAATGAACAGATACCATCAGACGATTCTGAACTTTATCAGTCGGCAGTTTGAAGTTGCTCACCGTAAGTGCCACATTGGTACAATACCCCGGCACACCCAGGAAACGATTGCTATTACCACCACCTACAGCACGTACCGCATCTACAAACACCTGATTCCAGTCGTTCAATATTGAATATTGTTTTCCACCATCATTACGGTTGTCGCCCCAGCCCCAACCGCCATCATGAATTTCATTCATCGACTCGAATGCCAGGAAGTTGCCCTTATCCTTAAAACGTTCGGCTATCTGTGTCCATACAGCTTTCAATTCTGTTTTAATTGCGGTATTTTTAGTTTCATCCTGAGCAGCATCTTTAATGCTAAGCCAGTATTCACTATCAGCTCCATCGTGATGAATATTGACAATAGCATTCAGTCCGGCATTTTCTGCATATCCTACTACCTCGGCAACACGATCCATCCAGGCTTTCTCTATTTCATAACCGGGGGCGTCTCCAATATGTCCCATCCATGTAACAGGAATACGTACGGTAGTAATACCCGCAGCAGCCAATTTATCAAATAAAGCCTGTGTCGTCTTTTGATTCCCCCAGGCCGTTTCATTGGCTACACCACTATTATGCGCATCCAGCTGATTACCCAGATTCCAACCCAATCCCAGACTTTTAGCTACAGTCCAGGGATCTTCACCTGCTATTTCATTCGAACTTATCTCACCTCCCGCCAACTGCTTCACGGTCACAGTTGTTGCCGGCAAGTCACCCAAAATAAAAGTAATGGTACCGGTACGTTCTTTTCCGGTATTGGCAGCGATGATAAAAGTCTTCGTTTTATCCACCATAGCGCGTGTTTCTGTTTTCTCGGTAATCCAGCTATCATTAATAGTTATAGTTGGTTCACCGTTAGTCATCACTTTCACAGTGATAGTACCACCCGCTGCCGATATGTCTTCAAACAAGACAGTCTCCAGATCCAGACCTTCGGTAGCTGTTTGAATGACATTGAATGTCTCTGTCAGGTTACCACCTTTCACAGTAATAACAGATGTACGATTATCGGTAGTTGAATTGGATTTTACATCTATCGTATATTTAAAGACCGTAGCAGAAGCTGAAACTGCCGGAGTCACTACGCACCAATCCTGGTTACTGGTAACTTCCAACGTCACATTCGATTTCACAGAGAGTGTGTTTGTACCTCCGGCTTTGGAAAAACTCATTCCATTCGCCAGAATGTTTTCGGAAATTGTTATTTCCGGTGTTACAGGATCATTGTCATCACTGGAACATGCGGCAGCGAAAGCAGAGAGAGCAATCGTCAACAGCAACAGATAAGCTTTAATTTTATTCATGAGCATTATGTTTTTCGTTCTCAAATATTAGGTTATGGATAGAAATCCGTGTTGGCAAAGATAGGGCAAAGCAGCCACACAAAGCGTTTAGGATGTTATATGGAAGGGTATAATTTGTTATTACCCCTGGACAAAAGGTTTCCAATAGGCGACATATCATTTATCGCCTTTCCCCCGGGTTCCTGCTACAAAACGGGTAGACTTGTGATATACCACCACTTATTCCATCCAAGCGTAGGACCAACACTCTGTGTAAAATGTTTCCCAAAATAAGAAGTATGCAATAAATGCATATTATTCAGGGGGATTGTGCGCTATTGAGTATTTCATAGTTATTTAATTTAAGTAACGTCGAACTATTACTCAAATGCACTGAGAAACATAAATACTGCTTAAAAGAAGTAGAATTCATTGGGATATTCTTTCAACTATTTCAGATGCGATCTTCGATAAGTTTGCTTCTGAGTTATATCCGCGTTTTCTGTCTATTATAACTACAGGAATATCAAAGATTTGATCGCCTTTATCTTCCCACATGAAATTGTTGTATGCGGATATTCCTGCAAATACAATTATTTTAGGTTTAATATTATCTCTAACCAAGGTTCTTACAGGCTTTACGATATCTTTCCATTCGTTTATTCCCAATTCTTTTTTAAGTCGTGAGAGTTGATTCAAGTTATCAGTAGCCAACGGACATACATTCATAAACATTATTTCTTTCCCGAATGTATCATACCATTCTGGCTTTTCGCCTTTCACAAATTCACCTTTACCTAAACCGAAGGCAACCTTGCAAATGATTTTAAGCATATTTTCAACGAAACCATTCCCCCGCTTTATTTTCAGCTCATACCATGAGCTTCCTTCGCAATAATTACTTTTGGTAAACCAGTCCAGTGCAATCGTTTTACCATCCGAACGATAAACAAGTCTACTTAAAGGATATGCACTCTCATCCCGGTAGAGATTACTATCCCCTGTCAATATCCGAAATGGAACCTTATTATCATTGTTCCGATAATTAGTTTCATTATAAAGCCCTGGTCCCGGATTTATTCCCATAAACAATATTTCCGGTTGATAGATAACAGGACCGTTTACAGTAATAACCCCTTTCCAATCTGCAAATCTACCGTTCTGATGCCCTTCCTTTAACTTTTCTATTATTGAACTAAATTGGTTTTGGTATTCGATAAAGCTACTCACTGTTGCATCCAAACTATTTTCCATAATATGTATATTATTGGGGTTAATGGAACAAAGATATGGAATAGTTGTCCCCTATTATAATTTTATCTGATTTATTTTCATACCCAAACTTCCATAACCGATTTTTCACAGTTGACTATCAAAGTATTACAAATAATCAATTTGCTGTTTACAAGAAGTTAAGAGTTTGTCGACAGGAAGTTAACTTCTTGTTGACAAACTCTTAACTTCTTGCAGACATGAAACAAGAGATTTCTCTATTACTTTACAAAGAGCACTTTGTATAAAATACAAAGAGGTTGTTTCTTGAATATATCATTTTATTCAGCAAACCAAACAATATATAAACTTTTGTCTTAATTTTCTTTCTTTTCGCTAACATACAGGTCGCATAAAAAAAGCGAAACAGCCTCCTTTGAGCATAAATGAGTTAATATTCATGCAACATTTTACACGTTTATGGAAGCAAAGTACATCGGAGAACTGCACGATATTAATACCGGACGTGAAGGATATATACATCGGACACGAAGGATATTAAGCTCCTTCACGCAGGAAGTTAATGTCGTGCGCGAAGGACATATATATCGTTCGTGCAGGAAGTGGAATTCTGCCATAGTCAAGCGCGAATTGATGGAAGGAAACGGGTAAAACCGGAAGAAAACAGTCTATTTCAACTGTTGCGAATTTTATATAGCTCTGTTAATTAGCAGCATACAAGTTTTTGTTCGCTTGTTTTCTTGGTAGTTGTCAGTTGGTTACAAATACGGAATTCTAAGCGTAGTTTAAAATACAAAATGATATGCTAAATAACAGCATCTTTAATAATAGTACTCTTTGAAATGAATAGGGAGCGGGAAAAGCATCTTCGCCTTCCCCACTTCCTATTCATATATATTCCCAACTCTGGAATGTATTACATCCTCTCCTCTATTACCATTGAGGAACAGCAAAAAGCTTATGGAACGTAAATTTCACTTCCATAGAAGTGCTGAAACCAAGCTCCTTGATTACATCTCCATCAGGTGTACCGAAAGCACAACCCGCATTCTTTGTTACCCCATAACAGTTCCAAAGTTCCAGACGATACTTGGAGCTATCATTGGCATCAAGCACTTTTGTCGCATCAAACGTTACCTCTGAACCATCAAGATAGAGGTTATCCAACACAGCATGCGTACCAGGGAAGAAACCGTAAAGATCTGCCACTTCAATGAAAGTCATAATGGAACCAGCTGCACAACCAGTACCTTCATACTTGATGTCGAACTGCGGGGTAACAAGACTATACCGGAAATTTTCATATTTCACTTCTAATGTACCTCCGGCATTATACCCCCATGTACCTGCACCATCCCAATTAGGAATAGTAACCAGATTAGGTGTATACGTGCCTGCACCATTGCCATCAATAAAAACTGTATAAGTAATCGCCAGACTATTGCTGAAGTGGAGTGCCGGCTCGGAACCCACATTCTGCGAATTACTGAAAGCACTGTTCAAGACTTGGCCGCCTGCTGCACCTTTCCCATAGATATTGAATAACTCGACGCGATAATTACCGTTGTTCTCAATATCTCCATAGAAGAAATTATTGGCATTGAACTGAATAGCATTGCCGTCGCACTTCATCTCGTCAATACGAACGAAAGCATTAGGATATCTGGTCAGCAAGTCCGGAAAATCGAGGGTAAACACCACAACATCGGCAGATGAGCCTTCGTAAGTGAATGTGTGCTGACCTGCCAACGCATCCGGAGACAGACGCGCGACCTCAGTTCCCCAAGTACCACCCCAACTGGAATCTACACAAATTAATGATACCGGAATCTTGGCATCGGCTTCCGCCTTACGCTGACTGTAATAGTTGACAGAGTAAGCATATTCATCGGTATTAGGAAGGGCAATCTGCAAACCGTCACTCGTCAAGGACAGGATATTCAGCTTACCACTCTTTACCGCTACCCAAGTATTGGCACAAAGTACATTGATATCAATGTCAATCACTTTGTTCGCCTCATCAATAGTATATTTACCTATTTCATCAGTAGCTACACCGTCATCAGTCAAACGATGGATATTGACAGTTCCGTCTTCGAAAAACTCCATGTAACCATAATCAACTCCATAAGTATAACCAATCCAACCATTCTCAGTACCCATTTCCCAATGAATTTCTTTTCCGATATTGGGCTGTCCGTTAGATACTATAGCCCAGTCGTACGTTTTGCCCCACTGCGTGAACGGACCTTCGAATACATGTTGTTCACCATCCTGACCATTGTCAATATACCATTTACTATAAAGCAATGAGCGGTCAAACGGAACATTCTTGGCGGTAGAAACGGCACGAATAGCCAAAGCTTGATAGACAGGAGTGGTGGCACGAGTAGCAAGAGCACTATTGAAGTGATAGCTCATGGCAAACTGAGTATCAGAAACATTGATGGAACCGGAAAGATAGCAGCCTTCCACACCAACACCGATAGTAGTGCCTTGTGTGCGCGAACCTGCGGCAGGCATAAAGATAGAGTTTCCGTTAGGACCGGTGAACTTATAGCCGGCAACACCTTCCACTTCCACCCACTCTCTGGTACAGAGTGCAAAGAGTTCTTCAAACTCAGCAATGGTAGGCATGGTCACTTTACCTTCAAATGCTTTATAGGCAAGGTCATTAGCTGTTTTGTAGATATCGGCAGAAGCATAACTTGCAGGATCGATACTGGTATTGAAACCTGTCTTATCGCCAAAGCCGAACAGACCACCAATTTCCGTTTCTGAGGTAGCACCTAAATTGTACTTTGCCCATTTAGTAGAAAGCCCAAGGTCAACAAGGTCATTATCAAGATCAAACGTATGCCCAGTCGTAGTGAATGACTTTTCTTCACCATAGACCATACCTGCACCGAGATCAAGATAAGCCACATAATAATAAGTAGTATTGGCCAACAAGCCTTCTACATCTACCGTATAGCTTTCCTTAGGAACAGTAGCAATACGTACACCGGCACGCACATTTTCCGTACCTTCTATACCGGACACAATGATACCACCTTCCGCATCCGCAGGAAAGCCAATAAGCGAACCAGACAAAGTAACCTTGTTAGCACCTATCTGGGTAGCATCGCCGGTAGTAGCACGAGCATTAGTCAGTACAAGGCTCTTTACTTCACCTTTATAAGTTACTTTGCCTTGTAAAGTGACATAAGCCTGATAATAGATAGTTTGATTCAAGCTGCCATTTACCGTGGCAGTGAATGTTTCACCGCCCGTAGCAATAATCCTTTCGGTGAGTGCATCGGCCGCAGCACCGTAATTAAAACCAATGACATAAGCACTTGAAGCCTGGCTTTCAAGCCCAGATACGGTACCATGTAATGTTGCTGATGTGGCAGTCACATCTGCCGAACCTGTTACCACGGAGTTATCAGTAAGCAATGGCTGTTGGTTTATGGCATAATCGTCATCGCTGCATCCCGTCGCCCAAATACCCATGACGAGAGCCATTATTCCGAATAATATTTTGTTCTTCATTATACTAATTCATTTAAGTGATTACTCAATAGTCATGGAAACAATCTCAACCTGTACATTCGGGCTTCCATCTTCCAAGGTTTCCACTGTAGCAAGTCCCTTGTTCTGGATTCCGATGATAAGACAGCAATTGGTTTCAAAAGTTTGCGTAGCACCTGTAGTGTTTGGCAATGATACTGTCTGGATTGCTCCCGCAGTTGTATCGAATTTCGAAGCATACTCTAAAGCGTAACAACCATCTTCAAACGAATCTCCGATTCTGTTTTCCATAATCACAGTTTTAGGAGCTGCCCCCTCGTTCCAGGTTATACCACTCAGCACCTTGTACTGAATCTTCAAAGTCTGGTTCTTTTTTAGCTTAACTTTCGTTATGTCGATACATTCATTCTTACCACCCCATGAGTTATAAAGCTGGATACGCAAACGATCAGGATTTCCATCACCAAAGATGATTTCCAACTTACTGTTGTCCACTTTGATTTCGGTGGGTCCTTCCGTCCCGCCGCTAATCTTCTTATAGAGCAGATTAGCTACAAGATAAGAATTCACCACGCCATTCTCATCTTTTGATTCGGGAACACCAATGACCAGTGTCTCACCAGCCTCCATGGCAAGTACCGTAAACTCTTTGCTTGTAACAGCAACCGTACGCTGATCGCTGGAAGCGGTAAGAAGGGTGATTTCGCTATCGAAGGTTATTACGCCCTTTGCAACGCTTACCTTACCACTGGCTTCACCGAATTCATAATTATAAGAGCCATCGGAAGCCTTACTTAGGATAAGTTCAAAATCTTCCACCTCATCACCGGCAGCAGGAGCCCATGAGTCGTTGTACACACCTCCCGTTACACTTTCCCATTTCTGTACGTTAGGAGAACCGTTCCACCACAACCAATCGTAAGGTGCTTCGGTATCAAGGTTAAATGTCATCTGGTTACCGACATAAGTCACACCGTTGATTTCGGTCGTGAAGAGGTCATCAAGAAGATTATCGAATGTGGGAAGCACGGGGGCTACTTTCTCAATCTCTCCACTATCTTCTTTGGGAATGCATTCACCCTTGGTTTCAATCACTTCTTCAGAAACAAAGTTCCATACAATATACCAGTTACCTTCGGAATTGGTACGTTTAGTTACTAATTGCAATATATACGGAGTAAGTTCTATTATCTGTATATCTTGCGTGTAGTTAGCACACATATCATCGGCATTCACGTTGTGCATGGAGTAGCAATCGGTGAACGAGATGGTAGGTTTAGTCTTTTCAGTAAGGTTCATATTGAACTTGCCTTTCATGTTTGCACCTGTGCTTGAACCTTTTTCTCCGGATTCACCACGATACATAGTAGCCACACAGCCGTTGACGGCATCCATGCTGAAAGTCATATATGAGTCCATGTAAGGATCTGTTGCAGGGATAAGCCAGCTTTGAAAACCCGGATCCCAGTTGGGTTTCCAATTTCCGGTGCCGAAGACGATGTCTTTGTAAACTCCGTTATCCACATCATCCTGAGTATAGCCGGCACCGTCACCATCAGGATCGTAAGGAGACAAATACATCACAGGCCCCGAACACTGACCGATACCATAGTTCGCATCGCAAGGATACCATTTCTTACTAACCCCCTCAGCCAAAGTCTCAGCATCAGGCAGAGCATCACCCGACTTAAAGTTCTTATCAGACAGCAGGAACCATTTCTCATCTTCCAGCAACGAGAAATCGTTTTGTGCTAAACTGAAAGTATAGGGTTCGCCATACACGACACCGCCGGGCGTCTCTACGCCGAAAGTCACCTCATACGAACCTGCAAAAGGTAATTCAATGGCAAGTTCACTTTCTTGCGAACGTCCCTGAGGAGTAACCCACAGCGGAGTACAACCGGTGATATTTGATTTGAGGCGTACTTGATTTCCTGCGATAGTCACAGTGTAGGCAATACCTTCCGCCAAGTCATCGGATACATAGGTCTTCTTACCCATATCATACTCATCGGGTGAACAGGCCGACAACATCAGCACCAAGCCTGCAATGAGCGAATATATATAATGATTCAATTTCATATCTTATTATTTTTAATGTTTTTCCTTGATAAACCTAAGCCTTCATGGATTTACCAACCGGCATTTTGAGTAAGCACATTACCCGAAAGGGTGATTTGTGTATTAGGAATCTGCATCAAACCTTTCTTCGAAGTGAAGTTACTTTCGGAGAACGAAGTGGTTGCCTCATTTCCACCATTTGTCACCTTGGCACCATTTTGTGCGGCAGTAATGATACGTGCAGCGTATGCACCATCCTTCTCATAACGCATCAGGTCCCAATAGTGAACACCCTCGAAAGCCAGTTCAATAGCACGTTCTTTACGGATGTTTTCAATACTGTAAGCCAGTGTTTCACCGGGATATACACGCTGGTGAACCTGATTCAATCCGTCGGCATTGCCATTGAGCTCGGAATGCATCAGCAATACATCAGCATAGCGCATGATAGTGTAATCCTGATAGTAAGTAACATTCTGATGCTGTTCACCCAACTTAAATCCTACTTCCTGACGTGTACCATCGGCAAAACACATCGGCGCATACTTGCGGGTATAATAACCGGTATATTCATACGAATCGGTAATGTCAGCATCAAAACCGGCCTCACTACAACTCCATACACAAGCGCTGAAACGGGGATCATTCTTATATTGCTCCACGAAAGTGGGAGTCACCGGACAAGCGCCCCAGCCGCTGGCAATGCATACGCTCGTAGCATTCCTGTTACGTGGTCCCAAATAGACCGAGAACGTATTACCATCACCATTACCGTTATAGTCATGAGTAGTATTCATCTTCAGGTTGAGCACTATTTCCCTTGAGAGTTTGCCTTGTCCGGCTTTCCAAGCGGAGCCGTCATACCACTTGCCGGCGTATGTCGTATTCCAGGCATAAGTGTCGCCACTCGAAGCATCAGTAGTACAAGCAGGCATCCAGAAGTCGGCATAGTTTTTCTCCAGTTCATATTTTCCATTCTGCACCACATCGTTGATAGCAGCCACTGCCTCAGCCTTGGTGCATGAAGGGTGTTCGGCACCGTAATAACCGGTATGGTAAAGATAAGCACGAGCCATCAATGCCTCTGCCGCATATTTGGTGATGCGACCATCGTTAGTATCGTTATTATCCAAGGGATAAGCATCGGCAGGAATATGTTCGATGGCATATTTAAAGTCTTCGAAAATGAGCTGATAAACATCACTTGCCGGAGAACGGGGAATATTCTCTTCGGAAGGAGCGGTAAGCAAAGGAACATCTCCAAACATACGTACAAGATCGAAGTAAAGAATACCACGAATGGTATGTGCTTCTCCCATCACTCGTCCTTGTGCCTTGATGTCCCCTGCCCAGTCGATATTTTCTTCCTGGACAATGAGCTGATTACAACGGAATATAGCTTTATAATAGTTCTGCCAATCCACATTAAAGATATCATTGTATGAAGGAGCGATCCCCAGATTGAACTGGTCAATCACATTGTTGTTTTTAGCATCAGAAAGGCCAAGACCTGCAAAAGCCTGTTCGGAAGCAAACTCCGCCAGCAAATACATACCTACTCCTTCATCTGAAATAGTACGTTGCCATCCATCATAACAACCCACTAAAGCCATTTCTGCGGATTCCAAATTACTGTAAGCCGTTTCAGTGTTCAAATCCTTTTTTGATGAAGTGTCAAAGAAGTCTTCACACGACGTGAAAGCTAAAGCTGACACAACGAGCGCGCTCGTTAATAATATATGTTTTGTATTCATATTACTTTTCTTTTTCATGATTTAAAACGCAAGATTAATACCTACAATGAAGGTACGGGGGTGTGGATAGTAACCCATATCTACTCCCGACACCCATGTCTGGTTGGTCGTACCGTCTGAGTTCTGCTTGTTACCGTCTGTACCGTTGTATGAACCGATTTCAGGATCCATACCATCATACTTAGTCAGTGTGAAGAGATTCTGAGCCTGCACATAGAGGCGCAATTTAGACAGCCCCTTCCAGGAGATGAGACGTTTGAAGTCATAACCCAGAGTAATATTCTGCAAACGGATGTAGTCACCATCCTGCAAATAGAGATCAGAGAATTGCCAGTTACCTACATCACCATAGGTTACACGGGGAATCCGATTACTGGTACCTTCACCCGTCCAGCGATTCAGTATCTGACGACTGTAATTGGACTGTGAGGAGTTTGGGTCACGATAAGATTGAGCTATCTGGAAACCGGCGGCACCGGTAGCGTTCAGACTAAGATCGAAACCTTTATAACCCAAGTTAATATTGAAACCGAATGTGTATTTAGGAAGTCCGTTACCCAAGTCTACTTTATCCTTGGCATCGATGACACCATCATGATTCACATCTACATACTTCACATCGCCGGGTTGTACACTGCTTTGGTACACACCGTTTCCGGCAGCGATCCAATCATTAATTTCCTGTTTGTTCTGAAAAATACCGGCTGTTTTGAAGCCCCAGAAGTAACCTATAGCATGACCATTCTCAGCACGGTAGAACTCTTCCGCATTACTATAGATTTGATTGGTAGCACCATGAATAATACCATCTTCGGTAGGGATACTTCCCACTTCGTTGTGGTTGTATGCTAAGTTGGCACCTACGCTATAAGTGAAATCCTTCCCTATTTGGTCATTCCAGGAGAGCCCCAGTTCAACACCTTGGTTTTTCACATCACCACCGTTGATAATAGGGCCACTGGTACCTGCCGTTGCCAATACGGGAGCTTGTACCAACCAGTCCTTGGTATTCTTGATATAACCGTCGGCAGTAAGTGCGAGACGCCCATTCAGGAAACGGGCATCGATACCCACATTATATTGTTCAGAGGTCTCCCATTTCACTTTTTCATTGGCCAGACGGCTGGTATAAGAACCCGTAACCCAGGCATCTTGACCTCCACCGGAACCAAAGTTATAATTGGTATTCGTGGTGGACACAGGAGCAAGATATTGATAGCAGTTGATATTGGCATTACCTACCTGCCCCCAGCTGACACGTATCTTTAAGAAATCGAACCAGGATTTCACCGATTCCATGAACTTCTCTTCGGAGATAGTCCATCCGGCAGATACTGAAGGAAAATATCCCCAGCGGTTACCTTTGGCAAACTTCGATGAGCCATCGGCACGCATGGTGGCATTCACCATATAACGTTCTTTCCATGTCCAACCCAAACGAGCGAAATATGACATACCACGGGTAGAGTCGTAAGGAGAACCTTTCACTGTCTTATTTTCCGTACCGTTGGTATTTACCAGATAAGCATGATCCCAATCATCGAATCCGGGGATAAGGCCAGTATTGGAGCCTTCGGTATTACTACCATCATAGGTAGACAATTCGCTACCTATCAAGGCATTGATATGATGTTCAGTAGCAATATTGAAATCGTAAGAGAGAGTATTGGTCCACACCATCGACAGACCGTGACCATGACTTTGATTCACTTTGCTCACGGTGTTGGCCGTTTGCGGGGTAAACTGATACTTCGGTGTATAGGCACGGTATTCGGAAGCGCCGTAGCTGATACCGTAGACCGTTTTAAATCTCAAATTTTTGATGGGTTCAATCTGCACATATACGTTGGCATCGAGTGAACCATTCTTACTGTTGTTATAGCGATTCACCATCATGTTTCCATAAGGATTACCATCGTTTACATTCCAGTCGGAGTTTACCGTAGAATTGTAGTTGCCATCAGCATCATAAACGGGAATAATAGGAGATGCGGAGAAAGCACTGCGCAGGTTGTTATTCCAGATGTTTCCCGTACCCATGCCTCGTGTGTCTTTCCAGACAAAACCCACATGTTCGCCCACAGTCACCAGTCCGTTCCACATCTTATGTTCAGAGTTGACGCGGAAGTTATATCTTTTATAATAAGAAACATCTGAGCCACCAATCAGGCCATCCTGACCAGTGTAGCCACCTGAAATAGCATAAGTAGAAGTTTTGGAACCACCTGTGAACGAGAGGTTATGGCTGGTAGTTAATCCGCCATCTTCAATAGCCTGGTCAATCCAATCAGTATCATATATATTCCCCCTGGCATCATGTATGGAGCTAAGCGAAGCCCAATCCACCGGCGACATGCCTGAGTTGAGACGGGCTTCATCCATAATACTCATATACTCTGAAGCATTGAGCATACTGTATTTGCGACCTATCGTCTGCCAACCGGCAAAACCATCATAGCTGATTCTGCAAGTACCTTCCTTACCACTTTTAGTAGTAACCAACACTACCCCATTGGCAGCCTGCGCACCATAAATAGCAGCCGAAGCTGCATCTTTCAATACATCGATACTTTCAATATCAGCAGGATTCAAAGTAGAAATGTCGCCACCCACACCATCGATAAGATAGAGAGGCTGAGAATTACCCACCGTACCCAATCCACGAATGGTTACACTCATGCTGGCACCCGGCTGTCCGGAAGTAGAGACGATGTTCACACCGGGTGTTTGTCCCTGCAAAGCAGAGAGAGGGTTCGTCGTGTTCAGTTTAGCAATGTTTTCACCCTTCACCTGAACCGTAGCACCGGTTACCAGCTTCTTCTTCTGAACGCCATAACCTACCACGACTACTTCATCCAGCATTTCGGTATCTTCTTTTAATGAAACATTGATAACCGAAGAATCACCTACTTTAAATTCCTGAGATTTGTAGCCGATATAAGAGAATACCAGCGTTTGCCCGGTTTGGGCTGTTACGGAATATTTACCGTCCATATCGGTTATTCCACCGGTGGAAGTCTCTTTCACCTGGACGCTGACACCAATCAACGGCTCATTATCCGTGGCAGATGTCACAACTCCCGAAATGGTTTTGCTTTGAGAAGGGATAGCCTGAAGACTACTGATTGCAGGTACCAGAAGTAGCAGTACCAATGCAACACGGCATAAATGCAAATTTATGCACTTTTCAAAGAATGTCTTTCTCATTGTACATTGTTTAATGGTTAATATCAAAGATTTTATTGTGTTCTTTTTCGTTTACAAAAGAAACCACGACAAATGTATGGAATGAAGTTGAAAGACTTTGAAAAGAATGTTATGAAGAGGAGACAGATTGGTTAATCCTCACTCCTGAAATGTTACTAATAAAGGTACAATTTGTTTTTATCCCCCTCACAGAGGTACTATGAAGGGGATAATGACTTACTGATTCACAACGAAATTACGTATCTGACACCCGGTTCTCTCACCTTTGGCTATACGCAAACGCAAGGTATGTCGACCGGAAGCCAGTTCTGTTTCCAGCATATACACCCACGGAATGTACAGGTTCCGACTCCAATCAGTAAATGTATCCAGCTTCTTGAACGGAGCGCCATTCACACTGTATTCCAGCACACAGGCTTGCGGACCGGCTGCGCAGAAGATACCTACAGCGCGTCCTTCAAAAGAGAATGAAAGACTGGCTCCGGCACGATCAGCCACCAACATGGGAACATGTACGAAACCTTTACGGGTATTCCCTTTCACTGTAGGCGTCCAGTCATCCACCACTTTCCAACCATTCAGTTGCTTGGCAGAACGGATATCCGCAAATACACCTTTATCATAAGAATAGGAATCTATCGGTTTTTCCGGCACCTCATATGCCCGGACGGTTTTCTTTACCACGTCGCCACTCCATTCAAGGTCGAAGAGACGGTTAATAGCGGCAGCATAATATGTATGACCATTCCAAGCAGGATGTGTGCCACCAAATTCTTTCCAATCAAACTCACCATCGCGCATACGCTGCGCCACTTCTTCCGCCAGATTGATAGAGGAAACATAATAATGATTGGCTACACTTTCATGATTCATAATAACCTGGGGTTGTATACCCTTGTCCAACAAAGGTATGAATGGATCGTAAATAAAGTGAAGCATGACAATATCCATTTCCGGACTGACAGTACGGGCATGACGAATAATACCCTCCATACCGCGCGTCTGCCGGATATAATCGAATCCGTTTGTATCATCATTTACCGCTGCCTCAACAAATAATAGATCAGGCATTCCTTTCTGCAACACATCATTTTCAAAACGGAAAGCATGAGGAGTGCTTCCGGTAGAAGGTATTCCGGCATCAATGAACGTAAATTCAGTTTCCGGGAAACGCTGTTTCAAATCTTCCTGTATCATATTCCGCCAACCACGCATTTCGGTAATGGAACCACCCAGAAAAGCGACACAACCTTTTTTCTCTTTTGCAAACTTCAGATAAGAGTTAGTAAGGCTACCACGTTGATGGATCACTTGTTTCTTCTGATAATCCGGTTGGTTACGGATTATAAAATCAACAACTGGTTCAGCATTATCTAAACTATGGGGATGATGATCGCAACCGGGTTTCAATATGATTTCGACATTACCTCCCAAAGCACGATAACGTTCAGCAGCAATCTTCATGTGCTTTTCATACGGCACAATCTTGTCACTATCACCACAAACGCCCATCACTGGAATACCGGCAGCCGCTAATGGAGCCAGGTTATCAATCGGATTTCCTTTGAAATCTTTGGCATTTTCTTCAGTCAATCCCCATTCTGCAAGGAAGCCTTTCCAGAAATCACGTTCCCAGTTCTCGGAGAAATAGAGCATATCGCATACAGGAGCGTCCACATAGATACAGGCCACTTTATCAGGATTATTTGCCGCCCAGTTAAATGCGAATAATCCGCCACGACTGAAGCCTTCTAACGTCACTTTGGGAGAAAGACGATAATATCTGCGCATGACTTCATAGAAATCAGTGCCCAGGCGTTGCGCACGCGGACTTCCATAAAGATGAGTCAAATCATAATACGCCACATGGAAACCTTTTTCCAACAAAGCCTTATCTACCGAAGGGAAAGCTCCGAAAAATGCAGGACGCCATATCCAGGGACGCCCTTCCGCTACCTTGCGGGGAGCAACAACGATAGCGCGGCGTGCATTACAAATAAAATCATAACGATCGAACCCTTCCCATTGCGACTTCTTACCGGGGAAAGGTTGATCGGTAACAATTGCAGGCGCCTCATTACCGGTCAGTGTACGATAAAGTTCACCGGCAATCAATGCAGCTCCTTGTTCATTGGGGTGGATACCATCCGTATAGTAATCAGGATATGGCTTCAGCAGTGCATAAAGATCTACAACGGGCAGATGACGTTTCTTCGCTACACTGCGTATTACAGGAATAATACCGTTTGTAATTACGCTATCGTTAATACCAAAATTCCGTTTTACGGCAGGAACAGGCAGACAAAGATATATCTTAGGTTTGGAAGGCAATTCCTGAAGAATATCCAGCATTTCCGTCAAATCCTTCTTAAAATCTTTTCCATAACGCCAATTCCAGGGTTTACTGTCATTCGTTCCCAATTTAATGGTAACGATATCCGGCTGAAATGCCAAAAGATCACGAAACTTCTGTTCGTGCATATAAGGATGATCTCCCTTATTCAGCAATACACGGGCACTAATTCCGAAATTGCGGACATCGTACCCTTCACCCAAAAGCTGGGAAAGTAACCCCGGATAACTGTTCTGAAACTGATTTTTAATTCCTGAGCCATAAGTGATACTGTTTCCAACACAGGCAATCTTTACAGGTTTCTTTTCTTGTGCCACTGCCCACAGACTGAACAAGCACAAAAAAAGTAAAAGAGTGTTTTTCTTTTTCATAATATCTATATTACATATACTCCATAGCATTTTTGACCGACACAAAGATACATTTTTTAGTATTCTTTCCTGGCATTATAGCAATGATAAATGCAATCTGCCTCATCATTGTTTTATCAATTTTGAGGCAAAAGTACAACTCCTTAAAAATTAAGGCTTCCGGAACGGATTATAATAAACTTATACGAGATTAGAAAATGATTAGAAATCACTTATGGAAGGATAGAACGGTGTGCACCCATCTTTTCATAAGGCAGCGTAAACCAGAAAGTAGAACCTTTCCCCAACTCAGACAGCACACCGATCTCGCCTTTGAGTTCCTTCACGATATTCTGTGAAATAGCCAGTCCAAGTCCGGTTCCTTGTTTGAAGGAATCGAGCTTTACAAAACGGTTGAATATATCCGCCACTTTTTCAGGAGGGATACCGGTACCGGTATCTGTCACAAAGAAGCGTATATAACCATCCCTGGGTTCTTCATACCCAAACGTGATACTCCCTGTATTTGTAAACTTCATGGCATTGCTGATGAAATTATTCAGTACCTGAGTAATTCTACGCTGGTCAGTATATAAAAGAAGATCCGGCATAGGCATCACTGCACATATAGCGACATTCGCATTCGGTTGTCTCATTCTGGCAGCCTGCTCTATTTCAGATAACATCTTATTTACGTCTATATTTGCATAGACATATTCCAGTGTACCGGCTTCTATCTTTGATAAATCCAGGATGTCATTGATCAGTTGCAATAATATATCATTGTTCTTACTAATGATACTGAGGTATTCTATCCGTTCTTCTTCCGATACATCTTCAGCCAGTATACTCGAGAAACCAACTATTGCATTGAGCGGAGTACGTATTTCATGGCTCATATTAGCCAGGAAAGCTGATTTTATACGATTGGACTCTTCAGCCTCTTCCTTAGCCAGGCGCAGTTTGCGTTCCAAAATTTTCTGGTCTGTAATATCCCAGGCTGTATAGAGAATCCACTTACGTCCGTCGGAAAATGAAACAATATTATTATTCTGGAAAGTAAACCGTTCCTCGTTCTTATTCGTAAAGAAACGCCTGGTACCAAATTGGGCAATTCCCGTTCTTACCAATTCTTCATCTTCTTTCCTGATCATCGTTGCAGCCTCAGGCATTATATCGAAATCAGTTCTTCCAATCGCCTCCTTAGCCGGATATTCAAAGAGTTCTTCAGCCTTTTTATTTATAAAAGTATAGCGCATATCATTATCGACATCTTTCACCTTGGCTGCAATAGGAAGGTTATCGAGAATATTTTCAAGCAAATGCAGATGTTCTTGCCACTCCGTTTCTCTCACTTTCTTGATACGCTTGTGCATAAAGTAAAATAGCAGCAGGACAATAGCAGTACCCAATACAATTACAACATAAATAATATTCTTCTGGATAAAACTGGGCGGAACATCACAATAAACCGCATTTTTAGGAAAGTTATCTAATGGAACTCCCTTGTCAAGCAATGTCTGGTAATTAAGATAGGTATTGGGCGTACCGGCAACAACCGTTTTCGCCTCGTATGTACCATCCTTCTTCAGTGCACTTCTAATTTCACCGATAACGGTACTTTCCACATCGGAACTGCCTATATAATGCCCACCGGCAAATAAAGCATGAACCCTTGTGAACTGGTCAGACAACGAGAATACCGGCTTTTTAACTATACCGGAAATATAAGAATGCATTCTCTCATCAGGATAATATTTCTCAGACAGATTCTGACTGGCTACATTCACCCATGAACAGTAGATAATACCTGTCTCTTTACCACACTCACTAATAATGCGGAGCATTGTTTCTGTATTTGTCTGAGGATAAGTAATAAATTCCATATCCAAATCAGAAAAGTACTGCTGATGTATATCCTCTGCTTTTTTCCGAATTAGAGAACAGATAAATCTGTCATCCGATAACAAGACAACCTTTTTCATTTCAGGAGTAATCTCCTTCATCAATTCTATGGTTTCTTTAATGCAGACAGGAATATTTATGGCAGTCACATTATACCGTTCCAGCATTTCCGGTGTAGCAATAATCTGGTCTTCAGGTATATATTCACCATTATAATACTTATTTATATCAGCCGACGTATGCGGCATCGAGTGGCAAATGATTGTAGGTACCCCTTTCCAGATAGTATCAAAAAGCGGTTTGCAAACGTACCATCCCGGATCGCCTACAAATATGACGGCTTGGGGAGGAACAGAATATTTATCCTTTAGATAATCAACCTTCTGATTTATTTCCTGTTGATTATTGAAATGCCATGTTGTGAGAGTCTCCGAATATACCTTCACCGAATTTTCTTCATTGAATGCCTTTTCTACAGTTTCAAGCAGATCATAAGCCCATTTCTCACGAAAAGTGGAAGAACTGATAAGAACAATATACTCTTGATCTTTCGTATCAGCCATCGCCTTGGGCGCCAGAAATAAACAAGCGAAAATAGCAACCGCAAGTATTCGAAATGTCAAAGGGAGATACAGAAGTGTATTCTGATTTGGCATATTGGGTAAATATTAAAATATAAAATGGCAAAAGCTTCTCAACTATCCTTTGCAAAGTTAGGAAAAAATAAATGCCTAAGAAATATCCAATGACAAATTTGCATATTACGTTCATCTTTTTGCTATTTATATCCGCATTAAACATAAGTTGTAATATAAAATAGGGTATGATGTTGATGAAATAGAAAAAATGTCGCATTTATAACTTGAACTCAGTCTTCAATAAAAAGTTGATAGTATCTACTCTCACTACCCTCACTTTACAGACAAATCATTAATAATAAAAACATTAAGTGTGAGTGAGAGTAACTTTTAAGAGTGAGAGTAAAGATGTTACTCTCACTATGTCTCGTCCTGGTTTTGGTTGACTGATTTTATAATTAAGATTACAGCAGTTACTTACCCCAGTATATGGTATTCATTTGTTTTACATCAAGAGTATTCTTATCCAGAACTAGGAGAAATCTCATTCACCCTTAGGAATAACTGGGTGTCAACCTTGGTCAACAGGCCTATTAGCCAAGGTCAATCGGCCTGTCAACCTTAGTTGACAAGCCGATTAAGCAAGGTTGGTATACAATAAAGCTTAAGATACTGATGCAACACAGACCGGACAAAAGCAAACGATTGCCCGTTCTTTGAACGATTAATGAAGCGGCACAAGGACTAAATGTCCTCATACACGTAGATAAACTGAAAGAAGAAGAGCTAATAGTTTAACAGAGTTAAAACTCTAATAACAAGAGCATAACATTTCAACCTGATCCCAAATCAATAAATTACGAGGAGTAGAAAAGAAAAGCGGAGAGAGTTTTTCAACTTTCTCCGCCTCAGTACCCAGACCCGGGGTCGAACCGGGATGGAAGTGAATCCACTGGTGTTTGAGACCAGCGCGTCTACCGATTCCGCCATCTGGGCATGCTTGATTTCTCAATTGCGGTGCAAAGATACGGCTTTTTTCTAAACCTGCAATACTTTTCCTAAAAAAAGGAGAAAAAAGTCATAAAACATTCTACAAACATTCCGTGTTTCCAAAATATAGTGTACTTTAGCAGAAACTTTTAAAACAAACGATATGACAACAAATAAGGATAATTTCTGTGTTATCATGGGTGGAGGTATCGGCAGTCGCTTCTGGCCGTTTAGTCGAAAAACGCTCCCTAAACAGTTTCTGGACTTCTTTGGCACAGGCAGGTCATTACTGCAACAAACCTTCGACCGCTTCAATAAAGTTATTCCCACAGAGAACATACTTATCGTTACAAACGATTTATACGCAGATCTTGTAAAGGAGCAACTGCCTGAATTGAATCCCGAACAAATCTTGCTGGAGCCTACACGCAGAAATACTGCTCCGTGTATCGCATGGGCAGCTTATCACATTCGCGCATTAAACCCGAATGCCAATATCGTGGTAGCCCCATCCGATCATTTGATTCTGAAGGAAGGAGAGTTCCTTGATGCCATCGAAAAAGGCTTGACGTTCGTATCTCAATCAGAAAAGTTGCTGACTCTCGGTATCAAACCGAACCGTCCCGAAACAGGTTATGGTTACATTCAGATAGCCGAACAAGCAGGAGATAATTTCTACAAGGTGAAGACCTTTACCGAAAAACCTGAACTGGAGTTAGCCAAAGTTTTCGTAGAAAGCGGAGAATTTTATTGGAACTCCGGCCTCTTCATGTGGAATGTAAACTCTGTCATCAAGGCCGTGGAAGCACTACTTCCCGAGCTGGCAAGCAAATTGATTCCTGGTAAAGATGTATACGGTACTCCTGCCGAAAAAGCATTCATCGACGAAAATTTCCCTGCATGCCCCAATGTATCCGTCGACTTCGGCATCATGGAGAAAGCAGACAATGTATATGTTTCATTAGGAGATTTCGGTTGGTCCGATTTAGGTACATGGGGGTCATTGTATGACTTGTCCCCAAAGGACAAAGAAGGAAATGTAACCTTGAAGTGTGAGTCTCTAATGTACAACAGTAAAGACAACATCGTGGTGCTCCCACAAAACAAACTCGCCGTTATTGATGGACTGGAAGGCTATCTCATCGCTGAATCGGACAATGTATTGCTGATTTGCAAGAAGGATGAAGAACATTCTATCCGCAAATACGTAAACGACGCACAAATAAAATTAGGGGAAGATTACATCTAACCGGATATCGGAATTTGAAAGCATAGACTTTCAAACCAGAATAAAGGAAACGGGGACTGAATCCATTTCAGCCCCCGTTCTTATTATAAAAGGAAGGAGTTTTATTTTTAGAATGCAGCGCGAATCGCTTCGGCAACTGCTTTAAATTCTTCATCAGAAAGTTTCAGCTTTGGATTAGAGAACAGCATGTCCGACTCTTTCTGCATAGGAATAAGATGAATGTGCGCATGAGGTACTTCCAGACCAATCACTGCTTCACCTACTTTCTTGCAAGGGAAAGCCTTCTCAATGGCACGAGCCACCTTCTTGGCGAAAACATGCATTGCTGCCAGATCTTCATCATCCAGATCAAAGATATAATCCACTTCCTGCTTGGGAACGACCAGCGTGTGCCCTTTCACCAGCGGATTGATGTCCAGAAATGCAAAGAACTTATCATCCTCCGCCACCTTATAGCTTGGTATTTCACCTGCGATAATTCTACTGAATATTGTTGCCATAACTTTTATGATATATAAATTAAGGCAAGCCCGCATGCGGACCTGCCTTTACTTTAAAATGATATGTTCACTACTTCAAGATTAACCATGCCCTGCGGCACTTTGATTTCAGCTACATCACCCACTTTCTTACCAAGCAAACCTTGTGCAATGGGAGTGTTAACAGAAATCTTTCCTTCTTTCAGATTAGCTTCGCTTTCCGAAACAATGGTATAAATCATCTTCATGCCATTCTTTATGTTCTTCAGTTCCACCTTGTTCAAAATCTGCACGGAATCCGTTTTCAGCTTGGACTCATCAATAATCTTGGCATCTGCTATAATTGTCTTCAATTTATTGATTTTCATCTCAAGCATGCCCTGTGCCTCTTTAGCGGCATCATACTCTGCATTCTCCGACAGGTCACCTTTGTCACGTGCTTCGGCGATAGCAGCCGAAATCTTAGGACGTTCTACCGTCTCCAATTCTTTCAGTTCGGCCATCAATTTCTTGTAGCCTTCTTCTGACATATAAGCCATACTTTTTTCCTCCTTTTTAGTTTCTAAATGGTATTATATAACAAAAAAGAATTCCAACATGGTCAGCATGCTGGAACCCTCTTCCGATTTTTCTTTTGCAAAGATAGCCTTTTAATTAATGCGTGTCAAGCAAAAATTGCTGCTATGTAACATATTTAAATAAAAACTTCTAATTTATAACAAGTTACAACAGTGCTTTCACCGCAGCGTCCAAGTCTTTTATAGTCTCTCCACGAGCGCTCAACTCACTATTCCGATTAATCAGGAACAGAGAAGGAACCTCCTTTACGTTGTACATAGCGGCCACATTTGAGTAAATTCCATTTGCATCTCTTACAGAAATCCAAGGCAGATTATCAGCCGTTGTTTTCCAGAAATGCTCGTCAGCATCCAGTGAAACCTGATAAATCACCAGTCCCTGATCTTTATATTTAGTATAAAGGTCATTCAGCAAGAAGTTATGGGGAGCAGAAGCTGCACTTTGGTAAATAGTAAAGTCCAACAAGACTACTTTACCTTTCAGATCGCTCAACTTATGGGTATTCCCCTTCATATCACGAAGGCTGATATCGATGATACCGGTTTCGGAAATAACTTCTTCCGGCAACTCCAGAACTTTCTGTTGCGGTGTACGGGTATTCTTCATTCCCTTAATCACAATATTATAGAGATTCTTGGAGCGATCCGCATGCGGATAATAATTATTCAGACTGGTGGCAACGGCTGCAAAGCACTTAATATCATCCTTGCTATTCAAAGGATCGAAGATAAGGTAATTATTCAGTTTCTGGAACAGAGCAAAATAAGCGGCAGCCGTATTGGGAGCTGCAAAAATATATTTAGTTTTCACCTCATCCTTATAATCTTTCATCAAGGCAGCCAGTTTTTCTTCAAAAACATCGGCACCTATCTGATGAGCCTGCATCTTCTTCACCAACTCATTCACCTCATTCTGCAACTGCACTTGCTTCAACGTCAATTCCTTTATCTTAGTGCTGTTTGCCGAACCTTCTACCGTATAAGCCGTAGCAAAATCAGTATACGGCGCTTTCAGTCCGATAGTTTCCGTAGAATCCACAGAGAAATTGATAACCTTGTCGTCCACACGAAGGCGGTAGAACTCCGGAGATACCGGACGTGTTTGTTTGAAACTGAAAGAACCGTCACCCTTCAACTTTACAGAATCCAAGGGCACGATGCCCTCCAAAGCAGCCGCTTCCAGGTACAGCATTTTGCCGTCGGCACCTGAAACTTCACCTTCAACTTTGAATTTCGGTTCAGAATTACATGCACTTAAAACCAAAGCGGCAAGTGCAACAAAACAGATCTTTTTCATATTTAGCTTCTTAATTTCTATTAGAAAGAACGTGCAAATATAGTTCTTTTCAAGTTTAGTCAAAGCATTTTCATTGCTTCTTCCACATGGAAACCTAAAAAAATAGTCAATTATAAACTTTTTTATCTCATTCCCACCTGATTACATGAATTAATATGTATCTTTGCACGAATTTTGAAAGAAAATATAGATAAAACATTTTTTATGATTAACCCAATTGTTAAGACGATCGAGCTCCCTGATGGCAGAACCATCACACTCGAAACGGGAAAGCTGGCAAAACAGGCAGACGGTTCTGTAATGCTTCGTATGGGTAACACCATGCTTCTTGCTACTGTTTGTGCCGCTAAGGACGCAGTTCCCGGAACAGATTTCATGCCGTTACAGGTAGAGTACAAAGAAAAATTCTCCGCATCTGGACGTTTTCCCGGCGGTTTCACCAAGCGTGAAGGACGCGCTTCAGATTATGAAATCCTGACCTGCCGCCTTGTTGACCGTGCTCTCCGCCCCTTATTCCCCGATAATTATCACGCAGAGGTATATGTAAACATCATCCTCTATTCCGCCGACGGTATTGATATACCGGACGCACTGGCAGGGCTTGCCGCTTCTGCCGCCCTCGCAGTTTCAGATATTCCTTTCAACGGACCTATTTCCGAAGTACGCGTAGCACGCATCGACGGACAGTTCGTTATCAACCCTACTTTCGATCAACTGGAAAAAGCTGACATGGACCTCATGGTGGGTGCTACTTACGAAAACATCATGATGGTAGAAGGTGAAATGAGTGAAGTTTCCGAACTTGACTTGCTGAACGCCATGAAAGCAGCCCACGAAGCAATCAAAGTGCAATGCTTGGCTCAGAAAGAACTGGCAGAGGCTGTTGGTTCTACCGTAAAACGCGAATATTGCCACGAAGTAAACGATGAAAAACTGCGTAAAGCTGTTCACGAAGCTTGCTACGCAAAGGCTTATGCCATCGCCGCTTCCGGCAACAAAAATAAACATGAACGCATGGACGCTTTCGATGCTATCCGTGAAGAGTTCAAAGCACAGTTCAGCGAAGAAGAGCTGGCAGAAAAAGCAGCACTGATCGACCGTTACTACCACGATGTAGAAAAAGAGGCTATGCGCCGCAGTATCCTGGACGAAGGTAAACGCCTTGACGGACGTAAGACTGACGAGATCCGTCCTATCTGGAGTGAAATCAACTGCCTGCCCGGACCTCATGGCTCTGCTATCTTCACTCGCGGTGAAACTCAATCCTTGTCTACCGTTACCCTCGGTACAAAACTGGATGAGAAGATTATCGACAACGTACTGGAACATGGCAAAGAACGTTTCCTGTTGCACTATAACTTCCCTCCGTTCTCTACCGGAGAAGCCAAGGCACAACGTGGCGTAGGCCGTCGTGAAGTCGGTCACGGACACTTAGCTTGGCGTGCACTGAAAGGGCAAATTCCTGCTGACTACCCGTATGTAGTGCGCGTAGTATCCGATATTCTTGAATCTAACGGTTCTTCTTCTATGGCTACCGTATGTGCCGGAACACTGGCATTGATGGATGCAGGTGTGAAGATCAAACAACCGGTATCAGGTATCGCTATGGGATTGATCAAGAATCCGGGCGAAGACAAATATGCTGTATTGTCCGACATCCTTGGTGATGAAGACCACCTGGGCGACATGGACTTCAAAGTAACAGGAACCAAGAATGGTATCACAGCTACTCAGATGGATATCAAGGTAGACGGTCTGTCATTCGAAATCCTGGAACGCGCTTTGAACCAGGCTAAAGAAGGACGTATGCACATCCTTGGCAAGATTCTGGAAACTATCCAAGAACCACGTGAAGAACTGAAACCTCATGCTCCGCGCATCGAAACGATGACCATACCTAAAGAGTTTATCGGTGCAGTAATCGGCCCTGGTGGTAAGATCATCCAAGGTATGCAGGAAGAAACCGGTGCTACAATCACTATCGAAGAAGTAGACAACATCGGAAGAATAGAAATCTCCGGAACTAACAAGAAGAGCATTGATGACGCTATGCGTCTTATCAAGGGCATCGTTGCCGTACCGGAAGTTGGTGAAGTATACAAAGGTAAAGTACGTTCTGTAATGCCTTATGGTGCTTTTGTTGAGTTCCTGCCGGGTAAAGACGGTTTGTTGCACATCTCTGAAATCGACTGGAAACGTCTGGAAACAGTAGAAGAGGCCGGTATCAAGGAAGGTGATGAAATCGAAGTGAAACTGCTTGATATTGATCCGAAAACCGGTAAGTTCAAACTTTCCCGCAAAGTATTGCTTCCGAGACCGGAAAGACAAGAAAGACCTGAAAAGAAATAAGAAACACCTTATTATTCAGTATATAAAGCCCGACGGAAACCCGCCGGGCTTTCTTTTTGTAAAAAAAGGAAGAAAAAACTTTTAAGACTTTTGCGTATTCCAAAAAGATTATGTTACTTTACCATATAAACCTTAAATAAGAGAGAGAATATTTAAAAATGCCTTTAGCCGGAAACCTACATACTATGGATTTATTTTCTCGTTTCTTTCGAGAGAATCAGGAAAAGTTTCTTGCCTTTGCCTATTCCTACATCAGAAGCTGGGCAGAAGCTGAAGATATTCTTATGGAATCTATGATTTCTTTGTGGGAATGTCGAGACCGCTGGGAAGAAGATAAAGGTCTGCACGCATTGCTCCTTACCATTATCAAAAATAAGGCACTCAATTACCTGGAACACGAACAAACCCGCCTGCGTATTGAGGAAGATTTGAATTCGCACCGTCAACGCGAGTTAGACTTGCGTATTGCCACGTTGAAAGATTGTGAGCCCGACAAGATTTTCAGTACGGAGATACAGCATATCGTAAACAAAGCCTTGGACAAGATGCCACCACAAAGTCGCGAAATCTTTATGCTCAGCCGTTATAGCAACCTGCCAAACAAGAAAATAGCCGAACAACTGAATCTCTCTCTCAAAACAGTAGAATTCCATATCACCAAAGCCCTACGTATTCTGCGTGTGGAACTGAAAGATTATCTCGCCTCTATCCTACTTTAGTAAAACTCTCCTGCTTTTCTTTGATAATATAAATAAAAGATATATGTTTGCAAAATCAGTAATATTGCTGGCTATTAAACATGGTAGTTATGAGATATATTGTAATAATATACTACGTGCTTATCGAGGGAGAACAAGTTTTCGAGACCCTGAATGTCAACAAGAATATTGAAGCAAACTCTCCGGAGGAAGCCATAGGCATTGCTTACAATCTATTTAAAGCCGAAGCTCCGGATGAATGTTACATTGTATCCATAATTCCCAATCCGGCAAGTTAATACCGGCAATTAATTAATTTCCTGTCACATTCCATAAAGTCCTGATGTGCCTCCGGTGCATCACACGGATATTCTATGCGTTTACGTTTGGAGTACCCGAAAAACAGAACAAAGCGATCCGCTCCATACCCGGTTCCTATCTTCTTCGTACCCTCCTCGTACCTGCTTCGCTATTTTCATCCTCCTATAGAAGCGAAGCAGGAACGAACCGGATACGGTTCAGAAGAGTTCCTGACCAAAATTACACATCTCATTCCGCCTGCTTCCAGAGCATCACTTCCCGACAATTTCTCTGTTTCCAACTCATTTCGAAGAAAAAACAAAAAAAGTTTCATTTTCCGTTAGGGTAGTTCCAAGTTCACCTGTATTAATTATAGAGGGACAGAAAAAAACACCCTTATTCAACAAACAAATCAAGTACCTTATGAACCAAGAACTATTATATAAGTATTTTAAAGGAACCACCACCATTGAAGAAGAAAAGCGCATCCTTGACTGGGTGGAAGCCTCGGAAGAAAATCGGGAAGCTTTCTTGAAAGAACGTATGATGTTTGATGTCGCCTTATTCTCCGACAGACAAAGTGCCGGAAAAAAGACCTTCCGTCTGGCTCCAATACTAAAATGGGGAATACGCGTAGCAGCCGTTATCATCGTAGGCGTATGCGGTTATTTCATGACTAATGATTATCTATATAACCAGGCATCCCTGCCACAAACAGTAACCGTTCCCGCCGGACAACGTGCACAAATCACTCTTGCCGACGGCACACGGGTATGGCTGAATGCACAGTCCACATTGACCTATGCTTCCAACTTTGGGCGTGGCGAAAGAAACGTAGAACTGGATGGTGAAGCCTACTTTGAAGTGGCAAAAAACAAAGATATCCCCTTCTACGTGCACACAGAGATGAATAAGGTGAAAGTTGTAGGTACCAGCTTTAATGTTTGTGCCTATGCAGGAAGCAAAGAGTTTGAAACCACCCTTGTAGAAGGTATTGTGGACATTTATCCTGCCAACTGTAATAAGGTTATCACCCGCTTACAGAAAGAGGAATTCTTTGGCAACTATGACGGGAAATGCAAAAAGGTAATACTCCCTTCTTATGAATATCTGCGATGGAAAGAAGGATTGTACTGCTTTGATGATGTGCCGTTCAGCTGCATCCTCACTAAACTTGAAATGTACTATAATGTAAAAATAACCGTTTCCGATCCTAAATTGCTGAACTATGACAGTTGTACCGGAAAATTCCGCGAACAGGATGGTATAGAGCATATTCTCCGAACCATTTCAAAAGACCATCCTTTTGAATTCAGCATCAACGAAGAAAAAGATTCGATTTTCATTTACGAGAAATAATTTGATATCAAAGATAAAACCTTAAAATTTAGTACTAACCCCTTAAACTGAAAAGCATTATGAAATAAAAGAAACAGTCTGCTAATTACCCCTACAAAAAAGATCGGAAAGTACCCCCATACTTTCCGATCCGAAACAGTCAAAAATCGACCTTAATCAATTTATTAACTTAACACATTACAAAGATATGAGAAAAATTTCTTTGAATGGGCTTTTTTGCCCAAAAAGTTTAGTATTTAAGCAAATATTACGAACTATGAAGATCACACTATTCCTTCTTTTGTTTGTAACGTTCCAGGCGTACAGCCACGCTACCTACTCTCAGAGTACAAGAATCAGCATCCCCCGTTCTGAGTTACGAGTAGGCGAAATCCTCGATAAAATCGAGGCTCAGACCGAGTATTTGTTTGTCTACAATAAGAAAAGTGTGGACGTGCGCCGCACCGTAAATGTAGATGCAGACAATCAACCGGTGTCCGAAGTTTTGGACGAAATCTTTAATGGTACCGACATCAGATATGTAATGGAAGGCAAGAATATTGTGTTGACCAAACAAAATGAAAAGGCCAGTGAAATCATTGCTACCGTACAACAAGAAAATATCTCTGTAAAAGGTGTTGTTACCGATACAAAAGGTGAACCCATTATCGGTGCCAATGTCGTGGAAAAAGGAACTACAAACGGTTGCATTACCAATATAGACGGTGAGTTTTCACTAAATACACCGACTAATGCAACGCTGGTTATCAGCTTTATCGGATACCAGCCTGTAACGATTGCTCTCAACGGGCAGAAAACTCTCAATGTACAGATGCAGGAAGAAGCCCTGTCACTGGAAACGGTTGTGGTAACGGCTATGGGTATCAAGAAAAAAGCAGCTTCATTGACTTATTCAACCCAACAAGTGGGTGGCGATGAACTAACACGCGCCAAAGATCCGAATATGATAACCGCATTAGCAGGTAAATCAGCCGGTGTACAAATCAATAAGAGCGCATCCGGCCTTGGTGGCTCAGCCAAAGTTTCTATCCGTGGTACACGTTCCGCTTACGAAGGAGGCAATAACCAACCGTTATATGTCATCGATGGTGTCCCTATGCTAAATACGACTACCGAATCTACTTCCACCGTTATGGGTGGAGAAAATGACGGTGTGAATCGTGACGCCGGTGATGGTATCTCCAACCTGAATCCCGAAGACATTGAAAGTATGAGCATTCTGAAAGGTGCTTCTGCCGCCGCTCTTTACGGATCACAAGCAGCCAACGGTGTTATCTTAATAACTACCAAGAAAGGTAAAGCAGGTATGCAAAGAGTTACTTTCTCTTCAAATCTGACCATCGATCATGCCATCAGTCTGCCGGAATTCCAGAATTCGTATGGCCCCAGCGGAACTGACAGTTGGGGAGAAAAAAAGTCATTAACCGACTACGATAATGTTGGCAAATTCCTCGGTAACGGTGTAACCGCTATTAACTCTATATCCGTACAAAGCGGAAACGAGAAGATGCAGACTTACTTCTCTTATGCCAACACTACAGCCAAAGGTATCATTGATTCCAACAAATTGCAAAAGCACAACCTTACGTTCCGCGAAACAGCGAGTTTCTTCAATGACCGTCTGAAACTCGATGGAAATGCTACCCTGATGACACAAAAGATTAAGAATAGCACTGCATCCGGAGGGATATACCTGAATCCATTGGTCGACCTGTACAGTTTCCCACGTGGAATGGACATGTCTGAATATGCTACTAATTTTGAAGTAGCCGACCCGACAAGAAATGGTATGCCTGTACAAAACTGGTATACAGACGTTTCCGAATGGTCACAAAATCCTTACTGGATTAAGAATCGTGTTACCAACACCAATAAGCGTTACCGCGCTATGGCATCCCTAAGTGCCAGCCTGAAAATAAACGATTGGTTAACCCTGCAAGCCCGTGGTAATGCAGACTATGTAAGCGACAAGTTCGATCAGAAAATGTATGCATCTACAGCTCCCAATATTACAGGTACCTATAACGAAAAGAGTAACGGACGTTATGTTTGGTCGGAAAGCGAACAATTCCAGATTTATGCCGACGTAATGGCCATGTTCAATAAAACATGGAACAAATGGTCATTGAATGCCGCTGTCGGTACCAGTATCAACAAGAATAAAGTCAACTCACTGATGCTCGACTCTAAAATCGCCTCACTTTACAAACCTAACTTATTTACGGTTGCCAATATCGTTATGGGCTCTAATGCCTCCATCAATCAGGAGATTGATCAGAGACGTACCATTCAGTCTGTATTCGGAACAGCACAAATCGGCTTTGACGAAGCCCTGTATCTTGACATTACAGCACGTAATGACTGGTCTTCCACATTGGCTCATACGGAAAGTATGAATTCAGGCTTCTTCTACCCTTCCGTTGGTTTATCCTGGATCATTAATAACTCATTAAAACTACCGGAATGGATTTCCTTTGGTAAAGTACGTGGTTCATGGGCACAAGTAGGTAACGACCTGCCTATCGGTATCACTAACCTTGTAGATATTATTCAGGCCGGTGGTGTATTGCAAGCAGCCGACACATACAATAAGGGCGATCTGAAACCGGAAATCAGTAGTTCTATCGAATTTGGTACGGAATGGAGATTCTTCCAAAGCCGCTTAGGAATTGACTTTACCTGGTATCAGACTGATACAAAGAATCAATTGTTGAGAATGCCCACCGCCGCAGGAGACAAATATGCATATCGCTATATCAATGCCGGGAAGATCTGTAATAAAGGTATAGAATTAACAATAGATGCAACTCCGGTTATGAATGATAATTTCCGTTGGAAAACTGCCGTCAACTTCTCAACAAACAGCAATGAAGTCATTTCTCTTCACCCGGATTATACTTCATTCATTTATGGTAGTTCCGGACTTTCTATGGCTTACCTGATGCGCATCAAAGAAGGTGGTTCCCTGGGCGATATCTACGGAAATGCATTCGTACGTGAGAATGGAAAAATAAAGCTCAATGAAGATGGAAGTCCTCTTGTAAAGACTGGTAACAACGACTATCTGGGTAATGCAAACCCCGACTGCTTACTGGGTTGGAGTAATACATTTACCTATAAAGGATTCAGTCTCTATTTCCTGATCGATGCCCGCGTAGGTGGTGATGTCATGTCCTTGACACAAGCAGTCCTTGACCAAAATGGCGTGACCAAAGCAACGGCACAGGCCCGTGATAGAGGTTACATAGAATACGAAGGAACTCGCTTCGACGAGAATCATATTAAACCATTCTTTAAATCAGTAGGTGGTCGTAATGGTATATCCGAATATTATATGTATGATGCTACCAATATCCGTATGCGTGAATTGTCAATCGGCTATTCTTTCCCGCAATCACTGCTGGAAAAGACGAAGGCATTCAAGGGTATCGATGTATCGCTGGTAGCACGCAACCTGTTCTTTTTCTACAAAGATGCACCGTTCGACCCGGATGCAACCTTATCTGTTGGCAACTCACTTCAAGGTGTAGATGTATTCGGCATGCCTTCTACCAGAAACATTGGTTTCAATATCAAATTCACATTCTAACTTAAAGCATTTACGATTATGAAATATAATAAATTCCTAACCATACTTTTTGCAAGCGGATTGCTGGGTATCGCAGTCGCATGTACCGACAATTTTGAAGCAGATAACAGAAACAATACAGGGTTTGACTCCGAATTGCAGGAATATGATTTCCAAAAATATCTGTTGAAGTTTGAAATAATCCAGAGTGGTATCTACTTTAACTACGACTGGGGCGAAGGTAAAAACTGGACTTTCCAAATCGCACAAAATTTGGGGCAAGACATGTTCTCAGGCTATTTCCATGATTTCAATCAAGGTTTCAATGATAAGAACAGCGTATATGCACTGAACGATGGATGGACTTCTACTCACTGGACATACAATTACTCGTACATTATGCCCGAAGTACAGAAGTGCGAACAAATCAACGTAGAGCAGCCTGCGCTGTTAGCTGTAACCCAAATATTGAAGGTTGAATTGATGCACCGTGTAGCAGATTGCTACGGACCATTGGTATATAGTAAATTCGGACAGGAAGGTGACAATGTAGATGATCTGAAGACAGCCTACAAACAATTCTTCACCGATCTGGAAAAAGGAATCACTTCTTTACAAAGTTTTATCAAGGACAATCCCGGCGTAGAGCCGTATAAAGACGCCGACATGCTGACTCCTAACAAGACTTTGGCAGAATGGGTTAAATTTGGCAATTCATTGCGTTTGCGTCTAGCCATGCGTGTTGCTAACGTAGACAAAGCTCTTGCCACCGAGCAAGCTCAGAAATCATTCACCCTCGGGCAATTCCTGGAAGCACCAAATGAGATTATTTCCGTATCGACTGCCGGCGGCTACAATAATCCGCTGGGTGAAATCAACAAGTCATGGGGGGAAGTCTTCATGGGGGCCACCATGGAATCTGTACTGACCGGATATGATGATCCACGCATGTCCAAATATTATGATCCGGCAAATGGTGCAGTTATCACATGGAAAGAGAACGATGTAGTGAAAGAACTTCCGCAACTCTTTGAGTACGCTGGAAGCTACAAAGGCGTACCACAGGGAACCGGCTTGCTTTCTGCCGACAATCGCTATAAAGAATGTTCAAAGAGTACAGTCAGTCAAAAAACGAACCCTATTTTAATGACTGCTGCCGAGGTATGGTTCCTTCGTGCAGAAGCTGCTTTACGAGGCATCTCTACAGAAGATCCCAAAATATGCTATGAGACAGGTGTAAAAACATCCTTTGAGCAATGGGGAGTAGGTGGAGTTGATGCTTACCTGCAAAGTGACAAGACACCAGCTGATTACAAAGATCCGTTCGATACCCAATTCGATATGAATGCACGCATCACTACTACTCCCAATTGGGCGGATGCCAACGGTACAGAAGAACAATTTGAGAAAATCATGACACAGAAATGGCTTGCCATATATCCCGAAGGTAATGAAGCATGGACAGAGCAACGTCGTACCGGTTATCCGAAATTATTTAAAGTCAAAGTGAATAATAGCGGTGGTGCCATTAACACAGATGAGATGATCCGTCGTCTCCCATATCCGGAAGGTCTGAAAACATCTAATCCTACTCAGTACAGTTCATTAACAAGAGCACTGGGTGGTGCCGACACAGGTGGTACTCGTCTCTGGTGGGATGCCGGAAAGAATAATTTCTAAATTCCAATAAGACCAAGGTATAGAATTTTGATTAGTGGTGTTTTTCTCCGTATTAGTTACGAGGAAAAGAAGATTGGGAGGAGTAAAGTCATTTTGGGGACTTTACTCCTTTTTTTGTCTATATTTTCAGATACACATAAAGACTGGTATATGTCAGTTTATCATCCATTATTAATAACCAGGATTCTGTTGTTGCTTTTTTCCTCGGAAGTCAACGTATGACCAAACAACCGTCGGGCTTATATCCCACCAATCATCACTTATAGACTTGTATCGGCAACTCCCCGCGCAATGCTCCCAAAACGTTAACAGCAAGCGCTTCCAACTCATCTTCTCCAGGGTACACATACACTGGAGCAAGAAAAGATACACGCTCTTTCAGACGGGAAATAACATACTCTGAATGTGCAATACCGCCTGTCAGCAAGATTGCATCTATTTTACCAAAAAGCGCAACGGCGGCAGCTCCAATGCTTTTGGCAACCTGATAGATCATGGCATTCAGCACCAATTCGGCTTTTTCATCTCCGTCTTCAATAGACTTTATGATGGCAGGTATATCCGTAGTGCCAAGGTGCGCTGCCAGACCGGCATGGCCGGAAATGCGTTTCTTCAGTTCATCCTTTCTGAAACGATGGGAATAACAAAGATCAATCAACTGCCCGGCAGGCAATGTTCCCGCACGTTCGGGAGAGAAAGGACCTTCACCGTCAAGCGCATTATTCACATCAATGGCACGCCCGTTATGGTGAGCCCCAACAGAAATGCCACCACCCAAATGACAGATAATCAAATTCAAGTCTTCATAGCGCACCGGATGATCGGGAGAAGCGGCTGTTAACTCGGCAGCATAACGGCGGGCAATGGCACGCTGGTTCAAAGCATGCCAAATGGTAATACGTGGCATCAGTGGAGAACCCGTGATACGGGCTATCTCATCCAGCTCGTCCACGACACCGGGATCAGCAATAAAAGCACGGCAATCGGGAAGCAATGCTGCCAATTCGGAAGCAATAAGGCACCCCAGATTACACGCATGGCTTCTCATGGCATGGGTTATATCATCCAGCATGGCGTCGTTCACCTCGTACACTCCACCCGGAATGGGTTTCAGTAATCCTCCACGCCCTACGATGGCATCAAATTCAAAAGGAATACCATTCTCTTTTAAGGCTTCTATTACCAGATTCTTGCGGAATTCAAACTGGTCGATGACGCGAGGGAAATGGGAAAGTTCTCCTACCGAATGGCGAATGTTACGCACCAAAAGCGGAGTTGTGTCTTCGTATACTGCAATTTTCGTTGAAGTAGAACCGGGATTGATAGCAAGAATTCTCATAATTTAAGATTTGACGATTTACAATTTACGATTAGGATCACCTACTTTATCACCCTGCCACTTAGTCACAGGCACAAGTGAGACATGCCATAGCAATACTATAATATTTAGAGAGACCGGAATCACTACGTGAGGGCAACACCACCGGACATACAGGACCTTGCAACAGACCTGCCATATCAGCATGGGCAAACAAGGATACAGCCTTATAAAAAGCATTTCCCGATTCGATATTAGGGAAGATCAGCACATCCGCTTCTCCATTGATAGGAGATGCAATCCCTTTGATATCACCGCTTGTCTTCTCGCAGGAAGTCTTTACATCCAACGGACCATCGATTATTACATTTCCGAATTCTCCGGCCTCCGCCAACTCCACGATATTAACATAATCTAACGAATGGGGGAACTTGGCACTTACCTTCTCCGTACAATGAATAAGTGAAATGCGAGGTTGTTCGATGCCAAAGTGGCGACAAGTATGGATGGCATACCAGATCATCTCTATGCGTTGCTGCAAAGTGGGCCGCGGAATTACGGCGGCATCCGAGAAGAACAGCAACTTATCATACGTAGGAATCTGCATTACAGCCAGATGGGTCAGGATTTTACCCTTAGGCAACAGACCTTTTTCTTTGTCAAGGATAGCATGCAACAAATTATCTGTATTGATAATGCCTTTCATCAAAATATCCGCTCCACCCTCACGAACAATACGTACAGCCTCACGCGCCGCCTCATCGGGATCCTCTATATGCACCGTACGGACGTACTGAGGATATTTCTTCAATGTAGGATATTTTTCAAGAATCGCAGAGTCGCCAATCATCAGGAACTCCGCAATCCCTTCTTCCAGAGAACGGGCAATGGCGTATTCCGTATTGGGGTCATTAGCACAAACTACTGCAATACGTTTCCTTTTGTTCAAGGATTTCAAGTGTGAGGTTAGTTGATCAAAGCTTCGAATAGGTTCCATAACGTTAGATTTTTAGCAAATATCTGAAAAAATGTCGAGAAATGCAGCATAACACTCCAGGAAATTTCGCAAGCCTTATTTCATTTTGATAGTTTACACCACAGATTACACAGATTAACACAGATTTATTCTAATCATGGTGAAAAGTAATAATCTGCGTTAATCTGTGTAATCTGTGGTGTAAACTAAATTTCGTTTTGAGTTATTTTATGTACTTTTGTCCCCATACGCAAAATATTGAATTATGAACAGCCTTATTTTTCCGTCATACGTACAAAAAGGTGATCGTGTCATCATCCTTTCTCCTTCCAGCAAGATAGACAAGTCTTTTTTGAAAGGAGCCAAAAAGCGTTTGAAATCCTGGGGACTGGAAGTGGTAATGGCTAAACATGCCGGAAGCTCACACGGAACGTATGGAGGCAGCATCAAACAGCGCGTAGAAGATTTACAGAATGCGCTGGATGATGAAAAGGCTAAAGTTATTCTATGCAGCCGTGGCGGATACGGAGCAGTGCACCTGTTAGGGAAGCTCGATTTTACCCGTTTTCGTGAACATCCTAAATGGCTGATTGGTTTCAGTGACATTACCGCATTACATAATGTGCTCCAGAAAGAAGGTTTTGCATCACTCCACGCCCTGATGGCACGCCATTTGACGGTAGAATCCGAAGATGATTTCTGCACATTGGCACTCAAAGATATCCTCTTTGGACATTTTAATCCGGAGACAGCAGAATCTGTAGAAATCTCAGAAAATGGTTTCAGCTATATTTGCCCCGGACACAAATTAAACCATAAAGGAACTGCCAGCGGCATTTTACGAGGTGGCAACCTGTCCGTATTTTATGGGCTGCGCGGCACTCCTTACGATATTCCCGCTGAAGGAACCATTCTCTTTATAGAAGATGTAGGCGAACGTCCGCATGCAGTAGAGCGCATGATCTACAATCTGAAACTGGGCGGTATATTAGAAAAACTATCCGGCCTTATTATCGGACAGTTTACGGAATACGAGGAAAACAAGTCTTTGGGGAAAGAGTTATACGGTGCAATTGCCGACCTCGTGAAAGAATACGATTACCCCGTCTGTTTTAATTTTCCGGTAGGACATGTCAGCATGAACCTGCCTATGATAAACGGAGCGGAAGTAACGCTGGAGACCGGAAGAAAAGAAGTGAAACTAAGTTTTAATTTAGATAAAGAATGAAACGGAATTATACTCTCATCCCTTTATGCTTGGTGTTGCTTGCATTCATAGCATGCAGCAACAATACCAAGAAGACAAGCGACGACACTGAAACAACAACCAAAAGCGTCGTCAATGTTCCACAGTTCAACGCAGACAGTGCTTACCAGTATGTGAAAGCACAGGTTGACTTCGGTCCACGTGTTCCTAATACGAAAGCGCATGTGGATTGTGGCAATTATCTGGCTGATAAACTGACAGAATTCGGTGCAAAGGTTACTAGCCAATATGTAGACTTACCTGCCTATACCGGCACATTACTAAAGGCCCGGAATATCATCGGTTCCTACAAACCGGATACAAAAAAGCGTATTGCACTTTTTTCTCATTGGGACAGCCGTCCATGGGCAGACGCTGACCCGGACGCTAAAAAGCATTACACCCCCATTTTAGGTGCCAATGACGGTGCCAGCGGTGTAGGCGTATTATTGGAAATAGCACGTCATTTGCAGAAACAGTTGCCGGAAATGGGTATAGATATTGTTTTTGTAGATGCTGAAGATTATGGAACACACCAGGCTTACAACGGCCCGCATAAAGAAGAATACTGGGGACTTGGCTCACAGTATTGGGCACGCAACCCGCACGTACAGGGATATAATGCACGCTTCGGTATATTGCTGGACATGGTAGGTGGCAAAAATGCAGAATTCCGTTATGAAAGCCTGTCTCATGAAGTAGCTCCCAATGTCAATGAGAAAGTCTGGAAAACAGCCAACGCTTTAGGCTTCGGGCGTTATTTTGTACAGAAAAAAGGCGGTTTCGTTACCGATGACCATACGTTCATCAACAAGTATGCGAAAATCCCGACAATCGATATCGTCCCTTACTATCCGGAAGGAGATTTCTTTGAGCATTGGCACACCGTGAAAGATGATATGGATGCCATTGATAAAGCTACATTGCAAGCAGTAGGACAAACTGTAATGCAAGTAATCTACAGCGAAAAATAAATCATAAATTATAAATCATAAATCTGCAACATGAGTATCAATGAATTACAAGACGAAGTGATCACCGAATTCAGCGACTTTGACGACTGGATGGATCGCTATCAACTCCTCATAGACTTAGGAAACGAGCAGGAACCGCTCGACGAAAAATATAAGACGGAACAGAATCTGATTGAAGGTTGCCAAAGCCGTGTATGGCTGCAAGCTGACGAAGAGGATGGAAAAATTATCTTCAAAGCAGAAAGCGACGCTTTGATTGTAAAAGGTATCATTTCGTTGTTGATGAAAGTCCTTTCCGGGCATACACCGGACGAAATTCTAAATGCCGATCTTTATTTTATTGATAAGATAGGATTGAAAGAACATCTTTCTCCTACCCGTAGCAATGGTTTGCTGTCTATGGTGAAGCAGATGCGGATGTATGCGCTGGCTTTCAAAGCGAAAGATAGTAGTAAATAAATAGATATTCCCCTTATCAATAGTGCTTTGATAAGGGGAATAGACTTTCCACAATACATAGTTATTTTCCATACAATCATTGAACAACCTTATAAAACGCAATAATTGGATTATCTGTATCAGGATCATATTTACGAAATATATCAGGATAATCTTTGGGCTCTTTAGACAAAGCATATCCTATAGTTTCCGGGGTTAAAACACCCCAAAATTGTCCTTTATAAACTCCATCAATTAATTGAAAGATAGGAACTGATTTACCAACTTTATCAGTCAATCTTTTACCACAATATATCTGTTTCTCTTGGATTAAATCATATAGAGCAGATTGAAGAAAGCCATCTTTTGAAAATTGGAAATAAAGAAGATTATTACATTTGTATATACTTTCTAATCCCAGAGAATATTTTGACTTTACCAATTCCCATCCATTTATCTTATTTTCTATTTTAGAAAATGGCAAAGGATCCGGCAACATTATTTTATATAGAGCTTTTAAGCTATCTGGATTCAATTCGTAAATTACGTTATCAAAATTTCTGCAATAATACAATACTGAATCATTATAACTGAATGGTTGCCTCGTAGGTCTAAAGCGATAAGAAGATTCAGCATCATTGTGTGGAAAATAGTGCCGGTCCATAGTCATAGCATTTTTTGAGACTAATAAGGAATAATATAGATCAGTGTCATTCGGATAGTTACTATGATACCTATTATCATAATAATAAACTCCTCCCAACGAAGCCATTGCTGTAGGATCAGGCTTAACGAGCTTTTGTGTTTTGAAAAATATTCCATTATCCGCATTATAAAACAAAAGAGATTGCTTATGATTATCATAAATAATTAACTCCCTGCTTTGTTCATTAATAACAAATGTATTAACATCCGTATACTCACCTGGTCCTGCTCCTTTGGCATCTATCTTAAAAATCATTTTACCTTGCATATCATAACAAATAATTCTGGCAAATTTATCATGTATGTAGATCTTCTCATTTTTAATTTGTATTTCCTGTATGGAGGCAAGCAAAGGCTCTGCAGTCAACTGGATATAAGAAGTAACTTCTAGAAAATTTCCCAAATCTTCAAAATTGAAATCTTCCACTTCTACTGTTATAGTTTGTAAATTTGCTCTAGTAATATTCTCCATCGAAAACAATACGTCTTCTTTCTTATTCCTGCTTTGGCAGGAATGAAGAAAGAAGGGAAACAATATAACGGCATATATACATTTCATAATGATTAAATTTTAAGATCCACTTCCACAACCTACAGGAGTACAGGAATAGGGTACAGCACAAAACACACATATTGTTTCTGTAGTAACATGAACCCAGCCATCTTCCGTTTTATAGTGACATCTTACATCGTCAGGCTGTAACCAACTATTAGGTCCGTTTTCATCCTGCGCAAGAGACTCTACATTCGCCAATGTAGAATTAATAAAATCTGCCAACTCTGAGCTCTGCTTAAAATACTGTTGCACAAATGCGAACATAAAACAAATTGTAAATAAAACAACAACCTTCTTTTTCATAATAACTAAAATTTAAAATTAAACATTAATTCAGGTATTTATCTTGTACTATTTGATAAAATTCAACTGCCAAATCTGGTAATTCTGACATCGGGAAAAAAAGATCCTTAATATATAGTTCTCTATTCGTAACAAAATAGAAAGGCGGTTCTACCTCTTCCAATATTGGTTTTTCTATTTGAAAGACCTTAGCTGTATCAATATGATTAATGGCTACAAAAGCCTTAAAATCTCTCAAACTTTGAGTCTCAATAAGAATATTAACAGACTTCATTTTTCCCGTAATATTCTTCAATTCAGATTCAATACAGCTACTGCAATCCGAAAGAGAAAATTTATAAAAAAGCTTATATCCATCATTAAATTCAAGACTAAAAGGTCGCTTTTGCCTATCAACTATCAGATCTAAATCTTTAATTCTCTCATTAGTGTATTTATGACATTGAGTTATTGCCCAAACAGCAGAGCCCAATGCAATACTTTTCTCTAGCAGTTTCAGATTACATTCCTTTAACTTACTATTAATTTGACAGTTATTTCTAGTCATTATTATTAACCCTATTGAAAGAACAAACAATAATGTTATTAGAATACTATTCTGTTTTATTCTCATCCATTTACTATTTATTAATAACAAATGTAGGCATCTTCCCTCAATAAATAATCATTATCAAGATAGACAAATTCATTTTAATATTTATAAGACATACCATTGCATATCAATCAAATACAAGTATATCATCATAAATATGGTGGACAAATAGGCCACTAAATAGTATAAACAGATACTAGTTATAATTAAAGAGAGGGAGGATTCAGAAATTCCAAATCCTCCCTCTCTTTTACAAACACCTATCAGTCCCCAAATGCTATTTTATTCTTCTCCTTCCTGAAATTCCAAAATATCTCCCGGCTGACAGTCCAGCACTTTGCAAATAGCCTCCAGTGTAGAGAAACGGATAGCTTTTGCCTTTCCCGTTTTCAAAATAGATAAATTGGCAGGTGTAATATCCACCTTTTCAGCCAGCTCTCCTAAAGATATCTTTCGTCGAGCCATCATTATATCAAGGTTTACTATAATCATATAAATCACTTTTATCAAGGTTAGGATTAAATAGTCAGATCCTGTTCTTCCTTCATTTTCACACCTACGGCAAATATCTCGGTAAAGAGAACAATGACCACCAATGATACCCAATCTTCGGACATGCTGAAACCCTTTATTTCATACCCGGGCAGACTCACTTGTTTCACCACTTCAATATAATTCAGCCATTCCATCAACGCATTCAAGATACTAAAAGCTAATAAAGAATAAGTGAATACGCGCATTCTTACCACATTGTCATGAGTAAACACATTACGCTTCGATATGGAAATTAAAACCCGTATCAGGCAGTAAATTCCGGCAAGAATAGCCAAAACAGCAAATGCACCAAAGCAAAACACAATACTACTCCAGGTCGACGGAACAATAGCCACACTTACTTTATCTATTTTGTAAGGAAGGTTTTCATTCATTTTACTATTACGCAATGAATCCAATATTGTTGTTTCCAGAGGTCGTACCTCCACAGGGATACCTTCAGGCGTGTATAAGGCTGGCGTTTCCGCACGGGCACTTTTACTTCCCGCCAGAAAACTGTCACGTTCTTCTTGCCAACCGGCAGTAAAAGAAATGGCAAAATCTCCTACAATCACCAGTATCGCTAATATCCCCAATATTCTAAATTTCTTCATAATCGTATCATTTCTTTAAATTGTCAATTCCTGTTCTTCTTTCATTTTCAGTCCGATAGCGAAAACTTCTGCTACAATCAGGGCTGAAATCCCCAATACCAAAGAAGTAATATGCACCATATCCGCCATACTCAATGAATAACCTGTCACTGAAAAGACTTTTTCCACGTTATGAAAACTCAGAAACGCAAGAAGGAAGGTACATACAAAACCAATAATAAGCAGTATTCCTAAACGTCTGAGACGCCGGACATTCTTCCAATTGAATATATCGGATTTATTGATCGACACAATAAGACGGATAAAAAGTACTACAGCCCAGACAATGGCAACATAGTTTAAAATAAGAATCAGGAGAGAAACAATCCGTGATAAAACACTGGGTTGTGTATTCACACTGACTATCATTTGCCCGTAAGCAGCAGGTACATATTCACCGGTTTTTTCATTATAAACAGAATCAATCAAGATATCTCCGCCTAAATCTTTTGGTACCAGTTGCACTACTTGCACATTGCTGATCTCTTCTTTAGCCTTTGCATCAATCTTAGAGTCAAAACCTTTCTCGATCCCGGCCTTAATTCCCAAACCGACATAATAAGTAGTTTCTAAAACCGAATAACCCAGCACGAGTAATACGATCACGCAAAGAATATTCAATCTCCTTTTCATATTTCAGTAGTTGTATTAGATAATTTATAGGTATTCATCATTCTCCAGGACAATATAAACAAAAGGAAAGCAATTACGAGACCTGTCAGATAAGCTTTTTCTCCAATTAATTCACTGCTATATTCCACATTCGGGAATTTAAGAGCAAGATAGACAGAAAGGCTGTTGTTCATGATGTGAATCAGAATACAAGGTATCAGACTATGTGTCTTATAATAGATCCATGCAAGAATAAAACCGATCAGCGTAGCTCCTACCATTTGCGCCGGATTCATATGAAAGATACCGAATATCAGACCGGATATTAAGATAGCTACTAGCGGATTATACTTCTTCAGAAGAACTTTAGTGATTGCTCCACGAAACAGTAGCTCCTCCAAAATGGGTCCCAATATAGCTACACAAATAATCCCTAACCAACCGGATTGCAATAAATCAAAAGTATCGCTCAGCCAGTCAGGCAAAAATGTGAGATGGGACATTAAAAAATCAATCAGATAAATCATGGAAATTCCCATCATAGCACTCCAGGATAAATAAGATACAGACACTGGAGAGTATAACCTCTTATCTCCTGTCAAATAGCCTTTTTGCCACAAATAAATCAGCATAAAAACAAATCCTGCCAGCAGAGTGGGAGCCAAGGCAAATTCGCTTGCTCTCTCTACAGTACCGTATTTTACATACGCATAGATCATAGTGAATGGCCCCACTGCCAATGCCCCGAGAATTTGCATCGCCAAGTAAATAAGAGCCAGTTTTATTGCAGTTTTCATCGTTGTCGTCCTTTAGAGTTTACAAAGATATATTTTCTCTATCAAATCATCAAACGGTAGCTCCTATACCGCAAAGAACAGCCATCAACATGGAGAGGGAAATCACTAATAAAGAGATACTCATAAATGCCTTTTTCATAATCGTCAACCTTTATATGTTTTGTTATTCAATAATAATTTATCGTTTTTCGATATGCAAATAAAAAGGTATTTTTTGAGACTAACAAGTAAAACAGAAAATATTTATCGAAAAACAATAAAAAAAGTACGTTTTTCGATAATCATACAAAAAATATAAACAGAAAAGGAGATATTAAAGATAACGGGAAGCTATTTCTTTATCTTTATGAAGCTGGGCAATCAGTTCATCTATGGAATCAAATTTCAACTCAGGACGGAGATAGCGGACAAAAGAAAGGCAGATATATTGCTCGTAAATATCTGAATGGAAATTAAATATATTCACTTCAATACTACGATCCGTACCGTTAGCCATTGTAGGACGATAGCCAATACTGAGCATACCGCCATAACTCTGACCTGCTACGGTAACGTGCACTGCATATACCCCATCAGAAGGAACCAACTTATCCGGATCATCCACCCGAAGATTTGCAGTAGGAAAACCTATTTTACGACCGACACGATAACCACTTACTACTATGCCATTCAAGAAATAATCATATCCCAGGCAAGAAGCAGCTTCCGAGACATTACCTTCCGACAGCAATTGCCGGATAACAGAAGAGCTTACTGCAACATCCTTATCTATATATGCATGTGCAAGAATAACTTCTATCCCCAACTCCTGCCCATAACGTACATAGTCATCAAAACCTTCACTACGGTTATGACCAAAACGATGATCGTATCCTATAACAAGGGCACGTATATTATAATGATTGTAGAGGAACAACATAAACTCCTTTGCTGAAAGAATGGCAACTTCAGGAGTAAAGTCAAGCATCATGCAATAGTCCAGACCGGTTTCAGCGAGCAAAGCAACCTTTTCTTCATAAGTGGTCAGTAATTCAGGGTGATACTCCGGCTGTACCACCTTGCGCGGGTGCACAGGAAAAGTCACCACCCCTGAAGCAAAACCATGTGCAGCAGCTACTTCGCGCACCTGTTCAATCAGGTACCGATGTCCTCGATGTACTCCGTCGAAAAAGCCTATGGTAGCAACACAAGGCTGAGGAAGCACCTCCGGTATGTTACGAAGCAACTGCACTACTTTAATTTTTAATGGTTACTTAAACAGATGACTCCAGTCTTCACATGCTTTCGGCGTATAGGTAGAAATACCCAATGTTTCCGCCACACGACAATTCTCAGTAGAATCATCTATAAAGAAAGTTTCTTTCGGATCTATGCCTGTTTCCTCCAACAGCTTCTCAAAAATGGCAACGTCCGGTTTCACCATCTTCATTTCATAAGAAAGGAAAATTCTCTCAAAATAATCTTCTACCCGGAAAGCCTTGTAGTGAAAAGCATACTTGCAGGACCATTTCCAGTGAATTTCATTGGTGTTGCTCAATAGATAGACTACATATTTCTCACGCAGTTTCAACAACAAATCCAACTTATAGGTAGGAATACTTCCCAAAAAACTATTCCAGGCAGCATCTATACGGGCATCGGTCACTACCTTCCCTATTTGCTCACGAATCGCATTCCGAAACTCCGCACTGGTAATCAGTCCTTTCTCATGCTGTAAGAAGAAACCTTGCTGATGACAAACATCAAGCATAGCCTCTACATTGGGCATGCCTAACTTTGCAAAATTCTCAATACAACGCTGGCGGTCCAAGTCAATCAATACGCCACCAAAATCGATAATAAGGTTTTTAATTCCTTTTTCTTTCATTTTATTTCTGAGTTAAACGTCGGATGAAACGTATCGCCTCACCCACCCATAATACCAGTGAAGTGGAAGCAATAATAATCACCCAAGTGACTAAATCAAGCGGCACAGTACGGAATACGGCACCACCGAACTGTACTATAAGGAACTGTCCTACTAAAATAGCAAGTACTATCAGTTCCATACCGTACGATTTGGAAATCCCTTTGAAAGCGGAGTCTGTAGTACCAAACACACGTGCATTGAAAAGGTTCCAGAATTGCAGCATCACGAAAAATGTGAAGAATATGGTCAAACGTTCCGGTGTCATACCGCCCTCGGCATGATTAAACCAGTACAACATTCCCATTAGTATAATCAGGAAAGCACCACCTACACCTAAAATATAGGAGCGCATGGCTTTCGAAATAATAAAGTCACTGCTACTGCGCGGTTTCTCTTGCATAACACTCTCGCTGGGCGGAATAGAAGCCAGAGCCAAAGCAGCAAAAGTATCCATAATAAGATTTACCCACAACATTTGAGTTACAGTCAGCGGTAATTCCGTACCTATCAACGAACCAAGCAAAACGATAAGCAAAGCCACAAAATTGATAGTCAACTGGAAGACAATGAAGCGCTGGATATTCTTGTATAGCGAGCGTCCCCACATCACGGCAGTACCGATACTATTGAAGGAATCGTCAAGCAAGGTTATGTCACTGGCTTCCTTGGCCACAGACGTTCCCGTACCCATAGAAAGACCTACCTGCGCATGATTCAGTGCAGGAGCATCATTCGTACCGTCTCCCGTTACGGCTACCACTGCACCTTTTTGTTGTAACAACTGCACCAGACGTTGCTTGTCTGTAGGACGCGCACGCGACATTATTTTCAGATCCATCACACGGTCGAGTGCTTCTTCATCCGTCAGTTCAGCAAAAGCAGCCCCTGTTATCCGGTTGCGTTCCGTATCTTCCGGTTTCCACAAACCAATCTGACGTGCTATTTCCGTAGCCGTACCCGGTGTATCTCCCGTAACAATCTTGATATCGATACCGGCCGACTGACATTTCAAGACTGCCGCAGGCACATCCTGACGGATAGGATCACTGATAGCAACCACACCCAGGAATGACAAATCATGATCGGCAACCAATTCCACACAATCCCTTGTATCCGTATCTTCCACGATCTTGAAAGCAAAACCAAGAGTACGCATCGCCATATTCTGATAACCCAGCAATTGTTTTTCTACCGTAGAGCGATACTCTACCGCATCTACCCGTTTGCCGTCCAGAATAACATCCTTACATTTGCCTAAAACAATTTCAGGAGCACCTTTCACGTACAATACCTTCTTACCCATCAAAGGAGACTTCACCAAAGTCGCCATGAATTTACGTTCGGTAGAGAAAGTCAACTGATCCACAACCGGAGCATTCTCACGTAATTCCAGATAATCCCGATTCCTGCTATTCAACCATAAAAGCAAGGCTACCTCTGTCGGGTTTCCGACTCCTTTCGGTTTTTCACCTTCGGCTATCTCTTCCAGAAAAGCAGTAGAATTGGTACTGATACCTTCTATCACCAGTTTGCTGATATCATCTTCACCGACTTCTCCACCATTTTTCAAACCATAGAAGCTCGGTTCATAAACTTGCATCAGATTCTGAGTCAATGTACCCGTCTTATCCGTACAAATCACTGTAATTGCCCCCATCGTCTCGCAAGCATGCATTTTGCGAACCAGATTATTGGTAGAAAGCATACGGCGCATATTCAATGCCAGACTGAGCGTCACACTCATCGGCAACCCTTCGGGCACTGCAACCACAATCAGGGTTACTGCCATCATAAAGTATTGCAGGGTAGCTTTCAATGCCGGAAGCCAGTCTGCAAAAGTGTGGAAGGTTGAAAAAGGATATACCAGTATTACATCTTTAATAAAGAAAATGGCAAATGCCAGTCCGGCCACCGAGAAACCGATCTTACCAATCAGATTGGCAAGTTTGGTAAGCTGTATGTTCAGGGGAGTAGGTTCCGTACTCTGTTCCGTACTTTGTCGGGCCACTTTTCCGATTTCCGTATCATCGCCTACACTGAGCACTCGCATTGTCCCATGACCGTCCACAACGGTAGTACCACGCAGCACACGATTGGAAGCATACGTAGCTTCTTCATCAAAATCCGCTTCTACAGTTGTTTTATTTATAACGGGTTCACCGGTCAGATTTGATTCATTCACCTGCAAAGATATGGCTTCCAGCAGTTCACCGTCAGCCGGTATTTCTTCTCCTGTTTCCAGGACAATAATATCTCCTACCACCACATCTTTCCGAGGAATTTCCTGCACACAACCATTACGGATAACTTTCACCAAAGTTTCCTCATTTACTGCATTCAGTAGATCAAATTTTTTATTGGCGTCATATTCAAAGAAGAAACCGATTCCCGTAGCCAGCAATATAGCGGCAATAATACCGATTGTCTCGGCATATTCATTCTCTACGATCGAGATGATCAAAGAAAATAGTGCAGCCACTAAAAGCACCCTGACAACAGGATCCTCAAACTTTTCAAGATATAACTTCCACAGGGAGGGACGCTTGGGGGGCGTTAACAGATTGACTCCGTACTTTTCGCGGCTTTTTCTTACTTCGTCGTCAGTAAGTCCGCCATGATAAAAATCATCCTTCATTGCAGTCATGCAAATTGTTAGCTTTAATTAAGAGCCGCAAAAATACAATATTAATTTGGGATAGCGAATGTTATTAAATCTTTTTATAAGTTAGTCTTGCCATCAATCTCCGTGCCTTGTTCCTTAATCTGGCGTCCGTTAATCGGGAGGGTAAACCAGAATATAGATCCCTTACCGTATTCAGACTCCACACCAATCTTTCCACCCAACTTACGGATAATCATTTCACAGATAGCCAGCCCCAGACCGGTACCTTTCTTATTCTGTTCTACCCGGACAAAGCGTTCAAAAATATGATTTACCTTATCTTCCGGGATACCACTTCCGGTATCTTTCACATAAAAATAAAGACCTTCAGCACAACGATTATAGCCAAAAGTAATGCTACCCTCATCTGTAAACTTCACAGCATTGGTCATAAAATTGGAAACCACTTGTTGCAAACGATTTCTATCGGTATACATAACACATTCATCGGGAGGTGTTTCCCTGATAATCTGAATAACAGCAGATTTATCTTCCAGTCTCATACGGAACAATTGTTCTATATCAAACATCAACTGATTGACATCTACCTCCGAGAATGTAAATTCCAATGTACCTGCCTCTATTTTTGAAAGGTCAAGAATATCAGCAATCAACTGCTGCAACAACTCGTTGTTAGAATGCACTATTTCCAGAAATTGCGCCTTCTCCTCTTCCGTACTGGCAGAAGCCAGCAATTCAGAGAAACCGACAATGGCATTCAACGGTGTACGTATCTCATGGCTCATATTGGCAAGAAAAGCTGATTTGGAGCGATCTGCATTTTCCGCTTTTTCACGGGCTCTGTTCAATTCCGCTTCCGCTTTCTTCAGTCGAGTAATATCATGTACAGTAATTACCATACCCTCCTTATCGTCTATTTCCATGTATTCACCGGAAACATACGTATCACATTCGGCTACTTCGCCCCTCCTATCCCGTATATCGAGTATAGCTTCTAAATCCGTGAAGCTACTTTTAGCACGAAATGTTTCCTCAATCTTCTTTCGGATAGGACAACTGCCGCAAAGTTCATGTGTTCCGCAACCGCCTTCGGCAGACAATGCATTGTTACAACGCAATAAATCTCCCACACGAGCCAATCTGCCTTCCGGTTGACGGGCTTTGGTGATATCATAGTAATTCGTCCGGGTTACTACAAAATCCCTATCTATCAAAAGAATAAAAGCATGGACATTTTGCATAATAGAACGAAACAGTTCTTCGGAACCGCGTAATGCTTTCCTGGCATTTCCTGCTTTAAGCAGCAGGCGTCTACTTCTACCAAGTTCAAATACATATAATAACAGTACTCCTACAAGCACCGCCATACCGACCAGAATTAGTATCGTCATAAAGAGTTCATTTACAATAAATACGAAACAAATATATCTCTTTCAAAGCAAAACCGGAAACAAAAAGGCGGGATTTATTGTTATTTATACAGAAAACCTAAAAAATAGTTTTATGGACAAGTACATTTGCACCGTTTGTGACTACGTTTACGACCCAGAGCTGGGCGATCCGGAAAATGGCATTGAGCCGGGAACATCGTTTGAAGATCTTCCTGAAGATTGGGTTTGCCCGCTATGCGGAGTTGGAAAAGAAGAATTTGAGAAAGCGTCCTAAGACGCTTTCTTTTCTTTTACATCACTACTAGCCTCTACTACATTCACCACATAATCACCCAATTTCTCACATTCGGCGATAATGTCCATATAGTAAACGCCCATCTGATAATCATATTCCTTGTTATTCACATCCAGAATATTCTGATTCTTCAGCTGATTGCGATAGTTATTAATTTCATTCTCAATATTGAATGACTTATTCACGTCGATGCTTTGATGCTCGGAACGCTCTACAACGACAATCATTTGTGCCAACGCATCATCCGTCAGTTTCATCATAAAGTGAATATGGTCATATTGCTTTTCCGTGAAATCCTGATTAGTCTGACGCTTGCGATTGATAGTACGCGCAAGATTATAACAGCTATCACCGATACTCTCAATTTCAGTTACTTCACGAAGCATTGCACGAATCTGAAGCTTACTCTCCGAACTCAAACGCCCGTCAGACACCTGGTTCAGATAATTGGCTATCTCCAACTCCATATTATCACTGATATTCTCATATTTTTCGATACGGCTGAACAGCTTATTATAATCATCGTCCTTATCCGTATGCAACAAGTCCTGTACCATATTGAACATACGGTGAGTACGTTCCGCAAACAGATGAATTTCCTTGCGTGCCTGCAAAATGGAAAGCTCCGCTGTAGAAAGCATGCCACCGGAAATGAAGCGGAGACGATATTCCTCATCAGCTTCTTTCTGCGGAATGATGGCACAAACCGTACGCTCTATCAGTTTTACAAACCAGATCAGCAGCAATACATTGCAGATATTAAAGCAAGTATGGAAAGCCGATAACTTAAATGAAACAGCTACGGCAGGATCTTTCGTTCCCATCACATTTTCCACAAACCAAGATACGGCACTCGTAAACGGAGTGAAAAGGCAAAGTACCCAGATAACGCCGAAGACATTGAACACCAAATGAGCCAATGCAGCCCTCCTCGCCTGCGTATTACCGGTCAATGCGGCAAGATTGGCAGTAATGGTGGTACCGATATTCTCTCCCAATACCAATGCAGCCCCCAATTCAAAGCTAATCCATCCATTAGCACACATGATAAGCGTAATTGCCATCGTTGCCGCCGATGCCTGCACAATCATAGTCAGGATAGTACCGATAAACACAAACAACAGAATAGAAATATATCCCATATCGGTATAGCTTTGCACAAAGGCCAACATTTCCGGATTTGCTTTCAAATCCGGCGCATTGGATTGCAGCATGGAAAGTCCCATAAATAGGAAAGAGAAACCGAAAATAAATTCACCGATAGACTTACGATGACTTTTTTGAGAAAAGAGAAGAGGAATGCCGAAGGCCAGTAGAGGAAGTGCGAAAGCGGCTATATCAACTTTGAAACCTAATGCCGAAATAATCCATGCTGTAACGGTAGTACCGATATTGGCTCCCATTATTACGCCGATGGATTGGGATAAAGTTAACAGTCCAGCGTTTACAAAACTCACTACCATAACGGTAGTTGCGGAAGAGGATTGAATCAGTGCTGTGACCAGCACACCCGTCAGTACACCGGTTACCCGGTTGGTAGTCATTGCCGTTAGAATTTTCCGGAGCCTGTCACCGGCAAACTTTTGAAGTCCTTCACTCATTATCTTCATTCCGTACAGGAATAATGCCAGCGAGCCAAGCAGCTTTAAAAAATCATAAAAAGAATATTCCATCTTTAATTAATTAGAAGGTTTTATGCCACATCTGTTATTATATCTATATTTAACGTATTAATCACCTAAAAAGGAGACGTCATGAAACACATGTTACAAATTTGTTGCAAAAATAATAATATTTCTAAAGAATTCCCCATCGGGAGTTCACTTTTGGATATTTATTACGGTTTTAATCTTAATTTCCCCTATCAGGTTGTCAGTGCAAAAGTTAATAACCGATCCGAAGGGCTGAACTTCCGGGTATACAATAATAAAGATGTAGAATTCCTCGATATACGTGACTCTTCCGGTTTGCGGACGTATGTGCGCAGTCTTTGCTTTGTGCTGTACAAAGCTGTCAACGAATTGTTTCCGGACGGCAAACTATTTGTAGAACACCCTGTATCCAAAGGCTACTTCTGCAACTTGCGCATTGGGCGCACAATTACGCTGGAAGATGTATCCGCCATTAAAAAGCGCATGCAGGAAATCATAGACAAAAATATCACCTACCGCCGCACGGAATGTCACACAACCGAAGCTGTGCGCATCTTTAATGAACGGGGGATGACAGACAAAGTAAAGTTGCTGGAAACTTCCGGCTCTATCTATACCTATTATTATTCATTAGAAGATACGATTGATTATTATTATGGTAATCTACTGCCCAGCACCGGCTTTATCTGGCTGTTCGACATTGTGAAATATTACGATGGGCTGTTGCTTCGCATTCCCAACAGGCAAAATCCTAATGTATTGGAAGAAGTCGTCAAGCAGGAAAAAATGCTGGATGTATTTAAGGAACATCTGCGTTGGAATTATATCATGGGATTAAGCAATGTCGGTGACTTTAACCTCGCCTGTGAAGAAGGACATGCCACTGATTTAATCAACGTAGCAGAAGCACTGCAAGAGAAAAAGATAGCTCAGATTGCCGATGATATCTATAATCGGGGTGAAAATGGCAACCGCGTAAAACTGGTACTTATCTCCGGCCCGTCCTCTTCAGGTAAGACCACCTTCAGCAAACGTCTTTCCGTACAACTTATGACAAATGGTCTTCGCCCATACCCCATCGCCCTGGACAATTATTTTGTGAACCGCGAAGACACTCCGAGAGACGTTAACGGAGATTATGACTACGAATCGTTGTATGCACTCGATCTCAAAAAGTTCGAGGAAGACCTGAAAGCTTTGTTACGAGGCGAAGAAATTGATCTACCGAGTTTCAACTTCTCTACCGGACAACGGGAATACAAAGGGGACAAGTTACGGATTGACGAACATACCATCCTCATCCTGGAAGGTATTCATGCATTGAACCCGGAACTCACTCCGCAGATACCGGCAGAAAACAAATATAAGATCTATGTATCTGCCCTGACTACCATTTCTCTGGACGACCACAACTGGATACCCACAACGGATAACCGCCTGTTGCGCCGTATCATCCGCGACTTCAACTATCGGGGATATTCGGCACGCGAAACCATCTCCCGCTGGCCCAGCGTGCGTGCCGGAGAAGACAAATGGATCTTCCCTTACCAGGAGAACGCCGATGTGATGTTCAACTCCGCACTACTGTTTGAATTTGCCGTATTGCGTTGCCACGCTGAACCGATACTGACCAGCGTCCCACGCAATTGTCCGGAGTATGCCGAAGCATACCGGTTGCTGAAATTCATCAAATACTTTACTCCGGTACAAGATAAGGAAATCCCGCCAACATCACTTCTGCGTGAGTTCCTGGGAGGGAGCAGTTTCAAATACTAATCCTTGCCATCTATCCTACCCGAGCCGTACCTGCACCGTACCCGCTCCGTAGTTGCTCCGTACTCTATAGATACGAAGGAGGTACGGAGCGAGTACGGAGAAGATATGGAGATAACACGGAAAAGATACGGAGATCATACGGAACAGTATATAATTCCATGTACCCTAATCATCAGAAAAATGAGATAAGTCAAGTTTTTAAGCGCTTTTCTTGTACAACCTACAGAAGAATGTCTTAACTTTGTAAGCAAATAAAATGAATCATATATGAGAAAGATAATTACCCTACTCTTCTTAGCCGCTTTCTGCATTTGCAGCCAAGCCTATTCACAGAACCGTGCCGATGAACTAATGAAACAAGCACAGGAAAGTCTCGCAAAAAAAGAATATATCAAAGCCCGCTATCTTTTCCTCCAGGCTTACAATGCTTTTTCCTCTCAGGCAAAATATGATAAAGCAGTAGAATGTGGTGTCAACGCCAGTGCTCTCTACCATCGGGAAAACTATTATAAAGAAGCTTTTGAACTGTTGCGCGGTGCCGAACTATTGGTTACAGACGGTGAGCAGAAAAGTGGCAAGACGATGCCCGACCTGCGTTTCCGTATCAATAAGGAACGCCTGCAAATGTATATCAACCTCAAGAATCCTGCCCGTGCCAAAGAACAACTGGTCAAATTGGAAGAGACAGCCAAAGCAGCCAAAAATGATTCACTCAACAATGATTTGCTTTACACCCAAGCCAATTACTACTATACCTTTGGGATGAACTCACAAGGAGATGCTTATATCAACCGTCTGATCAGCCAATATAAGGAACAGAAGAATTATGCAAAGGTAGACGAGTCATACAAAACCTTGATCGATATTGCCCGCAAGGCAAACAATGCCGGACTGGTAGCCCGTACGTACGACAAATACATCCTTTGGAGCGACTCGGTAAAAGCCCTTACCGCCCAAGATGAACTAAACGTGCTGAAACGTAAATATGATGATAGCCTGCAAACTATTGAGGAAAAAGACAGTTCACTATCCGCCAAGCAGTACATTATCATCGGACTTTGCATCCTTGCCGGACTACTGGCCACCGCACTGGTATTAGCCGGTATCGTATTGCTCCGTTTTGTCCTTCTTACCCGGAAACAAAAGAAAGCCATACAGATAGCCAATGAGCACAATGAACTGAAAACTAAGTTTATCCAGAATATCTCCTCACAAATGGAGCCGACACTGAATACTCTAGATACTACCTTACCGGGCGTCCGTGCACTGAAAGGCTTTGCTGAGCACATTCAAGAGTTGTCCGATTTAGAAAGCACGCTCTCTGAAGCATACGAAATGCGTGAAATCAATATCAACACTTTCTGTGAAAGTGTTATGGATAAGATAAAAAGCGGTCTGAAGCCAGACATAGCCACTGCCGTGAATGCTCCGAAACTCAGTGTCAAGACCAATCCGGAGCAACTTGAACGTATTCTTCTCCATTTGCTGAATAATGCAGCCGAGTTTACCCCTGAAGGTGGTAAAATCTGGTTAGACTTTAAAAAGCGCGGAGCACACACCCACCAATTCATTGTCAGTGATACAGGAAGTGGTATTGCCGAGGAGGAACAAGCAGACTTGTTCAAACCTTTCACTAAAGTGAAAGACCTTACAGAAGGGGATGGTTTAGGATTGCCCATTTGCTCTCTGATTGCCACAAAAATGAATGGTAGCCTGACATTGGACAGTAGCTATACCAAGGGCTGTCGCTTCGTTCTGGAGTTACATACCTGACAAAAAAACATACTTTAATTCAATACCCCCCTATTTATGAACTCAAGTTCATAAATAGGGGGGTACTTATTTTACAGACTGACATTACATTGTTTTATCATTAGAAACGGGTACTTTTGCAGGCTGCAACAACAAATGATAAATCAATGAAAGTCACTACCTTAGCTGCACTATTACTCGCATATTGCATATTAGTGGCTTGTACTCGTACCAGTCCGAACGCCCAACTTGTACAAGCAGATTCCCTCATGCAAAAATCTCCCGACAGTGCCTTACATTTTTTAGAAAAAATCTATCCGGAGAAATTAAAATCATTAGAAGACCAGGCGTACTATGCTTTGTTAGTGACACAAGCACAAGATAAGAACTACATTTTCCAAGAGAATGACTCCCTTATACGTGTAGCAGTGCAGTATTATGATTCCATTAAAAGTACATCTATGCAGGCAAAAGCCCATTATTACTGGGGATGCATTTGGAGGAACAGAGAAATTTACCCGCAAGCCTTAAGCAGATTTTTCACTGCCATATCCTATGCTCAAAAAACTTCTGACCATAAGTTAACCGGATATATATACAATAATATAGCCAACCTATACTTTCTACAGAAATTATATGAACAGGCTGATTCAATCTATCAAATTACAGAGAAAATAGCTATTCAAGAAAAAGATTCCGGTCTTTGGGCAGATGCTTTATCACAACGGGGTATGATTGCTATTGACAGAGGAAAGGAATACTACCATGAAGCAGAACAGGAAATACTTCACGCATTCAAAATATCACGCCATATTGCTCAAAAAAAGATGGTAGCTAAAACAGCTTATTCATTAAGTCTACTGTATGGACGCATGAATATGGGAGAAAAAGCTGTAGAATTTGCCAAGTTAAACCTCAACAATCAAGAAACTTCAAACACCTTAGATAGGGCTTATTTAGTTTTAGGTGATGCCTACTACAAAATAGCCTTATATGATTCTGCATCCATTTTTCTAAATAAAAGCCTTTGCAGTGAAGATGAATATACAAAGGCTGGTGCTTACATGCGTTTAGCTGATATAGCAAAAAAGCAAGGGAAATTAGAAACAGCACTCGAAATGGAAAGAAAATATTCTTTCTATCTGAATCGTGTTCAACAAAAGCAACAGAATGTAGCAATTGTCACAACCGAGAAAAATATCATAATACAACGTAAACAATTAGAATACAAAGCTAATTTAAACCAATTCTATTATTATATGATTATCGGAATAGCGATTTTCCTATCGTTATTCTTCATTTTATGGAAAAAACATAGAAAGGAAAAAAGCAATTTCGAGCAAAAGGAAATAGAACTAAATAAGAAATTAGAAGATTTACTCCAACAGAAGAACGAACAAATCAATCTTTTGCAAGAAGAAATAGCGCGGCACAACAACAATCAAGCAGAAAGAGACAGTTTAAAAGAAGAACTGCATAGACTGAAAACAGAACGCCAAGCCTTGCTCAACGAATCTTATGAACATTCTGAGGTTCACGTAAAGATGAAACGAATTATTCAAGCATATAAAAAGACAGATAAATCAAGCGAACATTTCAATGAAGAAGACTGGAAACAACTAATAGCAGAAACTGATGTACGTTGGAATAACATTACCATCCGCTTAGCTGCAAAGTATCCCTTATCTCAGGATGAGATATGTCTTTGTTGCCTGCATTTAACAGATATACCCACCAGTCATTTCAGATATCTAATGGAATGTAGTAGAGATGCCATATATAAAAAAGGCAAAAGAATACTGGAACAAAAGATGAAATGCACTGATAAATCAATTTCACTCCGGGATTTCTTAGAACAATTTCTATAAAAATAAGGGAAAATGCTCCAATAGCAAGACGTTTCCCTACATTTCTACACTTTTTATACACTTTTATTGGATAAATTCTCTCTAAATTTGCCACCGTCATAACAAATTAAAAGTATATCTTATGAAAAAGTTATTATCTGTATTTTTCGTATTAGTAGTAGTTATGGGTAGCACATCTTTGCACGCCCAGATTTTTTTTCTGACCGATGATGATGAAAGAGAAATTCCTCTGAATCCGGCAGGTCCCAAAGAAGGGGGTCCTGTAGCCAGGAGCATCATTATTCAACCCGCCAGTGCCTATATTAATAATGATATAGTCACTGTAGTTTTCAACTGTGATGCACCTACTGCAAGTATTACAATCACAGATGCTTCCGGAGTAAATGTTTATTCCGAAACAAGTATTAATCCTACGCTAATCACTATTGAATTAAACGCAACAGAGCCGGGAGAATACTATCTGGAAATTGAACTGGGAGAAGCCCGGTTGAGCGGATACTTTACACTTTAACAAAGAACCTAACCTAAACTTTAACTATAAATCAAGACTATGCTGGGAGTTGACAATGCCACCAGTGAAGTAGTCCTGCTCACTTTTTACGGTCACTGACCGTAAAAGTGAGCAGGACTACCGTATGCCGTTTGCTCGACAGTCCGTTGGGCAACACGATGCAAGGTATCAGCGATGCCTTAAACGCACTTCATGTAAATAACGTAGTTTACCAACTTCAACCGAAGTATCTGGAGAAGTTACACGGTCCGTTTATCACCCAATTGGAAACAAGTCATTCCACATTCTGCCTTGTCGAAAAGATAGAACCGGACCGGCTCATCATCACGACTGCCGAAGTTAGCCACATGCCCATAAGCAAAAAGCTATTTGCGCACCAGTGGACAGGAACTGTCCTGTTTGGTGAAACAACTTCGAAAACAGTCTGTGAATCTCACTGCTTGCTCAGCAATATTCATTATATGTGCCGGCAACATAGGATACTGATTGCGGGAATTATATCCGTCCTCTTAGTTTTTTCTTCAATCTGGAGTAGAAACTACCCCACAGGATTACCACTTTATCTTTCCGCGCTGGTCTGTGGTATTCTCATTTCTACTATCATTCTATACAGAGAAATGGTAGATAATCACTTTCTACACCGCTTCTGCCACATAGGGAAGGTTATAGATTGTAATGAGGTACTCAAATCCAAAGGCGCAAATATTGCAGGAATAGGTATTGGAGAATTATCGTGGATGTATTTCACAACCATGTTCTTTTTCACTGCTGTCTGCCCAAAGGAATTCCATCTTCTGGCAGCCCTGTCTGTTTTCATTGCAATTGCATTCACCTTGTACTCCGTCATATATCAGATATTCTTTATTCGTAAAGCGTGCCTGTTTTGTATGCTCACCACCTTCTCGGTCTGGCTGACTGCCGTAGCACTTTATATCATAAGGAATAATTTCGAATGGAGGTTTTCAATCCGAATTCTTTTCTCAATGATTGCAGTCAGCACTATCTGCGTGATTTTCTGGATACAGGCTAAAGCACTTGTTTCTTCGGACAAAGAGAAACACTTTCTAAAAAACAAGCTATCCGGTCTGCTCAATCCGATCACTTTTCAGAAACTCCTAGCTTTGAAACCTAAAGTCAGAACGATGATTCACCCGGATATAGCTCTGCATAACTCTGCCGATAGCACAAAAGACAGGTTAATGGTAGTGGTAAACCCCAATTGTAAAGCATGCGCCAAAGTACATCGCCATATCCGGGAAATATCAGCAGACATATCCATCTCTTTAGTCATATATACCAATGACCGGCTCAGCGTACACATAGCACAAACCATCCTCTCCGCATACCTCTCGGAAGGCTGGGATAGGGCTATTTACTTGCTGGAAGTATGGTTTGAAGTTCAGGAGATACCGGACGTGGAGAAATACGAACTCAACGATACGGCACAGTTGCTCTGGAGGCAACAGCAGGAGTATTGCGAACGGAATAACATCAGCCATACTCCGGCAGTTGTCATCAACGGGCATTATATGCCAAGTGTTTATCAATTGGAAGAACTGAAGTATTTATTAGTATCCTCGGATAACCGATAAGAAGCAAATAGAAGTTTCCCTGAGAGAATAATCCAGTTGTTCTCCAATAAGCATAGCCTATTTGCTGTTTACAAACAGCATTTTTGCCTAAAAGAGGTCAAAACTCTGGCACAAATTCGGACATGACACATCTATATATCGGATGTGTTGCATCTATATATCGGACGTGTCGCATCTATATATCGAACGTGCAGTATCTATATATCCAACACCACCGATATATAGACGTTAAAAGTCACGGAATCGGACTTGCCTAAAATTACATTGCTTGTTGTGGATGAGAACAAGCAATGTAATCATTCTCAACATTACTTGTTCCGGATCACATCATTACTTGTTTTCAGATACTATTCAATACATTTAAGTGTTCTTTTTCCTCTTTCAGCCTTCAGTTTTCCCCGGTCCCCCTGTTCATCGGTGTTTCAGCTGAAAGATACCTGAAGCAACTATAAGGTTGGAAGTTTCAGCCGTAATGCCGATGAACAGGGAATTCAGAGAGATCTGAAAGAACGGAAAGAACATTTTCTCAAAAATAGCAGGTGTAAAATGATACTTTATTTCAACCAAGTCGCCCGCTTCCACAAATATTCCAGCGGCCCGTGCGCATGACGGCTCATCCACCACCGGCAGAAAGCGAGCTGCACGATGAAGAGCACCACTCCTACCAGAAAGCTGGCTGTTATACCCAACTGAGAGTGAAGCGCAAGTCCCCAATTATAGAACAACAACGAACCAATGATACTCTGGGTAATATAATTTGTAAGGCTCATCTTACCGTAAGGAGTAATCTTCATCAACCAGTCGTGCAGGTTTGTCCGATAGAAAGCAAAGATAACACCCGACACCAATATCAGCATAAATGCAAACTTGGACAGGGAAGTTATGATAAGTAACAAGGGGGTGAGAATAGACTTATTAGCAATGAAATCCGGTAACATATTGCCCAATCCATACAGAGGAAAAAAAGCAATAAGAGCACAACAAAGTACCTTATTCCAGAACTTCAGATTCTCCTTCAGGAAAAGTCCCCGACGTCCTATCAACAAGCCGAACAGGAAAAGAGCAGCAGTCTGAAACACACGTCCATGGTCCCAAGCCCATGCAAGACTGGCAATCTGCCCTTCCCACAAATTCACACGTAGGGTTTCAAGAAATGTACCGTGACTCTGCACCTGGAAAGCCGCTCCCCAGTAACTACCTGTCGGAATAGAAGGAGTCACAAAAGAAGGATCTACACAGGCATGTATCACATAATAAAGTGGCAATGGCTGTATCAGAAGCACACATGCCAGAATAAACAGCCATTTATCTTTCAGTCGGCAGGTAAGTGGTAAAATGAATCCGACTAAAGAATAGAGCACCAATACTTCAGCCGTGAAAAAGGCCGCATTTATATTACCAAGAATGAATAATAATATCAATCGCCAGCAGAAACGCAAACGAAAATCATTGCCACGCATACGCTGATTATTATCCTGAATAAAGAAACTAAACCCAAAAAGCAGGGCAAACACAGCATAAGCCTTTCCTCCGAACATGAAAAAGAGTCCGTCCCAAATGGCTTTATCTGAAAAGTTAAGCCACGCGCTCTGAGTGCTCGTATCGGGAAATGAATAGAAATTAAAGTGTTCAATGGAATGTAATACAATGATGCCCATAACGGCGAGTCCGCGCAGCACATCGGCTACGTCAATACGGGTGCGTTTTTCCAATTCCTGTACCATATTAGTATAAGTTCATTAGTAATCTGCTCTTTTTAATGCTAAAATCGCAAATATAGAATTTATTATCCACTTTTGGAGTCAAATTCCCAATTTCTTCCAGAATTGCCCGCCATCTTTGCAATACAATCAGCAATAGTCAAAGAAAACAATAATATTAGTAAACTCTAAAAAAACAAGTAACTATGAAACTGAAAATGTATCTAGCTCTATTGGCGATGGGCATGTTAAGCCTGCAAGGTTGCAACGATGATGATGACGATCTTCCAAACTCTAAAGTTCCTGAAGCCGTACGCAATGCATTCGACAGCAGTTTCTCCAACACCGCTAATCTGAGTTGGGAAACAAAAACTGTCTCACAAGGACAATACTACAAAGCGGAATTCAACAACAAGAGCGACAACGGGTATAAAACGGAAGCCTGGTATACGGCAGATGGTTCATGGTACATGACTGAAACTGAAATGCCATATAGCGATATTCCGCAAGCAATAAAGACCTCTTTTGAAAGCAGCGAATACGCCTCCTGGAAGAGAGATAACGAAGTGGAGCGTATTGAACGTGCCGGAACTGAGAAAGAGATCATCTACATCATAGAAGTGGAATCGGCACAGGATGTAGATATGGATCTGCATTATTCAGCAGACGGCATCCTCATTAAAGCCGTGAATGATGACGGTGATGGCAATAACGAATCATTGCTACCGGATGCCCCGTCGAGTACGGTTACTGCCGTAACGGAATTCATACAGAAGAATTATCCCAATGCCCGCATTATTGAGATTGAACAGGAAAAAGGTATGATCGAAGTGGACATCGTACATGAAAACCAAAGCAAAGAAGTATTGTTCAACACAAGCTATGAATGGATTTCAACCTCATGGGATGTATATGTACTCCCGATTAAAGTGACAGAGGCCATTAATGCCTCACAATATAGCGGTTATGTAGTGGATGATGCCGAATATGTTGAAACTCCTACCGGAAACTACTACTGGATAGAATTGGAGCAAGGCGAAAAGGAAGTGAAAGTAAAGATCAACGAAAACGGGGAGTTTATTTAATCGGTGATAATCAGATACAGCTTGAATCATAACTTTAGGCTCTGTGAACATAGCGATAATCGTTCAAAAGTTATAATTTGCTATTATAAACTTAAAATTTTTATCGCTATGTTCTATTATTCAATCGAATAAATATAATGCTCATATCGAGCCCACGCTATCAATAGGAAGAAAAATTAAAAGGCTTCTAAAGCGGACGGCGCAATGATAAAACAAGCAAATATATTCCTATCAATGCCACAACTAAGCCAACAGCGACAGGTACGACAATGTTTTCCTCCGCAATGAAACCGAGAACTGTAATAAGCACACCGGACAGTCCGAGACCAATGCCCAACACTTTCTGTGTAAACCTGTCAGTCCGTTTAGACTCTTCAGTATCGCCTGCGTTTTCCTGACGCATCCTTACATTCCGTCCTGAAATATAGGCCATATATTCCGGAGCGATGAATTCTTTTGCCTTCAGCACCACCTCAATCCCGGCAAGCAGTATCACAGGAACCGCAGTACCGACTATCATTTCCCATGTCCTATCGAGAGCCAAGCCGAAATGCGGAGTCACAAATTTGAATATCAAGTTAATGGCAAGGCTTATAAATGTCGCTGAGAGTATCGTACGCGCAGTTTGCCGTTTTGAGAACAAAGACCATATTACAGGAAGGTAAACCGGAACTCCCGTCAATGCCGCCACGCTGATTACAACGTTTACAATACCTCCCATAGAGCGTATCAGAAGCGCTACAATAATAGCCATTATTCCGAATCCCCATGTGGAAATCCTCGCCACATTCATTAATGTCTCTTCAGAAGCATTAGGACGCATTCTCTTGAATATATCGTTGGTAACCACACCTGCCGATATATTCAGAGTGGCATTGAGAGAGCTCGCCGTTGCGAAAATCATTCCTCCGAGCATTAAACCAAGCAATCCGTCAGGCATGGCTTCCTTACACATCAGAAGATATGCCCCTTCGTTTTCAAGACCCGACAATGACGGATTATAAACTCGGTAAATCATGGGTATCAACATCCACAGAATCGGACTGATTGTGTAGAGCACCCCGAAAAGCCAACCTGTTTTCCGTGAATCCCTTTCCGTTTTTACTGAAGTATACCTCTGAACATAAGCCCAGTTGCCTCCGAGGAAAAACATATTATAGATAGCAAAGGCTATCACGAACCCGGGAGTGTACTCACCTTCAAAGAGTTCGAAAAATCCTTCCGGAACCTTTTCAAAAAATGTACCGACTCCACCAATCTTGTCGAAAGCAAGCGGAACAGCTATCACTACTGCCGCAAAAAGAATTACAAACTGAAGGACATCAGTCACAACCACTCCTCGCAAACCTCCGAGAGCAACATAAACCATGCTGAATGCCCCTAAAGCGAAGATAGCTGTGGTCAGAGGAATACCCGTAGTAACTTCGACTATTTTAGCTACGGGATAAAGAAACGACCCCGTAGTAAAAACCGACACGGCCAAAAAAATATAGGTATATGTCTTCTGCGTCTTGACACCAAGACGGCCCGTTATGTATTCGGCAGCCGTGAGACTGTGAGTACGATGCCATCGGGGAGCAATCCATGTGCCTACGGCATACCCGGCAACAGCCATTGTAAGCTGGATAATGATTGATACCATTCCATACGAATAGGCTATCGACCCCCACACGACGAAAGTTCCTGCTGAGAAAAATCCCATGAACAATGAAAGTCCACTCATTCCCCACGGTACGTTGCCGCCACCTGAGAAAAAACTTTTCATATCCTTTCCCGTCTTGGAAAAAGACACTCCTGTAATCAACACTCCTATCGAAAATAGGATAATGGTTATGTAATCAAGTATATTCATTTCAGTTTATTTATTATCAGTGTTATCTTAACACACATACACTCCCATAAGCCCCGGGCAGACATCACCGCAAGGACGGACAAAGTTGACATAAATGGCGTCGGTCGTCACCGGCTGATCAAGTTCAAGCACATTGAGTGTCTGATGATTGCCAGTAATATGATAAAGTTCCTTACCCTCTGAATCCCGGATTATGTACTCCCTGTAACAAGTCGGGACACAAGCATCGAAATGCCCCATCTGGACGGTCTCCATTGCCTGATCCGTATCGGTATCGAAGTACAAGATAATGGTTTTAATTTGTTTCCTCCCATTCCACTTGAAACATACTTCAGGTCTTGCATCATCGAAAGCTGCTACCCAGGCATTAGTACCTATATACGGACGGTAATAAGAATTCCTCAAATTTTCCGAGTTGAAAGACGCAAGAGGCGGTGCAAACGACATCGCTATATTCTTGCTCTCCGGACGACGTTTCGGACACCAGAATTCAAATTCCTCCACCCCTATTCCTTCAGGTGGAACCTGTTTTCCGAAATTCGACACGGCAGGGTTTATGTAGTTATATACGGCAGTCAATCCTGTGACTAACCGCCCGCTCATCGGTACTGAAATCTCAGGATTTTTCATCAGGCAGATAAAAGCATAACGCGGAGTCGCATATGAATAGGAAAAGTCTGCAACAATCTCATTCTCATCTTTTTTCAAATCGAATTCTAGAACTGCATCAATAGTATCCGGAGTGTAGTTCTCACTCTTGGATGAACTTCTCAACTCCATAACAAGCCTTGTTGCATTATCTGCCTTTACATTCATCCTAACCACCGGCACTTTACCATTCACTGGTATGAGTTGAGCTATAGGATAATCTAATCCAAACCAGGTACCGTCGGCTGGCAAATCGTCAAGTTCAAGCACAGATGACACCGATATTTCCGCAGAGTCGGCAAGATTGTCCTCAACCGCCACAGCAATACCCGGTATAAAGTTCCCGTTTTTAACAAGAAGTGATTGCAACAAACCTATCCTGTCCCTATCAACAAGGTCTATTGGCTTATATCCTTTTGAAAGACAAATTGACGCGGCACGTCCAATGACTTCTCCACCGAGAGCCGACGTACACATGACACGAGTAGTACCGTTTGCCACGTGGCTTGAGGAAATGATGCGTCCACCCACGAAAAGGTTATCAAGATCCGGAGTTACATAGCAACGGTAAGGAATCTGATAGACACCTTTGCTGTGCCACTGATGACAGCCATTTCCTCCAGCATACACACCATCCGCAGGATGAAGATCAATTGCCCATCCACCATATGCCACCGCATCATAGTGGGTTGACTGGTTGATAACATCCTGCTGCGTCAGAGTATAAAGACCGTTGAACCTGCGACTTTCACGTTTACCCGGGAAAAGCCCCACCCATTCAAGCGTCAGAGTCTTTGTCTGAGGAAATTTCCCGGAATTCTTTATATAATCCCAGACACCATAGACAACTTTCCATAATTCATATTTGATTTCCTCCGTGTCCAGAATAGTATCGAGGCGTCCGCCATACTCAAGCCACCAATATTTACAGCCCAATTGATTTACATTGAAATAATTTGGATTCTGTAACTTCGGTATCAATGTTTCGACATCCTTTAACGCAAAGTTTGGAGCGGTATATTCCACCGGCTTGCCAATATCCTTGATATAGAACAATATGCTGTGCCCGAGCAATTCTCCATACTCTTGCTTGTCTGGTGCAAATTCTTCACCATACACAGTTCTGTCTTCCGCCCCCATTCTGAATGATGCTCCGGCAAGATAACCTAACGTACCATCTCCGGTACAGTCTGCAAACATCTGTCCTGAAATAGAGTATTCTGTCCCGTTCTGCGAATTTATAGCTGTGACAGAAGATATGTTCCGATCATTGCTCTTATCAACCTTATATAAGGTTGTGTTAAGAAGCAAGGTGATATTCTTTTCTGTCAATACCTTATCCATCAGCACCATGTCAAAAAGCACAGGATTCCCCTCCTTATTGCGGTATACATTTTCTACAAGGATTTCGTCGATGATGCCTCCTTCACGTGACCACCGGTTGTTGTTACCCATGTGTGAAGTGGCACCTAGTGCCCAAAGGCGAACTTCACTGGAAGCATTGCCTCCAAGTACGGGACGATCCTGTATAAGGACAACCCGAAGTCCTTCACGGGCGGCGGCAATTGCACTGCACACCCCCGTAAGTCCACCTCCAGCTACCACATAGTCCGCATTCAATACTACATTTGTAAAAGTTCTGTTTTTCGCTATATTCTTTATTATCATAATCGTTTTCGTATTATCGGACCCCGATTAGAAACTTTGTTATCCTCAAAGGTCGTCCGCATCGGAAAAATATCCTCAAAGGTTGTCATCGATGACAAGGTAACTATCTTTATTAACATTGGTTTCCAATCTTTTGTCTACCTCATTGTATCTGTTGTTATGAATCAGAACACCAGACGTATTAGTGGCATTTCCACCCAACAATACGGCATTCTTTGCGATATCAAACGAGTTGTCTTCGATTATAACGTCTGTTACTGCATCCGGATTGGCTCCCGGGGAAGTACGGATATAACTATATTCACTAAGCACATTCCTCCTGATAACAGTGCCTATGCTCATACCAGTTCCTCCGCTGCCGATTAGATTTATACTTTGGTGACCGGAATGCCCTCTGTCATCAATACCGAACCAATGACTGTAATTACCCTCCTTAAGACGGCAATTGACGATATCGATATACCACTCAGGCTGTTTCCCCCGATACAACAGCGATCCTCTGCCTACAATTCCGTTACACCGTGTCATCGTCATACCGGAAATTACACAATTCTGTACAGAGCCATACAACTGATAAGCTCCTACATCAACTGCCTCATTATTGATGAAATACAAATGATGCCTTACGGTGGTAACACTTATTTCAGATGTGGCATCCGGTTGTACAAGAAACGGCTGATCCAACTCAATTTTTGTCAGAGTATGGCTGCGGATACGTCTGAACTGCCCGGCTCCCGTCCCGTTAATAATATAGACTCCTCCGCCATTCCAGTGGTTTTCAGTCCATTGATTAGTTTCCGCATCTTCTGGGATAGTAATTATATTACCCTCGACGGATTTTATAGGTCCGTAATATCCGCCACTACCACCATCAAGAGTCATACACTCGCGGTCATTGGTATAATCGAACGGAATATAATTGCGCGCTTCATAAAGGTTCCTGCTTTCGTCAATACTTGAAGCATACCCAAAACCGTCCCCCTGCTTATAACAATCTTCGAATATCAACCCTTTGGGATGTACCAGCATATATGGTTGGTTAGTACCTGTGGTATGTCTCTCGAAACGGCAATTTTGGACAAATCCTCCCGCTGCATAGAAAGTGTACATGCCGGCTGAATTGAAGACGCAATTCCTTACTTTAAGATTCTTGCCACGAAGAATTATCCCTGTTTTGCTCCATCTGCTGTGAAACTCCGCTTCGACTTGATCCCTATTCGACTTCACCTGATATATCATACCGCTGAGCTGCCCTGTCTGACGCACAATCAGATTCTCGAGCAATATCGTTCCTTGTTCTTCCACGGGCCCCGTAGACATGATGACTCCCCATGCACGTGAAGACCACATTACTAAGTTTCTCAAACCGAAATGATGAGTTCCGCTAATAAGGCTGTTAGGCAACTCATACAAATCCCAATTGAGAGGATTCCAGAAAATATGAGTCAGTTCCTTTGATTCTCCCTCAATCAATGTGTTTGGAGAAAGAATGAGCTCACCTGTAAGCATATATCTGCCTCTCGGCACATATACCTTACCGCCACCATTTTGTCCGGCAGCATGAAGAGCTGCACGGAAAGCTGCGGTTTCATTATGGACGCCATCGCCCACGGCACCGTAGTCCATCACATTAAATACTTTCACCCCCCACCAGTCAGGAGATTTGGACACCACATCTATCCGCAAAGGTTCACTCCATGCTGTCTTTCCCCCCATTCCGTTATGGTAATACAAATAATATGTGCCTAATGGCGTGTTGTCCGGAATATCAACACTTACGGAAAAGTCGTCAAAAAAATCCGTAACCTTGCACCTTACATTTTTTCCGCCTTTTAGCGGAACAAGTACAGCATGCGCCTTGTCCTTATCCCGTAAAAGATTCTTTCCCTGAACCCTGAGATAATCTCCGGCAACCGCACATTCACCATCCTCGCTCAAAGCCCAACGGACAATCGGAACGTTCAGATAAAAATAAGCCTTTTCATTATTGACATCTGTCATTTCCACACTAAAAACCCCGTTCTTCAAATCCTCGGGTACAATAAACTTAAGAGACTGCTCCTTTTGCTGCAGCAAGTCCACCGCTTTAGCCTTATAGGACGCCAACGGCCCGGTACGAAGGTTGGTACCATTTACATCGGGCAGCCTGTCCTCTACAGGGAGCGGAACATACGCAGGCTCGGCATTGCCGACATTTCCATTATCGAGGGTAAAAACTTTTACCGACTTTATCTTGTCAAGATATTCACCCCTGATAAGTACTGCATCATTAGGCCTTGTCTCTGCAGTTGTTACCTGAAACAACTTAGGTTCGAATTTACCATCTTGCCTATCGGCAGAATAGCCGTTGCCGGAACAAACCCATAAAAAGGTCAATCCAGATAAAAATATTTTATTCAGTTCCATTATTTCAAATATTGTTTAATAATATAATCAGGGATTTTCGTGTCGTAATAATCCAACAAATAGTTATCAAGATTTCCATTGATTTCATCTTTTATCTCAGTCACTTCTATACGGTATAAGTTTATATCACAGTCCGTGAATTTCAAACCTATATTCCCATAGGTTATAGGTTCTTTGGTATCTGAGCCTTTTATGACGCTTTCGCCATCCCACAAGACTTCGTAATCCTTATCCATTACACGAATCCTAAGTTCGTGCATGCTTCCGTCGTTATACGAATCTACTTTCACCTTTTGGAGCGGCTCTATAGTATTCCCACCCGACTTGTATTTATTCAGAATGATTTCATTACCGTTCTTCAGGCTTACCCCGTAATATTTCAGCATTTTTGAATACATTGCTATATTCTGGTAACGCATCTGCACTGAAAATTCAGAAGTACTCATAGCCGGCTCCGGAAAAGAGAGCCGGACGGCAACTTCATAATCAGCCCATTTCTTGTCGCCTAAATAGTATATACCATCGCCACGTTTTCTCCAATATCTGCTGCCGTCTTCTGCATAAGGCAATTCTGCAAATTTGATACCGTTCCAGACCGGATTCACAACACTTGCAGGTACATTAGATAAACTACCATCTGCAAAATTCTCTCTCAAAAGAGTATTCGGCGCAATCGGCTCCTTGTCGACAAAATTATCTTCCGCAGGGATAAAATTATCGCTGTTTTCAATAGTCCAATCCCTGAATGTCACCTGCATTTTACGAGAAGAATCCACATCGTAGCCTATTTGATTGTCATTTCCGGAGCAGGCATAAAAACCGGACAAATGCGTTTCTCCAAGATCGACAAAAACAGCAGGGCCTTTAATCCACTCATCAGCGGCATTTTTATAATGACTCAAAAAAGAATTCCCTTGTCTCGTAAGCCTTATCTCAACAGGAAAACCGATATACCCCACTCGTCTGTAAGAGGTACTACCTCCTTCCTGCTGCCTAAAAAAAACGAATAAATCTCCGGTAGCAGTCGCTTCAAGATGTACATTCGCCGAACTTTGACTATCAGTGGATCTCATCATAATACCGGCAGAACCTTTCTTAATATCGTCAATTTTCACCGTTATCACAGACTTTGAACAATCGTCATGCAAAAACGGCTGTTCCTTATATGCAAAACTGTATTCATCAGATTCAAAGAAGGCATTTTTTGTGTTCTCTGTCTTAATTGTCAGAGTGTTGGAATCCATAGTAACAGATCCCTTAGCAGCTTTTCCATAGCTTGCGAATCGCCATTCATCCTGTCCGGTCTTATCCGCTGCATGCAGAGTTCCGACAAAGATTAAGACTGTGAGCAAAACAAGCAGTTTCCATGTAATTCTAATCAACGTCATTTTGGGGTTTAATTATTAATGGTTGGTTATATATTATGTCTTTCGCACTCACTGAGCACGTACAAATATATGTTCATAAGTATCAACACACAAGCATTTTATAGTATAAATCATCGCAAACGTTCCCGGGAACGTTTTAACACGTGAAGAACAGAAATATGTTGATTTACAAATAAGCGGAATCCAGTCGTGTCCGACTAGATTCCGCTTGCATTCAACGTGGAACATTTTTTAGTGGTTCAATATGAATTTAATAATAGGAGCTGGTGCGTCAAGACTGTGAGGATGATGATCGCAACCTTCTTTGATGATTACCTCAATCTCTCCCCGAAGTTTTTTATAACGTGTTGCCAAAATTTCAAGATTCTCATCATAAGGCACAGTTTTATCGCTGTCCCCTGCTACAGCTATAATCGGAATCTTCGCTTTTGCCAAAGGTTTCAGATTGTCGATAGGATTACCCTTGAAATTTTTCATATCCTCTTCCTTGATATTCCACTCCTGCAGAAATTCCTGCCATAAGTCAGTCCTTTCACGACTGGGCCAGCTCGTAATATCGCACACCGGAGCATCAAGATAGATACACGATACTTTCTCCGGATTTGCTGCTGCCCAATCGACTGCAAAGAGTCCGCCTCTACTAAATCCTTCAAGGACAACTTTTTCCGAAAAGCCGTAATACTTAATCATGGCATTGTAAAACAGGGTTCCGAGTTCCTGAGATCTCGGGCTTCCATAAAGGAATGCCAAGTCATAATGCACTACATGATAACCCAATGCTAGCATTGCGATATCTACAGCAGGAAAAGCCCCGAAAAAAGCAGGCCTCCAAATCCAAGGCTTACCGGGAAGAGGCTTGGCAGGGGCTACTATATTAGCCTTTCTCCCGTTGAACTCGAAATCATATTTATCATAACCCCTCCATTTAGTCTTGACCCCGGGGAAATCCTGAAGCTGGAATTCTTTGGAATTTCCGGTCATCGCCCTATACGCACATTTTGCCATCTCCAAAGATGCCACCCTGTCCGGATGCAGTTTATCAGGAAAATGTTCTCGCATTCCGGAAGTCGCGGCATGCATGTCGACTATTTCAAGACGGTTTTTCTCTGCAACCTCCCTAATGCGAGGGATTACACCATGAACTATAACGCTATCTTTAATCGAACCTTTTTCAATATAGCATGTAGCCGGGAGACACAAATAAATTTTAGGTTTAGAATCCATACTCGAGAACACGTCAATCATAGCCTGCATGTCTCCTTTAAATTCATCCTTATGCTTCCAATTACCACCTTTTGAATCATTGGTACCGAATTTAATAAATATTATATCTGGTTGAAAATCCAATACCTGTTTATACACACGAGTATTTATATAGGGACTGTCTCCGGAAGAAAGCACAGTGGTGCCACTAACTCCGAAGTTTCTCACGTCATAACCGGAACCGAGCATCTGCCCAAGCACCGCAGGATAGCTGTCCCTTGCCTGATTGGATAAACCTGCACCGAAAGTGATGCTGTTGCCAATACAGGCAACCTTGATTTTTTCTTTTTCCACAGCAAGGCTGGCAGGAGCAAGCATAAACATAAGCCAAACTGCCAATAACAGAGTTCTAATCATATTATAAAATTTAGTTGTTCTGTTCTGCAATCCACCTCAGAACAGTAGTTTTGAATTCATTGAAATAAGGAAAAGGAGCCCCCTCGATAAAACCCCAACCATGTCTGCCTTTCGGATAGACATGCATTTCAGCAGGAACAGCATTCCTCAGTAATGCCTGATAGAACACGATGGAATTTTCCGGTTTTACCGCCGGATCATCTGAACAGTGAAAAAGAATGGTCGCAGGGGTATCCTCAGCAACTTGCTCTTCCGTAGAGAATTTAATTACAGTATCTTCAGATGGACTTTTCCCCATAAGATTAAATCTTGAGAACTGGTGGGTAATATTCTTTTTCATAGATATTACCGGATAAACCAAAATACCGAAATCTGGCTTCAATTCACCCTTCAACGTCACAAGCCCCGTTGCCGCAAGATGCCCTCCTGCAGAAAATCCCATCAGACCGATTCTACAAGAATCAAGATTCCATTTATCCGCATTGGCCATCACGATTTCAAAAGCCCTTGTCAAATCTTCGACAGGCACCTCTTGCCTTCCCGCCGGCATCCTGTATTTGACGACAAAGGCTGCAATGCCGTTCTGATTTAGCCATTTTGCCACAGAGACTCCCTCCGAGCCGAAAGAGAGTCCCTTGTATCCACCACCGGGACAAACCACGACTGCTTGACTACTCGGTTTATCCGTAAGGTACACATGCAATTCAGGTATTTCATCATCAAGGGAAGCAATCTTCTCAAATTCAGCCTTACCATATAGTGGTAGAACTAAGTTCTGTGCATTGACAAGCACAGAACCCAGCGTTATTAAAATGATTAAAAATAAATTTCGCATATTATTTGATTTCAACACTAACTACATATTTGATATCATCAGAAGCAGCTGCTATACTTATGTCATATCTACCCTTTTCCAAATTCCATCCACCCAACTGTTCATCCCAAAATGCCCAGTCATCAACAGGAAGTTCCACTTCAACCACCTTGGACTCACCTGATTTCAAAGAAGTGCGTGCAAACCCTTTAAGTTCTTTTACAGGCCGTTCGGAAGACGGGTTGATTTGAGAAACATAAACCTGAGATATTTCGTCACCGTCACGTGTTCCCGTGTTCTTCACACTGAACGACACCTTTACCTTGTCACCAGGACTGTAGACGAAGCTATCGGTCCCTGCATCCGAATATTCATAGGAAGTATAGCTCAAACCATGTCCGAAAGCATACATAGGGGTAATATTCTTAGAATCGAACCATCTGTATCCGACATAGATATCTTCTGAATATGTCACGGTTTCATTAACTCCCGGATATGCTTCGGGTCCAAACGCATGAGCTCCGCAATCTTCAAGGGTTGCAGGAAATGAGATAGGTAGTTTGCCTGACGGATTGACATCTCCGGACAATACGGAAGCTATGGCATGTCCAGACTCGGAACCGCAGTACCATGCCTGCACAATGGATGGGACATCTTCAGCAAAACGCAAATCCACGGCATTTCCGGAAACAAGAACCAGTACGACATTGCTGTTCACTTCGAGAATTCTACGTATGAGTTCCGGCTGTCCATAAGGAAGGTTGTACGATTCTCTGTCATATCCTTCGCTGTCCTGCCTCCAGTTATGATTAAGACCTCCCACAAATATCACAAGATCACTTTCCCTAGCAAGTTTTACCGCTTCTACCGCCAACTGCATATTGTCATAAGCCGGAGAAGCGATCCTTCCGTCTATCATTGGAGTATAAGCACTATATCCCCTTGCAAAAGACACTTCCACTTCTTTTCCAAAACGCGATTCGATACCCGCAAGCGGAGTAATTTCATATCTTGGTTTAAGAGCAGCAGCACCTCCATTACTGGCATGAGTTCTGACAGCATTTTCCCCTATTACAGCTATTTTCCTGCATTTTTTAGTATCTACCGGAAGAATATTATCGCGATTTTTCAACAATACTATCCCTTGCTCTGCGATATGGCGTGCCAAGTCAGTATGCTCTTTCGTATTAAAACTTCCCCAAGGGCGATTGCGGTTCATTGCCGTTCTTAGATTAAGTTTAAGAACACGTCTGACCTTATCGTCAAGTTTTTCCATAGGTACTTTGCCATTACGAACAAAATACAGGAGAGAATCAGCCATATAATATTCATTATATGGTTTTAATGTTCCCATTTCTATATCAAGTCCGTTCATTGCAGCCTCATACGCATTCTTTGTTCCGCTCCAGTCCGAGATGACTGCTCCGTCAAATTTCCACTCCCCTTTAAGAATATCATTGATGAGATAGTTATTGTGGCAGCAGTATTGTCCTCTGAATTTATTATATGCCCCCATTACAGACCATGCACCAGCCTCTGTTACAGCAGCTTTAAAGGCAGGAAGATAAATCTCTCGCAGTGCCCTTTCAGACACCTCTACATTAACGGTATCTCTCTGATACTCCTGATTATTAAGTGCAAAGTGCTTTACACATACAGCAATACCGTTATCTTGAATGGCTTTGATATACGGAACAGCAATTTTCGAAACTAAAAAAGGATCTTCACCCATATACTCGAAGTTTCTTCCGTTAAGAGGTGTCCTTGCGATATTTACTCCCGGAGCAAGCTGAACGTCTTTCTCCCGATAGTTCGCCTCTTCACTGAGAGCTTGACCGTATTGAGACGCAAGTTCCATATTCCAGCTGGATGCAAGAACCGTAAGAGCCGGAAATGCCGTACAGGAATCATTGGTAGTTTCCGCTTTTGTCCAACTGTTGTAAAGGACTTCGCTTCTTACACCGAACGGTCCGTCATTCATCCACAACTCAGGAATGCCGAGTCGTTGCACTCCGGGAGAACTGAATTTGGACTGAGCATGACATAATGCCACCTTTTCTTCCAGCGTAAGACGTGGAATAATATCTTCTACTCTCTCGTCTATCGTTTTGGATTCATCAAGATAAACGGGCAATTGTCTGTTAGTTCCTGTTTTGGATCCTGATGTACACGCGGATATCAAAATAAGGACAGACAATACAGTCATCGTAATTCTACTCATAACTAATTTAATTTTAAATTTCATTTACAATATTCAACCACCGGAAGCGTCGTCATTCTTATCCTTGTACATCCGGACGGTACCATTTCTATCTCTTCACATTCTGACGAAACCTGAATTTTCTCTTCAGGTAGCCCAGGGGTCGTATCACCCAAAAGTCGCCATTCAGGAATTTCAAATGCAGTTACTTTAAGCTTGACAGGTGTTGAATCTGGTGTCCACGGGAATCCTTTCTTCCCTGTGTTCACCACTGTTATTTCAGGGTTTTCAGGCAGACCGAAATTCCACTTAGAAGCAGGGGTCACGTTATATGCAGGAAAAGCTACAGATGTTTTGAACTGGTCCTTTATGATCTCAACATTCTCATCAATATCTACAGAATACAGCAATGGCCCCATATATACATTAATTCCGGCATCAGTTCTTTTCTCTGCCCTCGGCTTCATATCGATGTCCAACTCTACGACATCCCCATCCTTAAATCGTCTTTCTATCGTACTGAACCCTCCTGCATGATATTCTTTCGGCTGTTCTGCATTGACTGTCAACTTTGCATTCTCTACCCATGATGGAATCCTCATGGTAAACGGTATTCTGACAGGAGCACCATCGAGAGCAAACCTGAATGTTATTTTCCCGGAGAAAGGATAAGAAGTATCTTCCGTTATACATACTTTTGTGCCATTAATTTCTGTCCTATATTCCGACGGACCGTACAAAGCGGCAACTATCTCATGCTCGTCACCATTCATCCACATCCTTGAAATATAATTCGGAAACATCCTGTGGACATTGCCGGAACAACATTCAACATCAAAACCCGGTCTGTAAGCCTGACGTGACAAGCCCTCTTCACCATACGGAGCCATGGAACTTTTTTCAGTTGCCAATAACTGATTCGGAGATGAGAAGTACTGCAAAGCCTTGAAATCTTTATTAATAGCTCCCAAGGCTGCATTATACACAGCTGATTCCATCTTATCCGCCCACTTAACATCTCCGGTTGCCATCAGCATGTAACCGTAACTCCATATAAAGTCACTGATATCACAGGTCTCATGCAGCGCTTCCGCATGCTTAGGAAACAAGCTTTCATATGAAGCCGGTATCCCATCTGGAAGTTCGTTTTCCCGTTCCACGGAAGAATAGAAACCAAGCGCGGCATCGAGATATTCCTGCCTACCGGTATAAAGATACAGAATCAACGGCTGTTTGGAAACTTCAGCAGCCGTCACACCATGTACATCAATCGGCTTTGAAGAGACCATATCTCCATGGATGAACACTTCATTGTCTTTTGTTCCCCCGTTCATACTGAACAGATCCCAAATATGCCCGGCTTTCTGCAAGATTTCCTTGTCGCCCGTATATGAATACATTTTGCACATACTTTCTATGATACAAGTCTGCCTGTTGGTCAAAGTATCATTCAAGGCAGAAAAATGTTTTTTCAGCAGAACCGGAATCCTGTCGTCTTCGGTATAGTCGTAATATGCAAGCAACGTCCGTGCGAATACAGAAAATGCCCACTGGTTCTCACCAAGGGTTTCCGGACCTAGCATTCCGTTCGCCCGGGGATGGGATAAGACATATCCGACATTGTCGGAACCGAGCTGCATAAGTACGCTGTCTCTCAGGAATATTCCACACCTATACAGACCGTCAATCATATATCCCGACTGTTCATAAGGCCACCAACCTTTCGCTATCGGATTCCCTCCCTCCGGGATTATTCCATTCCACAGACATGTGTTATAAGGATAACCAGACTCCTTGCGATTAAGCCCGAGGCCGTCTCTCTGTCTCTGTAATATTTCTCTTAACCACGAAGATGGTCTTATATTTTCTATATTCGCTTCCTTATATACTCCATAATATTCAGGAGTGTCAGTCACATCAGCACATGAGCCAACCCCCAAGACAAGACCGACCGCAATAAATAATCTAATCAACTTCTTTTTCATGATTATCGGTTTTCAATATTTTATTTTTTCTCATCCATTCTACCAGTTCGACAGTCCAGTCATGTCCATAACCATCGACAGTAATTTCAAAAGCTCCGTGTCCCCCATCATCGACAGTCTTCCAATCCAATGGAACTCCGGCCTCCAAGAGTTTTTCCTTGACACTAAGTGCAAAACCGTAACCGCTGTCATTAGTCGCATGACGCATAAAAAAAGGAGGAGTCTCAGCATCAAATCTGAACGGCCATTTCTGTTTCCCGTAATACCAACTCGTTAATGGAATCACATAGTCAGGGCGCGAAAAGGCGTCTGGGCAATCGGCTGAAGCCAGCCTCAATACAATCAGCGCACCTGCCGACTGTCCTGCTACTCCGATTGCATTTTCATCTATATTCCACTCGGAGGCTTTCTCTCTGACTGTCCTTACGGCTTGTCTTGCATCTTCCAAAGCCACGTCAAGTCCACGTTTCACCCTGTATTTTACACCGATTACCGCTACTCCATATGGCCTCAACAGCTCTGCCGCCTCACGCGCATTTCTGATAAAGCCGGTATAGCTCAATCCTCCTCCCGGGAAAAAGATTACCACCGGAGACTTCTCTGACTGACGGGGAAGGAAAACTTCCAATTCCGGTTCGGAAATCCTGTCGATACGCGCTATTGAATTGATATATTCCGGCCCGGAATATTCATAATCGGGAATTTCGCCCTGCCATACAGGCAGCCTTTCAATACCTCTATTTCCTTCTGCCATACCGGTCCACCATTGAGACACGGCATCTGCGATATATGATATACACCGCTTCCAGTCATAACTTTTCTGATTGGAACAAAAGCCCTCATAATCAGCAAAATCACAATTACAGGAAACAATTTGAGCCGTATCGGATGTCATCCATAATATGTCGGTATTTTGCCTAGCAGCCATCAAGCGGATTTTACAGAAAGTATTCTCATTAGTATTCAAATCTCTGCATTGTATGACAAATACTCTATATCTTCCTGTCTTTTCCGTAGATATGATCTCCGCGGCTTCCTTTATTCCCCTTACACAGCGGTATGTTACTTCCGGGCTGTCTGTCAAATCCAGTATTTTCAGCCCAGAAGCAATTTGGTTTTCAATATAGGTGGCACTTTCTTCAGGGAAATCCACTCCAAGAAACAGCACGGACGGAACATCCGGGAGTTTTCCGGCACTAGGCCACACCGGACAGAAAGTCATCGCAAACAAAATAACAAAGAAAAAAAGCTTCATCTCAAAATGGAATCAATAATTCGGAACACTCTATTTAATCTTCAATTTAAAACCCCAGACCAAATCGCAAGGAGGATTCTTTCTGACAGACTCCGGTATGATTATTTCTATTCCGTCTCCAGTTTTTTTCCATTTGAGGGGACGATTATGCCCCATCAGAAATACCGATTTGGCAGAAACCGGAACGAATGATCTGATTTTCACCACAGACGGCATATATTCATCCTTGGCATTCAAGTAAAAGGCATATACGTTGTTATCTTTTGAAGTAAACGCTATTCTGTCCTCTTTGTAAGGAGCAATTGCTTTCGTTCCATGGATACCCTCTGAGTTAACCTGCATCCAGTCACCGATTTCCTTAAGTCGCTGATATGCCTCCGGAGCAAGTTCTCCGTCAGGACCCGGTCCGACATTCAGTAGAAAGTTTCCTCCACGTGAAACTATCTGTACAAGGGTATTCAGAATGTCATGCGTGGATTTGTAACTATCATCTGGTTTGTATGACCATTGAGTAGCCATAGTCATACAAGCCTCCCAAGGATAGTCCAAGGCACGATCCGGTATTTTCTGTTCCGGAGTCCTGTAATTTTCATAGATGGTATTCGTATGTCTTGCCACCATCATGATTCCAGGCTGATTGGTTCTTACCGTCTTTGCGAATCTTTCCCACTGCGGATGCCTGTCAGGAGAAGCATCGCACAAGTCGAACCACAGCATGCCGAGGTTACCGTACTTTCCTCCGGTCAGTTCATTCAACTGATTGTTGATAAAGTCATTTAAGCGCTGCCATTTTTCCGGGAACATTTCAGGAGGATAATTTATATTCCTGTCTTTGGGAGGGAAATAATCCCACCAATAGTCATTATTGTTCCAATCTGCTATGGAATAATAAGCACCTGCCATCATACCTTTGCCACGAAATGCATCGAAAATTCTCTTTGCAATGTCAGCATTCGCATCTGTGTGGAACGGACATTCGACATCGGTTATTTTATAGTCGCTGTACTGAGTATCGTACATATTGAATCCGTCATGATGCTTAGTTGTGAAGACCACATATTTCATTCCAGCATACTCCGCCGCTCCAGCCCATTTTTCAGGATTGAATTTTACAGGATTGAATGTCTTTTTCAAATCTTCATACTTCCGGACATAGTCAAAATAGTTCATTCCTTCCGGCCTCACCATACAGAATTTATATGCTTCCGGACAAATGGACCAGGACTCTACTATACCCCATTGGCTGTATGTTCCCCAATGGATAAACATACCGAATTTCATATCCTGCCACTTTTCTATATTTTCCCTTACAATGCTTTCCTCCGGATAGATATAAGGAGGTTTACTGTCAGTATTCTTTTTGTCCACCATCGGATCCTGTGCAAATACTGCAATTCCTCCGATAAACATGGCCAAAAGCGATGCTATTACTTTTTTCTTCATTTTCCTCATTTTATTTAGAATCAATACTTCTTGCTTCGTAAATCTGGCGGGCTATAGTTTCCCCGATAAGATTATATGCGTATTGGCTGTAATGGATGTCATCCGTCATCATATTCATCTGTGGAAAAAGCCAAGGATCCGCAGCTACAAGATGAACTCCATGCATTTTTTCAGACAGTCTGCGTTGTGCCGCACGAACCTGATGATAGCCCTCTTGCGGACGGTCGACATATTGTCCTGTGAGGACTATATAGAAAGGAAGGTCGGCATCATGAAGATGCTTTCTGAACCGGAGTATAAGATTGCGAAGCGCCGCCTCATAATCCTCACCGTCCATTTTCCCATCATTGATAGCATTTGCGTCACGTTCTCCTTGAAGCCAGATCACCCCACTGAATTTCAATCCTGTAACGGCAATCGCAGAATTACATTTAGCCATCGCTGCATCGAACAAAGGCAAGACACCCTTTTCCGCCCAAGTACCGTAGATTGTCTCTCCTGTAGTGGAGCATGCACTTCCTCCCCTCGCCGCAGATACCACTACAACCGAATCACCTGTCATTTTATTAAGGTTCCACGCGAACGAAGGACTGATGCTGCCGCTGTTCGCCTTGCCGAAATACTTGCCGTTCTCACCTACTGGGTCCTGCAGTATTTTCAACGAATCTCCGGATTGTACATAGTCGAAACACTCTTTGCTATAGTATTTCATCGAAGTTCTTCTATCACCCATTCCGGAAGCATTACTCTGTCCAGCTATGAGCCACATACTCTTTTGGGCAACTCCCGAAACGGACAGCCCCGCTAAAATCAACAATATAAAAAATCGTTCCATAAAATCGTTTATAGTGAAATTTCAATGACATTCATACCCCATGGAGCAAAATCAAGATTGATCTGCCCTTTCTTTCCCGCCGATCTAATAATTTTACCCTGAAGAGCCTTAGCAGAACGGAAACCTGTCTTATTCGCAACTAACTGCGACAAATCCAGAGTTACAGTGCATGACTGACTGTCATTAGACTGACACATTGCAATCAAGTATAACTTCGTGCCGTTCTCTGACAAAGCGGTAAGGAATTCAATCTCCGGGTTATCGCAACCGACCATATCCGGTCTGAACAGAAGATCCGCTTTCTTACCGTAAATATTACCGGGTGCAAATCCATATGTGACATGTGGGCCAACCTTAGGAGTCATGTAGCCATATGGAAACGAAATATTACTGTCCGAACGCAAACCAGCCTCCGCAATCAGATAATCCACAATCCAGCCAATCTGCCAGTACGCATGCCACGGGAACATTGTGGAATATTTTTTCAACTCATTCATTCCGTGCCAGTAATAGACTGCGCATCCGCTTTTCTGATCGACAAAAGCATTTCTTCCGATTGACGCAGCTCTTGCCATAGTAAGGAAAACCGGTTCCTCCGTCCATTCATACATTTTCACGAACAAACCTGCATAACTTGATATCAAAATCGGTCCGTTTACTGCCGTACCTCGTATATGCTCCACACCAAGACCAGTCTGATTCAGCTCCCAATCTTTATATGCTTGCTCGCCGATGTATTTCGTTTCATCAGTCATTACCGGATTGGTGAATATAGACGTCGCGTAAATCATGGCGGCATCTATAGACGCCTGTTTATATGCCTTGTTACCCGTTATTTCATACAAGTCCATATAGGCACGAGATGTCTGTGCCGTACAGAAATCCCAGATATTGCGTCCATCACCGCATACTCCGAGATAATATCCTTTATCCACTCCGTTTTCCTGCTGCCAGTCTGCACCTTTGCAGGCTGCGTCAAGGTATTTCTTGTCTTTCAAGTGCTTATATGCTATGTACAATCCATACCAGGTTGGCCTGTAATCCTTAAGATCCGGGAAAGACGGTTTCATAGAAAATCTGTCATAGCCGACCTCAAAACTTCCATCATCTTTCTGCCATGCAAGCAATCTGTCACCTGCCATCCTCAACCTTTCAAGCAATTCCTTGTCATCAGGATTGAATAGAAGCATATTTCCGAAATCGACCATAGTATAGTAGGTCGTATGCAAAGGTTCTATCCAATTGCCCCTTTCCGACTCCACACCGTCTATATCCGCATATTCTCCGAGAGCGGCACCGCAGAAATACCCCGGTTCTGTCTGCTGCTGAATCATTTTATAATTCCTCACATAGTGAAGACGGCTGCTCATTACGGAATCCTGCCCGTTTCGTGCAATCATAAACATGGTACCAGCGTCAGCAATCTTGGAGCCATTAGCACCTATTGTCTCACCTCTGCTCTGCCATGTTTTCCAGCTCGACTCTTTATCTTTACGCAGGAATTTCTGAAGCCGGCTCACGCGCTCGGACAAAGACACCTTGTTGGTAAGCAAATCCAAGGATGATGGTAAGGCGAAAACATCGTTCACTGCATGCTGGAATACATCGAACCAGCCCGAGTTCTTCAAGGTATAACGGAATCCAAATACCACTTCATCTCCGGCTTTGTGCTTAGCTCCCACCTGTCCGAGTACCGGATGATAAACCACGGGAGTAAGTTCATTATGCCTGTTCGCTAAACTCAATCCCAAGGAATTAGGACTCTTATCCGGAGCTTTGCCGGCTATCGGGTCGGTTTCCGTCCCCGGATCTGGAATAACAGCTAAGGTATAGCCATCCTTCGACGAATACAGCGGACACAGAGTCATCGTATTACGTTCTTGGGCAAGCATCGGAACACAAGGAATGCCCATGCTGTAAGTTTTTGCCATATTCAGATTATACTGGATTTCATTGCCATACCAATTACCCGGAATCATCGCCCATGATATATTGTTCTCTTCGAAGACGGTAATCGTAGGGGTGGCGATGGATACGGAACCGTTCGTCGACAGTCTGACCTTCATATCGACCTTTATATCAGACGGAAATAATGGATCTACCTTCCATATTGCTTCAACGTCTCCGAAACGGAGACTGTGAGAAAATTTCAGAGTACCATCGGGAAGCATTTCTGCTTTTGACGGATAGAACGTAAAATCCTTTCCCTCAAGATCCTGATCGACCAAATCCTTTGCCGGATTACGATCTATATACAAAACCGTGTAATATCCCTTGGGGGCAGGAATCTGCTTCCCGTCGATTTTAATACACGAGATATGCCAGCCATCCTCCTCCTGTTGCCATTCAAAATCAATACTGCCCGTATTAAGATTCAGTTTGGGCTGAGCGGACATCAAAACACTCACACAAGCAATGAGTAACGTAGAAAACAAATATTTCATAAATGTATTTTTCAGAAAATTATTTTTCAACTATTTCTATTTCTATATTTTGCACAGATTCTTCAGTTCCAAAAGCGGTAGCATTACGCGACACTACGGTCACCGTAAACTTACCCGGTTTGTAATATGTGTAATCATAGAACCCCGGAACAACCTCGCTGTACGACTTAATAAGCGTACCATAATCAGGAATCACTTGGCTCGGATCGACAGGAGAAGTAATTACCCAGCTTTCAAAATCCTCCTTACCGTCAGGCATGCCTGCACAAGTAAGCGATGTTCCAAGTGTCCACTGATAAGCGGGGAAAATAGCACCGGTCTGATCTTCCTGTAGTTTATTCGTAGTTGTACCACATTTTGCAAAAGAAGCATTTGTCCATATCGTATAAGGAAGAGCATCCGTTTCAACTGTATTATTAAGATTGAATGAAGAGATTGTATATCCTTCCTGTTTCTGTCCCTTTTTCGCAGTATAACGGAAAGCAAGATAGATATCCCGTCCGTTCCATTCTGACAAATCTATTGCTCCGGAATTAACATTAACACCTTTTTTAGTCCCCTCAACAGGCCATTTCGCTTTTTCAGAAATATCCAGCCAAGTGGCACGTTTTATTCCCTCCATGGTGATGTCACCGTCAAAGTCAGTAGAAAGAAGAAGCTTGATTTCGGCATACTCCTCCAAGTTATCTCCATCTTTTTTACAATTGAAAGACAGGACTGGAGAACCATTCTCCCTTCCGCGATTTCTATAGATATAACGCGACCCTTTTATAGTTCCTCCCATCGTTCCGCCATTATAATTATCAACTCCGGTAAAAATCGTCACGAAATCAGCTTCTCCTGAGAAGTGGAAGCGAACATTCTCTCCAACTTCGTATACATTCTTTTCAAGCCTAGTCACAACAGTTGATTCGGTCACGGTGTCAACTTGGCAGGACACAACGACTAAAGCGGCGACTAAAGCGGGAAACAGGTTTCTAATTATATTTCTTTTCATTGTCTCATACTTTTAATAATGTTAAATATACAATTACCAGCCTTCATTCTGTTTCAATTCAGGATTAAGCATTATTTCTCCGGAAGGGATCGGAAGGTAATAATGAACATCGGACACATTGTTGCCAGGAGTCATGATATAATCAAGTTGCGCTCCATTGACTCCTTTTGCATTCCTGCCATCATCCCTCGTAGCCTGAAGCACCTCCACAAGATTGTGCCAACGTTTGAGGTCTAAACGTCTCCAGCCTTCAAAGCATAGCTCCCTTGCTCTTTCATCCATAATAGTCTGAAGGAACGCCTCCTTTGAGTCTGTAGCTTCAGCAGGCAATTCATAAGACGGACTCTCATCCTTCATCACTGCGATTGCCGTAGCACCGCTACCCTTAGGACCTTTCCCGCCCTCGAGTGACCTGATCACCACCTTCGGAGTTTCACTGTAGGCATGTCCCCTGTCGAGCAATACTATTGACTCAATAGGTCTGGTGGCTTTAGTGTCCGGTTTCCCGTCAGAACCAAGAATCTCAGGCAACTTGGCAGTAGCAATTGTAAGAGGACCTTTAACGTCTCCGACACGATATGCCTTGGGAGATTTGTTCTCTTCCGTTGTGCATGTGACAGATGCAGTATTGTCGGTAACATCTACAATTTCCACACAAACTTCATCAATGGTATAATTTTCTCCCGGATTGGTAAGTTCAATATGATCAATAAACTTGCGACCGTCCATCTGTCCGTATGCCCTTTTTCTCACCGCGTTGACATAGCCTATAGCCTCAGGTGTCGAACCATTATTTATCTGACACAATGCTTCGGCTGCCATAAGCAATACATCGGAATAGCGTACTATACAGAGGTTGGTTCCTGTATTACTCTGATATGCAGGCCAAATCTTTGCATACTGACGGTTGAACTTGTTGACCTGACGATCATAAACCAATCTGTCATTATCAGGATCCTTATGCGAGCCGAAATAAGTAAGAACAAGACGATCGGCACCATCAAGCTTCGTAGGGGCATTGGTAAACGGAGCGATAGCCCAGTTACGTCTTTCATCATAAGAGCCTAACAATGCCTCAGTATCCTGCTCATAATATGAAAACATTCTTTTGGTGATCTTCATTGTATTATTAACCATAAAGGACACATTTGCTACAGCTTTGCTGCAATTGGTACCAAGCGAGGTCGATAATGAAGGAAAATATTCTTTCAGTCCGTCAGACGTACTTTTACAATACGCTTCTATCTCCCATAGATTTTCACGTATATCATACTTGTCCTGAATAAGCGGAATGAATGCTTCTGCAAAATTAGGAATCAAGCTGTGAGCAGGATCGTCGATGACCATCTTTGCCCATTTGTATGCATCTTTGTACCTTTCAGTGTTGTAGCAAGGGAATCCGGCATTGAAAAGGCAGACCCTTGCCAGCACTCCCCTGACAGCAGACTTGTTGATTCTTCCTCCAAAGTTAAATTTGGTAATCGGAAAGACCTTACTCTCTGCCTCTTCCATCTCGCGAATTACAAAATCGTATATATCAGCCTCCTCTGCCTGCTTTGCAGAAGTACTATTAACATCCGAAGATGCCTCCGTTACAAGAGGAACCCTTCCATAATTTTGTACAAGATTGAAATAACAGAATGCCCTTATAAATTGCACCTCACCTTCCATGGCGAGCTTTGTTTCTGTTGTCATCTTGGCATCAGGAAGATAATGAAGGAACTGACAGCAACGCTGAATCGCCGCATAAAGATTCTTGTACATAGTAGCATTAGGAGCATATCCGGAAGTATAGCTATACACCTTAGGACCTGTTCCGGCTGCTGCATTATACATTTCATCCGTCACATTCCAGATGACGAACTGAGAGTTCATGCTTCCATCAAAAAGTCCTCCTCCCGGTACGCTAAGAGCGTCATAACAACCCACTAAAACCTTTGCGCATGCCGCACTATCTTTGAAAAATGTATTCGGAGTGTCCGAATCTATCGGATGCAAATCCAAATTAGACAAACAGCCTGTAAGAGGAAAAAATGCAATTCCGAACAATATACTTTTAATAAACTTATTCATATCCATATAAATTATTATATCACATTAAAACGAAATTTGTGCACCAAATATGAATGTACGTGGTACAGGGTATGCCGAATAGTCATAACCTGGAGTTCTTGCATTCGACATCGTGCTGACGGTAGGGTCCTGTCCCGAATATCCCGTCACCGTAAACAAATTCTGGGCAGAGAAATAAATCCTCATGTTGCTAACAAAAAACCTCTGGCTCACCTGAACAGGCAGAGTATATCCTATATTCAAATTTTTCAGTCTCAAATATGAGCCGTCCTCTACATAACGGTCACTGCCCCAAGCCGTATTGTTTGCAGATCTTGCACGCGGAAGTTTTCCGTTAGGATTGTCCACGGTCCATCTGTCGGCATACGAAGCAAACTGATTGGAACTCAATGATCTGCCTTCTTCTAAATAATAACGGTTCATATTAAGGATATCATTGCCGTAGCTGAATGTAAAGAACAATGACATATCAAAATTATAGAATCTGAAAGTATTTGTTATACCGCCCGTAAAATCAGGATTCGGATTACCTATAATCGTCAAGTCTTCTTGAGTAATCTGGAGATCGCCATTCAAATCCTTGAATTTCTGATATCCGGGAAAGACTCCCTTTCTGTTTGCATGAGTTGACTGTGAAACTACATCATCTCTCAATATCCAGCTGCCATCGCTTCCCTTACGGAAATCTTCATATTGATAAAGACCGTCTGTAAGGGCTCCGTACATCATACCGATAGGCTGGCCCACCTTCGCAATATACAATGCAGCCCCATTCGGAATCTTCAGATTATCAGCAGGAAGCACACTCTGGTTGTTGGCAAGTGCAAGCACTTTGTTCCTGTTGAATGAAATATTGAAATCGGTAGTCCAGTTAAAATGCCTTCTCTTCATATTAACAGTGTTTAGAGACAGTTCGAAACCTTTGTTCTCCACCCGGCCTATATTTCTATATGCTGAACCATAACCGATATGGGCAGGCAAAGTGGCATTGATCAGAAGATCTTTAGTATCTTTCTTATAATACTCGGCGGTCAAGTATATTCTATTGTCGAAGAAGCCCAAATCCATTCTAGCATTAAAGGTATATGTAGTCTCCCATTTCAATTTAGAATTACCTATCGATGAGACAATCGCTCCCGTTGTAGGATATTCATCATTGAATGAATAGTCATAATATGTCCCTCCGGAAGAAAATCCCATCTGCGGAAGATAAGCGTATTCTCCGATACCATTATTGCCGGTAGACCCATAGCTCAAGTTAAGCGATCCTTCGCTAAACCATGATCCGATATTGTTCTTGACAAAATTCTCATCTGAGAATCTCCACCGAACGGCTCCTGAATAGAACTTGCCCCACCTATTGTCACGTGCAAATTTTGAAGAACCGTCCGCACGCATCGTAAACGTCAGATAGTATTTTCTGTCATAGTTGTAATTCGACCTAAAAATAAAAGATTGTATTGCCCATTCTGTCAACTTCTTGGACATGATTTTCTGAGACAGCCCTTCATCAAGTGCCTCTATTCCTCTCCATTCTGATGTAATAGGAATCTGTGTAGCTTTTGCTTCGAAGATATCCGAAACATTTTTCTGCTGAGTACAACCGACAGTTACGGCAAGGTCATGAATATTATCGAACTTTTTGTTGAAGTTCAAAGTGTTCTCATTCAAGACATTGTTAGTTCTTGTTACTCTTCTCGAACCGTTAATTCCGTCATTTCTTCCTGGAAGTGTACTTCCGGCTTCTGTCTTGGAATTATTGAATATATCAGTCTGGGATTCAGTACTCGTATAAGAAATCGAAGTAGTAAATTTCAGACATTTGAGAATATTCCAATTGAACATGGCACTGGTTCTCAACTGTCTTGTGATATATTTCTGATCAGTATTTTGCGTCTGGAGCAATGGGTTGAACATCGGCACTCCACTTTCCGGCCTTTCAGGATCTTCAAGTTCATGTGTCAAGTCCACACCGTTTGTGGAAATAGGTCTGTATGACCACACTTTATACATATAAGCAGAAGATCCCTGTCCATAGTTAACTTGCATACCAGTTCTTTCCTTCTCCGCATAATTCGCTCTCATGACAAGCTGCATACGATTGCCTATCTTCTGGGTGATGTTCATGCTGCCAACATAGTTCTTCATACCGGTATTGAGAATGATACCCTTCTGATTGGCATAATTGAATGAAGCCATATATGTGGTCTTCTCAGTACCGCCAGATGCGCTTACGCTGTATTCGTGCATCTGTCCTAGCTGACTGATCTCATCTTGCCAGTCAATAGGTCTCACATTCTTATAGTCATCGAGTGTCCATGGAGTTCCATCCGGATGAGGATCCCTACCATCGAGATACATAGAGCCATAAGCCGCATCAAGTTCATTCTGAAGTCTGACAAATTCATAAGGTGACATCATTTCATACCTATTATAGTCTTTCGACAAGCTATAACGGTACTCGAAATTAATTTTCGGAGCGCCCTTTGAACCGGAATCGGTAGTAATAACAATCACACCATTAGCACCGCGTGCACCATATATGGCTGTCGCCGATGCATCTTTAAGTATCTCGATACTTTTAATATTCTGAGTAGGAATTGACGAGTTATCGGGAGACTCTAGTGGAATACCGTCTACCACATAAAGAGGAGCATTGCTCTGGGTTACAGAATTGCTACCCCTAATCAGAATGTCCGGAAGACCTCCAGGCTGTCCATCCCCGACATTGACCTGTACACCGGCGACCTTGCCGGCAATAGCATTTTCAAACGTCACTGCCTGAAGCGCCTTCATATCCTCAACGTTGACAGAAACAACGGAACCGGTAAGATCCTTTCTTGCTACCGGACCTCCGTATGGAACCACCACCACTTCCTCGAGCATTTTCGCATCAGGTTCAAGAGAGATTCTCAATTTCTCTCCCCCTTTTGTAACCCGCACCTGATAATCTTTGTAACCAATGAAAGAGACAGTGACAGTCTGTCCGACAGGTACTCCTGTAAAAATGAAATTTCCATCTACATTTGTGGATACACCTTTGGTACTGCCTTTGATATAGACGTTAGCTCCTATGACAGGAGTTTCGGTTTCATCAACGACAGTTCCTTCAACGGTAACCATCTTAGTTTTTTCCTGTGATCGGACTGGCATGATGCCTGCAAATGAAACCAGCAGGCACATCAGAAAAAAAACAATTTGTTTTCCTGATCTTGATTGAATACGATTTAATGTTAACATACTTTGGCATTATAAAAATGATTAGAATTAATATATTGAGAAATGTTTCGATCTGGGCTATTATAATAGCTTTTAACGCAAGCAAATTTATATAAGTACAATCAATTTTAATAGCATAATGCCTCAAAAATCAACGGAAACGTTCCCGGGAACGTTTGGATTTTGCAGAATGTCTAAAAAGTTGTAAGTTTGCAGACAAACCTACAATCATTCATGTTATGGAAAAGCCAATTACAATAAAAGACATAGCAAAAAAACTCGGGTTATCCACCTCCACAGTTTCCAGAGCTTTATCGGACAGTTGGGAAATAAAGAAAGAAACCAAGGAGCTGGTTATCAAGACTGCTGCAGAACTGAACTATCATCCGAACACGCAGGCAAAAGGGTTGGTCACAAAGAAAAGTTATACTATCGGAATCGTTGTGCCTGAATTGGTCACATCTTTTTTTCCTATGATTATATCCGGAATACAAAAAATACTAATGCACGAGGGCTATCAGATCCTCATTACTCAATCCAACGAATCCGCTGAAACAGAGCGTACCAATCTGAGTCTTTTAGAACAACACATGGTAGACGGTATAATAATATCCACGACATCTGACAGTTTCGTCAACTCTGATATGTATCAAAGCCTACAGGATAATGGGATTCCACTTGTGTTTTTCAACAGGGTGCCTTCCAACATTGATACTACAAAAATTATTATTGACGATAAGAAAATGGCCTATTCGGCAGTGGCTCATCTTATAGGTGAGGGATACCGGAAAATATTTCATTTTGCGGGTCCAGAAAAATTGGATATAACGAAAGATCGTATGAACGGATATATAGAGGCCATGCAGGATGCCAATCTCCCTATTTCAGACTCTACCATCATTCATTCCGGTATTTTTATTCGTGATGGAGAACAGACTATGGAAGATATACTGTCCGGAAACGGTGAAAAACCGGATGCTATATTTGCATTTAACGATCCTGTTGCTATCGGAGCGATGAAAGCCTTGAAACGGCACGGATTGAGGATACCGTATGATGTCGCTTTTGTCGGCTTTTCAGAATCGGATATGGCCACTGTCGTCGAACCTTATTTGACGTCTATAGAACAGCCGCGTGTCGAAATCGGAGAGATTGCAGCAAGCTGCATGCTGGACAAGATTCGTACAAATAGATTGCTCAATAAAAAAATTGTACTGGATGCCAAATTGAATATCAGGGAATCATCGCATAAAAAACACAATTATGATAAAGACACTATTCTAACATAGGAGGGGTAGTGATTGACCTTAATCTGTAAGTAAGCCCTCGTAATGTTCACTTCTTCCTCCTTTACTTGGTTGAACGTGAGGAACACAGGCAAAGTGAATTTCAGAAATTCGGTATACCATTCATCACCAAGATCAAAAACAATATGAGAAACTCCCTGATAAGTATACCCGCCATTGATGTCAACCTTATCAATGACGGGCAACTTGAAATCTTTTAGAACTGACGTTAGTATATGATCAATCAGCGGAAGAATTTAATGCTTTCAATAGCTCACCTTTCACCGTATCCGTTCCCGGAAAACCTACTGACCGGTACGTTTGTTTCCCTGCACGGTCGAGCACCAGATAAGTAGGTACGCCACGGACTTCGAATTTATCACAAATAGCTGCCCACTGAGCATTGGTCAACCGGTAATGCTCACCATGAATATCGGGTATCATATTGTTCCATGTTGTCTCCGGAGAATTTTCACCGGCAATAAAGACATACACGATATCTTTATCTATCAGCTCCTCCTTCATGGGTTTCATCATCTTCATAGCCATCTTACAAGGTCCGCACCAGGTGGCCCAGAAATCAACAAGCACTACTTTACCCTTGAACGGATCGACAATGGCTTCAAAAAGGGCATCGTCCTTCACATCTTCGGGCAGAGTACGAACCATAAAACTGCGCTTCTTCTTATTTTCTTCTATCTTCTGAAGCAGCTCCGTATTCATTGCAGTCAATTGGTTCAGGAAATAGGGATTCTCAATCGTGCGTAATGTAGCAAAATCGTCTTCAGACAAAGGCATAAAATCTTCCAGTTTTGAAGCACATTGCATTGCTGTCTGCACATCATGATAGATACCTTTACCTCCTATTAGCTCTCCAACCGCCTTCTGATTAGCTTCCAAAGCCACTTTGCCACACTCCTGAAAGAGGTTGTCATACTTATCTCTCAGCACCCTCATTATAGAAGCATCCTGCGACGAAGGATTATCACGGTATTTCTTCATTGCTTCCTTATCCTCCGGACTTACCTTGGATGAGTCAAGCAGGTAATCAAAAATACCGACGGTCTTAACAGACGGCAAATGGATGTATGCAGTATTTCTTACCATACCGGAATAATTGAAGCAATACACAGACTTGGGTGAATTGATGTAATCCAGTTTACTTAAAAAGTCAAAATAGCCATCTGACGTTTTTTTTGAGAGATACTCCTTACCGGCATCACGCAACGACAGTCCTTTTTGCTGAGCATAAGCCTGCAATAGCTGATAATCATATCCACATAACAGTCCATACAATGCATCTTTATTCAGCACCGTCAACAATTCCGCATAAGCTGCACTTATTTTCTTATTGGCACGGATCACATTGTCCGCTTCTTCATATTTCCGCATGCAATATGCTTTATACTGATCCGGAGTCATGTCATATAAGTCTTTCAACTCAACAGAACAAAGAGGAATTTCCAGTCCGGAATTCATTTCCGTATTCAATCCTGCATTCAGTCCTTCAAAATAAACCTTCTTCCCTTCAGCCTTCGTGTCTTTCTGTAAACGACTGGAAGCACGCGTCATTTCACGAAGATTTACGGTAACCTTGGTTTCTCCACCCGGAGACAACAAAAAAGAAACAACAGATCCACCCACACTTAAATAGGCGACAGAAGGGTGTGAAACTGATATTTCCGTATGGAAATTTCCCACTTCATCCAACTCTAACTCTGTATTCTTTTGTCCATAGGCAGATAAGAAATCAGCAGAATGTAATTCAGCTTTCATCCGGAATGAAGACTTATAATCCAAAATACGACCACTAATGATAGCTGTTCCCTCTTTGATTTCAGGAGTCGGCAAAGCTACAGCAGTCATTTTTCCTGCCTTCTCTAGACCTTTAGGCAATTGGAGTTTAGGCAACTTTCCAGTCAGGCTGATACCGAAAAGATTAAAATCTCTCTCACCTTCCCCTTCCACAAAATCGAATGATTTTACAGATGGTGGCAAAGGTGGAAATATCAAAGAGAAAGTGGCCTCTCCGGATTCTGGCATCCAAAATTCCTGTCCCAACTCAATACCTACTCCCTGCCGCACCTGATAACGTTCACCATTATCTGCCATCAGACAAGTAGCAGGGGCAATACGTATCCAGTACTTTGGAGTAAATTTTGCATCCACATCAATCACTGTAGCTGTATCCGATAAATGAACGGCAGCTATCTCAATGGTTTCCGTTGCCTTTGCTATAAACGGAGGGTGATTAATCGTCTTCTGTGCATTCAATGCACTCCAAGACAAAAGACACAATAAGAATAGTAGTTTTTTCATTAGACTCATTCTTAAATTGATACTATCGCAAAGCTTCCACTTCTTCCGGAGTCAATGGTATCTTCTTGCCTAAGCGGCGGGCACCGGTTTCTGTAATAAGATAATCTTCTTCATTGCGAATACCACCGAAGTCACGATATTCTTCCAATTTGTCATAATTGATAAAGTCAGTGAATTTCTTACCTTCTTTCCACATGTCAATCAATTCGGGAATGAAGTAGATACCCGGTTCAACGGTATGTACAAAGCCCGGTTCCAAAGGAATGGCAAGACGTTGAGACTTACGTCCGAACTGTGTACTCTTGGGTTGACCGTTATAGCCTACCCACACTTCGCCCAGATTTTCCATATCATGCACATCCAGTCCCATCATGTGTCCCAGACCGTGGGGATAGAACAATGCATGAGCACCTTCCCGCACTGCATCATCCACATTTCCTTTCATCAGACCCAGTCCTTTCAAACCTTCTACCATTACGCGGGCAGATAAGTCGTACACTTCCATATAAGGAATACCCGGACGGAGAGCCTTTACAGATTCCAGATGCATAGCATTTTGAATTTCGTAAACGGCACGTTGCTTCGAAGTAAACGTTTTATCGGCAGGTACAGTAGACGACATATCACCACAATAGCCCGATGGAAGTTCCGCACCGGCATCGATCAGAAACAAGTCACCCGATTTAATTTTATTACCATGATAATGATTATGCAAAGTCTGTCCGTTGATTGTGGCAATTGTAGGGAAAGAAAGTTCACAATTATTCATTTCGGCTACACGGTTCATCTCTGCCACAACTTCATATTCGTACATACCCGGACGAATCACTTCCATCGCCTTGATATGCATGTCGGCAGTCACATCACATGCTTTTTCTATTTCTGCAATTTCTTCGGCAGATTTATAATTACGCTGTGCCACCACCGCACGGATAAACGGCACGGAACCTTCCTGACGTGCAGGCGGAATACCCAGCCAATCCATGAGTTTCAGCTTATGTTCGGGACGGTAAGGCGGGAGATAATGCACTGTCTGCCCCTTTTGTACAGCTTTGTGCAGATAGCTGATAATCGCGGCGGAAGGAAGCGTCTCCCGAATGCCTACCCGTTCACTCTTCTCTTTCAGAGTCGGCTGCGTACCCATCCATACAATATGATCGATAGTCAGTTCGTCTCCGAAAATGATTTCTTTGTCCTCATCGATGTCAATGATAGCGGAAAGTCCGGCAAACGACAAGCCGAAATAGTAGAGGAAAGTAGAATCCTGACGATAACGAAAAGCATTATCTTCATAATTCAGTCCTTGTTCGTCATTTCCCAAGAATAGTAACACTCCGGAGCCAATATTTTTTTTCAGCAGGGCTCTGCGCTGCACATAAGTTTCTTTATCAAACATAACGTTGCAATTTTTTAAGTTGATACGCACAAAGATAATGCAAACCGAAAGCAGCACAAAATAAGCTTGCCTATTTTTATTGCTGATGTACAGCTTATCTTCACTTTTAGCAAAGATAATGTAAATTAGGCGCCAATCTTTCATGCTTGCATGAAAAACTTATGCCGAGAACATTTCGCGTTCCCGAACTATTCACTATTTTTGCAAAAAGTGTGAAGATAAGTTGCGCCTCGGCATAAAAAATGAACGAGTTCATTTTATTCTGTCTCGTTTGCATTATCTTTGCGGCGAGTAAAAGAAAAGAATAAGTATGGCACAAGGTTCCAGACAAGTACAAACTCAAGCGCAGCAACAGGTACAGACACTGTCGCCCCAGCAGATTCTGGTAGTGAAGCTATTGGAATTGCCCGCTGTAGAACTGGAAGACCGTATACATGCGGAACTTCTGGAAAATCCGGCTCTGGAAGAAGGAAAGGAAGATACGGCAAGTGACGACTTTTCTGAAAATTCCGATACGGAAGGTTCCGCAGAAGACAGCGGAGCCAATGAATATGATTCATTAAGCGACTATTTGAGCGAAGACGATATCCCCGACTACAAATTGCAGGAAAACAACCGTAGCAAAGGTGAACAGGCCGAAGAAATACCTTTCTCCGACGCCACTTCTTTTTACGAAACCCTAAAGGAGCAACTAAGCGAACGTGACCTGACCGAGCATCAGCGTGAACTGGCGGAATATCTGATCGGATCATTAGATGACGACGGCCTGTTACGTAAGTCTCTGGATAGCATCTGTGATGAACTCGCCATCTACGCCGGCATCGAATGCACCCAGGAAGAATTGGAAGAGGTACTGAAGATCATCCAGGACTTTGATCCCGCCGGACTCGGTGCACGCAACCTGCAAGAATGCCTGCTCATTCAGATTCATCGCAAGATAGAGCAACAGCACTTCACCCCGAGCCCTCTACTTTATATAGAAGAAGCGATCATCTCCGAATGTTACGAAGAATTTACCCGTAAGCATTGGGACAAGATACAGCAGAAGCTCGGACTGGAAGAAGATGCTTTTGAACAGGCTATCAAAGAGATCTGCAAACTCAATCCGCGTCCGGGTGCCTCTCTGGGTGAAGCCATCGGCCGGAACATGCAACAGATCATCCCCGACTTCATTGTAGATACATACGATGACGGTACCATCAATCTGGCTCTGAACAACCGGAACGTTCCGGAACTGCGTATGAGCCGTGATTTCACCGAGATGGTGGAAGAGCATACCAAAAACAGGGCTAACCAGTCGAAAGAATCGAAAGAAGCCATGATGTTCCTGAAGCAGAAGATGGATGCAGCACAAGGCTTTATTGATGCCGTGAAGCAACGCCAGAATACATTAATGACTACCATGCAAGCCATTATCGACCTGCAACGCCCGTTCTTCCTCGAAGGAGACGAATCATTGTTGCGCCCTATGATATTGAAGGATGTTGCCGAACGTACCGGATTAGACATTTCAACCATCTCCCGCGTCAGCAACAGCAAATATGTGCAAACCAACTATGGCATCTATTCACTGAAATTCTTCTTCAGTGATGGATACGTCACCGAAGACGGTGAGGAAATGTCTGTACGTGAGATTCGTAAGATATTGAAAGAATGCATTGACAATGAAGATAAAAAGAAACCTTATACAGATGATGAACTGACGGATATACTGAAAGAAAAAGGATATCCTATAGCACGCCGCACGGTAGCCAAGTACAGGCAACAGTTGAACATACCGGTGGCAAGACTGAGGAAGTAATTATTAATTTGAGAACTCTATTCATGGAAGAACAACATATTGTAGCAGACAGGACCTTAATCCGGACAGCCCGGGTGATATCGGCTATATTCACGCCGTTTTCCATTCCATTCCTGGCGTTTCTGATTCTGTTCCTTTTCTCGTACCTGCGCATCATGCCTATACAGTATAAGCTGATTGTGCTTGGAGTAGTGTACTGCTTCACTATTCTTATGCCTACGCTCACCATCTTCCTGTTCCGTAAAATCAATGGTTTCAGTCCCGAAGACTTGGGTGAACGTAAGCGGCGCTTTATGCCATTCTTGCTTACTATTACTTCATACGTATTCTGCCTGGTGATGATGCACCGCCTGAATATCCCTTGGTACATGACGGGGATTATTCTTGCTGCATTGATCATGATGGTTATCTGCATTGTTGTCAATCTGAAATGGAAGTTAAGCGAGCACATGGCAGGTGTAGGGGCTATTGTAGGAGGGCTGGTATCTTTCAGTGCCTTGTTCGGATACAATCCGGTATGGTGGCTATGCCTGTTCATCCTGATTGCAGGTGTCCTGGGCACAGCACGTATTATTTTACAGCATCATACATTGGGAGAGGTACTGGTAGGTTTTGCCGTAGGATTAATTTGCTCTTTATTAGTGCTTCATCCACTGAGTAATATCCTGTTCCGTATTTTCCTCTTTTAAGAGAAGTAAAAAGGGCTCACATTGTAATTTATAATTAGTAATTTGTAATTATATAAGTATTAACCTTTAAAAATAATGATCATGAATTTCCCAGAAAATGTAAAGTACACCAAAGAACACGAGTGGATACGCCTTGAAGGCGATGTAGCTTATGTAGGTATCACCGATTACGCCCAGGCACAATTAGGCGATATCGTATTCGTAGATATCCAAGCAGAGGGTGAAACATTGGCAGCCGACGAAGTATTCGGGACCATTGAAGTAGTGAAAACCATTTCTGATCTTTTCTTGCCCGTAGGCGGAGAAATCCTGGAGCAAAACAAGGCTCTTGCTGACCAACCGGAACTGGTTAACAAAGATCCGTACGGTGAAGGCTGGCTCATCAAAATGAAACCGGATGCTGATGCAGATTTCGATTCATTACTGGATGCTGCTGCCTACAAAGCGTTGATTAACGATTAACTATTAGTGGTTAGTGATTAGCATTGATATTGAGAAGTTTGCTAATCACTAATCACTAAACACTAATAACTAAATAATTATGTCTCCATTAGTAAGCATCATCATGGGCAGCACCTCCGACCTTCCTGTTATGGAAAAGGCCGCTCAACTGCTGAATGATTTACATGTACCGTTCGAAATGAACGCTCTTTCTGCACACCGCACTCCGGAAGCTGTAGAGGATTTTGCAAAGAACGCCCGCGAACGCGGCGTTAAAGTGATAATCGCAGCCGCCGGCATGGCCGCCGCTCTGCCCGGAGTCATCGCTGCTAACACTACACTACCTGTCATCGGAGTTCCCGTTAAAGGTTCTGTGCTGGATGGCGTAGATGCTCTCTACTCTATCATTCAGATGCCTCCCGGAATCCCTGTAGCCACAGTTGCCATCAATGGCGCCATGAACGCTGCCATTCTTGCTATACAAATGCTAGCTTTAAGCGATGCCGATCTCGCTGAAACTTTTGCAGCCTACAAAGAAGGGCTGAAAAAGAAAATCGTAAAGGCGAACGAGGAGCTGAAAGAAGTAAAGTACGAGTATAAAACGAATTAAAAAGGAGTAATTAGTGGATTTATTCAACTATTCCCGTCGGGAAACATCAGAAGTAAATATTGGAGCCACCCCTATGGGCGGCTCCAATCCTATACGCATACAGAGTATGACAAACACCGCCACACAGGATACAGAAGCCAGCGTGGCACAGGCTAAACGTATTGTAGATGCCGGAGGTGAATATGTACGTCTGACAGCACAAGGCATTAAAGAAGCGGAAAACCTGATGAACATCAATGCCGGTTTGCGCCGGGACGGATATATGGTTCCACTGGTTGCCGACATCCACTTCAACCCAAAGGTAGCAGATGTAGCAGCACAGTATGTCGAGAAAGTGCGTATCAATCCGGGAAACTATGTAGATGCCGCACGCACCTTCAAGCATCTGGAATATACAGACGAAGAGTATGCACAAGAGTTGCAGAAGATACATGACCGATTCGTTCCTTTCCTGAATATCTGCAAGGAGAATCATACAGCTATCCGCATCGGTGTAAATCATGGCTCACTGTCCGACCGCATTATGTCTCGCTACGGCGATACACCGGAAGGTATGGTGGAATCATGCATGGAGTTCCTGCGCATCTGTGTAAAAGAAGACTTTACAGATGTTGTTATCTCCATCAAAGCCTCCAATACAGTAGTAATGGTAAAAACGGTTCGCTTGTTAGCTGCTGTAATGGAAAAGGAAGGAATGCAATTCCCGTTGCACCTTGGCGTTACAGAAGCCGGGGATGGTGAGGACGGACGTATCAAGTCTGCATTGGGCATCGGTGCATTGCTAGCCGACGGCCTGGGTGATACCATCCGCGTTTCTTTGAGCGAAGCTCCGGAAGCAGAAATACCTGTAGCACGAAAGTTGGTGGATTACATCATGCAGCACCAGGATCACCCTTACATACCCGGAGTGGAAGCAGAAGGTTTCAACTATCTTTCTCCGGTACGACGTGAGACAACTGCCGTACGCAACATAGGTGGGAATCACCTGCCTGTAGTCATTGCCGAACGCATGGACGGAAAATTTGATACGAACCCGCAATTCATTCCGGATTATATCTACGCCGGACGTGCCTTACCGGAAACTCGTGAAGAAGGAGTGGAATACATCCTGGATGCGGATGTATGGGAAGAAGAGCCTGGAACCTATCCGGCTTTCAATTACCAGCAGATGCCACTTATGGGCAATTGCCAAGCCGATTTGAAATTCATGTTTATGCCTTACATGGCACAAACGGAAGAAGTGATTGCTTGTCTGAAATATCATCCTGAAGTAGTCATTATATCACAGAGCAACCATCCTAACCGACTTGGGGAACATCGTGCTTTAGTTCACCAGTTGATGCAGGAAGGACTGAAAAATCCGGTTGTATTCTTCCAGCACTATGCTGAAAATGAAGCAGAGGACTTGCAGATAAAATCTGCTGCCGACATGGGAGCACTTATCTTCGACGGTCTTTGCGATGGTATTTTCCTGTTCAACCAGGGAAATCTCACTCATGCCGTAGTAGATGCCACAGCCTTTGGTATTCTGCAAGCAGGACGTATACGCACCAGCAAAACGGAATATATCTCCTGCCCCGGATGCGGACGTACCCTGTTCGACCTTCAAAGCACCATAGCACGTGTAAAAGCCGCTACTTCACACCTGAAGGGATTGAAAATAGGTATTATGGGCTGCATCGTCAATGGTCCCGGAGAAATGGCTGATGCTGACTATGGCTACGTAGGTGCCGGACGTGGGAAAATCAGTCTGTATAAGAAGAAAGAATGCATTGAAAAGAATATTCCCGAAGAAGAAGCTGTAGAAAAGCTGATTGAGCTGATTAAAGCTAACGGGGATTATGAAGAAAAATAGTTTAAAGAAAAATGGCAAGCAGGATAAATCTACTTGCCATTTTTCTTTAAACTATTTCTTCTGACTGAACAGCCAACTCATAAAGTCGGGATAACTGAAAGCCGGATTCCAGCTACCATGATTACATCCCGGGAACTCAATGTATTCCACATCAGCACCTTCCTTCTTCAAAGTCCTGTATGCCGCACGCGAACCTTCAGGTGTAACCACATTGTCAGCATCACCGTGGAAAATACGAAACTTTACAGACTTGGCAGCTTTCAGGCGCGCCACATTTACTGTACCGCAAATAGGCACAGCAGCAGCAAATATCTCCGGGAAACGGACAGCCATGTCAAAGGTTCCCATTCCTCCCATAGAAAGTCCAATGATATAAATACGCGATTTATCAACCTGAGGCATTGCCAGATAAGTATCCAGCAAATCCTTCACTGTCTGAAAAATCGGAGTTATCGGTTCGTTCAACGGCATCTCATTCGGCAAAAATGATTCAGGACGTGCCGAGTATGCCCAATAGCCCGTTTCGGGACACTGTGGTGCGAGCACGAATGCCGGGTATTTCTCCCGGTTCACCGGATTCAAAAACATCTGTCCACCATGGGTCAATTGCCTCTCATTATCATTACCACGCTCCCCTGCACCATGCAGAAAGAGCACCAAAGGATACTTCTCACTCTTTTTCATGTTCTCCGGTTGCAGCAAGCGATACTGCAAGGTATCTCCCCGGGAGGAGATAAAGGTTTCTTTCTGGTAGGTTTCCTGAGCAGACAAAGGTAACAGGAAGAAAAGAACACAAATTGCACTGATTAATCGTTTCATAGCATTGTTATTTTACATGTTTCACTTCTGAACGTAAAGATACACCATTCTCATTAAATGCTTCCACACAGAAGTAATAATCCTGATCGGTGGTAAGAGATTTCATAAGTAATTCATTATTTCCATATACCATCCAGGAGCTATAAAGTTTATCGGGAGCAATACCCCATAACACATTATATCCTTGTGCACCTTTGACCGGTTCCCAACTGATAGTAATATCACGACGGTCCGCGTGGCGATCAAGGGTTAATTTCTTCGGCTGTTGCGGTGTTTTCCCCATACCCAATCCAAATACCCGAAGTTCAGAAATTGCCAAGTTCGGGGTCGGTACATCTATGTTCTTATAGCGGATATAACGCGCAGATTGGGATTGTCCGAGTTCAACATAATCATTCGGGGTATCTCTATAACTTTCTTTGCGGTCAACCAATATTTCCCAATTCTGTCCATCCAGTGAACCCTCAATCACATAGCGGTGGCGAAGCCCTTCATAACGACCATACATATCGCTTTGGTAATCATGATAGTTGATCTGAATAGCAGATACAGCAGCCGGTTTTTCCAGATCGATCATTACCCATTGGCGTTCATCGTTAGCCTCAGCCAACCAGAATGTCTTAGTCAGTTCATCAGTCAATGCAGAAGGTTGGAACTCTTCTTTTACAGTAGAGGCGGTAACCGGCTTGCCGTAAGAGAGCAACATCCACCCTCGGAACTGTCCTGCCTTACCCGGCACGGCAGGAGCATAACGGGGATAATCTCCAAAACGGGTATCCACATACATAACACCATCTTTATCAAATCCGGCAGGAAACATGCAGAGACGACGTTCCCAGTTCACATTGATGGAAAGAGACATCGAAGCAAAATGCCAATACTGTCCGCCGGAACCAAGCACAGTGCTTCCATGCCCGGCACCATTCATATAACCACCCGGTTTATAAGATACCGGATTATGTTTCTGGTAGGTATAAGGTCCCATCGGATGATCTGCTACGTATACTCCGTCCGCATAAACATTGAATTCCGTACCCGGCGCACCGTATTGCATATAGTATTTACCATTATGTTTTGTCAACCAGGGGCCTTCGATGTAACCGCCCAATACTGTATCCGTATGATTCTCACCAAAACGCTCCCAACCATGTTTAGGCATATCCAGATTGAAAAGTTCTTTCGTCTCCCCTTTCTTTGTGAAACGGTGATTTTTATCTAATTCCATACCCCGGATAGGGTAAACATTGGAAGATCCCCAGAACATATAAGCTTTCCCATCGTCATCAATAAACAAATCAGGATCTTGCAGATTATGCAGAATGGCAGGCGTAGCTTCCCAATCACCGGAAGCAGGGTCATCGGTATAAAGGATGCTCATAGAACCTGAAGGATCGCCTGCAACATAAAGCACAGAGTCCTTATAATTGTGTGCAGCCGGAGCATTGCATCCCTGAGGATACCAATTCTTACCGGGACGTACAAACTCCCAGTTCAATAAATCCCTGGAGCGCCAATAGCCGTGCGAACGCGTTACGAACATATAATATTCTCCGCGAAATTCCACTACTGCCGGATCGGCCCCCGAACGGTAAGAAATATCCCGATCGGAATTATAAATCATATAGGTATAATCTATATTCAAGGGATTACAATATGTATCCTGACGCATATCCTGCGCCGGAAGGGTAGTCCACGCAATCAGGCAGACTATAGTCAATAACAGATGTTTCATTCTTTCGTTCTTTATATTACTTGCACAAATTCTGAGGAACTTCATATTGTTTTTGTAAACGTGCAAGTTCTGCCATTAGTTCAGCAGTTACTTTCTCCATTCCTTGCTTTCCGTACAGATTGTGCATTTCTGTCGGATCAGTTTTCAGATCATACAGTTCCCATTTGTCTTCCACATAGAAGTGCATTAATTTGTAGCGTTCCATCTTTACACCATAATGGGCACGGACACTATGAAATCCGGGAAATTCATAATAATGATAATAGAGCGATTTACGCCAATCACACGGTTTCTTTCCCGTCTCTACCAACTCCCGGAACGATACACCCTGCATATCCCGTGGTACTTCGATACCGCACATATCCAGAAAAGTAGGAGCAAAGTCTATGTTCTGCGTCAGTCCTGTTACCTGAGTTTCCGGCTTGATATGTCCGGGCCAGCGCATAACCATCGGCATGCCGAAAGATTCTTCGTACATGAAACGCTTATCAAACCAACCATGTTCTCCCAAGTAGAAGCCTTGATCAGTAGTATAGACTACAATCGTATTTTTATCCAGTCCGGTACGTTTCAGATAATCGAGAATCTCTCCCACACTTTCGTCTACACTCGCTACAACTCCCATATAATCTTGCAGGTAACGCTGATATTTCCATTCCGCGATTTCTTTGAATGAACGTTTTCTGGAGTGGAATTCATTATTTCTATCACGGTATGCATCAAGAAAGCGGCGGCGTTCATCCGGTTCCATTGTCCCCAGAAAAGCATGCGGCCAAGGGTCGAACAGTAAACTGTCACTATCCATACCGGTAACCATCTTCAGATCGTGTCCTTCGTACATGTCACAATAGATATTCATCTTTTGCATCTGTGCCGCATAACGACCCTCATAAACATCAAAATAATTATCAGGAAGTGGAAAAGTAGTATGCTCATACAGATGGTAATGTCTTTCTGCGGGTACCCAGTTTCTATGAACAGCTTTGTGATGCATCATCAGAAAGAAAGGTTTGTTCTTGCCTTTCCGTCCGTCGAGCCATTCTTCCGTGTATTTAGTAATCAAATCCGTCACATACCCCAAATGACGTGTGGTATCATTTTCAGTAATAAAATGCGGATTACAATATTCTCCCTGATCATCCAGAATCATCCAATGATCGAAACCTGTAGGCTTAGAAATAAGATGCCACTTACCAATAACAGCTGTCTCGTAACCATTTGCCTGCAATATCTTCGGAAGGGTTTGTTGCGTACCGTCAAAACCTTTCGCCCAGTTCTTCATGAAACCATTTTTATGGCTATGTTTACCCGTAAGTATGGCAGCACGGCTCGGCCCGGAAATAGAATTGCAACAATAGTTATTCTGGAAAACCGCTCCTTCATGCCCGATACGGTCAATATTCGGAGTCGGTGCCACTTTCCCTATAGGATGACCATAAATACTCATAGCCTGACGGGCATGGTCATCACTCATAATAAAAATGATATTGGGGCGTTCGTTACGGACTTCCTGTTCTTGACCTTGTACAATGGAGGAAGGCACAAAAGGTAAGACGACAAGCCCCAAGGATAATTTAGAAGTCATGGCACTATCGAATTGTCAGATTAGCCAGAATAGGCGCATGGTCGGATAAATAGCCATTGTCCGGCTTGTCTGCTATCACTCTGAATTTATTGGCTACCACCTGTCCATTGACAAAAATAAAGTCGATCAACTGGCGTTCTTCAACCGGAATGCGCCCAAAATCATGGAAACTCCATGCAGGACCATAAACTACGTCAGATGTGGAATAAGTATTCTGCATCCCCCCTTCCGTAAGAACAGAAATCGGGTCTGAATCAACAGTACCATTAAAATCTCCTGTAATAACTACCGGTAAATCCGAAGCTATCTCACGTATCTTTGCAAGCAACAAAACTGCACTTTCACGACGGGCAACCTTACCAATATGATCGAAATGTGTATTAAAAGCAGCCAATTCTTTACCACTGACTTTATCTTTAAGAACAGCCCACGTCACAATGCGTTCGCAAGCAGCATCCCAGCCTTTTATTCCTATAGAATCGGGTGTTTCACTCAAACCGAAATTTCCACTCTTCACAAGATCGAAACGATCGGTCTTATAAAACAGGGAACAATATTCCCCCTTTTCTTTTCCATCGGCACGCCCCACACCTAAAACCGTATATTGCGGAAGGCGGTTCTTCAGGTCATCCAACTGGTTCTTTAATACTTCCTGCATACCTACTACATCCGGAGCATAATAAGTGATCATTTGTGCCGCAGCATCTTTACGATATTTCCAGTTGTTCAAACTATCCGCTACATGGTCCAGACGAATATTGAATGACATCACATCAACCTTAGCTTCCGGCTGCTTGCTGCACGAAGCAACAAGCAGAACGAAAGCAACTAATACACTATTAAAAAACATGTTTTTCATAATTATGTAACCTTTTTAATTTAAGTATGGTGTTTTAAATCCTAACTTCTTCAATCCTTTTTGTACATCCGGATGACTCATAAACAATTTCCATATTAAACCTGTACGATAATTTTCTATCATAACAATAATAGGTCCCTGATCTATAGCCAGATAAGATGGCGCAAACCAATCAGCAGTCAGGTTAAATGCATCCTTGAAACCATATTCTCCCCAAAGCTTATCGCCAAGCTCTTCATAGAAATATCGCATGGCTTGCAATGAATATTCCGGTGCATAAGGAATAGACGACAAGGCGGCTGTTGGAGTAATAACACCACGATCATTACCAGGACAATGCGCAGAGTACCCTTTATCACCATCACTGGCTGTCAGTCCCCAGCACTGTTCTCCATACCCTTTATACCCCTTCGGATTATCTATGCAATAAGCACGATTAATCAGAGTATGTGCTTTCATCTGTTCTTCATAATCAGCATAATAATCTTTCAAACCACGCGGATCAAGTCCCATATAAGAATAATGGGTAAAGAACAAAGGTCCGCCATAATCACTTCCCAACGGCAAGGTTATGTCGTAATACTTCTTACCATTCTTGAAAACGATAGAATTGGCCCACCCTTTATGATATACCGACTCTGCAATGGGATAAGTGGGTGAAGAAGCAGCAAGTATATACGTAATATGGCACTCATTATGCCCTTTTATCTGATGGTTCATCGACCAACCGTTATTGGGTGACCAATGCCAATAGAGTACATCCTCACCACCTTTAGTAAACCAATTCCATTCAGCCTGACGCCACAGGTCATTAATAAGACCACGGATACGTCTTTCCACCTGATTATCTTTGTTGAAATACTGATGTGCAGCCAGCAATCCTTCGAACATGAAAGCAGACTCTACCAGATCGGCACCATCATCTTTCCGGCTGAAAGAAATGGTTTCTCCATTCTGCCCATTTATCCAGTGCGCCCAAATGCCATGGTAACTGTCCGTATTCTTATCATTCAGAAAGCTGACTATTTTCAGCATACGCTCTGCCGCTTGTTCACGCGTTACAAATCCACGTTCTGCACCGACAATAATAGCCATTACCCCAAAACCGGAACCACCAATGGTAACAATATCGTCATTACCGTTACTACGTTCGCGTGCCAAGCCCGAAACCGGATGTCCATAATCCCAGAAATAACGGAAAGTCTGTTTCTGCACGAGGGTCATCAGTTCTTCATCAGACAAGTTCTTCTCCTTCTTACCACCAGAAGCTGCCGGCAGCAGGCTAAACGGGTAAAGCAGAAGCATCACATATATTATAAGTCTCATCATATATTCTATTTATCAGTTTAGTGCAGGGCTTTCAAAGCCTAACTTTTTCATTCCCTGCTGAATTTCCGGAATAGCCATGAATAAATTCCAAAGCATTCCTGTCCTATAATTTTCTATCATACAAATGATCGGTCCCTGGTCTATAGCTATACACTGGTTATCATACCAATTAGCTGTCAGGTTGAAAGCATCTACAAAACCATAATCTCTCCAGAGTTTATCACCCATCTTATAATAGTAGAAGTGCAATGCAGACATCGACTCTTCCGGAGTATAAGGAAATGCAGACAATGCAGCCGTAGGAGCAATCACTCCTTTATCATTTGTAGGTGAATGTGCCGAATAACCATTATCACCATCACTAGCTGTCAGCCCCCAACAAGAGGCTCCATAACCAGCATATCCCTTAGGATTCTCCTTACAATAATTATAATTGATCAGAGTATGGTTTTGATTCTGTTCCCAATAATCAGCATATTGATCTTTCAGTCCTTTCGGATTAATGCCCAAGAAGGAATATTGAGATAAGAATAACGGTCCACCCTTATCAGCTCCCAGCGGAAGCTTGTATCCATAGTAAGTATTACCATTCTTCAAACCGCCATTCCTTGCCCATCCAGCTTCATAAACCGCCTTATCGATAGGATAAGTAGGAGAAGAAGCTGCAAGCACATAAGTTATCAGGCACTCATTCCAACCTCTGATCGGAAGATTCTTCTCAAATCCATAGTTCGGGCTCCAATGCCAATACAGAACAGACTCTCCACTTTTCTGAAACCAAGTCCATTCAATAGCTTCCCACAGGCGGGTTATATCAGAACACAATTTACTCTCAGCTTCCGAACCGTCCTTGAAGTATGCACGTGCTGCAAGTAGTCCCTGGAAAAGTAAAGAGGTTTCTACCAGATCCGCACCATCATCTTTATCACCAAATGGCTTTGTCTCACCAGTTGCACCGTTAATCCAGTGTGCATAGGCTCCATGATAACTCGTACACTCTTTATCCAGGAAAGTTACAATCTTCTGCACTCTTTCAAGAGCTTCCTGTCGGGTTACAAATCCTCTTTCAGCCGCTACCAGCATCGCCATCACTCCAAATCCTGTTCCTCCGGTAGTAACAACATCACCGGAAGTTGTTCTTTCGCATGCCATACCGGAATGTGCATGACCGAAGTTCCAGAAATACTTAAAAGTTTGTTTCTGCACCAAAGTTAATAAATCCTCGTCAGGAATGCGATCAAACTTATCCGAATCATCCATCCCTGTACGGATTTCATAGACTTTACCATTGGTAAGAGATACTCCGGAGGTGGATTTCACCCCCGGATTGATCACCAGTTTATATGAGGAAAAACTTTTAAAGCCACCTGTTGGAGTCAATGAGAGTTTATCCTTTCCCTGTAGTTTTGAATCATATGCCACCGCCTGATCATTCAGTTTCAATATGATATTACTCTGAATCGTAGCTTCATCCACTGCATCTGTGAATGTAAGCACAATACTGGCATTGGGAGCTACATTTTCAAAGGAACTCTGATCCTGTTTTTCACCAATGGATATACTTTGCAGTTCAAATTTTCCGGGTACTTCCGAAGCATCATCTTTACTGCAAGAAATCAGTAATAAGGACAGTATGAAATAAACAGTTCTCATATTCACTCTATTTCTAACGGTCATCATTCTTTTCCTGAATAAAGTTGCTTGATATCAGAAGCAGATATAGCTCTGTCATAGAAACGGAACTGGTCTAACTGTCCCGGAAAATTGGATGCCCAACTCTGTGCTCCTGCACCTTCTGTCAAACTGGGTTTTGTGCTAAACTGAAATGCTCCGATAGCAAATGTACCCAAATCTTTAAATTTAAGCTTTCCATAACCGGGCAGTTCTTTTGTAAATGCACTTTCACCATTCCGGTAAACTGTTACTGTCGAATTACTACCATCATAAACAAATGCCATATGAACCCATTCAGTACCAAAGACATTGTCTATCTTAGCTTCTACCCATCTCTCATCATTATCTTTCACTGATGTACAGTTATACAGATGCATCTTGAAGAAAGCCTGGGTCTCACTACTTGTATTTTCCAGATAGATATCAAAATTACCCCAGAAAGTCTTGGTATTAGGAATACTGAAGACACCATATGCGGAAGTATTTCTCGTTGTTTTCATCCAGAAAGCCACCGTACAACTTCCTAAATCGGGTATAGAATCGGTCAGATAAGAAGGAACACGGGCTAACAGATATGTATCTTTTGTGCCTTGATAAGCTTGTCCGTTGATGCCATCAGTATAAGTAATATCCCCTCCGGCACTCATGAGGAAGGTGTAATTACCCTTATCACGCATATCATTCTCAAAAGGCAAGAACAATTTCATTGGTGAGAACACTTTGGGAGCAGAACTATCCGGATAATCAAAAGCCGGATGATCCATATCCTGAAAACAAGATTGCAAAGTGAGTGCTGACACACAAAATGCCAACAATAAATTAATATATCTTTTCATGGTCATTACTATATGAATTAATAATTAGGGTTTTGAACTAACACGCCATTTGATTTGTCAATTTCGTCCTGAGGCAAAGGCAACAATGCATGCTTATCCTGGTAACCGGTCTTTCCGGCTGCATGTAGCACTTCCTTCGCTATTCCCCAACGTACAAGATCATAGAAGCGATCGAATTCCATACCCAACTCAACACGACGTTCATGACGAATAGCTTCCCGCAATTCACTCTGATTATCAGTGGTAACCTCCGGCAAGATATTAGCATTCATACCACGGGCACGGGCACGTACCATCTCAAGATATCTTCTTGCACTTGTATTATCACCCAGTTCGCAAGCAGCTTCCGCAGCCATCAGTACGACATCCGAATAACGGATCAGACGAATATTCACCCAATACCCACTCTTCGTATACTTTTCGCGCAAAGCCGGATCTGTATACACTTTCTTATTAAAGTACTTTGCTATCACATCGGCATTGGCAATCGGCTTTTCTCCATAAGGTTTGTTTGCAGGAATGGTCGAAGGATCTTCTCCTGTTCTAATAAAATACAATAAAGTCTCATCCTTTCTGGGATCACCTTCTTCGAATGCGTCAGCCAATAATTGAGTAGGCGTATGTTGGCCCCAACCTAAATTCCATTCACCGGCCCCACGACAGCCCTGTACCTGAGCATACTGGCTACCAATTTCGTTGGACCCCGGAAGAGCAGCAGTAGCAGTACATTGAAGTTCCAGAACGGACTCACCACAGTTTTCACCTTTCTCACGGAAAATATCTTCATAAGGTGTATTCAAATTATATAAACCGGAAGAAATAACGTCCTCTGCTGCCGCACGCATATTGTTCCAATCATTACGCATCATATAAGTACGGGCATGTAAGGCACGAGCCGCTCCCCAGCTAAGACGACCGACATATTGTGCTTCCCAAGTCCTCGGCAAGTAAGATTCTGCATTTGTCAGATCTTCATCAATCAAAGTATATATCTGATCTACAGAAGATTTGGGAATATTGGCATCTGCTACACTCCCTACTTTAAAATCAATCAAGGGCACTTCGCCAAAAGCACGTACCAAATTGAAATAACAGAAAGCACGCATCAATAAAGCCTCTCCCTTATTAACTAAGTCACCGCCCGTCAATGAAGGATTCGACTTCATCTCCTCCAATACATCATTTGCTTTATGAATCAAGGTATAATTGGCATTCCAGTAACTTTTTATCATGCCGTCACTTGCAGCATATTCAAAATCATCAAACATTTTTCCTGTTGCAGATCCGTCAGACAGTGTACTACCCTTTTCCGCATCTTCCGAACGCATACCATGAATAGCCAATGCCGTATTTCCGGAAACAATATGATAACCACGAAGCAAAGCATACATGTTAAAAATCTGTGTTTCGTAAGTACCACCAGTCAGGTCATCTTCAGTCAATACTCCTTGCGGTTTCTGATCTAACAGGTCACTGCATGACATCTGGGAACATCCCAATGCCAAAGCCATCACATAATAAAATATCTTTTTCATACTGATCGTTTTTCTTTTATTAGATTTCATGTTTAGAATGATAAGTTAAAGCCTAATGTATAAACTACAGGCATCGGATAACCGCCACCATCTACACCAAACGCTGTTGCACTACCACCAACTTCAGGAGTATATCCGGTATTACGGCTCCATGTTTTAGGATTCTGCACATTACCATAGATACGTAAAGATTGCAGTTTGATGCGGTTCAACAAACGGGGATCAAAGGTATATCCCAGTTCTATGTTACGGATACGGAAGAAACTTCCGTCTTCTACATAGTAAGAAGAAGCTTCCAGGTTTACAGAACGGGATGGATCAAGAATCGGATCCCAGTTGGATGTTCCTTCACCATGCCAACGGTTCAAATGCCCTGTGCGATAGTTGAATTGTGCATAAGCACTACTATCCCAGTTACGATAAACCTCATTTCCATAAACACCCATCATATCTACACTCAAATCAAAATTCTTGTAACCCAGATTTACGCTAAAACCATAAGTAAAATCCGGAGTAGGATTACCAATCATAGTACGGTCTTTCTCTGATATAATACCGTCACCATTTACATCGGCAAACTTCAAATCGCCCGGCTTCACAGAAGCTACCTGGTTAGGTGCTGAAGTTTCGATATCGGTTTCATTCTGATAAACACCTGCCACTTTGTATCCATAGAAGTAGCCGATAGGATATCCTTCAGATACACGGGAAACGCCATTAATTATTGAATAATCCTTGCTTATCAATGATACAACTTCATTATCAATAGTCGTTAGATTGGCTGAAACACCATAACGCCAGTTTTCACCGATTTTATCGCTCCAGGATGCTGCCAACTCAAAACCACGGTTACGAATCTCTCCTGTATTCTGCAATGCAGGAACCGTACCTGAAAGACCGGGAACACTTGTCAGCAAGTCTTTGGTTGTCTTATTGTAATAAACAGGAGAAATCTGCATGCGACCATCCAACAGATGCATATCAAAACCAACTTCCCATGAATAGTTACGCTCCCAACCCAATGTCTGTGAAATCAGTTTATCCGGTCCTTTACCTGCAATAACATTATCACCAAAGACAGCAGAACCCGAGCTTGTAATATTAGGATAGGCCGGATAGCGGGAACCTCCTGTATTCTGGCTTCCCAAAACACCCCATGAGCCTTTCAGCTTCAGATAATCGATTACATTCTGTTTCTTCATGAATGCCTCTTCACTCATAACCCAACCGGCACCGAATGAATAGAAATTATCCCATGTATTTCCTGTTCTCTTAAATACGGAAGAACCGTCACGACGATAAGAAGCATTCAGCAAATAACGATTTTTATAGTTATACAATGCACGGAACAGATAGGACATTGTAAACCGTTTATATTGGGATCCACCATTAGTAGCTGATGTAGCATCATCAATCATAGTAATCCACCACTTATCTATATCTTCGCCAATGGAAACACCATAACCTGGCAATTGACTGCGGCCACCCGATAAATCAGAATATTCATTATAATTCGTAGTAAGACCGGCAGTCAGAGTTAAACCATGATCACCAAACTGATTAATATAAGTCAATACATAATCGGACTGTGCTGCCATTGATGTAGACTTCGACTGACTGATACTTTCTTTATCCGTCAATCTTTCTTTACCACCTTCTACATCCGGGTTATACACATAAATAAGCGGAGAATAAGAACGTGACTGGCTGGAAGCATAATCCAGGGAGAAAGTAGCCTTAAAGGTTAGATTCTTCATTAAATCAAGCTCTCCGTAGATATTTCCTGCCATACGATAATTTGCAGATTTATTATGAGCACCTCTCAACACGGGTTCAATCATAGGATTCCAAACCTGAGCACGCTGAAAATCAGGAAGAGTATGTAGAAGACCGCTTTCCGTATCATAAACAGGAGCAATCGGAGCTGCTTTCAAAGCAGAGCCTACACCTTTTGCATCAGGATATAATGCACGTACACCGTTCACCTGGAAACCAAAACGTAAGAAGTCGGTCACTTTATGTTCACTATGTAAATTCACAGTAAACTTATTCAGCTTTTCACTCTTGATGGAACCTTCTTCCATTACATATCCCAAGCCCAGATAAAACTTACTTCTATCTCCCGAAGCTGTAATGCTAACCGTATTGTTAGTAAGGAAACCTGTTTGGAACATCTCATCCTGCCAGTCAGTATCTGCATTCCATACGGTATAATCGTACGGATCGCCACCCTGATTCATGCGTTGTTCATTATAAAGCATTTTGAACTGCTCTGCATTAGTCAGGCTAACGCGGTCTGTAACCTTTTTCCAACCCACCGAACCATTAATACTGACCTGAGTCTTACCTTCTTTCGCCTTCTTAGTAGTAATGATAATAACACCATTAGCACCACGAACACCAAAAATAGCCAAGGAAGAAGGGTCTTTCAGGATTTCCATAGATTCAATATCCGCTGTATTCAGATAGTTGATGTTATCCGTAAACAGTCCGTCCACTACATATAAAGGAGTATAACCATTGATAGAGTTTGTACCGCGAACACGAATTTCCGGATCCTGCCCGGCACGTCCTGTATTGATAACCTGCACACCAGCGACCTTACCTTGAATAGAAGCCAAAGGATTGGTAGATGGTTTTGAAGCAATCTCGGCAGCTTTCACCGTTACAATAGAACCGGTCAAATCACGCTTCTTGGCGCTACCATAACCTACTACTACAACTTCTTCAATGAGCTGACTATCCTCTTCCATCATAAGATTCACTGTAGAACGCCCATTAAGCGCCACTTCCTGTTCCTTCATACCAATATAGCTGAATATTAAAGTGGCATTCGCCGGTACGCCAGGAATCTGGTATTTTCCGTCGATATCCGTAATAGTTCCCATATTCTCCTGTCCTTTTACCCGAACAGAAGCACCTATAACAGTTTCGCCTGTCTTATCTGTAACGACACCCGAAACTGTAATCTTGTTCTGCGCCATCGAAACGACAGCAAACAGTAACATCACACATGTAATTAATAGATTTCTTTTCATTTTGTATTGATTTAAAATTACTCTGCAAACGTATAGCAATAATTGATTTAAGTCAAAAAACAGACTACCACAAGAGTACCACGCCTAAACATGGTACTACTTTATAACTACTACATACTCGCAGAACTAATTAGTTATCAGACATTTATTTTTAATAAAGTTTCTATATTCGTTCTTTATCTATCTACTACCAAGCAGATACTTATTGAAGCGAAAATAGGGCCTTATTCACATCACGGCTATCACCACCTATCATTACTTCAAAGTCGCCCGGTTCGCACACAAAATCCAGATTGTAATTGTAGAACTTCAACATATCAGCTGTTAACTTGAAAGACACTTGTTTGGATTCACCGGCTTTCAGGAAGATTTTTTCAAAGCCTTTCAGTTCTTTCACCGGACGTGTTACACTGCCTATAAGATCGCGGATATATAGCTGCACTACTTCCGAACCGTCATACTTACCTGTATTGGTTACCGTTACAGTTGCCGTAATCTCTCCATTGATATTCATGGACGATTTATCCAATGTAATATCGCTATAAGAGAAAGTAGTATAGCTCAAGCCATATCCAAACGGATAAAGCGGTTCGTTATCTACATCCAGATAATTGCTACGGAACTTCTGGAACCAAGCTCCTTGAGGCAAAGGACGACCGGTATTCTTATGATTATAGAACAAAGGAATCTGTCCTACACTCTTCGGGAAAGTAGCAGTAAGTTTACCACTCGGATTTACATTTCCAAACAGTACATCACCAATGGCAAGAGCAGCTTCACTACCACCAAACCACACATTCAGAATAGCAGGTACATTTTCCTGCTCCCAATTCAATACTAACGGACGACCGGTAAACAACACCAATACCACCGGTTTGCCGGTTTTCAACAATTCCTGCAAAAGTGCACGTTGCGTATCCGGCATTTCGAGATCTGTACGACAACTACTTTCACCGCTCATCTCGGAAGACTCACCCAAAGCAGCAACAATCACGTCAGACTTGGCAGCTACAGCAAGCGCCTCATCCAGCAGTTCCTTATCTGTACGATTGTCACGATGCAGGGTACGGCCAAACATAGTAGCACGTTCTTCGTATTCGGCATCACTCATCAGATTACTCCCTTTAGCCGTAAGAATTTTAGCCTTGCCTCCCACTACTTCTTTCAGACCTTCAATCAAAGAAGGATATTTGTTCATCACAGCAGCCACACTCCACGTGCCCGGCATATTGCTACGGCTATCAGTCAAAGGACCTACTACAGCAATGGTACCTTTCTTTGCCAGAGGGAGTACACTATTCTCATTCTTCAAGAGAACAAAGCTTTCCGAAGCTGTCTTACGGGCTATAGCACGGTATTCTTTCGTAAAGATTTGTTTTTTAGGACGGGTTATATCACAATATTTATAGGGATTATCAAAAAGACCCAGCTTATACTTAGCTTCCAGAATACGGCGACAAGCAGCATCAACAGCCTTTACTGAAACTTTTCCTTCTTCCAAAGATTTCTTAAGTGTGCTTGTAAAAGCATCGCTCACCATATCCATATCAACACCTGCATTCAGAGCCAAGGCTGCAACTGTTTGTGTATCCCCCATACCATGATCGGTCATTTCAGTGATACCGGTATAGTCTGTCACAACAAACCCATCAAAGTTCCACTGCTTACGAAGTACATCGGTCATCAGCCACTTATTTCCGGTAGCCGGTATACCATCCACTTCATTGAATGAAGCCATCACACTACCCACACCTTCTTCCACGGCAGCTTGATAAGGTAACATATATTCGTTGAACATACGTTGATGACTCATATCCACTGTATTATAGTCGCGTCCGGCTTCTGATGCCCCATATAAAGCAAAGTGCTTCACGCAAGCCATAATCTCATCATTACTACTCATATCTTTCCCTTGATAACCACGTACCATAGCACGCGCAATCTCCGCTCCCAAGAAGGGGTCTTCACCATTCCCTTCGGAAACTCGTCCCCAACGGGGATCACGGGAAACATCCACCATCGGACTGAATGTCCAGCAAATACCATCAGCACTGGCTTCGATAGCAGCAATACGTGCAGATTCTTCAATAGCTTTCATGTTCCAGGTACAGGATAATCCCAGAGGAATAGGGAATACAGTTTCGTATCCATGAATTACATCCATACCAAATAAAAGAGGAATACCCAGACGACTTTCTTCTACTGCCTGTTTCTGAACGTCACGAATACGCTCCACGCCTTTCAAGTTAAAGAGTCCGCCCACTTCACCGGCACGGATACGCTTAGCCACATTACTACTCTTGGCTTGTCCGGTGGTTATTTCACCCGTAACAGGTAAGTTCAACTGGCCGATTTTCTCTTCCAGCGTCATTCTCTTCATCAGATCATCAATAAAGCGATCCATATCGACAGGAGATTTTTGTGCTTGCACATTGGCAGATACCAGCACCAATAAAATTAAAAACGATTGTACCTTAAGGATTAATTGTCTCATGCTTTTCATTCTTTATTATTTTTGGAGAAAAATGATTTCGCTGCAAATAAAGAGAAAGCACCTTAAACTGCCACAATACAGAGCTACAACAAAAGTACCTTTAGTGCAAAACACAAAAAAAGGAGGTACTATTTTAGTACTTCCTTTCACATTATAACGTTAATAATCAACTATTTAAAATTAATCATAAAATCCGTCAGACTATCTTCCTGAGATAGATTAAATTTCTTACGCAAGCGATATCTTGCCGCATCTACGCCCCTCACCGATATATTCAGCAGCTTGGCAATTTCTTTTGTCGGCATATTCAAGCGGAGTAAAGCACAGAAACGTAAATCACCCGCCGTCAGATCCGGGTACTGTTGTTTCAGGTTTCGGAAGAAGTTCTCATGTATCCGGTCAAAATTCGCCTGGAACATATTCCAGTTTTCCTCATCCGAAACGATACTTTGATTAATCAATACCAAGAGCTTATCCAGATTCTTCCGCGTATACTGCCCTGATAACTTCTGTTGTTGTATTTCTTCTTTCAACGAATTCAAAAACTCCTGATGGGCAATATTGGTCATCACAACTCCGGACAGTTCTTTACTCTTAAAACGTAAATCAGCTTCCAGTTGCTCTTTCTCCAATTCGATAATCTTCTTTTCCTGTATTTCTATCTCAGCTTGATGGGTAATGCGTTGTTGTTCAATCACCCTGTCTTTCTTCTTCTTCACAGACTGATAAACGATGTATTGCAACAACAATAACAACAACAACCCAATCAGAACATAACCGGTGATAGCCCAATATGATAGAAACCAAGGTCTCAAGACTTCAAAAGGTAGCGTTACCAATGCCAATACTTCATTCTCATTATAAATCTCAGCTTTAAAAACATACGACCCAAATGGCAAACGAGTATATTTCTTCTGCAGACTGCGGTCACCTTCCACCCACTGATCGGACAGTCCTTCCAATTTATACCTTACCTTGTAAGTATAGTCATTATAAACCGGATAGCATAAAGAGAAGCATACGGTATTCAAATCTGCATCAATCTTATTCTCTTTTTGCACCGACAATCTTTTTATTTTTCCCGTCCACTCCGACTCAGTCGTTATAGCCGATATCCACAAAGAGCGCCTAATAGAGGACTTGTACAAAAGAGAACTATCTGAATCAATCCGGGCAACAGCATTATTCAAACAGAGATAAGAACTGCCACTCGCCTTGTCATAAACCATCGCTGCTCTCTCCTCTATAGACAAACCATCAAACAAAGAAAACGGAATTCTATGTTCAATCCGGAAAACATTCATTTCACATTTCACCAAATATGCCATCTTGCTGTTTACAAACCAGTACAGATTGCCTTTTGCATGACTCACACTATGTATTCCTTTCAAATCCGCCAATTGCTCATTCATCGATTCATAAGGAATAATAGAATCATTCATATCTTCGTAAGTGTAAAACATTTCCCCATTTGAAAAAACAACCCGTCCGTTGATCTTAAACAAAGAGAAGTCCCCATCTTTCACATCACCCAGTTCCATATAGGTTCTGACATCTTCTACCCGTTTCAGATCCGGATTAATCCGAAAACGGAATAATCCTTTCCGTAAATGCTTCACCCAGATATTCCCCTGGGGATCCATCTCGATCTCCCGCACCATGTGGGTAAACCCGCCTAACGACCGCAGAAACCTCCAGATGCCCGAAGACTCCTCATTGTATAAATTCAGAAACGTATAGGTACCTTGCAATAAGAACGAACGTCCTTCCAGATTGACTTCTTTCATGCACATCGCTCCTCTCACATCCGAAATCAGCGATGCCTGCGAACCCGATATCTGAAAAGTTCCTTTATTATGTCCGCATAAAATCTGTTTTCCCCATTCACCAACAAACCATGCCTGCTCTTCCAGTCCCGGAACAAGTTCGGGGACTCTGTTCCTAATCCGGTAAAGTCCTTGATTGGAAGCGATATAAGCCTCATCCTCTTTCACCAGCACATCATAGACCATTCCTATTTTCCGGTAAGGAGGCTCATAATAATATACCAAGGAGTTATTTTGTATATAGGCTATACCTTCATCCAAAGCTGCCCAAACATTGTTATCGGCATCACAATACAGTCCTAATACGGTATTATTCTGTAAGCGACTGTCCGTATTCTCCTTCCAAAGTAAACGTCCTTCTTTATCTATTGCATAAATCCCATTAGAAAGCGTACCGATAATATAGCAACTGTCTTTTGTCATTACAGCCCGGTTCACAGAGTACTTTTCAAGCTCGGCATCACATTCTGTATGCCACTTCAGTATCTTTCCACTTTGATAAACAAAACCGCCACTCTTTTGTGTCAGGAATAAAACGCCATCATTATACGGAAGTCCTGCCACCACATCACTGTTGCCCAATGATTTTCGTTCAATCAGATTTTCCAGCCCATTCTTTGCAAGAACAAAAAGCCCTCCGTTTATCTGTTGAGAATAAACCGTATCACCTACCTGAAATAAATTCAAAGGAAGAGTTTTTGTACGAATCCCCTTCACAGTATGCCCGTCATAAAAGAACAAAGAACCGAAAGATTGAAATACAATCTCCCCATGTGCCGACGTAATCGTCCAGATTTCATCATTATGGAACCGGAAATCTTTCGCTTCATCTTTTAAAGAGTGGTACACAAGGCTATCCAATGAATTACGTTCGAAATATCCGAACTCTTCGAAAGATCCCACAAATATCTTGCCGTCTTTACCGATATATACAGAACGTACGATATTCCTGGAAGGCAATTCATGAAGCTCCCAGCTATTTCCATCAAACTCCAGCAGACCTTTGTTATTGCCAATATACATAACTCCCCTATCATCTTGAGCGATAGACCAATTCTGAATACCTGCATTATAATCTGATACGGAATAGCTCCTCACGATGGGAGAGAAAGGAATAGAGGAACCACGTGATAAGCTACTAAAAAGAGAAAATATACAAAATAGCAACAGAGATACTCTCATATATATTGATTTACAAGTAACCTGCCAGCAAAGGTAATTGTTTTCCACCAAAAAACCGGATAACTTTATGGATTATCTTTTCCGGAAAGGTAAAGATAGGCCGTAAAATTATCCGGTTACTTATTTTAAGAAGCTACAAACTATAACCTACACTACATAGTCAAAAATCATCAGACTGCTTTTTCGGTATGAATTAAAATTCACCAAGCTTGTTTCTTTCCCCTTCTCTTTTATGACCGTAGTTTCCGGTACGCTCAGCATTTTCTTATACTCCTCCGAGTTACCCAGCACTTTCACGGCTTCATTTAAATCATCATCATCTTTCAACTGCTGTATGATACCACCACGTTGGAAATAATAACGCTTAATGATATCCTGAGCAATCATATTCTTGATATCTTTTGCAAAGTAATCCAAGTCACGGTCCAGATTATGACTAAGTTTCTGCTCAAGAGCCTTGAATTCTTCGGAAGCATCTTTCATATAACCTTCAAATTCTGCCATTTCTTTCAAATTCTTCAGAATCTTCTCGCTCTGCTGGTCATATTTAAAATCTGCCTTCTTCACCATTTCCTTAAACTCTGCATAATCAGCATCCGTTACTTCGAAATTCTCGGGAGAAGCAATTGTCGGGTGCTTCAGGCAATATTGGGTAGCATAATTAAAGATCAGATTATCATTTACCAGATAAAACAAAATATTAGGTAACTTTTCTTGTTCCACTGCAACGTCCGGCGTCACACCACCGCCATCACGCACTTCACGTCCGACAGCCGTATGGAATACTGTAGTCAAACTATCAGGAATACGCCCTACACTACCATCCGGATTACGATGTTTGTAATCTATTGCCTGTACGCAACGACCACTGGGAATATAATATTTGGAAGTAGTCACCTTCATCGTACCGCCATAAGGCAATGTACGCGGCACCTGCACCAAACCTTTCCCAAACGTGCGGTTACCTACAATCACTGCACGGTCATAATCCTGCAATGCACCCGCCAGGATTTCCGAAGCGGAAGCAGTACCGCTATTTACCAATACAGCAATAGGAATATCCGTATCCAATGGTTCGCGCAAGGTCTTATACGTATTACTTGCTTGTTTTATCTTGCCTTTCGTTGTTACAATCGTCTTACCACGGGGCAGAAAGTAGTTGGCTATCTCTACAGCCTCTTCCAGCAACCCACCGCCATTGTTGCGCAAATCAATTACCAATGAAGTGATGCCCTGCTTCTTCAAATCAAGAAAAGCCTTCTTAAACTCTTTGGAAGGATTTCCTGAGAAAGTACTCAGGTTGATGTAACCGATATTGTTATCCAACTTACTGTAATAAGGAATAAACGGCAACTGGATGTTTTTACGGACAATTGTAAAATCCAATGGCTTTGCCTCACCGGGACGCTCAACCTTCAGTTGGAAACTTGTCCCTACCTGTCCACGAAGTATTTTACTCACATCCGTATTTCCGGTCAAATCTTTTCCATCTATTTCAAGCAAGATATCACCTGCTTTCAATCCCACTTCGGCAGCAGGCATATTTTCGTAAGGCTCCACAATTACTGTACGCTTCAATTTAGGCTCATATCGGATGATGGAACCTATACCTCCATAAGAAGCCTTAAGCATTTGTTCCAACTCACTCCGATCCTCTTCCGGATAAAATTCCGTATAAGGGTCCAGAGAATACAACATCGCATCGATACCCTCTCGTATTGTCTTATTCGGGTCCAATGTATCTACATAGAACATATCCAGTTCCTTCACGATGGAATTGAATATATCCAGGTTCTTTGCAATCTGGAAACTGCGGCTATCACCACTCTTGAAACTAAAAAAGACAACTACACCTACTACTAACAGTAAGGTAGTTATCCAGCGTACTTTCAGTATTTTCTTCATATCCTATTTATTATAGTTCACTGATTCTCGTTTTAATATCTTCCCACCACTCGGCAGGCATTTCTGCACCAATCACCCGGATGATGCTTCCTGAAAGGATAGAACCTATCTTGCCACATTTCTCCAATGAATATCCACAAGTCAGTCCATACAAAAAGCCGGCTGCAAAATAATCACCCGCACCGGTCGTATCTATCACTCTATCCACAGTGACAGCATGCACATGCACTTCCTCTGTCCCTTTACGAATGAGCGATCCTCTGGCACCCAACTTCACAATGGCGATGCTGCACATCTTAGCAATCACATCCAATGCTTCTTCCGGTTCTTTACCCGTAAATGCTTTTGCTTCCTCCTCATTGGCAAACACAATATCCACATACTTGTTTATCAATAAAGAGAAGAAATCGTGATCTTGCTCCACAATATTATAGCTTGCCATATCCAGGCAGATTTGCAATCCGGCTTCTTTTGCCAGTTCAATGGCACGAAGTATCATATCATGATCCTGCACCAGATAACCTTCTATGAACAAATAAGTATACCCCTTAAACATCTCCCGCGAAAGATCTTCAGCCTTTAATGTAGCGGCGGCACCCAAATAAGTACCAAAAGTACGTTCCCCGTCAGGTGATATAAAAGTAGAAGCTACCCCCGAAGGTAACTCAGAAGAAACTAATAAATTTGCTTCCGTTCCCCGTTCCAACAAACTTTGCCGATAAAATTTTCCATAAGCATCATTACCAACCTTACCAATGAATCCTGTTCCCGCACCAAGGCATGCCATACCACGAATTGCATTTCCGGCAGAGCCTCCAGTAGCCAATTCTGTTTCCATTTCACTGAAACATTCATTGATTATCAGCAGTTTCGTTTCATCAATCAGGGTCATGCTTCCCTTGGGCAATTCCATTTCAGTAAGAATATGGTCGTCGTTGAGAGTAGCAAGAACGTCAACAAGGGCATTGCCCATTCCAATTATTTTGTCCATTTCGATATTTTTTTTGCAAAGATATTGCATATTTCAAAATATCCTATTACTTTTGCAGCGCATTTGAGAAAAAACAACATTCTTCCTTAGCTCAGTCGGTTAGAGCATCTGACTGTTAATCAGAGGGTCCTTGGTTCAAGTCCAAGAGGAAGAGCAAAAAGGTTCGTCATTATGGCGAACCTTTTTTGTTTTCATTATTTAGTTATCTTCATCAAGCTTCCGCAACCGCCAATGTCAATACACTGATACGTATCCCTCCTATCTCACGAAATACATCAGCACAGGCAGTAGTTGTAGCTCCTGTAGTCAAAACATCATCCACAATCAGAATATGCTTCCTTACTAATCGTTCCGGATGGCGGAGTTTAAAAATACCTTCCACATTCTCCCATCTCTCATAAATCGATTTACGGGTCTGTGTATTGGTATGTTTCTCGCGGATCACGGAAGAAGTATCTACAGGTATCCCTGTCACTTGAAACACGCCACGGGCAATCCACTCACTTTGATTATATCCACGAGCTCTCTGTTTACGGGGATGCAAAGGTACGGGAATGACAACATCTACATCTTCAAAAAAGCCGGTCGGCAGTAATTCCGCCGCCATGCAACGTCCCATCACCGCTCCCAGTTCTTTCCTTCCACCATACTTCAATTGATGTAGGATCCTGCGGAAATCACTTCCTTTCCGATAAAAGAAATAAGAGGTGGCACGTTCCAGAGGAAACTTTCCCCAAAACATACGCTCTACAGGATTATCCTTCATTTTATGGTAATTCGTACGCGGCATATCTATATTGCAACGAGTACAAATAGTATCCTCACCCTCTATAAGTGCTGCTCCGCAAACTGCGCAGCAGCGTGGAAAAAAAAGATGGAACAAAGGACCAAACCAATATTTCACAGTATTTTTCATCAGGCTATTTCTTTATGTCACATCCCCAACGGAGGAACTTCTTGTATCAGTTGTTGCAATATAGGATGCAGATATCCATTCGTGGCAATAATATGATGCCCTTCTATAAAATTCTCATTCCCATAAAAGTCAGTCACCCGGCCGCCGGCTTCCAGCACCAGCAATGCGGCAGCCGAATAATCCCATTTGCCAATGAAAGCTTCCGCCCAAGCATCAAAACGTCCGGCAGCTACATAGCATATTGCCAAAGCTGCAGAACCAGTCATACGGATACCACCAACCTTACCATACAAATTATGTATCAGATGTTCTCCCGTACGGGCATATTGACATGAGTTATAAGGCAATTCAACTACCAGAAAAGCATCTTCCATCTGCTGCACATTGGAAACCTGTATCCGCTGGCCATCCACATACGCACCTCCACCTTTCCAGCCATAGAAACACTCATCCCTACAGGGATCATACACTACTCCAATCAAGAGTTCCTCTTTAGACCGAAGAGCTATACATACACAATAAGGCGCGTTGTCATGGATATAATTTGTAGTCCCGTCCAACGGATCCACTACCCAACAATAAGGTTCATCCTGATACACTGCCGAACCTTCTTCCGTAATAAAACCGGCTTCCGGCAACAAAACGGAAAGTTCAGCAACAATCTGTTTTTCCGACTCTTTATCTACATAAGACACATAGTCATGCGCATGTTTCTTCTCCACGCTTTCACTGCGGAAAGTTTTTCTCTCTTCTTTCAAGAAACTTCCTGCATCCATAGCAATGCGGCAAACTTTTGCGGTAAGTGATGCTAAATCCATATTCGTATTCTTTTTCTTTGTTATTCTATTATTTCCCGGGCAATCCAGGCGCAGGCCTCAGCGTCGGCTAATGCATGGTGATGCTGCTCCAACTCATAACCAAAGTAGGCAGCTACCGTATGCAGCTGATAGTTGGGCAAACCTTTGATCCGTCTTCGTGCCGTACTCAAGGTACAATGAAATTCATAATCGGGATAATCTAGGCTATAAGTTCTGAAAACGGCTTTCAGACAACTCTCATCAAAACCTTTATTATGGGCTATGAGCGGTAATCCTTCAATAAGTGGCGCTATCTCCTGCCATACGGTGGGAAATATCGGAGCTTTTGCCGTATCCGCCAGTGTCAATCCATGCACACGCGTGTTCCAATAGGTATAGTATTCCGGTTCGGGACGGATCAGACTATAATAAGTATCTACAATCTCTCCTTCTCGTACAATTACTATACCGACACTGCACACGCTGGTACGTTGCTCGTTGGCGGTCTCAAAGTCTATAGCGGCAAAGTTTTTCATTATCGGAAAAATTACTTATCCTCGTCTACCTGCTGGTAAATCAGATTTCCTCTTTGACTGATTGTCCATTTACCATTTTCCTGACGAACATTCTTCGTATCATCGTCTTCTACATTCCACGCATAACCACCAACGGGCAAGGAGCGACGATCCAGTATTTCGTTTGGCTGATCATTAGAGAAAAACAATTCCACTTGCAGCGAATCGGGTGCAAAAACTATAAATGCCGTATTTGCCTTATCAGCAACAGACTCCATGCGCACACCTTGCTCCCAAAGGCGGATACAATCTTTCCGAACCTCACTCCAGGTATAAGCTGCGGAAGCAATACAACCATGATCGTCTTTATCATTACCTACCAGGTTATCTTCACCCTTCTTATTTTTGGCATTACCACATCCCGCCAACAGGATACTTGCGCTCATAAAGAACAACAAACAGATTTTTCCAACTTTCATAAAGTCATTAATTAAAGTTTCGCAGGCCAAAAGTACAAATAAATATGAAGTGGTGAAGTATATAACTTAATTTTCATCACAAGTCCCCCCTCTCGAATTAACATAATAGCATTCTCTATTACAAAACTAAAACTCTTTTCTGAAGAAAGAAAAAAAGATAAGTTGCCAAAACTAAAGACAAACAGCAAGAAATTGGAACTAAATGGGAAAACGATATGTATCATCACAAATAATAGTTCTCCTATTCATACAAATACATGCTCTAAATAATTGTTTTTTAGGATATATTTTATAATATTTGTAGTCTGATTTTCGGTTTAAGAACGAGAACAAGAAACTCAATAAACTAATCAGAAGTATGCATATCATTTTACTTTAACACAATAACATTCAACTGCTTATGAAAAGAATTACTACTCTATTAGCAGCCATTATCTCAATGGCATTTATGAATCAGGCATCAGCAACCCACGCCATCGTGGAAGTAACTACGGCGGGACAGCTGAATTCCGTAGTTGAAGTTGCTAATTGTGACAGCATCACTATTTCGGGTAATCTGAATAGAAACGACTTTGATTTTATCAGAACACAGATGCCAAACCTGGTTTATCTGAATTTACGTAAAGTTACAGTGCCGGAAAACAAATTACCCAATTCCGGACTCTACGAAATGAAAAGCCTGAAGGAAGTGATGCTTCCCGATAATTTAGAGACAATAGGAAATAGCGCTTTCATCTACTGTTCCAATTTAAAAGATATCAGTTTTCCTGAAACATTGGTCACCATAGAGTACAATGCATTCTACCATAGCGGCTTATCCGAAGTTACATTTCCCGCAAATCTGCAAACCATCAGTGATGCCGCCTTTTACGAATGCTACGACTTGAAGAAAGTGACTTTCCCTAAGAAATTGAGAGTCATAGGCAACAACGCATTTCTACGCAGCAATCTCTCTGAAGTCATTCTGCCCGATAGTCTGAAAACCATCGGGAATTATGCTTTCTGCTATTGCCAGCAACTGCAGAAAGTAGTATTCCCGGAAAAGCTGGAGAGAATGGGAGAATATGCCTTTTATGATTGTTTCCGCCTCCATACCGCCACACTCAAAGGCAAAACCGCACCATCGATAGCCGGAAACACCTTTAATTATACCAAAGTGTTTTATGTACCGGAGGGCGCAGCACAGACCTATAAGGATGCTTCCTACTGGTCTAATCAGGTAATAATAGACGGAAATACTCCAAAGAAAGCAACCGTAACTCTGGCCACTGCCGGAACCTTGGGAGAAGAAATTCTCAAACAAGTAGAATATGTAAAGCAAGTCAACGAATTAGTAATAAACGGCCCGCTGAACAATGATGATTTTTATCAGATACAACAGCAAGCCACTAATCTTATTACTATAGACCTGACCGGAGCAACCATAGAAACATTGCCTGAGAAATTCTTCTACGAAAGGGCCGCCCTACTCGACATAAAACTTCCCGCTACGCTGAAAAGTATCGGAAGGTATGCGTTTTACCAGTGTTACGGATTAACTCGGATTTCAATCCCCGAAGGAGTGACAAGTATTGGAGAATATGCTTTTTACCGATGTCTTTCAATGCAAGAGATAACACTGCCGGGCACTCTGACAGAAATGCAGAATAGCATTTTCGAAGAGTGTTCGAGCTTGGCGAACATCGAGTTCCCCGACAAAATAACAAATATAGAGAGTAGAATGTGTCACAATTGCAGCGCATTGAAACAAGTGAAGTTCCCTACCAATCTGAAAAACATTTCAAACAGTGCATTCGAGAAATGTACAGCATTGGAGAAAGTTGTTTTACCCGAAGGGCTAACGAACATTGATTATCACGCTTTCTACCAATGTAGCGCATTAAAAGAGATCTCTTTCCCCTCGACATTGACAACATTAGGAGATGCCGTTTTCTACCGTTGCACAAGTCTGACGGAAATCGCTCTACCAGCTTCCCTAACCTACTGTTACTACCCATTTTATGAATGCTATAATATAAAGAAAGTCACCAGCCTGGCTTCCGTCCCTCCTTCCCTGCACGATAACCAGGACATCCTGTATAATGTAGACAAATCTCATGCGGAACTTATCGTCCCCTTCTGGTCCGTAAATAGCTACAAACTCGCTCCGGGCTGGGATGCATTCCCCATCATCAGTTCGCTGGATTATGAAACAGACATTATCAACGTACAGGGTGAACTGGTCATAGCGGCAGACATCCGCTTCAAAAACAATCCAACTGTATCGGTATTTGATAACGGCCAACTGACCGTCAGAGGCACCGATGCACTCTCCATGAAGAAGTACACCCAAAGCCACACTCTTAGTGGATATGACGACAATAATTGGTCCTACCGCAACCCCGTTTATACGAACTTGCTCAGCGAGTCCGAAGCCATGCGTGCCGATAGTGTCATCTACAAGTTGAATCTGAAAAGAGAGTACTGGCAGTTTATCACGCTTCCTTTCGATGTGAACAGGGCAGATATGCAAGTGGACAACGATGCCCTCTTTGTCATCCGCTACTATGACGGTAAAGCACGAGCCAACGGTGAAACCGGCAACTGGAAAGACGTACCCGCTGACGGAACGTTACAAGCTGGAACCGGCTATATCATCCAAGCCAACAAACAAACCCAACTCACTCTGAAAGCCATCAACAATGACAACAAGAACCGGCTCTTCTCTGGCAATGCCTTAAAACGAACACTGAATGAGTACGCCTCCGAGTTCGCTCACAATGCCAGCTGGAACTTCATAGGCAACCCCTATCCATGCTTCTATGACATTTATTACATGGACTACACCTCTCCCATTACAATATGGGACACCCGTAACCGGACTTACACCGCTGTCTCAACCGAAGACGATAACTACATACTCAGTCCGATGCAGGCATTCTTCATTCAGAAGCCGGTGGAAATGAAAGAAATCAGTTTCTCTGCCGAAGGCCGCCAACTGAATGCCACTGTACGCCAACGCACCACGACCCGTTCCACCGTTTCGCCGAACCGTACCGTCTTCAATTTCACTTTGAACGATGACACTTATACCGACCGTACCCGTGTAGTTATCAATCCCGAAGCAAGCATGGATTATGAAATGTCCCGCGACGCCGCCAAATTCATGAGCGACGACAAAGACGTGCCACAACTCTTCACATTGGACGCTACTGGCAGATATTACGCCATCAACGAACGACCGTTGAGCAACGGAACTGTCTCCGTAGGCATTTACGCAGGAAAAGCCGGCACATATACCCTGAATCTGGCAGACGCCACGGTTACAGCCGACGAAGTGATATTAACAGATAAGCTGACAGGAAGCAAAACGCGTCTCGACCTCGACAGCTATACCTTTACGACAGAAGCCGGCTTCTGCACCGACCGCTTCGAACTGCGTCTGACTACCCGTACCATTACCGGAGTAGAAGAAACTCAGGACACGAATACCGCCCAAGTGACGGCAGGAGCCGGACAAATCTTAATATCTGCGCAACCGGGAGATGAAATGAGGGTCTGCAATGTCACCGGACAAGTCATTGAGCATCGGATATTGACACAGTCATCAATCTCCCTCCCCGTCGCACCGGGCTTCTACATCGTAACCATCGGTAAAGAGACATTTAAAATTATGATAACCAAATAAAAACAGAACATCCATGAAATATATACTCAGCCTATTCATTGCTCTCTGGAGCATCGCGGCGTGGGGACAAGAAGGAGGGGATGGGTTCAACCCCTCCAACCCCGGCGAACCGGGCCAGAGATACAATTTGACGGTCAACGTCACCCCCGACGAGGCAGGCAGTACCTCACCTTCGGGGAAGCAGCAATACGCTTTGGGAGAATCTGTTTATCTCAGCGCCAATGCCAACAACTATTACCAGTTTGTCGGTTGGATACAGGACGGAGATACAATTTCCCGCAACCGCTCTTTCAATTATACCATGCCGGCAAAGAATACGGCCATAACCGCTGTGTTCAAAGCTACAGATAGCTTCAACCCCGACAATCCCGACGATCCGTCGCAGGAAGTCATCAAATACAAACTGGTGCTGACGGCCTCTCCGGCCGAAGGAGGAAGTTTCAATATCACTTCAGGAGAACGTTTCAGTGAAGGAGCTTCGATTTCAGTCTATGCCAATCCGAACAGCAACTATCAGTTTGAGGGGTGGAAACAGGGAGATAAATTACTGTCTACGGAAGGAGTATATTCGTTCGTAATGGGGAAAGAAGACGTTTCCATCACCGGTTTATTCCACTTTAATCCGGCAAACCCGGGAAATCCGGGAGCCAATCACTGGGATGCGGAAACAGGCGAACTGATTATTGACGACTTCACTCCGGGAAGCATCATGAATGCCGTAGACCAAGTAACCGGTGGTTCAAACAACTATGGCAAAGTTTCGATGGTCATTATCAGCGGTCAGATGAATAGTCATGACTTCGGCATCGTAGATAGGTTGAACAACTGTACATTGATTGACCTAAGCCGAACAGGCGGATATACGGAAATTCCCCCATATGCATTCGACAATACTAATTTATCAACGGCTATCCTACCTGCCTGTACAGAAAAAATAGGCTACCATGCTTTCGGAAATTGCAAAAATCTGACAGACATCAGTTGTTACGCCATCACCCCGCCGATAGCGGATGAACGTGCCTTTGAAGGAATTGCCGAAAATGCCGTCATTCGTGTTCTGTCCTCTTCCATTCCACTCTATGCAGAGGCTGCGGTTTGGAAAGACTTTACCATTCTACCACTGACTGAAGATGTCAGAACGTTGGAGGTGAACCTCCCTGTCGGAAGTGAGAGCACTTACAAGAACATGACTATAGAATTACAAAACTTGCAGAACGGCCAGAAACAACGCTACGTTGTATCCGACCGCATCACTTACACTTTCAACGGACTACTGAAAAACTGCACTTATAATGTTTATCTGAAAACTCCTGCAGATGTAGTGTTGGGACAAATAGAGAAGATTGAAATAAAAGAGGAGAACCAGTCCGTTACTTTCAGTTCACTGCTAACCCTGCTCGACGTAAACTTGAAAGTGCAAACGCCAGATGGAACAGATGTTACCGATCAGACACAAGTCACATGGTTGAATGACCAACAGACATATTTATCACAAGGCAGTTCGCTGAAAGCACAAACAGCAGGGACGAAGTTGAACTACCGAATCGTATTAAATCAGAATTTAGGGATGCAATACGTAACACCGGAGAATCAAACTTATAGTGTAAAAGAAGAAGAGAACCAGCTGGTTTACACTCTAATTCCCATCGAAATGCTGACTGTTTCGGGACTTGTCAAAAATGCCAATAGTGATGCATTATCGGGAGCTGTTATCTCCATCTCCCAAAAGTTAAACGGCAAGTACTCAAAATCTTTTATAACACAAACCGATACCAAAGGGGAGTTCGAACTGGATGTCTTTAATGATGAAAGTACGATTTCGGTTTCTGCTACTGACTATATCAGCCAGACACTGACGAAAGCAAACTTCAACGCGGGAGCAGATTTGGGAACGGTTGAACTGAAAGCCATATCCGGCACAACAATCAACCTGAACCTCACCTATACCCCCAGCGTAGCAACTGATGAGGAAGCCAGAACAGAGAATTGGTATTCCGATTATGCCAATATAGCTTATACTATATATAATGAGACACAAGAAAAAGAAATCACCAATTTCTCAGTACAATATCCTTCCATTGTGCTTTTGGAAGAAGTGGCAGCGGGTGACCGGCTCCGCATCATCGCTAGCAGTAAAAACGGAGCTTTCCGTTCCGTAACAGCCACCGCAACAGTGGACGAGAATGCAGAGAAAGCAAACGTTTTGCTCAACATTATAGCATTGGGCGGTATTAGCGCTTCCTACACCGATACTGACAATACCGATATAGTAGGGATCCTCTACGACAGTAAAGGAGAATTACTAAAGAAATATACTTACTTCAATCAATGCCTTTCCATCAGCAATCTCTCTGACGGGAAATATACCCTGGTCAGTATGGTCAACAGCGCTTTCTTCAATTCTATTTTGAAGATATCCCAACTGGCCGCATCCGGACTGACGGAAGGAACAGATTATGTACAAAACACCGTAACCGTAAAAAGCGGCATTCTCTCTTCCATTACTAACAGTCATATTCCAATGCTGGATGAAAGTAAGCTTTATTACACGGGAGATAATACGTCATTTACTGCCAACAAAGCCTCCATCGTAGCCGGTAATTATCTGACGTTAAAAGGGAAAATTGATTTTAAAGAAGAGTACACCGCTTCGGTCAGCAACGTACAGCTGATAGTTGACCTACCTGAAACGTCTTTATATGTGGAAAACTCAGCCATGACAGGCAGCAACATAGCGAGTTATACTTTGGACAATAATCGACTAACAATTCCATTACACAACTACACCGAGTTGGTTCGTTTCTGTGTAATCCCAACTGCCTCCGGTGAGTACATCCCCAATGCTTTTGTACAGTTTACGCTGAACGGGAAAGAAATATTGCAACCTATTGGAGCCGCCACCTGTACAATAAAGGACTTGTCCATCTCCATACCATCAACTGTAGCTAAGAAAACTTTTTCAATCAATGGCACAGCTATTGGAAAATCAGAAGTCGAGATTTACGATAACGGCATATTAATAGGCCAAACAACCTCATTAGCTAATGGACTATGGTACACCACATGCGAACTTTATAACGCAAAGAATCTATCTTCGCACGATATCTACGCTAAGATTAGAACCAAAGACGGAGCAGAGTTACAAACAGAAACTTGTCCTGTGCTCTATAATGAGAACGCAATAGAGGTATCTAAAGTAACGATGATTAATATTGCCCACGGAGCCTCTTCGCTGGATCTATTAGAATATGTGACGACTTTTGACTTCATTAATCCGATAACCTCTGCCCAAACATATTGGTATTGGCCTAATTATCCGGATTTTACCTTCAAGATTGATTTCACCAATAATAGTCCGGAAATAATAACAAATGTTGCACTTCATGTGAAAACCTCTTCCAATAATATCGTCCGCATACCCGCAAGCTATAATCAGACTAAGGATATTTGGGTTGCAACTCATCCATTCCAGTCAGAAGCATTGCCTGTAAACCTGAGCGTAACCTACGATTACATCGATTATAGTATGTGCGACTCATTGGCTTACATCAACACGTTAGAAAAGAATATAGGGATTCCTGTAATAGAAGATTATGACGATACAGACGACATATTTACCTACTCTATGAAGTCAAAATCCAGCGACATCGCCCTTAAATGCTTTTTTATTAAAACGGATATAAAGAATAAAGAGGCAATAACAAAGAAAATAGCAAATTCAACATTCAAATTATGCATAGAAAAAGGTCCGTTCAAGTATTATGTGAATGATACAGATGCTTATCAGATAACAAGAGAAACAAGCGACAGCCTGTTCGTTTATGCATATTTCGGCTATGATGATGTCCAATCATACAAGGATTATGTGACTCTATTCGGAAAGAATATAAACACCACAACAAGGATAGCCGGCTTTGATCCCGGAAGTGATCGGATTGCTCCCTCAACGGACCGGTTAAACCAATGGCGGGATCATATCATTCAAGGGGCAATAGACGAAGCTAACAGAAAATTGAAATGCGCAGACGATATCACAAACATAAATCTGCACTCAGATATCATGCATTTAAGGCAATGCGTAGGTTTCTCTTTAGGTAGTTTCTTAGCACATTCAGCAAATCTCATCAGTTCATCAAGCGGACGTCCTGAGAATGTTATTGATGCAGGAAATACCCTTTGGGGTGCCGCCGACGCTGCAAGTAGTTTTGGGGATGGAATGCAGGATTTAACAAGGGCAGGACATGCCTACCTACAACGGATTCATGATGCCCCCGATTGTCCAGATGACAACGGTGGAAAAGGAAGCGATTCCGGAGAATCAGGCAACCCAAATCCCAATTACGTAATGGACCCATCCGGCTATGTCTACGAAGCTGTTGCCAGTAACCGCCTGCAAGGCGTAACCGCCACTTGTTACTACAAAGAAATGGTGGAAGACATGTATGGCGACCTGCACGAGAATATTGTACTTTGGGATGCTGCCGAGTATGCTCAGGAGAATCCACTATTCACAGACAAAAACGGTATGTATGCCTGGGACGTCCCCCAAGGTCTCTGGCAAGTGAAATTTGAAAAAGAAGGCTACCAGACAACTTACAGTGAATGGCTCCCCGTTCCTCCCCCGCAGTTGGAAGTGAACATTGGCATGGTACAAACCGCACAGCCTACCGTAACAGCCATACGTGGTTATGAGACAGGCATAGAAATTGATTTCAGCAAGTTCATGCTGCCCGAAACCATGACTGCCGAGTTCATCACCATTACTCGCAACGGAGAAGCGGTAGCAGGAGAAGTGACTTTCAAGAACGCTGAAGCAAACCCACAAAACAAGAATGAGCAATTCGTTTCGAAAGTGCGCTTTGTCCCTGCCGAGGCTCTGGCTACCACCGACAAAGTGATACTGACTGTCAGCAAACGTGTGAAGAGCTATGCCGGCATACAAATGGAAAGCGATTATAGCCAAGAGATAGCCATTGAAAAAGAGCCCAAGGCAGTGGTCGCTTCCGAGATTGAAGTGGTGTACAATGAAACGGCTGAAATTACAGTAACCGTAGAACCGGCAGAAGCCTCAACAGACAAGAAAGTGACAGCAACTTCCGTTTCTTCCATCATCGCAAGCATAGAACCGGCAGAAGCCACATTGAACGAAGAAGGTAAAGCTACCTTCATCATATCAGGCGAGCTCCCGGGACAGACTATGATACAATTTGCCGTCGAAGGTATGGACATGAAACCGGAAGTAAAAGTGAGCGTTGTGGAAGCCGGAGAAAAAGAAATCACCCGCAACTACACCCTCTCTATGGGCTGGAACTGGTTCTCTATCAACGTGCAGGACCAGAATCTAAACGATATACCAGCTCTACTCGCTCCCATCAAAGAATCCGTCCTCATCCTAAAAGGACAAAACGGAGAACTGACGAACAAAAATGAAAATGATTGGGAAGGTTCATTGAACAGTCTGAACACTACTCAAGCTTACAAGATAAAGATGAAGAAAGAGGCAACTCTTGAACTGACCGGAAAGGGGGCAGATCCGACAAGCAACACCATTACCCTAAACCAGGGCTGGAACTGGATAGGTTATATTCCTACCGTCACTTTACCATTGGAGCAAGCCTTGCAAAATCTGCAAGCTGAAGAGAATGACCTTATCAAAGGCTTGGATAGTTTTGCCATATACGATGGAAGTACATGGACAGGTAGCCTAACCCACCTGCTTCCAGGTGAAGGTTATATGTACTATTCTCAATCAGTGAAATCTTTCAACTATACTGCAAATGGTACAGAATCAGAACCATCCACTCCATCAGCACAATGGAGTTATGACATTCACCAGTCCGAAGACAACGTGATTGCCATAGCCGAGCTTTACAACGGAGAGCAAAAAGCTGAAATAGGGAAATTCCTTGTCGGTGTATTTGTGGGCGATGAATGTAGAGGTATAGCCGTTGAAAAAGACGGTTATCTATTTATCACTGCACATGGAGAGCAAACCGATGGCAAACTGACCCTACGTGCCTTCGACACCGCCGACCAGCAGGAATACAACGTCAAGGAAGAAATAGAATGGAGCGGTACACTGACGGGCAGTTTAACCACTCCTGTCAGCCTGCATATAGGCGAAGCAACCGGAATTACTCCTATTTCGGAAGGACTGTTGGTTTATCCAAGTCCCGTACGCCACCGCTTGTATATTCGGGGAGATATTGGCAACATTGAAGAAGTACGCATCTCTGATACTGCGGGGCAAACACTGATATTGGACAAACAGGTGATTCCCAACGAAGGAATCAATGTTTCTTCACTGAGTAAAGGGATTTACTTCATAATCATAAAAACCGATAATGAGGTTATACAACAGAAATTTATGAAGATAGATTAAGCCTGTCTCTCTTTATTACACTTCTCTTAAAAGTCTCCCTCCGATACATAATCCGAAGGGAGACTTTTTTGTACCGACCTTTAAAAGTCATAAACCGGCAAGCATATGTTACATAGATTCTAATGATAAACAAATCATTTCTATCTGATATTCAGGCAATAGTTTACGCTTAAGATGTTCAACTTTCGCCGCTAACAATTCCGGCTTGAAGTTCTTCTTTTGCCAATATGGGACGCTTCCGTACGATTATATTATACAATTAGCCGTTTAATCTGTCCTCCTATACTCTTATTTCCCAATGCAGCCTCTATTTCAGGTTGTGTATTAATGCCTCCCGAAATAGCACTTAATATAGAAAAATAGGTAGCATAGTTCTTACCAAATTCTTCTACCAGCAAGTTTTTCCCTTCATCGGTAAAAGGAGAGTTTTCCCGAATCATGAAATTTATCATTTCGTCTACACTCAACGCTCCGTTATCGCAGAACAACTCTACATATTTTGGCACCCCACCTGTGAAAGCGTAAAGAGCAAGCAAATCATCATTAGAATAATCAGGTCTGTGATCGTAAATGATTTCCTTCAAAGTAGTTAAGCTAAAAGCCGATAACTTAATGATATTATCAGCCCTGCCAAATAACGGTTCTTTTGAATTCTGAAATATCTTTTGCATCAAAGAGTGAATAGAACCGGATACAATCAGATTCATACGGGACTTCCTACGATATTGATCCCAAAGATTCTGCATATCACTATAAACAGATTCATTAATATTGTAGAATTCTTGAAATTCATCAATAACAAGATTAAATGCCCTGCCCACAGACAATTCCATCAAATACTGAAACAATGACCGGAAAGTGCGAATTTCATTAGGGACAAAAGTCTCCAGGGACTGAGCGATGACAGGAATAAACTCAGCGCAAAGAGTCGCCTCATTCTTAGGACCTACAAATAAATATACAGTAGGTGAGTCTTCTATAGATCGCATGATAAGGCTTGTCTTACCGATACGTCTCCTACCGGTCACTACCGTCAAGCGGGAGTGGTCATTAAATGACAGTTTATTTATACGCTGTAACTCAGCTAATTCATTCGTACGATCATAGAACCTCATAGTTATATAAATTTTGTAACCCCCGTAACCGTTACAGAGGTTACAAAGTAAATCAACTAAAAGCGGTAACACAAAACATTACAAGAAAATCCTCTTGGCTGCCTGAATACAGAGAGTTTATACACGCTTTTACTTGCACGCTTGCACTATCCGCCATAAGCAACTGATAAACAGCCAAAAATCAGTGGTGGCAGCAACTTTTATTTAAGTGCAAGCAATTTTGCTTGCACTACGCACGTCGTCCTGACACGATACTTCTGTCTGAAAGTTTAGCCATAATGAAGTAATTCAATGCAGCAAAACACAAGATGCCATCGCGGAGCCCCTTACCTTTTAGCATCTATATATGGGTACCGTTGGATATATAGATGCGACGCGTCCGATATATAGATGCAACATGCACGATATATAGATGCAACACGTCCGATATATAGGCGCAACACGCCCATAGTTAACGAACAAGAACAATGACACTAATATCCCTCTTTCACAAGCATAAAGATGTCATTATGCGAATTCCGCTAACACACGCTTGAATTAAAAAGACTCTTCCAGCACAATGAATCCTCATTTTCTTTGAAATAGACCATCTGTTTGCCTAAAACTAATGATGTAATTGGGCAAAACTAACCATGTAATTGGATAAAACTAATAATGTAATGGAGTAAAACTAACGATGTAATTTACAAGATGGCTACACTATTCGGTGCAAAAGGTGTAGTCATCTTGCTAAAAGGGTGACATCATCCGGGAAAAAGGGTGTAGCCCCCCTCCAAAACCGATTTATTCTGTCTATTTGAATACGAAGCCAGATCATTCGGCATCTTCCTTTTTGCTGCAATTACATCAAAGATGAAGATTATTTGGAATAAAATAGAACACAAGAAGAACATTGCGACTCCTTTTCTTTACAAACAATACTCATCGTGCACTTTCACCAAACGTTATCCTTGCATTTTTTCTTCTTTCCCTCCGGTAGGGCTTGAAAGAAAACATTCTCGCGCATTAGGATTATCACTTTGTCAATCTGTCAGATTGATAAAGTATGGCATCACTGAGTGATTTTTGGATGATTCAGCTCATACACCGGAAGTTTCAGCCGTAAAGCCGTCAAATGAGGCGATTCGGGAAAAGCTGAAAGAACAGTAAAAAGAAAAGTAGATTTATAGAAAGACAAATCAAAGCACAGATTCAAAGGGACAGTCGCCATACCCGGACATTACCGAATACGGTTTCATAGACAAACAACATTATATCCATACTAAGTGGTCGATATAACAGATTATACAGAAAAAATACAGCAGACATTAACAGAAGTTCCACTATTTATAATAAAAAATTATCCAAAGGGAGTTCTTTATTAAGAAAATTTATCCTACATTTGTACCAAGTCTTGCTGCTTATAGAGATAGGTGACGCATAAGACTATAAAATGTGAGTTTACGAACGCAAGAAGCGAAAGTTATTGTTCCCCTCTAGAATCTGGAAAATTCAACCCCGGAGCAATAGCAACAGTTTCTTCACGTCTACGTTATATTATATAACATAGGCGTGAGGGCTGTTGTTCATCCGGGGCAAGGTATTCCAGAACCTTAGAGGGAGATGAACAGAAACGGTCCTCACGCTTTTTTATATAGTAACCTCCGCCGGAGAGGATAGACGGAAGAAACAGAAAAACACGCTATGGCAAACAGGAAAGTCACAAAATGCTTGTCGATAAAATTACTTTTAGTGATAAGTTTGTTCTTCGTTGCAACTGCTACGAAAGCGCAAAACAAAATCCAGGTGACCTCATTCAACCGGATGGAAACAGATGTCACCGCCCGGATCACCGCTCCTCAGCGTGATCAGAACGGAGAAGTATGCGCACTAATCCGCATCGTTACAACCGAAAAAGACCTAATGTTCGAACCGGATGCACTTGGAATCGTTTCCCGTGAAAACAAGCCCGGAGAAATCTGGCTGTACATTCCTCGCGGAGCACGACGTATTTCCATTATGCACGATAAGTTCGGCGTACTCCGCAATTATTTCTATCCTGACATTATTGAGAAAGCCACTGTCTATGAAATGGAAATACAAATAGGAGACGGAACGCAGCAAACACCCACAAACACGAATACCCAACTAATTGTGATGCGTCCCGATCCGGCAACCGCCAATATTTATATCGATGATGAAAAAGTACCTACCGAAAACGGACTGTTCACCGCTACCATGAAAAAAGGCACCCATACCTACAGGGTGGAATCACCCATGTACGCCCCCGAAGCCGGTGTTATCGATCTGGGTAGCGAGCAAAAGATCATGAGCGTAACACTGAAACCCCGTTTCGGATATCTGGAAATATTCTCCCTGCCCGAACAGGACGCCAAAGTTTTTATAAACAATGAGCTTGCCGGACAGACACCCTACAAGAGTGACCGAATGCCATTACAAGAGTACCGGATACGCATCGAAAAAGATTTTTTCTTCCCGATGGACAGTACTGTCACCATTTTCGCTGGCAAGACGAGCAGCCTTACCTTTAAAATGAAGTCCACCATCAAGCCTAAAGAGCCACGACGCACGCTGGTAATGGCGGAAGTCGGCTATCACCCTTCACAGATTTCTTTTGGCGCCATGGTCGGCATTGTCAGTAAGAACGGAGCGTATCTACGCTTCCGCAGCGACTTCGGTTCGGCATCCACCGAACTGGAATGCGATGATACAGGGGCATTGAGCAATGGCGCAGGTACACCTTATTATAAAGAAGGTGTCACTACCAAAGCACGCATGTCTATCACGGCAGGCTATTTACGTCAAATCATCAAACCGCTATATGCCTACATTGGCGCAGGATACGGCAACCGGGTTCTGGCATGGGAAACGATAGACGGCGAACTGGTAAAGAACACCGACCACTCCGCCACAGGCGTAGCCGCTGAACTTGGCGCCATCGGACGACTGGGACAATTTGCGGTATCCGTGGGATTCCAAACCGTCAACTTCAAATACCACGAACTCAGCGCAGGCATTGGCTTCTTTTTCTAATTCTTAATTCTAATATCCATTTAAACGATGAAAAGATTACAATATATCATTTGGTGCAGCCTGCTGCTATTCGTAGCAAGCTGTGAAAAAGACACCGAACCTACAAGTTTCGCACCCACCGTGACGACTGGAAGTGCAGAAGACTTGGACAAACCTGGCATAGATATAACCCTTTCAGGAGAAGTGATAGCCAACCCTAAAAGTACAACCCAAAATGAAATAGGATTCCTAATCGCTACTTCTGAGGAAATCATTACTTCCGGTAGCGAAAAGGTCATTAAAAAAGCTTCCTCCTCGAATACAGGCAACAAATACCTCTGCGATTTAAAAGAGATGTCACCGGGAACCTATTATTTCTGCATTTACGCCTCCAGCGGATATAACGTAAAACGGGGAGAAATTATATCATTCAGCATCACAGAAAAAACGCCACGTTTAAGCATGGGCAGTATCACAGACAAAGACCTGACCGCCACCAGCGTGAAAGTATCTGCAACCATCACCGACAAACGAGGGTTCGACATCCTCGGACGGGGATTTTGCTGGAGTGCGGAAACCACCGAACCTTCCGTAAACGGAAACAAAGTAGAAATAAAAGAAACAACGGATGCTTTCAGCGCTCTTATAGAAGAATTGGAACCGGAAAAGAAATATTATATTCGCGCGTATGCTCTCAATGAAAAAGGAATCGGCTACAGCAACACCATAGAGTGTACTACCCCTGTCAAGCAAACCGTCTCTCTTTCAGTACCGGATTATAGTGACTTGGATGTATCATCCGTACATATTAAATCTATCATCACGGCAGCTGCCAATTTCAATATAATCGAAAAAGGGGCTTGTTATAGCAAAACGGTTACTTCACCGACAATTAATGACGCATCGGTAAAAGATGAATCAGAAGGTAACGCCGTAGATTTCACAGTAACAGGACTTGAAGAAGGTGCAACTTATTATATTAGCGCTTACGCACGTACCCGCGATGGTATGTTCTACAGCACCAGTATTACAGTGAAAACTCAACAAACCTTTAAGCCAACACTCGGCAATCTTCAGGAAGTGCAGGTAAATGATGACAATGCGGTCATAAAAGCATCCGTCACAGACGATGGTGGTCTTGCCATCACTAAAAAAGGATTCTGCTGGAGTACAAGTAATTCCGAACCGACCATAGATAATGACTCTGTCATCTCGCCCTCTACCGGCAATAATTTTGAAGCTGTATTGACTAAACTGAAGTATAATACGGAATATTATGTACGAGCTTATGCCATAAACTCAAAAGGAGTAGGATACAGCAGCGCGTTTATTAAGATAAAGACGGGAAGTTCAACCATTGCAACATTAAAAGACATGTCGGCCAATAACCCTACTCCATCTACCCTCGACGTATCCGCAACTGTTTCTACTGATGGAGGAGCAACGATTGATGAACGAGGATTTATTTACAGTCATACAGGAACACCCACTATAGAAGAAAATGAAGGAATTATTAAAACAAATGGCACTACAGGGCAAGTGTCAGTAACAATAGCAGGGCTTATCGGGTACACAACTTATTATATACGGGCGTATGCTCATAATAAAAACGGATACGCATACAGCAGTACAACAACCGCCCGTACTAAGAAAACCGACCCAAGCATTGATGACCCGGCATTCCCTGAAACAAAATCAATTAATAAACTATTAACTACTAAATAATTATGATTATGAAAAAGGTATTTTTCTCATTAGTAATGATTTTCGCCGCAACAGGTGGTGTAAAAGCACAAGAAGTTCCTATAGTAACTTTACAGAAAGGAGAAACAACACAACTCTTTTATGGAGCGGACGCATATAAAGAAGCAATGGCAGCTGCTGAAAATGGTAATACAATTATATTAGGTCCCAGCACATTTAATGCTACAGATATTACCAAAGCTGTATCTATTTATGGTAATGGATATGTAATGCACTCCAGCGAAGCCACAGAAAAAGAAGGAAATATTGCATATGCCACTCGTATCAATGGTGATTTCACTATCGCATTAGATTCCGTTAATGGACAGCCTGCAGAAGGTCTTTATATAGAAGGTATTTATTCAAACAATAGAGTTTGGGTAAAGAAGCATTTAGCTTCAGCTTCATTTATAAAATGTAGATTTCAAAATTTTGCACTATGGAAAAGTCAATATAATAATGATATGACTACTTCTAAAGATGTACAATTTAATCATTGTCGTTTTGCAGCATGGTTTGAGCCCGGAGAATCACAAAATATGAGCATCAGTAACTGCATAGTCAATGCTTTAGGCAGAAATAGAGATACTTCAACCATAAACATACAAAATTGTATAATCTTTACTGTACTAAATAACCTTAGAGCAACATTGAAAAACAATATAATATATCGAAGTATTCATGGTGATTACGATTTTGAATATTCAAGTGGCAGTTTTAACCCTCTTCATCCTGCATGTTCAGTCTATAACAATGTATTTTGTACAGAAGGAGATTTCCTTAGTAATGTTATAACTAAAGATAATAATTGGCTAAACGTTGAATATAATACCCTCCTCAATAAAGATATTCAAATATATAGCGATGATGAAATGTATGAACTCACTAACGAAGCCCAAACAGCTTATATAGGTACTGATGGTACACAAGTCGGTATTTATGGTAATGTTAGCCCTTTCAACACTACTCTCACCATTCCTCATATCATCTCTAAAAAAATTGCTCCTAAGACAGAAAATGGGAAATTGAAAGTAAACATCAAAGTAGAAATCGGCGACAATACCCTTTAACACTGAAACAAGATGAAAAGACTCACCTATATACTATTTCTATTCTTCTTGTCAACCTCAATAAGAGGACAAAATCTAGTAGGATATGAATACTGGTTTGATACAGATTTTCCATCAAAAGTTTATACCGCACATATGCAATCCGATATTTCTTTTGATGCAGATATATCTACATTCCATCAAGGCATGCACTACATTACCTTTCGCGTCAAAGACGATAAAGGTAAGTGGAGTACGCCTCTAACCCAGTACTTCTATCGTACCAGTAGCGACAACGGAGCAGATAATTCACTAACAAGTTACGAATACTGGCTGGATACGGATTATGCAGAACGAAAAAACGTAGAAAGCACCAAAGGAGTAATCACTTTCAATCTGGACACATCAACTTTACGCCAAGGCATGCATTACCTCAATTTACGGGCAAAGGATAAACTCGGGAATTGGAGTAATCTACTGACGCAGTTCTTTTATCAAACCAGTAGCGACAACGGAGCAGATAATTCATTGATAAGTTACGAATACTGGCTGGATTCAGATTATGCAGAACGGAAAACTGTAGAAAACACGAACGGAGTAATCACTTTCGATCTGGATGCTTCATCTTTACGTCAAGGTGTACATTATCTTAATTTCCGCGCAAAAGATAAACTCGGAAATTGGAGTAATTTGCTGACGCAATATCTGATGAAAACCAGTGCAGTAGCAGATAACAAGATCAGCAATTATGGTTATTGGCTGAATGATGATCTAAACACTTTAAAGATTGTAGACATCGCTCCCGTTAATCCTTTAGAATGGAATGGTTTCCTCCTTGATATACCTCCATATATCATTCCGGAATCTATGCCTCAAAAGATTCAACTGACCAGTTCGGATAAAGAAAACCGGAAAGGTACATTTGCCTGGACCGATTCCCTGCAACTGAACTTACAGTTTAAGGACATAGCGGATAAATGGAGCACAGTAGAGATGGACACCTTTGTGCACACCAGCCAGATAGAACTGGAAGTACCCCCACTGTCTATAAATAAAGGGGAAAGCATCGCCAAGCCGGCAAACCGGAATCTGGCTGCAATCAGCATCGACATCAATAAAGAAGATTCCGTCTACTGGAAAGCAGATCAGCCTTGCTTCCTCACACTGTTCAATGCAAAAAAAGAACAGGTTTATACCTTCTCCGGTGGTGAGTTGTTGGCAGGAAAGAAAATAGAGACCCTGGAAAAAGGCACCTACTACGCCCTGCTGCATGATGCAACACGAGATGAAACCTATAACAAGGATGTCATCACCATTGTCTGTATCGGGCAAAACACCTCCGACACCATCCATGTGGAACCCGCCGGAACTTTACCCGAATTAGCAGGCGATCCGGAAGCCATCGTCAACCTAACACTAACCGGTTACCTCAACGGAACAGATATCAAATTCATCCGTAGTTTGAAGAATCTGCAACGACTCGACATCAGCGGAGCACGCATCGTAGAAGGCGGAGATAAATATTATCAGAATTATCTGACTGCCAATGACATTACCGGAGATTATATGTTCTACAATCTGTCCAACCTGACACGCCTTGTACTCTCCAACCATACGACGAAGATTGCAACCGCAGCTTTGAACAATTGTACCGGATTGACAGAAATAGAAATCCCCGCCAGCGTGACTTCCGTAGAGAAAGCCGTATTCAACGGCTGCAATCAGCTATTACTGATAAACTGGAATGTACAAGCCGCCATCACCGCCGAAAGCTTTGATACGCCTGCCAAGATGGGGAATTTGTTGATCTTCGCTCCCGAAGGAACCGGATGTACTTATGAAGGCAACGTGGTAATTAACGGCATGGCAGAAAAGATTTCTTTGACTCATGGCAAAGGTTTCCGCTCTCCGCAGGCATTCAAAGCAAAAGACATTACCTACAAACGTAACTTCAGCATGAAGTCCGGTAACAAAATCAATGCCGCCGGATGGGAAGCAATCGTACTGCCATTTGATGTACAAAGTTTCAGCAACGAGAAGCAAGGAGAACTGGCACCTTTCAACAGCGGAAAGAAAGGAGTCAAACCTTTCTGGCTGGCTCAGATGACAACCGATGGCTTTGAACATACCACTGCCATGAAAGCAAACAAGCCCTACATCATCTCGCTGCCAAACAGCGAGTCGTATGAAGACGAATTCAACATCAGCGGAGAAGTACAGTTCCATGCCGAAGATGCCGGCGGCGTAGAGGTTAAAGCTACTTCTTATAAAGAACTCGCCCGTATAGAAGGAAGTAATCGAATAATGATTCCCGCCTACGAAACTGTATTCAAACACGATACGGTATATGCCATTAACCCGGCTACGTATGAGAATATCGCCCCGGGTGGCGCATTCGTCCGTAACTTGCGCGATGTGCAACCCTTCGAAGCTTATCTGATTAGTAAAGAGGCGGCAGTCAATGCACCAAAGCTTTACAGTATCGGAGGAATAGGAGGAGAAATCACCGGCATAGAAGAATTACCGTCCGACGCATTGGACGGCATAGAAATCTATGTCCGATATGGTGTTCTTTACATCAAGAGCGACCGCGAGCGTACACTTTCCATTTACGATACAGCCGGACACATGGTACGTCAGGTTGAAGTACAGGAAGGCACCACTGCTGTCACCGGATTGGGAAAAGGCATCTATCTGCTGGCAAGAAAAAAGATTCTGGTTCAATAAGTAAATTGTTTGTTAATTTAGAGAAAGGTCCTACACCATGATGAATGAGTGATAGGACCTTTATTATCGAGTATATTCGATAATAACATATTCATTTTATCGAATATATTCGATAACTATTCGTATATTTGCCTGTCATCAATTACAAAAAGAGATATGGACAAAGACACCATCAAACGTTTAATCATTGAATATCAGCAATTTGTTGCTAATATTACATTAATAGAGCGTGAAATACATCTATCTCATCAGTTGAACTATGTCTTCGTGGGACTCCGACGAGCCGGGAAATCCTATCTGATGTACCAACAAATACAAAGCTTGTTGAATGATGGACATCAACCGGAAGAAATTCTCTATTTCAACTTTGAAGACGATCGCCTGGTCAATTTGACTGTAGAAGATTTAGACCTTATCAAAGTTTCTTACGAAGAACTTTATCCGCATAAACCTATCTTTTTTCTGGATGAAATACAGATTGTGGAGCATTGGGAGAAATTTGCACGCCGTCTGGCCGACCAACAGTATCGCGTTTATATTACCGGCAGCAATGCCAAAATGCTGAGTGCCGAAATTGCTACTACACTGGGAGGGCGATATATAGTACAAAATGTGTATCCTTTCTCCTTTTCTGAATTTCTGAAAGCTTCTAAAATTGAGATTGGACCAACATGGTATTACAAAAACCGTACAGAGATAGTCCGGACATTCTCCGACTATTTCAGTTATGGAGGTCTACCCGAATTAATGCTCATAGAAACAATAGAAAAACGGCAATGGCTCAGTAATCTATTCAATAAGATTTTCTTCGGTGACCTGATAACCCGTTATTCCATTCGCAATGACCTCGCTATGAAAGTCTTGATTCGTAAACTGGCTGAAAGTGTGAAACAACCTTCTTCTTTCAACCGTCTGACCAATATCGTTTCAACAACAGGCGCCAAAGTTTCAACGGACACCATTATCGATTACCTTAATTTCTTGCAAGCCACATGGCTATTCTTCTCACTTGAAAACTATGCCAGCAAATTAGTAGAGAAAATATCGAACCGGAAATATTATTTCATCGACAATGGGCTGCTGAACTTATTCCTAATAGACCCGGTGACCTCGTTATTGGAAAATATAGTTGCCATCTCATTAAAAAAGAAATATGAAGAGGAACTCTATTTTTATCAACAAAATATAGAAGTAGACTTTTACATCCCTACTGCAAAATTGGCCGTACAAGTATCCTATAGCCTAAAAGAAGAATCCACCCGTAAAAGAGAAACAGACGCTTTATTGAAAATAGCAGAAACACAAGCGGTAGAGACGTTACTCGTCATCACCTACGATGAAGAGGAGACTATTCAAAAAAACGGCATGGAGATAAAAGTTATCCCCATCTGGAAATGGCTGCTGGATACATAATTTTAAAACCTAATATTCAACCATTTATGGAACATCCTTTTTCTCAATTCAAATACTGCCCCAAGTGTGGCTCCGTGCATTTTGAAATCAACAATGAAAAGTCCAAACGTTGTGCCGACTGTGAATTCGTCTATTACTTCAACCCGTCTGCCGCCACCGTGGCACTGATAATGAATGAACGGAACGAATTATTAGTATGCCGCCGTGCCAAGGATCCGGCTAAAGGAACTCTGGATTTGCCGGGTGGCTTTATCGACATGGCGGAAACCGGAGAAGAGGGAGTCAGCCGCGAAGTGAAAGAAGAAACCGGAATGGAAGTGAAAAAGGTGGAATATTTATTCTCTTTGCCCAATATATATGTGTATTCCGGTTTCACCGTCCATACTCTGGATTTATTCTTCCGCTGTACAGTAACTGACACCTTGCATTACCAAGCAATGGATGATGCCGCAGACGTCTTCTTTCTGCCACTGAAAGATATACATACAGAAGATTTCGGACTGAGTTCCATCCGCAAAGGGGTAGGAATATTTCTGAAAGAAATGGGCGAATAATGATTCGCACAGACCACGGTATATCCTAAAAAAGCCAAACAAGTGTAACAAATTCGACTTAAAACCCGTACTTTTGTAAAAACGCGTTGCATTATGAAGAATAAACTCTCCCGAATACTATGCACGGCACTCTGCTGTGCACCTTTGCTCGCTACGGCACAGACCAGCGAGAATATCACTTCCCCTCAACGACTTTACCAGGAAGGACAGTCACTGTTCCAACAAAAAGCGTATGCAGCTGCCATCCCACCGTTGCAAGCATTTGTACGCCAGATAGATGCAGAAGGCAAGCCCCTGCCTGTCGCAGGCGAACGGATGGAAGCCGAGTATATGCTGGTATGTGCTGCCTACGAACTAAAAGACCTTAAAAGTTTAGACAAATTGCAGGCCTATCTGGATGAATATCCCGATACACCCTATGCCAATCGCATTTATGCACTTATGGCATCCGTATATTTCTTCGAAGGAAAATATGATGAAGCCATGGCTATGTTCAATTCTGCCCGTCTCGATCTGTTGGGAAATGAAGAACGCGACGATATGACATACCGTCTGGCAACCTGCTATTTGAAAACAGGTAATGTGAAAGAAGCTGCCATATGGTTCGAAACTCTCCGTAGCACCAGTAAAAAGTATGCAGCCGATTGCACATACTACATTTCTTATATCCGCTACACCCAGCAACGTTATGACGAAGCAATGACCGGCTTCCTGTCTTTACAGGATAACGCCAAATACAAAGCGCTTGCGCCTTATTATATCGCAGAGATTTACCTGATTAAAAAAAATTATGATAAAGCGGAAATAGTAGCGCAGAATTATCTGTCCGCCTACCCGAATAATGAATATACAGCTGAAATGTACCGTGTTCTCGGTGATGCCGACTATCACTTCGGAAAGTATCACGAAGCCATGGAAGCATTTGAAAAGTATCTGGAAAATAATAAAGAGGCTGCCCCCCGTCGGGATGCACTCTATATGCTGGGACTTTCGTACTACAACTGCGGTGTATATTCCAAAGCGGCCAATACCCTCGGCGAAGTAACCGCTGAAAATGACGCACTGGCACAAAATGCCTATCTGCACATGGGGTTGGCTTATCTGCAAATGTCAGATAAGAACAAGGCACGCATGGCATTTGAGCAAGCTGCTGCCTCCAATGCAGATATGCAAGTCAAAGAGCAGGCTGCTTACAATTACGCCCTTTGTATTCACGAGACCTCCTATTCCGCTTTCGGTGAATCTGTTACTGTTTTCGAGAAATTCCTTAATGAATTCCCGAATTCCCAATATGTAGACAAAGTCAGCAGTTATCTGGTAGAGGTATACATGAATACCCGCAGTTACGAAGCCGCCTTGAAATCCATCGAACGAATCGCTCACCCGGGCACTGCAATTCTGGAGGCGAAACAGAAAATCTTGTTCCATCTCGGCACACAGTCTTTTGCCAATGCACAATTTCAAGAAGCTATCGGTTACTTTAACCAGTCTGTAGCCTTGGGACAATATAATCTGCAAAACAAGGCGGATGCTATTTATTGGAGAGGAGAAGCTTATTATCGTCTGAACCGGATGCAGGAAGCAGCAAGTAACTTCAGTGAATATCTGAATCTTACTCCGGACAGAAATACAGAAACTTATGCACTGGCATACTATAATCTGGCCTACATAGCTTTTCATGAGAAAGATTACACACTTGCCCAGAACCGTTTCCTGAAATTCACACAACTGGAAAAAGGAGAAAATCCCACTGCACTCGCAGATGCTTACAATCGCATAGGCGACTGTTATCTGCACGCACGCCGTTTCGATGAAGCCAAGCAATATTATACCAAAGCAGAAAACATGGGAACTCCTGCAGGTGATTATTCTTTCTATCAGTTGGCTTTGGTTGCCGGTTTGCAGAAAGATTATGATGGTAAGGTTGCATTGCTCAACCGCATGGCAAACAAATATCCGTCTTCACCCTATACCATAAATGCTCTTTACGAAAAAGGCCGTTCGTATGTACAGACAAGCAACAGTCGCCAGGCTATCGCAGCATTTAAAGAATTGCTGGATAAATATCCCGAAAGCCCGGTCAGCCGTAAAGCCGCTGCTGAAATCGGCCTGCTTTATTACCAAAACGATGAATATGATCGCGCGATAGATGCTTACAAGCATGTAGTAACCCAGTATCCGGGTAGTGAAGAAGCACGTCTCGCCATGCGTGACTTGAAATCGATCTATGTAGATGCTAACCGTGTAGATGAATTTGCCGCCCTGGCAGCCAAGATGCCGGGAGAAATCCGCTTTGATGCCAGCGAGCAGGATTCTCTGACTTATATCGCCGCAGAAAAGGTATATATGAAGAGAGAGATCGCTCCTGCCAAATCAAGCTTTACCCGTTACCTGCAAAGCTTCCCCAACGGCGCATTCAGTCTGAACGCCCATTACTATCTTTGTGTGATTGGCAAAGAACAGAAAGATGAAGCCGCCGTATTGGAACATGCCGGCAAACTGCTGGAATATCCGGATAATCCTTATTCACAGGAAGCACTCATTGCACGTGCGGAAATTCTGTTCAACCGTAAGCAGTTCGACCAGGCATTGAATGACTACAGACAGTTGAAAGCAAAAGCTACCACTCCCGAACGCCGCCAGCTTGCAGAAACAGGAATGCTGCGCAGTGCCGCCCTGATGCAGGATGACGTGGAAACAATCGCTGCTGCCACCGACCTGCTTGCCGAAACCAAATTGACACCGGAGCTACGCAACGAAGCCCTGTATTTCCGTGCCAAGGCCTATCTGAACCAACGCGCCGACAAGAAAGCCATGAACGACCTTCAGACACTGGCTAAGGATACACGCACACTTTATGGGGCCGAAGCCAAATACCTGGTTGCTCAACAACTGTATAAGGCAGGTGAATACACTGCTGCTGAAAAGGAAATACTCAACTTCATTGATCAGAGCACACCACACGCTTACTGGCTGGCAAGAAGTTTCGTTCTGCTGTCGGATGTATATGTAGCAATGGATAAAAAACTGGATGCACGCCAATACTTGCTGAGCCTGCAACAAAATTACCATGCCGACGATGACATCGAACAGATGATTAATGAAAGATTAGAAAAACTGAAGTAAAAAAACCTAGTCAATTATAAATATGAAAAAGGTACAATATATATTCGGGGCATTGGCACTTATAACCATACCGAACTGGGTGCAAGCCCAAACGCAAGCTAAAGATACTACCCTGAGCCGCACGGTCGTGGTAGAACAAGAATACAATCCGGACATCATAGATGCTTCCAAAGTAAACGTACTGCCCAAGGTAATGCCGCCAACAGTCAGCAAAAAGACTGTAGAATATGATGCCACACTCGCACCTGCGGGAAATATCCCTGCAACTACCATGGAGGCGTATACAGGAGCAGAAAGCCAAGATAAAGCCAAACGCGGCTACGCCCGTCTGGGATATGGCAACTACGGCAACCTGGACGCTCGTGCCAACTATCTGTTCATCCTGCCTAACAGTGACAAACTGAACCTGAATTTCCACATGAACGGCATGGATGGCAAGTTAGATCTGCCTGATTCCAAGGATAAATGGGATGCACGTTATTACCGTACACATGCGGGCATGGATTATGTACATGCTTTCCGGAAAATGGACTTAAATGTAGCCGGAAACTTCGGGCTAAGCAACTTCAACTTCATGCCCGGCAGCACAAATAATAAGCAGAAATTCCTGTCGGGTGATGTACATTTCGGAATAAAATCAACCAGCGAAGAATTACCGCTTCAATTTCATGCCGAAACCAACCTGATGTTCTATGAGCGCCAACACGATATACAATATCAGGACGCACAGGAAGTTATGGTACGGACAAAAGCCGGTGCAATGGGAACGATCTCCGAAGAGCAGTTTGTTGGAGTAGATCTCTCCATGGACAATACGTTCTACAAGAACAATCTTTTTGAAGATTATACCTCTGTGGAATTAAATCCCTATTATCTGTATCAGAGCGAAGACTGGAAAATCCGTCTCGGCGCTCACGTGGATTTTGCATTCGGATTTGGCAAGAAATTCCGGGTAGCACCGGACGTGACAGCCCAATATATCTTCTCTGACAGTTACATTCTCTACGCCCAGGCTACAGGCGGACGACAGACCAATGATTTCCGCAAGCTAGAAATGGTTTCACCTTATGGCCAAAGTAGTACACAACTGGATGCCACCTACGAACAGCTGAATGCCGCTCTCGGCTTCAAAACCAGTCCGGTAACAGGTTTATGGTTTAATATTTATGGTGGATATCAGGATTTAAAGAATAATCTTGCTTCTGCCGCAATTGCGAACTATAGCGGTTCATACCTTCAATTGCTCCAAGGAAATATGCATAACATATATGCAGGCGCCGAAGCCAGCTACAGCTATAAGGATATTATTTCCTTCACCGCTTCGGGCATTTACCGTGACTGGAAAACTGCTAAGACAGAAAATAACAGCGGAGACCAGCTACTCTATTACATGCCTTCTTTCGAAGCAAACTTCAAGGTAGACATTCGTCCGATTTCTTCTGTCCTGATCAACCTCGGTTATCAGCACATCACTCGTGAGAAGATAGGCAACGAGCGTGTAGATCCGGTTGGGAATCTATACCTTGGCGGTAGCTACGAAGTCTTTGAAGGCATATCAATCTATGTCCGTGCAAACAATTTATTGAACAAAGACTACCAATATTACCCGGGATATCCCACAGAAGGTATCAATTTCATGGGTGGAGTGAGTTTTCGTTTTTAACAAATTGCGTGGCAAAAAAAGTCATTTTTGCTAAAAAAGAATATATTCTCCACATATTATAAGGTGGAAACAATTGTTTTTTTCTACTTTTGCGGGCAAATTCAGTGGCAGGAGCCACTATAAAACAGAAATTTATGCCAAAAAACCTTGTCATTGTCGAGTCACCGGCAAAAGCAAAAACAATTGAAAAGTTCCTGGGAAAAGATTTTAAAGTTCTTTCCAGCTATGGTCATATACGCGACTTGAAGAAGAAAGAATTCAGCATTGACGTTGAAAAAAACTTTGAACCGGACTATGAAATTCCGGAAGATAAGAAAGCACTGGTTAAGACACTGAAAGCTGAAGCTAAAGATGCTGATACCGTATGGTTGGCTTCCGATGAGGACCGCGAGGGAGAAGCCATCGCCTGGCACTTGTATGAAGTACTAAAACTGGAACCGGAACATACCAAACGTATCGTATTCCATGAAATTACCAAAACCGCTATACTGAAAGCTATCGAGCAACCACGCAATATTGATATCAATCTTGTCAATGCCCAGCAGGCACGCCGCATTCTTGACCGTATTGTAGGTTTTGAACTTTCTCCCGTATTATGGAAAAAAGTGAAACCCGCACTCTCTGCCGGACGTGTACAATCTGTAGCCGTACGGCTCATTGTAGAGCGTGAACGTGAAATACATGCTTTCCAAAGTGAAGCATCTTATAAAGTCACTGCTGTTTTCCTTGTTCCCGACACTGACGGAAAACTCGTTGAGATGAAGGCGGAACTTGCACACCGCCTTAAGACCAAAGCTGAGGCGCAGAAGCTCCTGGAAAGCTGCCAATCGGCAATATTTACCATTGAAGATATTACGACACGTCCGGTAAAGAAGAGCCCGGCTGCACCGTTCACTACTTCTACTTTGCAACAGGAAGCCGCACGCAAACTCGGCTTCACTGTAGCACAAACGATGATGGTAGCTCAACGGTTGTATGAATCAGGACGTATTACTTATATGCGTACCGACTCCGTAAACTTATCGGAACTCGCCATCAACGGCAGCAAAGAAGCCATTGCCAATATGATGGGAGACAAATATGTACATCCACGCCACTTCAGCACCAAGACCAAAGGAGCACAAGAAGCGCATGAGGCTATCCGTCCCACATATATGGAAAATGCACAGATAGAAGGTAGTGCACAAGAGAAGAAACTATACGACCTGATCTGGAAACGTACCATTGCTTCTCAAATGGCAGATGCCGAACTGGAAAAGACAACAGCGACCATCAGTATAAGCAATACATCCGAGGCTTTCAGTGCCACGGGAGAAGTTGTGAAATTCGACGGTTTCCTGCGTGTATACAGAGAATCTTATGATGACGATGTGGAACAGGAAGATGAAACTCATTTGCTGCCACCGTTAAAGAAAGGTCAGAAGTTAGAGTATCAGAACATTACTGCCACTGAACGCTTTACACAACATCCACCCCGCTATACAGAAGCAAGCTTGGTGCGCAAACTGGAGGAATTAGGGATAGGTCGTCCCTCTACTTATGCGCCTACGATCTCTACCGTTCAACAACGTGAGTACGTAGAAAAAGGAGATAAAACAGGTGAGGAACGTTCATACAATGTAATTACTCTGAAGAAAGACAAAATCACAGATGCCACCCGTACTGAGATCACCGGAGCAGAAAAAGCAAAACTGCTACCTACAGATACAGGTACAGTAGTGACTGACTTCCTGACACAGTACTTCCCCAGCATCATGGATTACAACTTCACAGCCAGTGTAGAAAAGCAATTTGATGAGATTGCCGAGGGAGATACAAAATGGACGACTATCATGAAAACGTTCTATAAAACCTTCCATCCATCCGTGGAAAGTACTCTCGCTGCCAAAAATGCACACAAGACTGGAGAACGCATATTGGGAGATGACCCTGTTAGCGGCAAGCCTGTAAGCGTCAAAATCGGACGTTTTGGCCCTGTAGTACAAATTGGAAGTGCTGAAGATGAAGAAAAGCCCCGCTTCTCTCCTTTAAAGAAAGGTCAATCCATCGAAACAATCACTTTAGAGGAAGCAATGGAGCTGTTTAAGTTACCTCGTACCCTTGGTGAGCATGAAGGCAAAACGGTTACTGTCAATGCCGGACGTTTCGGGCCGTACATTTATTACAGCGGAACTTATACTTCCCTTCCCAAAGGCGTAGATCCGATGGAAATAGAATTGGAAGAGGCTTTGGAATTAATAAAAGAAAAAGCGGAAGCAGAAGCAAAGAAGCACCTCAAGAAGTTCGACGAAGAACCTGAGCTGGAAATCATGAACGGAAGATATGGCCCTTACATTGCTTATAAAGGCAGTAATTACAAAATCCCAAAGGATATCGTTCCGGAAGATTTAAACTTGGACGCCTGCATGGAAATCATCAAATTGCAGAGCGAGAAAGCTGCATCAGCTCCAGCTAAACCGAAACGAGGAAAATATACCAAGAAGAAAGCATAAAAGGATTATAAAGCAATCAGCCCCGGAATGACCAATACATTCCGGGGCTGATTATTTTTATAGATAGCTGTTTTTACATTCTATCCGGCACTTCAATACCCAGCAAGCCCATGCTGATGCGAACTACCTTCGCTACGTTTTCCGACAAAGCGAGACGGAAAACTTTCACAGCCTCATTCTCTTCACGCAGAATACTAAAATCATGATAGAACTGATTGTATTCTTTCACCAAGTCATAAGTATAGTTGGCAATAATAGAGGGACTGTAATCCGTACCTGCCTGCTTCACTACAGCAGCAAAGTCGGCTACCATCTGAATAAGGCCTTCTTCTTTCTCACTCAACTCAATACCAACAGGAATTTCAGCCGGAATTACAATACCGGCTTCAGCAGCCTTACGCATTACAGATTGAATACGCGCATACGTATATTGAATGAACGGACCTGTATTTCCATTAAAGTCAATTGACTCTTTCGGATTGAACGTCATATTCTTACGGGCATCTACCTTGAGGATGAAATATTTCAAGGCGCCCAAACCAACAATACGAGCGATATTGTCAGCTTCTTCCTGAGACAAGCCATCCAGCTTGCCCAATTCATTAGAAGTTTCTTTGGCAGTACTAATCATTTCTTCCATCAAATCATCAGCATCTACCACTGTGCCTTCGCGGCTTTTCATCTTACCTTCGGGCAATTCCACCATACCATAAGAGAAATGTACGAGACTCTTTCCCCACTCAAATCCAAGCTTGTCAAGCAAAATGGAAAGCACCTGGAAATGATAGTTCTGTTCGTTGCCTACTACATAAATCATCTTGTCAATAGGATAATCAGCAAAACGTAATTTAGCTGTACCTATATCCTGAGTCATATAAACAGAAGTCCCGTCAGCACGTAGTAACAACTTATGATCCAAACCTTCAGCAGTAAGGTCAGCCCATACGGAACCATCTTCTTTTTTATAGAAGAACCCCTTTTCAAGACCTTCCATCACCTTCTCTTTCCCTTCAAGATAGGTATTTGACTCATAATATATTTTGTCAAAACTTACACCCATTTTACGGTAAGTTTCATCAAAACCTTCATACACCCAGTTATTCATTTTAGCCCAAAGCGCACGCACTTCCGGATCATTAGCTTCCCACTTCACCAGCATTTCGCGGGCTTCATTCATTAGAGGGGAAGCAGCTTCAGCCTTTGCTTTAGCTTCTTCTTCCGTCGCACCTTCAGACTGAAATTTAGCCATCAATTCCTTCACTTCAGCTTTATAGTGCTTATCAAAAGCTACGTAATAATCGCCTACCAAGTGGTCCCCCTTCTTTCCGGATGATTCGGGTGTTTCACCGTTACCATATTTGGACCAGGCCAGCATGGACTTACAAATATGAATACCACGATCGTTGACAATATTTGTTTTTACCACTTTATTGCCATTTGCCATCACAATGTTGGCTAAAGCATTGCCCAGAAGATTATTACGTACATGTCCCAGGTGAAGTGGTTTGTTGGTATTGGGTGAAGAGTATTCGATCATCACCAACGGAGAATTATCCGTGGCAGCAACAATACCGTATTGCTTATCAACATGAATGTCATTCAACAATTCAATCCAGGCGGAAGAAGCGATAGTCAGGTTCAGGAAACCTTTGATCACATTGAATGCAGCTATCGAAGGCTCGTTAGCTTTCAGGTATTCGCCAATCTCCTGTGCTGTCTGCTCCGGTCCTTTCTTCGACATGCGCAGGAAAGGAAAAACTACCAGCGTGAGGTGTCCCTCAAATTCTTTCTTGGTTTTTTGCAGTTGCACCTGTGCGGCAGGCACGTCCTGTCCATACAGCGCTTTCAGTCCGTTGATGACGGACGCTACCAGTTTATCTTCTATATTCATGATTTAAAAGTATTTTCCGGGTGCAAAGATACTATATTTTGGCGAATTACGCGTTGCATCTGTACGGATAATAAAAAAGGAGACACCTCATAGCGCCTCCTTTTCTATTTTTCATTCATAGCCTTCCTTTATTCGATGGCCAAAGTCAACTCCATACCAGGTTTAAACTTAGCAACTCTCTTTGCAGGAATCGTAATGCTCTGTTTGGTAGAAGGATTAATGCCCAGACGTGCTGCTCTCTCTGCTACAACGAACGTACCGAAGCCAACCAATGATACTTTGTCACCAGCCTTTAGGGCTTTCGTGATTGCTGCCATGAAAGCATCTAATGCTTTCTTAGAATCCGTTTTTGTCAAACCGGACTCTGCCGCCATAGCGTTGATAAGTTCTGACTTATTCATAATACTAAAATTAAATAATTAATATGTTACACAAAAGATATCCGCATTAGTCATTCACAAACCTCTACAAAAATAGAGCAATATTTCTGAATATCAAATAAAAACATTAAAAAAAGATTGGATTTTGGCGAAAAATAAAGAATAGAAAGGCCTTTTTCTGTTATAGAACAGAATTTATTCGTATTTTTGCGACTCATTGAACGAAATAACAGATTATGAATGCTATACCAACAGTTACTAAGAACCTATTAATCATTAATGTACTGGTCTTTCTTGCGACCATTGTTGCTCAAAGTTATCATCTTGATTTAGCCCGTTATCTGGGACTTCATTTCTTTCTTGCCGATGACTTTAACGTAGCGCAACTTATCACATACATGTTCATGCATGGAGGTTTCACACATCTTTTCTTTAACATGTTTGCCGTGTGGATGTTTGGTCGCATACTCGAACAAGTATGGGGACCCAAACGTTTTTTATCTTACTATATGATATGTGGTATAGGTGCAGGCTTAATCAGCATGCTGGTAACCTACATACGCATTCAGGCTGCAAAGACCGGAATGAGTCCGGAAATGATTAACACCGTATATCAGGAAGGCGCTCAAATCATACGGGATAATATGAATTACACCTATCCGCCCATGGCAAATCTGAATGCTCTCTTAAACGGAGTTACCGTAGGAGCTTCAGGAGCCGTGTATGCCATTTTGCTGGGCTTCGGAATGCTGTTCCCCAACCAGCCGCTATTCATATTTCCGTTGCCGTTTCCGATAAAAGCCAAATACTTTGTTATCGGATATGCACTGATTGAACTGTACGCTGGTTTTGCCAACAATCCTAACGACAATGTAGCGCACTTCGCACACTTGGGTGGTATGATATTCGGTTTTATACTGATAATGTACTGGAGAAAAAAAGATAGAGGAAATGGGTACTATTATAACTGACCTTAAAGAGGCTTTTCGCAGAGGGAATATTTATATCCAGCTGATTTATATCAACGTAGCTGTTTTTGTAGTCACTACGCTGACGGAGGTAATTCTGCAATTATTCAATCGCAGCCTCGGCGGTGTGTTTGAATGGCTGGAATTGCCAGCTTCACTCACACAGTTCATCATACAGCCATGGTCACTGTTTACATATATGTTTATGCATGCAGGATTTTTACATATCCTGTTCAACATGTTGTGGCTATACTGGTTCGGAGCACTATTCCTAATGTTCTTCTCGGCCAAACATCTGCGCGGGGCGTATATCTTAGGAGGTATTTGCGGTGGATTATTGTACATGGCAGCCTTTAATATCTTCCCGTATTTCCGCCCGATGGTCGATTATTCATTCATGTTGGGGGCATCCGCTTCCGTGCTTGCCATCGTAGCTGCTACAGCGTACCGCGAACCTAACTACCCCATCCGGCTGTTCCTCTTTGGTACGATACGGTTGAAATATCTGGCACTGATTGTCATCGGTACGGATTTACTGTTCATTACATCCAGCAATGCAGGCGGACATATTGCCCACTTGGGTGGTGCATTGGCCGGACTCTGGTTTGCTGCCGGACTCAGTAAAGGAAAAGATATCACTGCCTGGATTAACAAAATTCTAGATGCTATCGTTTCACTGTTCAGCTTCAAGCCCCGCAAACCGAAGATGAAAGTTCACTATGGTAACAGCCGTCAGAAAGACTATGACTACAACGCCCGCAAGAAATCTCAATCCGAAGAAATAGACCGTATCCTCGATAAACTGAAAAAATCAGGATATGAAAGCCTGACCACAGAAGAAAAGAAAAGTCTTTTCGATGCGAGCAAACGATAGTACAGAAAAATGGGAATAAAGCATATTGGTAAATTCGTAGCCTATCTGATTTTAGCGGTTAATATTTTCTTTATAAGCTTGCTGCTTCTCACCGCTTACAGCCCGCATATCAAGCCGGTTGCTCACCCCGTAGAATCCTGCTTCGGGCTGACATTTCCTATTTTCTTGGTAATAAACATCTGCTTTTTCATCTTTTGGCTTATTATCCAAAAGTATAAGTTTGCACTTTTTCCACTGGTAGCATTTCTTTTATGCTATTCACAAATACGGACTTATTTCCCGCTCAATTTCCACACAAGCAAATTACCCGAAAACAGTTTCAAGGTTTTGTCATATAACATCATGGGCTTCGACGGAGCCGTCAAAAAAGATGGCGAGAATCTCATTCTGAATTATCTGAAGAACAGCGGAGCAGATATCTTATGCCTGCAAGAATACCAAACGATAGAATCTCCCCGGTATCTCAGCCAGAAAGATGTGGAAAAGGCTTTAAAAGATTATCCCTATCATAACATCCAGATAGTGGGAAGAGGAAGTGGAAAAGGCCACACCAACCGGATAGCCTGCTACTCTAAATTCCCTATTCTTTCATCCCGTACACTGGACTATGCCAGTGAATACAATGGTTCAGTGGTTTATGAACTGAAAATGGGAGAAGATACCGTAATGCTCATCAACAATCATCTGGAATCTAACAAGCTGACTAAAGAAGACAAAGTAGTCTACGAAAGTATGCTCAAATCTCCTGAAACGGAAAAAGTTAAAAGCGGTGCACGCCTGCTCATCCGCAAGCTAGCAGAAGCATCCGCCATTCGTGCCCCACAAGCAGACAGTATCGCTCAGGAAATCGCAGCGTCACGATACCCTTATATCATTGTCTGCGGCGACTTTAACGATACTCCCATTTCCTATGCACACCGGGTCATTGAAAAAGGATTAAATGATGCTTTTACCAAGTCCGGCCGCGGACTGGGTATCTCTTATAATCAAAATAAATTCTATTTCCGGATAGACAATATCCTGGCAAGCAAAAACCTTAAACCTTATAACTGTACGGTGGACCGTTCTATAAAAGAATCCGACCATTATCCAATCTGGTGTTATCTGAAGAAAAAAGATTGAAAACGAATCAATAATTAATACTTTATACCTAATACTTAAAACTTATGTTTAAGAAGTGTATTTTTATTTTAGCTACAAGTTGTATGATGTACTCCTGTACCACACAGACGGAAACTAATCCGTTCCTGACTGAGTTCCAAACCGAACATGGCGTACCGCCTTTCGATAAAATCAAACTGGAACATTATGAACCTGCCTTTCTGAAAGGCATTGAAGAGCAAAATGCAAATATCGATGCAATAGTGAACAACTCCGAAGCGCCAACCTTTGAAAATGTAATTGTGGCTCTTGACAATAGTTCCCCGATACTGGACCGGGTTAGCGCCATCTTTTATAACATGACGGAAGCAGAAACAACAGATGATCTGAAAGAATTATCTATTAAACTCGCCCCGACATTGTCCGAACACAGTGATAATATCTCACTGAATCAGGATCTTTTCAAGAAGGTTGATGCTGTATACCAACAGAAAGATGCATTGGGACTGACTACCGAACAACAACGCCTGCTGGAAGAGACCTACAAAGATTTTGTCCGTTCCGGTGCAAACTTATCCCCTGAGAAACAGGCACGCTTGCGCGAAGTCAACAAAGAACTGTCTACATTAGGTATCAAATTCAGTGATAACGTGCTGAATGAGAACAACGCTTTCAAACTTTATATAGACAAGGAAGAAGATCTAGCCGGACTGCCCGACTGGTTCCGTCAAAGCGCCGCTGAAAAAGCAAAAGAAGACGGACAAGAAGGCAAATGGCTGTTCACATTGGGTAATGCCAGTCGTCTTCCATTCCTGCAATACTCTGAAAATCGTCCGTTACGCGAACAAATGTACAAGGCCTACATCAACCGCGGCAACAACAATGACAAGAACGACAACAAGAAGAATATTACAGACATCGTAAAACTACGTCTGGAAAAAGCACAATTACTGGGCTTCGACTGTTATTCTAATTTTGTTTTGGATAATACGATGGCTAAAAATTCCACAGCCGTTATGGACTTCTTAAACAACCTGTGGAGCTATTCATTGCCAAAAGCAAAAGCCGAAGCTGTTGAATTGCAGAAAATAATGGATAAAGAAGGCAAAGGTGAAAAACTGGAAGCGTGGGACTGGTGGTTCTATACAGAAAAACTCCGCAAAGAGAAATACAATCTGGAAGAAGACGAAATCAAACCTTACTTTAAGTTAGAAAATGTACGCGAAGGCGCTTTCGCTGTAGCTAATAAGCTTTATGGGATCACTTTAACGAAATTGGAAGGTATCCCCGTATACCACCCCGATGTAGAAGTATTCGAAGTGAAAGATGCAGATGGCTCACACTTGGGTGTTTTCTACGTAGATTATTTCCCCCGTCCGGGCAAGAGCGGCGGTGCATGGATGAGCAACTATCGCGAACAACAAGGTGCCATCCGCCCGTTGGTATGCAATGTATGCAGCTTCACACAGCCCGTAGGCGATATACCTTCATTGCTGACTATTGACGAAGTGGAAACACTGTTCCATGAATTTGGCCATGCCCTGCACGGATTGCTGACAAAATGCAACTATAAAGGTATTTCCGGCACAAACGTAGCACGCGACTTCGTTGAGTTACCTTCGCAAATCAATGAGCATTGGGCTACCGAACCTGAAGTATTGAAAATGTATGCCAAACATTATCAAACCGGTGAAACTATTCCCGACAGCCTTATTGAAAAGATTCTAAATCAGAAAACCTTCAACCAAGGTTTCATGACCACCGAATTACTGGCTGCTGCCATTCTGGATATGAATCTGCACAACCTGACAAATACCCAGAACCTGGACGTATTGGCATATGAGAAAGAGGCCATGGACAAACTGGGGCTTATTCCGGAGATAGCTCCACGCTATCGTACCACCTACTTCAACCATATCATTGGCGGTTATGCTGCCGGCTATTACAGCTATTTGTGGGCAAATGTATTGGACAACGATGCTTTCGAAGCTTTCAAGGAACACGGCATCTTTGACAAAAAGACAGCCGACCTCTTCCGGAATAACGTTTTGGAAAAGGGCAACAGCGAAGATCCGATGACTCTTTATAAGAACTTCCGCGGAACGGAGCCACAACTGGAACCGATGTTAAAAAATCGCGGAATGAAGTAAAAACATTCCTATACGGAGGGAGTTAATTCTTTATCATGTGCAAATATTTGAGTTCCTTTTACTTCCGAATGTGAAAAAAAAACTATATTTGCAGCCTTGTACGCAACAGAAATTAATTAAAAAAGTAATCATAATAAACTAAAAGTAACATGCAAAACAAAGGATTTGTAAAGGTTTTTGCGGTATTGCTCACACTGGTGTGTGTGTTCTATCTCTCCTTTTCTTTTGTGACTCGCCATTATACCAATAAGGCTAAAGAGTTTGCAAAAGGCGATGTGAAAGTAGAGCAGGACTACCTGGATTCTCTGGCTAATGAGAAAGTATTCTTCGGCAATTGGACACTGAAACAGTGCCGAGAGATGGAAATCAGTTTAGGTTTGGACTTAAAGGGTGGTATGAACGTCATCCTCGAAGTTTCCGTTCCCGATGTAATCAAAGCATTGGCGGACAACAAACCCGACGAAGCATTCAATCAAGCATTGGCTAATGCTGCCAAACAGGCTATTAGCAGCCAGGACGACGTCATTACGTTGTTTGTGAGAGAGTATCACAAAATTGCTCCGGACGCACGTCTTTCCGAGCTTTTCGCCACTCAACAGTTAAAAGACAAAGTTAATCAAAAGACCTCCGACGCGGAAGTAGAAAAAGTACTGCGCACGGAAGTAAAAGCCGCCGTTGACAACTCATACAACGTACTCCGTACTCGTATCGACCGTTTTGGTGTGGTTCAGCCCAACATCCAAAGTCTGGAAGACAAGATGGGACGTATCATGGTGGAGCTTCCGGGTATCAAGGAACCGGAACGTGTAAGAAAATTACTTCAAGGTTCCGCTAATCTGGAGTTTTGGGAAACATACAACGCAAAGGATGTTGCACCTTATCTGCAAGCAGCTGATAACAAACTGCGTAACATTTTAGCCAATGAAGCACCTGCTGACAGTGTAGCTGTTGACAGCACCGCTGCTCCGGTTGTAGCGCAAGCTACCAGCACCGCCGACAGTCTTGCCGCTGCATTGAAAGGTGAAAACAAAGCACAATCCGTCGATCTTGCACAAATCAAGAAAGAACATCCGTTGCTGGCTGTACTGCAGGTTAATTCCAGCGGACAAGGTCCGGTTGTAGCTTATGCTAATTACAAGGATACTGCCGACATCAACAAATATCTTTCCATGAAAGAAATTCAAGCCGAACTCCCGAAAGACCTTCGTCTGAAATGGGGTGTTTCCGCTTACGAATATGATCCGAAAGGACAAACTTTCGAACTTTACGCTATCCGCTCAACCGAACGTAACGGACGCGCTCCGCTGGAAGGTGATGTTGTTGTAAGCGCTAAAGATGAATACGATCAGTTTGGTAAACCTGCCGTAAGTATGTCAATGAATACAGACGGTTCACGCCGCTGGGCACAGTTGACTAAACAAAACATTGGTAAGAGCATCGCTATCGTATTGGACGGCTATGTATATTCTGCACCGAATGTAAATACTGAAATTACAGGTGGTAACTCACAAATCACGGGTCACTTTACTCCCGAACAGGCAAAGGACTTAGCAAACGTACTGAAATCCGGTAAGATGCCGGCTCCCGCACGTATCGTTCAGGAAGATATCGTAGGTCCGTCTTTGGGACAGGCTTCTATCAACGCCGGTGTATTCTCATTCATCGTAGCATTGATACTATTGATGATTTATATGTGCTCTATGTACGGTTTCATTCCGGGTATGGTTGCCAACGGCGCATTGGTACTGAACATGTTCTTTACAATGGGTATCCTTTCATCCTTCCAGGCGGCCCTGACAATGTCCGGTATTGCCGGTATGGTGTTAGCCCTGGGTATGGCTGTGGATGCGAACGTGTTGATCTATGAACGTACAAAAGAAGAGTTACGCGCAGGTAAGGGTGTGAAAAAAGCCCTCGCAGACGGTTATTCTAATGCATTCTCCGCTATCTTCGACTCAAATTTAACGTCTATCATCACGGGTGTTATCCTGTTTAACTTCGGTACAGGTCCTATCCGTGGTTTTGCCACGACCTTGATTATCGGTATCTTGATTTCATTCTTTACCGCTGTGTTCATGACACGTCTGGTATATGAATACTTCATGAATAAAGATAAATGGCTGAACCTGACTTTCTCTTCCAAGATTTCTAAGAACCTGATGACGAATGTACATTTCGACTTCATGGGTAAAAATAAGCAATGGTTTACAATTACAGGCATTGTCCTTGTTATCTGTATCGGTTCATTGTTCGTACGTGGCTTGAGCCAGAGTATCGACTTCACCGGTGGACGCAACTTCAAGGTACAGTTTGAAAACGCCGTAGAACCGGAACAAGTACGTGAGTTAATCGCCAGCAAGTTCGGTGATTCTAATGTAAGTGTAATTGCTATCGGTACCGATAAGAAGACTGTACGTATCAGTACAAACTACCGTATCGAAGAAGAAGGTAACAATGTCGATTCAGAAATCGAAGCATATCTGTATGAAACGCTGAAACCGGTATTGACGCAGAACATCACGCTGGAGACATTCATCGACCGTGAAAATCACACAGGTGGCAGTATCGTCAGCTCACAGAAAGTAGGTCCGAGTATCGCAGATGATATCAAGACTTCGGCCATGTGGTCTGTAGTTCTCGCTCTTATCGCCATCGGTCTCTACATCTTGATCCGTTTCCGCAACATTGCATATAGTGTGGGTTCCGTAGCTGCACTGACCAGTGATACATTAATGATTCTTGGCGCTTATTCATTGTGCTGGGGTTGGATGCCGTTCTCTCTTGAAATTGACCAGACATTTATCGGTGCTATCCTTACGGCTATCGGTTACTCTATCAATGACAAAGTGGTAATCTTCGACCGTGTGCGTGAATTCTTCGGCCTGTACCCGAAACGTGACAGAAAGCAATTGTTCAATGATTCGTTGAATACGACTCTGGCACGTACTATAAATACTTCATTGAGTACATTAATCGTGCTGCTGTGTATCTTCATCCTTGGTGGTGATTCTATTCGCAGTTTCGCATTTGCAATGATTCTCGGTGTTGTAATCGGTACATTATCTTCTCTGTTCATTGCATCTCCTATCGCATATATGATGATGAAGAACAAAAAGATTGTTGAGCCTGCTGTTGAAGTAGCTAAATAAGAACTATATAGTAACAAAACAAAAAGGGAAGCCGAATAAATGGCTTCCCTTTTTTGTTTTGTAGTCCCGAGGGGAATCGAACCCCTATCTAAAGTTTAGGAAACTTCTATTCTATCCGTTGAACTACAGGACCAAAAACATTTGCGGTTGCAAAGATAAAGCATTCTCCCGATTTAACAAAGGCGAACGAATCTTTTATCGAGAAGTTAAAGAAATACAGTCTACACAAGATTTTATCAAAGTGTCAACCTAAATCAGCTACAAACAGTAGTATATTGGCAATTCAATCTTACATTTAGTCAACAGTTAGGCAACCAAAAATAAATGATAATATGCAACTTTTATTCGTTCAAGTCAGACACATAGTCAGAGTTTTGCTCACTCCAAATATCAAAAAACACTCATTTATCAATTCTTTTAGTACACAATCACAGATTAACTCGAAAAGATTTTGCCAAGTCGCATAACTTTCCGACATTTGCAAACGCATCTTTAAAAGCGTAGTACTTTTTGTAAGTACCCCAACCAACATAAGAACAGATTTTAAGTGATCCTATAAATTAATCATAGTAATACGAAATTATGGCAAACGACATGATGGTAAAAGAACTGGATCAAGTGGTAGTCCGCTTTTCCGGAGACTCCGGCGATGGTATGCAGCTCGCCGGCAACATCTTTTCAACAGTATCGGCTACGGTGGGAAATGACATCAGTACTTTCCCCGACTATCCCGCAGATATCCGCGCCCCGCAAGGTTCTCTGACCGGCGTATCAGGTTTCCAGGTACACATCGGCGCCAGCAAAGTATTCACCCCGGGTGATAAATGCGACGTATTGGTAGCTATGAACGCTGCCGCATTGAAAACACAGTATAAGTTTGCTAAGTCTACTGCTTGTATCATCATCGACACAGACTGTTTCCAGGCTTCCGATTTACAGAAAGCCGCTTTCAAGACTGACAATCCTATCGAAGAAATGGGTATCAAGCAAGACGTGATTGCTGCTCCTATCTCTCAAATGGTGAAAGATTGCCTGGCAGAAACAGGTATGGACAACAAAGCAATGCTGAAATGCCGCAACATGTTCGCTCTCGGTTTGGTATGCTGGCTGTTCAATCGTGACCTGAAGATTGCAGAAGATTTCCTTAGAGAGAAATTCGCAAAAAAGCCGGAAATAGCAGAAGCCAACATCAAGGTGATTCACGCCGGCTACGACTATGGTCACAATACACATGCTTCTGTAGCGCATACTTATAAGATAGAAAGTAAGATAAAAACACCCGGAATATACATGGATATCATGGGTAACAAAGCTACAGCCTACGGTTTCATTGCTGCTGCTGAAAAAGCAGGTCTGAAGTTGTTCCTGGGTTCTTATCCCATCACTCCTGCTACGGACGTATTACATGAACTTTCCAAACATAAATCTTTAGGTGTCATTACCGTTCAATGCGAAGATGAGATTTCCGGCTGTGCTACAGCTATCGGTGCATCTTTTGCAGGTGCATTGGCTGTAACTACCACTTCCGGTCCGGGTGTCTGCCTGAAATCAGAGGCTATGAACCTGGCAGTGATTACAGAACTTCCTCTGGTTGTTCTGAACGTACAGCGCGGTGGCCCTTCCACAGGTTTGCCGACTAAATCGGAACAAACTGACTTATTGCAGGCTTTGTTTGGCCGTAACGGCGAAAGCCCGATGCCGGTTATTGCCGCCACCTCACCGACAAACTGCTTCGATGCAGCCTATGCAGCTTGTAAAATGGCTTTGGAGCACATGACTCCGGTGGTTCTGTTGACAGACGGTTTCGTAGCCAACGGTTCCGGTTCATGGAAACTGCCGAATCTGGATACATATCCTGAAATCAAACCTCAGTATGTTACTCCTGAGATGAAGGATAACTATACTCCTTATAAACGCAACCCTGAGAACCAGGTACGTTACTGGGCCATTCCGGGACAAGAAGGCTATACTCATATCCTCGGTGGTCTGGAAAAAGACAGCAACACTGGTGCGATCTCTACCGATCCTGAAAACCACAATCTGATGTGCCACCTGCGTGCCGAAAAAGTTGCAAAGATTGCTGTGCCCGATGTAGAAGTACAAGGCTGTGCAGATGATGCAGACCTGCTGATTGTAGGTTTTGGCGGTACTTACGGACACTTGTATTCTGCTATGGAAGAGATGAACAAAGCCGGACAAAAAGTAGCCTTAGCTCACTTCTCTTATATCAACCCACTGCCTAAAAATACGGCTGAGGTATTGAAGAAATATAAGAAAGTGGTAGTTGCCGAACAGAATCTGGGACAATTTGCCGGTTATCTCCGCATGAAGGTAGATAATTTCACTCCGTATCAATTTAATGAAGTCAAGGGACAGCCGTTCGTAGTAAGCGAATTGGTGGCTGCCTTCACCGAGATACTGAAGAAGTGACAAGCTACAGGCTACGAGTAACAAGTACTGTCCTGAACAGACTTGTAGCTTGTAGCTCGTAACTCGTAGCTACTAAAAAACTTATCAACTTAAAACTTAAGAACATCATGAGCGAATATACAGCTAAAGATTTCAAAAAAGGACAACCTCGTTGGTGTCCGGGTTGCGGTGACCACTTCTTCTTGAACTCACTGCACAAAGCGTTGGCAGAAATCGGTGTTAAGCCTTGGGAAACTGCCGTTATTTCGGGTATCGGTTGCTCTAGCCGTCTACCTTATTATATGAATACGTATGCGATGCAGACTATCCACGGACGTGCTGCCGCCATCTCTACCGGATGTAAAGTAACCAATCCTAACCTGAGCGTTTGGCAGGTTTCAGGTGACGGTGACGGTCTGGCTATCGGTGGTAACCACTTTATCCATGCTATCCGTCGCAATATAGATATCAACATTCTGTTGCTGAACAACCGCATCTACGGTTTGACAAAAGGACAATATTCTCCGACGTCTCCCCGTGGCTTCGTCAGCAAATCCTCTCCTTATGGCACGGTAGAAGATCCGTTCCACCCAGCTGAACTCTGCTTCGGTGCACGTGGACGTTTCTTTGCACGCTGTGTAGCTACAGATGGTCCTGGCACAGGAGAAGTTCTGAAGGCTGCCGCTAACCATAAAGGAGCCGCTGTGTGTGAGATTCTGCAACACTGCGTTATCTTCAATGACGGCACCTACGACTCTGTATACAACAAGGACGGACGTGCCAAGAATGCTATCTATCTGGAACACGGTAAGCCGATGCTTTTCGGTGAGAACAAAGAGTTTGGATTGATGCAGGAAGGCTTCGGACTGAAAGTTGTGAAGTTGGGCGAGAACGGTATCACAGAAAAGGATATCCTCGTTCATGATGCACACTGCATGGATAATACATTGCAACTGAAATTGGCTCTGATGGAAGGTCCTGACTTCCCGGTTGCTCTCGGTGTAATCCGCGATGTGGAAGCTCCCACCTACGATGATGCCGTACATGCACAAATCGAAGAGGTATCCGCCAAGAAAAAGTATCACAACTTTGAGGAACTGCTGATGACCAATGATACCTGGGAAGTGAAATAAACTCCACGGAACAGGAATTCAGTTTACACACATCCCCCCTTCACCCTCCACATCCCTTTACCCATAAGGGACAGCGGGTGAAGGGGGGCTTTTTTATATCCCGGTAGCAGTAAAGAAACAAGCGGCATCAGCTCACCAAAAGCAGAGGCAAAATACCGATATACCTCAGCATAAAGGTGACAATACACTGTATAAAACCCCGTTGTGCATCTACTAAAACCCCGTTTTCCAACTGCGGGCCGTGCGGTTGCCAATTACGGGCTGTACGGTTGCCAGCTGCGGGCCGGACAGCCCGCAACCGGAAAACAAAGAAATACATAAGGGACAACCACATTTTACAAGGTGCATCGGAAAGTTTTCCACCAGGCATTGACACATTATACCCGGGGGATTGCCCCGCTCACATGCGGTATAATCCTATTTTCCACACGGTCTTCCGGATGCAGGCACAAAGTATAATCCGCCGGAAAACCGCCGGAATAAGATGCAAACGCCACAAGTGTGGAATGGCAACCTGCAAGTGTGGATTTTTTCCACAACATTCCACAACCTGCATACACATATTATAAGTATTTATAAAAAAAGCAATAAACTGAATATCATAGGTATAAATACTTCGCATAGTCTACGTATCTTTTTTGGCATACTGCTTGCTTATAACAAATACAAATAAATTCCAACAGATTTAATTGTACAAGGAAATAATCATTGTGGAAATATGAAGTCTATCAAGAAAAAACGGAGTATGGCTTCGCACAGGAAGCTGCATTTTCAAAAGGTATTAGGTAGTATGATTGTGGCATTGGCGCTTCTGTTTGCAGGAAGTGCCGGTGCGCAGGAAACCAAAACAATCAAAGGTATGGTAAGGGATGTGACGGGAGAGCCGCTTATCGGCGCCAGCGTCATAGAGAAAGGAACCAACAACGGTGTCATTACCGATGTGGACGGAAACTTTACACTGACCGTGCCTGCCGATGCAACGCTGTCCATAGCCTATATGGGCTATGCCACCCGCGAAATACATCTGGCAAAACGCAAGAAGCAGGGCGACCTGAGGGTAACGCTGAGAGAGGACTCACAACAGTTACGCGGTGAGCACTATCGAATCGGACGAGATAGTGAAGGCGGGAGCAACCAACTTTGCATCCGCCATGTACGGTAAGGCGCCGGGCATCCGCATCACGCAGACGCAGGGCGGTTCCGCCGGAGCCGTGTCTATCAATGTACGCGGACTCACGTCCATCACCGGAAACAACCAGCCGCTTATCATCCTGGACGGCGTGCCCATCCGTAACGGCGGAACGGGCAAGAGTACCGACTTTGCCGAATTCGGCAACGACGGGCAGATACGTTCCAACGGTCTGGTGGACATCAACCCCGAAGATATTGAAAGCATAAGTGTGCTGAAAGGTGCTTCGGCTACGGCACTTTATGGTTCGGAAGCGGCAAACGGCGCGGTGGTTATCACCAGCAAGCGCGCCAAAAGCGGCAAACTGACGGTGGACTTCACCGCGCAGGTCACCGCCAACCTGCCCGCCTATCTGCCGAAAGTGCAGACCGTATACGGCCCGGGACGTTACAACACGGAATACAGCGATTACGAAAAACAGACGGGCGGTTTCTACCAGCGCACCATGAACGGCGAAAGCTACAGAAGTCTGTATAATACGACCATGTCTTTCGGTCCGAAGTACGACGGCAGCGACGTGCTGTACTGGGACGGCAAGATG